>NAR1_11_pt1 | contig 675691 bp, 702 predicted proteins | sample AntRauMetaRauer1_FD_74919 | JGI IMG/M metagenome (IMG submission 74919)
TTCAGGTGAGGCGAACCGTGCTACCTCGCTGGCTGAACAACCAGCCGTCGTTGACGCCCGCTGTATGCGGGGAGGAAGGCCGTTTTGACACGGCTCTACGCGCTGTAACGCACACCGCCGGTCACAATTCGGTGGCAACCTTCGACGGGTCACGCGAAAGCGTACTTGCACCCCGAGGAAACGCGCAACCCGAATATCCACTTCGTGGATTCCCGCGACTTTAGGCGCGGGAGGATGTCAACTCTAGAATGTAGAGAAAACAACGATGTACTCTGGTTGGCCTCGGTTATTATGGCCGAGATTGCAAGCCATCAGGCATTTGGAGAAGGTAACAAGAGAACCGCCTACCTTACATCAACGGTTTTGTTGATCAACTCCCAAAGGAAGGCAGGTGTGGAAAAAGCTCTTTATCCTCTGCTTAACACTGATATGACCGAGATGTTGAGTGCTATCTCTATGGATGAAATCGGCAGAGACCAGCTTTACGAGGAGTTAAAGCAAAAACTTGGTGATAAGATAAAAGCCGAGTTAAAGTAGCTATACTTCTATGGTTCCTACATCCTTTTCTTTTACAAACCATTTTCTGTAGTATTTTCTCGCAGTTCTAACTACTTTGTTCTTACGTCTTTCCTTAGCTGGCTCTTCGTTGGCTAGGCGTTCAAACCCTTCTTTGTTCTGGGCTACAATTTCTTTGATTACATCTTTGTCTTTATCTTCCAGCATAAGGATCTCACCTCTGTTGTGTCATAAATTTGGCGCTCTAGTTTTAAAACAGCTGTTACAGGTTTAGACCCTATAACCAGAGACTTATTCATATCTGAGTGCCTCTGCGGGTTGAAGGTTTGATGCTCTACGGGATGGCAGATAACCTGAAATTACCCCTAGTAATGTCGAGAATGTAAGTGCTCCTCCGATTAAAACAATATCATATCCTCTTGCCAAAGTAACTGTTTGTACGTAGTTTGCTACCGCAAATACTGCGATTTCACTGATTAGAACACCGATTGAAACACCGATTACTCCTCCTATTAAACCGATCAAACCCGACTCTATAAGGAAAAGTGTTCTAATCTGTTTTCTGGAAGCCCCGATCGCTTTGAGTACTCCGATCTCGTTTGTCCGTTCATTGATCGACATATACATTGTATTCATTATCCCTATTCCACCGACCAACAACGCAATAGAGGCAAGTCCTATCACAATGCCTTGTACTACTGAAAGAATGCTTGTAAGAGAATCAAGGATATCCTGTGGGGTACTTGTTGAAAAATCCTCGTCACCTTCTTCGAGTTGTCTGTCTCTTCTCAAGGTTTCCTCGATGTTTTCCTGAACCTGTTTTTGTGTAAACCCATCCTGTATACGCACCACAACCTGAGACAGTTCGTTTTCAACATCGTAAATCTGTCTCATTCTTTCTAATCCTATAATCATCGAGTTCTGTGACTGTGGATCTCCTGCCGAGATAAAACCTACAACCCTGAAACTGTTTTGTTCAAGATTTATCTGGCTTCTTACACGAAGAGTGTCCTCGAAGTTGTCTTCAAAAGTGGGTCCAAGCAAAGTAGCTGTAGAATCAGTTGATCTCAAATTTCGGCCTTGTTCTATGGTCCATCCCTGACCTGCAAACAACAGATCTATATTATCGAGTTCAACACCTATGACGTTGACAAACTGGGTCTCTCCGTTAAAGTTGACCGGTTCCGTGCTCGAATAGTATGCTGTCGCCTCATCTACTCCACGGGAGTTTCTTATCAAACCAAGATCGTCGTCTTCAATATTTCCTGATACAAACACGTTGTTTGCACCCAGATCTTCAAATTCCTGTGTTATTGCCGATTCCAGCCCCTGTCCCAAAGATACAAGTGAAACAACTGCGGCTATACCTATTACAACTCCTAGAACTGTTATCCATGATTTTTTACCACGTCTTAGAGTGTTTCTAACTGCTAGTTTCGAAAGTCCCTGTATCATCCCTGTCTTATCGCCTCGACCGGTTCAAGTTTTGCAGCTTTTCGAGCCGGCAGGTAACCGGAGAAAACTCCGAGTAAAAACGAAGCTCCCAGAGAGCCGCCGATCAACATCAGAGACCGATCCGGGTACAGTGGAATCCCTGCAAACTGTCGAATGAAGTAGAATGCGACCTCGCTTATTCCAAGACCCAAAAGAGTACCTATAAGGCCACCTATCAGGCCAAGTATTCCTGATTCGATTAAATAAATTGATAGTATCTGTCTTTTACTGGCACCTATAGCTTTCATTATACCGATTTCCTTTGTCCTCTCACTAACCGACATATACATCGTGTTCATAACACCTAGGCCTCCAACAAGCAGAGCAATCGAAACAATACCGATTACAACATACTGGACTGTATCAAGAATTCCAAGAGAAGATTCAATTAAATCACTGGCTGTAGAAACAGAAAAACGTTCTTCGCCTTCTTGTACGTTTCTTTCCTGTCTTAACTCTTCTTTGATGTCTTCGGCAACTTTAACAGGATCTTGACCATCCAAAGGCTCAGCAATAATATAATCAATTCTACCTTCTTCATCTAGAATCTGTCTAACAGAATTAATATCTAAAACAATACTTCTGTCAACCTCAGGATCTCCGGATTCCAAAATTATACCTATCACCCTTACTTGTGTATCCTTGATAGTTATCTGGCCTCTCAAACCAAGTTCTCTTTCAAAAACATCTCCAGAATCCAGATTTGTACCTGCTAAACCTGAAAACCGGTCAGTTGGACGAATACCTCTACCTGTTTCGATCTCTATAGCATTGGCTCTCATAACCAGTTGTTGAGATGAATCAGTTGGAATACCGATCAACGGCACACGCTGGGTCTCTCCACGATATTCTCCGACAGACTGGGTATATATCGTCGGTCCGGCCTCATCAACTCCGGTTACACGCCTAACCGCTTCAAGATCCGAATCGCCAAGACCGCCATCGCCTCCACCAGATTGAATCAAACCTCCTAGACCGGAACCTGGTAAAACATAGATAACATTAGCACCAAGGTCCTCGAATTCCCTGTTAACCGAATCTTCTAGACCTTGACTGACAGAAAAAAGCGAGACAATCGCAGCTATACCAATTAAAATACCTATAATAGTAAGCCATGAGCGTTTACCTCTTCGTCTAAGGTTTTTACCGCTTAACTCGATTAAATCGAGGAACATCTTTTTTTACTCCTTTTTTCTTCTCCAGTAATAGATTCCTCCTAGAACTAGAACAACCACGATTATACCCGGAACCAAGAGACTTGATGACTGGCTTATACCGTATTTACTGAGTTCACTCGAAGTATAGAGTTCTCGAGTAACATTGAAATTAGAAATCCGGTCTCCATCACCATCTCGGTATTCGACTTTTACAGGCATCTGAAGGTTTTCTGTATCTTCATTGACATAGATATCAAATTCTGCTGTCTGATAATCATCTGCGATCATCGATCCTAGATAAATTGAATCTTCTGAAATTATCTCGTATTGATCAGATTCTTCTAGCTGAACACCCACAAATCTTGCCTGTCCTTCACCTTTGTTTAGAATTCTGAAAGTTACAGTACCTCTAGTACCCGAAGTTCTGATATCCGATTCATCAACACCTACATCAATATTTGGAAAACCACCAACGTTTACACCTGTAGTTTCTGTGACTGAAAGTTCCTGTCCGGCCTGGTTCTGGTAGTTAATCTGTATAGGTAGTTTGTACAACTGGTTTTCTGCATCTCCATCGACATCAAGCCTAAACCTGACATCACGGGAATTGCCTCCCTCTATAGATGTAATCCTCTTTCTTGAGGTTTGTCTAGGCGCTATAGGTATTTCAGATACATCTAGGCTAACATCTATGTTTCTAAACTGTGAATTTGCCAGATTCTGAAGGGTTAAAGTCATGTATCCTGTAGATCCGGGCTCCACTCTTTGTGGAAACTCCAGATTATTTATGATAAGTGAACGATCGTCTGTTCTAACAGAAAGATCTAAGGTCTCTGTTATAGATGTTTCGCTTGATCCGGAGGTTTTACGGATCTTGAGACCATTTTGACCGAAAACAGCGTTTGAATTAACTTTTACCTGCGTACGCCAGTTGACAGTCTCACCTGCAGCTATTCCGCCTCTAGGACTCCATTCTGTGTTTTCAACCCCCTGGAATGGAAAACTATCTACAACCTCAAATGTAGGGTTTGGGGCATCTGCCGAACCAGTATTAGTTATCCTTACCCAGATATCCGCATACTCTCCTGCCTGTAAAGGCATAGGTTCTGCCCTAATAACATCTGTCTCAAGGTTTGTCGAAGCTCCCTGGGCATAAGCCAAGGTTGGAGTCGTAATTAAAAACAGTATAAACAATATCTTGTATTTCATTTTTCTACACCTACTTTTCCGTCTACGATGTTTATTAGCCTATTTGCATATCTAGCGTCATTTTCATCATGCGTTACCATTATTATTGTCTTTCCTTCTTCGTTGAGCTCTGTAAGCAAATCCATTATTTTCTCTCCGGTCTCAGAATCTAGGTTACCTGTTGGCTCATCGGCAAGTATTATATCCGGGTCATTGGCCAGTGCCCTAGCTATAGAAACTCTCTGACGTTGACCTCCTGAAAGTTCTGAAGGCATATGTGTCAACCTTTCTCCAAGACCTACCTTCTCCAGAATGTTTTGGGCTCTTTCTGTTCTTTGTTTTTTGGAGTTACCACGGAACAACATAGGCAATCCAACATTTTCTGTAGCATTCATACTCGGTATAAGATTGAACTGCTGGAAAACAAAGCCGATTTTCTTACTTCTAAGGACTGCTAAATCATCTTCAGAAAGCGACGATATATCGGTATCACCGACACTTACCTTTCCTGAAGTCGGTATATCAAGTGCACCAACCATGTTCATCAAAGTAGATTTTCCTGATCCAGAAGGACCCATGATAGCTACAAAGTCTCCTTCCTGGATCTCAACGTCTACATCTTTTAGTGCTTCAACTATAGTATCTCCTAGAGAGTAGTTTTTCTGGACGTCCTCTAATTTTATAGATGCCACATAGAGAACTTGTATATCCGTTTTAATAAAGCACCAAGATTTTTAGATCAAGATAGAATTTTCTAGACTTATTATCTGTTAACACCGACTAGCCTATGTTTCTGGCCAAAAACCTCTTTTGTGTATGTCTTGACTTCGCCTTTTTTCTCAAGAGAGTTAAGACAACGATGTACATCAGGTTCGGAAAACCCTAGTTGATCTGAAATCACTCTTGCAGATGGTTTGTTGCCATCTTTGATTATCTGTTGGGCCATTTGTTTTACTTTTTCAGATCTCATATACAATTAGTTTAAACCGCTGGAAGATAAATTTTGGGTTATGGAAGACCCTCAGGAAGATATAAAGGCCCAGGAAAGACAGATCGTGGACAAGCTCGAACACGAAGTTGATGATTTGGAAAAAGAATTCAGCCAGGTTGAAGAGGAAGATGTTTCAGAATCAGTTAAACAAAAACAACAGCAGGTCGAAAACATTTTAGGCGAAGTACACAAACAGCTTGATTTCTTACGCGAAGTCTCAGATAGAATGCCAGAAGACGAACAACAAAACGACCAGAAAGAATAAAAATTTTTAATTACATCCATAAAACTAGGTGTAAGCTAAATGGTAAAACGACTAGATAGAAAAGACGGAGCTCACGACATCTTTGACCAGATGCACAAAATGTTCAACCAGATGCAGAGTTTCAGCAAGGATATCAACCTGGGGACCAGTGTACCCGTAGATATCAGAGTGGAAGACGACAAAGTATTTCTGACAGCAGATCTTCCAGGAGTTCAAAAAGACGATATCAACCTGAAAGCAGACGATAAAACCGTTGAGATCTCTGCAGAAAGCTCAACCGAGCTAAAGGAAGAAAACGAAAAATACGTCAGAAGAGAAAGAAGTTCAAAAAGCTTCAGACGAGTGGTTTCATGGCCTACAGAGATTGATCCAGAAACAATTAAAGCCGAGTACAAAGACGGAGTTCTACGTGTAGAAGCCGAAAAACACGAAAAAGACAGTGGCGACAGTATCGAGATAGAATAAAAGTTTCTATCTTCTTTCTATTTTTTCACCAGATTCAAGCATGTTACCGTTGAAAAGACCCTGATTTAGTGCATCAAAGGCCTCAGAGTTTCTGGCCTTCTGATAGGCATCTTGTGTATGAGTGTGAAAACCTTGATAATTAGGTAGACTCTGGCTGTTGAAAGAATGGTCTTCGAACTTATCGGACCATACCACTACTTCGGTCTCTATGTCTTGTTCTACATCTATATCGAGTTGGTATGATGTTGCGACTCTATCTATTTTCTCTCTGGCTTTTGCCAGCTGGTCGTGTCCATCATCTATTATCTGGAAGTTAGCTCTTCTATCCTCTTGAGACATTTCTCCTGGAACCTTTTTGTTGCCCTTGATTTCTTTCAGTTCAAACGATTTATCATCAATATCATAGATTGCAATATCGAAGTCTCCAGCTATCTGGCCTCTTAGATATACTTCATCAGGACTTATGTTATCAACAGTATGGTAGTAGTCTTTTTCCACCAGATACATCTTGCTGTCATCCAGTCCATCAGAAAACCAACCGTCAATTATCTTGTCTATAACCAGATCGTGTCTACTACGTCCATCAGAATCTCCTTCATCGTCTAGAGGAATGAAGTTAGGCAGATAGATCACCCATTTAACAAAAATTTATCCGTGTTAAGGGTTTTCTGCCTCACAGAAACTACATTAGTAGGATCTTTTTTATTATTTACTCTTGATACGAGATTCAGACTCAAAGACATCATCAGGCCCGAACAAATCTTCAATCTCCCATCTTATAGTTTCTTCAAGATCAGAATTTACATAATAGTCTCCTTCAATCTTGTATTGATCTTTGTTTCCAATATTATCTGATCTCATAGAAGATATCTCATAACTAAACACTTCATCTATAAGCAAATCTCCTATATCGCGTAAAGCCTTGACCATTTCCTGACCGGCAAGATTTTCATCTTCCTCTGGCTGGTATACCCCAACAATCTTGAACTCACGGCTTTCGTGACGGTATCTAACTATATCTGCCTTCGCACCGTTTCTAAACCAGATATCTCTGCCTATAAAATCATAGGAAGAATCATCCATCTCCGATAGATACTCACCAATTTTGGTATTTCTGGCCGACTCCCACGCGTCCATAAAACGTTTTTTGATCTCAAATGTTATTACTTTTTCAGCCAGACAACCGGGTTATTTCCGGTTTCCATATCTATATCGAATCCGAACCTCCTTATTACCTCAACATTGGTCTGGACATGAGGTGTTATCTCAGGTATTTTGACAGCTCCCCCACAGATAGCAATGAAAACAAGCAACTGATCGGCCATATAACGGTCTATAGCTGCCTCGGAGGCATGGAAATTTTTGAACATCTTGATTGCTTCTTTTGCAACTTTTTCGCTTTTTTTACCTTTCTCACCGAGCGAACTGAAACCTGCAATTGAGTTTTGATAAACTGCTTTGATAACGATTGAAGAACCTATAGAATCTGTTTTTTCATAATCAACATTTTTCTCAACAGGCACCGATATATGAGAGTTTTTCAATATTCTTTTGGCTTCATCCGCCTGTCGGTCAGCTACTTTCTGGCTTTCAAGCTGTTTTGAGGCCTTCGAATAGATCTCAAAGCGTTTTAACTTTCCTCTATCAGTTATTTCTATCGGTTCAAGAGAATGTTCTTCGGTAGTAAGTATTGTTTTACCGCCTCCTTTAGGATAGTAACCGGTTTTTTCAAGCTCTAGGTTGGCTTTAACACCGAATCTCTGGACAAGAGGTAACTTGACTTGTTTGAAGTATGAAATCAGCGGAGACCATTTTACATCAGTTCCTCCTTTGGCTGTAAGTCTAAACGATTGGTTGAACTGAGATGTAACAGGCAAAATCGTATCATATAACAGTGTTATACTACCTGCAGTTCCAATATTTGAACTAAACGAGTTGCTCTGAATTTCTTTAGGCCTAAATTCCAGGGTTTCTGAACCGATTTCATCTCCTTGAATATCAGCATCAGATATCTTCCCAGCAGCCCTTACAGCTTCCAAATGCTGTCTTTTCAATCCCGGATCCGGTCTTTTTCCCCTGATATTCTCTATATGAAAACTCTCTCCTTTGATAATCGAAAGGCAGAGAGCTGTCCGCAGCATCTGTCCGCCACCCGAAGAACCATCGATCTCTATCATAAAAACTGTGTTAGTATCAAAAACTTTCAAATCTAGGTGGTGTTTATGGGCGATAAGTATTTCCAACAACAACCCGATGAGTTGAAAGATTTCATCAAGTTCCTGGATGAAGATATAGAAAATGTAAAGAGAGCGATTGATTTTTGTGAATCCAACGATCTGGATGTAGAATTTAAGGTCCACGGCAAATCCGAGACTGCAGAAGAATCGGCGAGTAAAACAGATATTGAACTCGACCAGATAGTCAAAACACTTGTTTTCAAGGCAGGGAAAAATTTTATAGCGGTTTTATGTCCCGGGGACAAACGTGTTGATGAGAAAAAACTAGAGGATTTTACAGGCGAAAAAATTGAAATGGCAAGTCCTTCGGAAGTTAAGGAAAAGACAGGTTATATTGTCGGAGGGGTTTCTCCTTTTGACCTCAACATACAGACCTGTATGGAACAGTCTTTGCTCGAAAAACAAAAAGTAAAGCCTGCGGCAGGTTCAAAAGTAATAGGAGCGACTTTAGATCCTAAAGATCTTAAAAAAGCCATTAAAGCAGATACAGCCAGATTAGTTTAAGATATAAAATTTCAACACCGTTGGGAAGCCATGAGAGTCGAAGAGGAAGATCTTTACAAACTAGGTGAAGCTCTCGAGGGAAAAGCATCAATTCTACAGGGAGTTCTAAACTACGATCTCAATCTAGAAACCAGAGACTGTCTAAGAAAAATTGAAGGTCTCTATGACGAATGTTTAACAGATTACAAGCTAGGAAAGCTTCTTTTAGAAGAAAATGAAAATCCTTATGAAGGTCTAGACAGTTATGCTACCGAAAGCTCAGTTGTAATTGAAGAAGACGAAAGCTCCTGGATCAGACTTGAAAAAGACAAGCTAGGTAAAAAGCTCAAAAACACTATTGATAACCACCAGGAAAATCTTGAAAACATAGATATACAGTCAGGTAGAGAAAGATTAGAAAAAGCCATGACTGACTATGAGGTTTTAGCCTGGAGAATACCGCCTTCTTACAACTTATCTCTCGAATATGTTGATCTGCCGCCTATTGAAAGAGATGATTCCGAGATAATGGAACAGGCTCATCTAATCGAATAACTAATTTAACGGTTAATACCCGATAAACCGTTATGGAAATACAGGATCGGAAAGAACTAGTACTACGGAACACTACGGAAATCATAACTGAAGAAGAACTAGATGAAGTATTAGAGAAAGATTCTCCAACCACCTATATAGGATATGAGACCTCCGGTCCATTGCACCTTGGCCACTGGCTTTCGATTAGAAAAGCACTAGATATGCAAAAAGCTGGTTTCGATGTAAAGATTCTTTTCGCCGATCTACACACATACTTGAACAAGAAAGGGGAAGAAGACTGGATTCAGGCTATGACCGAATATTGGCAAGCCACATTTGAAGCATGCGGTCTCGAAGCAGACTTTATCCGCGGCCGAGAGTTCCAGGAAGGAACAGAATACTTCCATGATGTTTTGGATATATCGAAAGAGACCACGATCAACCGTGGAACACGTTCAATGCAGGAAGTTGCACGGGGAGAACGTGATTCTCAAAGCATTTCACAGATTGTCTATCCTTTAATGCAAGCACTTGATATCGAATACCTTGATGTTGATATCGCGATCGGAGGAATCGAACAGAGAAAGATCCACATGTTGGCACGGGAAGTACTGCCGAAGATAGGATACAGAAAACCGACCTGTCTGCACCATCCGCTTGTAGTCTCTCTGACCGGTGGAGATAAAATGTCTTCGTCTAAGCCCGAAACTATGTTCCCTCTGCATGCTTCGGAAGAGACCATAAAGGAAAGGATTAAAGATGCATACTGTCCTCAGGGAGAAGTCGAGGAAAACCCGATTATACAAGTTGGGCGTTTCCATATATTTGGAGACGATGATAGACTTCAGATTGAAAGACCGGATGAATACGGAGGAGACATCTCTTATGACAGCCTTGAACAATTAAAGGAAGACTTTGAATCAGGAGAACTTCATCCACAGGACCTGAAAAACGCTGTAGCAGACCATATTGCCGAAAAGCTAGAGCCAGTCAGAGAAAGATTCAAGCAGAATCCTGAGTTACTTGACTGTCTAGAAGAAATAGGTCATGAAAAGCCAGACTACATTTAATCTGGTTTTTCCTTTTCTCTGATTTTCCAGATAAGTTATGAATTAAACCAGCCTTATCTATAATCTTTAATCTATAGCCTTTACTCACTGTTTACATCAAATCTGAACTTTTCTGGATAGACTGATTTTCAACCACAAAGCTTTTATTTATCACCATACAATAACAACATATGACTGGCCTCCTCGAAGAATACGATGAACCGCAAGATGCGCTTGATGAAAAAGCAACCGAACTCTACACAAATGCAGAACGACTGGATTCAGCCCTCGACCAATACGATGAAGGCTGGAGAACAGAACAAGAAGTTCTAGAAGTTGCCGAAGACGCCAACCAAGCCTACAACGAACTTGATGAAATCGAGGATGAACTACTAGAAACCGAATACAGCCCAGAAAAATCAGTAGAAGACATAGCACAATCGCTTCAGGAACTAGGATATGATAGTTTAAACGACTATATTGAAGGAAGAGAACCATTAACGGCTTCATCAAACACCGGGGAAAACAGTTTAGTCGATACCGAAGACGATATTGACTGGACTTGTGCAAATCAGGCTCATGACAGGTACAACCAAGTAACAGACAGAGCCAGAGAAGAATACGGAATTAATGTTCCTCTAGCAGACTCAATTCAAAACTCAGAGACATCCGAGATGATCGATCAGTTGAGCGCCGGAGAACTCGCCGCAGAGGACATTGAACTCTAAATTAAAGAGTTCTTAATTTATTTAACTATAGTCTGGCAAAAAGAACTTACAATGAAAGGTGGATACTTTTCTCACCGGCAGAACCGTTAACCGCTCAAAACCTATTCTAGATAAAACTTTGTTCCTAAGTGGTATGTATGCTTGATATAGAGCTTTTCCGCGATAACCCTGAGACAATTAAGAAATCTGAACAACGTAGAGGCAAAGACCCTGAAAAAGTAGATGAAGTAGTTGAACTCGATAAAGAATGGAGAAAAACACTTCAAGAACTACAGGACCTACAGGAGACGCGGAACAGTGTAGGCGATGAAATCGCCGAATTAAAACAAAACGGAGAATCAGCTGAAGAAAAGATAGAGAAAATGCAGGAAGTTAAACAGCGTATCTCCGAGCTCGAAAACAAGGTAAAAGAGCTTAAAGAACAGAGAGACGATCTTAGATACCAGGTTGGAAATATTTTACATGACTCTGTTCCTTCAGGCGAAAATGAAGAGGACAACAAAGAGATCAAGACCTGGGAGCCTGAAGAGAAAAAAGACGATGCAAGGCTTGCAGCAGATATAATTGAAGAAAACGACTTGGTTGAGACCGAGAAAGCTGCAGAACTTGCAGGTGAAAGAGCTTACTATCTGAAAGGTGATCTTTTCAGGTTAAATCAGGCTTTAATCCAGTTTTCAATGGATCTGCTTCGAGAAAAAGGTTTCACACCTATGCAGACTCCTTACATGTTAAAACATAAGCCTATGGCAGCAGCTGCAGAGCTTGAAGACTTCGAAGAACAGCTCTATAAGATAGAAGATGAGGACAAGTACCTGATCGCAACCTCCGAACAGACACTGGCAACATTCCACTTAGATGAGATTCTACAGCCAGATGAACTGCCTAAAAAGTATGCAGGTTTTTCAACCAACTTCCGACAGGAAGCAGGCAAACACGGCCAACAGACCAGAGGTATCTGGAGAGTCCACCAGTTCGAGAAAGTAGAACAGTATATCTTCTGTGAACCAGATGACTCATGGAAACTCCATGAAGAACTTCTGAACAATGCACAAGAAGTTATGGAAAAACTCGAATTACCTTACAGAGTTGTAAATGTCTGTACCGGCGATATGAACGACAATGCTGCCAAAAAGTATGACATAGAGGTCTGGAGACCTCCTATCGGAAAGTACGGAGAGGTAGTTTCATGCTCGAACTGTACCGATTATCAGGCCCGAAAAGTCGGTGTCAGAATCAGAAGAGGTGGAGACAACGAAACCGCTCATACACTTAATGCAACAGCTGTAGCGACCTCTAGGATAATGACTGCTATCATAGAGAACAACCAGACAGACCAAGGAATCAGAATTCCTGAAGCCTTACAGCCTTACATGGGTGGACAAGAGTATATAGGTACTAATTAAGGCTCAACACCCATTGAAACCTGGGTGAAAAATCAAATGGCAGATAACAATGGTCCTCTCCAGGGAATGGTAGAGAGTATCATCGATTTCGTAGTGCTGATTGTACTCGGTATCATCTCCTTCTATATCACGGTATTCGTGATAATAACAGGAGCCAACCTAGCCGAGGTAACAGTAGCAGGAAACTATGTGGTTCTTTCTGCAGCACTAATAGTAGCTGCATCGATACTGGCAGGTAGAAGAAAGTATACCATGCCTACCGCAGCATAAAAACTTCTACATATTTCTCCTTTCTTTTTCATATACCAAAAAGACCGGCCCGGGTTGAACTCGATGACAACAGCATTATATTTTAAACTTCAACTCCACTGTTTGATCCTATGGAAACCACAGTAATGATTGGCGAGAAACCTAAAGTTGCTTCTAGACTCGCCAACGCACTCGGTAACTACTCAATTAAGGAAAACCGGGGCGTCAAAAACTATGAAATAGAGACTGATGATAGAAGAATAATCATAGCTCCTGCTGTAGGTCATATATTTAATCTCGATCAAGTTGAGGACGGATGGGATTATCCAGTTTTCGACGTTGAATGGAAACCTATTTTCGAGACCTCAGACTCCTCTGATTACGTTAAAAAATACTACAACAACCTGAAAGACCAGCTTGAGAAAGCAGACTCCTATATTAACGCATGCGACTTCGATCTAGAAGGATCGGTTATCGGATTTTCAATTTTACACAATATAGCAGATGCACCGGAAGAACGAATTGAGAGAATGAAGTTCTCGACTCTTACACCTGATGATCTACAGGAGGCATTCGATAACCTAGAGAGCTTCGATAAAGGTATGACCGAGGCCGGAGTCACAAGACACATACTTGATTACTACTATGGTATCAACGTCTCAAGAGCTTTAATGAAGGCTGTAAGAGACAATGATAGGTACAAGACACTTTCAACCGGTAGAGTCCAAGGACCGACACTCAAGATCCTAGCAGACCGAGAAAGAGAAATCATGGCTTTCGAACCCGATCCTTACTGGGAACTTTACCTTATCCACAGCGAGTTCGAGGCCCAGTGGGAAGATGATGAAGACCGGATATGGGACGAAGAGACCGCTGATGAGAACTTCAACGAAGTATATGGAGAGACCAAAGCAGAAGTAACCAACATCAAGGTCAACAACTACACCCACAACCCTCCTATCCCGTTTAACCTGACAGGTCTACAGAGTGAGGCATCAAGCCAGTTCAATATTTCCCCTAAACAGACCCAGTCTATCGCTCAGACACTTTATGAAAACGGTTTGATTTCATATCCGAGAACAGAATCTCAGAAACTACCTCCAAGACTAGGCTATCAGACTTTATTAAAGAAGCTGAAGGGTCAAAACCAATACACCGATCTCGCAAAAAAAGTTCTGAAAAAGGAAGAAAACGATAATCTATACACCACCCAGGGTAAAAAAGAAGACGATGCACACCCTGCAATCTATCCAACCGGAGAATCTCCTACAGGTCTTTCAAAAAAGGAAGGAAAAGTCTATGATCTGATTGTAAAACGTTTCTTCGCAGTATTTGGTAAAGCAGCAAAAAGACAGTCTCTAACCTTTACACTTGAGGTAAACGGTCATGATTTCAAGGCCAAATCAAAGATTACCAAAGAACGGAACTGGTATGATCTTTACGATCCATATGTCCGAGTTGATGAAGCCGAGTTACCTGAGATGGAGGAAGGACAGATACTGGAAGTAGAAGATTTCAGAAAGGATGAGAAAGAAACTCAGCCCCCTAACAGATACTCTCAATCTGGAATTGTTAACCAGCTGGAAAAACAGGACTTAGGAACCAAAGCAACCAGAGCCCAGACAGTCGACCGGTTGTACAACCGGAACTATATCGAAGACCAGCCTATCAACGTAACAGATCTAGGGCTTGCAATAATTGATACACTGGAAGATTACTGTTCGAACGTTGTCTCTGAAGAACTCACAAGAGAATTCGAAGATAAAATGGATGAGATAAGTGAAGGAGCCAATACCCGAGAAGAAGTACTAGGAGAAGCCCGGAAAGAACTCGGAGACATACTTGAAAAATTCAAAGACAACCAAAAAAAGATCGGAGCAGAGCTAGTAAACACAATCGATGCCGAACGTGAAAGACGTAGACAGCTCGGAGAATGCCAGGAATGTGAAGACGGTATACTTCGAATGATCAAAGCCAACGGCTCGAAATTTGTAGGTTGCAGTAATTATCCGGACTGTGAAAACACATATCCTCTTCCGAACAACGGAAACATCGAACCGGTCGGAGAGACATGTGAAGAATGTGGAACTCCGAAGATCAAGGTAACAAGGAAAAAGGGAAAGAACTATTCGATGTGCATAGATCCTGACTGCCCTACAAAAGACGACTGGTAAAACACCAGTCTCTATCACTAAAGTTTAAACAGTTTTAATCTTATTTGAGCTGTCTGGACATAAACTCTATTACTTCATCGGTTCTTCTCTGGGCTGATCAAGATCGAATTCTTCTCCGAGCTCTTCGAATTTTTCAGAAAACTTCTTTTCATCACCAATAAGGTCTCTGATCTCTTCAGCAGATTCTATAAACTCTTGTCGGATTTCAACGTTTTCCGGGTTATTAGCCTGTATAGATCCATAGAGGTCTGGTTTCTGGTTTAACATTCTGGCTGTTAGATCGGTTATCAGCTGATAGACAGGTGAAGAATATTCTCCCATTTCATCTCCGGATATATCTGATTTTCTAATGGTTTCAGCAACGACAAGTTCGGAAAAATGCATCAATCCCTGGACGAGACCCATTGCTTTATCATGGCTTTCCGGATCAGTTATGTGTATATCGGCTCCGTGGTCTTTCCAGAATTCCTCGAATTCCGTCCATTTATGGCCTTTTTCAGGAGTCAAAACCACTTTCTGGCCTGAAATCGAGTTACTAGGTGCATACATCGGATGCATTCCGAGCACTTCATCACAGTAACGCGACATAGCTTCAACAGGGTTTTTCTTAACCGAAGTAATATCACAGAAAAGAGCATCTTCCGGTACTTTATCACCGATTTCATGGATTGTCTCGACTGTCACAGCTATTGGTACTGCAACCAGTACAACGTCTGCATCTTCTACAATCTCGGTGTTTTCTCCGGCTTCCCAGCCACGGGTTTCAGCCACCTTTTGAGCTTTTTCAACTGTTTTTCCCGAGATATGGATCTGGTTTTTATCTTCTAGTTTTTCTCCAAGATGTTGGCCGAACTTTCCGGTTCCACCGACAATTGCAATTTTTTGATCAATCATAGTTTTTTACTCCAGTTCCTTCTCTAGGATATCGAATGCTTTGTTGATTTGTTCTTTCGATGTAGATCCAAAACATATCCTGACATTCTGGTCGCTTTCAGGTCCGAACGGCTCACCAGGAACCATCGCAATACCTTTTTCGATCATCCTCATACAAAAGTCCCATGAGTCTTCTCCAACCTCGGGGAACGCATAGATTGCGCCTTCGGGCATCTCAAAGTCCCATCCAAGTTTTTCCATTCTATCTACTATAACACCACGTCTGTCTTCATACTCTGATCTTACCTCTTCTACATGAGAATCGTTTTTCAATGCCTCAACCGATGCCAGCTGTGAAATATGTGGAGGACAAGCCGTTGCACCTCTGGCCACTTTTGCAAAGTTTTCTATGTGGTCTTTTTTACCAACTATCCATCCTAGCCTCCAGCCAGTCATCGAATGGTTTTTTGAGACAGATCCAATTATAACAGAATTATCAGTGTAAGCTGCCGGAGAAAAATGTTCTCTATCATAGTTTAATCTGTGATATACCTCATCTGAGACAAGGAAAGTATTGTTTTGTTCACAGAACTGTCCGATTGTTTTGGCCTGTTTTTCGGTCAACATTCTTCCGGTTGGATTTGAAGGCGTATTTACCACAACAACTTCGGCATCACCAATTTTGTCTTTAGCATCTTCGGTAAGTTTATCGCCATCAAAATACTGGGTTTGTTCCCAGTTGTTGCCGTTTACCTCTGAAATAAGTTTGTACGGCCCCCAGCAAGGATCGTTGAAAACCGCTGTATCATCATTGCCAAGCATAGCTGCAAATACAGCATATATAGCACCCATTCCCCCTGTTGTAGCCATCACATTTTTCTTCTCTATATCAATTCCTTGTTTTAGATTCTCTTCTTCTACAATCTGTTCTCGAAGCTGTTCGATACCTTTTACAGGAGTATAACCCTGTTTTTGATCAAGTTTTTCCCTCACAACATCTTTGACATGCTCGGGGGTATCAAAGCTTGGCTGGCCGATATCAAAACGAATTATCTCGTCCTGTTTGGCAGCTTTTTCCGAGATTTTCCTGATTGAGAGTTCTAGATTATCGATTCTTTCACGAAACATAGTATTTTTATCCTCATTTAGTAAGATCCGAGCAATTTTACATCCGCATAGGTTTCAAGACACCTGACAGCCTTCTTAAAATCTTCATTGTTTTGATCTGCGTCTGCTTCAACATAAAAATAGTATTTTCCAAGCCCATCTCTTGTCGGACGCGACTGGATATATGAGAGATTTATTCCATGACCTGAAAAACATGAAAGCATACTGCCTAGAAGACCTGGCCTATCAACACCAGGTTCAAGGATTAGAGAAGATTTTGTGCCTTCTTCCATCCCGTTATTGAGTATGAAAAACCTTGTAGTATTTGACTGTCTATCCTGTATATTTTCCTCTATAATATTCAAATCGTTCAACTCTGCAGCAAGCCTAGAACATATTGCAGCTTCAGCTTCCTTAATCTCCTCTGCTGCCTTTGCAGTAGAAGATGATTCGACCTCATCCCAGTTTTTCTGTTCCAGAAAGTCTCTACACTGAGTTAAAGCCTGAGGATGTGAACGGACAGTTTCTATATCGGAGATACTTTCTTCATTTGAGACCAGAACATGATCTATCTTGACTTTTTGTTCTCCTGTGACATTGATATCTTTCTCTCTGAGAAGATCGATAGACTTTCCCACTCCACCACCTAGAGAGTTTTCAAAAGGTATAACTGCTACATCAGCATCAGCTTCTATTATTTTACCTATAGAAGAACACAGAACCTCTTCATAACTATCAAAGTATTCTTCAACCGCTTGATGTGTGTAAGTGCCTCTAGGCCCGAGAAAAGCTACCTTGGTCGGCATTAATTTCTTTCCTCCTCTATGGCCATCTCGATAAGTAATTCGGCGAACTCTCGGCCTTTCTGTTTTGGAAGATCTTCTTTTTTGAAAAGCTTCTCGAACTGCTGTTTTACAACTTCTTCACGGCCTTCATCTTTGATCTCCATACCGTTTTGTTTCTTATAGTCGCCTATTTCCTCTACAATATTCATTCTACGCGATACCGAGTCAACAACCTCTCGATTAACCCTATCAATTTCTTTACGGTAATCTTCTAGATCCATAAACTGGTTTTACTCATCGAGAGTTTAATATTTTGGCGAGAGCCTAAAAAAGCCGCTCAACCAGACTTAATTCAGATTTTATGATCTTTGAGATATTTCTTTCCAGTTTCACAGTTTTTGTTGAATTTTTCAAGATCAACGTTCCCACCACATACCGGAACTCCAACGCATTGATCTTCTAGCCCGATATCTAGTTGTTTCTGGAAAAGTACGCCAGCGGCTGCAACTGCGCCTGCAGGTTCAACTACTACTTTCTGTCTCTCAGCTAGTAAAGCCATAGTGGCTTGCACCTGTTGATCTGAGACATAGACAACGTCATCTATGAGTTCTTCCAGATGTTTTTTAGGTAACTCTCCTATCTTTCTAGTTGCGATCCCACCTGCTATTGTATCAACAGAATCGCGTTCATACAGTTTGCCAGATTCAAGTGTTTGTTTGGCAGATCCACATCCTTCTGTCTGGACCCCTATAACACAGACATCAGGTTTTAGAGCTTTCACAGCTCTTGCTATACCGCTTATCAGTCCGCCTCCACCTACCGCCACAAGAACCACATCAAGTTCAGGTAACTGTTCGACCATTTCTTTGCCCAAAGTTCCTTGGCCGGCTATAACTGCTTGATCATTGTATGGATGGACAAAAGTAAGATTCTGGTCTTCTTCGAGTTTTCTAGCATGTTTGTAGGCCTCTTCGTATTCTTCTCCGGCTAAAACCACTTCAGCCCCGTATCCCGAAGTGGCCTCTATCTTTGATTTAGGTGTGTTTTCAGGCATAACAATTGTTGCATCTACTCCTAACTCGTTTGCTGCAAGCGCTACACCTTGTGCATGGTTTCCGGAACTAGCTGCTATCACACCACGGTCTTTTTCTTCTCTAGATAGCTGTGAAACCTTGTTATACGCACCTCTTATCTTGAATGCACCGGTTCTCTGGAAAGTCTCAAGCTTAAAACCTACACTTTGAACTCCTGCTTTCTCTGCAAACGTCGTAGATTGATCAACCGGAGTTCTATGTGTAACGTCTTCAATTCTGTCGCTGGCATCTTTAATCTGGCGCATTGAAATAATACCGCTGTCGCTTAAATTGTTTTCTTCGCCAGGTTTTCCAGTTTCGCGTTGCGTTGTTGTGTAGTTTTGTTGTGTCATTTTAGATGAAACCTCCAGAAAAAGTTATGGAGCACGTTTAGAAGTCGGGTTTTAACGCATAATCATCGCAATAATAGCGATAGCAATAGTCATAGAAAAGTCTACTTTGTTGACTTCAGAAAAATCAGTTAAATCTGGAACTCGGAGACTTGAGAACTTACTTGGACTGAATAGGGTTATCTCGAAGGATAAAACATCCACCCATAAAGCGTCCACCTGAAATTGGTGCCGAGTTCATATCTGAGATAAAGATATGGAAAGTTAAAAAACAAATGGGAAAAACGAGGTTTTTACATCGGAAAATCTCCCATGTAATCATCGCTTTCGGATACAAACTCTACAGTTGTTGAAGATCCTCCATACGGCATGCCTTGTTTCTGGCCTCCATCCGTAGCTACTTTTTTCCCGTCCAATATATCGAATACCGATCCAGAAACTTCTATTTCAAACTCAGAGCTTCTATCAGACCATGTCATGAAAGCACCTTCTTCGTATTCTTCTGGTTCATCATCCCATGAAGAATAAACTATGTCAGGAGAATCTGATTCAAATTCTGGTTGTTCAGATACATCAGGGTTACGGTAAACAGGTTTTCCAACAGTGTTTTTGCCTCTACCTCGTCCGAACAAATCTACAGGATGATCTCCGCCCTCGGAAGGATCTATCGGAATTGTATAGCCGGCCTGTACATGTTCTGCCGGTATTCCGCGTTCATCTCCAGTATACATTATCTTTCACCTCCTGTTACAGCTGTTGCAATGGTTTTTGAGTTATAATGTGTAGGTTGTGTGTTGTTTGTGTTGTTTTTCATGGACTCTTACCTCAAATTGAATTGAGAAAACGAAAATAGCCACTCCGCTTTTTACAGCAGAAGCAGCAAAAGCAGTGCTAACAGCAGAATAGAGCTGTTGCTAGCGGAAATATCAAATGAATCTGTTAAACTGGAAAAGCTGAAACGACTTGGGAAAGATATAGCTGAAGCTCTGTTAAATTTAGACCTGCAGAACGCGTCCACCTGAAGTTGAAAGTATTGGGGACATAGTCAAAAAATTAGATTAAGCGTTTATAAAATACTCGATAAATTAGAACAGTCCTTTTTTATCCGGTTTTCCAAGACCTGAGTTCGATATCTTGAACTTTTTGGCTTTTCCTTCCGGAAGCGAACGATGTTTCTCGATTTCTGCCTTTCTAACACCTTTATCGAGGTTCGATAGCTTTAGTAGGCACTTCGACCAGTAACGTGGAACATCTCTACCTACTAACTCGAGTTCGTCTTCATCAAAAGATGTATAGACCTGGTTAGTAACTAGAATAGGTATGTCCTGTTGTCTTGCGATCTTAGAAAGCTCGGATAGTTGCTGTGAAAGCTTCTGGTTGACCTTCTGTATCTGGTCTCCCGTGGCCTTCAATCTATAGAGTGAGACAAGCGAATCAATCACTACAAGTTCTGGAGACTCATCTTCCACAACTGTCGAAAGTGCATTAATCCTATCCATCTGTTCTTGAAACTCTACCGGCTCCATCACCAACATGTTTTCAAGTGACTCATCAGATGCGATCTGTGTAAATCTTTCAGGCGAGAAACCTTTCTCAGTATCTATATAGACTACTTTGCCTCCGTTTTCAGCGACCTGTGCAGCTACCTGAACACAGAGGTTGGTTTTACCGCTGCCGGATTCACCGAATACATTGGTGATTATACCTTTCTCTACTCCTCCTCCTAGAAGCGAGTCAATGGGTTCACTGCCTGTGGATAAACGTTCTACCTTCACACCCACAGGATTAATTGGAACTCTTTTATCGTTACTTGAGACTCAAAACCTGTTTTTTATGGACGTGTACAAAACCTGTTTAAATGTTACAGTATAAAATAACGGTATATGCCTAAAAAGAAGGCTACACTCATAACATACAATACTCATAGAGAACACTTTGAGTCAGTATACGAAAGAAACAAGTTTTACAGAGGACTATTTGGCTACAAACAGACCGTAAAGAAAAACGGAAAGACCTATGAGTACGAGAAAGATGGTTTGATGGATGAGATTCCTAACTGCCGAATCGATAACTCAGTTTTCATAGTTGCAAAACAGAATGTCGACCAACTGAAAGAATACTTTAACACGTGGGAAAACAAAGTTACATTCCATGTGTTTACCGTCATGATCGAAGACGAAAAAATACTTGATCAAATAAAGGGAAAAGGTGATGTTCCAGAATGACAGAAGAAAACAATGACAGCATAAAGCTACGTGTAGGAGAAGTACCCCCAAACGCACAGCAAGATATAGGAAGAGGAATACTAAGAATCGATTCAAAAATAATGGAGGAACTCGAAGTCCGGGAAGGAGATGCAGTAACCATAAATGGAAAAAGACAGACAGTAGGCCGCGTGGCAAGAAGCTACCCGGCTGATAAAGGACTTGGAATCGCGCGAATGGACGGATACATGAGGAAAAACGCCGGAACATCACTAGGAGAAAAAGTGGATGTAGAAAAAGCAGATCTAAAGGAGGCCGATTCAATAACCCTGGCTCCTGCAGAAGAAGGCGTTATGATCCAAGTCTCAGACCCTGATATATTCAAGAAAGCACTTTCAGGAAGAGCACTTACAGAAGGGGATATAGTTGTACCGGATGATCGGGACAGACGGAAATCATCGTTCGAAGACATTTTCAACCTGGAAGCTGACCAGTTCAGATTCAGCTTCGGCGGCGATACGAAACTCGCTGTGGTAAGTACGGATCCAAAAGGTCCGGTAAAAATAACAGAAAAGACTGACATCGAGATGAAACAACAAGCTGTAGAGGACGTCGAACAACAACAGGTAAGAGTACCTGAGGTAACCTACGAAGACATTGGAGGCTTAGAAGATGAGATCCAGCAGGTAAGAGAAATGATCGAACTGCCGCTGAAACATCCTGAAGTGTTCCAGCAGCTCGGAATCGATGCACCTCAAGGAGTATTGTTACACGGACCGCCAGGAACAGGTAAAACTTTACTTGCAAAGGCCGTTGCAAATGAAGCAGATGCAACCTTCATGTCGATCAACGGACCGGAGATCATGTCCAAATACTATGGAGAAAGCGAAAAACAGCTGCGTGAAAAATTCGAGGAAGCACAGGATAATTCTCCAGCAATCATATTTATCGATGAAATCGATGCAATCGCATCAAAGAGAAGCGAAGTAGGCGGAGAAGTCGAAAGACGTGTAGTCGCTCAGCTACTATCTCTAATGGACGGACTTGAGGAAAGAGAAAACGTTATTGTAATCGCAGCAACAAACCGTGTGGATGCAGTAGACGAAGCACTCCGTAGAGGAGGTCGTTTCGACAGAGAAATAGAGATCGGGGTTCCAAACCGGTCTGGAAGAAAGGAAATCATGCAGATCCATACCAGAAACATGCCTCTAACCGATGATGTAGATCTTGACCAGATAGCTGATAAGACTCACGGATATGTCGGGGCTGATCTACAGGCAGTTGCAAAAGAAGCCGCAATGGCAGTATTGAGACGAGTGTTGCCTGAGATAGATCTAGACGAAGAGATACCTAGCGATGTGATGGAGAAACTTGTTGTCAGCAGAAACGACATGGTAGAAGGAATAAGAAAGGTCCAGCCATCGGCAATGAGAGAAGTTATGGTCGAAGTCCCACAGGTAACATGGGATGAGGTAGGTGGTCTAAAAGATACCAAAGAAAAACTAAGAGAAATGGTTGAATGGCCACAGAAACATCCAGAACGGTTCCAGAGAATGGGTATAGATGTTCCAAAAGGAATCTTGCTATACGGACTACCAGGAACCGGAAAGACATTGTTGGCAAAAGCAGTAGCCAACGAGGCTAACGCCAACTTTATCTCGATTAAGGGGCCCGAGATATTCTCGAAGTTTGTCGGAGAATCCGAAGAATCAATCAGAGAGGTCTTCAAAAAGGCAAGACAGGTCGCACCATGTATACTGTTTATAGACGAGATCGATTCTATTGCAACACGTAGAGGGAACAGAGGCGACTCAGGAGTAGGCGATAGAGTTGTAAACCAGCTTCTAACCGAGCTAGATGGAATTGAAAGTCTTGAAGGCGTCACAGTTATCGCAGCAACCAACAGACCTGATTTGATCGATCCAGCAATCCTCAGACCGGGTAGAATCGATAGAAACATCGAAGTCGAAGTACCAGGGCTTGAAGCAAGGAAAAAAATCCTCGAGGTCCATACCCGAGATATGCCTCTGGACGAAGATGTAGATATGGAGCGTTTGGCCGAGGAAACTAAAGGCTATGTCGGTAGTGATATAGAATCACTCTGTAGAGAAGCAGGAATGTTTTCACTCAGAAACAACCCTGATTCAGAGGAAGTGACCTGGAAAGACTTCAGATCAGCAATGGATGAGGTAAAGCCAACCGCTACAGATGAAAACGTCGAACATTACAGGCAGATGATGAAGCGGATGGAGAAAGTAGAGGAACCTGAAAAAGGAACTCCTGACTACTATGCCTAAATAAGGGCGGTTAAACGCCCTTCAACTTATTTGTTTAAACGCCAAAAAATATTTTGGCAAAAACAATAGGTTTGATACAGCTTTAGACTATGATTTTAGCTTTTATGGCAAGTTTAGAATATTGTACAACCCAACTCGATATAGCGTCAAAACTAGTTATTTAGTTAGGAAAAACATGTTTCCGCACATAAGACAACATTATTAATGAGCCAAATTAAACTATTTCTATGGTTTTAGGAGGTCTTCTTGGTTCGGGCGGAAGCGACGATACATCTGTAGAAGATGCTATAAACGAAGGTAAAGATCAAGTCGAAGAGCTTGACGAATCCAAAGAACAGTGGGGTCCTTCAGAGGACGAATCAGACTCACAAGAACTAGAGTCAGATTCAATGGTTGCAGCAAAGGTCCAGAAGCTTGAATCTCAACTTGAAATGATCAAAGAAGAGCGGGAAGGAACCAATGAAAGATTTCAGAGGCTCTCAGAAAGAATAGGGAGCATGCAGGAATCAATTAAGGAAAACAGTAAAGATCTATCAAAATCTATTTCAAAAGCAGACAAGGCCGAACAAATAGTAGAGGACCTAGAGCCTCATAAAATACAGTCAAACCTGGAAAAGAAACAGGCTGCAATTGAACAGGTAAGAGACAGAACAGAACAGAACCAAGATCAGATCAAACAGATGCGTGATGACATCCAGGAAATGCGCAACAAGCTAAGAAACTTCCAAGGCATGGATTCTTTCAAGAAGATGAAAAGCGAGGTCGAAAAAGATCTTCAAACTTCGAAAGAAATACAGGAAAAGGTCGATATGCACTCCAATAAGGTAGAAGACATGTTCATGGAAATCGAGGAAAAGTATGGATCCATAGAACAGGTCAAGGAGAAACAGAAAAATATCGAAGACTCGTTTAAGGATATACGGAAACGGTTCGATGACGTACAGATAAAGGTCGAAGACACCCCGGATAAAAAGGAGTTAATGGATTTGAAAGAAGAGGTAAACGATAACCTAGAAGCTGCGAATGAAATTCTTCCGGTTATAGAAACTGCCTTTGATGAACTGGCTTCCGAACAGGGAGCAAACCCACAGGAAAAATTCAGAGACTTAGGAAGAAAACTCGAAGAAGCAGATGAAATATTTGAAAAACTAGACAACGTTACCGGCGCCATAAAAGATCTCACAAAGGAGAAAGTCCTGATAGACGAGCTTCAAGAAGACCTAAAGCGCGTCAATGAAAACATGCAGCAACTAGAATCACGCGTAGATAACTCTGCAGACACAGAAGAACTCAAAAAGTTTGAAGAAAACGTTTACGGAGCTCTTGTAGCTCTAAAGCAGATGCAAGAGAACAAAAACAAACGCATATCCTAAATCCAATTTATGATTTAGAAAACTTGATAACTAATTATACCAAATATAAATTTTAACAAATGTCTGACCTCTCAAAACTCAAGATCGGCTTAATTCTTTCTATAGCAGTTTTATGTTCTGGATGTGTATCACAGGAAACTCCTGTTTATGAAGGATCTGTAACCGCCGATATCTACTATGTAGGATCTCAATTTGAAGACAATCCTCTTCTATCAAGTTTGGAGAGAAACCAGTATGAAAACCAGAATGTAGACTTAAGACCTAGAAGAATTGAAAGTTTGAACAGATATGAACAAGAGTCTTTCAACCCAGAGCTTGGAATAATTAGAATTGAAGAATACTATGAACTGAAAGAACAGGGTTTTATCCAAAACTATACTATACTAACAGGCTTCCAGACATACTCAGAAACCGGTAAGTTGTCTCTTTACTCCAAATATTCGATTCAGACCTCAGAACTTAGAGATTCCTCAATAGCTGTTGATCGGGCGCTTTCAACACCTAACCTGATGATGTATGAAGTATTGTCTTCTAGATACGATATACCTGCCTCAGACCTTAACATACTTTACCAGAGTGAAAACCGTCAACATCTTTTGAGAGATGACAGATCAGATACGGCCTTACTCGAATCAAACACCGAGTTTGAAGAAATCATAGATGTCAAAAAAGAGTTTGAAAACAGATACAACACAGTTCCTTCCAAGAGCACAATTATAGTCCAAAAAGATGCTGTAAGATCAAACAGATCCTATTATAACAAGATCATAGAAAGTCTAGAATACTCAGATCAAAAAGTCTCGCAGAATTTAGAAGAGATAGGTCGACAGATAAACACAGATGAAACCAAATTGAACGAATGGCTAAACAAACACGACGGTATCAAGAACCATCATGAGATAGATCAAAACACTTTCAAGGCAAACAGAGTGCTTTGGAATTTAAGATCTGATTTGACCGAGAATCAAAACAACGAAGACTACAGAAACTACTATTCAGACAGATAACTCATATTATAATCGAATTTTTACAAAAATCGAGTCTAGAAATTCTATAAAGTTAAATCTTAACCTATCTAAGCTTCTGACATAAAACAAAAATCTTCGAACAGGTCTTAACAACTGTAGAGATGTCTTTCAACATCGCCATCGGATGAATCTTCTGAGATCTCTTCTACAATCTTGCTGCTTTCTAATCTTGAATTAACCTCTTCGGTACTAGAATCAGCTTCTGAAGATTCTAAGTTCAATGGTTGGAAATCTTCATTGTTGTCTTGATCATCTAAAATACTGGGAGCTAGAAGAGAAGCACCTACAAACATTCCTCCAATAACTACTTTGAGGGATGTCTTGCCAAGTTTTCTAATATCCTTCATTAAGAATCCACATATACTATATCCTGGCTTTTGTTTAAATAACTTAAACGAATATGTTAAGAATGTCCCAAGTAAACTCTTGTTGTGGACGAATTAAGGAGTAAACTGAAGTCAGCTTCTAGAATAGAAAAACTAAGCCTAATTATAGTTTTATTTACCGGAGTTATAGCCGCTACAATTTATACCGCCGGCTCTTCAACTGTTTTGGAAACAGAAATTAATTTTTCTAGTTATGACTATGATACCAAAACCTATGGCATATCTATAGATCAAAACGGTTCAGAATTACTCATACACGGACCGTTTGTTCTAGAAGATGAAACATACTATACTCTTGAAAACAACTCAAGGAAAAACTCTAAGATAGAAGTCTTAAAAGACGGAAAAACTGTAGATAAATCGAAAGCAGAGAAAATAAAAGGTGTCAGAAATCTCTACAGAATTACGAAAATAGATCCTCTTTTCTACAGACCGCATTCTCCTGAACAAAGTTTTGAACAATACGAAAATTACGAACAAGAAATAATCAAAGAAAACCACATCCACAACGCAAGTATACTAAATGAAAGAAATCTGGTTGCAAACAGGTTTCTAAAGAGCCTAGATAGAACCGAAAACACGACACATAACTTCTATGAGGAGACAAGCTATGAAAACGGTATAGAACTTGTCGAATCATATGAATCTTCATCAGATGCTTATGAAAAAGATCTTGTTGACCTTATAAAAATACTAAATTCTTCTAGAGATACGGACCGATCTAGAGAGATAATAGGTTTTGTTTCGGGCAAGCAAACAAGTTTAGAAATTATTTTTAAGGATTTAAACAAGATATCTGAAAACTCGGCAGCTTTGAGAGAAGATGTCGAGGGCAGAAGACAGATTCTGATGAATAATAGAGATCCTAAAATAACCCTAGATCAATCAGTTCCAAATTACTCGAAGCAAAATATTAACGAAGTCGAATTAATGAGCGAACAGAAAGTCAAAGACATTTTCCATACAGATGAGAACATGAGCAGAGCATTTTTAGAAGAAGCAGAAATTGCAGGGCCTTACCGAATACAGGTACCGTGTTATGATGAACACCACTATGTTGTCCGATTGGACCACCCCAAGGCCCATGAAAGATACCCTATCTACAAGATGATGGATGCAAATGGACAGATGATATCTTTCTCGAACAAAAACGACTTCAATGAGTCTTATAGAGACGATATAATATACGAAGACAGCTATACCTACGGCTACAAATCGGGAATAGACATGGCATTTTTGAACTGTAACTGTGCTTATGTTGGAAATAGTGCCAAAGAATGGAATTTGATTAACCAAACAGTTAGTGATGTCGAACAAAAACCTCTTTTCCAAAACTTGGAATCTTCGGAGCTTGACTCATCTATAGCTAACGATATTTCAATCGGAGCCGAATCCGAGAAAGTGTTCTTGAATAGTCCTAATTACCAAAACGCCCAAGTGCTGAAAAAACGTTATATGAACGCTTATAAGATAATTGAAACCGCATCAAAAGACAATGACTTAAGCTCGGAGACCTTGAATATCGCAGATAAGATGCGAGAAAGATCGCTAAAGATTTCTTCAGAGATAGCTTTCTCACACAACCCTTTGAAAAACTACAATGCCAACACCGATAGCTTCAGAGAAATTGGTACTGGCGAACCTCTTGATGATCCTGGAAGACTTATGCCTACTGATGTTATTTCTCACTCATATTATTATTTGACATTTGGACCTGAGTCAGATAGCATCTGGAGAACTGAAACCGAGCTCAAATACTTTTCAGAAATTAAAGATAGAACTCGTCTAGTCTTGGATGAATCTAAAGACTATTGAGCAACACTAAAAATCAATTTCTAGCCGCCAGTGGACAAGTACAACACTATAAAAACAAGCAAACCGAAAATATAATTGAATAGCGTATATTGAGCAAGAACGCGTATTAGGTGGATAAAAATCGGGCATCAAAAAAACTTATCGAAGAAAATTCTGAAGATTTTAGCATTATCGATAGCTTTGACTGTGCCTTTTATCTCTACATCCACCGCCCTAACTTGTGATGCAGGAACCGTCGATAGCACCTGTGTAATTAATACCACACACGATGTTTCCACTGAAACAATAATTGGAACGGGAAGTATAGAAGTTAGAGAAGGCGGAACACTCACAACCGACGATGGCGTAGCAAATCTTGCAACCTTTGAGCTTGACGGAGAGTTTTACATAAATGATACAGTAAACGGGAATTTCGACATAACCGCATCAGACCTTGAAATAACAGAAAACGGCCAGTTAAGATCTGATAGTCGAGGATTCAGCGGAGGCGCTAGATATGAAGACGGAGAAGGTCCTGCAGGCGGAGACAATCCCGGAAATGATGGAGCAGGCGGGGGTCACGGAGGATTTGGAGGAAGAACTGACTTAGATAGCTCAAAACAACCTTACGGATCATACATGTACCCAACTACCGCCGGATCAGGCGGAGGAGGATCAAATCAAAGAAACGGAGGAGATGGAGGAGGAATACTTACAGTAAACGTATCTAACTCAATCATAGTAAATGGGCCAATTAGTGCGAACGGGGCAAATGGAGGATCAAGATGGAGCCGAGATGCAGGAGGTGGAGCTGGAGGATCGATTTTACTAGAAGGAGATACAATAACAGGATCAGCTCCGATATCTTCACAAGGGGGTAACTCAGGTGGCGGTGGCGGAGGAGGCGGATCAGGAGGAAGGATAGCATTTCATGTAACTACGAATAATTATAATGGCGAAATAAGTGTTGATCCTGGAAGTGGACAAGATGCAGATAAAGGTACTATTTATCCCCAAACCGAGTCAGATATCTGTACTTCAGGGAGTCTCTCAACAACTTGTGCAGTACAGGAACAGGTCAATCTAATTAATAATTTGAGCGATACAGGAGATCTAGTAATAAGCTCAGGAGGGGAAATTTTAGTATACGAGAAAACAGACATAGATCTTGCAGAAGTCGATATAAGATCAGGAGGCACAATAAAAGTAATTAGAGATATAGATCTAACCGGAACTAACCTGTTTAAAGTCAACGGAGTTTTGGATACAACTGGAGAAAACAACTTTGATGTAAACCAGTTTGAAGTTTCTAACGATGGGCAAGTTACTACAACCCAACAAGTAGAATTTGAAAATACTGACTTAGTAGATATAATTGGAAGTCTAACAACTCAGCAAGGAGTTGATTTTAAAAATACAGATCAAATATCTGTCCCTGGCACACTAGATGCTCAAACTGATATAGAAGCAACCTCTGCATCGAATATAGATATTGCCGGTACATTAACTACTCAAAATGGAGGAATAAACTTTGAAAACGCGGACGAATTAATAGTTTCTGGCGTATTAGAAGCTAAAAATACCATAAATGCAAATTCTGCAACGAATATAGATATTGAAGGCGATATTACAACTGAAGGCTTGATTGATTTAAGATTGGCCAAGACAGGAACTGAAATAGACCTATCTAATACAGCTTTACTGGAGGGAGAAAAGGTAAATATTACCTCTGAAAACTTCAGGCTCGGACTTGATTCTCTGATATCTGTCGACGGATTTGGATACTCAGGAGGATCAACAGGAAGTAACGGAGAAGGCCCTGGAAACGGATTCTTTGTAACTGCATCCGATTATGGTTCAGGTGCAGGATATGGTGGCGAAGGTGGAGACGACGCGGATGGAGATACAGGAGGTTCAACATATGGAACAATAGAGAAACCAACTCAACCTGGATCAGGAGGAGGAGGAAGTAACTCACAACCTGGATCGGCTGGAGGAGGAGTAATATTCGGAAACGTAACAAATGATATTGTTATAGATGGTACAATTTCTGCCGATGCATCTGATTCAAATTGTGGTGCAGGCGCAGGTTCAGGAGGGGCAATTTGGTTAAACGCCGGTAATTTGTCAGGAACCGGATCAGTCACAGCAAACGGAGGAGACTCCTGTGGAGGAGGAGGCTCCGGAGGAGCAGGAAGAATTGCACTAGATACAGAAATCGATAATTATCAGGGATCTGTGTTCACAAACGGCGGTATAGGAGGTAACGAAGCCGGTAAAGCAGGTTCAATATACCCTAGAGACTTCATATGTGAAGAAGGGAACTTAGATTCTACATGTACTATAACCAGCTCTCATGCAATAAACAGTCTTGAAGGTAATAATCTGATTGTAGATGGGACAGAAATCTACAGCCCCGCTATGGGAATGGATCTAAACTTCACCGATATAACTCTAGTTTCCAGCGGAAAGATAACAACTTCGAGAGATCTAAACTTAATAGAAACATTAAGAGTTACACTAAATACAGCTGATCTAGAAGTAGGAAATAATCTAAACTGGGATAGTTCAGGTGTCTTATTCGACCTATCTGACAGCCTAGTTGATGTTGAAAACATAGTCGATATAGAACTTAACTCTACAGATTCTGTAATAGAGTTAGAAAGTAGTTCTGAGATAAAATCCTCAAGAATAAATCTAACTGCAGAAAACGTGAGTGTTAACTCACAAAACACACTCAACACCAGAGGTTTAGGTTTCTCTGGCGGAGATAGCTCGGAACCTGGTTCAGGTCCAGGAAGTGGGGTTTACGGAGATCCAGATGACGGTACTGGAGCTAGCTTCGGAGGATTAGGAGGAACCGATGCACAAGGAGATCCTGTAGAACCAACTTACGGTTCTCTAATCCAACCTACACAGTTTGGTTCAGGTGGAGGAGGTTCAAGCAACAGAAAAGGAGGAAACGGTGGAGGAGCAATCTTCATCAATTCAACAAATGAGTTAGCTCTCGGCGGAAAATTAACTTCTCGAGGCCAAGACCCAAGTAATAACAACAATTATGCTGGTGCAGGATCAGGAGGATCAATATGGATAGTTGCCGATCTATTTTCAGGAAATGGAGAAATTAACGCAGAAGGAGGAACTGCATTCAACCAAGGTGGAGGCGGAGGAGGAGGTAGAGTAGCCTTTAATGTCACAACAAGGACTTTCTCAGGTCTAACAACGGTAAACGGAGGTTCAGGAAATGAGTTTGGAGAACCCGGAACAATATACCCTAGAAATAATATCTGTAATGAAGGTACCAAAGACACCACATGTAGAATAACAAGTTCGATTCAACTAAACCAGCTTGAAGGAGCCGGAACACTAGAGCTAAGAAACAATGCAGAAATATATGCTGAAAGAAGCGATATAGAACTCAACTTCTCGACAATTGATATAGAATCAGGTTCAAAAATTACAGCACCACAAAAACTCAACTTAGCTGGAACAAAGACATTCATAAACAGAGGCGACATAAACGCCCAGGGAACCATTAGCTTAGAAAACGCTGAGAGAATAAGATCCTCAAACATTATAGAATCGGAAGAAGCAATAATACTTGAGAACATATCAGACGTTGAAATAGCAAGCAACAAGCTTCAAGCGCCCACAATAAACGTTACAGGCCAGAACTTAACTCTAAGCCAAAGTGGAACTCTAAGCACAAACTATGACGGATTTGCCGGCGGAGAAAGCAACACAGATGGATCAGGACCCGGAGGAGGTTCATATGTTGAAGGAGACGATGGTTCTGGCGGAGGATACGGTAGAAACGGAGGAGATACAGATGAAGGTCAACCCGGAGGATTTGCATATGGAAACCCTGATGAACCTATACAGTTTGGTTCAGGAGGAGCAGGTTCAAGCAACAGAAAAGGAGGAAACGGCGGAGGATCAATATTTGTAAACATCTCAGATACTATAACTGTAGACGGTCAGATCACCTCAAATGGAGAAAACGGACAGTGTAACAGCAACAATGGGGCTGGAGGAGGATCAGGAGGATCAATATGGATAATTACAGAATCTATCACCGGTTCAACTGACGGATCTATAACTTCCAACGGAGGAGAAGGAGGATGTGATGGAGGAGGAGGATCAGGAGGACGAATATCTATAGAATCTATAAGCGAAAGTTATGATGGAGTTGTTCAGACAAACGGAGGAACATCAAGCTACGAATACGGTTCGCCGGGAACTGTAAGACCTAAAGACTACCTGTGTGATGTAGGATATCTTTCGACCACCTGTGAAATAAACAGCTATCACCACGTACAGGAATTAAAAGGAAATACTCTGACCGTCAGTACAGGAACTTTGTTCTCAGACACAAACCCTATGGATCTAAACTTCTCGAGTATAACCATACAAAACAATGGAGTAATAGAGTCAAAGAGCGATATCACAATCAACACTACGGATAAGATCACAGTCGATGGAGTGATAGACACCCAGCAAAAACTAACAGTAAACTCGGGAGACACATTAGAAAACCGTGGAAATATTAATGCAAAAGATGCTTTCTTGCAACCATCAAGAGTTATAACTCAATCCAACGGAGCATACAGCATTATAGACTTATTATCTTCAAAGAATACAGATGAGTTTACAAACGACGGAAACATAGATGCAAGCACAGTAAATGTATCTTCATCCACTATTTCAGTTAACGGAGAAATTAATACTGACGGAAAAGGTTTCCCAGGAGGAAATGACGATCAGGATGGTTCTGGTCCAGGAGGAGGAATATATCCAGGATCTCAAGATGGTTCAGGAGGTTCACACGGAGGAATAGGTGCACCCAATTCGTATGGAGATGACCCAATACCTCCAGTATACGGTTCTCTAACATATCCATCTGAATTTGGTTCAGGAGGATCAGGTTCAAACAAAAAACCTGGAGGCAACGGCGGAGGAATAATTCACCTTTATTCAGAAAACGGTATTGCTATAGACGGAACAATATCAGCTGATGGAAGCCAAGCCCAACAAACATATGGACAAGGAGGTGGCGGAGGAGCAGGAGGATCGATCTACTTCAAATCAGATAATTTAGCAGGTACCGGAATGGTCACCGCTAACGGAGGAAACGGTAGAAGTGGAGGTGGCGGAGGAGCAGGAGGACGAATAGCTGCAGATACTACAAATAATTTCGACGGAAACATGTATGCTAAAGGAGGAACCGGCGGACCAAATGGGGCTCCGGGTACAATACATCCTCAAAACTACATATGTGATACCGGAACACTGTCAACAACATGTACAATCAATACAGACCATGAAACAGGTCGCCTAAACGGTACTGGAACCCTTAGACTATCTGATGGAAATTCTATCAGAAACAGCATATCCTCAATTAACATAAGTGGTTTCGAAAAGGTAGAACTTCTCGGATCTTCAAGTATAGGATCAAACTATGAAGGAGTCGAGTTCAATGTAACGACACTTGATCTAAGCTCAAACGCTCAAATAGATACTGAAACTTCAGCCAAGTTCACTGGAATAGATACTTTTAACCTTGACGGTAATGTTGAGAGCACAAACAACATCTCTGTCTCAAGAGTACAGAACTTCAATTCAAACGGACAAATTACCGCCAGATTATTAGAAGGAATAGATATCTCTAGCTTTATCATCGATGGATCCATAACTACAGATCGTACTAATATTAGCGCAGTCTCCGGAGAAATAACCTCTAATGGAAAAATTGATACTACAGACAGAGGATTTAAAGCAGGAGGTAGCTATAGCGATGGCACAGGACCAGGAAAAGGATTGAGAGGTTCAGGGAACGATGCTTCAGGGGGAGCTCACGGAGGAATAGGAGGAATAGACTCCCAAGGAGATATACAGACAAACACATATGGTTCTCTAACACAACCTACACAGTTCGGATCATCAGGCGGTAGAGGAAAGAGATCGGGAGGGAATGGAGGAGGAGCAATCTTCATCAATACCTCTAATACTCTCACGCTGAATGGTAACTTGCTTGCAAATGGAGGAAACGCAGGCTGTCGTCATCGTGTTAACGGAGGTGGCGGAGGAGCAGGAGGATCTATATGGACAATAGCTGACACATTAGAAGGAACAGGTGATATGGAAGCAAACGGAGGTAGAGGAAGTTGTGGCGGAGGAGACGGATCAGGAGGACGAATAGCACTACAAGTAGAAAACGATGGTTACGATGGTTCAACCTTTGTTAATTCCGGAGATGCTTACAGATATGCTGAAGCTGGAACAGTTTATCCTGACGATTTCCTGTGTGATCAAGGAAACACCTCCACAACATGTACAATAACAGAAAACCACCACATACAGGAAATGAGTGGTACAGGCCAGCTTGTAGTAGATGATACCGGAACCCTTTTCTCGGGTAATGGAACACTTAACTTCGATTTCTCACGGATAGATGTAAATGGAAAAATAGAGACATATCAAGATACTGGAAATGGAATCGACCTCAAAGAAACAGAAACACTGATAGTAAGAGGAAGTTTACTGAGCGATGAATCATTGAACGCAACAGAACTAGAATCTTTTGAAGTAAAAGATGGTTTGGTAGATGTCCAGAAAATAGTAGATATAGATGCTGGAAACATAGATATCAACGGAGATGTACTAGGTCAGAAGATATTCTTTGACTCAGCTAGAGACATAATTGTAAGAGCAGGTAACGAAATAAGCACAAACTTCCGTGGATTCAGCGGAGGCGCTAGATATGAAGACGGAGAAGGTCCGGGTGGCGGTACCTACGGAGGAGGAAACCGTGGAGGGGCCGGAGGAGGTTACGGAGGACAGGGAGGAGACTCTTCAAACTCCGATGGAGGAATCGCCTACGGAACCTTTGCTTCCCCAGATTCAATGGGATCAGGAGGAGCCGGAGGAAGAAGCACAGAAGGAGGGGCCGGAGGAGGATTCATCAAGCTAAGAACTGAAGACGATCTTCAGATAGATGGAACAGTATCTGCAAATGGAGAAGGTACTTCAGGATGTTGTGATAGAGGTGGCGGAGGATCAGGAGGAGGAATCTTCCTATCATCAGATAGTCTTACCGGAGCGGGAGAAATACTATCCCAAGGTGGGGATGCAGGAACAGGTCAAGGAGAAACCGGTGGAGGAGGTGGAGGAAGAATTGTTCTATACAGATCTTCAGAAAACTTCTTCGGAGATATTAGAGTAGATGGAGGAACAGGAGACTTCCAAAACGGTGAAGACGGTTCAATATACACCTCACCAACCGATGATGTTCTAGGTAGATTAAATGTTACTCTAAAAGATGCTGAAGGCAATCCTATTTCCGGAAAACCTGTGGAATTGAAGATAGCTGGCGAATCAGCAACAGCATGCAGCTATGAAACAGATTTAACCGGAAAAATGTCATGTCTGATTGATACGACCGAAGACTATGATATCAATGTCCAGTTGTTCTCAAGTGACATACAGGGTCGAATCTACAGAGACATAGAGGCGCCACAAGACATAGTAATACAAGAAAACACCGATATAAGCGTCAAAGACGTTGTCTCAGGAGAATTCTTGCAAGACCAAACAGTAACAGTATACTCAAAGGATACAGGCAATATTATCGCTCAAGGCGAAACACTTGGAATATTTGAAAACTTTGAAGATGGAGAAGAACAAGAAAGTCTTACAGATAATACAGGCTGGATACAAAATAGCAAAGATCTACTTTATAACAAAGAAGAGTCTGCTATAGGAGATACCAGTGTTTACACTGGCGATCTAAATACAGGAACTCCTTTATCTCATAAAGAAATCTATCCTGATAATAGAAAACCTGAAGTTATTGAAACCTGGTACCGAGAAGGCTCATCTTCCGAGGGATTCGGTATGACTCTAAGAGATGAAAATAACAACAGAGTCTTAGGCTTTGGTTCTGACGGACCTAATTTCTTCGTATATGATGATGCAAACTTCAACAGAAACCTCTGTTCAAGTGAAGCCGAAACATGGTACAAAGTAAACCTAACAATTGATTGGGAGTCAGAAACATTTGACTTTGAACGAAGCGATGGATGTACAGGTACAAACTTTGAACTCAGACACACTGATGGTTTCCAATCTATATATGTAGAGAACCAAAACGGCGGAAACTGGGGTTCAAGCCGGATAAACACCTGGATAGACGGAATAAGAATAAAACCAAACAAAGGAGCTGAAGGAATAACATTTGCTCTAGAAGATGAAGAATACAGAGTCAGAATAACAGGAGACGGCATTGAAACTACAGACAGAGATCTTTTCAGACCTGACAATTTCCAGGCTGAGGTAAAGAATCTCAACTCTTCTACCTTGTGTGAACAAACCGGAGACATTCAAGTTTCAGGAGAATGTACAATAACTCCCGGAGAATACAATGTAAGAAGTTTCCAGCTTCTGGAAACAGGAAGTATAGATATAGAAGCAGCTCCATCACAGGATTCAGCCTCAAGCTATGGGGGCGTAAAAATAGTTTCAAACGGAGAGATCGAAATCCTCGGAGATATTGACGGAGCACAGGAAGGATATAGCACCGAAAGTGGTCCTGGTGCAGGAGGTTCGAATGAAGACGGTAACAGTGGAGCCGGTTACGGAGGACCGGGAGGAGACGGTGGAAGCGGCATAGGTGCCCCAGGCGGATCTGCATACGGTCAGGATTCAGAAGCTACAAGATTAGGTTCCGGAGGAGGAGATAATAATGGAGGATTTGGTGGAGGGTCAATATGGCTAGAATCTAAATCAAATATTAGAGTCGATGGCTCAATTAACGTAGATGCCGAGGATGGAACTCAAGATGCTGGTGGAGGATCAGGAGGATCAATAAGAATGGAATCTCCTGCAGTCTCAGGCTCTGGAACTCTTCTTGCTAGAGGTGGGGATGGAGGAGACAACACCAATGAAAACAAAAGTGGTGCAGGAGGAGGATCAGGAGGACGATTAGCGATCTATTCTCTTGAAGGAGGAGTTTCAAACTTCCAGGTAAATCTTTCAGGTGGAAAAGGAGGGATTGGAAACGAAACATCAGGCCAAGATGGAGAAGATGGTCCGACAGGAACAACATATACAGGAACAATAACAGATCCGGAAATTAACATCAGTCTCGAAGATGCATCAGGAAATCAGGTTACAGAAGATGCAGGTCTAACAATTTATAGAACAGGTACTCCTTACGAAGAATGTTCAAGTACGCCTTCCGATACAGGTAGGTTCCTCTGTGATGTAGATCCAGGCCAGCGATATGATATAGCTACGGCAGGATTTGGAGGAAGCGCTAGAACACTCTATAACGTATCAGTACCGCTAGAAACCACAATTAAAGAGAACTTCAACGTATCAATTCTAGATACCAATGGAAACCCTGTCGAAGGTACAGATGTATACGTTAAAGACAACGAAACCAATGAAATACAGTGTGAAGGAACTACAGACGAAGAGGGATTAATGGGATGTGCCGTACCTGAAGGATCCTCATATGATGTAGCTGTAGGCGAGAAAAACTGGACCAACTCATTTGATAATGAACTTCCCGGTTCTGTTGAAATAAGAGATCTATTCAGCCTAAATATTCTTGCAGATGAACAGAGAGGATTGATTAACAGATTCCCTGAAAACATACTATTTACAGTATACCAAACTAACTCAGATGTACCACAGTGTCAAGGTTCTACAAACAACGTCGGAAGATTAGGATGCAGTCTAGATACGAATAGCCTCTACGATATAGGACTAACAAAATATAATGCAAACGACGATGACAGGTCTTACCACCCTTATTCACTAGTGGCAAAAAATGTTGGTGTTCCTCAAAACAGAAACATCGAGATCAAAGACTACCTGCTTGAGGTCAAATCAGTAGGATCGACCGGAGCATCACAGTCAGATACAGAATTAAACGTTTTCCCTCAGCCTCTCGGAGGTCTAGCCTGTTCAGGCACAACAAATGATAAAGGATTGTTATACTGTGGGCTTGACAACGATCAAAAGTATCAGATAAAGAATGCAGACGGCCTATTAGAACGTCTTCTAGTGAACATACCACAAGACACAGTAGTCCAAAATACTCCGGCAAATGAATTGATCAATGTATCTTTCCAGGATGAACTTGGAGGACCATTAACAGATCTAAGATTCAGAATCGACAGAGGACCTAACAGCAATGCTTGTGAGGGAGTTACAGGGCCTTCTGGAAATGCATCATGCGGTATTTCGACAGGACAGTACAATCTAAAGATAGGAGATGAGATCGCTAAAACCGATGTCGAATCAGGCAACAACTACCTAATTAAGAGACACTTCAACCACAGGTTAAACTCTGTAGGCTCATACGATACTGGAGAATTCAGAGTCACAGGTCGAATATGGTTCGATGAAGACCTAGGTAACTTTAATGAAAATATTGACTTCTGGGTCGATGGAGAAAAGATAACAAGTACATCAACAGGTTCAGACGGAACATTTGACAAGAGGTTTGTATACGAAGAACCAGGAACCCATACATTGACACTCAATTATACTGACAAGTACGGACTATCAGATGAGAGAAAGGTTACCTTCGGAGTAACCGACAAAGACCAAGGTATTGAGCTAATCAACCTGACAGTTGAAGACGGTCAAGAACCAGTCTATCAAACAGTAGATGTAACCGGCGGAACAAGCTTGACAGCTTATCCTGACATGGATGGAAATATAACGCTAGCTCTAGACAGCAATAATTTCTATAACTTCGTATCTCCTCTGAGAAACGTATCCAACATACAGCCTACTGCAGATATACCTATTACTCCTTACGCAGAAGTATTTGTTAGAGATTCGAACGGAGATCCTGTATCAGGCCAGAGAGTTCTGGCAACTAGAGCAGGTCAGACAGAAATTCTATGTGATGAGACATCAGATTCAGATGGACGGGCTTTCTGTAAGCTAACTTCCGGCGAAGACTATGATATTAAACTCAACAGCCAGACAGGAAGAGTTATCGCAAAGGCACAGTCTCCAATCCAGGTAACAACCGGCACATCTTCCTACAGAGGCAGCATAAAATACCAGTTCCTGAAAAACAACAGAGAGCTAGGAGATGAAATCGTAAAATATCTGACAGGTACAACAGGAGAGCGAGTTTGCAGAGGTAAAACAACATCTAATGGTAACTTCTTCTGTCAGCCGATCTTAGACAGCAAATATGATGTAGTAACTTCCGGATACACAGGAAGAGAAATCGATGTCAAAAAAGGTCTGGACCCTAACTTCGGAGACCCAATAACATTCGACCCAGGAACCAACATCCATCTAGTAGATATAACTGGAAACGATGTTCCAAGTCTAGAAGCTACAGTATACGAGACCGGAACCGATACTAAAGCATGTGAAGGATTTACAAACTCAACAGGAAGACTGGTCTGTGACCTAGATGAGTCCAAAAAATATGATATAAAGACATCTCAGGCTGTCGAAAGATATGAGATGCAGCCACCTGAAGAAACAGTTGTACAGGTTGCAAGCTTCTTTAACAACAAGATGTTGAATCTAACGCTCAAAGGACCTGATCAAAACAACCTAACAGATACGGACATCAAAGTAACAAACAGAGATGAAAATGGAGTAGTAGCCTGTAGAGGAAAGACAAACGATAAAGGATTCTTCAGCTGTGGTATAGACAGGAACGATAGATATGATATAAGTTCGGAAGGTCAGCCTCTGCTCGCAAACGTTGAAGTACCTAACCAGCTTGATCTAGGTAGAAATCTAGAGATCAAAGCTGTAGACTCAACAGGTTCTGTTGTACAGAATGCAGCTTTCCAAGCCTACAATGTACAGAATGATCTACTTGCTTGTTCAGGACAGACAAATAGTGAAGGCATCCTAAGATGCGGCCTTGAAAGAGACAAAGAATACAGAATTGAAAGCCCTAACGGGGTAGAAAGATACCGGGTTAAGATGCCTGAGAGAACTACGATTGAATACTCTGACGACAACGAACCCGTAAATATGACTTTCAGGAACTCCACAGATCAAAGAATGATCGATGAAGGTAGAATAGTGATCAAAAACCAAGAACAAATCGAAGTATGTTCTGGAGATACTAACAAGCTTGGGGAATTCAGCTGCGGACTAAATTCATCCGGCACATACCAGATAGAAACAGATCTGTACAACACAAAAAGACAGACTATAAAAGCAGATCTGGCCACATCCAATCAGTACACTATTAAGCCAAACGTGAATGTAAGCCTAACAAATTACACAGGCGCTCCAGCTACAGGCAATATAAAGCTAGTAGATAACCAGACAGAAGCTACAGCCTGTTACGGAGAGACAGACCAGAATGGACAGCTCACATGTGCGCTAGAAGAGGATCAAACGTACAACATTATTCCTTACTACAACCAGATATCTGAAGGATACACCGCAAACATAACAGCACCTGGAGAAAAAGCACTTGAAACCATAAAGTTCACAACCTATGATCCTGATGCACCACCAGGAGACGGAGCGGTAGGAATAAATGAATCAGTAGAGATTAGAAACAATCAGAGAGCATTATGTACAGGTTACACTGGCGAATCAAGCTCTCTTTACTGTGGTACAGTTCCGGGAGAATCTTACAGCATCGACAACCCTGTAAAAAATGTCCAAGATATAATGTCGAACAACAGTCTACAGGTAGGTTATGGACAAACAGATCTAGAAGTAACAGCTCTAGACATCCCTGATTTTGGTATAACAGATGCTAACTTCACATACAAAGTAGAAGTTTACAATCCAGGACCAAGATTTGCATATGATATTGATGTAAATGCTACAGCATCCGGATCAGGTTGGCAGGGATACCGAACAGTAGAAGGTAGTTTGGCACCAGGAGAGAGAAGAAATGTTTCTATAGAAGTATTTGTACCAGATGGTACAGTCGGTACTGTAAAATCAATAGAGACACAGACAAACTGGACAAACCCTGATTTGACCTCAGATTCAATAACTGATACAGGAACAATAGATGTTGTTGGAACAGGTAGATTGACGACAAATTCAACCATAGAATCCATATTAGGAGAAGGATCTGACTTTACAAAGATAGGTGAAGTAAAACTAGGATCTGTAGGTAACGAAGAGGCCTTAGCTAACTATAATGTTGACGGACCTGAGTCCTGGGAATTTGGTTTCGATCCATTCCCAAGCCCATTAGTAGAGATACCTATAGGAGACACTAAAAACATCAGTGTATTCGCAAAAATACCTGAAAGCGAGCTTCAAGGCACATATAATGCCACACTAAATATTTTTGAAGAAAGCAGAAAGGACGATGAGGCTAACATAACAGTATATGTACCACCTTCAGCAGAGTTTGAGAGAACTCCTGATTCTCTTGGTACGATCGATGCACCTCTAGGAACATCTGGAGATGTAGGAACAATAGATGTTAAGAACACAGGAAACCAGAATTTGACATTTACTGTAAACAAAGAGATTGGAGAAGGCTCTTCAACATTCGTTAAAAGAGGTTTGACAACATTTGAGCTAGAACCGCTAGAAGAACGAGAAGTAGATATTACATACCAAGTTCCTGCCGATTCCACAGGTGGCGAATACGAATACAACATAACACTAAGTTGTAGCCCTGGATGTGGAGACAAGAAGACAGATCTAACTCTTGATGTAAGAGACCTGCCTCCAAGCATAGACAACTACAGTTTCAGTCCTAAATTCCTCGAACCAAGTGAAACAATTGAATGGAATATAAATGCATCTGACAACGACAGGATCGATAGAGTATGGGTAGATATACTAGGACAGGAAAACATTACAGCAGAAACTGCCGGAGAACTTACAGGAAATCCTTTCTATACTGCAAACTTCACACCTCAGGAAGAAAGCGCACTTTATGACTTCCGAATATATGCTCAGGACTCTGGAGATCTTACAACTAGAACTGATGTTAAATCCTTCCAAGTAATTCCACAGACAGATGTTGAGACGACTCTAACCCAGACAGTATTTACAATGCCAGATGTGACCGTAGATTCTGGAGATACGGTTAATTTCAATGCAACTTTCACAAACAATGGAGATCAGAAAGCATACAATGTAAGCTATGAAATGCAGCTTCCTGATAACTTCTCATCTTCGACACCAAATCTAAACGTTGGAGATCTAGAAAGCGGCGAATCAAAGACTACAGAACTAGAGGTTACTGTTTCGGCCGGAGTTAGCCCATCAGTATATCTGCCTACAATACGTACGGACTGGGAGAACGCTGATGAGTCAACCGATAGTTCAGAGATCAGCTTCAAAGCAGATGTTCTTGAAAACATTGATCTAAGATCGAATATTTCCACCCAACTGACAGAAATGGAACAAGACTCGGTTAGAGAGTTCAATATTACGCTTAGCTCTGAGGGTAACGAACCTATAAATGATATAAATGGAGAATGTGCTTCTGGCGATGGCTGTGAGAACCTATTCTATACTTTCTTCCTTCCAGATAGAATACCTGTAGGCGAACAGCGTCAGGCAAAAGTTAGAGTCGAGGCAGATCTTGGAACACCCGACGGACAATATGACTCAAACATAGAGATCGGTGGGGAAGGAGATATAGCAGAATTAAGTAACGCAGTTACAGTAAACAAAGATCTAAGTATGGAGCTTTCAACCAACAACTACTCTCAAAGAGTAGGTCCAGGCACCCAGATAGCTCTTGAAAACCTATCGATCAGAAACAATGGAAACCAGCCTCTAGAGGTTGCAATGCCAGAATCTTCAAACATAGAGTTCGACCCTACAGGATATGACCTAGATATAAGAAATACTAAAGAGAGTTCCATTGAGCTTACCGCACCCGAAACCCCTGGAGACTATGAGTACAATCTAACAGTTGCAGGATTTGACAGAGAAACATTTGAGAGAATAGAGAGATTTGTAGAATTCTCAATAAGAGTATTTGACTACTCAATAGACTTAGAGAATGTCGAAAACGATACAGAAATAACAGACGGAGAAGAAATAACCCTAACCACTAACGTAGAATTTGAAGGATCTTCAGTGACCTCTGATATGGACTGGGATGTCGAGATAGGTAACAAAGAAGCAGATGTGGTTTCAACCAATTACAACTCAGGCCAAGGTGTTTGGGAAGTCAACGTTGAAGCTCCAGACATAGAACAAGGCAACAGATATGACCTGGAAGTACAGGGAACCTATGATTCTGAAGAAATAACAACTGCAAGCGCATACACAGATAGAATAGAGTATGCAGATTTAGAGGCTCCTGTATACACCGATGTTAATGCCGAAGACATAGAAGAATCCGGTAGCTCAAGAATATCTCTAAGAGCACAAGACAAAGGAGAAATAGAAAGTGTCCGAGATATCAACGCCACTATAGAGACTCCAGGAGGTACAAACTTGACTTTAGCTCTTGAAGAAAGCGGAGATCAATGGGTTGTGAACACACCTGAATTCGATCAGGAAGGCTATTACGAGGTATATCTGACGAGCTCAGATACTGCCGGGAATATGAAGACGGAGAGAACTTTCTTCCAGTTATATGAAACAGATAATATCCAGGGAGAGATCAAAACACCTGAAGGAGAAGGTCTGGATATCGAAGTCACACTGCAGAAACCAGATACAAAAGAAGAGATAGACCAATTCTACACGTCGAATGGAAACTATAGTCGTTCCGTTAAATCTGGAACATACGACGTTGTACTTGATATAAACAACTCCCAGATGGTGATAAGCCTACAGGATGTTCCTCACGAAGAACTAAACGATCCACTAGATATGGATCCATTCATACCTAATGCATATGTAGATGTGCCAATTTCCTCGAATGACAACGAACTAACCGGGGTTGCAATAAAAACGAAATCACTTCAGGACCATCCTGCAACCGTCGGTATTAGCTACAGCGGATATATTGACCAGATTAAGAACGTAAGAGATCTAGGAATATACAAATGTGATAGCTGGTCGTTCGAGAACCAACAGGAAGGCTGTGGTTCAGACTGGACTAAGAAAGATACTGCCGTATCACCAGCTACAGAGACAGTGTTTGTAAGCGTAGATTCATTCTCATCTTTCTACCTCACAGAGTTCGGAGGATCAGATGAAGAAGAAAACGTAACCGCCGGCGATGGTTCAACAGGCAACTCAACAGAAGAAAATGGAACCAACCAGGATATTGTTGATGCAATAGAAGGTCTAGACACCGGTGGTGGAGGCGGTGGTGGAGGCGGCGGCATAGGAGACAGAGAATTTGAAGAAGGAATTGAAAGCCTGCTTGGAGCCTTGAACGACACAGAAGAAAATGATACACTACAATTCAGTGGAGAGCGCATAGTAGTCGAAGTCGCTCCAGGACAGAGAAAAACCGCATCGATCTCTGTAAGCAACAATATTCGATACAACCAAACTCTTGACATAGGGTTGACCGGTGATATACAGAGATTTGTAGATATAGAGGATGAAGTAAGAATAGATGGAAACAGTCAAAGAGATATAGAATTGCTGATAGCAGCAGCTGAAGATACAGAGACAGGATCTTACTCAGGATTTGTAACAATTGAAGGAGAAGCTGTTAGCAAACAGATGCCTGTAAACATCGAAGTAGTTGAACCTGCAGAGACTGACAGAGATCTTCTAGATCTGGAGATAGAAACAGTAGTTGATAACATAGTTCCTGGAGAAAACTTGAGAATCAAGACCTCAATGTTGAACCAAGGATACACAAGAAACGTAGATGTAGATCTAAACATTTCTGTAAGAGATCCGGACACTGGAGATATAATAAACAGAAAGACTACAACAGTGGCCGTATCAACTACACTCGATAAGATCTTCGAAATAAAGATACCGGAAGATATCGAGCTCAAACGATACGAAGTTGAAGCAAGTGTTAGCTACTCGAACATTGAACCTCCACAAACCGCTAACGCTATCCAGACTTTCGTAGTCGATAAACCCTTCTGGGACAAGCCTCTGTTTGGAATGCCAAGAAAAGACATTGCAGGTTCAATGATAATCTTCCTGTTCCTAAGCCTAGCAAGCTACTCAGGATACCTCTATTACAGAAAGAAGCTATTAGAGAACCAGAGATACCAGGAAGACCTAGATGTATCAACACTTCCATCAGGAGGAAGCAGACAGGCACACCTTGGTAAGCTTGCAGAACATGGATCCAGATCATTCCTAGAACTAGAAGAGATGACAACACACACCCTCATAGCAGGGGCAACAGGATCCGGTAAGACCGTAACAGGTCAGGGAATCGTAGAAGAGGCATTGAAAGAAGGAACCAACGTCATTGTACTTGACCCAACAGCCCAGTGGTCAGGATTCCTCAGAGAATCAAATGAAACCTCAATGCTTGAAAAATACTCAGACTACGGAATGAGCAAAAACGAGGCAAGAGGATTCGATGGAAACATTAGAGCCATAGAACCAGGAGAAGAACTTGACATAACAGAATACCTTGAGACAGACGATGAAGGACAGATCATTGTATTCAGCATGCACAAGCTTGATTCAGATAGAATCGATGAGTTCGTCGATACCACAATCCAACAGGTATTCGATGCTAACCTGCCTGAAAGCGGCCAGTTAGATACCCTTATTGTATACGACGAGGTTCACAGATTGCTTGAGAAATTCGGTGGAAGCGGTAAAGGACTCAAACAGCTTGAAAGAGGAGCAAGAGAGTTCAGAAAATGGGGAGTCGGAATGATACTACTTTCCCAGGTTATCAGCGACTTCTCTGGGGAGATCAGAGCAAACATTGGAACAACAATCCAGATGAGATCCCAGTATGAAGGAGATCTGAAGAGAATGGAGAACAAATACGGTATGGATACCGTAAAATCAATCGTAAAAGCCAATGTAGGTTCAGGTATGTTGCAAAACTCTGATTACAACCATGGTAAGCCGTACTTCGTTGACTTCAGACCATTGTTGCACAGCCCACACAGACTCAGCGACGAAAAACTCGAGAAATACGAACACTACAACCAAGCAATCGATACAATCAAAACAGAGATCGAAAAACGAGAAGAAAAAGGCGAAGATATGTTCGAACTCAAATCCGAACTCAGACTTGCCAAAAAGAACCTGCGTAAAGGCAGCTTCAACCTGGTAAAGATCTACATCAAAGAGATAAAAGAAAATCTGAATTAGGAAAAATAGATCTGAACGTCTATAGAGTATCGAACAATACGAAGTCTTATAGATCCTGTAATCTGAATACAGGAGGACAGAGTGAAAAGAAAGAGGTACAAACCGCGATTAGTTAATTGAGACTCTAATCGCGGGTAGTTACAATATTTTCTCCGTTATCAACACCAACCAATACAGTGTGTTCGGCTTGGGCTACTAAACCATCTTCTACATCATTAAGAACATCATAAGATTTGACAACACCAGAATTGATCAGTTTTTGCATCGCCATTTTCTGTCTTCCACCAAATTCAGAGAACCAACGGGTTGTAAAAGGCAAACCTTTGAAATTCTTGATCTCCCCCATTAGTTTTCTTTCTGTTCTTCCACGGACATTTCTGTCTTGTTCGAGCTTGTAGATATTTCCAGGCTTTCCGCTCTTGATTTTACCAGCCCCTGTTGAGATAAAAGGTTCTATAGCAACTGCATCACCTTTCTTAAATTCGTGTTCTGAAGCATTGTCTATATTAGGTATAGAAACTCCTGCGTGTTGGGTATATCTTCCGAGATAGTGGCCAGTTAGGTTTCTAACAGGCTCATACTCTTTTGGTATCTGTTTTTCGACAAATCGGCCGAACTCGCCTACAGTCACTCCTGGTTCTACAAAATCAAGAGCTGCCTCTAGAACTTCTTCTACAGCCTGAATCATTTGTTTTTGCTTACCAGAGGGATTTACAGTCAAAGCAGTATCTGCAATATATCCTTCAGAGTGGGCTCCTATATCGATCTTTACAACATCACTTTCTTTTAGAACTCTTTGTTCATCGACTCCAGGCGTATAATGAGCGGCCTGTTCGTCTATAGAGATATTGACCGGAAAAGCCGGATAAAGTCCTTGATCTCTTATTTCATTTTCTATAGTTTCTGCAATAGTATTTAGATTAGTACCGGGTTCAGCTACGTCTCTAGCAACTTTACGTGCATCTTGAATGACTTTACCTGCCTTGATGTAGTTTTGTTTTGCTTCCTGATCCATATTCTAAAGTTGTGCTGAAAATGGTTAAAACTGTTGATACTTCTATCAGTGAAGAGATCGTCGAACAACCAATATAATAGGAAAGAGAGATATGAAAAATATGTTTGGCTGAATAGATTTATCTATCCACACCAGTCTACTTTGCTGCTTTCATAACTTCCTCAGCTATCTCCATCGCTAGTTTTTTGTCCAATGTTTCAGGCACAATACTATCTTTCTCTGGCTGTCTGAAGTTTGCTATAGCTTCTGAAGCAGCGATTTTCATCTCTTCATTTATCTCAGATGCGCCCGCATCTAGTGCTCCGCGGAAAACACCAGGAAATGCAAGTGAATTGTTTACCTGATTGTCAAAATCACTTCTACCTGTGGCTGTGATAAATGCTCCACCTTCTCTTGCATCTTCAGGCAAGATCTCTGGATCCGGATTAGCCAATGCAAACACAATAGGGTCTTCTGCCATTGATTCTACCATTTCTGTTGAGACAATACCTGGAGCTGAAAGCCCAATAAACAGGTCTGCACCTTCAATTGCATCTTCAAGAGTGCCAGATTCTTCAGCTGCAAGAGTTCTTTCAGCCATATCCTTCTTGTAACTGTTTCCGTTATCTGTTTTCAAGATTCCAGAGCTATCGACAGGAACTATGTTTTGGGCTCCTGCATCAAGTAAAAAGTTGGCTACAGCGATTCCAGATGCTCCTGCTCCAGAAATAACAATTCTAACATCTTCTAGATCCTTCCCAGCGAGCTTGAGTGCGTTCTTGACTGCTGCACCAACAACAATTGCAGTACCATGTTGATCATCATGGAAAACAGGTATATCGAGTTTTTCTCTCAACCTATCTTCAACTTCGAAACATTCTGGTGCCTTAATATCCTCAAGGTTTACAGCACCAAGTGTTGGCGCTACATTTTCAACTGTTTCAACTATATCTTCGGTAGATTGGGTGTCTAGGACAAGGGGGAACCCATCTACATCTCCAAATTTTTTCATCAAATTGGCTTTACCCTCCATAACCGGCATAGAAGCTTCAGCCCCAATATCTCCGAGCCCAAGAACTGCAGATCCATCTGATACTACCGCTACAAGATTTCCTTTAGAAGTATACTTGTAAGCGTTTTCTCTATCCTTATGAATTTCTTTACAAGGTTCTGCTACACCTGGAGTATATGCCAGACCTAGATCGTCAGCATTCTCAAGTTTTACAGAAGATTCAACACTGATTTTGCCCGGGTTCTCTCGATGATACTCCAGAGCTTCTTTTCGATTAACCATAGACAAAACACTGATTATGTAACTTCAAAAGATCTTTGTAACCTCTAAGTAAGCCAAAAGAAACTATAAAACAAAGAAATTTTAGAACTATTTTATGGAAAAATTAAATCTTCCAAGCTGTTTTTCGCTAAGTCAAGACGAGCTTTTACTTATCTTAACGGCCTCTATAACAGGTTTCATCCATATATATGTGGGTTATACCGAAATGTTTCAGACTTTGACTTTGGCCGGATTTGGGTTCCTTGGAGGAACAGCATTATTCTTAAGCGGCCGATATCAGAACCTAATCACAGCCTTCTCAATACCTTATACAGCTATACAGTTTGTATTCTATTATCAGAGCTATGGATTAACTCTTGGACCGCTGGCTTTGATCGATAAAATAGTCCAGTTTGTATTCATAATACTAGGTCTTCATTACCTCTGGATAAACTACAACAAATCGGGATCTAAATCCGATTTTCTAAGCTCATAAAACAAAATTAGAATATATCTCTTAAATCGATAAATTGTTCTGCGCCATTTTCTTCTGTAGTATTTTCGGCCCTGAGTATCTTGATATTTTCTTTCTGGAACGGTGGCGGCAGAAAGCTCAAACCAACTAGCCCTAATTCAATGAGGAACTGGGGTACAGGTATTAGAAAACATTTATAGCCTTCTTGAGCATAAAGATGTTTTGCCAGTCCTCCGATCGAAACCTGCTTTTTGCCTGCTATATCCATTATAATATTGTCTTGTAGTTCAACTATTTCTGAAACAACTTCAACCAGATCTTTTCTGTGTATAGGCTGTGTCCGTGTTTTTATATTAGGAAACAATCTGGTGAAACCTGTTTTCTTAATCAACTCCAAGAGCTTGTTGCCTTCACCATAAACAGTGGAGGGTCTTAGAATAGTATAGTCCCTACCTGATTTTTCAATTATTCTTTCAGCTTCTCTTTTTGTTCGGAAAAAGCTATGATCGACATCTCCAGCACCTAGAGCGCTGAGATAAATTATTTTATCAGCGTTTATTCCATCAACAATGTTTCTTGTTCCATTGACATGAAGTCTATAGTAGTCTTTAGCCGAGAAAAAACCTGGCGCAAGACCTATAGAATGTATAATTACATCGAAATGTTCTTCTAATTCAAATTTCTGTGTCACATCTTTTTCGAAATCTGCATTCTTCCTATCCAGATATTTGATATTGTGTCCTTCTTTCTCCAGAGCCTTACCCGTCTCAGATCCAATAAAACCTTTGCCTGCAACCAGAATTTTCATTGATAAAGACAACTTGTAGTTCGTTGTTTTTAGTTCTGTAAGGTGTTAAAGAACTTTTTCCAATATGTTTCAATATCAGATCAGTTGGTTAATACCGGTAAAATACTTTTAAGCTTAGAAGCAGGTATGATAAAGCCTATATCTTCTGTTGTATCTCTAGCGGTTGTTACACCTACAACTTGGCCTTCAGAATCTATTGTCGGACCTCCTGAAAAACCCAATTCTATAGCTGCAGATATTACAACAGAATCATCTAAAGTTACATTCTCTTTTGTGGTGATATTCTCACTTAGATCGATTACCGTTCCTGAAACAAAAATAGGGCGTGAAACTGCCGGATTGTTTCCTACAACAGTTAAGTTTTGACCAAGTTCCAAGGTCGAATTAGAGATCTGGAGGCTTTCAACATCTTCTGGTATCGAATCAGGTTCTAGGACCGCTAGGTCAGTTTCGGGATCCCGACCAATGGTTTTGACCTCGATCCATTCACCCGACCGATTGAACCTCACCTCCAGATCTTGTTCAGACCCGTTTTCAGAGACCGCAACATGGTTGTTAGTGATAATATATTCTTCAGGGCCGTAGACAAACCCCGATCCCTTCATCAAACTCTCATCAGCTTCTTTAACCGATACCAACGAATCTTCATATTGATTGAATGTATGTTCGGACGCTCCGGACAAACTGACAAACAATACCACCAGCCCACACAACACCCAGAAACGCCCCATATCATTATTTATTGACGAGTATTCAAAACCAAATCTAGCCTAGAGGATAACATTTAGACTATATAGAAAAACTAGAAATAAACTTATTCTGTCTCAACAACAATATCTGTGACATAAAGTTTTCCATTCCTCAAAATTGCCGGGTTGAGATCGATCTCCTGGATTTGTTCGTGTTCAAGAGCCATATCTCCTAGCCGGATGATGGCTTCTTTGATTGGCTCTAAATCGTGTTTTTGGCCCCGAGCACCTTCAAATATTTCATGGCTTTCAAGCTCATCTATCATTGTCTGTGCTTCTTCATCGGAAATTGGGGCAATGCCAAATGAAACATCGTTCAAGACTTCTATGTATATTCCACCTAGTCCTATCATTATCATAGGTCCAAACTGTGGATCTCTTTTCATCCCAAGTGCGACCTCTAGGCCTTCAAGCTGTTCCTGTAGCTGGATTCCATTAATCTTTGAACCGGGCGCATTCTGATATACCGAATCAATAATTTCATTGAAGGCATTCTTTACCTCTTTTTTTGATCCCACACCGGTTTTTACAGCTCCAATATCTGTTTTGTGTTTAATATCTGGAGAATCAATCTTCATAACCAGAGGATACCCTATGTCTAATGCGGCCTCTGTAGCATCTAGAGGTGTTTGGGCAACCTTTGTCAAGGCAACATCAAAACCATATGATTTGAAAAGTACTTCACTGTCTTCGAAATCTTCAAGTTTTTCCAATGCTTTCTCGGCTTCATCTTTGTTGTAATCAAAATCTCTGAACGTCTCATCAGCTTCCAGAAACTCCTGATAACCTCTCATAGCCTTCAGCGTTGCTACAGCATCAACAGGATCCTTGAACTCGGGTATGCTATTTTTCTCAAGCATATCTATGCCTGGGGCTACATCTTTTTCACCCATAAAGGATGTGAAAACAGGTTTATCGGAATTTTCGGCGGCATGAACGATTGTTTTTGCAGTTTTTTTGATTTCAGTGTTAGCTTGAGGTGTTAAAAGCACGATTACCGAATCGACGTTTTCGTCTTCAAGTACGTGTTTAAGTGCGTTTTTGTAACGTTCATGTCCTGCATCGCCTATAACATCCAGCGGATTGTGCGCCGAGGCTTCTTCCGGAAGATCCTGTCTCAAAGCTCTTTTAGTATCCATTGAAAGTTCTGCGAGCTCAAGTCCATGTTCCGATATCTCATCGGTTGTGATTACTCCAGGACCTCCAGCATTTGTAACTATAGCAATATTATCTCCTTTTGGCAGTGGCTGATAATCAAAAGCCCGACCAAAATCCAGTAACTCTCTATTTGACTCTGCTTCAATTATACCTGATTTCCTAAAGGCTGCTTTGTAAGCCTCATAGCTTCCCGCGATACTTCCTGTATGTGACGATGCAGCAGACCCTCCTTTATCGGTTCTGCCGGATTTGACCATTACAACCGGTTTTTCTTTTGAGGTCTTTCTGGCTTGTTCGATAAACTTTCTGCCGTTGTCGATTCCTTCTGTATATGAAAGAATAGTATCTGTTTTATCTTCTCTCCAGTATTTCAACAGTTTTACTTCATCAACCATAGCTTTATTTCCAAGAGATACAAAATGCCTGAAACCTATGTGTTCTGCTTTCGCATAATCAAGTATAGCCGTACAAAAGGCTCCGGATTGACTCATAAAAGATATGTCGCCTTCCTCTGGCATCTTAGATGCGAAACTGGCATTCATAGAGTTTTCTGTATTAATCAATCCAAGAACGTTTGGCCCAAGCAAAGAAATATCATTTTCTTTTGCAATCTCAAGGACTCTATGTTCAAGTTTCTCATTACCTGATTCTGAAAATCCTGCTGATATTACAATTGCAGCTTTGATGTTTTTTTGGCCTAGATCTTTCATTACATTAGGTACTATCTTTCCAGGTACCGCAATAACCGCCAGATCAGTATCTTTGGGAGTTTCTTCGAGAGCTTCTATCCCGTGTACTTTATCGGCATTTGGATTTACTGGCACCACTTCACCTTCAAAGTCATATAGAAGGTTGTCAAATACTTCGTGACCGGTTTTTCCTTCTTTTCGAGATGCTCCAACCACTGCGATTTTATCAGGGCTAAAAAGCGTTTCTAGATTCATAGACAATGATTGTCAAAGCCCGTTATTTAGGTTGTTGAATTCACTCGGAGGTCGCAAACCATCATTTATATTCAAGCAAGCGCGTGTATGAATTATAATGGCACGTGAAGAAGTTTTCTCAGGTAGTATCCAGAGAATAGATGTTCTTGACAGCGAAAACACTGCGGAAGACACACCGGATTTAGAAACGGATGATCTGGTCTGGCTTTACAAGAAAATGATATTGTCCAGAAAGTTTGATGAAAAAGCTTTCAGCCTACAAAGACGAGGCGAGATTTCAACCTATGCACCCCACAAAGGTCAGGAGGCTGCACAAATCGGGGCAATGTTTGCACTTGAAGACGATGACTGGATGGTACCAAGTTTCAGAGAAACCGCAGCTTTTATAGCAAGAGGAGCTCCTCTTAACAAGATATTTAGAAGATGGATGGGAGATGCCAACGGCCAGAAAGGAATAGATGAAATCAACACATTACCCGTTGCAATCCCTGTGGGGACACAGAACCTCCATACAGCAGGCCTTGGAATGGCAATGGAGAAAAAAGGCGATAATAACGCAGTTTTAGGTTTTACAGGAGATGGTTCAACAAGTGAAGGAGATTTCCACGAAGCATTAAACTTTGCAGGAGTTTTCAACGCACATTCGATCTTTTTCGTACAGAACAACCAGTATGCCATCTCAATGCCGAGAGAAAAACAGACTAAGTCTGAGACAATAGCCCAGAAAGCTATCGGATACGGTATAGACGGTCTGCAGGTCGATGGAAACGATGTTCTAGCGGTGATTAAAGCAGTCCAAGAAGCACTGGAGAAAGCCCGAAACGGAAAACCTGTATTGATTGAAGCTATGACTTATAGAATAGAAGATCATACTACTTCAGACGATTCAACACGTTACAGAGATGATGAAGAAGTCGAAGAATGGAAGAAGAAAGATCCATTGAAACGTTTCAGAGATTACCTAAAAGAACAAGGTATTTGGAAAGATGAGCTCGAAGAATTTGAACAAGAAGCGAAAGAGAAAATAGATCAAGCAGCTCAAGAAGCTATTGATATGGATGATCCAGAGTTCGACGAGATGTTTGACTATGTCTATGAGGAAATGCCAGATCTGTTAAAGAAAGAAAAACAGCAGCTCAAAAAAGAGGTAGATAACTAATGGGAGAGAAAATGAATATTGTTGAAGCCGTCAATGCTGCTATGCATGACGAGATGGAAGCAGATGAAGACGTTATAGCTTATGGAGAAGATGTAGGAAAGGATGGAGGAGTCTTCCGTGCGACCAAAGAACTACAAAACGAGTTTGGAAAAGACCGATGTTTCTCAAGTCCGCTTGCAGAATCAGGTATTGCTGGAACTGCTATTGGTATGAGCCTGTATGGCTTTAGACCTGTAGTTGAGATGCAGTTTTCAGGCTTTTCTTACCTGGCATTCCATCAGATCAAAGAACACGCTGCAAGATTTAGGATAAGGAGTAGAGGCGACTACAACGTTCCTCTAACAGTTAGAGCTCCTTATGGCGGAGGAATTAATGCACTTGAACACCACCAAGAGTCGCCAGAATCATATTTTGCTCACGCCGAGGGTCTTCACGTAGTTATACCAAGTACGCCGCAGGATGCATACTCTTTGCTCAGAAAATCGATCCAGCTCGACGACCCCGTTGTGTTTTTAGAGCCTAAAAAGACATATAGAGCCTTCAAACAAGAGGTTGATAGAGATAAGGAAGTAGATCTTGAAAAATCCAGAATTGTACAGGAAGGAGACGATGTAACCCTTATTGCCTGGGGCGCAATGGTTCCGGTAGCAGAAGATGCTGCGGATGAAATTGACGCATCAGTAGAGATTGTGGATCCAAGAACAATCTATCCAACCGATTTCGAAACCATAATCAAATCAGTTGAGAAAACAGGTCGAGCAATGGTACTTCATGAAGCACCTAAGTCCGTTGGATTCGGTGCAGAGATCACAACCCGAATTCAGGAAAATGCAATTCTCAGCATGGAAGCGCCTGTAGAAAGAGTTACAGCCCCGGATGTACCATATCCTCTATACACTTTAGAGGACTTCTATATGCCTAACAAAAAGCGCACAGTAAAAGGTCTTGAAAGAGTGTTAGATTTCTAGGCGGTAAAAATGGATACAGAAAAAATCAAACAAGCAATAAAACCTACGAAAAAGAAGACACTGTTAACTTTAGGCCTATTTTTTGCTTTTTTAGTGTTTTCAAGCTTATTTTCCATTTTTATCGCCAACACAGGCAACCTACTATGGGCTCCCTTACCTATGTTAGAACAGACAGTAATATGTCCAACCATTGATATAATGGTGAATTCAACGTCAATGGATAGCTACAGCTGTCCAGATAGACAGTTTTATATTGCAAATCTGGTTGCCAACCTAACTATCTGGTACTTGGTAAGTGCTTCAACAATTTACTTTAGAGGTGAAAACAATTGAAATTTGAGTTTCCTGATACTGGCGAAGGCATTACCGAAGGAAAATTTCTCGAATGGCTAGTAGAAGAAGGAGAACAGATTGACGAGGATCAGATCGTCGGCGAGGCAGAAACTGATAAAGCAGTCATAGATATTCCTTCTCCCTCAGATGGAACCATCAAAGAACTCAAAGCAGAACCTGGGGACAACGTCAAAGTTGGCGAGGTCATAATGATACTAAATACAGGAGATGATAAGGAAGAGGAAACTCAAAGTTTTGAAGAATCTGATGACGTCAATAAAAAGGAAAAGGAAGATAATTCAGAATCCAAACCATCAGATTCGGAGGTCAAAACTGATTCTGAAGAGCCTTCAACGGAGTCTTCTAATATTTTAGCGCTTCCTAAAGTCAGAAAGCTTGCTGAAGAAAAAGGGATCGACCTATCTTCGATTAAAAAAGGTCAAAGAATTACAGAAAACGAAGTACTAGAAGCTAGTGGAGAACCGTCTTCTAAATCAGTTGTTAAAACCGAAGAGCCGGAAAAAACAAATCCAGAGAAGAAAGAAAACAAGTCTTCTAAAGACAAAGTTACCGACAGTTCAGGAGTCAATGCAATGCCTTCTGTTAGAAAACTGGCAAGAGAGAAAGGAATAGATATTGGTTCGATTGAAGGCTCTGGTCGAGGCGGAAAGATCACAAGAGAAGACGTTTTGAATCCAACAGAGTCGGATCAAAACAACAAACAGGAACAGACAGAAACCAAAAACAAACCATCTAGGTCTAGCTCAGATCAGGATGAAAAACGGGTTGAGATGTCTAGCATAAAACAGATGACTGCCAAACGAATGAAAGAATCGAAATTCACAGCTCCACATGTCGCTCATATAGATAAGGCTGATGTAACCAGGTTAGTAGAGCTGCGTCAGAATGAGAAAGATGATGTTGATGTTCATCTAACCTATCTTCCTTTCATAATGAAAGCTACTGTACTTGCACTCAAAGAATATCCTGGATTAAACGCAGAGCTGGATGATGAAAACAACGAAATTATACTGAAAAACCACTATGACTTTAACATGGCGGTTGATACAGACAAAGGGTTGTTAGTGCCGATTATCGAAGACATAGATCAGAAAAATATAATCGAACTTGCAGAAGAGATAGGCGATACCGCAGGAAAAGCCAAACACGGTGAGCTTTCACCTGATGAGATGAGAAACGGCACATTTTCTATCACAAATCTAGGAGTTATAGGCGGAGAAGAATTTACACCTATAATCAATTATCCTCAAACTGCTATTTTAGGCGTTGGTAAGATACAACAGACTCCAGAAGTAGTCAATGGAGATATAGTGGCACGTCACACTGTTAAATTATCGCTCAGCTACGATCATAGGGTGGTCGATGGAGCAACGGCAGCACGGTTTATGAACAAGATTATTGAAAATCTAGAGGATCCAGGAAAGATGATGATTGAACTTTAGGAGATAAAAATGGTAGTAGGAGATATAGAAGAAGGTACAGACTTGTTGGTAGTGGGCGCAGGTCCTGGAGGTTATACTGCAGCCATAAGAGCTGCCCAGAAAGGTCTCGATGTAGTTTTAGTCGATAAAGAAAAGATTGGAGGGGTATGTCTAAATCGTGGATGCATACCTGCAAAATCATTGATTCATGCGGCTGGTTTCCAAGAAGACATACAACATTGGGAAAATATCGGCATCCATACTGACAACCTGGAAGTTGATTTCAAACAGGTACAGGAATGGAAAAACGGTGTTATTGAACGTCTTACAGGCGGAGTCAAACAGCTGCTTAAATCTCACGGTGTCGAAGTTAAGAAAGGCAAAGCTTTCTTCCAAAGTTCAAACACTGTAAGAATTGATATGGAACATAATGCAGAGACTGTTAACTTTGAAAACGCAATAATTGCAACAGGGTCCCAGCCAATAGAACTGCCCGGATTCGAATTTAGCAAAGACAAAGTAATCTCATCACGAGAACTCCTAGATCTCGAAGAAGTACCAGATGAAATCGTTGTTATAGGCGGAGGATACATCGGTATGGAGGCAGTCACAAAATTCTGTAAATTTGGTTCTACAGTTAAAGTAGTAGAGTTTCAGGACCGTGTTCTATCCAATTTTGATGAAGAACTTGTCTCCAAAATACAGGAAGTCAGTGGATGCTACAACGATGAAATCTATACAAGTACTGAGGCAAAAGAGCTGAAATATAGGGATGAAAAAGCCGTTGTAGTCGCAGATAAAAATGGAGAAAAAATAGAGATAGAAGGCGATTATGTTCTTGCAGCAGTAGGTAGAACTGTTTCACCAAGTATTAACGGCTTAAACATAGAAAATACAGAGATTGAGCTGGATGAAAACGGTTTTGTAAAAACAGACCAGCAAATGAAGACAACTGATGAAAATATCTATGCAATCGGAGATATAGCAGGTCAACCAATGCTAGCCCATAAAGCATACAGGGAAGGCAAAGTTGCAGCCGAAGCAGTTGCTGGCGAACCAGCCGCATTTGACAACCAGTATATACCAAAGGTGACCTATACAGATCCTGAAATTGCTGTTGTAGGATTAAATCCTGATGAAGCAAGAAACCAGTATGACGAGATAAAAATCGGGAAGTTTCCGTTCTCATCTTCCGGTAGAGCTCTTACCACAAACCATGAAGACGGTTTTGTACGGGTAGTTGCATCCGGAGAAGATAAGATTCTTGGCGTACAGATTCTTGGACCTCGGGCCTCGGATATGATAGCAGAAGCTACTTTGGCACTTGAAATGCAGGCCTATCTTGATGACGTTGTGAATACAATCCATGCTCATCCAACGTTCCCAGAAGCCTTCGCAGAGGCATGTGAAGACGCTCTAGGGAAATCAATTCACACAGGCTGAAGTTGGTCTCACTAATTTAAAACATCTCGAACAATTATTGTAACATGGCTGAATGTAACTTCTGTGATAAAGAGTTCGAAAACAAAGTTGATCTCCATGTTCATTGGGGACAAGAACACGAAGATGAACTCAACTCACATCAGAAAGATAAGGTAAAGAAAGCTGAGAGAAAGAAGAAGGCTGGAATGGTTCTGGCCGGTGTTGGAGCACTTGTTGTAATTGGTCTTCTAGGATCACAGCTAATAAATATGAATTCGGCTTCTGGTACCCCTGGAGAATTAACTATTGAAGACGAACCTATGTTAGGGAATCCAGATGCCAACATTACTATTGTGGAGTTTGGAGATTTCCAGTGTCCTTACTGTGCACAGTTTTCACAACAGACCTATCCTCAGATAGTCAACAATTATATTGAAACCGGTCAAGTCAACATGGTCTGGAAAGACTATCCATTGACCGAGATAGGACATGAATGGGCCAGGCCAGCAGCAATGGCTAACGAATGTGTATATAGAGAAGGTGGAGATGAGGCATTTTTCAACGTCAAAGAACAGGTATTCACAAACCAGAATCAATTAAATGCTGGTAATGTGCGCTCGGAGATTATCAGCTACGCTGAAGAGGAAAATGTCTCTTCAGAAGCAATTAGGAGCTGTATGAACAGTCAAAACCCTGGTCAGGAAGTAGACCAAGATAAAAGCGATGGAAGAAGTTCTGGAGTTACAGGAACACCTACAGTCTTTGTAAACGGTCAGGAAGTAAACGCAGAGTACGCTTCAATCAGAGCAGCGATCGAACAGCAGCTTAGATAAATGAATCCAGAAGATATACTCAACCACTATGAGCAAAACAGGGAAGAGATAGAAAACCGGTTAGAAGAATTCAAAGAGCTGCGTGAAGCCAATGATTACCGGCTTTTTATGGAACTTTGTTTTGTTATTCTGACCTCTCAAAGCTCGGCAAAAAATGGCTGGAAAGCCGTTGAACAACTAGATGACCTGAATCTACTTCTTGAAGGAGACAAATCAGAGATCACAAAAATTCTCCAGAAAAATGAGATACAGTATGAAAGGAACAAAGCACAGTATCTGATAGACACCAGGAAGTTGCTGTCTCAACCAACTCTGAAAAATCCTACTAACGAGCTAAAGATCAAAGAAAAGCTAAACCTTCAGAACCTCGAAAAGACCAGAAAATGGCTTGTAGAAAACATCAACGGTTTAAGCTGGAAAGGTGCTTCACATTTCCTCAGAAATATTGGATACGGTGATGATTTCGCCATTGTCTCCAGTTATATCTCGAAGACACTTTTCAAACTTCAACTTATAGAAGATGCCCAACTGCCTAAAAATGAGGAAGAATATCTAGAACAAGAGAAAAAAGTAAGAAAACTTGCCGAAGAAGTCGGCATCAGCATTCAAGCTCTTGATCTAACTCTCTGGTCGATGGAGACCGGAGAAGTTTTTAAGTAAGATCGTAGTCTCTAACAGAGTATGCTATTTCAGGTTCTTCTATATCTAGCCTGAAATCTTTTTTGATTCTTTTTTCTTCCTCTAGGTAATCTAGAGCTTCTTTAATATGGTCTAGATCAGACTCAAAGTACTTTTCATCTGCTTCAAAGTGATTTTCAATATCATCATACGTCTGAGGTTTAGATGAGAAACCTATTAGATACTCTATATCTTCTGCAAAGTCCTTTATGCCCCTTCCAGCTTTCTGCTGGTTTTCCTCTTTCAATACTGTACTCATATCAAAGATTAAATCGGATCTAAAACTTTTAAACAGATCTATTTAGAAATCAGTTTGGAAGTAAAACATTCTTAGGACGATATATCCAATATATGAGACTATAAGCATTATACCGCCTATGACTGTAAGAACGCCATTCTCTGATTCTTCTAGTTTTTCTGCTATAGCATCCATACCTAACATCTCGAATAGATGAGCCATCAAACCCCCGATTTTCTGTTTATTCCATAGATAAGTAACCAAAACAACAGCAGTTCCAATTTGGAAAGGTAGATCCCATAACAAAAGAGGTCTTGGCACAGTATAACTAGATATCGCCGCACCTATTCCTATACCCATTAGCGGATTGGTAATATTACTTCCTATAAGAGTCCCTAGAGAAAGACCTTCAGCTCCTTTCCGGACTGCTGAGACAGCTGTAATAAACTCTGGCATAGCCGAGACAAAACCAATTGTGGCCACACCAATCATTGATCCTGATATACCTGTCTCTGAGATTAAAAGTTCGACTATTTGAAGAAAAACGTCTGAAAAATATAGCAGAAATACCATTCCAACCAACGCTATGGAAAGATCTCTCCATGGATGTTTGCTTGGCTCTGTATCACCATGGCGTAGAAGCTTTTCATCCTTTTTGAGATACAGATAATAGATATAGCTGGCAAAAAGTACCAAAAGCAATAATCCTTCAACTCGACCTATTGTGCCGTTTAGAGCCATTAATAAAACTAAAATATGAGCTCCAATCATCGGAAAGTAATCTCTTTTCAGAAATCTCTTTGTGAAATTGAAATTATCATGACCTTTCATAACAGAAGCAAGTACCACTACAGATCCCATGATCAATGTCTGTTGGACGATATCTGAACCGATATTCATCCCTAATACAGTACTCGAAATCTGGTTTATGCTTCCAGGGTTATCAAGTATGTTAAGCGAACCAACTAAGTGTACAGATATTTCCGGTAGAGAAGTCCCTATAGATATGACTGTGGTTGCAACAACAACTTCAGAGATATCAAAACTCTTAGCCACCGACTGCATTTTCTCAACAATCTTTTCGGCGCTGAAAACTACAACACCGATAGAAACCAAAGCCAATAGTATATGAGAAACTAAGCCGGTGAGACCAAAAACCATAAACTGAATTCGGGTTTGCTAAATAAAAATTGATGCCGAATTATCCTCCGAACTTACCTAAACCGCTTTGTTTTCCTTTGCCTTTCAACTGTCCTTCTGTATACCCGAATACTTTCAGAACTCTCAGTGTCGCAGGTATAACCTGATTGTCGACATAGTAATCAGAATCATAGTCATTTGCATACTTCAGGAGTTCTGCTCGTGAAGAAATAGTTCCGCCTCCTCGACCAATAACATAGGCTACAGTGGTTTCCGGAGCGATTTCATCTCCTCTCTCCTTTGCTTTCTTAACTGCCTCAACGTGTGGAGCGGTTGAACCATACTCTTCTGGAGGTTTGGTCAAAGTCGTATAGATCTTTAGATCTTCTGGCAGTATTTCTCTGTCTTTTAATTTCTGTATTGTTTCTTTGACTATATCTGCAGCTTCTGTGACTTTATCTTCCAGAACCTTTCTCAAGACTTTTTTCTGTGTCTTTTTCGCAATAGGGCTCCAGTCTCTTCTAACCTGTTCAAAACCTGTTATCTTCATCGAACCGTCTTCAGAAAGCAGAGCATACTTCTTTTTGGCTCCCTCCCCAGATGCTGTTGAAGTGAAAAATCCTCTAGTGAAAAATCCTTCAAATTCAAGCTGCATAAACTCTGGGAGTTGTTGGTTTACTTCATCCAGAAACTCATCCATCTCCTCCTTTATATTGTCCTTTTTGAGGAAAACGGAATCCGTATTATGGACTAAAATAAGCCCTTCTGCATCCACAAAGTTGTGTTCTCCCTCTACTTCCAAATCATATACTTTGTCCTTAGTCGGGCTTACTTTTTCGACTTTATTTATTCTTGCAGGCGTAAAATTACTTTCTGCAAACTCGGGTTTTTGAGGAGCAGTATTTCTTATTGATTTAATTTGGGGCTTGTCATCTCTATACTTATATGAGACATCATTTATCTTCCTTTCATACCCGTTTTCACCTAGCTCAAGTTGCTTTAAGATATACTGAACCTGATTGGCTAGATAAGAGCTTTTAGTCGAGAAGCTCATATTTTCGGAATTATAGCGAGAATCGTTTTCTTTGTCTCTAGATCCATCTGCTTCAAAGTAACCCTCAATAAACGACTCCATTAACTCCGTATCGCCATTTAATATAACGTTAGGTACTTTCTTCCCAGATGAGCCTTTGCCTGCATCTAGACCGTCTACAAACAAACTGACTAACGGCTTTCTCTGAACTCTGTAGTAGTACATTTTGCTACCGGTTCTAGAATCAATATTTTCTATAATTTTCAATTCTTCCTCTAAAATATTGTCAAAGAAATCTTTAATTTTCTGAATGTTTTCTCTATCTTGGGCGCCAAATGAGATCATCTGTTTATCTCCTGTAGATGCCGAACCATCTCCACAATAAAAGCCCAGAACCCATGCAAAATCAGAACTTAGTTCTATAAATCGAGGTATTTTGCCGGCTTTCGCATTCTTACAGCCTATATAACAGTATTCCGATGTGGCTCCTTCTAGAGTTACCTTTCTTTCTGGATGTTGGCTATTTATGTGAGAAGAAAGATAGTACTCATTTCCGCAGTAGGGACACTCTGCCATCTCTGCTGGAAACTCTTCAGTATCTAAGTAAGCTCTAAGTTTAGAAGTTTGATACTCTAATTCTGTGAGATCAATGAGGTCTCCTTCGGAATAATTTGCATCAATACATGGAGGTTCGGAGAGAGAAACAATATAGTCGCCTTTCTCGAGCTTTTGGGCATCTGCCAGTTCAATGTTTCCATTCTCATACATGTAAACAGAATGTTGTGGGGTTACCTTAGTTCTACCTCTATTAGTATCAAATTGGAGTAGGTTCTCCTCATAATTATGCGCTATGGCTCGTCTTATAGGCTTAAAAACTGCTTTTTCAGTATCCTCTTTCCATGCAATCGTCTCATGATCTTGCGGATTCGGCGTGTTTTCGACAAAATCCCCTATCTCCACAAATTTGATGTTGTTTTTAGGATCTTTCACAACTATTTGTCTAGAATAATCCAAACTATCGCCATATACAACTTCATATCCTTCTTCCTCTGCTTTTTCAATAGTCTCTTGTATATGTTTTCTGCCGAGATACGTTATAGCTTCGGCAGATTCTCTGGAGTACCATCGTGCGCTATTATAGCCTAAGTATCCATAGAAGCTGTTATGTAGAACTAAACCTTCTGCTGTGACGAAATTTTCAGTGTCTTCAACTGAAATATCATAAACAAACTCTGGAGTGTCAACTTCATCGATTGACTTCGGTTTTTGACCGTACAAATCTCCAGATACTATCTTTTCTCCTTGAGTCTTAGATCTTCTTGAAATCCTATATGTATCTGTATCAAAACCGTTATGGAGTACACAATCTTCCTCCTTAAGTAAAAGAGATATCCCTGCCTTCAGTCTCTCACTTACTGTGGATAGCCTTTTACCATCACTGTCTCCATCGCCATTTGTGTAAGACTCCAAAAAACTGTTCCTAGCTTCCGAATTCGAATTTATAATTTCTGTGGGTGCTTTTTTCTCGAATGCAGACTTGCCACATAAATTGGAGAAAACTTTACATATTGTTGAGGTGGAACAGCACACCTGATTACCATTTATGCTTGCATCATAGTTAAAAACCTCATCAAAAAGCTCTTTCACTTCCTCTCTGACTTCTTTGTCATTCGAAGTTATAGCCATCTCAAAACATGAACCATTCTTCGTTGAATCAGATCTTACATGCCCCTCCGCCACATACCAACCGAGAATTGAAGCTAGATCTTCATCAATTTCGATTATAGCCGGTATCTTATTTCTTGCTCTCCCCGATCTATTAGCTACAAAAGAATCTTGGACTATATTCTCTGGAGGGGTTTTTGAAAGATCATCTATAGGCAATACATAATACTTAGACGTCTTATGGCATTTAGTGAAGTCCTCATAGAATTCTCTGTATTTCGCGCCCTTCTCAGTTACTTCACACTCGTACACATTCCCATAGTTTCCCACAATCTGGGTTTTCTTGATCCAGTTGTCTTTTCTGGACTTTTGAATAATTTTCCTACCTAAGCCTGTCTCTTCCTGAATCTGTTCTGATGATGTCTTTCCTGAGTTTATAGCATCAATAATCTTAACTCTATTTTCATACCAGTTTTTCTTATCGAAGTTCTTAGATTTAGGTATGTAAAGGCAGAAATCTTGTTCTCCATCCAAAAGTTTCGGAACAATGATTTGTGGATTAGAATTTTCAGGCAAATCCAAATCATTAACTTGGGCCAAAATATGATTTTTAGATAGATCTGAGCACTTCAAAGGTTCCAAGCATTCAAAAGATGAGTCTCTAATTCTTGAATTGGCCTTCCCTTGCATTTCCATTAAACTGTGATCTCCTGTAACTAGTACCGCGCCCATTCCTGTTCGAACATTATAAGTTGAATCAGGTATATGCTTGCTAGCAGCATAAACCGGCTTATAAACTGCCCGATCTCCTTTTACAGATAATGCTTTCCAACCTTCGATCTCCTTATATTCGGAATCACTTTGTTGGATTTCTTCACTCTGAATTAGAGAGTAAAATCGCTCAATATCCAAAATTCGTAAGGTATCTTCAGGATCTTTCAGAACTAATGTAGTTTTAGGACCCACGCTATTGGCTAAAACCTTCTCTGCCTGCTGTCTGTTATCAAGTATCTGTAGTTCTTGTGAACCTTCTTCAGCTTTTTTCATCTGGTTTTTGATCTCTGAACGATCTTTTACAAGTTCTTCAACGAGCTCTGGGAAGAATCCTTTTTTATCCTGACAGAAGTTGTAATCAAACTCTTCAAGTTCGAACATATCTTCACACTCTTCGATATTCAATGTATCTGGAGATATGTTGTGTGCTACCATCACTGTAGGATACAACGATTTGAAGTCAAAGAGAGCCAGATTTTCATAAAGACCTGCATCCGGAGTATAAACAAACCCTCCTGAGTAAGCACCTTGTCTCTGTCTTTTCTGTCTTTTATCCTGTGAAGGCCTGTTAAGTGCCATCATATCTCTTTCGTGTGCTTCACGGAGCAGATAGTTTTCTGTTAGCTGACCATAAGTCAGCCTACACGCATCGAATGGTATTAGGCCTGTTATACGCGACAGTTCTAGCATCTGAGGGACCAGTTCCTCAGCTAACTTGAATGCAAGTTCTGAGTCCTTCAATGAATAGTCTGCAAACTCCTCTAGATCCTTTTTTTCCTTCCATGAGGTCTTCATCTCCTCCCATGAAAGATCGTCCTTTCTAAGACCTAAGAGTTCTTCAGCCACAGAATCAAGATCAAGTGTTTCTGATTCAAGCCCGGGAGCTATTACATGAGAAATAAACGGGTATAAATCGAGATGCATTCGTCCTTTAAGTCGAGCTCCTTTGAACCTTCCACGTCTGTTGAACTTCATTCTCTCACCGTCTAGACCTAGAGCGAGAGTGATATTGTGTTCGTTGGATCTTTCTCTCAGCACATCGAAATCAAATTCATCTGTATTGTAGCCTGTTAAAATATCAATATCTTCTTTTTCGACTATTTCCACGAAACGTTCAATCAGTTCTTTCTCCGACTTAACTGTTTCTACAAAATCTCTGTCAATCTCCTCAGTCGTAAGGACTTTTCTAAAGTCTTTACCGTAGAAAGAAGCCATTATAACCTGTTCTTCATAGACTTCGAGGTCAAATGCCACTGTGTTCCACTCGAAACTGCCGGGTTCCTCCGTTTCGTCTGGAGAATCTTTCTCCATCGGTTTTTCTTCAAGTATAAAGATTTGATCTGCTTCAATTACTTTGTCAAAATCGTCGTTTTCAACTTCTTTACCTTCGACTTCAATCCATGATGCTGGTCTGATCCCCTTATCAATCAGATATCGACGGTAAAATGGTATATCAAACTCTCTGCATTCTTCGACTTCTTCTAAGTCCCAGAACTTGTTTTTTAGTTTAGGTATTTTTGCAGGAATACTGGAATAAACCTTCAGAACCTGTTTTTCATCCTTTAAATCTTCTAATTCTAGCTTCTCGACTTCGCGGACTGGTAGCGGTTCGCCTTCTTCCTCAAAGTCTTCTTGTTCGATTAAATCTTTCAATTCGCCAATATCTGCGTCTTCTTTGGGTACAACATAAACGTACGGCAGAAACTTTCTGTCATAATATAGGACACTCTCCCCATTCTCTGATTTCCCAAAGCACCTGACGGTGACCTCGCCGTCTTCAATCTGATAGTCTGTATCAACTAGCTGGATTTTCTGTTTCATGTCAAATTAAACAGTGCTGGAAAGTTAAGTAAGTCGAAGCCAGCCAACAAATTAAATCCTCTGGAATCGAATAATCTAGTATGAAAGTTCTATTAGTTACTGACATCCATGGAGATACAGAAAAACTGGAGAAAATCGTTGATAGAGAAGATGCTGATGCAGTACTATGTGCAGGAGATCTAAGCGATGCCAACAAGTTCGATGATTATGAAGGTCAGCTCGGAGAAATTCTGGATGTATTCGAGAAAAAAGGTTTGATGACCAAAGCTGTTCCTGGCAACATGGATCCCGAACAAGAATGTGTCAAACAACTGATCCGGCGTAGAATGAATATTCACAAGAAGATCGCTAGTTTCGAAGAGTTCGAAGCAGTAGGGTTTGGAGGCGGAAAAACACCTTTTGGCACACCTTTCGAACCTGAAGGTAAAGAGATCAAGACTGCTCTAAACACTCTTTACAACCGAATGAAAGCCGATACTAAGATAGGAGTTATACATCAACCTCCAGCAGCAACCAGTGTTGATGTAGTTGAAGGAGATCATGTTGGAAGTAAAGAAGTTCGCCAGCTTATCGAAGACAACGATTTCGATCTTATATTGACAGGTCATATACATGAAGCTAGAAGTATGGATAGAATTAACGGAACTCCTGTAATAAATCCAGGGCCTGTAATGGACGGTTATTACGGCATTGCAGAGGTCAATGAAGAGATCGAACTTGAGATGAAACAGCTCTGAGAAACTTATTTTGGATCGAATTCAATTTTCAGATCCAAGTGTGTTGAAAGAGATCCAGAAGATCAGGTTTGATCTAAGAATCCTACAGAAACCTCGGTTGGATGAAAGATAGGTTCTACACCATCAGTATTTTTATAAGGTGCCAGAGCTTATTCGACAATAGGAAAGCACAAATCTTTCTGTATGGAGGTGAACAATCATGGCAGAACTACCACTCGCACCCGTAAAAAGGATTATCAAGCAGGCAGGCGCCCATCGTGTCTCAGAAGACGCAGTAGAAGAACTAAGAGACGAACTAGAAGGGCATGCTGAAGACAGGGCTCGCGACGCTAAGGTCTATGCTGAACACGCAGGTCGAAAGACTGTTCAGGCAGACGACATCAAAGCGTCAAGATAAGTTAGGAAGTCAAGTCCTTTCTTAACTCTATTTTTCTATTCTTTTTCTTATGCGGATAGAGAACAGTTTCATTCTCGCACCAGGAATTGGTGAAAAAACAGAGCAAAAACTCTGGAAAAAAGGAATAACTCACTGGGATCATGTCGAAGACACAAGTAATATCTCAGATAACAAAAAGGCTAAGCTAGAAAATTTTCTGACAAAAGCCCGGAAAAACTTAGATGTGGGCAACAGCGTTTTCTTCGGAGACAAACTACCAAATAGAGAGGTCTGGAGAACATATCGTAACTTCCAGAAATCAGCATGTTTCTTCGATATTGAGACAACAGGTCTTGACAAACAGAGAAACAAAGTTACTACAGTCAGCGTCTACAGAAACGGAGAATCAAAGACTTTTGTAAGGGGTCAAGACTTGACAGCTGAGAACCTTAGAAAAGAGTTTCACAAAGCAAGTGTAATCGTTTCTTTCAACGGCAAAATGTTTGACCGGCCTTTCCTAGAACACAACTTTGATGTGAATATTAACAACCCTCATATAGATCTAATGCATACTTGTAAACGACTTAATCTTTCTGGCGGGCTGAAAAAGATCGAGAAAGAACTTGGAATTGAAAGAGATCTGGAAGATATAGATGGACGAGAGGCCATCAGATTATGGAAGAAATACGAGAAAAACGGCAACGAACAAGCCCTCAACAAGCTGATAAAGTATAACCAGTACGATACTGAAAACCTCCAGCAACTGCTTGAAACAACTCATAAACAGCTAACAGAACGTTTATTTAGAATTCACGTACCCTAAGGGCAGAAAGTTTATAAGCATAGGACAGCAATAGGTTGATAGATAGTATGAATTTGGCCCTAAACACCATGCAGCTAACCGGAACTACTATGTTCGTGAGCTGCAGCTATAACAGGGTCAAGGCTAATTCTTCTCAAATTATTAGGTTTCTGGCAGAGTAGAATGGAATGACGCCTTGACTCCAAGATTGGAGTCGCGTGCCGACCATACAACCACAAAAAACCAGAAAAAGTTTCCAACCTGCCATCTCTACACCACTAGTTGGAAACTTAGAGGCAGCATCTGCTTGCAAGGTGGATGTTGGTCTCTCGGAACTTATCTAATTCATCCTAACACAGTACCGTCGCATACCGCGACTAACCAACAAAGGTGCCTAAAATAAACGCCAACACACGCGACTTCGAAGCTGAGCTAGAAGCACAACACGAACAGAGTCTTCAGCCACAGACAGAGCTTCACCCAGAAACAGAAGTCGTTACCGCAACAGCTCTATAGAAAAAAAGAGGGTAAAAATTACTCGAGTCCATGGTCCTAGGGTTAAATACGCTCTAAGGATTCCAACATAATCGAGATGAGAACTACTGCTTTATTCGAAAGCAGATGATTCAAAAGCAGCCCAGCCATTAGCCATAGAATCAAGTATCGATGAGAATGTCCTGGCCGGTTTGATCACTTTCCGACGACCTTTTTTGCCTTCATGTTGGCCACGGTATTCTAAATATTCGTACTTGATAACGCCTAGACGCCGTAATTTAGGCAAAATTTTGTTTTTCAAATTAGACTTTCCTTTCTCATGGCCCCATTCATCAAATGCATTCAGCTTCTCAGAATCAATCTCTCCTTCATCTCTGAGCTCTCTCAAAAATATTTTTGCATACTTGTTTCGTTTAGGCGACTGTTCTTCGGGGAAAAACAGATCAACAATTTTTTCCCAGTTCCACGCTCTCTCTGAACGCTTGAATTTTTTGGTATCTTGAGGTATAGCAATTGAGTTCTTTGTAACTATAGTGGATGTTTTCCTAGCAGTTTCATCTACAAAAGGATGTTTTTTATCAGCCATAAATGCTTCTTAACAAAGGAGGTATATCAAATTTTTCAGATTGCTTCTATCTTCTTTACAACATCTTAAAAATTTTAACCACCCTAGTAAAAAGTGATGAGCTACGAGGAACTATCCAGAGAAGAACTGATTGAAGCTCTGGAACAGATGGAGCAACAGCTAGATAACGTAGAACAAGAAAGAAACGAATTCGAGAAACTGGCAAAAAAGAACAAAGCCGACTTCAAAAACTACAAAAAGAAACAGGATGAACGAAAGGAAAAATGGCAGACCGAAGCAGAAAGAAAACTTGCTAAAGATCTGATTTCAGTAATTGATAACTTTGAACGCGCTCTAATGGCAGCAGACGAAGACTCCAGTATCTATCAAGGTGTAAAGATGGTAGCCGATCAGCTTTATGATACATTGGAAAAACGCGGGCTTGAAAGAATAGATGCGGAAGGAGAAGAATTTGATCCTCGTATCCACAATGCAGTGGAGACCCAACAACATGAAGACGAAAACAAAGTGCTTGAACAGAAAAAACCCGGATATAAGCACAGAGAAAAAGTTATAAGACCTGCAGACGTTGTGGTTTCAGAAAAAAATAGCCCAGAACCAGAATAGGATTAATAAAGTACTCATTCTTTTTTGTAACTAACAAATAATAAAATTGGCCAACGGCCGGCCTTTAGATATCTTTTAAAATTTTTAATTACGTCAGTAAAAATGTAGGTGGAATAAAATAATGGCAAAAATTCTCGGTATCGATCTAGGTACAACAAGAAGCGCAATGGCTGTCGTAAAAGACGGCGAACCAGAAATAGTGGAAAACTCTGAAGGAGACCGTGTAACACCGTCAATCGTGGCATTTGACGACGATGAACGACTCGTCGGAAAGCCAGCGAAAAACCAGATGGTGACAAACGAAGAAAACACGGTTAAATCCATCAAACGACACATGGGTGAAGACTACACCGTAGAGCTTAATGGAGAAGATTATACACCTCAGGAAATCTCTTCGATGATTCTTCAGAAGCTAAAAAGAGATGCCGAAGACAAACTCGGAGAAAAAATTGAGAAGGCTGTGATTACAGTACCGGCCCACTTCGATGACACACAGAGACAGGCTACCAAAGACGCAGGAGAGATCGCAGGACTAGAAGTAGAAAGAATACTGAATGAACCAACTGCCGCATCTCTGGCCTATGGAATCGATGAAGACCAAGAAAAGACAGTTCTAGTCTATGACTTTGGAGGAGGAACCTTCGATGTTACAGTTCTAGAAATGGATGATGGCATCTATGAAGTACAGTCTACAGAAGGTGACAACGACCTCGGTGGAGACGACTTTGATGCCGAGATCGTCGACTGGATTGTAGAAGAGTTCGAAGAAGAAAACAGTATCGATTTATCAGATGTAGACGAAGCGATGCAGAGAATCCGACAGAAGGCTGAAGAAGCCAAAAAAGAACTCTCCTCAAGAAAAAGCACAAAGATCAATATTCCGTTTATTCACCAGGAAGACGGAGAGACATACAACCTTGATCTTGAGCTTACAAGAAGTAAGTTCGAAGAGCTTGTAGAAGATCTAATCCAGAGAACTACAAAACCAACCGAAACAGCCATAAATGACGCTGGCGTCGACAAATCCGATATTGATGAAATCCTACTGGTCGGAGGAACAACTAGAGTTCCAGCAGTCCGCGAACACGTACAAGCAATTACGGGACAGGAACCAAACAAGGAAGTTTCACCTGATGAAGCGGTAGCTATGGGTGCTTCAATCCAGGCAGGTTCTATCTCCGGAGAGATGGATGATATTTTACTTCTCGATGTTGCACCTCTTTCACTCGGAGTAGAAGTCAAGGGAGGATTAACCGAGACACTTATCGAGAAAAACACTACGATACCGGCAGAGGAAAACAAGACCTTTACCACAGCACAGGACAACCAATCGATGGTTACTGTCCATGTTGTACAGGGTGAAAGAGAGATGGCAAATGACAACAAGTCACTCGGTCAGTTCAATCTTGAAGGACTACCACCCGCACCAGCCGGACAGCCACAAATCGAAGTTACATTCGAGATCGATGCCGACGGCATCCTACAGGTAAGTGCAAAAGAAAAACAGAGCGGTGAACAAGCATCAATTACGATCGAAGATCAGGCAAGACTAGATGATGAAGAGATCGAAGAGATGCAAGAAGAAGCAGAGAGACACGCAGAAGAAGACCAAAAGCGCAGAGACTTCATCGAGGCCAAAAACAAGGCAGATTCAGCAATCAATCAGGCAGAGACACAGATGGAAGAACACGCTGACAAAATTGACGATGAATCTGTTCTTGACTCTGTAGAAGAGGCAATCACAGAACTTGAAAAAACAAAGGAACAAGCTGAAGAAATGGACGATCTGGAAGAAGCCAGCGAGAAGATCGAACAAGCAATAGAAGATCTTCAGACAAAGCTTCAGGAAATCGGTAAAGAGATCTACGGAGATCAAGCCGGAGGACCTGGCGGAGCAGGATTTGATCCTTCCAACATGAGTGAAGAGGAAATCAAACAGGCAGCTCAGAACATGAACATGGGCGGCGGAGCTCCGGGCAAAGGAAACTCTGGAGACGAAGTTGTCGATGCAGAATATGAGGAAGTCGACACAGAAAAGGAAAAAGAGGAGTAAAATCCTCTTCCCAATTTTTTCATTTTAATCTGATACAATGGCAAAAGAATACTACGAACTTCTCGGCGTTTCAGAAAATGCAAGCCAAGATAAAATAAAGAAAGCTTACAGAAAAAAGGCTAAAAAATATCATCCGGATTCTAACAGCGATACAGCCGACGAAGAAAAATTCAAGAAGATCAATAAAGCATACGATGTTCTTTCAGACGAAGAAAAAAGAAAGAAATACGACCAATTCGGAAAGCAGGGTGTAGAAGGTCATTCTGGTAGAGGTCAACGCCGAGCCGCATCCAACTTCCAAGATCTTTTCGAACAGATGTTTGGCGGAGGTCGAACAAGAGGTCAACAACAATCAAAAGGTAGCGATCTAAGAGCCCAAACCACCATTTCATTAGAAGAAGCCTACAAAGGGGTTGAAAAGACCTTTGAGTTATCCAGGCAGGCAAAATGTGAAGAATGTGACGGCACAGGAGGAGAAGATGGAAATACAAACACATGTACTAACTGTGACGGACAGGGCCGAGTTCGACAGGTCCAGAGAACACCTTTAGGTCGTGCCCAAACGGTTGTAGAATGTTCTGAATGTAATGGAACCGGACAGATACCTGAGAATCCTTGCTCAAAATGTAATGGAAATGGTGTCAAACAGAAGACAGAGACTATAACCGTTGATATACCGGCCGGAGTAAGAGATGGCCAGCGAGTAAGAATTTCAGGCAAAGGCAACGCCACCTCAAGTGGAAAAAACGGGGATCTCTATGTCTTTGTAAACATTGAAGAACACGAATCCCTTGAGAGAAAGGACAGCGATCTTTTCACCACCGTTACTATAGGCATAGGAGATGCTGCTCTTGGAACCAAAGTAAAGGTACCTACACCGGATTCAGAGATCGAAATTGATGTGCCAGAAGGAACTCAGCCAGGCGAAGTTATGAGAGTTAGAGGAAAAGGAATGCCTTCAAGCAACAGATTCAGTAGAGACGGAGACCTCTATATCAAGGTAGATGTTGAGATCCCGAGAAACCTGAATGAAGAACAAAAAGAAGTTTTAGACAGCCTAAGGATAGAAGATACCAAAGAAGAAAAAACCTTCTTTGAGTCCGTAAAGGACATGATCAGCTAATCTATCCTACCATTGACTTGATATAAGGGATAGAATACATTATCCCAACTCCTATTGAGAACATCAAGATATGTAGATGCCATCGATCCTCTGTTTTAAACTCAGGTAGCAGATCGCTTCCGGCTATAAACACAAAGTTTCCAACCACTATAGGCAATAATATACCTACTGCCGCACCTGAAAGCTGTGAGAGTCCAAAAACTGCTGCTGCGCCTACAAACATGAAAACACTTATTCCTATATTAACTCCAAGTGCTTTGAGCTTGGAAAATCCTCCATCCACCATTACACCGAAGTCTCCAAGTTCTTTAGGAATTTTGTGAGCTATAATTGCGATTGTAGCTGCTATACCCGCCGAGCTTGAGGCCAGGAAACTTGTAGCAATTAATACCCCATCAAGTCCGTTGTGTACTGCATCTCCAGCAGCAAGAACGTATGGAAGAGGTTCTTCATGTCTTCCTGTATGATGACAGTGCCAGTGGACAATTCTTTCTAGGAAAAACGAACCTATCATACCTGCAATTATCAAAAGCCCTGTAATCCTGCCATAGCCTATCTTGTTTGCGAGTCTGAAAACTAGATGGATAAATACCCCTCCAAAAATAGTACCTGCAGCCAATGAAATCAAGAAAGGCGTGATCTTTTCGAAGTCTCTATCTGTCATAAACAGAAAGAAAGCTCCGATAGCAGAAAATAATGATGTTATAACAAGTGCAATTATTGTAGTTTGTAATACCATAGTCTCCAATAGCATTAATAAATTTTTAAATAAAGCTATTAACTCAGAGTTATGGAAATAATAAGCCTATCAGTTGATGAAGAGACACTGAACAAAATCGAAGAAATACAGCAAAAAGGTGCCTTTAACGGCCGATCTGAGCTACTGCGGAAGGCTATTGAAAACCTTCACCACGAGGTTGCAGACAACGATAATCTAGAAGGGTATCTAAACGCAGTGGTGGTCTCAAGACATCCTCACCAAGAAGAAAACGGTATCGCAGAGATATCTCACAAACACGACAATGTTATTACAACTCAGCTCCATAGCAAGCTTGACAATGAAAAATGTTTGGAGATATTTCACACAGATGGATCGGCAAAGGAAGTAATCGCCTTTTTCAATGAATTAGAAGGAAGCAAGTATACCGAATCCGTAAGCATTCTACCTCAGGCCAGAAATAAAACTTAGGATAACTAATCTAGAAACATGAAACTAGATCACACAATGTTGCGGGTTTCAGATCCAGAAGAAGTTATAGAATTTTACAAAGATGCTTTTGGGTTCGAACTTGTAAGAGAAAGCGAAAACGAAACATTTACGCTTTATTTCCTACAAATACCCGGCCAAGATGCAATGATTGAGCTAACCTACAACCACGGTGAAGACGACAAATACCGGAAAGGGGAAGGGTTTGGACATATTGCAATCACTACGGATGAAGACCAGTCACTTCAGGAAGCTTATGATTTAGCAGTAGAGGCCGGAGGAAAAGACTACCGTCCTCCGGAAGACTGTCCAGGACATTATGCTTTCGTAAAAGATCCTGAAGGTTACGAAGTAGAGATAATAGATAGGAGTTAGTCCTCCTATCTAGCCTTCAAAGGCTACCTCTACTGTTGCAGAACTCGATTCATATTCCTTTTCAACTTGTATATCTGTACGTGTTCGGAAGGCCACGACTGCAGATCTTGCAAGCGATGAATCTCCTGCTATCACTGCTTTCTCAAAGTTGTTTTCCTCTGTTATATCGACTAATCTATCTATATCAGCGTTGTTATCGACTACAAATCCTTCTGTATGGCTTCCGGAAGGTATAGCATTTTTTCCTTCCTCGCTGTCAGAAGGCATTATCAGTACTTTTCGAACCTCTTCAGTCATTCTCTCATCAAGGTTTGAACCGATATCTTGTCTATGGATTATTTCAACTCTTTCTATGCCTTTTTCTTTTAGTTCCTGTTCAACTTTTTCAGGTTCATATGCATATACTGTAGCTTCCTCCGGTTCTAGACGTTCTACCTCTGAGAGCACTACATTACCTAGAGAGCCTGATTTTGCAACAAGTACAGGTCCGTCTTCTGGACTTATACTGTTTCGAAGTGATGGCTCAATACTAGAGGACTCTGATTCTTTCTGGACTATGGTGACTTTATCACTTCCCTCGTTCCAGTACTTATTAGATATTGATATCGATGTATCTATACTATTTTCTTCACTAATTCTGTTAACAGATCCAAACTTGTTTTTGAGCTTTTCTTCAACTTCTGGAGATATATCGTCTTCTCCTCCTACTATGACTATTTCCTCAGCCCCCATCCTTTTGATAGCTCTAGAAGTCGATCTTGGAACATAATCCCGATCAACATTCAAAACTGGCGAGTCTGACTTTTCAGCTACCGGTGTAGAAATCATACTGCTTTCTACATCTGATACTACCATCGCACTAGAGCTTGATGGCTGAGAAGCTACTAGACCTAAAGATAAATTAACCAATGCAAATGCAACCATAAGTTTTATTTTCCGCTTCATTGTCATAACCATGAATTTACTTAATCTGGTTTAATAGGAATCTTACAGCCCGATATACTCATCAACATCCAACCAACATCTTGAACACCTATGTTAGGACATCTGGTATCGACAAACTTTACAAGACAAACAATGATTTCATACCTTCAATGAACTTCTCGCTATCTCTCTCGAATAGGGCTGCATGATAACCGAATACAAATATAGATAATAACAATGACAGGTGGCTTATACTCACATTGGATTGTTTGAATCCCTTGACAAAAGATTTGAAGTTACCTGTCTGTCGAGCACTCGAAAATAAAGTGAGTTGATCTACCTTCTTCATCAAAAAGTTTGCATCAAGCTTTGAATATTCATGATCTATGTAGTATAGCTCAAAACTACTGTTTACATGTATGTTTGATAGCCTGAAGTCATTGATTGCCACACCCCTAGAATGTACTTCTTGTAGGAAAACACCTATGTTTCTGCCAAACCTCTCAGAATCGGTCTTAGAAGACTTTTTAAGAAAACTGAATCCCTCGACCCCCGGAACTTTCTCAAACTCAATAGAGTTCTCACCAACCTCAAGTGCTTCGGGAGCATTGAAACCTAGCTCTCTAATTATTTTCTTTACCTCGATTTCGTTTTTCATCCTCTCATCTCTAGAGAGATAGTTAATCTCTCCCTGAAGAAGGCCGGTTAAAGACTCAATAAAGCTGGTAATTGGATACCTAGAGTAGGTCTTTACAACAGTGCCTTTCTGAGTGAAAAATACTCCATTGGTTAGGCCTGTCTCGTTCTCGCTAGCGTCTTTTTTCAGCTCCTCAAAGTAGTCATCCATTAACCGAAGTTTATGGCGGAAAATTAATGATTCTAGGGGCTGTAAAACTCACAAAACCTACAGGAGTGTTCATATAAATTGAACACCTAACTGTTCTCTATAAACGAACATTCAATGTCTTTTAAAACCTTTTGCAATTTTTTATCAGTAACAACATAGTTTTTGGAGAGTGTAAAAATTATGAACATCTTCTCAGATCAGAAAAAGCTTCTAACATATAATAGTGGAGGTATAATCTGTTTTTAGTTAGTTAGCAAGCGCTGTAGGTCCCACTGTTACAATTTTTATTGTAGCACCGGCCTCAGCCACCCAATTTTAAACAATTCTACGAAAGCCTGGAGAATGTTTTATCGCATTAACACCATGTGTTTTCAATCAGATCCTGAAGGTTTAGGCATGCCCAAACAGAAGAGATGTTGAGAGAGGCTCGCTTAGCACATTAAGCTATCCGAAAATCGGGAGCTCAGACAGTATTTGAGCAAATCGATAATGGTTTTCGAACTAGTTCTCCGAAATCAGAAAGAAGTTAGATAAACCAATGAGTGTTTGGCTTAAATGCACACCCATTTAGTGTAAAGACTAAGATTTTCGATACAGTTTTCCAAGAATATCTGAACTAGCCCAACACAAAGAAGGTATACAAGAAATAGCTAAATTGAAGTTGGCCCCTGAGACGCCGATAACATACCTTCTTTATTAAGAGACATATCCGTCTGGATTACCCTTGCTAAAGTGCGAAGAACATACCAGGAACCACGAACTCCCCAAGTTGCGATATACCTTCTTTGTTAAGAAGATTTTCGGAAAGCACCAGAAAATCATTGAGTGTTCAACAGCAACGAACACCCATTCGCCAAATAAATTAAGAAAAAGAAAAAGCTGACAAGAGTCAGCCTAATTCATACGGCTTCAAAACCGAGTCTATAGCATGAATAACGCCATTGCTGGCCTCTACATTCGCCACTACAAAGGAAGACTCATCTCCAGTCTGATCAACTAGCACCTCATTCCGGATCATTATATTTTCGCCATAGAGAGTCTCTATGTTATCTTGCTGGACAATACCTTGATACATTTCACCGTCTTCAGAGACGTGATACAGAAGTATATTGGTCAGATCCTCCTGGGAAAGTTGATCCACATTATCCGGAGTGATTCCTATCTGTTCAAATGCGTCATCAGTTGGTGCGAATACAGTTACGTTGGCTTCTGGATCACTTAGCGTATCTGCCACAGACATATCCGCACTTTGCACTGCAGCTATTAACGTATCGAATTGGCCCTGAAAGTCTCCCTGCTGGTTTAATGCAATAGCTGTATCAAGCACTGTTGGATTATTAGCCTGCTGAGCGGCCGTACTAGCAGATACAGAACCAACCATACCTACAATAGTTAATGTCAGAATTACGTTTCTCCATTTAGTCATTTTATTACACCACGAAGCCTATAGACTCCAAAAAATAAAACTCTAAGGGTTTCAGAGAAAGAATAATTCTAACCTAGAGATTCCAAATTACTTAGAGATACAATACTATATTCTCCGCAGAACAAATATTAGAGATCCTGCACCCAGAAGACCTAAGCCCCAGTAAACCAACGGATATGGCAAAACAGTAAGTACAAGAGTTACTATGCCTGAAGTGCCTAAAGACTATCCAAAGGTTGTCTTGTAGGACATAAACTAGAGATATTTTCCAGGAATGAAACCAGTTCTTATACTACAAAGTATTTTTAACATCACATAAATCGGAAAGGCTACATGTTAAACGGCTGATTTAGCGCCCATCTGACTTTTTTAGGCCATCAACAGAAGTGCCGTCAGTATGGTCATACAGCAGCCTCAAGATAATGTCTCTGTTGTTCTCAGTGTAAAGTATATTGGCAGTTGCCTTGTCAGACTCGGTTACAGACACGCCTAGAGCCATTTTTTCGAACACTTCAGTAAGTCTGGAGAAAAGACCAGAGCCTCCATAGACAATAAACCTGTTACCGTCGTCCTGTATTTTGGTTATCTTCACACAGAAGTTTTCTCAAGCTGTTTTTTAGCCTTATCGGATAGGTTGTTCAATTGAAGAGAACACTCTAAGATCATGAATTAACCAGTTAGTCAAAACACCAGACTTTAAAAGACATTGAATGTTCTTTATTATTGAACACATTATTGTTCGGGAAAAACGAACACTCTCAGACCTAGTTGTGAGTTTTTAGACCCTCCAACAACAGGAAAAACTGAAATCAATTTTAATGCGAGAGTTTATTCACCTTTCCAACACCATCTAGGCCTCTGAGACTTACGAAAACCATTAACATGAATTAGTTCAAAGAAAAAATATGGCGAATGAACAAGACGTATTTGATGGTTTAAAGCATGTACTGATGTGGTCTAAAAAAGAACTGCCTGAAAAAGAAAAAGAACTAGAAACATATGCGAATGATACAATTAGTGAAGCAAAAGAAGTGAGTACTGAGGCTGCAAGATTACTCCAACCTAAAGCAAAAGGGAACTTATCAGGCCAGGAATGGATCAACCATATCAGAAGTGAGAAAGAGAATGAAAATTTAGTCATAGAAGATCTTGAGAAATATAAAAAAGAGACCGATGAAATCATAGAACAACTCCAAATTCTAAGGAATCAGATCGCACTAGCAGAAGAGAAACTACAAGCGGTGAGAGACCTATAAAAATCGAGTTAGCTCTTTTTTACGAAACAAGGTTCTCACATTAGTCGACCATCAAATCTATCAGATGTGAGTATTCTCTTCCGCAAAATTATAACAGCCTTATACTTTCAAATGATATGAATTAGAATCGATATTAACTCGAGAACAATCTTTATTTAGTGTATAGATTCCGTATATAGGCATTTTGTTTATATAAATTCAGGACAAAAGACTGATGTGAGATAAAATGGAGTTCTCTATATCTAAGATGAAGGAAATGATCAAGAGCCAGGGCGATAAAAGAGTATCTGAAGAGAGCGCAGAGGAACTAAGAACAATACTTGAAAGATTTGCTGGAGACATAGCTGAAGAGGCAATTGCTGTAGCTCGAGAAAGCGACAGAAAAACTGTACGTGCTGAAGACATCAAACAGGCCCTGAGATAAGCCAATCTATCCCCTTCCCTATTTTTACACCCATAGTTTTACCGAAGTTATTTGACACCGATCGCCACGGATTTAAGTCTTCCCAGCCAATTTTTCAACATGGAAAAAGACAAAATTATCGGGAAGATTGTCGAAGAGACAGAGCTTGACGAAGACGAAATCAAGGAACAAGTCGAAGATAAGATGGAAGAATTTGAAGGACTTGTATCAGAGGAAGGTGCAATACATCTTGTTGCAAAAGACGCCGGCGTACAGATAGCAGAAACCGGAAATCAAGATCTAAAAGTCGAAAACGTTGTACCTGATATGAGAAAGGTAACAGTCAAGGCCCGAGTTGTAAATATAACTGATGTCAACACGTTTGAAAGAGACGGTGATGAAGAAGACGGTAGAGTTCAGAACATGGTTCTAGGAGATGATACAGGAACAATCAGACTAACTTTATGGGATGAACAGACACAGATTGCAGAGAAAGTTTCTGAAGGAGATGCAATCCAGATCGGTGGAGCATACACTGTTGAAGACGACAGAGGTAACGCAGAGCTACGCCTAGGAGACGATGTTCAGGTCAAGATGGCAGACGACGATGAAGTCCCTGAAGTCGAGACACGTGGAAGCGGAAGTGCAAGTAAAGCAGATATCAGAGAGATCGTAAGTGAAAACACATCTTATGAAATCAATGGAATGGTTATGGAAGTATACACCAGCAACCCATTTTACAACGTTGACCCCGACTCAGGAGATACAGTAAGGGAAGACGATGACGGAAACTATGTTACAGACGACGGCGATGAGGTAGACGAACCTGAAAGCCGGCTTGCCATCTCATGTGTAGTAGATGATGGAACTGACAACATCAGGGTTGTACTGTTCCGAGATCAGGCACGCAAGCTGCTTGAGGTAGATGAGGAAACTGAAAAAGAAGGCGACAGAGACGCAGTTGAAGATGCCGCTAAGGAAGTTATAGGAAAACAGATCCGTGTCGAAGGACGTGCAAGATACAACGATTACTTTGGCACAATCGAACTATTAGGAAACGAGTTTGAGGAAGTTTCGATAGACAGCAGAATAGAAGAACTGCTTGAAATAATGGAAGCTTAAAGTTTTAGGGGAGGTAAAGACTAATTATGTCAGACACACAAGAAAAAGAAGTTGAATTAGAAGACCTAAAGGGTGTAGGAGGAAAAACCGCAGAGAGGCTTAAGGACAAAGGCCTAACCAATTTAATGGAGATAGCCAACATGAAAGCTGGCGAACTGTCCGGCAAAGTAGATGGAATCGGAGAGTCCGCAGCAGAAAGCATCGTAAACTCTGCGATGGAGATGGCTGATGTTGGAGGTTTCGAGACAGGAACCGAAAAAATGGAAGCACGCAAAAAGATGAAAAAGATCGGTACTGCAAGCAGCCAGTTCAACGATCTTCTCGATGGAGGAATCGAGACACAGGCAATCACAGAACTATACGGAGAGTTCTCTGCAGGAAAGACACAGATTGCACACCATCTTGCTGTAAACGTCCAGAAGCCTGAAGAAGAAGGTGGAATGGGTAAAGGAGCTATCTACATCGATACAGAAGATACATTTACTCCTGAAAGAGCCGAGCAGATGGCAGAAACTCAGGGAATGGATCCCGAAGAAGCGCTTGAAAACATCTTTGTTGCAAGAGCTTTCAACTCCGATCACCAGATGCTTCTAGCAGAAGAAGCCAAACAGATCTGTGAGAATAACGACATCGGACTTATTATTGTCGATTCGCTGATGGCTCACTTCAGATCTGAATACGTTGGTAGAGGAGAACTTGCAAAGAGACAACAGAAGCTGAACAAGCACATGTCAACACTGCTGAAGGCGGCCAACGCTTACAATGTAGCTGTAGTTATCACCAACCAGGTTATGGACAATCCCGACCAGATGTTTGGGGACCCTACAAAGGCAATCGGTGGAAACATTGTAGCACACAACTGTGCGATCATTATCTATCTGAGAAAAGGAAAGAAAGACACAAGAGTTGCAAGACTAGAAGACTCACCTTACCTACCAGAAGGAGAGGCAATCTTCGAAATATGTGACAAAGGAATCCAAGACGCTTAAAAACCGTCTTTTCTTTTTACATTTACTTTTTCTTATTTGAGTTATTCTAGTAATCAAAAAGGAGTATCTAGACTTTCCGCAGTTGAACCTGCAGCCTCTAGATGTGGTTCAAGATCTTCTAAGTCTACAAAACCAATTTCAATAATATTCTGGGTTCTATCACGGCTGGAGGCGCCTGCAGAAATATAAGCTCTATTTTTATCGTAAGCAGTTACAAGTACAAAGCGTTCAGTATTTTCGTGATCCCAATAGATACCTATACCAAAGTCTTCTCTAACAATATCGGCATCAAAAAGCTCACTAGCCTTGTAACTATCACAGTCTTGTTGAATACCGTCCATAACGGCATCTAATTCCTTCCCGTAGATGGGACCTCCGTAGTCTTCAGAAGATTCAGACATTAAAAACTCTAGATAATGTCGTCTTCTGAAACAATTACAAAGTCTCCGATGCTTCTGACTGTGGAGAACGGGATAATATTTCTGCCTTTCCTGTCTTCCTGTAGGGCTACATCGTCAATATGTTGGGTTGTACCAGTAATTAGTAGATTCATTAGCTCGCCTGTATCTGCGACGAATGAAATGTCTTCTACTTCTCCGAATTTTTTACCATGTTCTTCCGAGACAATCGTTTTGCCTACAAGCTGCTTTCCTCTTGGTCTATCTGACATTGTTTTGGTGCACCGTATATTACGTTTATGAGCACCGGATCATTAAAAGTTTATATGACGCGAGTCTTCTCCGCGGTAGATATTGAAGACCAGAAACTTCTAGACCGGCTTGAAGACATACAAGATACACTGGATTTAGATTTTAATGCTGTAGGCCGTCAGAAGATGCACATAACCTTAGAGTTTTTCAAAGACATTGACAGCCGAGAAATTCGGAAGATCAAAGAATCGATGGATAAAATCGAGTTAGATAGCTTCAAGGCCGACATTAAAGGTCTTGGAGTTTTTCCTTCGGACGATTATATCAGAGTTGTATGGGCGGGTGTAGAAGCAGATAAGTTTCTAGAACTCTACAACCAGGCGTCCGACCACCCTGTAGAATCTGATAACAACCATGATTTCCAGCCACATATAACTTTGCTGAGAGTTAGATCGCCAAGTAAAGAACAGAAAAAGAAGTTAAAACGAACTATACGAGAATTTAAAGACTATGAGTTTGGTAAAATTAATGTTGATGAGTTAAAACTTTTTGAAAGCCATATAGGTGGTAAAAATAAATATAGACAGATTCACAACAAAAAACTGTGAAAAGAAGACAGCTCTATAAGATATCGGTTTTTCTATCAGTTATTGGACTGACATTGATGTATGGATCTTCTATTTATTTAGAGCCTGGAGAGGTTGATATAAACCAGATTAATAAGAGCCAAACTGGCGAAGTTGTTGAGATCAAAGGATCCGCAGTAAATGTATCAAAATCGAGCGGAAATCTCTTTATGGATCTAACCGATTCTACCGGAAGCATAATGGTTGTAGATTTTGACTCAGAGTCTTCTGTAAGCGAAGGTGATTCTATAAGCGTTATAGGGAACGTAGAACTCTATGAGGGTAAACTGGAGATCATCTCTAGAGAGATAAAGAAAAACTAGAAATGATCTGTGAAGTTATCAAACACATTTTCCATGTAGTCTACAGCCTCATAGGCATCAGACATTTTGATAACCTCAACCGGCGAATGAATATGCCTTGTAGGTATTACTATTACACCGGTCGGAACTCCGTCTCTGGCAACGCTGATCTCTGATGCGTTTGTTTTACCTTTATCATAAAGTTTTCTCTGGTAGTTAAACTCTCCATCTTCTGCAGTATCAAGCAACCAGTTTCTGACTTTTTCAGGAGTTATTACTCCTCTACCGCCAGCCTCCATCATGGTAAGTCCAAATCCACGACCAGTATGCTCATCAGATTCTTCTATGTCCATGTTAGGTACATCTCCGGCTCTTGCAGTCTCAAGTACTAATGCTGCATCCGGATCAACTTCAAATGTTGATGTCTTGGCGCCTTTAGCTCCTACTTCTTCCTGTGCTGAAAAGACAACTACAAGCTCATAGTCTTGATTATCAAAGTTCTCTAGAGCTTTAATAGCGATCGCACAGCCTATTCTGTTGTCAAAAGCCGGCCCAGTAACATAATCGTTTGTCAGTTCTTCGAATTCTCTATCAAATGAAATATAATCTCCTACACGCACTCCTTTTTCTCTGAGATCCTGTTCGTCTTTTGCCCCAACATCGACAAATGCTTTCTGCATCGATGGAAGGTAATCTCCAGTTTCATCTTCGATTAAATGAGATGGTTTTGCACCTATTACACCGGTTATATCGTCTCCTTTCGAAGAATGCACAGTTACCCTCTGGTTGACAAGCGATATAGGGTATGCACCTCCTATCTTTGATATACGGATAAATCCTTCCTCATCGATTCTTCTTACACCCATACCGATTTGATCCATATGAGCATCTACCATCAAGGTTTTGTCTCCAGAACCTTTCCTTACAACTAAATTACCGAAGTCATCGGTCTCCATTGAATCGACATGTTCGGATACTTTGGATTTGATTAGCTGTCTTACCGGTCTCTCATTGCCTGAGACTCCTGGAGTCTCTACAAGCTGTTTTAGAAGATCCTTCATATCATGAAGTTGTTGAACCAGATTTAAACCAGCTTCTCCATCTTCTCTAGATAGTTTTCGTATACTTCTAGTGCTTCTTTGATAGGTTCGGGCGAACTCATATCTATGCCTGCATCCTTCAGGAGTTCAAGCGGGTACTCGCTACCTCCCTTCTTCAGGAACTCGATATAGCGTTTTCGGGCGTCTTCTGAGCTGTCTTGATCACTTAGTATGTGTGCAGAGAGTGCTGTGGCTGCGCTCATACCGGTCGCATACTGGAACACATAGAAGTTGTAGTAAAAGTGTGGTATTCGCATCCATTCTCTTGCAATTCTATCATCTATAACTGCAGGTTCATAGAAATCCGATTTTAGCTCACGGTATTGTTCATCTAGATGATCCGGTGTTAAAGCACCATCGTTTTCGATCTCTTGATGTATTTTATGCTCGAATTCGGCAAACATAGTCTGTCTGTAAATAGTGCTTCTGAAACGTTCGAGATAATTACTTAATATATGGCGTCGGAACTCCTCGTCTTCAACAGTCTCAAGCAGATGATGGGTTAAAAGCGCTTCATTAACTGTTGAAGCAACCTCCGCGACAAATATCTTATACTGGCTGTCAAAGTACGGCTGATTGGTTGTAGAATAATTTGAATGCATTGAGTGACCTAGCTCGTGGGCCAGAGTATACATAGAGCTAATATCTTCCTGATAGTTCATCAAGATAAACGGCTTTGATTCATAGCTGCCGCCAGAATATGCTCCTGATCTCTTTCCTTTGTTCTCATAGACATCGACCCAGCCTTCCGAATTCAATGCATCTTCTACCTTTTCCCGGTATTCATCTCCTAAGACGGAAACTGCCTCGATTACATGGCTTTTGGCATCATCGAAACTTATCTCTGGACTTTCAGAATCGGCCAGAGGCATGTAAAGATCCCACGTCTTCAACTCATCAACTCCCAAAGACTTCTTTTTCAACTCCGCATGCCTATGCAAAAGATCAAGATTCTCATGTATAACCTCAACCAGATTATCATAGACTTCGACCGGAATGTTAGACGAGTTTAAAGCCGCCTTTCTAGAAGTTTCATAGTTTCTTATCTTTGCTGTCTTCACATGAGTTGTTGTAGCATTTGAGAGTGTAGAACCTATAGTATTTCTTACCTCTCCAATCTCATCATAGAAACTTTCATGCACTTTCTCTCTAAACTCTCTGTCCGGATGCTGTAGAAGCTTTGTGAAGTTAGCACTTGATATCTCGACTTCCTTCCCATTTGGCTTTTCAACCGTCGGAAACTCCATATCGGCATCTGAAAGCATCTGATATATCTGTCCTGGAGCGCCCAGAACCTCTCCCAGATCACTTAAAACCTCTTCAACCTCTTTTGATCTTGTATGAGGTTTCATTCTAAGAATATTATTTACATAATGACTGTATTTTTCGAGCTCGGGTTTTTCTTCAACCATACCTTCGAAGTCTTCTTTGGAAAGATCCTGGATCTCTGGTTCGATAAAACTGGTTTTGCTACTAACTTTTGCAGAAAGGCTATCGGCACGCGATGAAAGCTTTTGATACTCCTGTTTTCTGGTATCCTCATCGCTTTTCATACTCGCATAACGTGAAAGGTTACTGAGTTTTGTTCTGATCTCTTCATAGAGTTCAAGAGCTTCAAACAGTTTTTCCGGACTATCTGTGAGCTGGGCTTCGAACTTTGTTATAACTTCAATTGATTGTTCTATCTGCTCACGATCGCTTTCCCATTGTTCTTTGCTGTCGTAAAGCGATTCTATATCCCATTTGTGTTCTTGATCTATCTCATCTCTCTCCGGAACTGAACTCATAAATAGAACTTGTGACCCATAATTCATAAGTTTCAGAGCACCATAGTTAACTATGCTTTTTTACCTGATTGTAATCTTCCTTCTATTGCCTTTTCTAGACCTATACCTGCTGATAGAACTTACTTCCTATATTGGTTTTCCAGCCACACTAGGAGTTATAATTGTCACAGGCATATTAGGTGCTTTCGTAGTCAAGCGAGAAGGAAGAAATGTTCTAGGAAAGCTTCAGAAATCGGTTTCAGCACAGGAAGTATCTAGAAACTTGCTTGAGGGAATTTTACTTGCATTTGGAGGTTTAATGCTTCTAAGCCCAGGTCTTGTCACCGATGTAATCGGTTTTATGATGGTGCTGCGACCAACAAGAGAGAGAATAATGCTAAAGATTGCCTCAAAGCTTAAAGAAAAGAGCAACTTCCAGGTAAAGACTTATTCTTTCTAGGCTCTAAGAGATACTACAACAGAAAGAGCAAATACTGTGAGGCTGAGACCTGAAGGAACAGGAACACCAAACATTGAGACCGATATTATACCAAGGACTAAAGCGCCTCCTTTCTGTATATAATCAAGATTAATATTCTTAGGGTTAAGCATAGATGCCCCGTAAAGTCCTAAAATAGCAGCTAAAGAAGTCAATACTGCAGGCACGACATATTCTAAGCTGAATGCTATGGCCGAAAGATTTCTAGCCGAAAGCACAACACCTGTTAATATTATTGCAGGAACTGAAAACTTATCAGCTATATCGACTTCTAACATCTTAAACGATATCACAAGAAGTGCGAGTCCTGCCGCATAACCCATTCGCTCAACGTAAATAAGCTGTTCAAATACTGGAGCTACAAGCGATACAAGTATCGCTCCCACTATCAAAAACGGTGCTGCGCTAGTAACCATTTTTCTGGCTTCTTGTTTTGTATCCGCACAGGAATAAAGCACTGAAAGAGCTCCTGCGCCGGTAAAAATCGTTAAAGCCACAGTTAAAATATCTGAAAATGTCTGTATAGCTCCACTTACTAACAACGTAGCAAATATGCCATCTACAAACGGCAGACACAGAATAAATACAAGATTACGTGTGCTCTGGTCTTGAAGTGCTGACAGTTGCCCTGAAGCGCCATCTATTAGTTTTTTCAGAACCATAATGTAGAAACCTCGTGAAAGAAAGGTATGGTGTGAAAGGCTCTGAGGCTTTATCTCCAGGTAAACTTGGCCTCAATAATATTCAGCATAAACTTGAAAGACTTATTTTTAGGCAGCAAAACAGCTGTGTCTACAGATTCTAAGACATCAGACATAATAGATGCTGCCATCATTAACAGCATAATAAGTTAGACTTAAATAAATTAGCTAGTTGACGGTTTTCGATAGTTCAAGGAAAAGTTCTGTTGCCTTTTCAACCGATTTCTCAAGATCACGGAACTCTTTGCGGTTAACACTTTCTGATTGAATCTTCTGTTCAATTCTATCCAATCTGTCTTCCACAGATGATTTATCGACCTTCTCCCTAGTTTCCTCTTTCTGAATAGTATCTTCCAGCCTAGATATATCATCCTTCAACGAATCAACCTCCTCAACTTTGGACCCTATCTTCTCTAGATGCTTTTCAACCATCGAATTATCTGTTTTCTCCTCTGCTTTAGCTGTCTGGACCTTAGTCTCAAGTTTTTCAACTTTTTGTTCTAGACTCTGAACGCTACCTGTTAAATCTCTTTTAGATTCTACAGATTCTTCCAGTTTCTCTAGTCTTTGATTGACAGACGATCTATCTACCTTCTCTTCTAGCTCTGCATTCTCTATTCTTTTCTTAAGCTGGTTAAACTGTTCCTGACTGAAATCACCCAGCTCAATCTTATCCTCCATTTCTTCCAGTCTTTCATCAACAGATGATTTATCGACTTTTTCCTCTACCTCGGCTGTCTGAATCCTATCTTCAAGCTGGGCTGTATTTTCCTCAAGAAGCTGTAGCCTGTTTTCTATCTTTTCACCATCAAGCTGGCGCTCATTTAGATCTTTTATAGAGTCAGTTAATCTGTCAAGATTTTCCTCTATAAGATCTACAGAGCCTTTAAGCTCGGAAAAACTTTTCTTAGAAGCAGTATTAGTTTCTATCTCTTTTTTCATCTCCTGTAAATCTTCAGAAGTTACTATCGACTTTTCCTCAAGGTTCTCAATATCTTCAAATGCCTTTTCAACTGCAGGAATCACCTGTTTGATCTCCTCTACAGTTTTTTGATAGTCATCTCTGAGATCCTGGAACTTATCCTGGCTAGGAAGACCATCATAAGAAACTTCAATACTGTTCAGACGTTCTGTACTATCGTTTAACCTGGAATCAAACTCGGTTTGTTTTTCCTCTACCTTTTGGAGCTTTGATGATTTATCTTGGAGCTCATAGAAAATATCTTCAACCTTGTTTGCATTTACCTCAGCTTTATCTGATAGTTTCTGAGAGGTTTTCAACATGTTCTCTGCATCTTCCTTCATCTGTTTTACAGACTCTACAGACCCTATTTCTTTTAGATCAGATCTTAACTTACGTAGACGGTTCCGAAGATCATCTCTTTTTTCCTTTGACTGGTTTAGCCGATCATGAAGCTGTTTGTGCTCAGCATTCATTTCCTGCATTTTTTTGTTTATTTCCTGAGGTTCTACATCTTCAACTAGTTCTGAAGCCTTCTCAGAATTAGAAAACGCTCGTTCAGCATCCTGTTGAGCATCTTTCAGGTTCTCTCTAAGAGAACCAATCTTTTCAGATATTCTTTCATTCTTATCATTCAATGCTTGTTGAGTCTCTTTTAGACCTTCTATCTGAGCCTCAAGCTTTTTTACTTCCGCTATAGTAACCTGATCGGGTTGAGAACTGTTCTGCTGTTGGTCCTCTGAAGGACTCCAGCTTTCCTTACTCTCGTCTAGTTCTTCCACACTGCCCTGTGCATCCGATATAGCATCAGAAACTGATTTTTCTTTTTCTCCGTTCTGAAATGGCAGAAGTTTAATTTTTATGACCCTCTATTTACTGATGCTTTTCGGTCTTAAAATGAGTTCCCTACATACTCTAACAGATTCTACCATATATATAATCCGGTTTTAAACGCTTTTTGCCCATTTTTAGGCCAATTATTGTTTCTTTGTCCAATAATTCGATCTCAGGATTTGGTAAGTTGTTTAACCCGATTTATGATAATTAAATTTTATCTTAATCCTATAGTCTCATAGATATTCTATTCTGACAATTTTTCCCAATCCATACTACCTTGGGTCTCAGAGAAACACCGGTTTTCCCTCATCCAGTACTTTGATATCATCAAACCATACTGTTGGATTTTCACACACCGAATCCCAATGTATATCACAAGGATTCGATCTTTCATCATCACTATCTACATACGATGTATTGTCTCCAAATGCAAAATGTACTGTTCCTAAGACCTTTTCATCCTGTAAAGTATTACCTATCAATGTAGCTTCCGGATTGGTTCCAAAACCAAATTCTGCCATCTTCATAGAACACGGATGTTTCTCGAAAGCCTGTTGGAGCCTTGAACTTTCTTTCCCGGTCTTATTTTCGAGAGCAACCACTTTTCCATCTCTGATCTCTACTTTTTTGGCCGATGGAGAGAACGGAAAATGATCAATAACCAAAGTTCCTTCTATTCCCTCTGGAAAACCGCTGGGTTCTCCTGCAGGAAGATTTCCAAAACTGCCCTTATCATGGATAAAACCTGTATCTAGATCGTACGTATCTATATCAACTTTGAACCTTAGATCAGTTCCTGAAGGAGTTTTGACCCTTACCTCGGATGTATTCTTTAACAACTCATGTACTTTCTCTGTAATTTGTTTTACTTCGGAGTAATCAGCCTGCAGGCTAGTATTCCAGATCTCTTTGTCTATCGTTGGCATAGTAGCAACCCTAGCTCCGGCCTTGTTAGCTTCCTCTCTAGCTTTAGTATGAGAAATTGATTTTTTAGTTGGTGCTATCACAACATCAAATTGTTTCATGGCCTCTGTAATATCTGCTGGCGGTTCTGTACCCGAACTTTCAGGTTCAGGATACTCCATCAAAGTATTTTCTATATTCCTTTTTCCCAGAATTTCAAGAAGCGAATCAATCAAATCTTGGTCGTTTCCATCGTTCAAAACCAGTACTTTTTCATCTTTATCAATATCTAGACACTGGTCTATTACTGTCTCTGCTCCATCTTTGAGGCTCATAAAAATTAACTAGTTGTTCCAAACTCAAAAAGACTATCTTATTTCAGGCCGATTTTGGTGCCCCTACCTTCTTGACTGAACTCGAGTTTATCTTCTCTTGCAAGCCATCCAATCGCCATTGAAACCTTTGAACGTGGCCCATCAACCGCATCTGTAATAGCTGAAAAAGAGCTTTCTCCCTCTCTTTCTAGAAACTTCCATACCTGACCTGCAAGTTCACCGATCTTTTTGTTCATAAAAAATTATGTTACCTCTATGACTAGAAATCCGGCAAGCCAGTTTAAATAATATGTCTAACACAGCTTTAGAGCACTTGAGACAAGATCTTCAATTTCTTCTTTATCTTGTTTTCTTCTACCCATCCTGGTTAATTGTCTCAAAGCCCATGCCTCATTTGTAAGCTCTGAAACCATATAAGCTGTTTCTTTAGCTTCAAAATTTTCGCCAAGTTCTTTGTTATCTCTATAACCTTTTTCGAAACTCAGCGCCTCATTCTCGCCAAAATCTCTTTTGAAATTCTCTCTGGCCTTTACAAAATCAAAGTCAGGATCTCCAACAAAACACGAATCAAAATCCATTATAGCCTCTAGATCGGATCCAACCCGGATGTTACGACCAGCATAATCGTTGTGTAAAAGTGCTGATTCGGGTTTTCTTGGAACCCCGCTAGCTATTTTTCTTTCTAAACTTGAGGCTTCCGAAATATCGATAATCTTGCCTCTTAGATCATCAATCCTAGATCCTGTACGGGCTTGAAAAAACATTCTCCAATCTCTGGAAGGACTAGGAAGTTCAAGTGATTGTCTTGAAATATAGCCATAACCATCGAACTCATATTCTTGGTGTATATCAGCTAGAACTTGGCCTGCCTGATAGAAAAGATGGTCTTTAGGGTCTTCAATATTGTTTAAATCATCTCCCTGAAGATACTCTAAAACAGCATAGCTATCTTCTCCATACCTTCTATCTATTACTTCGGGGACGGGTATCTCCGAGCTTTCTAAATTCTCATAAATACTGAGTCCTAGGTCGAAACCTCTTGAATCAAATCTCGGGAACTGTAGAACATAGTTAGGATCGTGTTCAAAGATGTATGTGTTGACTAAATCGCCGTTTTCAACCATCTCAACGCTTTCATAATCAGGTCCAATGTTCTGTTGGAACAGATTTTCCGCCACCTTTTGTTCCATAAAGTAATACCGAGAATTAAAACTTAAATTTCAGAAGATCTATACTATGTGGATTTATAGAACGTATTAATAACCTTGATCTAAAACTTGTCTTTGTAAACGCCTCGATGGCTCAGTCTGGCTAGAGCGGCTCCCTCGTAAATTTCTGGAAATCGGGTTAGGAGCAGGTCCCGGGTTCAAATCCCGGTCGGGGCTATACTAGACCTCTAAAAGTTTTACTTTTGATTTTCAACAAAACTAATCTAGCTGTTTTACTGTTTCAACTACTGTAAACTCTGAATCTAAACTTATAGCGATATCTTCTTGGCCTGTTTCTTCCTCTACTGACATTTTACAAGATAAAATTTGGGATGTCTCCGAACTCATCCAAATACCTTCAAGCTTCTCCAGATCACAGTTATTTCTGGAAAGATTTGACGGACTCATTATTTTAAGCTCTGAGACCTGATATTTTACATTGGGATTGGTCTCAAATGTTACATTTATTTCAAAATCCTTTGAACTCAACGGGTTTTCGACACTCATTTGAGGTTCAACAATAGTATTTGCAGTCTCAGAATAGATCAAAGACTTGTTATCCGATTTTTCCCCAACACCCATTACAAGACTTGACATAGATCTATAATCATATCTCAGATCTACAAATGCAGTTAGATCAGATTCTGTCTGGTTTAAAATGCAGTTTTCAGTATCGAGATGTTTCGATATATCATCTTGTATCTCAACTTCGTTGCCTGGCTCAATTTCATCCTTCACTTTAATCCGCGAGGTTTCACAATATCTATCTTCAGATCCGTTCAGCTTTAATTTGTAGGAAATATTTTTAGGCGTAATTCCTTTTAGACCGTGTATTGGATTTTCTATCGTAAAATATACAGGTACCGAGCTATTTTCTTCTGTAATTGGCTCTGCAACATCATTTCCGATCGTAAAGTTATTGAGTCTTAGTTCATAGTTAGGGTTCTCTTCTTCAACATTATGACCTATAAGTTGTTCTATCTCGTTAAATTGGATAAAAGCTCCTCCTATAGCCAAAATAACTATAACGGCAGAAATTGGTCTATAATCCATATTTCTAATTTGAATTATCTCGCTTAAGAGTTTTTGTTTCTAGTCGTTAATCTAAAATAATGTTCTGATTTTTAACCAAGCTTCTATGTTAATAAACACATTTTTCCAGAACATCTAGTTTACATTCTGCGGCCACTTCAACTTTCTCAGAGATCTGATTGCCTTCTATATCACTTGCCTTAACCGTTATATCGTAAGTTTTTCCACCTTCCGCCGTAAATGCTACAGGGCTTACATAATAGCCATCGTTGTTTGAATCAACCAGACTTCCTGTTCTGAGCTGCTCTCCGTTTGAATGAACTACTATCCATGCGTTTTGAACAGAGCTTTGGTTGTTTATCTCAGCGTCAACATAAACCTCTTGTCCATGGGCTAAATCATCTGGCCAAGGCGTCACAGATTCTATTTGTGGAGATTGTTGGTCTGGAGATGCCGCTACAAACGAGCTTGAAACTAGGACTGTTAGAAAACCAAATAGAACTGCCTTGGACAGATATTTATTCATACTTATAACCTAGTATAAGTTAGTTTTTATAATTTGGGAGATTCTAAGAGCTTTTTAGAGTTATCTATAGCCTTTGAAGCTATTTGAAAAAATATAGAGTGCTTTAAATGCGATAAAAAGGTTTGAAAACTTCAAATATAGATTGAATACAAAATCAAAGAACTTTGGACCATCAAATAGCTAAAAAACTAGCTCAAAATGCTTTAAACCGCCGGAGTTTTCATTCTTCTTTTTCTTTATAGAGACCTTTTTCCTTCATTTTCCGAGAGAAAGATTTCAGAACATCCGATCTTATTTTTTTGACATTTTCCGACCCTATCAGCCAGTAACTTAACTTGGTATCGACTTTGTCATCTTCAACACCGATATAATTTATCTCGGGTTCAGGTATCCCAAGTACGTCTTCATGTTCAGAAACAGCGCTAACAAGCAACTCTGAAGCTTTCTCTAGATCTTTGGCCGCCAGTTTAAGTTCTATCACAGACCTGGTTTTTCTTCCTTTGGTCTGATTCTTTACAACATTGGTTGTTAAAATATTGTTAGGTACAATCTGTTTTTCATCGTTTTTACCATTTAAAGTGGTAGCTCTTAGCTTTATTTCTTTTACAACCCCTTCAAAATCGTTTACTTTGATGTAATCGCCTTTAACAAACGGGTTGTCAGTATGGATAAATATTCCTGCAACCACACTTGATACCTGATCTCTCATCCCAAAACCTATAGCAACTGTTAAGGCTGCAGCAATTGTTCCAAGAACACTTACAAGATTTCCAAAATCGCCGGCCTGAAGCGCCACTATAAATGTGGCAAACAAGCCTGTCAGGCCTACTATATTTTCCATAGAATGTTTCGCCTTGACATCAGAACCTTTTCTAGTCATAGCTCTACGTGTCAAAGGCATCAAAACAGTTCTTGTTAGTATAGTTCCTGCTATTATAGCTATAACAAAACGAGCTAGCTGAAAGTAAACCTGTTGACTGGTTAAAAACTGTTCTATCATATAATTCACTTGCTCTTAGGCTTTAACTCATTTACGTCTTTACGTGTTAGGATTCTGAGGCTGCTGGAGTTGGCTCTTCCTGATCTTTTCATACCGACTATGAATTCAGCACCTGCTTTTTCAGCCGAATCAACCTGTTTTTGATCGATTTCACCATCCATAACTACAGCTTTGCATTCACTAAGTTCTTTTTCTCCAAGCTTGCTATATGGAAGCTTATCTACCGTCTCGAAGTCTTTATCAAGAACATGAATTGCTCTAGTACCTACAAGTTTTTCTAGACGTTCGGCTAGTTTCTCTTTTGTATCCCGACTGATTTGTTTTCTTTCCACATGTTCTACTTTATCATATTTCACAGGCGAACGATCCCTCAAAGCACTATAGACATCTTCTTTACCAAGTTCTTCTACTTCTTTGTTCTCCGGAGCTCTGGTTACAAACTCTGGTTTTGCTTTTTGCTTTAGCTCTTTCAAGATTAAATCTCCGCCTCTGTCCCCATCTAGGAAAGCTGTTGTACGCTTTTTCTCTCCAATCTCCTGTATTTTTTTCGGTACGGATGTCCCTCCAAGCGCCACAGCATTTTTTACACCGTGTTTCAACAAGTTTAGGACGTCGGCTCTGCCTTCTACAAGTATTATTTCATCTGATTTTTCGGCCTCCGGTCCAGCCTTAAAACCTCTGTATTCAGATATATGACCGGTTCTGACCTCCTGTTTTATCTCATCAGTTATCTCTGTTTTACCAGGTTTATTATCTTCCAGACTGTCTAGAAGCTGTTTGGCTCTCTTTACAATATAGTCTCTTTTTGACGTTCTCTCGTCTCTGAGTTCTTTTACAGTAATATCTGCATCTGTTGGTCCTACTCGCTCTATAGTCTCAAGTGCCGCTCCAAGAAGAGCAGTTTCTGTGGCATCAAGAGATGATGGAATCTCTATCTGGGCATCGCTTCTTCCGTCTCTATTATTCACTTTTACATCTATACGACCGACTTTCCCACGCTCCTGTAGTTCACGTAAATCGAGATCTTCTCCAAGAAGACCTTCAGTCTGTCCAAATATAGCACCTACAACATCAGGTTTCTCGACCATTCCTGTGGATTTAAGCTCGGCTTCAACAACATATTTTACAGAATTCTGTGCAACTTTACCCATTATAACTCCCCTAATTTCCTCCTAAACTCTTCTTCGTCAAGCGACGTTTTGAGCTTTTTCCTTCTGGATTTATGACCTGAAATTATCCCTGGCCGATCACCAAGAATTTTCTCCAGACGATTCAGAAGCTCTACATTCGCTCTTCCGTTTTCAGCCTTATTTTCTAGATAGAATTTTGGCATATAACCGGTCTCGACCTTGAATTCAGAAGAATCTGGCTCGACTTTAACATGCATCTCTGTCATTGTATTAAACTAAGGAAAAATAATATGGCTGTCCTGTAACACAGATGATCATCCTGTAGTCCCAATGTCACATCTGCTGACCGAGGACAGCCATGTCAAACATTTCATCCTCTAACCTTAATAGTGCTAACAAAATTTACTGGAAGAAAACACCGTCTTCGAACGACGGTTTGTAAACTGCCTGTCTTGTTCTTGTCTGAGTTGGCTCTTCTCCATGGTATTTTCTGATATACTGGAAATACTCTGTAGTTCTCTCCCTTGCATACTCTCCGTCGTATTCTACTATCTCTTCTCCTATATAGTTCAGAAACGCCCATTTGAAAAACCGGTTAATCGGTATTGCAATTATTCTCGGAAGAAAATTTACTCCTCCAGGCATATTGTATCTAATATGAGTATCTACTACGTATTCGACCAGACAGAAATCATTTTCGCCCGAAGGAGGGCTTTTTGTCCCTATATTAGTCTCTATCTTGACATCTCCTCTTCCGCTTGGCAACCCTTCAATCACATGCATTTCTGAGGAAAATTCTCCATTATCGACGTTCTGACTAAATTCATTTTCCTCAGGCCGTCCCATACCCATGTTAGCCTTCATTATGTTCTTGTGGTCTCCATAGATGCTTGGAACGTTAGGGCTCTGATACCATTCTCTTCGATTCTGAATATGGATCCAGTGTCCGTCAAATATATGGAAATCATGCCATACATTGTCTTCTTTGTGACTTCCATCTGGAAAGCCAAACCAGTATTCTGCGGCTTTTCTGAATGCGGATTTAGATTTGCTATCGGACATTTTTGTTCACCTTTATTTCCATGGGGGGTTGAAATGGGATGCTCCGGATCTGTGGATTGATTTTTCGATCCCGAATTTTTCTCTCATAAGATTGTGTATATGGAGAGCGGTTTCTTCGGCCTCTTCTTCGTAAGTATGTATCTCTTTAGAGTAAAAAGTATTGTACCATATACCGACAAGTATCTTATACAGTTTTGATCTCTGGAAATCTGTTATATGTTCAGATTTTAAACCTGTTTTACTTATTGTACTGACAGGTCCTTCTTTTATGGCCTCAGGCACCCACGTAAGAGGCTCTCCTCCCGGATAAACCGTTACAACCTTGGCTTTTACAGCCACTCTTGCTTTAAGTATGTCGTCAGGTCTTTCAGCCAAATAAACATCTCTCGGTGTCTTGGCCTTAAACGATAATTTGAAATATAATACGGTATGAGGGCTTTTTTCCTTAAATGCATGCATCCGGACTCTGTCTTTTGGTTTACTTACGTTAAATTCCATATGTCCTTCTTCTATTCTATCGATGTCAAATTCGTCGACTAATAGGTCTTTCAGTCCTCTATAGATTCTTGCAGGATCTTCGCTGACAAATATATGATCTTCCTGATCGAAAACTGTATGAGAGAACTTTACTATTTTAATCAAGCCTCCAAGTTCTGTCTTACTCTTTCAAGTAGTTCATCCATTTTTTCCTCAACAAACTCTTCAAAACCATGTCTGGCCGAGCCATATAGAAACTTATCATAAAGTGCTCTGTAAGCATAATACCATAGAGATCCTTTCCAGCCTTCAGTTTCATAATGGGTAACTATCTTGCCTTTGATCTGTAAATCAAGCTCTCTTGAATCTGGTGTGATAACAAGGAAGATTTCCAGTTTTTCCACAGTATGTTGATCAAAACCTTCAACGGTAACTATCTTAGAACGAGTTGTACCTGTATCGACATCATGGAAATACTTTTCTTCTTTAACATCGTCAAACCCCATTCTTCGTTCCAGAAGGTCTTTTATTTCAGGGTATGCGCTCTCAGGATCTTTTAGTTTTATTGTCTGTCTCCTTCGAGCCACTTCCTCAACTATATCCATACTCTAGAATTCTCAGTCCGGGGATAAAAAGTATAGGTAGAAAATGAAAGAGAACTAGCGACACTCCTGACATAGGAGCATGCCGTTTTCCTCTCTAAGTTCTTCCGAATAGTTCTCACAGCTCTCACAGTTACCGCTGGTTTCCTCAGCTCTAGGTGTTGCCGGAGCATCCATTTCCTGTTCTTCTCCGATAATCTCTGCGAATCCAGGCCATGCACGTATAATATCAGACTGTGTTAGGATTCCTACAAGCATATCATCTCTGACAACCGGTATTCTTGAAACTCCATTTCTGATCATAGCCATTGCAACATCATCAAGAACTTCATCTTCCTCAGCGACAATTAGATCTGTGCTCATAACGTCTTTTACCTTTGTTTTTTGAGGATCTAGGCCTTCAGCTACAACCTGGTATGCTATATCTCTACATACAATTACGCCAACTGCTTCACCGTTGTTTACAACTACGAGACCTCTGATATTTTCCTCTTCTAGGAGGTTAGCAGCTTCAATTATTGATTTGTCCTGTTCAACAGCAATAACTCCATCAGTCATAACTTCCTTTATTTCGACTTCTCGTTTCATAGAAACTATCTGTAGTTCCAGAACTAAATAAGCTGTGCCAGTCGAGTTAACTGGTGAACTGCTTTAGACCTGATTGTCTGTTATCCTTTCCAAACAGGCTTTGTATCTCCTTGTTGATGATAAGGATTTCCTGACGCGTGTACGGCGAGATCTCATACTTATCGATAATATCTTTCGAAGGCTGCATGTATTTTTTGATAGTGCCTTCAGATATAGTTAAAATCACTTTTCCTTTCTCACTATCTTCAGCACATACAGGACACTCTGCGGTTGTTTTGCCCGAAGCTGCAATTGTCTGGTTGGTCATAGGAACCCTTCTGAATTTCTCGTTGCAGTTTACACACCGCATCTGCTGGCTTGAAAACGCCCTTAGATTACCTTTTATATCAGGTATGAAGTGTTTGTTCAACAGCAATTCTGCAACACGATCTTCATCAACTGCCTTCAGTTTTTCACCTAGATCCAGCTGGGCAGAGGTCTTTTCACTCATCTCATTCAGGGTTACATACTCGCTTTGTTCAGGACCGTTACCGACATCTGTACTATCATGAGTAAAACCATGTCTGTAAGGCTCATCAGAGTGGACTATATCTTCTCCAATCTGGATATCAGTATCCATCTCCCACGGCTTTTTGTACTCCAAAGTCTCCTCATAGAACTCAAGAGGATATTCACTAACCGTTTCGATCGCCCAAGCCTCATCATCAACCTCATCAGCATTCAAAACAGTAGAAAGAATCAACGGCGCATCCATTGTGTTATGTGCAAATACCGGATGAGGTCCACATAAGAAGTTTTGGTTTTCTGGAACCTCTAAATCATAAACATAATCATTGCCATAGTCAACTTTGACTTTTTCCTTTACTCTTTCCACAGATATATTGCCTTCAACAACTGGTTGCAGTTCATCTACACCGTTTTTGTACAGATTCTCAATTTTTTCTTTCCCTGCTGTCTTCATTCTGTTGTTTGTTCTATAGTTTGACATCCACTGTTTTATCTGATCTTGTTCATAACCTTGGCTTCTTAGTGAATCCCTTACAGAATCCTGTATATCCCATAATGGCCAATAAGGATCTTTGTCTCTCCATTCGGAGTAGAGTACTTCCCAGCAGTCACCTGCTTTCCTCGTTGAAGATTTGAATCCTAGGTTCCTGACTATGTAGGATAGTTGCGACGCCATCTCTCCACTATTCGTGTAAAGTTTGGAAAAACCTTTCTCTGGATAAATTGATCCATCTCCCGTTCTGTATGACTGTATAAATTCTTTTTTGAGCTCTTCATCTGCGCCTAAGACAAATGAAGGTATTGATTTGTCTGCTGCAGTTTTAAATTCCATTCCAAGATGATTTAGAGCCACAGTGAATGCTTTTGGAATCCTCAACCAATAATTATCATTTAACTTCCCTTCACTAGAATCAGTGTTGATTTCTTTTTTTACACCCGTTAACTCTTCAACGCACTCTTGGATATCCTCAAGTACTTCATACTCATTATTGTATATTCTGCCAGATTCCAAATTACCCTCCGACATTAGATAACCTAGTAGTCGAAATAGATACTCGTTAGATTCGAAATATCGGTTAATAGGATCAGAATTTGCTTTCACTTTAACCTTGCACGAAGGTACAACTCCAACGTCTTTGTAAAACTTCAAATTAGCGTTTCTTCTACCGGTTTTGTAACGATAGACATTATTTTCTCCGTATTCCTCCTTTATGCTTGAATCTATTCTCTCCTCTAACTTCGGTTTAATTTTCTCCTGTTCTTCTTCAGGCACCAAAATGTAGCATTCTTGATCAGGCAATACATCAAATAAGTCGATCTTCTCCGGCAACGTATCAATGTCTAGATTAAAGTTAGATGGAACTATTATGCAATCTCCCTCACTTATTTCTCTTACAGGCTTTGCTTCAATATTTTCTCCTTCTGTCACAAAGACACTGTGATCCTCTGTAACAGATATCTGTCCTCTTGAAGTCTTAAGCTCGAAAACTTCTTTATCGTTCTTGTGTCTGATTAACGCGCTGACCTCAGAAAGACTCACCTCTCCATCCTCATCAAATGAAACAGCCTTAATATCCTCTTCAAACTCTCTGTTTACTTCAAAACCATCCTCTCTGGTCTCATAGCCTTGATTATCAAGAACAGAATCAATTAATTCATCAGCTCTGAGTGATCTCATCTCACCATCAATCTCTGCAAATATGCGAGTATCTTTTGTGACGCTGCGCGCTCCAGTCATATCAGGTAAGAAATCTCTTGAAAAGTTCAAAAGACCGTCCATAAGCATCAATATTGCATCTTCGTCTCCGTCACAGTTTGAAGAAAGTATTCTATTGGCTGTCATGAAATTGTGAGTGTTTTCTACTTCTATATCGTACATAAATTTCTCTTCAGATTTTACAACTTCAATCTCCTGAATTTTTTCCAGCTGGTCATATCCTTCATTATCAACAATTAACATGTCTCCTTCTTCTAGGCTTCTTCCTCTCTTTTTGCCTTTAGAGGTTTCCATTCTATGGTCGGGGAAAATTTCTAATTCCTTCCCTTCGACCGTCTTCAACCTGATCTTAAAATTAGGTGCTTCCATTTTATAGGCTTTGACAGCTTTAGAAGTCTCCAGATTAGAAGGCGTCTCAGCATTCTCGTCATAAGACAATACATCAATATCTATATCCTTTGCAATAGTTCCGCTTTCATCATCTTCTCTAGGATTAGATCCTTGGTCAAAAATCTGTTTTAGCGTTAATCCTGTAGGTTTTACACCAACATCGCCCGGCAAGCAGTTTCTTCTTTTCGCTGCATGCCAGTATGGGTGTGCATAGATACCTTTAGCATCTGTAAATCCTATTATACGCCCTACAGTTCCTCCTGAGGTGTGAGGCGCTAATCCGATTACTAGTTCGCCAACAAGATCTTCTTTTTCCTCAATATTGTAGTATGGTTCAAGCCCATAGAAATCTTCAAGCAGCTCATCGACAAACTTGGTTACACTGATCATATAATCCGAAGCCGCCAGGCTCTTGTCCCCATCCGGAATAACTATGTCTTGAGGTTTCATCTCCAGAATCTGATCGTCTCTTTCTAACGGCTCGTCGTTGATATCTTTTTTGTAACCGTATTCTCTAAGTGTTTCAACCGATACATCGATTTCCTCTGGCTTGAAATGTGTCATCGGTATATCAATAGCATCATACCGAACTGTAGCATCTTTGTTGACATACAGACCGTGTTTTTGTCTTAATATTCCTTTCTCTACAGGTTCTACAGTTTTGTGTTTTCCGCTCATTCCTCTAACGGATTTAAGGAGCTTTGGCATATGTCGAATCCCGAGGTTGTCTTTGGCTTCATCGACAATTTCTTCTACATCAATATCAGTCCATTTATACCGGTTCAGCCTTTCGTTACCACATTTTTTACAGCTATCTTTGTGTTCTTTGTGTTCTTTCCCACAGCTCGAACAGAACCATCTTTTTTCTGTACGGTTGCCACATTCTCTACAGTATGAGAAAAAGCTATAGGAATCACATTCCATACATTTGTTCTGCAATATTCCTTCGTTAATTGTTCCGTGTTTGTAGGCTGCAGTTAGGTTTCTCATCCGGCCTCCTTCCTTTTTCCCACAAGGGAATAGAAGCTGTGGTTTTCCTTTAATTGTTCTCTTCTCGGCTTTTTCAGGCCTTCCCATTCTGGCCCCGATATAAGTCGGTGCCTGTCTTCTGGATTCAATACTTGATACTTTCTCTATAAACTCCGGTATCTCAGATGTTGAGTTGATATCTTCAACAAGATCTGAGTTGTCTTCATCAGCATCCAAGAGCTTGTTTAATACCTGGAGATCTTTTTTCCTGACCTTAATTCCTTCTTCGGTCTCTCTGTGTTCCATCAGTATATCTTCTAATGCCTGTTTTGTTTCCTCTCCTTCAAGATTGCCGGATCTCACAGATTCATAAAGTGCTTTGAACTTATCTACAGAGGTCTCACTCCAGTGATAGCTCCATCTCGGATGAAGCGGTATATCAAGCACTTCACAGATCTTAAATGCCTCTTTTGGATTCGGATCTCTCTCGGTAAAGTCTCTACCAAGTTTAACATCTTTTTCTTCCAAGGCTTTCTCGAGTTCTTTTTCCCACCATTCAGACACATAAGGCGATGGAAGAAGTTTCTTTCCGTTTTCAACGAACTCTCCATAAGGCACAAGAATGTCTCCTAGGAAAAGTATTTCCTCTATTTTATGTTCTAGTTCTTTTGCCTTCTCACGAGTCTTTACCTTCATCACATCGCCGTTTTCCAGCCTTACAATCGGCGGATGGATGGCATCACACGGTGTTCCAACTGTTGCTTTCCCAGGATACTCTGTTTTGAGCTGGGTTCCTATAGCGATAAACCGTTCTGTTATCTCCATTGTCGCTGGATGGAAAGAGACTGCAGCCAGACCGTTTGTACGTGAACGGCCATATCTCAGTCTGAAACCTCCTTTTCTGCCCGGATGACCGAAAATAGGTCTTCCTGCAGTTAAAGAACCAAGATACTTATCCGAAGGACTGTGTTTTTTCTCATCCTTTTTTTCCTCTTCATCATCGGAATCATCAGAATCATCTGAGTGGATCTCTTTCTGGAAATCTAGGTATTCTCCAACCCATTCCCAGTGTTCTAGTCCGAACTCGCTTCCCCATTTTTCGATTCTTTTCTTTATCTTCGGGGCTTTAAGTGGCAAACCATCGAGATATACAAGACACATACCTCCTCTGATCTTGTTGGTCTCTACCCTGTCCAGATCTTTGTAATTCGACACATCCAGATCTTCAGTCGGAGACCCCGTGACTTCGACTGGAACATTTTCCGCGATCATCTGAGTCTCGTCTCTTGTCGGGTTATACTGTTTGGCTGTAACCCTGTTGTAATAATCTTCTACCTCTGCTCCGTATCTGTTTACAACAGTTTCAGAAGGTTTGAACCTATCGAGACCTACTCCTATTCTTACATAATCAGATAGAAGAACACTCATAGCTGAAGCAGTTCCTCCTGCAGATCTGATCGGTCCAGAATAATACACTGCAAGATACTCGGTTCCATCGTTGTTTTCCCGAATCTTGATCTCTCCAATTCCTTCAAGAGGTGCGGTTGTAATTCCTCCTGTCATATAAGAGACTCCAACACGAATACCGGCGTTACAGGCTTTTTCCCTATCTTCGAAATCATAGAAACTGCCTTCTGCAATCTCTCTAGCGATCTGGAATGCAACACGTTCGTCGTTTTTCCCGAACTCGTCTTCGAGCTCTCTGATTCTTTCAGGAATTCCCTGGCCTTCAAGTTCCTCGAACTTTGCAGCCATAACAAGGCTTGAAGCCTTCTCCGGAAGATCGGTTGCAACCGGGATATCGACACGGTGTTCTGGGTCTTTTGATTGATCACGTGCTTTTTCTGCTATATCGTATGCTTTCTCGGTTTTCTCCGAAATCCAATCAAAGTATTTTTCTGTCTTCATTCTTTTTCCCTCCCTAAATAAACTTCTTGACCTTTGTGTTACGGGTTTTATAATCTACAATCGTTACCTTTCCAGGATCCGGTTCATGACCTACGCGTTTCTGGAAATCAGTCTGTGCCTGGAAGGTCGAAGAGTTAATCACGTTGACTCCTTTGTAAGTCTCGTTGCTGTGAGAGTGGAAGTGTCCGGATACAAACACATCCGGCTCCTCTTCTATTACCAGAGAGTCTTGTCCTTCAGGCGACAGCGAGTTCGAGCCGTAAGTTGGAGCCAAATGTCTTCGTTTAAGCAGGTCGATCATGATATGGTGAGGATGTTCGTATCCTTTCTCCCTCAATTCCTGGATCTGGTCGGCATGATCATCAAACGAATATCCATGGTACATCAGGTTCTTGATGCCTTTGGACTCGATACCATGTAATCTTACTGTCTGAGGATTCTGGACCAGATGAACATTATTGAAATCCTTTATCGTTGGAAAGACTTTTTCAGGCAACTTTGGCTGTGGTTCGGCCAATCTGGTGATATCGTGGTTTCCCGGCCCTATAATTATCTGTAGATCATCAGGAACTCGTTCTTCAACCCATTTTTCAAACAAATTATACTGTTTGTAGATATCTTTAACCTCTAGTTCTTCTTCCTGACCTGGATATGTTCCTACCCCTTCTACAACATCTCCGGTTATAACAAGATATCCGACATTGTTGGCTTTGCTCGAAGAAAGCCAGTCTCCAAAGTCGTTTAATTTATCATGCATTGTGTCTTTCGAACCGATATGTAGGTCGGATATATATGCTGCAGCAACTTTCTGGTTTGTAGTATTCATTCCTTGTGGGATCGGCATATCAGCTCTGACAATTGAGTCTGCATAGATTATATCTCCGCCCATGCTACCAATTACTCCGATCATCTCATCTGGGACTATCCTGTTGCCTTCCCTGTCTCCAACCAGTGCTTTAAACGTCCCTGTCTTGTCCTCTAGTTCTACAATGTATTTACCGGAGTTGGTCTGGTACTTGCTTTTTACAAGACCGACCGTAGTTGCTTCCTCGCCTTTGTCTCTACGCTCCAATCTATTGATAGTGGTGGCTGATTGAAGCTCCATTCTATGTGTCAAAAGCTTTCTCATCTTATCATAACGATCGTTGTAGTATTTCAGAAACTCTGGAACATCTTTCTGGTCGCGTGAGACCTCTGTTTCATCCATTATCTCTACTTTAGTTCTAAGCTCCTTTCTTTCACGATCATCCATGATTTTTACTCCTTTACTTTGAGCTATTTGATGAGTATTATTACCCTGTCGATTTTCCGAATTTTGGTTCTTTTTCTCCGATTTAACATCGTTGTTTAGCTTATCAGTATCGACTTTATCATCCAGAGAATCTTTACTATCAGATTTTTGTTGATCTAAACCGGAGTTATTAGAAATATCTGAACTATCCGTTTTGGACTCCGGAACCGATTCAGTTTTACTGTCTTCCTTCGATGGAGTTTTTAGCTGCTGGGTTGTAGACCCTCCGTTTGCAGTTGGTACAGGTTTTTCCTTTAGTTTATGGCCGTTAGATTGTTGAGATGTTTTTTTCCGGATGTTTTCTAACATTGTCTCGGAAATATACATCGGTGTAGAATCAAGCGATCTAATTGCCTCTACATCGCTTTCTTTAAGCGATTCTGCGGCTTCTTTGGCTACAATACAGCCTTCTCTTGTTAACTCTTTGACTATGTTCTTGTTCAAATTCTAACTCCCTCCCCTAAAAATTTTTTAGAGGTAAAACTTATCCTCGACCAGTTCCCTAATCTGGCCGCGGATCCCATCTGAAAGATCTACGCTGATCTGTCTTGTACGTCCGTAACGTCCCTTTGAAATTACCTTTGCGTTTATAACCCCTAGCATATCAAGCTCGGATATAAGTCCTGAAACCCTCCTCTGGGTAAGACTCGAGACATCTACACTATCACATAATTCTTTGTATTCTGAATAGACATCTCCTGTTGCGATCTCATCTTCATCCTCTGTCATCTCGAGAATTGTATAAAGTACTAGCTTCGAGTGTTTTGGCTGAGAACGTACTGTTTCTACAATCCGATCGCGTTCGATTTTATCCTGTGCCATATCTACATGGTCTTTCAGAACTCGTTCCTGACTTGAACGTTCTGCGAGTTCTCCTGCAACACGGATAAGATCTAATGCTCTGCGCGCATCGCCGTGTTCCTGTGCTGCAAGTGCTGAACATTTTGAGATAACCCCATCCTGAAGTGAATCATCTACGAATCCTTTCCCTGCCCTTTCTTTCAGGATCTCTCTTAGCTCTATAGCGTTGTAAGGTGGAAATATGATCTCCTCTTCGGAAAGTGAAGATTTTACACGCGAGTCCATATACTCTGTGAAGTTAAGATCGTTTGAGATCCCTACAATTGAGACCTTTGTCTTGTTTAGATCATCGTTGATCCTGGTTAGATTGTAGAGGAACTCGTCTCCTACCTTCTTTACTAGTGCGTCGATTTCGTCTAATGCAATTATAACTACGCCTTTCTGTTCCTGTAGAGCTTCGAAAAACCGATTGTAGACCTCATCGGTAGGTAGACCGGTTGAAGGTACATCATCGCCTAATTCTCCTGCAAGCTTTGCAAGAAGTCTGTATTCGGTATCGGCAACTTTCTTCATTTTACAGTTAATATATACAATGTTGAGATCAACATCTTCTTCACCAGCTACATCGCCTAGCTCGTTTGTAACATGTTTGGTAATCAGTGATTTTCCTGTTCCTACAGATCCGTAGATGAAAACGTTGGATGGATCATCACCTCTAAGGCTCGGAGCAAGTATGGAAGCCAGGTTGTTTATCTGTTGATCTCTGTGAAGAATGTTGTCCGGTTTCCAGTTAGTAGTAAGCGGTTCTTTGTCTTTGAACACCGAATCCTTATCGATATAGTCGGTGAACATTGATTTGATATTGGTTTGACTCATTTGATCATCTCCTGGCTAAGAAAACTGTAAATTCAACCAGTTTTCCTCCCCTATCATTCCATGTGAAACCAAGGCTTAAAATACTACTCCAATTGAAGCCAGGGTAACAACCACCCCCACCCCCTGATTTCCTATGGAAAAACTAAAATAACTATACATTTACTGATATAACACTGTTATATAGTATATCGTTGTTATTATAGAAAGATCCGAACTCGAAAAATATTTCTCCATACGAAATCGAGGGGTCGGGCTAGAAAGTATAGTTTCGATGATAGAGAAGTTTCTGAGGCCTAAAAATGCATATTCCTGATTTCAGATTTTGAAGATTATAGTGTTGGATTTAGAGCTCCAGAAGTTCTTAAAACAATTGTTTTAATTTTCTGTTTGATTTTAGACATTTTTGGCTAGAAAAAACCATTTTTAGTTCTTTATAGTTCTAAAAAGCTTATCAAATGTCTCCAACAACCCCCTGATTTCAAGTGGAGAATGGTTGAAAAACCAGAAAACATACCTCCTTATAACTTTTAGTAGTCGAGGACTTAACCAGTGAGCGGTCACTCAAATCAAGTCGATGGAAGACATTCCAATTCTTATGAGAGAGCAATAGCAAATCTAATTGCCAGTGTCATTTTGGGTATCGGACGTATGATCCAGGCAGTTTTCAGAACAGTATTCCAGATACTTGCTGCTCTAGCATAAAGTGATAAGTATAACGCCGTTATATTAAGAATAAAATAAAGAATCAGTTAATCTGTATCTAATGTCGTCAATTCTGTCTTAATTTTATTTTAGATCTTGGCTTCTGATTGTTTGACGATCATTCTCTTTGACTTTTTCAGCAGCTTTTTCCAAATCTTCTAACTCGGATAGAGCGTCTTCGGTAATTCTCATCATAACATTTATTGATAGGCTTGTTTAAAAGTTTTAAGCTCTATAAAAACCAAATAGCTATTTTTGATTAATAAGAGGTTTAAAAAACCGCTAAATATATGTCTAGATTTTCAAGAAGGCATTTTAGGTTTTAAAAACGTCATATACGTTGACCAATTAAGCTGATAAACACTGTTATTAAAAATTTAGTAATGCGTCTCGCAGTCTATCATCCCTGGTTGAAGGAAAAAGGCGGAGCCGAAAAAGTAGTTTTGGAACTAGCTAGACGTTCTTCTCACGAAGTTACGGTTTTTACAAAATACTATGATTTAGAAAAGACCTTTCCTGAATTTGAGGAGGTGGATGTTCGAGTTTTAGGAACTAATAAAGAACCTGGAGGCTTCGTGGACAGATTATTTAGGTTTGAACTCGGTGCGATATTTGCTAAGATTCCTTTAGAGGATTTTGATGCGCTAATTGTATCTACATCAGGGGTAGGGACATCGATTACTTTCCGAAACCACCAAATACCGACATTTTCCTACACGCATACTCCATTGAGAACCGCTTTACCGGAGTTCAGAGCTTCTTACAGAAAGGAAATGTCTCTGCCGATGAAACCAGTATATGAGGTTGCAGTTGAGTTTTTCAAAAGACTAGAAAACATTTCTTACAGCTTCTTTGACCATTTAATTGCCAATAGCGAGAACACAAAGAACAGAATAATAAACAGAGGGCTCGGTTCGAAAGAGGATATATCAGTCATAAATCCTGGAGCAGACGTAGAGAATAATAGCTCAGGAAACTATGAAAACTACTTTCTGTACCCTACAAGGTTCCGTAGATACAAACGCCAGGATCTAGTGATTGAAGCATTTAACAAAGCAGATCTAGACGGTTTTGAACTTATATTAGCTGGGTCGAATCAGGAACAAGAATATGTAGAGGAGCTCAGAGAGAAAGCTGGTGAAAACATACAGATAGAAACAGATGTCTTAGGTGAGAGATGGAATGAGCTTTATGAAAACGCATACACGGTTTTGTTTGCGGCAGAAAACGAAGATTGGGGCATAGTTCCGATTGAAGCAGCTAGTTATGGAAAACCTGTTATATCTGTTAATGAAGGAGGGCCTAGAGAATCGGTTAATCATGGAGAGACAGGTTTCCTGGTCAATGCTACTTCTGAGGCCTTTGCTGAAAAGATGAACTATCTCGCTGACAATCCTAAAAGGGTTGAGGAAATCGGTAAAAAAGCTCGAGAACAATCAAGGAAATACAGTTGGGAAAAGTTTGCCCAGAAAATAGATGAGATAGTTCAGAGATGAAAAAAGCCACACTGATATGTACGGTATATAATGAAGGACAGTCAATTCGAGAGCTGCTAGATTCTATAGTGGCTCAGACAGTTACCCCGGATGAGGCTATATTTGTAGATGGCGGATCGTCAGATCAGACACAAGATATAATTTCTGAATACGCTGAAGAAAATGAATGGCTAAAACTGGTTGTTGATGAAGGTGCTAATATCGCTGAAGGAAGAAATACAGCAGTAGAACATGCAACAAATGATTATATTGTTTCAACTGATGGAGGCTGTGTTTTAGACAAAAAATGGTATGAGGAAATGTCTAAGGCATTTGGCGAATCTGAGTATGTAATAGGAATGTTTAAGCCAAAATACGATAACCTATTCGAGGAAGTTCAGGGTAAAATAATCTGTTCGTCTCATACTGTAGAAGAGTTAAAGAAAGGTAATCGTGGACCATCTTCGCGATCAGTAGGTTTTTCAGTTCAGACCTGGAAAGATGTTGAACGTTATCCTGAAGATCTCTACACTGGAGAAGACTCCAAATTCAATGCTAAAATTCTTTCAGAAGGGTATGAACCAGCTATCGCAGAAAAAGCAATGGTTTACTGGCAGATGCGACCGTCATGGAGAGATCTCTACAAACAATTCTACAAATACGGACAAGGCGATGCTAAAGGAGGCAACCTATTCACACATCCCAGCTCAAAACTAGGAATAACCAAAAACTTCTGGCTGTTTTCCGCCGCCAAGCTGACATCATTAGCTATAATTTCTCTACCTGTTTCTCAGTTTTATTATCCGGAATACACACCTTATAACGCCGTTATATTAACAGGTCTCCTAACAATACCATCTCTATACTATTTAGAACCACTGAAACAGGTCGCGTCAGAAAAAGGAATCAAAGCACTAGGCATAGGGCTAGCTATAACACAGCTCAAATACTGGGGATGGTTCGACGGATTCACATCAACTTGTCTCAAAAAACCATCTCTAATACCTTACCAATTCAAAGAAGGGTTAAGACTGAGATGAAGATAGCTCACGTTTTGACCCGTTTTAGCCCATCAGAGAATCCTGGTGGTGTAGAGAGAGTAGTAGAAGAAATAGCAAAAAGACAAGCAGAAAAACACGAAGTTGAACTTATCTGCCGCAATCAATTTGATGATGATTCTAGAGAAGACTACAGAAATTTTACTGTAAAAAGAGCAGATACCATAGATTTCAGAGGCCTTAGAACTTTTTCATCACTATTTACAATGCGCAAACTTATCAAAGAATCAGAAGCCGATATATTTCACATTCACGACTGGTCGCCCTATCTGAATTATAAAGCAGCGAGCGCTCCAAAAAAATCAGTTCTAACACTCCACAATCTTGAAAACAAATATATAGGTAGCAAAATCCAGAATTATGTCGCCAAAAACGCTCCAAAAGCTACTGCTGTAAGTAAATGGCTAAATGATAGAACATACACCACCAAAGTAATTTACAACGGTGTTGATCTGGAAAAATTCCAAGTATCCGAAAAAACAGATAATTACGCTCTCTTTGTCGGATCCCTTACCGAGAGAAAAGGTGCACTAGAGATAGCGAAAGCTTGTCAGTCTCAAGATATTGATTTGAAAATGGTTGGAACCGGACCTCTGGAATCAAAACTGAGCCAGATGGATGTAGAGCTATTAGGTAATGTAGAAGAAGAAGATTTGATTCAAATATATGCAAAGTCTGATTTTCTAGCTCTTCCTTCAAGAAAAGAAGGTTTTGGACTTGTTTGGGGAGAAGCACTTAGCTCTGGAAAACCCGTTCTTGCAACTAAAACGGGATTTGGGGCAGAAATACCAGAATATTGCGGAGAAATCTTAGATCCCAAGTATAAGTTGGAACAACTAAAGAAAAGTTTAGATGATTTGAGAAATAGAGGGTTCGAAACCAACAGAATAAGAGGTTTCGCAGAAAAAAACTTAGAATGGGATAAAATTACATCTGATTATCTGAAAGTGTACAGGAGCCTATGAAAATTCTCAATATTGTCCACAATTCTCAGATAGATACAGGAGGTAAAATTAGCCATAATCTTCTAATGAAAGAACTCAAAGAAAGAGGGCACGAAATACATTTTCTTTCAACTGAGAAATATAATGGATTTCAGACTCATTTGATGCCAGACTACATGCAAGTACCAGTTCTAGAACTTAGAGAAAAGCTCGTTCAGAAACAAATTGAGAAAACCCTAAGTCAGGAAGAATTTGACTATGTCTATAGTAGTGGGTACTATTCCACATACTCTACAATTAAAGCGACAAAGAACTTTAGCACAAAGTCAATCATTCATTTTAGAGATTACTGGTTCGATGATGTCAACGCTACATACGTAGGCGATGACGGGGTTTATTATCGCAAAAACAGCCTTAGAAACATAATAATGCATAATAAGAAGTCCAGAATTTTATGGAATTTATATAAACACAGATACTTGGATTCAAGACAGAAATTGCTAGACAAAGCAAACTTCATTATATCTACGAGTTCATCAGTTGAAGAAAAATTAGAGCAGATAGGAGTAAAGTCCCAATCTCTTCCTAACCCAGTAAATGTAGATAGTTACTTAACAGATGACGAAACTGTTGAAACCGATCTAAAAAGCCCTATAGTTACCTTTATCGGGAGTCTTAAACAAATTAAAGGGACAGAATTACTTTCAGACATAATTAGAAGTTTTAGCGAAACCAGCTTTCTTATTGTAGGAGAAGGGAGAGACAAAGAGAAAATGCAGGCTAAATTCTCCAACAGGTCGAATGTAAAATTCACGGGATGGATTGACAAAGAACAAATACCAGCGTTCTACAACACATCTGATATAATACTTTATCCATCACTAGTTCCAGAAGGTTTCGGCAGGATTGCAGTTGAAGCAATGGCTTCAGCCACACCCATAATCTCGTCGAACAGAGGAGGAATGAGAGATATAATAACTGATGGAAAAGATGGAATATTGTTAGATCCGGAAAATACGAAAGTCTGGAAAGAATCTTTAGAACATCTTTTAGAATCTGAGGAATTAAGAACACGCATGGGCGAAGAAGGAAGAAAAAATTCTTCTCAATATTCTGTTAAAAACCACGTTGAAAAATTCTTGAAGGTGATAGAGTGAGAGTCTCAATAATAGGTCTCGGTTATGTAGGATTACCATTGTTTCTCTTATCAGAAGAAAAAGGTATAGACGTAAACGGCTATGATATCGATAAGGAAAAAGTTGACCTCATTAAATCTTCTGAGACTCCTATTGAAGATGAATTTATACAGAATAGGTTAGATAAATTCGACTCTGAGATTGTGGTTTCGACCGAAAAACAAGTCCTTGAGGAGTCAAACTACTACATAATAACTGTTCCTACGCCTGTTGAGGGCAAAGAGCCCGACTATAGCTATGTCAAAAGTGCAGTTAACACCATTTCAAGTTATTTGGAATCTGGTGATACTGTAGTACTAGAATCTACGGTTGCACCTGGGACATGTAGAAAAATCATCGGCCCTCTCATAGAGGAAAATACCGAGTTCAATATAGGAGATGAGGTATACCTTGCATTTTGTCCTGAAAGAGTTGATCCAGGCAACTCTAAATGGAATGTAGAGAATATACCCAGGGTTGTAGGAGCTCTGACTGAAGAGGGGCGCCAAAAAGCAGCTAAATACTATTCTAAGATACTCGAGGCAGAGATATTTGAGGCAAGTTCAATAGAGGTAGCAGAGGCAAGCAAAGTTACTGAGAACACATTCAGAGATATTAACATAGCGTTTGTGAACGAACTGGCAAAAATTTTCGATAATATAGGAATTTCAGCAAAAGAAGTTATAGAAGCGGCTGAAACTAAGCCCTTTGGTTTCATGGCACACTGGCCGGGATGCGGGGTTGGAGGTCATTGCATACCGGTAGATCCTTATTATCTGATTGAGGAATCGAAATCTAATGGATATGATCCTAAGATACTAGATCTGGCAAGAGAGGTCAATGAATCAATGCCGAGTTATACAGTTCAGAAAGTTATAGAAGGTCTCAATAGCATGGAAAAACCTGTGAAAGGGACGAAGATATCTCTTCTTGGACTAGCATACAAAGCAGGCGTAGAAGACACAAGAATGAGCCCTGCCTTTGAAATAAAAGAGAAACTTGAAGAGCTAGGCGGGATAGTTGAAACTTATGATCCTTATGTCGAAAACTCTGATTTAGATAATTTAGAAGATGCTATAAAGACGGAATGTATAGTGATAGCCACGGATCATGAACAGTTTAAACAGTTAGAAGGGAAGGATTTAGAGTCAAAACTTATAGTTGATGGGAGAAATATGCTTGAATCTGATCATTTTAAGTGTCAATATATAGGAATAGGGAGTAAATGACTTAGGAGAGAACATGGTCTATTTCTTTAATTACATTGCTCCAATCATGTTTCTTAGCCCATTCTATAGCATTTCGCTTTAGCTGTTTTTGAAGTTGAGGGCTGTTTTTTATTTCTAAAATACTCTTTTTAACGGACTCTTCAGAAGGCTCACATAGTAGCCCGTTGTACCGATTCCTAACAGCTGTAGGTATTCCGCCTGTTTTAGAGCCAATTACAGGTAGACCTGCGGCGTTTGCTTCTATGTATGAGATTCCAAAAGACTCTACGTTTCCTGTATCTTCCATAAATTTGCTTGGCATCACATAAACATCAGCTGCTTGGTAATAACCTGGTAATTTGTCATCCTCTACATAACCTGTGAAAGTTATTTTGTTTTCTACACCTAGATTAGCTGCCATATTCATAAGATCTTCTTTGTAATCTCCTTTTCCTACAATAATATAATGGCAATCAATATCTTGAATTGCTTTAATAACAAATTCGTGTCCTTTTCTAGGATGAAGCCTTGAAACAGTCAAAAGAACAAATTTGTTTTTATGTTTGATAGGTTCTGCATTATTGAATTTTTCAAAGTCTATGCCATTAGGTATCTGATTTATTTTATGTCTATCAACCCCTAATTGTTCCAATTTATTGGACGTCCAGTCACTTATAGAGATAAATTCAGAGATGAATCTAAGCCCTAAAAGAAAGAGAAATTTTCGTACGTAAGTTCTAAGTCTGTATATTTTGATTGAAAGTTCGGTGCCATGTGCATGAGAAACCACATCTGTTCCTAGTACATTGGCAGGTATTGTTATCCAACTTTCTGCGGAGCTAGATAAATAAATTTTATCGTAGTTTTGACTCTTCTGTGCAATATAATAACTCTTTCTTAACTTGCCTATGTAGCCTGGAAAACTCTTCCTTATTACTTTAAATCCAAATTTTTTGTCATCAAAGCCTTCCGCGGTTTTTGTTAAAACATCTATATCATGTGATGAATGTTCTGCTATATCTCTCATTAAATGTTCTACACCACCTGTCTTAGGCGGAAAGCTTGGAGCGATTAACAGTACTTCAGCCATGTTTTTAACATGTTATAGTAGAATTAAAAGCAAATCGGAATAATTCTATTTAAATAGTTGTTTCAAAAATTATACAGAGATTTTTATGTTTGGCTATAACTGTAGAATTCAGAATAAGTTTCTTCGTGATGAGGGTCATCTAATTTTTGCTCTAAATTGATTGTCGTCAATACAACCAAACTCGATAGCATATTTCACTTGATTTTCTTCTAGGAAATTATTTATTACGCTAACTTTGCACTCTAACTTCTTTCCATAAGATATGGCTCCAGAAGTTTTTCCCATTTGAATATCTTCTTTCCTTATACCTAGCAGATTCTTCAAAAATGATTTTTAATTTAAACAATAACTTGCGAAAATCCAAGATTTGTATTACGATTGCCAGCTTCTTTCATAAAAGAACAGTTGTGATTTTAGGTTTAATATTAAATAAAATCAAGAAGGGCTTTTGGTTGCATCTAGATGAAATTTACAGGCCGCTGTTTAGTTTTTTTAGGTCATGAAGGAGTCAAAGTTGTTGAAGAGGAATGCAACTTCCATTAGTTTATTATTATATGTTAGAAGTATTGTAATTAATGAAGCGGAAGATTATCTTGGCCTACTGCCGTCATAGAGATTTGCTAAATTTGATCCCTTTTTCGAGGACTATAGCAAGCAATCTCTTATGGCAGAATTTTAACAGCGGCAGCTCTCTTAAGATAGCATTGAGTAAAGGACAAAATATTAAAATTAACCCTAAAGATCAATATGTATCACAAACTCTCTTTTTAGAAGGGGTGTATGAACCAGGCACAACAGAGGTCATATCTCAAAAATTAAGTGAGGACGATACATTCATTGATATAGGAGCTAATATAGGTTATTTTTCTCTTATAGCTATGAATTCTCTCGGAAAAAAAGGCGAAATATTTGCTTTTGAGCCTGATTCTGATAACTTTGCAATACTTGAGCAGAATATGGCGCTTGAGGAAAATACGCCGAACATACAACTTGAAGAAAAGGCAGTTTCTAATAAAGTGGGAGATAGCAAGTTATATCTTCAAGAGAAAAACAAGGGAGGTCATAGCATAAAATCTAAAACAGAAAGTTGGATTACTGTTAACTCTACATCCTTGGACAAATACCAGAATTTCTACAGTGCAGACATGATAAAAATGGATATTGAAGGTTCCGAACCTGAGGCTATCAGAGGGATGAAAAATCTAATCAAGAACCACCATCCCAAAATAATAATGGAGTTTTATCCAGATCTTTGGGAGTCTAAAGAGTGTCTAGATTTTCTAAAGAGTGAAGACTACGATTTTCATGTAATCGATGAACGTAATAGGGTTCTCCAATCCGTTAAGCATGAGGACATAGTCTCTGAAAAACTTGACTATAGGTTGCCTGTAAACCTCTATTCAGAGTAGCCTGATTTTTTATTAGGTTAAAACTAGTTTACTCTGGCTCAGATTTTATGAACTGAGGGTTTTGCATAAACCAAATTATTTTTCTTTGTTATGGAACAGTTTTTGAGCTTTTTTAGCATGTTTCAAGATGGCAGTGAAAAAGGAGAAATATTCTATCTTCTTCAGATAATCCGGTTTCAAAGGTCTCGAATACGGTATAAAATACAGATTCTTTATCTCTGCCTATTTCATTCCTAAACAATTTTTTGATAATAAAAGGATTTCGGCTAATTACAACACAAGAGCTAAAGTTATTATCTGAAAAATTCCGCTCGAGGGCTCCTTGTGAACAACCGGATTTTAAAATTCTAAAGTCCGGTTCTGGATCGAGTTCCTTGTATAAATCAAATCCATAGTTGTTCAAACTCATGAGGTTGTCAAAGCTTTTCTCGAATAATTCGTCACATGCATTGGCTTTACTTTAATTTTAGTCAGCTATATTTTTGTGACTTAAGTCTAGTTTTAGCAACTCCTCTTATAATCCATACACTATGGCTACGATTTGTTGAGGAAGGATGACATAGTATTGCTAGAGGAAAGTCACTTTACTGGCATTAGGATAGAGGATACTATGGATGTGGAGTTGTTGACCAAGACTTAAGAACGGAATATTTTCACCTTTCCTAGAGAAGATTTACAGGCCGCTGTTTAGTTTTTTAGGTCATGAAGGAGTCAAAGTTGTTGAAGAGGAATGGGATTATATAATAGTATTGGATGCGTGCATGTATGATATTTTTGAGGATGTTAATTGGATAGATGGAAAACTAGAAAGTATAATTAGTAAAGGTAGTGGGACTCCAGAATGGATTGGATGGTTCTAAGCATTTTCATGATGTTATACTGTTATACATGCAGGATGGAGCACAGGAACTAGGAGTTACGAAGCCTGAAGCGGTGAGTAGAGCAGTTTTAAAGGCGAAAGAGAGATATCCTGAAAAGAGGATAATAGTTCATTATGTCCAACCTCATGATCCTTATATAGGAGAGCAAAAGATCCCCATTTTTGAAGGTGATGTAGATGATCCTTATGAGTACTTTATACGAAACGATATCAAAAAGGCTTATAACTCCAATCTCAGAAGAGTACTCGGCTCTGTTGGAGAAATGATTCTATATTTGGAAGGAGAAATAGTATAAGCGCAGACCAAGGTGAGGCTTTCGGCGAGAAAGGAGTACTAAGGCACCCTGTAGGTGTTTATATCGAGGAATTGGTAAAGGTTTCTTGGCTGAAAGTTAACAATTCTGTCTCTGGAAGAACAGAATTTATAGAGTATATCGATTTCTAGGTATTGTATCCTAGTTTAGCCAGCTGTGATTTAATCTCTTCATCATGGCTTTGATTTTCTTCTGGTAAAAATGAGCCTAAATTGGCATCAATAGTATCTAAAAATGATTGAGATGCAATATCTATTTCTACTTCATCTAATTGACTTACATCAAACGTCTCTACATTTCCGTTGTGGTCTTTCACACATTTTTTATCTGCTTTTATAGCGGCTTTTAGTCCTCTTGCAAACCACTTACGCCCTCGTGGATCTTTGTCTCTTATTTCCCTGATTTTATCGGGATCATCCTGTTGTTTTTCAGCAAAGATAAACTCTCTTTTTTCATCTGATAATAGTACAGATTTGCTATCTTTCTCATCTACTTTTCTACCTAGCGTGTGATCTAAGATCGAATTAAATATGTCGATAGTAGACACAGGATCTTCTAATGTTTCATTCTTTATTTTAGGTCCAGAAATTATTAGAGGTACTCTTATCAGATGCTCGTTTAGGTCTCTGCCGTGATGCATAAGATTTTTTTCACCAAAGTTCTCTCCGTGATCAGAAGTAAATACTATGGTGGTTTCGTCGTACAATTCTCTTTTCTTCAAGAATGATATTAACTGACCGATTCTATAATCTAGGTATGCAATTTCTGCATCGTAGTATGATTCAACCACATCCATCTCCTCTTCTGTCACTTCAAGATCGCCTGATTCATATTCTACAGGGCTTCCCCAATCACGCAGTTTTTCTATTTTCTCCTCATTCATTTCAGGATCTGTTTCTCGCTCTAGTTCTTTCCATGGGCCTCTAGGCGCATCATACTTGTTATGGGGGTTTACAGGATTCCAGAATAGGAAGAATGGTTCTTCGTCATTTCTTTTCTTTAACCATTTCTTAATTTGTTTGAGTGTGTAACGGGTCCTCTGGTCAGATCCGTTTATCAAGTTCCAGATCATTCCTTCCAAGTGATTAATTTCTGGTTCAAATTTATCTTTCAGAAAAACGTCTTCGTAGTGGTCAAAGCCTTGGGAAAAACCCATTTCAGATCTTAGAAAAGGCGCCATGTTATATGCGCGTGTCTCATAACCGGCATCTGAAAATTCTTCACCTAGTGTTGATTCTCCTTCTAGTTTATGGGATTTCCCCGGATAGCCTATATTGGAGGCGTGTTTTCCTGTAAGTAAGGCTGGTTGTGATATAAAAGTCCAGCTTCCAGGAGAGTAGGATCTCTTATAGAATTTTCCGTCATTAGCTAGACTATCTAAATTAGGTGTTAACTTCCTATTTTTGCGGCGATAACCAGTTATTGACAGCCTGTCTGCTCTTAACGCATCTGCTACTATGAAAATTATATTATTCATTGATTAATAAACAGTGATTGTTCATAATATAATATGAAAGTGGGTGTTTTAGCTCCTAGGATTTACAGTCACGGAGGTGTTTCTAGAGTAATATTAGAAATAATAAAGGAGCTTGAAACTAATGAGAATTTATCCTTTGAGATTCTTACCACCAGGATTAAAGGAGACTGGTCTGAACAGGTAGAATCCAAGATTATCAAGCACTCACCTTTACCTTATCCGGAGCTAGCTTACTTTAGACCAGATATTAAAAGGAAATTATCGGATTATGACTTGCTTTGGAACCATAATATTTATCTCAATAAGCTAGCCTCGAAGACAGACACGCCATTCATTTCAACATTTCATCCGCCACATACAACATTTTCAGGGTTTTTAGGAGGTTATTCTTCTAAGAGGAACTTTGATTTATATTTGAACAAAAAAGGTACTAGATATCTTAGTTTCCCTGATAGGGTAGTTGGGATATCAAATTATATGAAGGATCGATTAAGCGAACACTATAACGCTAATGCGGTTAGAATATATCATGGCGGTGATTTGACAGGAGCAGATTTTTCAGATAAAGATAAAGAATTTGCTTTGTCCATCCAAGCTCATAATGCTGTAGCGAGAGACGCAAATAGAATCCATATCAAAGCAGTAGGAAATCCCGACCATCCAAATATAAATTCTTTAGGATCTCTTTCCGATCAAGAACTTGTAAAGAACTATAAGAGATGCAGTTTTATTGTAAGCGGATCTTTCAGAGAAGGCTTTGGAATGTCTCCTGTGGAGGCAGCTTTTTGTGGAAAACCTTCTGTAGTTCGTTCTATAGGAGGACATAAAGAGACTGTTGTTCATGGTGAGACAGGTTTTCTGGCAGAGAATAGTAAAGAGTTTCATGAATATATTAATCTTCTTTGGCAGGATAAAAAACTGAGAGAAGAAATGGGCAGAAACGCTTATGAACATGTAAAGGATAAATTCACTTGGGAAAGAGCTGCCAAAGAATACTTAGAGGAATTTAATGACTTGAAATCTCATAGATGATCGCCGAAGGATCAGATATCTATACCCTCAAGTTCCTTCAAATTATCATTTTCTTTAGAAGCTAGCCTATTTCTAATTTTTTGGGTCGCTATTCTGAAGTCATTTTTCAGTATGTCTTTTCTTACTTTGATTTTGCTTTTTGGCTGCCATTTATTTTCTTTGAACACCCACTCATGATTATAGCTTGCATACCCTTCAATAACAACCTTCCCGCTTCTTTTATTTGATCTTCTGAGATCTACACCATCCATGTTAAGGCTTTCCATTCCCAAAATTTTCAGAGCTGTCTCTACTATGTCAATAGATCTAGCAAAATTATTTTCGAAGCCTTCGCCTAAGAACACTGTAGGAACTTGAACTAGGTTTTTGATAGGAGGGTTTCCATGTGCGTATCTCTTCCTAAGATTTATTCTCTCGCCTAGAAGTTCGCCATGATCAGATGTGAATATAATTAAAGTATCTTCTCTTAAACCCATTTCTTCAAGCTTTTTTACATGGCTCCAGAAGTGTTGTTCCACTCCTTTTACACCTTCTCGGTATTTCTGCTCGAGTTTGCTATCTGATTCGAACGATCGAGTATAGTCTCCATCAGGAACTGTTTTAAGTTTATTACCGTGGTGCATTTGATTATATGGTGTATGTGTCTCCATAGCTCTTTCAACTTGTATGAACGGCTCCTCCATTTCTTCTATTTCCTTGCTTGAAGGCAGGTTTCGAAAGACATTTTTTCTCATTGCGTCGTCTTCATGGTCGTAGTAACTGGATCTTTCCCTTTCAAATCTATCAAAGATAGTTTCGTATTCTGGATTCAGTATTGTATTAAAATTTCTTACATTGTGGTTCTCTGGACTTCTACCAGTTATGATTGAAGGGAAGGAGACAGGAGTATGAAGCGAAGGAGCTAATGTTTTGAGCACTGTTCCTTGAGAAGCTATTGATTCCGGAAGATGATCGTATCTTAGTGCATCTGCCACAAAGATAAAGATATTTTTCATTTTAGATAAATATCCTTAGTGTTTTCTCTAATTTATCATTTTCTATTCCTATTCTTTCTTTTACAGCTTTCAGTATCATAATGTCTTCTTCTTCTACAGTCTTAAGAAGCAAAAGCAAAATAGCGTAGAGAAGCCCAAAAAGGACTAAAGCTATCGCTAAAAACCACATAGAGGCTTTTTCAAACATCGTATTTGTGATAAAATATGCTATAGAGATAGAGAGGAATCCAGAGATCCATACTTTCATTGTAGATGTTTTGAAAGGATTTTTGCCTATTATTCTCCAGAGAATTATTATGTTAACTAAACCTACTGATATAAACGCAATTGTTGTAGCAATTGCTGCCCCAGTTGATCCATAAATAGGGACCAAAGCTATGTTTAGCAGTATGTTAAGCACACCTATAATTGCAGAAGTCACCAGAACCAATTTTGTCCTACCAACTGCTTGATAGACATTACTGGCAGGCCCAATTATTGCTGAGAATAGAAAGCCTACTGACAGAATTCTTAGAATCATTTGCCCCGAAAAATATTCTGCTCCGTAAACTGTTAGGAAAGCTCTTGGAAATGCAAACATGAATAAAAATATAGGTATTGAGACTATTGAAATCCATTTAGTTAAGGTTCTATAAAGTTCTGCTAGTTGTTCATATTCGCCTCCAGATGATACTTTAGATGCATTAGATAAGAATATGCTACTGAACATGTCTTTTCCTATAAGTAAGAGCGCAGCGAATGGGTAAGCAGCTTGATATATGCCTAAATCGGCAGAGCTCAGGAAGTATTCTATGCTGAATGAATCTATATTTCCTGCAAGAATTCCGATTAAACTGCCTCCAAAAAGTGGCCAAGAATGGTGGAAAATTTCCGAATAGTTTTCTTGAGCCGGATACTTCCTGCTAAATATTCCTTCAAACGTTTGAGTGGCAAAGTATATCGACAGAATGACGGAGGATCCTAGTGCAAATGCGAAACCAAAAGCGGCACCTAGATAATTATAACCTAAGAGCACTAGTGCGGCTGTTAAAGAAACTTTAACTGTGCTAGAATAGATTCTTTCTACGTATACCTCATATTGCATTCTTTCAAAAGCGTCAGTAACATTTGTCAGAACGTCATGCCATGCTCTTAGAGGTATTACTATTGCTATAAGTCTAATGGGTATGATTGCTTTAGGTTGTCCAAAGAAATTATTGGATATCCAAGGAGCAAATATAAATAGTGTAGCTCCTATTATGGTAGAAGGTATTGTAACAATTTTGAGCCCAGTCCTTATTGTTCCTCTTATCTTTTCCGGTTTATTTTGGGATCTATAATAGGCCACATACTTCTGTACGCCCAATGGCACACCAATAGTTGATAGTCCTGCAGCAGTTGAGAATACTGCAGTCATAAGCATAATTATTCCGTATTCCGTAGGCCCTAGATAACGCCCTACAATCACTCTAAATACAAGAGAAAATATCTTAGAGATTGCTATTCCTAGAAAAACTATTGCTCCGCCCTTGAATATTGATTTCAGAGCTCTGTTTTTTAGCTCGCCCATGTCTTGAAAATTCAATGGCTAGGTTGAAAAACCTGTCTAACAAAAGTCGAGTTAAGAGATATGACAGCAAATAAGGTAAAAATTCTAGCAGTTGGATGGGATGGTGCATCAAAAAAACATTTGGATAGAGTTCAACCAGAGTATTATTCTTCGCTAAAACATGGTGGAAAGCTTCTGCCAGAAGATGTTTACAAAGGTATCCCGATTGATTCGGGTACGGCCTGGACCACTATAACTACAGGTCTAGAGGTTGAAGACCACGGTTTTTTGAGCATAAACAATGTTGTTGGTTCCAGAAAGTTTCTGGGTTTAACAAAAAATATTACAAAACATATTCCAAACAAGAAGCTCAGAACTTACGCATACTATGGGCCTAACAAACTATTCAATTTGAAAGATAGAACTCCTAGAAGCACTGATGTAGAGTACAAACGTGTCTGGGATTATGTTGATGGAAAGTCGCTGAGTCTTGGAGTTCCTTTAACTTATCCGGCCTGGAAACACAACGGTATAATGTTTTCAGGTATACCGGCACCTCTAGAGGGTTCTTTGCCAGCTTCTTATCCTGAAAAGTACGATAACTACAGAAAAAGGTACAATGGATATTACTATCTAGATCATAAAAAGACGCCTTTAGAGGAAAAAGGCCAGCCCAACCTAGAGGAGTACAGAGACAAGATTTACGAGTATAATGAAGAGGCTTTCAAGGTCGTAAAAGAGTTGAACAGTGAAGAAGATTTCGAGTTTATCTTTGGAGTTTTCCCGATTATAGATGACCTACTACATGCATTGGATCCTGAAGACGACTGGGAAGAGATCGAAAAAGCATACAACTGGATAGATCAGAAAACAGAAAAATTAGTAGAGAAAGTTGATCCGGATCATGTCTTGATTTTAAGCGATCACGGTATGATGCCAGCAAAACAGTCTTTGAATCCGAACCAGTATCCTGGATTGAAAATGGATCACGATCCTATGAATGGTATATGGGCTTCTAATACGGATCTAGGTCTTGAAGAACAGAAAGATGTTACACCGGCTCTGTTGAAGCTTTTCGGGAAATATGACTTTAAGCCGGAAAAATTTGAGATGGAAGTCGAAAGGACAGAAGATTCTGAAGATCTTGATGATATAGAGGTCTAGCTACCAGCAGATACCTTCTGTTTTATCCATTTTTCTTCCCTCAATTGTAGGTTCTGGAAGATCATTTGTATTGAGTTGTTCAAATTCTGGCCAGTCTGTAACTATCAACGCACCATCAACGTTGGTTAATGCGTCCAAAGCGGTTTCTGCATACTCTATATCAGGGTATATCTGTTTCATGTTTTCAGTTGCTTTGGGATCATAAGCTATAATTTTTGCACCTTCAGCCTTCAACTCTCCAATCAGTGTTATTGCAGGACTGTTTCTCACATCACTTGTTCCTGGTTTGAAAGAAAGCCCCAAAACAGCAATTTTTCTATTTTCCAGGCTACCAATTTTTTGTTTTAACATATCGACCATTTTCCGTTTTTGATTTTCGTTGACTTCGATAACACTTTCCAGTATTTTTGGTTTTAGGTTGTTTTTTTCAGCCAGAGATTTTATCGCGGAAACATCTTTGGAAAAACAGTTTCCTCCAAATCCACATCCGGCGTTCAGAAACTCTCTGTTCAGCCTGTGGTCCAATCCTACTCCGTCTGCTACTTCGTATGTATCGATTCCAAGTTTCTTGCACAAGTTCCCTATCTCGTTTATGAAAGATATTTTGGTGGCTAAAAGCGAGTTGGATGCATACTTTATCATCTCGGCTGTTTTTAGAGAAGTCCGAACAATCGGTGTCTCGAAGCCTTGATACAGTTTTTCCAGTTTATCTCCCGATCTTGAATCATATTCTCCTATCACAATTCTATCTGGTTTAAGAAAATCATCTAGAGCAGTTCCTTCTCTCAAAAACTCTGGGTTCATACAGACCCCAAAGTCCTTTCCTACAGACTTTTGGCTTTCTTTCTCCAATATAGGTATTAGCTCTTTTTCTGTAGTTGTAGGAATTATAGTTGATTTGATAACAACCAGATGATAGCCTTTTTTTGATCTAAGAGCTTTTCCGACATCTCTAACACATTTTTTGATATCTTCAAGATCTATGCTGCCATCTGAGTCTGTAGGTGTATCTACGGCGATCAGCGTTATTTTTGAGTTATCTATGGCTTTTTCAAGGTCGGTTGTCGCTTCAATTTTATCAGAGAACTGTTCTATTTTTTCGGAAAGATCTTTTTCATAAATAGGAGATTCTGAATTATTGATTGCAGCTACTTTATCGTCTTCTTTATCCACAAAACATATTTTATGGCCTTTAGAGGACAGTCCGATACCTATAGGCAATCCTACATGGCCGGCACCTACAACACTGATATCCATACATCTTAGTTTACGGCTCAGGTATAAAACAATCTTCGACCCATTTTTGGTCCATGAAGGTGTTGATCCCTGCAGCTGGTAAAGGAACAAGGATGGAACCTTTCTCAAAAGTTGTTCCAAAAGAAATCCTTCCTGTAGGAGACAAAGCAGTTATTGACCATGGTATAGAGTTGGCTAGGAATGCAGGAATGGATGATGTTTCTGTAGTAGTTAATAAAGAGGATAGGATATCTAAATATCTGGAATCCGGTGTTCACCAAGATTTAGATGTTGATTATCTGGTTCAACATGAAAGAGATGGTCTAGGTTCTGCTGTAAAAATTGGAAAGCAAAAAATTGGAGATGAGCCCTTTGCAGTTATACTTGGTGATGGTTACTTTTCTTCAAAAAACATTTTGAAAGAGCTTAAAAACCTACATCAAAGAACAGGGGCTAAAGCCACGTTAACAGGCTTTAAAGTAGATGATAAGAGCTCTTATGGCATAATAGAAAAACAAGGTTTGGATGTAAAAGATGTAGTTGAAAAACCCGATCCTGATAAAACAGAATCCAATATTGCGATAGCCGGAGCTTATATCTTTGAATCTGAGATATTTGAGGCTCTAGAGAAACTGGATTCGGGAAAACAAGGCGAATACCAGCTAACAGATGCTATCAGGGTTTTGATCGAAAAAGGCGAGAAGGTTGTATGTAAGGAGATCGAAGGAAAATACATTGATGTTGGGACACCTGAGCGGTTGAAGGCTGCAAATAAAATTGAGATTGGTTTAGATAGCTAAACCTGTTTAAGTCTGGGTTGTGAACTAATCAACGTGATTCTAGAATGACTGATACATCTGTAGAACTTTCGGAAGAGACTTACGGTCTTCTTGCCAAAAGAGCTGAAGACAAAGGATTTGATACAACTGAAGAATATATCAACTATGTTCTCGATCAGGTCGCAGAAAAGGCCAAAAGAAAGATGGCGGAAGATGAAGACGAAGGTTTCTCTGAGGAAGATGAGGAAAAGGTCAAAAAACGGTTGAAAGGCCTGGGATATCTCGATTAGTTTTCTTTTCTATCATTTCTTTTATTAACGATAATGCATAACTTATGCATTATGCCGAGGAAGACTATCTCATTGCCTGAAGATCTAGCAGAGTTTGTAGATAACAACCATATTAATCTCTCTAGGTTTGTCCAGGACAAACTCAGAGAGCTATCAGAATCTGAAAACAACGATGAAGAACTCTCAGAAAAACAGGCAAAGGAGATAGCTCAGAAACTTGAAGATCTCGGATATCTAGATAGGTGAACTAATTTTGAAGGTTATTGGAATAGATGCGGCCACATGGGATATGATAAAACCTCACAGAGACGAACTACCGAATTTCGACCGTTTGATGGACGAATGTGACTATAAAACGGTTACGGTTGAAGAGACGCCTAAAAGCGCTCCTCTCTGGACTTCGATTTTCACAGGTCTAAGACAGGACGAACACGGCCACAAAGACTTTGTAGTCGGTGAAGAACTTCAGAAAAGAAAAGATATTGACGGAGACTTTGTATGGGAAATACTAGACGATGAAGTTGATACAAAGATTCTACAGATACCTTCGATTATACCGCCTATCAACTACAATACGGAATACGAGGCCGAAGGCTTCGGAGTCTCAAGCGATCTAGAAGAACTCGAAGCGGATAGAACAAAGCTGATCGAAAAATCTAAGGAAGTACTTGAAGATGATCCAGAGTTTTTCGCAGTTGTATTCATGCAGCTAGATCGTGTCAGCCATTTTTACTGGAACGACAAAGAACTGATCCTGGAATGGTACAAAAAAATGGATGAAGTTCTTGGAGAATTACTCGCATACTATGACTTTGAAGGTGATGAACCGTTGATAGTTCTTTCAGACCATGGTTTCGCAGAACATGGAGAAGGCCGTGTCCAGACACTGCCGGAAGAGACTCCGCATGGAACCCTGGAAGGCGACCACCACGAAGATGCGGTTTTAATCACCAACAATGTTAATTTCGAAATCAATCAACCAGAGGATGTTGGAAAAGCCATCCTAGATTATTACGGAAAAGACTATCCAAAACACGAATAAGATGTGATTCACTAATGCCAGAACCACCAGTTACACGAGAAGAAATTGAAAACGCACCAACAAAAGCTAAGATAAAAGCCGGAAAAGATGTTGTCAAACGAGCCCTAGAGGAATATGATCCTGGGAAAACCGTTATTGGTTTTACAGGCGGTAAAGACTCCACGATTACAGCTTGGCTCGTAAAACAGGTCTGTGAGGAAAACGATATCGAAAAACCACGTTTCATGTTCGTAGATCACGGTCAACACTTCGATGAACTAGAAGACTATGTAAGACGCCTAGCTGATGATTGGGGATTCGAGGTCATGGTTGCGAAAAACGAAGACCTGATCGATCAAGCCGATCAACCTGGAGACAAAGTCCCGAAAGAGGATCTGAACGAAAGAAACCAAAACGAGCTTGAAAGGGTAGGCGACCACGATGAAGTACCTTGGTTAATGGATACCGAGACAGGCAACCACTTGCTTAAGACAGTTCCTATGAACGAGCTGCTCGAAAACCACGATATTCAAGCAGTTATAAACGGAGTCCGATGGGATGAACACGAAAGCCGTGGAAACGAAGAATTTTACTCTCCAAGAGAAGATCCTGATCACATGAGAGTACATCCAATTTTGCAGTTAGACGAGAGAGACGTATGGGATGTATCATGGTTCCATATGGTTCCAGAGGTTACAGGTATCGAGATCGAAGAGTATCCTGAAGACGAAGACGATCTGCCGAAAGGCCTATCGAAAGACGATGTACCGATCAGTCCAAAGTACTGGGCAGGTTTCAGAAGCTTAGGATCTGAAGTATCTACCGACAAAAGCGATGAAATACCGGCATGGCTACAGGATGTAGAGAACACAAAGGAGAGAGCAGGAAGAGCCCAGAACAAAGACGATAAGGAGATCATGGAAAAGTTGAGATCTCTCGGATATATGTAAGAGTTTTAAGATAGTTATAGAGTCTTAAAAATTCTTAGAAATCTCTATAACTTCTTTATTTCTTTATTTCTTAGCTTTTCTATTGGAATTCCGGAATGCTCCGGGTTTTGGTTTTTAACTAAAACATATATTCTAAATTATGTCGGAACTCACTCCTAAGAAGCTTGATAGACTATACAATGAGGAAAACCTTAGTCAAAGAGAGATTGCGGATCGCTTTGATTTAAGTCAACCTTGTATTTCTAAGAAGATGAAGAAGTGGGATCTTAAGTCGGATTATGGAGGTTTTTGGACTGAAGAGGAGCTTGAACTAATCAGAAGTTGTTATCCTGATGAGAAAGAGAAGATGAAATCCGGTTTAGATCGAAGCTGGAATTCTATTAAGTTGAAGGCTATGGATTTAGGTCTTGCACGAGATCACAATGAATATCGGAAAAGTGACGAAGTTAAGGAGCAGCTTAGAGGCTTAGCTGCAGAAAATGCAATAGAAGTAGATTTTGGAGAAATAGAGTTAGTGTCTTATGTTATGGGAGTGGTTGATGGTGATGGTTTTCATGATCTTGAGGGGACAATTGGTTTGGAGGTTAAGAATCCTGATTTTGCTGATAAATTTTCTGTAGCTCTAGAAGATATTGGATTGAATCCTAGTCAAGGTGAAAGAAGAGGCAAAGTTACTGTATGGGCTTCTTCTAAGAGTTTCGTTGATTGGCTAATAGATCTTAGTTGGGATACTAAGTTGGAATGGCTTTCAGAATCTGGAGATCGATGGAGTTATTTGGAGGGCGCTTATGATTCTGATGGAGATTTCAGCCATCCTGGCCCTAGGATTTGTTCTTATGATGAGGCGGAAAAGGCTTTTGTGAAGAACGTTTTGGAAAGTTTAGGTTTGGAAGCTAATTTGCAGCAGAATAATGTTTATGTGCCGGTTTCTAGTAAGGACGAGTTCTTTGCGAATGTTAATCCTGTTTATGAGCGGAGGAGGCCAAGGTGATTTCCATTAGTTAATTGAAGTTTTATGGGGAAGTGTAGGTATGGAAGCAATTTTTCTTGGGATGAATGATGCTGGTCAGAAAATATATGAGTGGCTTAACCAGAGACAAGATGTCGAAGTTATGGCTTTATTGACTGAGAAAAACCAGCTTTCGATCATCAAACAACTGGAGCCAGATATTGTGATTTCTTCGGGTTTTGAACATAAAGTTCCGAAAGAGATAATCGAGGTTCCGGAAAACGGTATAATCAACTTACATCCTTCATATCTTCCTTACAACCGTGGTTCTCATCCTCATATCTGGTCTCTGATTGAAGGTACACCTGCAGGGGTCTCACTCCATTATATGGTTGAAAGCATTGATGAAGGACCTATAATCGATAAAAAAGAGGTAAGGGTCGAACCGCAGGATACTGCAAGAACACTTTACGATCGATTGACTCGTCAGATGGTTGAACTTTTCAAAAACAACTGGCAGGATATTGTAGATAACAATATTGAAGCTCAAGACCAGAATCTAGACGAAGGAACAACCCATTATCAAAGGGAACTGGAAGATCTATGTGAGTTGAAAATGGGTGAAAACATCAAGATCGGTGATTTTCTTGAACGCCTGAGAGCTCTAAGCTATCCGCCGTATAGAACTGCTTACTTCGAGAGATATGGTAGAAAATACTACGTCGAGATCAATATAACTCCTGAAGATGAGTTTGAAAACTAGTTTTGTAGCCTATAACATTTCAACAAGTTTTTCAAGGTCATAGCTACTGTTATGGGTCCAACTCCACCTGGTTCGGGAGAAATATTAGCGACCTTGTTTTCCACTTTTTCGGCCTCGCTTGTGGCTCCCGGACCATATCCTGCATCTATAACGAAAGTATCTTCTGTAACCATATCTTTTTCCAGTAAACCGGGCTGGCCGGTTGCTGTCACAATTATATCGGCTTCTCTAGTATGTTTTTTCAAATTCTCTGTTTTTCTGTGACAAAGGGTTGTTGTGGCTCCTTTTTTTGTTAACACCATTGAAAGAGGTTTGCCGATCAGGTTGCTGTTGTTGATTATAGTAACTGTTTTACCCTCAAGATCGATCTTTTCGTATTCAAGTATTTTTTCTATAGCTTTTACACTAGAAGGTATGAGATGTTTTTCGCCTCTAAGGGTCTTTCCGAGGTTCAGAGGTGTTAATCCATCTACATCTTTTTGAGGCAAAACAGCGTTGAAAACATGGTCGTTGTTGATATGGTCCGGCAAAGGAAGCTGTATTAGAATGCCGTTGACTTCATTATCTTTGTTTAGTTGTCTAATTTTTTCGATCAGTTTGTCTTGTTCAATATTTTCTGAGAACTGGTTGAGGCTTGCTTTGAAACCTACTCTTTTGGAGGCTGCAAGCTTTTCTTCTATGTATTTGTTTGAGGCAGGATTTTTCCCTACCTGTATTATCTCAAGTTGTGGCGATAGATCGTTCTCGGACCTGAGATTCTGTTCGATTTCTAAGGCTATTTTTTTACCATCAACTCTGTTGGTCATTGAGTATTTGGAGTTTTGAGAATCTAATTTAATAAACGGGTTACAGTTTAAAAACTCAAGTAATATGTTAGTATTATGTCTAAGAAACGTGTCTCTCTTACCCTAGAAGAAGCTTTAGTCGACAGAGTCGATGCAGAAGCCGAGGCAAAAGAAGTCAACAGATCTCAGCTTGTAGAAACAATAATTCAAGGGTATTTCAGACAACAAGGTATTGATACAGCTGTGATTCTTTGTGGGGATCCGGAACTAAAGACATTAGAACTTTATGATGGAAAACCGGTTTTAAGCCATATACTCGATAACCTTGCAGATGAAGGTATAAACCGTGTTGTACTTGTGGTGGGAGAAAACACCGATATCCAGGAAAACTTCGGATCGGAATATCATGGGCTGGCTTTAGAATATATATCAGAAGAGGAACCTGAAGGAACCGGAGCGGCAGTTCGAAAGGTAAAGGATAAGGTTGATGGAACTTTTGTGACTTTGAACGGTCATGTTATAGCCGATGTTGACCTACAGGATATGCTGAGAGCTCATGAAGATTCTGATTCGGTTGCAACAATGGCGTTGACAGCTGTTGAAGATCCTTCAAGCTATGGGGTTGCGCGATTGAAAGGCAGAAAAATTCTAGGATTCGAGGAAAAACCTGATCCTGGCAAAGAACCTTCAAGACTGATTAATGCAGGAACATATATTTTTGAGACTTCGATATTTGATTTACTCGATCAAAAAAGTCTTGAGAAAGTTTTCAAGCAACTCGCCGATAATTCAGAACTTTCAGGATATATATACGGCGGTAAATGGGAAGAGATCGAAGATTAGTGTCTAAGAATTCTTTTTTCAAGCCTTTCAGCTTTCTCAGATAGAGACTCTTCGACAAGCATACCAAGGTTATAGGCTATAGTTGCAGATGCTCCTGTGAGGAGAAAACTCCACGGAGATGCGATTTTGGCAAAATAGGTTGCCAACACTATAGGCACTAGAGCTGCTATATAATGTACCATTCCTAAGATCATGACTTTATCGTTTTCATACTCTGGTTTGCCAAGCGCTCTCTGATATGCAACCAATGTAAGTAATCCGAATCCCAGTACTGCTCCTCCTCCATAGGAAAGAGCTTCTGTGAGAGATGGAAGGCCGTGTTCTCCTATAAGTATTGCTCCCGAACCCCAGAAAGCTATCGTAAAACCGTAAGCTCTTGATTCTTTTTCCAGGGTTGATCTCAGGAAATCTTTGTTCATAAAACCTGTTTTCGGATGCTGGAATAAAAATCAGCGGTCCAAGTATAACAAATGCTTTAAATACGAATAGTAATACATTGTATTACGATGGACGCAGAATCCACTGGGATAAAAGAGGAATATGATGGAGGATTCTCTCAGGTGGCCGCTACTGGGTCGTGGTCGGATGTAGCAGATATACTTGGAGAAAAAACAGGTTTTGTACCTATGGAAGATAACGGTAAGCTCAAGGAAGGCGATTATAGAGTCATAGAAGACGATCCAGGTGTAAGAGGAGTTTTCCTAGAACCGCAAATATTCGGATCTGAGGATATGACAAGAAATCAGAGATACTCTGGAGGATTCTTCTTTAGAAACAGCAACGGCGATCCGGTTGAGTTAAAATACAGGTTCTCAGACGAACTTAGAGAGTATCCTGAGTTAGTTCATATGCACAATGTCCCGGAACTCTATGTGGCTGATGGAAATTTCCAAATGGATGTAGCAGATGAAGTCGTAGACGCCAGTCCAGAATCATTTACTAGTATAGAGATTGAAGATGAGTGTTTTGTAGTTCCAGCAGGTCTATTCCACGGTATAACTTCTAGAAGTCCAGATAGTAATTTGGTTGTAGCAAGAGGAGATCCAAGCCTAAATCATCAATATGTAGGCAAATGGGACTATGAAGGAAATCAGCTCTACAACCACTTTGATCAACAACTCCAAAAACCTCCTACAGTAACATACGAGCCAGAAAACGATGAATTGTATAGAATGCCAGAGTAAAATAAAAGAAACTGTAAGTAAAAAAGATAGAGAATTCTATATCTGTGAAAAAGGCCATAGAAATCAAAGGATGATAGATAATGAAGGATTCAAGATCACAGAAGAAAAAGGAGAGATAATACACCATAGCGTTGGTATAATTGTAACGTACGAAAATCAGTTGCTGTTTTTAAAACGTAGGAAATATCCTACAAAGTTCTCAATTCCAGCAGGCCATCTTGAAGAAGGTGAAGATCCAGATCAAGCAGTTTTAAGAGAGCTATATGAAGAAACGGGTATAGAAAATGCAGAAAATGTTGAGAAACTGTTTGAAAAAACTTTAGATGATAAATGCCGAAGAGGCTCGGATAGACATCACTGGCATCTATATCTTACACAGTTTGAAGACAAGCCAGATACTCGAGTTAATGAGGAGGCAGAGTTTTTGGAATGGTCCAGAGAACCACTTGATCTAGATCTGACTGATGTTGTAGATAGAATATTGAGAGATCATCTTGATCTCGAAGAGGTATTGAGTTAGAATAAAAAATTATATGAGGTATGATTAATTATGGAGAAAGCGCTTGTAACCGGTGGAGCAGGATTTATTGGCTCAAATATTGTAGAAATGTTAGTTGAAAAAGGAATAGAAGTAGTTGTGCTTGATGATCTCTATCTTGGAAAGGAAGACAATCTTTCTGAAGTCAGAGATCAGATTAAATTTATTGAAGGAAGCGTTCTTGATACAGAAGCAGTAGAACAGGCAATCGAGGGTTGTGATACTATTTTCCACCAGGCTGCAAGATCTTCGAGTCCTATGCACAAAGAAAATTCTGCAGAAGGGGCTAGAGTAAATGTTGAAGGCTTTGTAAATGTATGTGAAGCCGCAGTTAATGCAGGAGCAGACAAACTTGTTTATGCATCCACAAGCTCAATGTATGGAAGCGTTAAACCTCCTCATAAAGAAGAAATGTCTGTTGAACCGGTAAATCTCTATACTGCTTCGAAGATGTCAAGAGAGATGTATGCCAGGTGTTATTCCTATACTGAAAAGATCGAGACCACAGGTCTAAGATACTTCTCTGTGTTTGGACCTCATGAAAAGGGAAAAGGCAAGTATGCCAACGTTGTTACCCAGTTCCTCTGGAAGATGATGGATGATGAACAACCTGTTATCTGGGGAGATGGAACACAGGAAAGAGACTTTGTGTTTGTAAAAGACGTTGCAAGAGCCAATATACTAGCTGCAGAAACAAAAGAAGAACTTAATGGTGAAGTCTTCAATATAGGTAGAGGAGACCCTGTAACATTCAATCAGGTCGTCGAGAAACTAAATCAGGCTCTAGAAAAAGATATTGAGGCTGAAAAAATAGAGAACCCTCGAGACAAATACGTTCATGAACATAAAGCCGATAGCTCAAAGGCGAAGAAACTGCTTGGATGGGAGCCTGAATGCTCATTTGAACAAGGATTGGACAAATCAGTTTCCTACTATCGCAGAACCCAATAGATAAGTAGCTTTCTCACACATTATTAGAAGAGGAGAATGGTTTAATGGGACACATTGAGAAACCTTGGGGCTATGAAGAACAGGTTCTGATGACACAGGTTGATGTTGGAGAAAAAGTAGGTATGCTTGGAATAAGACGTCTGGTTATAGACAAAGATGAGATGACATCTTATTCATATCACGAGGAACAATCAGACATTATCTATCTGGAAGAAGGCGATGTTTCTATAAGGAAAGAAGGGGACAACGAAGACTTGGAGAAAGGAAAGGCTACAGTGCTTCGGTCGGGAGAAAAACACCAGATACAGAATGTTGGAAACACTGTTGCAAGAGTACTTGAGATATCGTTCCCTTATGATCCAACCGATCTGAATAGAGTTGAAGATCCTTACAGTAAAGAAAGACAAGCTGAAGATTAAAGCAGCCCTAATTGGAAAATAAATAGTGCTAGAATCACTATGAATACTTCTAAACTGATAAGTACTAGAGTTATCTGTTTTTCGGTCAGACCTCTTCTCATTAGAGGGTGTGTCAGCGAGTAGTTTTTTCTATGCTGAGGTTTTAATTTACCTTTTTCTAGTGTGCCCCAGGAATGGGCTCTGAAACCACTTCTAAGCTTAAGGAAGAATTCAAGGAACCAAGGCAAAAATATGAATACGCCGAACTTCTCCATGTTACCTATTACCATCGCCGAGAACAACCCTGCACCACAAAGATATGTCATCGAGTCGCCTGGCAGAATAGAGGCAGGGTACCAGTTGTACTTAAGGAATCCGAGTAGTGCTCCCGCAAGTCCGAAAGCTATTAGAGCGGCCTCAATTTTACCGTTTAAAATTGCGAATGTTCCAAGCCCTGTTGCTGCGATGAAGCTCATTCCGGCTGAAAGTCCATTTGTGCCTGCCAGCATATTTACCACATTTGAGACAAACAACAGCCCCAGCGGCAATAAAAACAATGGATAGATTATACCCCATTCAATAGTGCCTATTATAGGAAAGTTCATTGTCCAAGAGCCTGCACCTACAGTTATTAGTGGTAATGCGGCAGGTAGGACAAAAAGCATTTTCGACATCTGGCCTAGCCCGGCTCTATCCATCAAGTCATCTCCTGAAGTTTCTACACCATTTCCAAACTTTTGTGTTAAACTATCCCATAACTTCTCAGTCGGCGTATCGGATGTCTGCACTTTATCTCCGTTTACATGAATGTCATCAAGCAGTCCGATTAAAGCAATTATGTTAATTGATGAAAGCGCTGCAAGAACAAGAGTTATATCTGCCGAGGTAGCGGTATAGAATTCAGCCAGACCTAGATAGGCTGTTGTTGAAACTATGAATCCGAAAAGTACGAGCATCCCTCCTGAAGTCGCAACTTTAGGTCTTGACTTTTTCTGCTGGTCGATCCCGTATATGCCGGAGGAAAGCAGATACTTTCTTGCATAAGGGCCACCTAAAAGAGTGGTGATAAATCCCAGCAAGACCGAAATAGCCAGCAGTTCCATGTATACCAGTTAGACCTTTCCGCTTTTGTTTCTGGTGGCTTAGTTTCCAGTGTATTCCCACATCTTGACGAAGCCATTTGAGCCGTCTTCAACTTTTTCGACCTGATCTATGCCATATCCGTCCATTAGGTAAAGCCGGACAAGGTTTGAATCTGCTATACTACGTGGGACCAATACCATTTTGGCCTGACGAGATCTTATCTGAGGTGTGTTAGCCGAGTATATGGCTGAATCAACTGAATAATAAGGGTTGATGGCTACACATGCATCTCCAAAGCCTCCTCCTAAATTAAGCGCTTGAGAAACATTGTATTCTTCAACTCCGTTTTCAGTAAGTACACATCCTATCTGTCCTCTAGAACCTGATCTTGTTTCTAGGATTGGAGCGGAACTGATTGAGACTGATCCTGTCTGGTTATCCTGGTTTATAGGCGCGTATGCTGTAAGGCCGCTTCTGCCGCCACCAAACTGTATGAGAGTTCTGTTACCTTGGGTCATCACAGAATCCTGTATGTTTCCGGAGGTCGATAGCTGTATCATGCTATCGAAATCAGAGTTGCTTCTGTGAGCTATCTGTGATACTGCAGAGTACTTCCCGATCATCGTCTCATCAAGTACTATATAATCTACTGAGTGTTTGGTCAAAAACTCTGTATGGTTCTCAAAGCCTGAGCCTGTAAGGAACTCGGCCAGAGGATAGTTGATCTTTTCCTCAGAGCTGTAGTACCCGAAGTTACCTCCATCTGCAATTGATGCCCGGTCTCCTATAGTTTCAAACCAGTAACCATAGTCCCACCATGAAAGCATAACTGAGTCATCAGGTGTTTCGGTCTCCATGTACTCGAGGTTATCCATCCAAAGGTTGTTTGGAGATCCTCCGAGCTGGCTGGCTGCTACAAAGCCAGAAGCAAGGTTTACTCCTATAGTTGCAATTACAACTAATGCTATAACGCTGTAACGGATGTATCGATCGTCTAGTTCTTTTGTTATTTCTGAAACATCTCTTTCCTGTAGTAGGTATAGACCTATTCCGTTAAGAGCTATTATTCCGGCAGCCGCCAGAAGTAGATCAGCTCCAAGGCTGTATATTAAGACTACAAGACCGATGTCTGCGACCAGTAATATCCCTGCAGCTCCAAGGTACTCGAGGGATTCTTTACTCATCGAGTTAAGTTTCTTTAAAGCAATTGAGAATCCGTATCCTGCCATAAGAGCTACTGAGAATGCTGCTAAGAATACAAGTCTTGATTTTCCAACAGCTCCGAGTATATTTGTAACTCCCCAAGCTAATGGAAGCAGATAATACCAGTTCATCTCTATTTTATGGGTTTTAAACTCATCTAGGCCATGGAGTATTCCCAGAGATCCTAAAATTGCAAGTACTGAAGGACCGACCGCTATCATAACAGGGTCGGTAAACATGACTGAGAATACTATAGTCCATACCAGTAAGACGATTACTCCGATCTTGTGGTATGTTCTTCCCTTTATGGTTTCATCTAGTACATTGTATTTTCTGAGAACCATTGTGATAAAAGTGGTTCCGAGGAAGACAGTTCCGATAAATGCCAGTGGCCAGGTTCCGTTTATCTGGGCTAGACCTGCCATTAAAGTCCCTAGAGAGTTAATTTCAGGCACTATGGCTCCTATTCGTCCGGCATTGAGAGCTCCTAGCTGTGAAGCTAGCTGGGATAGACTTGCAGGCGTGTTTTCTGCTACTGTTCCTGCGATTACTCCGCCACCGCTCTGTGTTGCCTTTCCGATTAAGTTCATGAAACGGTTCGCGATAAAGCTAGAATAAAGCGGTGAGAGTACAAGCCCAATCAATCCTAGGATCGAAACTGTAGGTATGTAGTAACCTAGTTTGTTCTCTTCGAGCACTTTCCATTCTTCAAGCAGGTAACGGCTCCAGAGAAGACCAACCATTCCAAGGTTTAGAAGGAAAAGAGAGTCTGTAAACCAGAAACGTCCAGGGTTTATGGCGGCTGCTAGTCCTCCACCAAGTAATACAACAGGTGTATAGGATACTATCAGGTTTCTGATGTCTTCGTTCAACCAGAGCATGATGCCGACTACCACGGGGTATAGAAGCCATAGCATCTGTGATCCTCCCCATGTTACTGAGAAAAGCCCAAGTGCTATGCCGGAGAATAATCCGGAAATCCATTCCTCTCGTTTCCAGGAACGGGTGAAAAAGTACAAAGATAAAAGCATCAGCAAGGTCCCGGTTGGTTCTTTCTCGAAGAAACCGGCTGAAGTACGATGCATTACTCCTGCGATTGTTGCTAGGAAAAATGCGGCTGAAATACCTGTTATGCGGTCAAATGTTTCTTTGCCAAGGAAATACATTACTACGACTCCAAGCGCTCCAATTAAGGCTGGGTAAAACTGTGCATATTCAATGTAGCTTCCGAAAATTGCGAAAGGTCCAAGCCAGTAGATTAGAGATGGGATAAAGATATTTCCCAGATTCATAGTATATACCGGAGTATCGTATGGGAAATAACGCAGAAAATCAGATAAAGGCAGGTTTCCGTCAAGAGCCAAGTGACGGCTCATTCTTACAATCATGTAAGGGTCAAGTGCCTGAAGATACTGCATGCTTTGTGCAGGCATCATTCTGAGATAAAGAGCTAACAGAAATATCGCGGATATACCACCTACGGCCCAATTACTGATTAAAATCTGTTTTAAATCGGCCTGTTTCCATTTCTCCAGTCGCTCCGAGAAATCCATATAGATATAGATTTGATCTAGAGCTTTTTTATTCTCTACCAAAGCCACATCCGGAGTGTTTAAAAGGATTCTAAGAACTAAGTGTTTCCTGTGAACTTCGAAGAGTATTTCGATAAAGTATATGAGGAATATGACAGATACTTGATTGTGCCTGTAGCTCTTATACTCGCATCTATAGCAATTCTAGGGGTTAGTTACGTTATGGATGGGGAAGTTGTACAGCGAGGACTCGACTTTACAGGTGGGACGGAAGTACAATACTCTATAAACGAAAGTTTCACATCATCAGAAATCCAACAGATATTTGCAGATGAAGGAAGAAATGACGTCCAAGTAGTTCGACAAACACAGGGACAAGAGACATACCTAATAGTAAGTGTGCCTCCGCCAACAATTGAACAGGCTGAAGCAGAAAGAATACTAACAGAAAACGGCTATAACGTGAGTGTAGAAAGCCTTAGATCGATTTCCGCATCGGTATCCGGGGAATTCTTCAGACAGGCAATGCTTGCATTTGTAATGGCATTTATGATCATGAGTCTGGTAATATTCTATGCGTTTAGAGATCTAACACCATCACTAGCAGTTGTACTGGCTGCAGCCGGCGATATAATATTTGCAATGGCAGGAATGGTGGTATTCGGAATACCACTAACCCTTGGATCTTTAGCAGCGCTTTTGATGCTTATTGGTTACTCTGTTGACACAGACATTGTTCTCTCGACAAGAGTACTGAAGAGAAAACAGGATAGTCTGAAAAACAGAATCTGGAGTTCGGTAAAGACCGGAGTAACAATGAGCTCCGGTGGAATCGCAGGATTCACACTATTATATATTATATCTTATTTAATGGTCGGATCATCGGAGCTATCAAATATTGCAGCAGTAATGGTGCTCGGATTGGTCGCAGACATGCCTTTAACATGGTTTGGAAACGCAGTAATACTCAAGAAGTATGTTGAAGAAGACTGGGACTTTGGAAAGGTGATACCATGGAACTGAAAGATCTAGCAAAAGAATGGAGAATATGGGTATTAGCGCTTGCATTACTCGGATCAACTCTTATGTTGTTCCCATTTAATCCGCTTCCTTACGAACAGGGAGACAATGGCGAAGTCAATCTTGTAACAAATATTAATGAAGGCCTAGATCTCAAAGGAGGAACAAGGGTTCTTCTATCCGTGCAGGAAGAGAACGTCACGGATGAAACCGTGGAACAGATCAAAAACATTCTTGAAAGAAGAGTTTCTGCATTCGGTTTAACACAGACTAGTGTTAGAACAGTTCAGCTAGCAGGCGAGACCATGATACAGATGGAAATTGCTTCGACCAACCAGACACAACTCCAGCAGTTAGTGTCTCAGGAAGGTAAGTTCGAGGCAAGATTGCCTATAGAAATATCAGATAGGCTTAACTTCAGCCTTGAAGAGACATATGAGTTCCAGTACCAAAATGAAAAAGTCACTGTTGATGGAACCACTTACTCTCCAGGCGACGATTTCACTCTTGAAAACACAAGGTTCTATTATATAAATAATACAGAAATAGGAGCTAACCTTCACGTTGTAGCTTACAACGGAGAACAAGTCGAACAGGTACTAACCTCTGATTCAAGAGTAACAGGAGGTCAAGGCAACTTCCAGTTTAGCTTCCCGGTAATAATTACAAGCGATGCTGCACAAAACGTTCAGAGAGTTTCAAACAACTATCCTACTACAACCGCCCGAGGACAGCCTTATCTAGGAGAAATATCAGGTTCCGGACAGCCGGCTCAGCTAATGTTATATGTCGACGAGGAAATACAGAGCTCCTTGAACGTTGGAGCAGTATTCAAACAACAGGTTATAACACAACCATCTATCAACGGTGGCGGAGAAACTTCAGCACAAGCACGACAGGACATGAAAGAACTTCAGGCAATCTTACAATCTGGCCGATTGCCAGCTCCAATCCAGATCGATAACATTTCTACAATTTCATCGTCTCTTGGAGGCCAGTTCATGTCGGCAGCTATAATCTCAATTATCGCTTCATTGATCGCAGTAGGAGGACTTATCTATCTAAGGTATGATGATCCTCGGCTTGTACTTCCAATTGTTGTTACAGGAGCTTCTGAAGTCTATATTCTTCTTGGAGTGTTCTTCTCGTCATTTATCACTTTAGATCTGGCATCTATAGCAGGAATCATAGCCGCAGTGGGTACAGGGGTCGACGATCAGATCATTATTACAGATGAATCCGGTAGAGACAAGATCAGAGACTGGTCGAAACGATTGAAGAGAGCATTCTTCGTAATTTTCACATCTGCAGCCTCAACTATCGGAGCTATGATGCCTATTGTGTCTCCATCAGTATCCAATTTGGCGATCGGAGCTGCAGGAATAGGTCTTATTGGCTATGATCTTTACACAAGAAAGACCAAGCCACACCACCTACTATTGGGAGCGCTTGCAGTATCGGTATCAGCAGTAGCATTTACAATGAATCCGTCTAGCTTTGCACTCCAGTCAGTTAGAGGGTTTGCAATTACAACGATTCTTGGAGTTCTTGTAGGAATCACAATCACAAGACCGGCATATGCTAAGTTCCTAGAATACCTTGAAGACTAGAAAACAGAGAGGATTATAACTGGTCTCTTGTAATTAGACTTTATGCGAATTCTGGTAACTGGTGCAGCTTCTGGAATCGGAAAAGCAACTGTAGAACGCCTTATTGACAAAGAATATGAGGTTATTGCATTTGATATTGATGAACAGGCTCTAGATGAACTTTCTGAAGAAGTCACGAAATATCACGGAGATGTCTACGATGAAGAACGTGTGAAGCAAGTAGTTGAACAGGAAGAATTTGATGTTCTGGTGAACTGTGCGGGATACTATGAGCTTGGATCTATAGAGGACATGGATTCAGATACGGTGGAATCTCATTTTAAGACCAATGTTTTCGGAACGCTGAACATGATCAGAAATTCTTCTCCGATGCTTAGAAAGAAAGAAGGAAGAATAGTGAATATTTCATCGGTTGCTGGAAGAGTTTCAATGCCTTTCTACGGACCATATTGTGCTACAAAGTATTCACTTGAAGCTTTAAGCGATGCTCTGAGATATGAACTGGCTTCTTTCGATGTAGATGTTGTAATTGTAGAACCAGGACCTATCAATACAGGTTTTAATAAAAGAGCCAGAGAGAAGCTGGAAAAATATCTTCCGGATTCAGTTTATGCCAGCAGATATAACAAGGTTCTAGAAAAAGGTGGGAGGGCTGAAGTCGGTGCTGAAAAAGCAGCCAAAACGGTTGTTAAAGCTATAGAAACATCTGATCCGAAAAGACGCTATACTGTTACATGGGAGGCCTGGCTTTTGCCTAAATTAAAGAGATATCTTCCATCTAGAATATGGGAATATATAATAAGAAAAGGATTGGATTATTGAAGATCCATTACCGCTCCCGCAACATCGTCAGCGTCCTGTAATGCTTTACGAGCTTCATCTTTGCTTGCCCCGGTCTTCTCAACTACAAGTTCAATGTCTTCCGGATCAGGACCGCTTTCTTCCTCATGATAATCGCCCTGAAGCTGGAACATTTCCTGTCCCTGTGCATCAATCTTTGATATCTGTGGGTTTTCGAAAACCAGTTTTTTGTCGCCGATGGTAACCTCTACTTTGTCTGCATCGAGTTCATCCATATCAATTCCCATCTGCTTCATCATCTTGCTCATATCTTGGCCGCCAAACATAATACCAAATCATGTATCCCTATTTTTTAAATCGGTGATCCCCTATCAGAAATATGATCGAATACATAGTGATTATACTACTTGGAGTTCTTTCAGGTGTTTTTACAGGATTGATTCCTGGTATACATCCAAATACGGTTATTTTTGGTTCTATGCCGCTATATTTTTATTTGGATATAGAGTTTCTCAGTTATCTTAGCTTTATCGCCGGTCTTTCAGTTTCACATACTTTTCATGATTTTTTACCGGCTATTTTTCTCTCAGCTCCAGAAGCTGATGCTGCTCTTTCATCAATTCCTGGAACTCAGATGGCAGCAGAAGGCAGAGGTATCGAGGCATTCTATTATACTGTTGGAGGCGGAGTTTTCTCAGTAATAGTATGTATACTTCTGGCTCCTATACTTTTTCTAGGTCTAGAGTCTGTGTACGGTTTTTTTGAGCCTTTTATGGACTATTTACTTCTTTTCTTTCTAGTTTTCATGATTGTAGATGCAGACAGCATTCTATTGGCTGGTCCTGTGGCTTTGCTTGCAGGAATCTTAGGAATTTTATCTTTTGAAATGCCAGTAAACCAACAATATATTCTTCTTCCGGTTTTTACGGGGTTGTTTGCAGTTCCAGCGGTTTTCAGAACTATGGAAGAACGAGATTCTTTGCCTAAACAAAAGAAACCAGAAATAAATACTCAAACAGCTGCTAAAGGGGGATTATTAGGTGTTATAGCAGGTATTATAGCCGGAGTATTTCCGGGATTGGGTGCTGCAGCATCCACATCTTTTCTTTCTCCGCTAATGAATGATTCGGAAAAAGAGTTTCTAGCAGGTATGGGCGGTGTAAATACAACCGATATACTGATGTCGTTTCTAGCGGTTTTTATTCTTGGAAAAGCTCGTTCAGGGGCTTCGGTGGCCCTGAAGTCTCTTTCTGAGATACGTGCTCCGGAAGTATTCTTCTTAATGGGCGGTTCTATCCTCGCGGTATCGGTTTCTGCTCCACTGGCTCTAAGAGTTTGAGGAGGTTTTGTAGGTTTACTTGAAAGAATACGTGTTAAACCGGTGTTGGTTGGTGTACTTCTAATTATATTGTCTTCAACAGTCTATCTTACAGGTTTTCTAGGTCTTTTAATTTTATTTACTGCTTCGTCTATAGGTTATTGTTCAATACTTGCGGGTGAGAGAAAACTCTGTATGGCGGTTCTTCTCGTACCATCGATACTGTTCTTTTCTGGAGCCGGTATGTTTATTTAATTGGGTAAAAAAAGTTCTTCTATGAATGAGCAGAGAGGCTTAATATTGGTTTTGATAGGTCTTTTGAGCGCTGTTACTTTTATGATGGTCGAACCATTGCTCGGTTACTTTCTTGGCGCCATAATACTTGGTTTTATGATGCAGCCTATGCAGAAAAAACTGAGAAGGGTAGTCGGCGACCGTATATCTGCATTTTTACTGGTTATTTTCGGCATACTTGTAGTGGTTTTACCTATACTTGGAATAGGGGCTGCCGTAATTGAAGATGCAGGCAATCTGGCTGAAGATCTTGAAGAAAGCGAAGCTATTAACACAACTCAGATCGAGCAAAGACTTGCCGAATATACAGGACAGAACTTTGATATTGAAACAAGCCTAGATTCTTTCGTAAGCACATTCACCAATACTACTCTCGGAGGATTTTCTCAGATAGTCACTACTTTAACAGAGATTGCAATAGGCGTTACTTTGCTAATATTTTTACTTTATTATCTCCTAAAAGATGGAGAAAAATTTGTAAAATGGCTTAGAGACACAACCCCTTTACCTTCTGATATACAGAACCAGCTTTATGCCAGAGTTAACAAGACAACATGGGCGGTCATCAAAGGACATGTTCTTGTAGCGGTTGTTCAGGGACTTATTGCAGGTTTGGGCCTAGCTATAACTGGAGTGCCTAACTATGCTTTCTGGACATTCATCATGGTTATTCTTGGATTCATACCTATAATTGGAACTGTGGTTGTATGGTTGCCTGCAGCAGCATACTTGTTTGCTATAGACCGTTCTGCAGCAGCAATATTCCTGTTTCTGTATGGTATGGTTATAGTGGGTCTGACAGACAACATCCTAAGGCCTATCGCAGTTGATAGAGGATCAAATTTACATCCTGCAGTCATAATAATAGGTGTAATAGGCGGCGTTTACATATTTGGAGCTGCGGGACTCTTTATTGGCCCAATAATACTAGGTATATTCAAAGCAGTACTCCTAGTATTCAAAAACAATTATGAGGATTTATAGATTAGCTCTAAAATTTTTAAGATAATGTACAAACTCTGTTGAAAGTAGTAAAAACTGTATCCTTGGTTCGTTTTGAATTGGTTTTCTTTAGGTCGATCTGCTGAAAAAGTTTTCAGAACCATGTTTGCATATGAAAGGCGTTTATCTACTGTTCATTGAGATAAAACAGCAGAAAAACATCGATATAGGTGCTTTAGGCCAGATAGATTTTGAACCAGGAACTTATGTTTATGTTGGCTCGGCTATGAACTCTGTAGAAAAGAGACTAGAACGTCATTTTTCTGAAACCGAGAATCTCCATTGGCATATCGATTATCTTACAGCTGAGGCTGATCCTTTCGATTACTTTATACTTCCAGAGAGTTCAGAGTATGAACAGTGGTTGGCCAGTAAACTTGGAAAATTCTGTGAACCGGTTTTTGACTTCGGAAGCTCGGATTCTTCGCAACCCTCACATCTGTTCTACATTTCTGATGTTACCGAAGATTTTTGACTTTTAGAAGACAAGGTATGCTTTATGACGGTGTTCTTCCAGTGCCCTGATTGTGGTTACAAACAGCGGTCTAAAGCTAAACAAAGGGTTAAATGCCATCAATGTGGCAGGAGTTACAAGAAAAGTGATGCAAAGAAATCAACTCAGAAGACTCCTGATGCGGAAAAAGGAACAGGCTTTTTCAGGTATTCAAGGTCAGAGTGATGAGTCTGTTATTTGAAATTTTATTTTAATTGTATAACTATGAACAATTTTTCTATCAAACCACAACATTTTGATCTAGAATTAACTCTTACATGTGGCCAGACCTTTTGCTGGCACAGGGTCGATGGTGAACTATATGGAGAAGGAGGCCGGGATTTCTACAGCTTCAAGAGAGACAAACCGGTCTTGTTGAGACAAAAAGAAGATACAATAGAGGTCGAGACTGAACTCTCAGAGAATGAAGTAAAACAGATGCTTGGTCTACATCATGATCTGGAGGAAATGTTTGAGGAGTTTCCTGAAGATAGTCCTTTGGAGAAAGCAAGAGATGAATACTGGGGTCTAAGGATTATTCAAGATGAGTTTTTCCCATGTCTGATCAGCTATCTTTGTTCGCCGCAGATGAGAATTCCAAGGATAAAGGAAATGCAAAACAAGATTGCAAAAAAATACGGTACGAAAGTAGAGTTTAACGACATGGAAGTATACAGGTTTCCGACCCCGGAAGAGCTTTCAGAGGCTACAGAAGATGAATTAAGGGAACTCGGTGTGGGCTATAGAGCAAAATACATTGTTGAATCGGTAAAGATAATACAGGAAACAGATTTCAACCATGAAGATATCAAGAATATGGAGTATTCAGAGGCTAGAGAGGAGATGAAACGTCTTTATGGTGTCGGAGATAAAGTCGCTGACTGTGTGCTTTTGTTTTCCTTGGGTTTCATAGAGGCAGCACCTATCGATACATGGGGATATAAGGTCCTAGAGTCTCACTATCCGGATCTTCATACAGATGATTACGATCAACTTTCGGAAAATCTAAGAGAATACTTCGGTGAGAAAGCAGGTTATGCCCAAGAATATCTATTCCATGCAGTAAGAAACGATGTTCTAGAGGTGAAAGAGTAAATGAACCAGCAGGAAAAGGTCGCAGATTTTATAGAAAAACACGACATGGATGGAACCCCGGAGTTCCGTATACTTGACCTTGTATCAGAAATAGGCGAGGTCGCAAAAGATGCAACCAAATCTGCAGGTTATGGTGTTGAACCAGAGAACCTTTCAGTCAAAAAAGATGAGATCGGAGATGTATTGTTTTCAGTTCTTGCGGTCGCAGAATCGCTTGATATAGATGCAGATGAAGCACTTGATGTTGCTCTGGAAAAATATGAGAGAAGAATTAATCAGAAAGGTGATCCAGGATCAGAATAACACTGATTAGAGATGAACTGGAAAAGCAGACAGAATCCGAGATAAAAGTTGATGAAGGTACGGGAGTAGATGATTTTCTGGACTCTCAAGGGATTGAACGTGAGGAAGTACTTGTCTCTAGAAATGGAACGATCATTTCTGGAAAGCATAAACTTGAAGATGGCGATGAGTTGAAAGTGATGGATGTAATTGCGGGAGGATAAAGGTTTTATTGACTTCTGACCTATGATTAACTGATGGATTTTCTTGAGTTGGAGGGGAAGGACGAAGAGGACATCGTATTCGATGTTTTCGACTTAAACGGTCTTCAAGAATCACTTTTTGAAGAAATGGAAAACGCAGAACTAACTGTAAAAGAACTTGCTGAAAGAGTTGATAGGAATCGATCAACAGTTCAGAGAGCACTACAGGATATGCTGGATAAAGATCTTGTTCTCAGGGAAGGTAAAACAGATAAAACAGTTTATTATGTATATACGACTCTTCCTAAAGAAGAACTTTCTAGTGTTACTAGAGATGTCCTAGATGAATGGCATAAGAAAGTCAAGCAGCGTTTAAGTTGATAGTTTCAGTATTTCCAGAAAAGGAATGCGAAGTACAGAAACGCAACTACTTGGCTGAATACCTTAAACATCGGAGTTATTGAGAAACCAGCGAAGACATTGATAAACCCAAGTAAGAATACGATACTAACTAGTTCTCCAGAGTATTCTGTTAGTTGATCGGATATATAATCTAGTTCAAACTTTTGTTCTGATATTATTTTTGCTCCTAAAACCAGTAGAAAGTATTTTACTAAAACTGTGGCCATTGTCCATGACTGTTCTACAAGTTGGTATGCGAAGTTTGAAAGTGACTGGAGCACCATAAGAAAACTGTTTCACCTAGTCTGACTTAAACCTGATTATAGACAAAGGAATTAGAAAAATAATTTATGGAGAACCTATTTTTCTCCTTTTTTACCTTCAGAGACGTCGTCAGTCTTGAAGTCTTTAATTATAACGATATCGTCAACTGACTCGACCATCCTGTAAGGAATAACAACGTTCCTTGAACCGCCAACTTTCTGTGCAAGATAGGATCCTTTCTCTGCTCCCACTACAACGGCTCTAACCGCAAACTTTCCAAGGTTGAGCTCAATATCTTTCATTTTTCCACAGTAAGCTCCTTTACGGGTGAAAACGTCCTTATTGGTTATATCTGAAAAATCAAGGATGTTCTGAGACATATTTTTTACCACTCTATAGGCTAAAATACTTGTCAGAAATTTATATACCTTGCCAAAGACCCCGACAAGCGAGTCACGTCAGGTCTGAAACACATCGGATTTTAAACAGTTACCTGCCACATTAGTTATACACAGTTGTCGGGGTGGCAGAGTATGGTCTATCGCGGTGGCTTGCTAAGCCACTGGGCTTCACCGCCCACCCGGGTTCAAATCCCGGCCCCGGCGTTTCCATATAAGATATTTTCTTAACTCTAAGACACGGATTTAGTTTTAATGACTCCAAGTTCGATTTCTGGCGGCCGCATCGAGGTTATCACGGGCTGTATGTTTTCAGGTAAAACAGATGAGTTAATACGTAGGCTTGAAAGATCAGAGATAGCAGGGCAAAAAGTCGAGGTATTCAAACCGGTCATTGATGATCGATACGGCGACGATGTGATCGGATCACATAACGGGAAAGAGTGGAAAGCAAATATTGTTGATACAGAAAAAGAAAATATTGGTTCTATATTATCTAAGGCTTCAGATGCAGATGTTGTAGGATTTGATGAAGCCAACTTCTTTTCTGATGATTTAATTGAGGTATGTGAAAAGCTAGCATCCAAAGGCCATAGAGTTATTATATCAGGTTTGGATCAAACCTATAGAGGAGAACCTTTCCATCCAGTACCTGAATTAATTGCAAGAGCAGACTATGTCAAAAAACTTCAGGCAGTATGTAACAGCTGCGGCCAACCTGCAACAAAGACTCAGAGATTGATTGATGGCAAGCCCGCACATATAGATGAGCCTACAGTCATAGTAGGTGCTGATGAAAAATATCAGGCAAGGTGCAGAAGCTGTCACAGGCTGGAAAAATAGTTTTCTACCAGTCTGCTTTTGAGATAAGTATTTCTCGTTGAACGTGGTATGCTTCTCTTCTGATCATCGCTATGTAGCTGGTGACTGCATAAAGTGCAAATATCAATGAGGTTCCGATGTATGATGCGATTCTCTGGAGTAACTGAACTTCCTCTAGACCTACGGTGGTTGCAACAGAAGTAATTATACTGGCATAGAAAAGTACTTTCAGGCCGGATTGGATTATTTTGATATGTCTATAATGGTTTAGAGATCGCTGGTAGCGTTCAAACTGATGGGCTTCAAGTCCTTCTTTAAGATATTCTCTTACCTCTTTGTCGGCTTTTCCAAGAGGTGTCAACTCGAATAGGTATTTCTTGATCTTCATCAGTTTCCCCGGACTAAAATATTATTTAGAAGCCAAGTTAATTATAGCCTATGCCGCTTTTGAAAACTGATGCGCCGACGTTAGAAAACGTTGAAAGCTGGATTAACTCTAGTCCAATTGATCTCGAGAAGGAGGGAACTCATCTACTTTATTTCTGGAACTACAGTTGTAACTGCTGTAGAGACAGATTAAAATTGTTTAAAAATATTCATCAAGAATATTCGGAAATCAAGGTAATAGGCATCCATACGCCAGAGCTTGGCTTTGAGAGAGATATCAGAAATCTTGAGAAAGCAGTAGAAAAACTCGAAATTGATCATTCCATAGCTCATGACTCTGAAAAACAGGTATCTAAGGCCTATGATATGGCATATTCCAATCGTGCTGTATTAATACAAGATGGAAAAATAGTTTATCAGCAAACTCACAGCCTTGGAAAAAAGGATCTGATAGAGGCTCTAAATCAGTTTACTGGAGCTCAAAGAGAGATAAAGGGTCTGGATAAAGCACAAGAACTGTCTTCTCAAGAGTTTTTTGGTTACAAAAGAACACGAGGATTAAATCAGGAAGGAAACCACCCTGGTGAAAAAAATTATAATCTTCAAGACAACAGAAAGAAAGGAGAAACCTATCTAAACGGCAAATGGGAGCAGAAAAAACACTGCATTGAGGCTAAAGGCAACTCAGAACTCAGGTTTAACTTTGAATCATCCAAGGTGGGTCTAATAGTAGATCCTAATGATGGTATTAGAGATATCAAAGTTTTGATCGATGAAGAGCCAGTATCCCAAGAACAGGCAGGTGAGGATATACGTCTAGAAGACGGCAGAAGCTATATACGAGTAAAAAATCCGGATTTATATAGTCTGATTGATTCTGAACATCAGGAAGCTGAGATAACGCTTGTTCCTGATAAAAAAACAAGATTGTATGCGTTGAGCTTCAGGTAACCTGAGATATAAAACTCTTGGAGAACAACCACAGACTGTGATTTCAAGGTGGATATAGCTCAGAATCGGTTTTTGGCCGCACTAACTTTGCTTACTGTTGGAGTGCTTTTAGGTGGAGGTGCGAGTTTCACTTACGCGGATCAGAGAATAGATGATTTAGAACAACAAGTCCAAAACGAAAACGGACAATCTAATGTAGTATATTATAATCCTCAGCAGGATTCGATCTCACAGCTTTTTGAAGACTCTGATCAATCTGTTGTCTCGATTGCAGCTTTTGGATCTGAAAATTCTCAGGGCTCAGGTTTTGTTTACAGTCAAAACGGTCATATAGTTACTAACGAACATGTTGTAGAAGATTCTAACAGGGTTGAAGTAAGCTTTACTGATGGAACCACTCATAATGCAAGAATAGTTGGAACAGATCCATACACCGATCTAGCGGTTTTGAAAGTTAATAAGAGAAATCTTGAGCCCTTGGATCTGGCTGATTCGTCAAATGTAAGAGTCGGCCAGAAGGCGGTTGCAATTGGAAATCCTTTCGGTCTCAGAGGATCGATGACATCAGGTATAATTTCACAGAAAGGAAGGACTTTGAGAACACAGGGAGGATTTTCGACTCCTAATGTTTTACAGACTGATGCGGCTATAAACCCTGGGAACTCTGGAGGTCCTCTAATGAATATACAGGGCGAGGTTATAGGCGTAAACACTGCTATAGAATCTAACACTGGAGTATTCTCAGGTATAGGGTTTGCAGTACCTTCAAGTACTGTACAAAGAGTTGTACCAGAGCTTATCGACGATGGAGATTATGCTCATCCCTGGATTGGAGTATCTGGAATTGATCTAAACCAGGATATAGCAGATGAGATGGGACTGGAAAACACCACGGGTTTCATGATTGTAGAAGTTGTTCCTGGAGGTCCAGCCGAACAAGCTGGTCTACAGGCGGGAGATAGGAATGTTACGATTGATGGCGCAGATCTAACCGTTGGAGGCGACGTTATAACAGCTATCAACGGTCAACAGATCCGTGGTATATCGGATGTATTGCTTTACCTTGCAAGAGATGCAGAGGTAGGAGGGACAGTAGATATTACAGTTGTTCGTGATGGAGAAAAAATTCAGATTCCACTAACGTTACAGTCTCGGGAACAGGCACAATAAGATTTTCCCGTAATTTCTATGGTTTGTAGCGTAGAATAGCTGCGATGCCGCCGAATTGGTCAAGACGCTCACCGGACTCATGGTCTGTATGAACTATCTGGACTTCTCCACCTTGTTGTTCGACATTTTCAATTATATCAGGTTTCTCGCGGTTTTTTCCCTGAGTTATAAGCAGTTTCTTTACCGCACCTATTTCGGCTAGTTCTTCTACGGCTTCTCCGTAGTCTACTTTGCCGTCTTTCTCAAGTTCTTCGAAGAACTCTTCTACTGCCTGAGCTTCCTCTCCGATCCGGGCATCTTCTACGACTTTCTTCAAAGCTCCACGTTTGATAGCTTCATGTAGACCGGTTTTGCCTGTAACCGATATATCTTGCTGGAATGTCTTTGCCTTTAGTTTATCGGAAAGCTGGTTGTAGACATTGTTCTTTTGCATTCCGGGACCTGCTAGTATGATATTTCCAACATCTTTCCCGGATCGTTCGAGAACTGTCTGTACTTCGCTATAAAAGTCTTCACCTGTCTTTTGATCCGAATACATCTTTCCAGGAATATTTTGACTTACCTTTGAGAGGTCTTTTATGCCTGATTCTTCTACTATAAAGAAATCGGCGCTTCCTTTCTCTACAAGACAGAAAAGGACCTGGTAACTTCGTTTCTCTTCTATTTCCTGAAGCTTTTCCCACTCTGTGTCGGAAAAATCCTTCCATATCTCGAATTCGGTCTCTGGTTCGAGGTTGAAGGTGTGATAGCCAAGTTCGATGTCTTCAGCACCTTGTGTGATCTCTCCGGTAACTCTTAGACGGTCTTCACGATACTCTATTTTTTCTGTTTCAAGCTCCAATGTAACTGTTTTTTTCTCTCTTCCATCGAGCTTGGTTCTCTGTGTCATAGCCTTGAGCCTAGATCTTGGAGTAATAAACTCTTTTAGATGCCAGAGATCGTCTGTATTCTCAATTAGGATTTTTGCATATCCTTCGCTTCGATTGGTTTTCAGTAGCTTCATAGTCTATCAACTGCTACCCATAAATAAAAACCTCCAGACAACATACTCATATTATATGTCTGATGGACCGAATGTTCCGCCGTTTGTAACAGTTGTTGTTCTAGGTATCTCAATATTTGGTTTGTTCTTTATCGCCAGTCAGGCAGAAGGTAATATATTTGATGTTTCGACAACACAAGATTCTACTCAAAGAATAATTTTCGATCAGAAAAGCCCTGGAACTGTAGGCCAGTCCACTTCAGATCATAGAACAATAAATATAGGAGATTTCACAGTAGGTGAGGCCAGAGGCAGTATAAATGCTTATTCGAGAGCTCAACAAGAAATCTCTGATAGAATGTTTGGAGGAGATCAGATCTGGTTCAACTACAATGGCACACAGCCAGAAGGAGGTAACATCAGCTTTGAAGTCCTTGGAAGAGATGGAAGAGGACAGGTATACGTTGATGTCAACGGACAGAGAATATTTAACGAATATCTTGTATCCTCAGGTAGTCCTGAGATAGAAGTTCCAAATGATGCAATAAGCCGAGGAATGAACCGTTTTGAGATAGGCGTAAACAGACAGAGTTTCCTAGGAAGCTCAAATTATGTTCTCGAAGATATAGAGGTAAATGTCAACGATAGGAAGTTCCATGATTACACTGGTAGTTTTCAGATCTACCAGTACGAACTTGAAGACTATGTTGAAAGCCCTTTAACTTTCCAGGTGTCCAATTCTGTAAAGACATCTCCGCTTGAAGTCTATGTTAACGATCAGCAGCTCTATTCTAAAGAACAGGTAAGAGCTGAAGAATCCGTACAGGTAACCCCTCAGAACGCAGATCTTCATACAGGATCAAATACAATCAGATTTGAAACTAATAGCAGACCAGCACAGTATACTATTGATAATACTCAGTTAACGATGCGTTATGTAGGTAACAGTCAGGGAGAAAACGTTTTGAGCAACTTTGGAATGACACAGTCAGACATCAACTTCGCTCAGAGAGATGATACTACAGAATACATAACTTTTGATTATCAGAATCTACTTCCATCCCCTAGGGATCTTCAGATACAGTTAAATGACTTTACTACAACCATAACTCCTACAAACGGCCAAAATAGAATCAACTTTTCAGCATCAGAACTTGAAGAATCGAATTATCTAGCAATTCGGAGCCGAGGAACATATCAAATGAATAATTTGAGAGTTGAATCGGTGAGGGCGGATTAAAAATGAGACGCTCATTACTTGTTAAAAAACATTTTTTAAGCTTGAAAAAGATTTTAAGGAAGTTTATACCATTTTTTGGACAGATAGAGACAGTTCTAACAATTATAAGTATAATTATAGGTAAAGACGTTGATGTATTTGAGGAAATTTATGCACAGATTCCTGTAGTTGGAGGTATACTTACAGATGGTGGTTCTACAGAACAAGGTTCCTACGTTAACGAAAACGGAGAGATAATTACAACAGATGGAGGGATTCGTAGAAGAAATTATAACAACAACTCTGGTGCATCAGAGTCTGGTTCTATGATCAAGAAGTTGTTCATGATTGGAGGTCCAATTGTGGTCGTTATGTTCCTTTTAGGATCCGGTTATGCTGAATTCGGTGTTGGCCAGATAGGTTATCAGGCGGCCGGATTAGATCTTCCAAATATAGGAGCTACAGTTGCACAAGGTGTGAAAACCGTTCAGTGTGTAGGAGATGTTGCATGTGTACGACAGTGGCAGTTTAACAATACTCAGAGACCGGGCTCTCAAGAAGTTGGTCAAGAATACAAGTTAGAGATTGAAAATTTCAATGTAAACGATGGATTTCCTCTTGATATAGCTAACAGAAGATCAGATGATAGAGTGCCTATTGACTTTTCAGTTTACAATCCTAGACATGGACTTAAGGGAATTGATGCTAAAAACGTCGCTTATAGGGTTGGAGTCTATGACAATGCTGGATCTCTGTTGAATGATCCAAGCTGTCAGACGGGATGGCTTCCACTAGGCGGAGAGTATGCTGACAATGATTTTGGACAGAACGGTACAATACTTCCTGGAGGTTTTGCAACACCGCTTGGATCCCATGGCGAACTTAACCTTAGAGAATGTGGCTTATTACAGTCGGCTCTAGGAATCAATAGACGTGTGAGGCTACAGATGGCTTATGATTATTCTTCCCAGTCGACATTGCAGGTTCAGGCTATGTCTAGACAGAATATGCTTTCTCTTGAAGAAAGACCTAGATTCAAAGATTCACAGACTGCAGATACTCCTGTTAAAACTTATGTCAGTGTGGAATCTCCGATAACATACAGAGATAACACAGAGACCGGCTCTGCTGAATCAAGTGTATTCGGCCTAAGGGTTGGCTTTGATACTGGACAGAGAGACATAAAGTATCGTGTTCACCCAGAAGGATTTAGACTCTATGATTCAAGCGAAACGTTAGATGTCGATAGCTCCGATGGATTTGAGTCAGAGGCTATTACATGTGACGGTCTAACACAACAGGAGGGAGATCGATACAGTTTCTCCTCTGATATGAATGATTATCTAAACAACAGACAGTCAAATTCGTGGTTTGAATCCGATTCAGGCCCATCACCTGCGCGGTGTTCTATGGTTCTAGAAAACCCTGGATCTATCAGTCCTACGGGAGAGACATTAACTTTCAGAATTGATGCTAACTACACTGTGATGCTTGAAGAGATTGTTGGAGGTTTTAAAGTCCAGAACTCTCAATGTTCTAGGTTTGAATGCCCTATGCTTGTACCGCAGTCTCACGAACAAGCACAGGCAGGTAATTTAATCAGCGAATGTGAGTCCAGAATCCGTCTAGATGCTAACAATGGTTGTGGTGCTAGAATGGGTGAAAACTGGGTTGATGTAGAATTGGACTATGCTCTAGAAGGTGATGTGGATGCCAAAATTGAAGAGGGAGAGACAGCCGTAAAATGGACAAATCTTCTGAATGTTGTAAATAATCAAAGATCGGGAGGTCAGGAAAGTTTTAATTACAAGAGCGATAGTATAGGATCCAATACAGTTATTGGAGTTGATCTAGACTCTTTTGCCGGGACAGATGCAGGAGTTTTAGGTATTAGAAAAGAGGTTGGAGAACTCGAATTTGAGAACGTAGATTACCAGATATGTGAATCTGAGGACAATTTGCAATCTAGATATCCACAACAGTCAGTAAACGGAGATGAGCTGGTTTTCGCATCAGTATACAAAGTGGATTGCCAGAATATTCTTGAAGACTACCTGGATAGCAGAGGATGTGAAGAAACCTGGGGTGAGGCTTTAGTAAACGTTGCAACTCTTGATGTTGCAGACTGGTTTGAAAATACTAGTGATAGTTGTAGGAGAGCATTAAGCGAGTACAGAGAATGTGAAAACGGTATAACAGGTTATAGGCCAGAATCTAGTAGGCTTGCGTGTATAGGTTCATCCAACTAGAGAAAGCAGGTTACGTGTTCCAAGCGCCAGGCCTAAGAGAGCTATCAAAAACAGATAGTAGTTTCTCTCGTCGCCTTCTGTGTTTTCATCAATATAGTAAACAATCGGGATGATTGCTGCGGTTTTCATAATGAACATTCCTGTAAGACCAAAGTTGTTTATGAAAAATTGGGCGAGTACGTGTTTTTCCGCTCCGCCAAATGCTAGTGAGGCCACAGTTGTTGAGGCATCAAAGTAGTGAGCGACCACTGGCAGGCTGAAACTATATGAAATGAGTTCGGGTTTTAGCAGCTTCAATACAAGGTAGAAAAACAGTGTAGATACTGTCATAACGCCTGTGAAATAAATCAATGCGTTAAGATTAGACAGACTATGCAGGCTCAAAACAGCCAGAAAACCCAACAAACCTGTAACGAAAAACGGTTTATAGTACTCAATTTCTTGATATTGTCCGATTTTCTTGCTTACAAATAAAGCTCCTGCTGTAAAACCGAACATCAATATGTAGATGAAAGGGGTCTCAAGCAAAATAGTGTTGACTGCATTGATATCTTTCAGAGATCTTGATGCACCTCCAAGCAATATATAAGGCGTAATGCCGATGAAGAATTCGCGGTTAAATTTGATACCTAGCTTCTTTGATACGGGATATACTACATAGAGTGCAGCTATTCCAAATAACAAAGCATAAACAGTAGTATTAAACGGATTGTAGTATACTGATTCGTTTACTATGGGGGTCCAGAACTTTTCAACTAAAAAGCTTTTAACGGCGGATAACATAGCTTATACATGCAAGACCAAAAGCTAACTTTAAGTCTATTGTTTCTAGTTGTAGTGGTTTCAGGATGTGCTGATAGCGGAGGAAAAGTCTCAGGCGAAGCAATATCAGTTACAGGACCTACTCTACAGCCTTCAGATATACGTGAAGGTGCATCAGTTCAGGCAAGTTTGAGTGTTGAGAACACAGGTGAAATTCCAAGCCAGGTGATTGTAGGGGAAAACGGAGATCAAATTATGACAGATTATTGTACTGATTTTTTCAATATAAACAGGTTCCAGGCCAGCAGCTCAAGAAATTCAGATACGGTAGAAAAATATGATTTGAATCCTGGCGAGACAGTCCGGATGAACTGGAATCTCGATCAGGAGGGTGTGAGCGTACCTCTTAACGGTTATAGCTGTCCTGTAAAGTTTCAGGTACCTTTTAATTATACTGTTCAGGCCTACCAGCAGCTTCAGATAAAACAGGAAGATATCGAAACCGAGGTAGATCTATCCTCACAGACTTCGAAAGGTCCTTTGAGCATAGCAATTGAGACTATAGGCAGCAGCTCTAGAACTGGGGCGCCTGTTTTCTTGGCAAGAGATAGTCCTGAGGCTTTAATACAGATTGTAAATGAACAGCCTGAACAAAGTGTCTTCAGGGGTGTAATCAGAGTCAAAAATCTTGAGATAGAATCTACAGGGGTTGAACTTGGAGATGGATGTAGGAATATCGAACAGCCTATCAAGATTGATCGAAATCAAATGTCTGAAATCATCAGATGCGATATAAATACTGATTTAGATGGTGATCGGAGTAAAAGAGCAGAATTAACAGCTTCTGCTGATTATACATATGTTAAGGATGTTGGTTCAAGAACAGTGGAGGTAGAATACAGTGGAAACTAGGATAATGGTTCTATTAGCGCTAATTGTGTTTGTTTCAGGTTGTGCGGACAATACAAATAATGAGGATCCTGAGTTAGGAGTCTCAAGTGGAAAGGGACTGGAGATTGAGAGTCTAGGTGTTGCAGATGATACTTTAACGCCCGGACAGCAGACCACACTATCTATGACTTTGAAGAACTATCATACCCAAGAAATCGAGATAGATGATATTTCTGTGTTTAATGACGGTAATTTAATCCTAGGAGATGATCAAACCGAGACAAATGAAGATAAGATAGCTGACTGCAATCCAGAGGAGATCGAGCCGGCACAACAAGGCATAGCTCCTGAAATGCAATGTAGTTGGACAATTGCCGCACCTTCTAAAGAGGAGCTAGGAGCATTCAGTTCAAAACCAATCTCTTTCAATGTGAGGCTGGCGTATGATTCGAATATAATTAACAGCGAACCTATGAAGCTCCAGTTTAGATCAGTATCGGATATAGATAATACAGAACCGTTTGAGAAAACTTTCGCAAATGGCGAAATAGAGGTATCGATGGAAGTGGAGAAACCCGCTTCTTTTGCAGGGAAAACTATGTACTTTACAGTTCAGAATACAGGATCGGGTTCAGTAGACGGTAGCTACAAGTTTGATTACAATCCTGAAACAGTTTTTGAAGACTGTATAAATAATCATAGAGAAGAAGAGCCGGTTGTTGGTTCAACCGCAGAGTTCTCTTGCCAAGTTCAGCACGATAGAGAGTCTATACGCAACCTTTTCACGTCCGTTTCTTATAAATACGTCAAAACACCAATTGTTGATGTAGAGGTCGTCAGCAGATAATGCAGCTATCGAATAGAACAGGATTAATTTTACTAACACTAATAGTAATAGTTTCAGGATGTGCGGATAACTCTAATTCAAGCGGAGTCACAATCAGTCAAAATGAAGGTGTCTCAATAGAAGGTTTTTCAGGTTCTCCTTCAGAAATATTTGAAGGTCAGCTCACAACGGTCGAACTTCAGTTAAGAAATGTAGGAGGTACAGAAGCAGAAAACGTTGTAGCAAGGTTGTTCAACAGAGATTTTGAAGGAGATGGCACCTGGAATATTCAGGGGCAAGGCGAGAGCGTTGATGATCTGAAAAATATTTACTTTGGCAGCTTAGAATCTGCTGATCCGGATACTGATGCTCCAGCAATTTCAGTGCCTAGAACTTGGAACTTAGAGGCTCCTGATCTAGAAGTATCCCAGCAGGTACCTTATGATTTCTACACAAGAGTTTTTTACCAGTACAATACTAGGGCAAATACAGAAGTTCAGATAATGAGTAATGAACGATATAATGAGCTTGGAGTATCTAGATCACAGCCTGAACTCGACAATAGTGGAGGACCAATTCAGCTCGATATTAGAACTCGTACTCCGGTAGTATTCACAAGTACGGGACAAGATACTCAACCAGTTCCTATTCGAGTGGTTGTAACTAATGAAGGATCTGGCACATCTTTTGTCCAATCTGCATATACTGGCGAGGAAAGCTATGAAATCGGAGAGGACGATACAGGTAAAATAGAATTAGAGATTGGAGCAGCTGGAAACTCTGTAAGCTTTGATTCTAACCAAGAAACAGTACGGATGGTAAATGGAGAAGGTGTAAAATCGTTCACTATGAATGTAGACAGAGTATCGAGCCAGGATATTCAGAGAACTGTCCCTATAACAGTAACTGCTAACTACGGTTACTATCAGGATACAAGTACTTCAATAACAGTAAACGGTAGAGAAGGCAGTGTTAGTGGGGATGACGAAGAAAGTGATGATACTAACGACGATACCAGCGATGATACTGATGATTCTGGTGCTGCTGGAGAAGGTCCTGGCGTATAAAGGTGGTAACTTGAAAAAATCCATAATATTAATTTTTGTAATTTTAATTTCTATTTCAGGAGCAGTTGCTGAAGCCGCACAGAGCGGACCTGGAACATCTGGCGATACACATATAACTCAGACCATATCTTTAGAACCTGGATGGAACTCTGTTTCTTTCAAAGTCTCTGGGGTAAGTTTTACCGAGGACATAAAGCCCCAATGTTCGTTTAACTGGTATAACCAGCAACTAGCTGAAGGCACTTCTGTAGAAGATATAGCTGATCAGAATAAATACTACGTGTGGTCTCAAAAAGGAGGGTCTTGGAGCCACCCAGATGAACTTGAAACTTCAAGGGGATACAGCCTTAATGTCAATTCTGAATGCGATCTTGAGGTAGCTGGTACAAGAGAAAGAATCGATAATTTTGAGCTAGAAGATGGTTGGAATCTGGTTAATGTGCCATCTGGTTTAGCTTTCGCTCAAATAAAAAATGAATGCTCACTGCGATGGTATAACCAAGACCTAGATGCCGGAGCTTCAGTAAGTGAAATATCTGAAGATGAAAGAAGATATTATTGGGTTAATGATGGAGGATCATGGAGAGACCCTCATAGACAAGATGACCATCGTGGAGATGACGGGGTTTATATCAATTCCAATGGAGCCTGTCAAATAGATTCTTGGCCTTACGATGGAGAAGATAGCGATACTGGTTCTGAGAATCAAGATCGGAGCGGGGAAACCGATAGTTCAGATGACTTCATTCACGGAGATCTTTATTTCTGGGATACTGAAGCTGAGACAGATCTCGTCAACTCCGAGGCCGGAAGCGATGAAAACGCCGAGTTGAGCTATAATATGTATGATGGTGATATTGAAGGCCAGTTTAGATGGGACAATGAGAATAATAAGGAGTATACTTTATGGATGAAAAATGAGCAGACAGGTGAATCTGCTGTAATAAAAAGAGAAGATGAGGCCATAAACTTCCCTGTTTATAGTCAAACTTTTGAGGTAAACAGCGTTTATGATCTATACATGTTGTCGGATGAGGGTTGTACTGATTTCAGAATTGCAGTTCTTCCTGCTGATTGGAATGGAGAAGACTCAGATGTATCCTCACAGGCATATCAGGATTCAATCTTTACTTTCTGTCCATACAGTAACAATGAAGATGCTGATTCGGATGATCAATGTAATCCAGGTTATACCTGGAGTTCTTGGACTGAAGAATGTATTGAAATCAACGAAGATATAGAAGATGGTCTAGATCAGATTGAGAATACCAAATGGAGCGTTACAGCTGAGGATAATACTATCCATACCTTAGATGATATTTCTCTATCATCAAGTTCTGGTTCTGACGAAATAATGATTCATACAGGATACAAAGATGGAGAGTTAGCCGATCATGGTCAGACCGGGTGGTGTGGTAATATGTACTTTGAAACGTCAAGTCTTGAACTTGGTTTGGCAACATTCACTATTGAGATGGAGGAGCTAGAGAATACCAGGTTCGGTGCCGAACAGGACACCCAAACTCCTTATATTATGGTGGATGGGGAGCCTATATTTGAAAAAGACGATGGATTTATATCTCCAGGAGATTCACATGAAGTTTCTGTTGAACTACAATCAGGTGAAAATGTTAAGATAGGGTTAGAGGAGAGAGATCTAGTTTGTGGCGGTTACAACAAAAGAACCAAAGCAGTAATTGAAGTTGATGATGGTAACATACCTGATGGATACCGGCCTTAACAAAAAATCTGTAAAGATTTCTTCCTTTACTTCTTTCTGAATTGCAGAGTTTAGTACAGTAGGTAAAGAAGATTTGCTGTTAAATAAGAAGAAGGAATATGTTGGACTGGTTGTTTATTACCAGTCACTAAACAGGACTACTGCTGTAATTGCGAGTCCTACTATGATTGAGATTGCTGCCTTGACTAGGTTGTCTGCAGATCCTAGGCCTGAAACAAAATTGGAGATGTTTGAGGAGAATGCTCCTGTCAGACCATTTATTCTGTTCTGGTTGCTTTCTATTGCTTCTTGAACCTCTTCTCCGATCAGCAGTGTTACTTCTTCAGTTCTTCTAACTTCGTTTCCTTCTGAGATTGCTGTGATCTTGACCTCTCCTTCTTTCTGGTAAGGAATCCCTGCGTAAATGTAAGCGGTATCTGATTCGCCTGCTCCAATGGTTACTTGCTGAGGTCTGATGTCTACCCAGCTAGGTCCTTCATGGGAGAGTTCGTAGGTGTTTTCTCTTGTTCCTGTGTTGTTCAACTGGATCTCATAGATTGTGCTTCTGTTCTCGCCTGCGCTTGCGACGTTAGGCACAACATTCATCTCTAAGTCCCAGCAGTTTTCAACTGTCAAAGTCGAAGTTCTGGACTTGACAGGTTGGTCGAAACTTTGTGCGGTAGCTGTGAGAGTGACGTTGTGGTTTCCGATTTCAAGTCTGCTTGTGTCTATATCTGTTGCAACTGTGCTTGATTCTCCTGGTTCAAGCCGAATTTCATCGTCTGTAAGGTTGCCTGTGTTTACATCAAGAGTGTATCTTTCTGTGGCAACACCTGTGTTTTCAACTCTGAATGCAATGGACCCTTCCTCGGATTCACATGCATTTACTTGTCGGCTCTGTGCTTGAAGAGTCATATCCATTCCATTCCGTACATTAACTGTTGCCGAATCTGAAGCTTCTACAGTCGATTCTGCTACAACGTTGATCTGCTGTGTTCCAAGACTTTCAGGTCTTATTGTAAGTGTTGTCTGAGCTGAACTCTTTCCTTCTATATCTAGCTGTGTGTCATCAAACTCTCCGATGTTTGAAGATAGGCTGAAAGTGTCTGCTTTAGTTCCTGTGTTCCTTACTGTTACTGTATAATCTGTATCTGTGAATGCAGCTATATCTTGCTGTTCTGGTGTAACTGATACATCAGAGGAATAACAGATCTCTGTGTTGAAATCAACGTTCTGGATGTCCTGTGCGTAACTTGTGGTGGATGCCGCCACTATGTTGAAGTTTTCCTGCATAACTTCATCTGCTGAAGCTGTTAGGGTTACTCTCTGGGTTTCTCCGTCTTCAAGTGTTAAGCTTGTTCTAGAGAGTTCTCCATATCCTGTTGATAGTTCAAATTCTTCGTCTTGAATTCCTGTATTTGTAACTTCTACATTGTATGTTGCCTGTTGTCCAAGACATCCTGTCTTAGAAGCTCTATCAACTGCTAGACTGACTTGGTGATCGGCAATTACGTTTACTCTTCCGTTAACAGAGTACTTATTGCCACTTGCCTGAGAAGTAGCCGTAATGTCAAATGAGTATGTTCCTTCCTTTCTGTCTGTATCTGGATTGTACCAAACATTAACTGTTTCTTCCTGTTGTGGATCCAGTTTGACTTGTTTTGGTGCTATACTTACTTCCCTAGGGCTGTTAGAACTTAGATCGTATACGTCTCTTGTAGGTCCTACGTTTTCAATAGTTACTTCGTAGGATGTGAAAGAATTGATCTTCGTACTTGATTCTCCGGGAAAAATGGTTAGATCTGCTGTGCTCGCGGCCGCTAATCCCGCGAATACTGTGATTAGTAATGCTGCTGTTGTGAATTTTTTCATAGTATACATTTTATTGCCACCTGTAGATAACACTTTATCCAATTTTTATATATTAGTCGATAGTGACAGCGCTTAACAACTCTAGAGTAAAAAATAAACCTAGAGGTTGAAGAACTGACTCATTCTGTCAAAGAATGAGGTTTTTTTAGGGTTTTTGGTCCCGCCAGCATAGACATTGATCTGCTCGCTGTAAATTGTGGTGTCTTGAGAAACCACGGTTACGGTTGGTTCAAACGTTCCTTCTTCTATAGGTGTGATGTAAAAGTAGACTGTCTCTTTTTCTCCCTTGGTGAGAATTACATCTTCCTGACTCTGGCTTAACCAAGTAGTTCTTATGCCGTTTAACTTTACCTTGTAATTTCTGGTATCGTTGTGGGTGTTGTAGAGATCTACTTTTATCATTCCTGATTCTGATTCTACTGTTGCTATCTGGTTAGGGAAGTTAGTTACCTCGTTTCCTAACTCAAGTACTTCAACAGTTTTCTCGATGCTGGAGCTTTCTTTTCCGTATGTAAGTGTCTTTATCTGGTACTCGTGTTCTCCTGGCTCAGAAGCTTCTGTATTGAAACAGACCTCGCCGTTACCGAACTTTGAATCAACTATTTCTCCGTTTTTGGTTAGGAAAACCTGTGGTTCGATCTGAGAGTTAATGTTGCTACAGACTTCAAAAGTTTCTGATTCGAATACTTTGCTTGAAGCTCTTATTCCACTGATTTCTGTCGTAGGCACTGCAGTTACTATTCCTGAAGTCTCTGCCTGGCCAGAACTTACTCTAATTATATTGTCACCTACTTGGTTGAGTCGGATGTAAGTGCTGTAATAACCATCAGGCTGTGTAGAAACACGTGCTTTTCTTTCACCGTTAGCTCTAATAGTTACTTGCGATCGGCCTCTGATTCCATCGACATAACCCTTGACTTTTACGGCGCTACCTACAACTGTCTGATCTGGACTGAATTCTGCCGTGATTCCTCTAGCAGCTCCACTATCAAAGTAGTTTCCTCCATCATCTGGAATCTGAGCGCCACAATCTCTAACATTAATTGTCTCTCTTGTCTGATCGCTGACGTGGTTGGTAGCTCTTATATCAAATCCCTCTCTACCGTTTCCTTGGACGTTTGTGAACCTCAAAGTTGCAGATTTTGTCTCTGCCACATCGAGTGCAAAGCTTTGACCTGTGTTAATTGATCCTAATCCGCTACCTGTAATTGTTACAAGTTCATGGAATCCTCCACGGTTTTCTATCCTCATATCTACAGTAAAGCTTCCTCCTCCACAAACAGAGTTAGGATAACTTACATCTGTAATTGCAAGACCTTCGCTATCAGATCCATCATCTTCATCATCCGGCCTATCCGTATCGTCAGATCTACAGAGATCAGAGTTAAAATCTTCGTCAAAACGGATATCTATTGATTCTCTTTCTCCTTCGCTGAGATAAGTACTTCTAGATTCTCTTTCGCCTTTACATTCTACTTCAATATCGTAATCATCTGAGTCGAGATAGAAACGAGCATCGCCATCTGAACCAGTGTATCTTATTTCTCGATCACCGTTTTCAACCGTGACTCTGGCATCTTCAAGTTCATCATATCCATCGTCTTCAACATGGATATCAAGTCTTGCCTGCCTGGATCTGTCTCTACGATCTATCTCTCTTAACGTAAATGATATTTCTCTATCCTGGTTCGGGTCAATACTTACTGTCTGTGTTTTCGTTCTGTAACCGTCTTTTGAGACAGTTATGTCTATATTTCCTGATTGGACCTCGAAACTTGCTTGTCCATCTCTATCTGTGTGCTGGCTGAACCAGTTTTCATTATCTACGACAACTCTTGCATCTCTGATAGGGTCACCATCACTGTCTTCGACAAATACGTTGAGGTTGCCGTTTCCGACTATATCTCTGCTTTCTGTTACTTCGAAACTTCTGACATCACTGAAAGTGGTTGCACCATTTTCATCGGTCGCCTCTATACCCCACATGTAGTCGCCTTCGCTCAAATCAGAACTTGATAGTCTGAAACTTTCACTAGTTCCAACGTTTTTCCTAATAATATATTCGTCATCAAGTGTGGATTCATCGTTTCTTTCTTCTGCGATAAATACTGTTGATTCTACATCATCGCCGTCAGGATCTGAAACGCTCCATCTTAGTCTGTATGGTAGTTCAATTTCCTGGCCGTTGGAAGGTCTGTCTAAATCAACTTCTGGAGCCGAATTTTCATCATCTGATATTACTTCCAGAGTTTCTGTTGTGCTATCTGTATCACCATCTTCCTCTTCTACTGTAAGTTCTACGGTATATTCTCCTTCATTGTTGTATCTGTGGCTGACATCTGGATCGTCGTCTGTGTAGGTGTCACCGTCTCCAAAGTTCCAGCGGTATTCTTCTATATCGCCTTCGCTGTCTGATGCATCTAAGTTAACCCATTGTTCTGTTTCAGGATTAGTCGGAGAGTAACTGAAAGAGGCTGTTGGTCCTGGATCTGTTTCCTCTCCACATACACTTGACTCGAAGCTTTCCTCAAAATTAATGTCTACTTGTCTCTGTTCTCCAGATTCTATTTCAATGTTGTATTCGTTTTCTGTCTCGCCGTAGCATTTAACTTCTATATCAATATCTGTATTGGCCGGTAGATCGTTGAATTCAACTTCTCCATTGGAATCTGTGTATTTAGGCCCTCTGGTTACTCCATCGCTAAGTTCTACCCTAGCATCCTCCATCTCTTTACCGTTCATGCCGTCGTTGTCTTCTACGTGAACTTCTAGGCTTCCTGTAGCATCTTCCTGTTCTGTAAACTCAATAGGTCTGACCAGTGAATTTTCACTTAGTTTTCCGGCTTCAGCTTTTATTTGAAACTCTTCTGTACCGGGCGAATCTCGAGAGAATGTATCGCTGATTGAGCAACCATCACTACAGTCTCTGCCGGTAAAAACTCTATCATCAAGAGTCTGCCAAACTACCTCGCCATCCTCTCTATGGCTAATTCTAATTGCAGTTATGCCTGTCCCTGTAACTGTGCCTTCTATGTCTATACTTTCTCCAGCTGTTGCAGAATTATCTGAGATATCGATACTAACAGAATCAATTGTCCGTAAAACTCCTGTGGTCGAACCACTAAAAATTATCAGAAGCACAAATATTATTCCAAATAACTTGGCTTTCTTCAACATTTATCGTCTCACCTCACATTCAAGGCCTTCGTTGTCAAGATATCCGATCACTTCATCGTCTTCAATTATATTTGTATCATATAGTTCGCCATCTACCTGAGCTTCGTACTCAAAGCTTTCTGGATCTCCTAGACTATCTTCTATGTTTGTTATCTGTTCTTCCGATAGGCACTGGTTAAATTCATCCCAGCTGTAGACTTCTCCTGAGGAAATATCATAAGCTGTTGGATCTGGAGTGCCGTTACCATTATCTACGTTTGCAGAACATGGTCTTTGTTCTCCATAAAGCCCAAATACGTCGCTATCCCAGCCACAGTCTCCGAGTCTGAGAATTCCGTCTCCTGCAGGTTCATCTCCAGGAACAATGTTAGTATAATCAATTACTGCCGCTCCGGCTAGTCCGGCTAAAACTTTTCTTCTGTCTGGGTCAAAATCTTCGGTCTTTTCACGTCCCCAGCCGAAGAAGTTCTTGATTCCTCCGCCTATATACTTGGCAGTGTTTTCTATCCCTGTAAAATCTATATTGTAGCTGGTATCTCTTCCATCTACATCTTCTATCTCATCGTATATGTCATCTATTTCGAACCAGAGCTGATTTATATTGTCAAAATTATCGTCTATACTGTCTCTGTTTTCCCGTGTAAAATTTGCCAGCTCTACGATCTGTTCTTCATGGTCTTCTAGATCGCCGTAAATATTTTCAAGCGATTGTTCGACTTCTCGATTGTGCTCTTCCACCCGTCCGCCAAGATATGCGAGGGCTTCCTCCAAAGTTGTGTCGTCATCTCTAGTTGACATGGTATCCAATGTTGTTATTATGTAGTTGTTATCTTATAAAGGTTTTGTTATTTGACAGTAACAACTAATCGTATAGTATGTCGGAAACATTTTGGTCGGACATATCTTCCTCGTGAGATTCTCTTAAACGTTCTAACCTATTAGATGATCGCTCATACTCATCTGATAGATCGTTTATTGATTCTGTGACATTTTCATAATCTGGAGTATCTGATGTGTCTCTTATTAGGTCTTCTAGATCGCTATAGAGATTTTCCAGGTCCCTTTGAGTTGTATAATCAGAAGGTATGTCGTCGACAGTCGCAACGTTGTCTGGTATGTTTTCAAAGCCTTGTTCAACAGTTCTATATACTTCAACTACTATTTGGCCAAGTTCATACTGGTTGTTTTCTAACCTATTTAGGTGCGGTACTAATTCATTATCAAGATAGCTAGTAATTTGATCGACTATTTCCTCGTCAATGCCGTCAATTTCTTCGAGAATTTCTTCTCTAGATTCATCTATGGAATTCTGAATATTCTCAATATCTTCTTCAATATCTTGGTGGATAGGACCGATGTCTTGTATTATTTCTAGGCTCAGTGACTGTGCCAGTCTCTGGTAGATGTCACCTTCTATCTGTATGGTGGGCGTCTCTGAACTCGGTGATTCTCTTTCCTCAGAAGGCTGTAAGGGGACAGTTTCTTCTTCCTCAGATCCTCCTAACGGGATCCTCTCTTGTTCTTCCGACTGTAATAATTCGGACCAGCCTTCGAATGTTTCAAAATTGTTATCGGAAATATTTGTCACCTATGAGTAATAATAATAGATTAGGCATTTAAATGTTTTGCCGGTTTTCGGGCTTAAGGTTGTTGCCAGCTACGCCTAAAAACCTAGACTCGCTTTGAAGTTCAGGATACCACTCATCTATTCTTCTCCATACGCTGTTGTTTTGGTTTCCAGTAATATCGTCGATTTCATCAGTTTCTAAACCTGCAAGATCTCTCATCAAGTTGTTAACATGGATTGTACTAACTTGGTCTTCCAGTCCGCTCCATCTTGCAATAAGGTCTGCCATAGATCCGGGGTTGCCGTTTAATTCTGGGGAGAGATAGACTTTTCCATCGTCTTCATATTCAAGAGCTCTTTCTATTGTAGAATCTGGTAGGTGTGTGATATCTTCTTTTTTGGTTTCAAGAAGATCAATGCCTATTTTAAAGGGTTTTTCAGGCAGATCTGAGTTGTAGTTAAACTCTTTAGGTCCAAAAGAATTGATTATGTCCATTGAAAGATCCCTTGCTCCTGGAGGAAGCAATCCTGGATTGTTGGCTGCAACATCTGAATATATAGATTCTGATATGTTGTCGCCATAGTCTACGTTTATAGGCATTACTCTACCTGATTTCAATGCGTTTAACGCATTCCCATATACGCCTAGGTCCTTTCCGTCAACCAATCCATCTATGTTCGATATGTTGGTACACAAGTTTCCGTTGGCGGCACTTCTACGTTCGGCATTAACTATGTCGTCACCGACAGTGATCACTCTTAGATCGCTATTGTGAGGGACTTTCGGCTGTATTAGGTGTAGTTCGTGGAAAGGAATATCCTTCTTGGATCTAGGGGGGTTATCTACTATGTCTTTCAGAGGTTTGTCAAGTTCTTGAGTTATGTAGTCTCTTGCTCCCTCTATATCGTCGAATCCTTCTACTCCGTCTCCACCGTATCCGTTAAATGGCTTTACTACATATCCGTGGTCTCCTCCATCTCCGATCTGTGCTTCGACTGCTTCTTTTCCATCATAGATTAGCTCGCTTGCAACTGCTGAAGGTATGCCTGGGAGATCTGCTTGATCCAAGTGTTTGGCAGTAGTTAATTTGTTGTCGAAAGTATCCATGATTGAAGGAGGGTTAACGATAATGGTTTCATCATCGTTTTCCAAATAGTCGAAGAAATCTGTTAACATGCTGTTTCTTGCGACAAGAGACATGTTGACGACATAGTTTTCTTCTTCATACATGTCTTTTAGATCTTCCCACTGTTCTGGTTTGAAATAATGTGATGACCAGTTTATTAGAGGTTTTGTCTCGTGGTGGTCGCTACCATTGTAGCCTGTAGGTGCAGCTAAGGCACATCTTCGAAGATGAGACCAGCTTCTGGTATAGTCTCCTGTTGGTTCGGTATAGGTCATCAAAGATATAGGTTCATCTGTAGCTGCAAAATAGGGTCTTTTTTTACTCCCATGCCAGTCGGGAAAATGTTTTTCCTGAAAGTAATCGAGGAACTCGTCAACTTCTTCCATATTCATAATTATATGACCTCTATTCCTCGATCGCTCGCTCAAATACTGTATTGGCCTGTTTTTTGTCCGTTTTCATTTTCATATGTAACTGTTGGATACAACAACATTATAAACATTTTGTTACTGCTTAGTTAATACAGATTTGTTTTGTTAAAATATGAAATCTATATCTGCGGCTTTTAGCTGTAAAAATCTTCAGGTATAATCTGAGATATTATTTCCATGTTCGAATTGTGGGCTCAACAATGCTATGATCCTGAATACTAATTGAAGAAATTTGAAAAATTGTTTCTAATAATGGGATATAATAAGTTAGCCGTTTAGTATTTCAGAGATGCTTAAATCCGACATTTTCTCTTTATGATCCTCTCTCATTTTTCTCATAGTGTCGGTAGATCTCCTGTATTCTTCACCCATTTCCAGAACTACATCGGCAAGGTATTCAGTTTCTGTATCTCCATCTCTGTAAGATTCTAGTTCTCTTTGCATCTGAGGTATAACTTCTTCGTATTCTTGAGTTAATGTTTCTAGATCTCTTACTCTCTGTGCTACTTCTGAAGAGTATATTTCAATCTCTTCGATTATTTGTTCGATTTCCTCATTTCCTGTATTGGAATTCTCAAATTCTTCAAATGCATTGTACAGTTCATCGAGTTTTTCAGTAAGTTCTTCTATTCTTGTCATCTTCTAAAGTCCTCTAAAAAGCTTTCAACGGTATCATTTTCTTCAGGAACAATCACTCCGTCTACAGATTTTAAGCCGTATCCTATGTCATCTATCTGGTTTTCTACCACTCCTATCTGTCTATAGCCTTTCATCAATCTTCCTCCCTCTACATTATGATTGGTTTCCAGATTGTTGATTTGATCGTAGAAAGCTCCGTTTGGCTCAAACTCACTTGATCCGCCAGGTCTGGATTTTCTTACAAGTTCTTCGTAGATGAAAGTTGGTTTTTCTGAAAGCCAATCCGAAAAAGAATCTTTTTCTAATCCGTTGTGGTGTTCCAGAGCATCTGAGTATAACTCATTTTCGTAAACTCGGATTTCGTTATCAAGTATGTTAGAAAAGACTTCTTTGAGCTCTCTAGGTCGAACTGAATCGACAAAACCTTCCCAGTCCAAATAACTTTCTCTGGATTCATTTTCTGTTCCTGGACTAACGGTTACAGACAGGTCTCCGTCATAGTCTTCGCAAGGATACAATAGGTTTTCGGCATCTAGGCTTTCTATAGGCAAATCTATTTTAGAGAACCTTTCATGAATTGTCTCAGAACGAGGATTTCTGACTATAGGATATTCGGGTTCTAGCCTAACTATAGGTCTTATAGAAACGCCTTCGTCTTCATTATATATCTCAACACAGCTCCTGTTGGTTACCGGTACTTTTGGAGTCTGAAGAATATAATCTGATTCGATTTTCGATAATCTCATATGTTATTATTAACGAGTAATAATTAAATAGTTTCTATAGAAAAATAAATGAGGATTTGAGTAAAAAATTATTACTCAAATCTGTTTGCTGCATTTTGGAACTCTTCGAAACCTTCATCATCAAGCCTATCGTCCATTATCTGTCTAACTTCTTCGCTGGGTCCGTGATAGCTTGAACCTTCTCCAATTTCTTGAAGAGTCGATAGAGCGCCTGTAAGTCCTTGTTCGACATCTACGTGGCTGTCTATGTAACCTTCCAGTTCGTCCTGATAACTGTTCACTTTATCTGCGATAGAGCTTAAAGTCGAGGCAGTTATATCCAGGATTTGATCGTCTCTCTGGATGGTCTGTTCCATCTGTTGAGTATCGGATTGAGCTGATTCCAATGCACCTTCTATACGAGAAACATAAGTTCTTACATCGGATATTTCGTCTTTGAGCGTCTCTAGATCAGAATCTACGTCATATTCTGGCATGCTTTCGACTCCTTGCTCTAGGCTCTCAAGGGAATCGTATACTGCATCGAGTTCGTTGTTTAGTTCTTCATAATCTGTCATTAATTTAACACCTCCACTAGGCAGGATTATATCCTGATCGGAGTTTTTATTTATATCAACTTGAGAATCTTCAGTCTTTTTATTATGATAGTTATCTTGTGGTGACACTTCTTCGTAGTTTGATGCTTCCTTAAATTCGTTTATCATGTTCTGTACGAATCCATGTCCTGAGTTCTCGCCGTTAAAGTTTCCATCTAAAAGGCCGTTCTCTGTTTGTCCATCTTCTCTGAGCTCTTGGATCGTCTTGTCATTGTTTCTTAGCGTTAGTTTTTCTTCTCGGCTTAAATCTCCATAGACTGCTTCCCTATGGTTTGTTCTTTCTTTAATATGACCTGGAGACGATGATTCGTCTCTGGCTATCTCTGTTTTCTTTTGATCTAATGCTTCAAGCAAATCGTCATCAACATAGACTTCGCCTTCTCTTTCATAGACTGCTAGGTAGCTCCCTATATTACCTAGTGTTTTTCCGCCTGTTACGGCATCTTCAAGAAAATCATAGTCTTCGATATCTGTCTCTTCGTCTTTGACTTGATCCATCCATCCTTCTATCTTCTGAATATATTCTTGCATCGGGTAAACCTCGTTTTTTCCAAACTTCTCATCTAACTACAGGTTAAAATACTCATATAAACCTTTCCAATTTTTAACTATTTCCAGGTAACAACTTCTAGCGTTTGTATTGTAGAGTTAGAAACCCAAATGATTGGCTCTATAAAACGGTCAAATTTCTCTTAGACAGAAATCTATAGCTACCTTAGATTGGTGAGGGGAATAATCTGAAACTATTCTTTCATCACTAATTTTAACTTCGAAGTTGTTTTTTCTTGCTTTCTCAAATATGAGTTCTTTAAACTCTCCAAACAGATTTTCTTTCTCAGATATGCCATACAAGGTTACTTTGGTTCCATCTGCACTTGCTTTCATAGTTTCATCTAAAAATTCGCTGGCGTTCGTGGGAGAAGGCATTAAAATCCGGTCAAAACCATCCAGATCAGAAACAACTTTCGACACATCACCTTCAATTATGGTTACACTCTCTTCAACCTTGTTGAGTTCAACGTTTTCCTTTGCATAACTAACAGCTTTTGGATTTTTCTCAATACCTGTAAGTTCAACATCTTTGTTTTTAGCAATCAATACAGGGTAAGGACCAATCCCACAGAACATTACCAGAATTTTCTCTCCGTTTTCTATAGAGTCTAGAACCCTTCCTCTTTCTGTAGCCTCTCTTTCAGAGAAAAACGCTTTTGTAACATCAACTTTGTATCTACAACCGTGTTCTTTGTGGATTGTTTCAGTTTCCTCTCCATAAAGTTTTTCATAGTCTCCTATACGGAATTCTCCTTTCAAACCCTCCTTTTTGAGCAAAATTGTCTTTAGATTTGGATTATAATGTAAAATACCTTTGACAGCTTCTTGTCTTTGGACGTCTGCAAGATCGTTGATAACGGCTATATCTCCGATTACTTCATAGGAAGGGGTATTATAGTCTGGATCCTGTTTTTCTTCTGCTAGGATCGATATGTCGTTTCTAATCCTTTCTTTAACTTTTTCGAGTTCTTCGTCTACAAACACTTTCTGGCCGTCTTCTGTTTGTTTAATTATGTCTTCGATTGAGAATTTTTCTGATGAAAAAACCTTTAGCTCAAGATTCTGTCCGTTTTCAGCCCTTAAAGTATTACTGTCTTTTTCAACTTTGAATCCCTGTCTTTCGAAAAGTTCTCTTACCTTATCTTCGAGCTCGGATTGTTTCATCTAGTTAAAACTTAGCGCCTAACTTTAACATTATATGCTCTACTTGATCGGACTCGGACTTGACGATGGAGAAATAACTCAGAAAGGACTAGAAGCTCTAGAAAATGTCGATAAAGCGTTTGTAGAATTTTATACCAACACAGAGACTGTCAATATAGAAAGTCTTGAACAAAAGACTGGAACCCAAATCGAAAAGCTTTCCAGAGATGAAGTAGAGCGAAACGATAAGATAATTGAATCGGCTGAAAAACAAGATACAGCATTCCTTGTTTCCGGCGATCCACTTACTGCTACAACTCACTATGATATCAAACATCGGGCAGAACAGAACCAGATTGAAACAAAGGTTGTACACGGACCATCTATTTTCTTATCGATAGCCGAAACCGGTCTGAGCGTCTATAAGTTCGGCAGAACTGTTACACTACCGAAAGATATGACTCCGGAGTCGATAACAGACCATATACAGAAAAATGACTCGATCGGACTACACAGCCTGGTTCTACTAGATATAGATTATAATGCGGATGAAGCCGCAGAGAAATTAATTAACATCGATGGAGATCTAGAAGACCGTGAGGCTGTTGTACTTGAGAGAGCTAACGATGAGACCCAGAAAGTCTCAGTTATGAAATTAGGAGAAATAGCCGGAAGCGAGCTTGGAGAAACTCCTCACTGTATTATTATAATAGGAGATACATCTCATAAAGAAAAAGAGTTTCTAGAGGCTTATAGATGAACGAGACACAAAAGAACCTCAAACAGGAGACTGAAAAATGGCTGAAAAAGCTTGAAAAGCGGGTTGAAGACCGAGATGAATCTGTTGAACAGATGGAAAATGTATTGGCCTACAGAGATGATACATCCCATTTTCTTGAACAAGAAGATTATATTCGAGCATGGGAGGCGGTAATCTATGCATGGGGTATACTGGAGACTCTAGAGAGACTTGGAAAGTTTGAATCTTCCAAATAGATAAAAATCAGGTATTAAAAACAGTAATTATGCGCGATCCTTGGAAGTATGTTGCATTTCCACTAGCAGGAATCACAGGTTACCTTGTGTCTTTAGGAGTTAGAACTGTCTCGCTAGGATCGCAGCTAGGAATACCAGATATAATCGCAAACATAATTGTAATAGGTCTAGCTGGATTGTTCTCCGGTTTCTTGATAGATGATCTCATACCTGCTTATCTTGAGAAGGTTAGAGGCGGTTCAGATAAAGGTGATTTTGGTAGCGGAGGAGACGAGGACTTCGGAGGAGATTCTGGCGGTGATTTCAGTTTTGACTAGAAAACTAATTTTGTTCGGCATATTGGCAGTTTTGATGTTTTCAGGCGTCTCAGCTGATTATTACTACAGTAGTTCTGGTATTCAGGGAGTAGGCCAGGATACAGGTTTTTCAGTCCCAGAATATGAATCACAGCAGGAAATTGTTTCTAAACTCGTAGCACCTTTCATTTTCGTATCTATATTGTTACAGATACTTTTCAATAGAGCATTGAGATTTGCTTTTGTCGATGAAAGCAGCGGAAATGATCTTCTAAGTTTGGTAGAAGACAATAAACCTAATTTGAACAGAGAAGCTACGCTTATGTCTATCACAGCAACAGCAATACTTATTCCAACTCCATTCTGGAACTATGTAATATTGGCTACAGCATCAATACCAACAATAGCGGTATCTTTAGTGGTTTTGGTGTTTTTGTATGGCTCTTACAAGGTTTTATCTGCTCTATCATGATTCTTGAGCTAATTTTAAAAGCAGCATAGCTAATGTTATTATGTATGAATAATGAGTCTTGGAAGGATAGCTTTGTTTCAAAAAGTAGCTTAATAGCTTTATTTCTAACAGCGATGATCTCAAAGGTTTCCTCTGCTTCCATTACTCAAGGCCGTTGGGGCGGTCAAATATCATTTTTAGATGCTATAAATCCTTGGTTAGTATATCCTATCACTTCATGGGCCGACTTTGGAATATTTATCGCAATGACTTTAGGTTTCTACTTTGCAACCCTTCCGCTATTAAATGAAATTTATTCATTCATGCTAGATCACTTTCCTACTTCGAATCGTAGCAGTAGGTTTGGTGCTAATGAAGAAGGTGTTCCTATTGGGGTTAAAGGACTATCCGCTACCTCGGCCTTTGTAACAGCTCAAGCCGTTGGTTGGATCTTGGGAGGATTAGGATTAATCATTATAACCCTTCTGTCGGTTCTAGTGCCTGTAATCTTCTATGCCTACCAGTCAGGTAGTTTTCTGAGAAGGATGCCTGGATTTACCCGTAATGCGGTTCAGGATGCTATACCTGGAGCTGATTCGAGTAGAGATAACGGAACTACTACAAGTAGTTCGCCAAGTTCGAGCCCTGGATCAAACGGTCCGGATGTAAGTGCGCTTCAAGATAGTGTGTCCCAAGTCGAAAGCGAGTTGAGCAATATAGAAAATATGGCGAAAGGTGTAGATCAAGAATTGAGAAAAATTGTAAGAGAAGAACAAGACCTAGAGAGCATGAAATCTGAACTCGGTCGGATGGTCAACGGCAACAAGCTTTCTAGAGAAGAAGCAGAACAACTATCACATATTATAGATGAGACAGAAGAAGTTGAACAGTTAGAGGAAAAAGTTGAGAACTTTGTAGAAAACGTGATTAATGAAGAAGAGCATATAGCAGAGTTGGAAGAACATATTTCTCGCCTCGAAGCAGACATGGAGTCTGGAGAGGCTGATATATCCCAAGTCGAAGAGTTTATTGATCAGAAACTCCAGCAGCTTGAATCTGAGCTAGAAGCTGCTAGAAATGAAATGGAGAGTTTAAGAGCAGAACAAGAACAGCAGGGAGAAGTAGATCCTGAAGAATATAGTGCCAAACATCAGGATATAGAAGAGAAAGCCCGAAGCGCACATAGAGGAGCACAAGAACTCAGTCAGAGAATAGCAGGTGTGATGGATAAGGCCGGAAGAATTGAAGAGGAAGCAAGCGGAACTGAAAACGAAATAGAGGAAGCAGAAGCTGAAGTGGCTGATGTTGAAGGAAAATCCGGTCAAGTAGATGAGCCTGTTTCTCGCGAAAAATCAGAAATTGAAGATGAAGAACAAAGAACAGAGGCTTTGCCGGAAAGAGATGTGCCGACAGCTCTTGTTGAAGCAGAAGAAGATGAACAGCAAGTAGCAGCTGAAGAGGAAAAGGAAGCTGAAGACATCAAAGATTTAGCTGGAAAAGAAGAGCAAATAGTAGCTGCTGAAGAACAGGAACTAGCGATGCTGGAAAACGTTCTGGGAAGCCAAGAAACCCAACTTAAAAAATACTCTGAAGAGGCCCAGGAAATAGCTAAACGTTCTGAACAACAGCTAAACCAACTTCAACAGATGGGTCAGACAGAACAAAGAGCAAACGCATATATGAAAAGAAACATAACTCAGTTAGAAAATAAATTGAGGAATGTAACTCGGAGGTTGAGAGATGGTAAAATATCTGAAAAAGAAGCTGTAAATGAGATAAAAGCGGCTCAACACAGGCTTGAGGAGATCAGAAAACAAACCCAAAACGATAAAGAATTAAACCGGATTCTAGATATGGAAGACCTTACGGAGACATTATTTGGCAGAATACAATCAATAGGTTCTGAAGAGGCCCAGATGGAAAAAGAATCTCAACACCTTGCAATAGAGGCCCAGCAGTTTGCAAGAACTTTGCAGTCAGGACAGGAGCAAAATGCCATAAAAAAGGCTAGAGAAAGCTTTGATGATGCAGGACAGGTATGGTTTAATCCTAATAAACAAAAGAGCATTCAACAAGCTGAAGGTTGGATAGATAGCCGAGAGGAGGTTTTAGAAGGTCTTGAGAGAATACAGCAGAATCATAAAGGAGATCGACAAAAAGTTCAAGAGGCTCAAAGGTTAGAAGAAGGTCTTGTTATTATAATTAACAACCTTTGTGAGGAGAGAGGTATTGATAGAAGCCAGTTTGGCTTCCTTCCGTAGGGTTTGAGATCTAAATATTTAAACCCGGAGTCAATAATGTTTACTATAGAGGATTAAAAACATGGCATTTACAGTAAACTCGATAATGAGCGGCGTAATGAACAACCCTGATGTTGCAGTGGTTGGTCTAGCAGCCGGATTTCTACTTGCAAAGGCTATGAGTTACAGAAAGAAAAGAAATAATGGAATTGGAGGAGCGTTCTAATGAATAACAAGAAATTCCACGAGTATATTTACAACATTGAAAACTGGGTAGACGAATTTGCAATAGCTTTCCTTTCGTTTGGAACTATTGTGGTTTTGATCTATGAGATATTCTTTGTTTCGTCTCAGGGACTTAACTTCCAGAGTCTAGGTCTTACAATTGAGCCATGGGTCACTATGCTTGCATTGATGATAATTGCAAGAGAACTTTGGATTATGAATAGGCATAACCAGATTCAGAGTGAAGGTGAATAACTGAGTGGCCACAGGATTTAGCGCTTTAATACAGTCAATGGTACAACAGGACATATTTACCTTAGTACTGCCGTTTTTACTGTCCTATATTGTATTCTTCTTGGCTCTTCAAAGAGTTCCGATTTTGAAAGCAGCAGATGATGCAAATACCAAGAAGTTTTCTGCTTTAATAGCGCTAATCTTTGCGTTCTTTGTAGTATATTTCCTTACCTTAAATCCTCAATACCAGAATTTCTTCCCTGCATATATTGCAAGAATTACAATTGGTCTAATAGGACTATTAGGTCTGGCTAGCATAGTTGCTTTCGTAACTGATGATAGCGATTATTTGAAGTCGCCTCTGATATTTATCATCATTATAATAGTAGTGTTATCTGCATGGACTATGTCTGGAGGGGCATTTGCTTTCCTGCCGGCAACAGCATTACCTGTAATCGGTCTAAGTATAGCTGATATAGGAAGCCTACTGTTTGACAACGGTATAATCTATCTGATAGTTATCGGAGTTGCCCTTTACTGGGTAAGTGCTGAGGCAGAAGATAGTAATGGAGATAAGGATGCTGCTGATGTAATAAGTAAACTGATCGGAGCAAAATAGGTGATAAAAAATGGGAGCTTTCGAAAATCTGATTCAGATGATGGCCGGGATGGATATTTTCCAGCTATTTTTCCCATGGCTTTTTGTTCTAGCAGTAAGCTTTGGTCTGCTTGAAAAAAACGGCGTATTCAGCGATGATCCAAGCGTCAACGGGGTCATTTCTCTATCTTTTGCTTTCCTAACGATCGGAGGTCTTTCAATGTTTGTGCCGGCAGGTATGTTTACTCATTTCGCTGCAGCACTTGGTTTTGGACTTTTCGCCATAATAGGTTTATTGATTATGCTTGCAGCTTCAGGATTAGACATGGATGAGGCGTTAGGCAAAAACAACTCTGCGCCTACAATTGGAGCTTTAATTATAACAATTGTGGCTCTCATAGCTGTTGTTGGATATTATCTCAATATTGAACAAATTTTAGGTATGGCTACTTCGGCGGGAGGAAATGCTTTTGATGAAGTTGTTATGCCTATTTTAATCCTAATATTTCTGTTTTTAGTTGTAGGAGCTACTGCAGGAGATACTAGTTAATTTAGAAAAAATCCTTATTTTTTAATCTACCAGTTATCCATGTCTATATCTTGGATATCGTCTTGGTTCATATTTGATTCTGTCTCTATTCCACGTTCCTGTTTAATTTCCTGTACAAGCGAGGTTAGGTCACGAACGTTGTCTACAAGCGAAGGCAGAATCTGCTGGAATGCTTTTTCCAAGCCTCCCATCCGCGCCTGGTAAGAATCTATATCCTCCTCAAGTTCATCCATTTTCTGGACAAACTGTGTCTGGTCTTCATCATCTCTTACTTCTAGATCATGAACTCTTTCATCAATTTCTTCCATCTTCTGTTTGAGTTCATCGATTTCGCTGTAAGCGTTTTCAAACTCTCTTTCAACCCTTTCAAGGTTTTCTGCAACGATGGTTTCTACCATCTCTTCAACCGAGCTGTTAATGTTAGTATTATTTTGGCTGTTGTTTTCTCCCTGTTGTGGAAGAGGTTCTGGTTGGTTATTCATTCCTTGGTTCATTGGAGGCTGTTCGTTTTGATTCATTTGTTGTTCTTGATCATTTTGGCCGTATCCTTCATCCATAGGGCTGGCTGGATCGTTTCCTCCATTGTATGGTGTCATTGGTTCTGGTCCTCCTCCTGTTTGTGTATTTCCTGTTGCTGATGACTTAATTGTCCTGTTTACTGCCTTGTTAATTTCGTTTTCCGAGTACTGTCCGTTTAGTTCCTGTCGTATTTCTTCTTCGGAATACCCCTGTGAGAACATCTGTTCTACATTTTCTTCGAGACCTCCTCCTATAGGATTAGGGCTAGAGTTTCCTCCAAGTCCGCCTATATTATCGCTGGCTGATGGTGGAGAGTTACTTCCTGTCCCAGAGTTGTCGTTTCCGTTGTCTCTGAGCTTCCCGAATAGCTCGAATTTCATGTATTAATTACCTCTTTCCTCAGATTCAGTACTGGTTTGGTTTTCCAGCCTTTTTATCTTTCTGTCTATAATTCTTTCGACTTCCTGTTTTGAAACGCCTTGTCTGTTCTCTATAAGCTTCTTAACTTCTTTTTCTGTCGTAAATGAGGATTTAATAGGGTTCATGAGATCCATGTAGTTTTCAATCTCACTTATTTCCTGTTGTGTAACATATTTTCGTTTGGCTCTGTTTAACTCTTGGATATCAACTTCCATGTTGGCTAGCCGGTCTCGAACCTCGGATATATCGTCGTTTAGATCCTGTATGTCTCCGCTTAGTGATTTGGTTTTGTTGAGAAGAGAGTCATCTATAGTATTGACTCGAGCGTTAAGATTTCTGATCTTCTCTTCGAGATCTCGGACCCGTCGATTGAAGTCGTTTACCCGGTTTACAATTCGGTTGATTAGTTCTTGTTGAGCCACATCTTTTATTCTAGAGATACTTGAATAATAATTGCTGGGATGAGTGTACAAGATAAAGACGTATTTGATTACGAATATGACGATGAAACAAGCACTGTAGATGTAAATCTACTCGGATCTGTTTACGGAGCATCTATAGAAGACTATCCTGAAGTGATGTCTAGAGTTGTAAATATCCTTCAGGAGGTGCCGGAGGCATCATCTGTAGTCTTGAGTGAGTCCAGAGACTATGAATATGATGAAGAACAGGTGCTTTTGCTTAAACAGATTTCGGAAGCTATCAGAGACATCTCAAGCCAGGGACACCTGTCCCAAAACATCAGAACGGATAAGTGTGAGAGCTTCTATAGAAGGGAACTTCCTGAGGTTCAGAGAATAGTTGTCGATCAGCTCAGAAAAGATCCTGTAGGAGCATACGTAGAGTTGCTTAGAAAACACCGTCATCTCAAACAGGAGATGGAAAAGGCCTATCCTCAACAACAACGCTGTATCAAATATTTCATACAGGATGTGCTGAAACCTGTGAAAAACAGGTTGGAAGAAACCAGAATGATTGACCAGGCCAGAAAACAGGATTATATTACAGGATATCATGTCGGAGACAGAGATATTTACAGGGAGTTTTTCCACCCGCTTGTAAGGCCTAATTTCATGCTTACAAAATTTATGTCGCTTCCTCCAGAGAGAGGTGAAGAAATTGACCGTTATGAATCACGTGAAGACGTTGAGGTATCTGTTTATGAAGTGCCTGACCAGACCCAGCCAGTATACCATGTTAACCCTCCCGAGTTTAACCTTTCCGAGGAGAAATATCAGTTGCTTGATGCAGCAAGACGTTTCCTAGCATCCCACCAGCCAGAATCTGGAGAGTTCGCTAGACCGGAAAGGATGCGTGAGGTATTCCAGAATATTGGAAGGGACATGGTTAGAGATATTGCACAGCAGATGAATATCCAGATGTCGGGAGATGAAACAGAAAAACTCACCTCGGTTTTAAACCGTTATACTTCGGGTTTGGGAGTGCTTGAACTATTGCTTGCTGATCCAAAGATACAAGACGTTTATATTAACTCTCCGATCGGCAACGCACCGATATTCATCAAACACCAGGACTATGAAGAATGTGAAACAAATCTGATCCCGACAAAAGAAGAAGCAGAATCATGGGCAACAAGGTTCCGTATTCAATCTGGAAGACCGCTAGATGAAGCAAATCCTGTATTAGATACAGATACTGAGGTTCCGGGAGGCCGAGCTCGTGTTGCGATTATACAGGAGAATCTCTCTCCGGAGGGCCTGGCATTTGCATTTAGACGCCACCGTTCACGTGCATGGACATTACCGCTTTTCGTCGACTCTGAGATGATAAATCCTTTAGGAGCCGGATTGCTATCGTTCATTGTAGATGGTAACAGGTCCGTTCTCTTCGCCGGTACCCGTGGTGCAGGTAAAACATCGCTTTTATCCGCATCGATGCTTGAAATACTCAAAAAACACAGGATTGTAACTGTAGAAGATAGTGTTACAGGTGACTCTCCAATAATTTATAGAGAGGATGGGGAGATAAGATACGGCAGAATAGAAGAGTTAATCGATCCTTTAGTGGAGGAGTATGGCAGTGAAGAAGTAGATAGAGAGGTTCTAAGATCAAATCCGGAGAACATTGAAGTTCTTTCCATGGATGAGCAAGGGCAACTCAATTGGAGCGATGTAAGTCTCTTTATGAGGCATGATGTTGAGAAGCCAATATATGAGATAGAGACACGCACAGGTAGAAGAATCAAAGTCACAGAAGATCATTCTGTTTTCGGTCCAGGAAAGAATAGTGTAATCTCAGAGGTCAAGCCCACTGAACTATCAAAGGGAGACCACATAGCTACGCCGAGACAGCTAGAGGTGCCATCTGAAAGAAAGGAGTGGGATTTAACCAAAAAATCATCAGAGCTTGAAGGTTATTTTGTCGGAGAAATGCAGCTTACAGAACATAGGCAAAAACTAAAGGAACTTGCTGAGAAGCATGATTATTCGGAAAATACTGTCCAGTACTGGATTCGAGAGAATATTCTACCAGCTAACGTTTTTGATCAGATTGATCTTGATATTAATTCTGAATGTTTAGAGTATAAACATAAACGACAATCGTCAAAACTACCGGCAAAAATAGAGCTAGATCGGACAATTCTGGAGTTTTTAGGTTTATGGTTGGCAGATGGCTGCTACGACAATAGAAGTGTTTTGGTAACAGTATCAGATGAGAAATGTAGAGAAGTAGTTAGGAGTGTATTTGAAAGATTTAATCTACCGGTTAAGCATCATTCTGACAATCATACGTTGCTAGCTAATTCGCAGCCTCTGAAAGAGGTGATGGAGCTGTTTGGCATTAATGGAGATGCTTACACAAAACGTATTCCGGAGTGGATGTATGCTGCAAACGAAGAACAGAGATACGCATTTTTGAGAGGATTATATAGTGGGGATGGATATGCAACTAGGGATGAAGCAGGCATAGATTTGATAAATGATAAGTTGATAGAGGACATCCAAACTTTACTTCTGATAGATGGTATCCGGGGACGTGCTAGAGATTCGGGTAAAATGAGATCGATGAGAATCAGTGATTTGGAGGGTCTTAAGAGATTTAAAGAAAAAATAGGTTATTTACAGAAGTACAAACAAGATAAATTAACTGTTGAGGGCAAAGTGTCCACCCATGATACTTCTGATAGTATACCACTGAACAGAGAGTTTATTGGTAAAATATGTAAAAAACATCATTTGAATTCACATGATTATGTCAATAAGGGGAATAATTTAGGACGACAGAAGTTGAAGCGAGTGGTCAAAACCTCAAATAAGGCTTCCAAAATGCTCGAACAGTTGTCAGAAAGCGATATTTTTTGGGATCAAGTAAAGTCAATTAAGAGTGTTTCGGGGCAAGAGACGGTGTACGATATTTCTGTACCGGAGAATGAAAACTTCGTGACTGGAAATATTCTTGCTCATAACACTATGGAGCTGCCGGTGAACCAGATGAAGGATCTCGGCTATAATATTGAATCTATGAAGTCCCGATCGGTTATTACACAGGTTGAAAACGAACTTCCGGCTGAAGAAGCTATCAGAACCTCTTTAAGGCTTGGAGATTCTGCGCTTGTGATCGGAGAAGTTCGTTCTGATGAGGCAAAGACTCTTTATGAGGCTATGCGTGTTGGAGCCGTTGCTAACTTTGTCGGAGGTACAATTCACGGAGAAGATGCCTATTCTGTTTTCGACAGGGTTGTCAACGATCTTAATGTTCCGAAGACGTCATTTAAGGCCACAGATATTATCGTATCGGTTAACAAGATCAAGAGTCCGGACGGGCTAGAGACATACAGACGCGTAACAGGTATAACAGAGGTTAGAAAGGAATGGACTGAAGATCCACAGGCTGAAGGTGCCTTCGTAGATCTAATGCGGTATGATAACAAAAAGGACGAGCTAGTACCTACTGATACTTTGTTGAATGGAGAATCTCTGATTTTGAACAGGATTGCCGATAATATTAGAGAATGGAAAAACGACTGGGAGGCGGTCTGGGGCAACATACAGCTCCGGAAAGATATGAAAAAAGAACTTGTAGAAAAGGCAGAAGAAACCGGAAATGACGAGCTTCTGGAGGCAGAATTTGTTGTGAAAGCAAACCAGAGGTTCCATATCCTTGCCGAAAAAGTTGGAGAAGAATACGGCAAACAAGACCCTGACAGGATCTTTGCTAGATGGAAAGAATGGTTGGAACATCAGGTGTAAATCTTATGTATGGATTAAATACGATAAAACCGCAGGAGGCAGAAAAATTAAATGGATGATGAAGAAAAGGACCGTCTAGAAGGCATAGTTAACAACCTGAACAAGGATGTAAAGATGCCTCCGTATAATAATTCTTCGAAAGAAAATTACTCTCGTGAATACAAAAATTATCAGGAGGAAGAAGAACTTGAAAGACAGAGAAACCAATATGAAAGACTCTGTCTTAAAATGGGAGATCTTCTTAATCTAAAAGCAGGCAAGTCTTCTCAAAAAAAGCTGACTCCGCCGCTTAGATTACTTGGATGGGATATAACCCCAGGAATGGTTTTATCTGCGGCAGTCGGAGTTGGTTTCTTTTCGTTTTTCGGTTGGTTCATGCTTTTTGTTCTAAACTATGGTTTGAGCACATTCTTAGGCAGTTATCCGATCCCTGTTTCTATAATGTTTTTACTGGTGGTTGTTCCGATTGCAGCTGGCGGTTATACATACTATAAGCCGATCTATGCCGCTAAGAATAAGATGATAGAAAGCAGTGGAGAGATGATACTTGCAATACTTTATATGGTTATATATATGAGAAGCTCTCCTAATCTTGAAGGAGCAATCCGTTTTGCAGCTTTGAACCTTGAAGGACCTGTTTCAAAGGATTTGAAAGGCATAATATGGAACATAGAGGTAGGGAAGTTCAACAGGATAGAAGAGTCAATGGAAAATTACACCAAAAGGTGGAAAAACTACAACGATGACTTTCTTGAATCTCTTCAACTGGTTAAGGCTGCGGTAAATGAACCAAATAAAAATAGGAGAGAGAATTTACTTCAGGACTCGATTGATCGCATACTCGATGGCACACAGGAAAAAATGAAACACTATGCTCAGAGTCTGAAAACACCTGTAATGATACTGAATGCTATGGGTGCAATGTTACCTGTTTTAGGTATGATAATGCTACCACTTATCTCCGTTTTCATGGGGGATGCTATCACTTCGAACCATCTGTTTTTGATATTCAACATACTTCTTCCGGGCTTTCTTTATTGGTTTATGCAAAGAATCTTGAGTTCGAGACCTCCAACTGTAAGTTCTAAGCCGACTAGCTTAGAAGCGCTGCCAGAGAGAGGAAGATACACGTTTAATATATTTGGTTCGGATCTAAATCTTCCTGTATGGCCGTTAGGAGTCTTAATATTTCTTGTAATAGGCATGTATGGTTTGTTAGGTTATATATCGTTCCCACATGTATATCCTATAAGCCAAGAGGTATCACAGACTATAACCAACGCACCTAGCCTGTTTTCTGAAGGCAATGATTCTTATGCATCAATTCCTATGCTTTTGAGAAGTCTGAGTATAACTTTGGGACTGGGTCTTGCAATAGGAGTGACCAAGTATCTAGGCAATATTGAGAGAAGGGCTGTTGAAAAGGAAATTCAGAAAATTGAAACACAGTTCCCTACAGCTCTTTTCCAGTTAGGAAACAAGATTTCTGGAGGAACCCCGATAGAGGTTGCCCTAGAAGAAGCTTCCGAATCAACATCTGATCTCGAGATCTCTAAACTCTTCAGGTATTCTTCAAGAAATATTCGGGATATGGGCATGACATTCGAGGATGCAATATTTGATTCAAGCTATGGAGCTCTCAGACATTTTCCTAGCCAACTGATTCATACAGTTATGAAAGCCATAATGGAATCATCAGAAAAAGGCACACACATGGCCTCAATGGCTATGATGACAATATCCCGGTATCTTGAGAATATACACAAGACACAGGAACAGCTCAACGATTTGATGGAAGATACCACCACAACAATCCAGATGCTGGCTTATTTGCTTGCTCCTATAGTCTCAGGAGTTGCAGTAGGTATGTCTAACACTATAATTACTGCGATGTTTAAACTTAGCCAAGGATTTACTCAGAACAGCCAGAACTTACCTTCTCAGGGAGGTTCGGCTTCAGGCTTTTCAGGAGTTTTAGGAAATCTAAACAATGCAATATCGCCCGAAATTCTTCAGATTGTTGTTGGAATATATCTTATCCAGCTACTTTGGATACTTGGAACCTTTTATATGAAAATTACACACGGAGAGAACAAAACTTACAGAGACATATTTGTCGGAAAAGTACTTATTTCCGGCATGATATTTTACACTATGACTATTCTAATAGTAGCTCTCCTATTCGGAGGTATAATCAGTGGAATTAACCCATAGAAAAGGTATGCCGATAGCAAGAATACTGTTTACATTAGTTTTCACAGTTTTTGCCGTGATGGTAATAATGAACGTTTTAGGAGGTCTAACAATAGTATGAAAAAAGGACAGTCCCAACAGATTGTCTTCCAGGTAGTAGTTTTGATACTGCTTTTAGTAGTTCTTTTAGCTGTTATGCCGATGATAGTCTCAGGCGGGGAAAGTGCTGAAAGAGCAGCAACAAGCTGTGGAGGTATAGCCTCTGATTTAGCAAACGCGTTCGGAGATGATTTTGGAATATGTTAGAATCAAAAAAAGGAATGATGCAAACAGCTATGATAGTGGGAATGGTTGGCACATTACTATTAGGTACAATAATAGGCGGTTTAAATTCAAGATTTCTAGATGAAGCAGATAGGCATAACGAAGATTTACTGGACAATCTAGATGGGTTAAACAGAGAGGTAACGCTATCAGAAGACTCCGATGATGCTAAGGCTCAGATCCAAAGCCTTCTACATTTCAATATACTGAGAGGGGCACATTGTGGAATACTACTGAATGAGGCAAATATTAATGTTCCGGAACTGCTCCTAGAAACCAAAGATATAGACGGTTTTGAAAATCTTCCATGTGATACTCAGGAAGAGGTAATAAACGTCAACCAGCCTCTGGACAGGTTTGACAGTTTTTTAAAAAGCGATTATTTAGAAGCAGATGGGGCGGATCAGGAAGGCCGATACGGCAATATAAAGTTCACATACCCAGAAAGTTCAGAGTCTCCTATTATAATTGATCACGATGATTTCTTTAGAGCGTCTGAATTAGGCCAAATTGTCGATATAGGTGATGGCATAACAGCTAATGCGGGTCCAGGAAATGAAGATGATTGGGCGGGAGTTTATTATAGAGATGCAAATTACGGTGCTGGAACTGCGGAGAGAGCTATATTATATAAACCAGATCCCCAGATCGGTGCATGGGCAGAGGCAGATAATAAGTTAGATACGCCAAGTCCGCCTTACGAAGATAATTACCCTTATGGAGAGTTTGTTCCAGTAATTGAAAATGCCCCATTAGTGAACTCAACACCTCTATCTAGAGAACTTGTTGGAGTTGGTACTAATATGGAGAGTTTATTAACGGATTATGAAGCCCGTGTTGTTGACGACGAAGTAGAATTTGATATGGTGATATGTAATGGATCTACGGGAACTATCCAGGCCAACAGTGGAGGCCCTTACCAGGATGGAGAGGCCACAGCTGACGGCGATGAAAAAAGGATGTATCCGTTTGTAAGAATTGATCCAGGTTCTCCAACAAGTTGTGTCACAGACTATGTGAACAAAGATTCGGACTATCAAAGAGTTGGGAATACAGCAGATCAACCTAAAGAATTTGAGATAGATATGAAACTTGGAGATGCAGACTATGAAGGAGGACGTAACTCGCCTTGTGGTCCTGGAAGAATAAGGTTTTACAACGAAAACGGTGATGATTTCCGAATAAAGTTTGATGGAAGTGATGAATGTGATATGGAGGTCAACTCGCTTGGATGGGGTTCTGTCGATGGAGATACTCTTTATGTGGGACAAGGCGGTATTGCCAATTTCAGAGTTGTTGGAGGTTCTGATCCAAGAGTGATCATGGGGGAAACTGAATATGAACTTCCTAACGATAAACCTGTAAGAATAACAAAGGTAGATTTCAAAGGAAGTGGCGAAGGACTGAGATTAAATCCAGATTACTTTGATGGAGTTATTAAGAAATTCGAAGTTAATTATGGGCCGGCAATAGGCACTTACTCGATGCTTGACTCCGAGCTTAGAGATTACATGACTGTCGAACAAGAAGGTTTAGATGATTCAGGTTGGGTCGATGGAGAATACAGGATTTTGGCCGGGTATTCTGACAGCGATCATCAAGTATCTTGGGATATATCAAGTATAGATCTGGCTTTTCGAAACAGATTGGCCAGAATAAGTTGTGATGGTCTTGAGGATGCAAAAAGTGATGAAACCACAAGCTTTGGTTTTCAGGGCAAAAACTTTGAAGCAAAATGTGCTTTAAATCCAATGAATCTAAGAGGGATAGATACTGGTATTTTCAGCGGAAGTCCGAGAGATGACGTTCCTGATGATACTGATATTATGAGTGTTGAACCATACATTAAATCCACTGATTGATTATGATAAGAGAAATTAACTCTATGTTTAGAACTCGAAAAGGCAAATTAGCCATCAATTTTGTTTTAATGCTTGTGCTTGGAATAATGTTGATTACTTTGCTTGTAACTATAGGTCAACAATGGCTCAGCCAGCTAGGCGACGAATTTATTAACATAGTACAGTAAGAATACACAGATGAGCAGGGAAATATGGCTAGTTGTAGGTATATTGATTATGGTGTCTATGATACTGATAGTTAGTTCTCTGCTGGATCAATCAGTTCAAAACCTTCAAAATTTTGTCTCAAGTTTGGATTTGGGTCTGGTGTAAATGGAAACAATACATTATTTGACAGCTTTGATTCTAGGAACTCTGGTTATAGCTATAGGATACGGTGCTTACAGCAGTGTTGTAAATCAAACAAACCAGTCTGTTCAGAACTCAATAGATGATGCTTTAGAAACAGGACAGGATTTTAGACCGACTTCAAATACTGGTTATCTTAATGGCACAAACCAAATAGAGGTCTGTGATAAATGTCAACTCAAAATAAAAAGGGAATCTCTGCACTCACTGCAACTATAGCTGCTTCATTTTTCGCCGCAGCTATAACTCTAGGTTTTGCTATGAGTATTTATCAAGGAACTTTGGGTAATGCAGATCCGGCCAGAGGAGAGCTAAATGAGATGTTGGATAATGTTAACGATTCATGTGCACAAGGTATTTCGAACTATGATGATTTTGAACCGGGTGCTGGCCGGACAAATGATGGTGGAGAAGTCACTGTCTGTCCGTCAGATGATCAAAGTCTTTGTTATGGAGACACAACCGCACAACCCGATTATCTGGCCTGTGAATCCATAGAAATTGATAACGGTTGTAGTATTAGACAGGGCACTCGATACAGTTACGAAACTAACAACGGTGTTGGGGAGATCGGATGTGAGTAGAAAAGGTACACAGGTAATAAACTCGAGTACAATGGCTGTATTAGCAATACTAGTTGCAGCCACACTTTCAGGATCGGCGCTGAATCTAATGGATCTGCATAAAATAACATTGGAAGAAGATATAACTAAAATTGTATCAAATAGGGTTGCGTCGGGAGTATATGGCCTGGATTCGTACTCTAATGGAAGTCTAGAGATGGATTTAGATTCTAAATACAGAGTTGTTCCTGCAGAAGAGGGGGAGGCAGTTAATGTTTCTCTGGATTCTTCAACGGAAATATCCAGCGTGGTATATGAGTTAGTTGGATCCCAAAGTGACAGTAGTACTTATTCTATTTCCCGTTTTGATGTGGATTCAAATGTTGTTTTTGAAGAAGATATCAGCGCTGAAATTATTTGTGCGGAAAAAGGAAGTAATGAAATTCAGATCTCGGGTGGAGAATGTTGAAAGGTCAGATGCTGGAGATAGGATGGATAGTCCGTCTGTTTATGGTTGTAACTTTGGTTTTTATGATGACTATAGCCACCCAGTCAACGGTCTCTGATACACAGTTACAGAATGAGGAAAGCGAGTTACTTTATCGTTCTCAGGTCGCAACATTGCATGTAACAAACTCATCAGGAAAGAGAAATGTGCTGGATGATTTTGAAAACCAATTATATGAGTCCGAAGAGTTCTCTAATTACTGTAAAGCATCTATACCAGGATTTGATTCGGATGAACCATTTTATATACAGAAAACTGGCGATCTAGGTCCAGAATGCCAGATAAGTTCGTTAGGTTTCGAACAGGTTCCTTACCTTGAATCAGAAAACGATCAAACTTTTGAGAATCTTGTGGTGCTTTGGAGCTAGATAAATATGCAAGGAGATTATATTTCCGATCTTATGATATTTTTACTATCTCTAATGTTCATAATTGTCTATATGTACATGTATGCGCCGATTGATACAAGTAGAGATGTCAGATTAGACGTAGAAGATAACAGCCTTCAGCTTTTAGGACAGAATATTGGCATAACATATCTTAGAACAAGTCCTAACGGTTATGATGGAACTACTTTCGAACTTATTTCCGAATATCACAGTCTTTCAGAGGGAGAAAATTATATTAATGATAAATCCGGCATTTCAACTGGTTTAACAAACCATAAAACTGCTTTTATAGCCTCTCAGCAGTCACGGAATTCTTATATAGAGAATATATGGTTGCCAGGAATAAGTGAAGAAGGCCGCGAACAGGGAACTCCGTTCCCAGTACCTTCGTCTAAAGGTGTTGAGGAGGTGCAGTTGAAAGTTGAGTAAAGGTCTCTGGGGAAGTTTTCCCATGTTGATTATGTTTGCAGCTGTGATAGTTCCAGGGAGTTTCATGATGGGAGATCATACAGGCACCATAGAATCGGCATTCGATTATCATACAAATGATGTCGGCCAGTTGTCTAAGGCTTCTGTCTATGGATCATATCTGGCTGAAGACTATATGCCTCGTTCGTTTAACTTGAGTGTTGATAGAGGTATCTATACTGTAGGAGGTCAAGGCGCCAGTGTTTCCTGGAGTTCGGATAATATCCCTGATAATATCGATGAAATAGTTGAAACTGAGTTAGAACAACAGACAACATGGTATCTACAGGACTATACAGACCAAGCAGAAAACACAATAGGATGCAGTATATCGTCTTCATATGTTGTCGATATAGTCCGTGGTGAAGATACTAAAAGAATCAGCTCTGATAGTCCGTCGATAATATGTACCGGAGTAAGTTCCGAGGCAACATATGGATTACCTAACACAATCACTATGGATTTTGATAGTGAGACGTTTTTCGCGCTATCTGAAAATACTAAGTCGTTTTTGACCGACATAAACGATAGACTTAGCCAAGATGTCGATAGTAGTTATTCGGATTCGACTATAGCATGTGGTAACAGAGATTACAGTAGCTCTGAGGAAAACGCTGTTGATGCGGCCGAAACAGATATAACAAATGGTTTTGATCAGGTTAGCTCAAATCATCCGGATAACAATGAGTTTGATGCTACTGCATCAATCATAGGGCCTTCTCATACATTCACATACGGTACAGAATCTGAAATATTCAGCGGTACTCAGACATCTGATTACGACGATCTAGGAGATTGTGGCTGTGAAACCTGTGGTACTTTTCCTAATACCTATGATTGTAACTGTGATACAGAATATCGAGCTACTGTCACGATCAAACCACAGGAAAGTAATCTGGAGTGGTCGATTGAAAATAATGCTCAAAAAATACTTACAGAAAGCGGTATAGAGAATCCGCGGTTTCATGTAAGTTCTTATACTCAATTGTTCCAAGAAGACTAATTGGACGAGTATGAATTATATAATAATCGAGGAACAAATATTTAGACAGGTGATTATCAGTGGCAGAAGAACAAGCAGATGACAATGTAGTATATGTCGGCTCCAAACCAGCAATGAGTTATGTACTGGCTGTAGTAACTCAATTCAGTGAAGGAAATGATACAGTACATGTTAAGGCAAGAGGAAAGGCGATTTCAAGAGCAGTAGATGTTGCTGAAATAGTAAGATCTAAGTTTGAGGAAGATGCAACAGTTGAAGATATTGAAATTGATACAGATCAGATTGAAACTGATGAAGGCGATGAACTAAATGTTTCATCTATCCAGATCGATCTTGCAAAGCCGTAAAACAAGGTTTTTACCGGCTCAACATATTTTATCCTTCTTTTTCTCACGATTTGTTTTTTATACAGGCTTTTCCAAATGAAATTATATGAATCGAAAAGGTATGTCTCAGACTCTTTCACTTATTGTTGCAGCAATGGTTCTGATGATGACAGCATTAACACTAATATTTATGACACAGGGAAGTCTAGAAGATCTGTTTTCTGGATCGGAACAACAATCCTGTATATCGACAGCTGAGACAAATTGTAATATAAGAGGTGGAGACATAAATGTGCCTGCATGTGAGGGTTATGCATCTTCATCCGCAGATAGCTTCACAACGGATTCAGGAAGTTCACTTGTAGAATGTGGCTAAAAAATGGACAAGACAATTGAGATCGTTGTTGTTGCTATGGTTGCACTTATTGTAGCAACTATAATGTTGTTTTTAGTCCAGGATAGAACTGATAATTTTTCTGGCTTCCTGGATAATCAACAGTCTGGCGCACAGTGTGAGCTCTGGAAAACTCAATACAAAAATAGTGGTTGTAATAATGGAGATCTAGAATCTCAGATCACTGACAGCGATAATGCATGCGGGGATTTGCCCACATGCAGTTAGTATTTAATTCGATTCCATTCGTTAGTCGGTCAACTCAAATATAACTTATATTATAGGTTCATTAGATCCTCAATTATATTTTCAATCTCCCATATTTCTCCATCTTTAAACTCTCTATCGGTATTTACTCCAACTAGAGGTACTGGATTCAGGGTATGAGAGGTGTTGTTTGATTCCTCAGTTCCCATGTCCTCGCAGTTTCCATGATCTGCGGTAACTAACATAGTGTATTCAGAATCTTGGACTGTTTCAATTAGCCTTCCAATATTGTGGTCTACGGTCTCTACAGCGGTTATGGTTGCATCGAGATCGCCTGTGTGACCTACTAGATCGCAGTTCGCATAGTTTAGAAGTATGAAATCATGGGTCTGGTTTTCAATAGAGTCTATTACAATATCTGTGGTTTCTTCTGCATGCATCTCAGGTCTTTGATCGAAAGCTCTGATTTTATCAGATTCAATGAATTTTCTGTCTTCGTTTTCAAATTCTAGTTCGCGCTGACCGTTGAAAAAATAGGTTACATGAGGTTTTTTCTGGCTTTCAGCTACTCTGAGCTGTGAAAGACCTGCGTCTTCGATTTTCTCTCCCAATGTGTTTTCCACTATCTGTTTTTCGAACATTACAGGATTGGCGAAGTCCTCTCTGTATCGAAGCATGGATGTAAAGTTTGGTGTTGTTGGGTTTTCGAATTCTTCAAAATCAGGTTTCAACAAAGCTTCTACTATCTGTCTTTCTCTGTCGGCTCTAAAATTATAGAAAATAAGCTCGTCGTCTTGTTCCATTCCAGGATAGTTTTTTGAAACAGAAGGTTGGATAAAATAGTCGTATTCTCCATCTTCGTAGGCCTTTTCCATAGCCTCTTCAGGAGAAGAGAAACTGAATCCTTCTGCTTCTGTCATCGCCCGGTATGCTTTCTGAGTTCTCTCCCAGTTATGGTCACGATCCATGGAATAGAACCTACCCATTGTAGTTCCGATCTTCGCATTATATTGTTCACACCAATTATTTACCGTATCAAGAAACTTCTCTGCTGATTTTGGAGCTACGTCTCTACCATCTGTAAAACAGTGTATGTAGATGTCTTCTATATCGTATTCTGATGTAATTTCAAGAAGTGCTTTCAAATGGTCCAGATGGCCGTGAATGCCTCCATCACTTATTATGCCGGCATAATGTATTGCGTTATTATTTTTTTCTGCTCTCTCAAGTGAGTCTACGAGCGCCTGGTTTTCGTGAAGCTCATTGTCTTCTATAGATTGATTGATCCGTTTGAGTCTCTGAGAGATTCTTCTTCCTGCACCTAGATGTAGATGTCCTACCTCACTGTTACCTGTATAACCTTCTGGTAATCCTACGGCATGACCTGAGGCTTCAAGCTTTCCGAAACCATTTCTTGCCATGATTTTTCCTATGTTCGGAGTGCTTGCTTGCTTGAATGCGTTTCCTTCAGTCTGTTCACGGAGGCCAACGCCGTCCATTACGACGAGTAATACGGGTTCCATATACTGTAATTTTACTGGAGGAGGTTTATTAACTGCGCCAACAATTTTTCAACATGGCGTCTTCAATCAAGCAGAGAATAACAAAGGCCAAAGAAGAGCTCCAAGACCATATAAGTTCTGAAGGGATTGATGTTACGCCCCATAAAGACGATATTGAACAAATGAAAGATATTCTTGAGAAAGACAGCTTTGAGACAAAGACCGAATATGAAGGCGTTGATGGACTATCTGAAGAACTTGAAGATCATATGAGCCGTAGCGATCTCCCGAATCTGGAACCAGAAACTCAAAATAAAAATAATCAAGAAGGCATAGAAGATCCAGAACTTGGTTCTGAATCCAAACACAACAAGGTTGAGAATAATTTGGATAAGTTAGAAAGACAGATAGAGCTCCTAGAATCTCATGAAGATGAAGAAGGCGCCGATATTAATCCATCTGAGATCCAAGATAATTTAGACAAACAGGATTTGGATGATAAAGAAGCAGAAAAACCCCAAGAGAGCGGAGAAACGGATGAAAAAATTGATCGTTCTCATATAACTTCTAAAGGTGTAAGCTCGGATCTGGATCTAGAACCATCTAAGATAGATAGGCCTGAAAAACAGGATTTTGAGGAAAGTAAAGATACAGAAAATTCTGTGGGTGAAAAGCCTGATCGGTCACATATTGAGAAAGATCAAGGTCTGAAAGAACGTCTAGATAATTTAGAGTCCGATCTAAGAAAACATGAAGAAAACATGGTTTCGGAAGAATCCGAGGAATTAAGCAGGATTGGCCGGCTTGAAAACAGGGTCGAAAATCTTGAACTCGAAAACGATTCAGATGTTCAAGATCTTGAACAGAAAATAGGCCGGATGGAGAATAAGATTGAGCGACTTGAGCATCTAGAAGGTCTAGAAGATAGATTGAACGAGATTGAAGAACAGTTAATTGAAGACGGAAGTGTTGAGGCCAGGATAAAGGAATTTTTTGAAAGAGAGATAGGTCAACCAGTATCAGAGAAACAGCTTTCAGAAGTAGAAGAAAGAGTTAGCGAGCTCAACAGGCTATTGAACAAGGGCTTGGAAGATTTTGATCAGAAAACCGATAAGCTATGGGAAATGGTTGAGGAAGTTGATTCTAATGCAAGTTCTGTCTCTGAGGATGATTTAGAAGTTCTAGATTCAAAGGTTGAGGAACTTCGACATATGATAGAAGAGGTTGAATCTAACTCGAGTTCTGTAAGTCCTCAAGATCTTCAGGAAATGGGTTCAAAAGTTGATAAGCTATGGGAGATGGTTGAAGAGGTCGATTCTAACTCGAGTTCTGTAAGCCAAGAGGATATCGAGGAAGTCGATTCAAAGGTTGAAAAGTTATGGGAGGCTATGGATGAGGAAATGGCTTCTGTTGAATCACGTATACATGATGATGAACAGGATATGGAAGATATCACGTCCATGGTGGTGGAGCTTTCCGAATTAGTTAAACAGAAGCTCCGTGACCACTAGGGTTTTAACTTTTTAGTTACTTCTTAGTATTAAAGAGGAATTGATTTTTATGGCTGAAGATGTAATATTTGGGGAGGATGACGCAGAAGAGGAAGAAACCTCACAGGACACTTTATTTGGTGCTGAGGACGAGGAAAACGATCAAACTGAACAGGAGGCTTCAGAAAAGGTCGAAACAGAAGAAGATAAGGAAAGTTCAGAAGAAAATTCATCGGATGTACTATTTGGAGAGGAAGATGAAGACGATGAGACAGAATCCGAACAAAAATCTGAAGATGAAGATCAGCCAGAATATGATTTAGAGGATGAAGAGTCACAGGAAGATGAGTCTGGAAAAGAAGTTAAAGAAAATAATACTGAAGAAATAGGTTCTGAGGCAGTTGAAGAACTTGAAAATCGTCTAAACGATTTAGAAGAGCATATAGGCGAATTCCAAGACCAGTTAGAACAGTTTGAAGCCGAAGGAAATGAAGAAAATCTGGAGAAACTTGAATCAGAAATAGGCGATTTAAGATCAGAACTAGATGAAATTGAAATAGAAGAAGGCTCTGATTTCGAAGAGGAGCTGGAAGAACTTCGAGAAGATCTTAATGAAGAACTTGAAGAGATAAGAACAACAATCGATCAGTTTGAGACTGATGGAAATGAAGAACAACTAGATTCTATCCAAGAGGAAGTAGATGATCTCAACGCTTCTTTGAACAGTCTAGAGAAGCAAGTTGAAGATGTTGATCTAAGTAAGGAGCTCGAAGAGGTCAAAGATAGGCTGGCCGAAAAATCAGCTTTAATCGAAGATATCCAAGAATCTGAAGATATAGATGTAGAAAAGATACAAACAGATATAGAAGAAGTTGAAAGTTCTGTTAGCGAGACTCGAGAGCTTATAGACGATCTCGAAGAAAGATTGGATGAAGTTGAATCAGATACTATAGGAGAGTTGAAAGTTGAAATCCAGAATCTTGAAAAACAGATTGAAGATGTTAAAGAGAAAGACGAACAAAGAGATGTCTCAAAGCTTGAAGATGAGGTTGAACAGCTCAAAGGAATGGTTTCGGACTTCAAATGGATATTCAATGACTTTGATGATCTTGCAAATCTCAAACTGCTTTCTATCGAGGAATACCAAGAAATTCTAGACAAACAACAAGAACTAGAGGAAGCTCAGGGATCTGAAAACGATGAGAAAATAGAAGATCTAGAAAAAGATCTAGAAGAACTTGAAGGATCTGTTCAGTCTGTTGAACAAAGATTAGATGAGAAGGATGAAAACACAGACACAGAGGATAGGCTCGAAGATTTGGAACAAGATATATCAGATCTAAATAAATCTGTGGAATCGATTAGGGATAGATTAAAAGAAGCTTCCCAGAAAGAAGATGATTCCAAGGCAATTGATACACTCAACCAGAATCTTGAACATCTTACAGACCAGTTAGCTAAAAATAAAGGTAGAGAAAGCATCGAGACTCGTCTACAGAGAGTAGAAGATAAGGTAGTAGATATGGATGCAGCTGATTCAGAGCCCGGGGTATCTCAAGATGATCTCAACACTGTATTGGATGAGATTGAACGACAGCAAGATGAGATCGCTGAGATAAGAAACGGTTATGAAGAACTTGGAGAGATGATGCAGCTAATTCTGAAACAGCTGCGTACACAGAAAAATCTCTAGGTTTTTAGATAAAACTTCCAAGTCCGGACTGGCGTGATTCCAGCGCCTTTTCTAGTTTCTTTATTCCAGAGTTAACCCGGTCTTCGGAAAAGTCATGTCTATCTACCAAAACTTCTCTTATCTTTTCTGGATCTGGCTCCTCAAATTCGTATTCTGTATCTTCCACAGGAGGATTCATCAAGAACTCGAGTATTATGTAAGGGTCATTTTCTGATTCCCACTCGACTTTATCATCTTCCAGAAGATTTTCAAACTCGTCATATTGTTTGACAAGTTTTAATGCGGTCTTTGGACCGATTCCATGGACTCCATCAGGGTTGAAGTCTGTACCCATTAAGATACCCATCCATACCAGTTTTTCATGGGTTATATCTAGCTGGTCTAAGACGCTTTCTAATCTTATTCTTTCAGTAGATATCTCTTTTCTTCCACCGCCAGAGGTTTTACGAGTCTTTCTTGTAGTAAGATTTTTCACCATTGTATCTGCGCCAAAAAGTAGACAGTCCCAATCCTGTGATCCAACAGCATAGATATCTCCAGGATAATCTTGGGTGCTCATGTAGGCAGCCTGAGCCTCGCCTTCACTAGGGGCTTCAATATACGGCAAACCCATGGCATCAAGAAGGTTTTTGGCTTCTTCAATCATCTCTGAGTTGATCTTTGAACTCTGTGTGGCTTTAGAATATGCTTCAGAGACCTTGCCTTCTTCCTGTAGTTTTTTCCATTCTTCGCGAGCTTCCTGTCGTTTTTTCCTTCTTCTTGAAGATTCTTTCTGTTTTAAATCAGGCATAGCACCGTCAAATACAAATACAGGTCGAATATTTTCTTCTAGTAGATTAATATTTCTATAGAAAAGTCCCGATAAATGCGATGTAATATTTCCGGATGAATCTTTGAGTGGTGTTCCATCTCTTTGCCTTATAATTGATAGGAACTGATAGAGTGTGTTCATCGCATCGATAGCGATCTCTTTGTCATTTAGATCTGCAAAATCTATTTCTTCACTTTCAACCAGTTGACCTAGATCGACTCCCATACAAAGGGTTTTACTGCCTGAACTTTAAACTCTTCAACATGCAACAGTCTCAGGGAATATGTGATTACTGTAAAGAAAGGCCAGCTACGACAATGTGTGACGTCTGTGGTTCTCAGGTGTGTTCTGAGGACAACCTTGATTATGGATGCAGAGTATGTGGCGGGGGCAAAATGACGTTCGAATAAGAGTTAACTTAAAAAGTAAAAAGATATGTGGAAACTAAAGCTTGTCGAAGTGCTCTAGTTCGATGCTCTGGACGCCTGTAAGTTCTTCGAGTTTTTCCTCTACAGTATCAGTTCCGCCTTCTTCATCGGTTGTGATTGTAGAAACCTTTACAGCTTTTAATCCAAATGCAACGTTTTCTTCGCCGATATCTTCGACGTCGATGAGTTCCTTGATATCTTCTTTGATTTGTTCTAGATCTGTTTCAGCATCTTCTGGCATTACTTTGTATACGCATGAAATCTTTCCCATTGTTGGATAACCTCTTATAGAAATAAAATGGAAAATGAAAGTTTAAAAACTGAATATTGTGAAAAACACAAACTATCTACAGATTATCTATAGGAACGGAATTTTTTCTTTAATCTTTTTTAGTAGCTCTGGCATTTTGTTCACCTCTCAGGCATTTTTAACGGATTTTAACCTTATCCAAGTCCTAATTAACTTACTGTATTAATAATACTCAGGTCTCTTAACCAACCCAGTTTTTAAGGTTCGCTAGATGGTTTAACTTATACGTCAAAGCCCTCTTGGTCTAGTGGAAAGACGTCACCTTGCGGAGGTGAAGATCCAGGGTTCAAATCCCTGAGAGGGCGCTAAATTTTTAAATTCGGTATTTTAAACAAAATTATGGAGATAGTTGCAGATATACTCGCATACGGGACATTTGCATTGAATATTGGTTTTTTGATTGCGTTATCTGCATATCTATACAATCGATTTTCTGAGGAAGGTTTGAACCGTTTTGACTCGTATTCAATACTAACAGGTTTCATTCGGAAATATGCGCTAGAACTGGCTTTTATACAGGCATCAGTTGCTACAGCCGGAAGTCTTTACATGTCAAATATTCTTCAATGGGCTCCATGCAGACTTTGCTGGTTCCAGAGAATCTTCATGTACCCGCTTGTAATATTGCTCGGAGTTTCTCTACTGTTTAATTCACGCGATGTCAAGGATTATGTGATTCCAACCGTTCTGGTAGGAATCCCTATAGCATTATACCACTTTATTACTCAGAGAGTTTCACAGTTCCAGTCTGCAGGATGTTCTATCACACAGGTATCTTGTTCGACCGAGTATACTTTCCATTTTGGCTATATTACGATACCAACAATGGCATTGACTGCTTTCATAACCATACTGGTTCTGGTCTGGATATTCTATAGAGAATAGAGCTTAATTGTTCACAATGTTTTCTCTATCCTTCAGGTTCTCTATAGTTGTGTCTTCAATTCTGTGAAGAGCTTCTATGCTGTTGAATGCGTTATGAGGGGTTACAATCACATCTTCTCGCTCCATTAAAACATGATCTTGCATTATTTTCTGAGTTTTAGATTCATCGTCCAGATCGTTGAGATCTTCTTTATCTTTTTCAAGATAAAATTCTTCTTCAAGGACATCTAGACCGGCAGCTTTCACACTATCGTTTTTAAGACCCTTGATTAAACCGGCGGTGTCGATAATTTCTCCTCTGGCAGTATTGATTATCATCGTATCTTCCATCTTCTCAAATTCTTGTTCTGACAGTAAATGGTGTGTGGAATCCGTTAAAGGACAGTTAAGTGAAATTATATTGGCTTCTCTAACAAGCTCATCAAGGTCTACGTAATCATAACCTAATTCGGCAGCGGCCTCTTTATCGGGGTAGGGGTCATATGCAACTACATTCATTTCAAACCCGTTTGCAATCCTGATAACGTTTTTACCAATCGTTCCTGTACCAACAACACCGAGTTTCTTGTTTTTTAGATCAAATCCTCTGAGGTTTTCGTGGCTGAAATCTCCTTTTTCAACCTTTCTAATACCGTAGTATATCTTTCTTGAAAGCGATAGAATCAATCCGAAACAGTGTTCTGCAACAGTTGTACCGCCGTATTCGGGAACGTTAGACACTTTGATATCTTTTTCAGATGCGGCATCTAAATCGATATGGTCGAAACCTGTTGATCGACACACGATAACATCGGCATCAAGACATTCGATTACTTCCTGGTCTATATTTGAATCTACAAAGACTGTGACTGCATCGTATCCTTCGGCTTTCTGTTTATTTTCTGGAGTAAGAGAATGGTCGAAGAAATCTATCTCAAATTCAAGATCTTTTTGTGTAAGATATTCTCGTTCCCATTTTTCGGTATCGAACCATCCAACTTTCATATCAACTGGTTTGGACTGCATAAATTTAATGATCGATCTCAAATTTATTCTAGATGCTTTCCAACTCTATAGTTGAAATCAGTTCAAAAAAACAGGTTTTTGAGGCACAACTAGCCGATAATTTTGTCTCAAAGTTTATGGGGTTTAGGTTTTGTTCGGAAGGTAAAATGTTTTTCCAGTTTCGAAGAGACACAAAAGCATTGATAGATATGATGTTAGTGCCGGAACCGCTTTATCTCTATTTTATCGATTCCGATAAAACAGTTATAGAGGTTCGAAAAGCAGAGCCATGGAGCTGGAATCATAGAACATGGAAGTTTTACCGGTCGGAAAAACCTTACAGATACCTGCTGGAAAGCTTTGAAGAACTTGATATTGATAAAGACGATAAGTTAGAGTTTGAGGTTTAAAGCTTTGACAACAGATTAAGAATATGGAATTATCAAAATTCTGTCCCAAATGCGGGAAAGAAACAGATCAACTCTACGGTAACGAGAAGGAACTTTGTGCCGAATGTTATACTGAGAACCATGACCTCTTGGATATCCCGAATGTAGTAGAGCTCCATATATGTTCTACCTGCGGAAGAATGAGGAAAAGCGGAGAGTGGATAGAAGAATACACTTTACAGGAACAGTTAGGTGCACGTTTCCAGAAGTTTGCTGAAGACGATGTAGAAATGGAACTACAGTACTGGGAGGAAAACCAGAAGATGTTTGTTCGAGTGCACGCCAAAAAAGGCGAGATGACCGACCACTATGATACCGAGTTGAAGATCAAAAAAGACCAGTGTCAGACATGTTCGCAGTTCCATGGAGGGTTTTTCAAGGTCAAATTACAGCTTAGAGGAGAAGATGTAGATCTAAGCAGAGTTGCTGATAGAATGGCCGATAAGGCTGCAGAAGTAACAAATGATGGTAGAAAACATTTTCTAGCAAATATCGAACAGGAAGCCAATGGTTTTGACTTCTATTTCTCTACTGAAAAAATCGCCGGTGAAGTACTGAAAATGTTGAAAAACAATCATGATCCGGAGGTCAAGCGCTCCTATGAGCTTATAGGAGAGGATGATGGACAGGAAGTCTACAGGAACATTATATCTGTACGACTCTAGAATTTGGTTTAAAAAGCTGAGGTGACCAAAGCTAGATATGGCTCAAGATGATGAAGAGCAAGGAATAGGACGTGTACGTGAACCTAAAGGAAAGGAAGTATTAGGGATCGTACTCAGAAAAGAAGGCGGCGGAAAATATCGAGTATACTGCACAGACGGAAATGAAAGAATCTGCCGTATCCCGGGAAGTAAGAAAAGAGGTATCTGGGTAAAAAGAGACTCAGTAGTGCTAGTTGAACCTTGGAAGATCCAGGGAGACGAGAAAGGAGATATAATTAACAGCTACTCTCAGGCAGAAAACGAATGGTTAGAAGATCACGGACATCTTGAAGAGATCTCAGAGTTCCTTTAATCTCTGATCTCTCAGTTGTCTATGTTTTTTAATCGAGTTATCTGATTTCACAATATTATAATCAGTTGTGTTTTAACCAATGACAGATTGTTTAAGATTGTCAACGTAGTATGTCTTATGAAAGATAAAAACCGTGATTTTGAGGAACGCTGGAGAGAACGTTCTCGACAGATGTTTGATAACTCAGAGGCACGTAAGGTATTCCAGAACGTTTTTGACCACCAGACTTCTATGGCGATGTTGAAACTTTACGAGAGAGATGTTTTGAAAAAACTCTATGGAACCATAGAATCAGGTAAGGAATCGGTTGTGTTCCTGGCAGATACACCTGAAGGCGAGAGAGTGCTGGTCAAGATCTATATGACACAGGCCGGCGGATTCAGAAATATGAAAGATTATCTTCGAGGCGACAAACGTTTCCGGAACTTCAAAGATGATCGTAGATCCGTGATATATGAATGGTGTAAAAAAGAATTCAAAAATCTGAAGACTGCTGGAAAGAAGCTGAAATGTCCGGAGACAATTGCATATCAGAAAAATATTCTTGTAATGGAGTTTATGGGCGAGGGTTTCAAGCCTTATCCTAAGCTGAAAGACGTCGAGATAGAGAACCCTCAAGAAGGATATGAACAAACTTTGGCCAGAATAGAGCGTCTCTGGGATGAATGTGAGCTTGTCCACGGAGACCTCTCAGAGTACAATATTCTAGTTGACAGTAAAGGTAATTCGATATGGATAGACTTTTCTCAAGGAGTTCATTTTACCCATCCCGAAGCGGAGGAACTTCTCAGACGTGATATTCAAAACGTATCGAATTTTTTCTCTAGACAAGGCGCTGAAGTTGAACCTCAAAAAGCCTATAAGCGTATTATTTCATCGAGCTAGAGTCTAAATCACAGCTTGAAGGTATAAAAAGGTTGGTTCCGTGTTTTTGTATATAGACAGATGAAAGAAGTCAGGATTCCAGATGATAGAGTTGCAGTGCTTATAGGAGAAGGCGGCGAGACAAAAGAAGATATAGCAAAGATGACAGAATGCGAGCTAGAGGTCAAAGATAATCTAGCTATAATTGAAGGAGAACCTCTCGAAGAGATGGACGCTATGAATGTTGTTAAAGCTATAGGCCGTGGATTTAATCCTGATAAGGCATTAAGGCTTATTGAAAAGGATATAATGCTTCATTTATTGGATTTGAACGATTATGCTGATACTGAAAACTCTCGTAACCGGCTGAAAGGCAGAGTAATAGGTAGAGACGGCGAGACACGTAGGCATCTCGAGAAGGAAGCTCATGTAGATATTTCGGTTTATGGAAAGACGGTTGGAATAATTGGTAACGCTCAGAATATTGAGATCGTATCCGAGGCAATCAGAATGCTTCTAAACGGTAGTTCTCATGCGACGGCATACGATTATATGGAAAAAAACAGGTCGAAGATCAAAAGATAAACAACAGATAGTTTGAATAATAAAGTGAGGAAAACGATACTATGGCAAACGGTTTAGATCAAGAACAAGAGATGGATGAAGGCTCTGATCACCGTGAAATTTCGGTCGCAGAGTTCTTCGAGAAAAACAAGCACTTGCTTGGATTTGAGAACGCTCAGAAATCAATTATAACAGTAGTAAAGGAAGCTGTTGATAACTCGCTCGATGCATGTGAAGAAGATGAAATTCTTCCAGAGATACATGTTTTAATCGATGAAATTGACGATAAAAAATGCAGAGTTGAAATCAGAGACAACGCTATCGGACTGGACAGAGAGACAATTCCAAAGGTTTTCGGTAAGCTTCTCTACGGGTCAAAGTTCCACAAGCTACAACAATCTCGTGGACAGCAGGGAATTGGAATTTCAGCATCCGCTATGTATGCTCAACTTACTGCAGGAGAGCCTGTAACAGTATACTCAAAGATGGAAGGCAAGCCATGTCACAAATTTGTTGTTAGAATAAATACAGAGAAAAACGAACCAGAAATTCTGGAAGATGAAGTAATAGAACCAGAAAGCGATGAGTTCCCAGGAGACAAAGACTATTACTTTGATCACGGAACTACAATCGAGATGAACATTGAGGCCAAATACACTAAAGGCCATCACTCGGTAAGAAACTACCTGAAACACACTGCGATCATGAATCCTTATGCTCGTGTTGTTCTAAGAGAGCCTTCAGGTAACAAGATTGAGTACCCAAGAGTCTCAAGAGAGCTTCCTAAGAAGCCAGGAGAGATCAAACCTCACCTGCACGGAGTCGAACTCGGTGTTGTTATGAGGATGATGGATAAGTCGAAAGCCAGAACCATCTCAAGTTTTCTTCAAGGTGAATTCACAAGAGTTGGAAGAACCTCGGCGGAAGAAATCTGTGATGAAGCAGATATCGATGAAGGTAGAAGACCGAACACTCTTGACAAAGATGAGATAGAACAAATACTCGAAGCAGCTCAGAATGTAAAACTTCAGTCACCTCCTACAGACTGTCTTTCTCCAATTGGAGAAGATCTAGTCTTGAAGGGGCTGAAAAAAGAGCTTAACCCGGAGTTTTCTACAGCAATTACCAGAAGTCCGACTGTTTACAAAGGAAATCCTTTCCAGGTAGAAGTAGGTCTTGCATGGGGTGGAGACATTGAAGATGAAGGCAGTTATGAAGAGCTACGTTATGCGAACAAAGTGCCGCTTCTTTACAAGAAGTCGGCTTGTGTGACCACAAAGGCTGTTGAAGAAGTTTCCTGGAATCGTTACAATATCTCACAGACAGGAAACCGTCCGCAGGGACCGCTTTACATCCTTGTACACATTGCATCTGTCTGGGTTCCTTTCACATCAGAAGGAAAGGAAGCAGTTGCAAACTACGATCCTATCCGTAAAGAAATGAAGCTAGCTCTCCAGGAAGCAGGAAGAAAGCTTGGACGCTACATCGGAAGAAAAGAACGGAAAGCTATTCAGGAGAAAAAGAGAAGACAGCTTACAGCTTATGCCAAGGAAATGGGTCCTGCAATCACCCAGTTAGCAGGTGAAGGAGATCCAGACGAGATAGAGAACAAAATCCAGAAAATGGTCCAAAATGACTACAACCCGGAACAGCTTTAGAGGTGATTAGAAAATGCCAAAGAAAGACTTAGCAAATGACGAAGGCACTTTAGACAAACTTACACATTTGGGTAAAAAGCTTGTAAGACAGCTTGGAGATCCAGAAGAAGAAAACCTGACGATAGACACAAAGGTAAGATCAAAGTCAAACGTTGAATACGATGAAGAAGATGAGAGACTGGAACTTGGAGACAGTTATTCTACAAGAAAGTTCCTGAATATATCTCACGCCAGAAAGTTCATGCAGACAACGCTTGTAGCGAACAAGACAAAGGAGCTTGTTGAAAGCGGCAGAACTGCATCGATCAGAGAGGTTTATTACCAGCTCAAACACACAGTTCCAGGTCTAGATGAAAACACATTCGAAGATCAGGATGAATCAAACAATGTTGTTGTGGATATTGAAACATCTACAGGCGCGATCAGAGAGGATCTACACCTTTTCGCAGAACCAAAAGGACGACTTTTCGGCCCTATAACTATCAATGATTCGGGCGACAGCATTGACTGCATGGCAATGGGTACATCAGGTCTCGCTATCCCGTCTATTGTGGATCATTATGAGTTCGAAGAACACAGCGCTGACTTCATTCTAGTAGTCGAGACATCCGCTATGGTTAACAGACTGGTTGAAGAAGACTTCCACAAAGATCACAACGCAATCTTGATCGGAACAGGTGGACAGCCAGCAAGAGGAGCAAGACGTTTAATCAACATCATGCACAACCGCCTAGATCTGCCTGTCTACGTCTTTACTGACGGTGACCCATGGGGATACTACATCTATTCAGTTCTGAAATCAGGATCTATGAGTCTTGCATTCCAGTCCGACCGTCTTGCGACACCGGATGCCAAGCTTATTGGTATGACCATGGAAGACATCGATGAATACGGTCTTGAGCACGTAACAGAAGGTCTTAAAGGAAAATCAAGTGACAACGGCGGGCCTACAAAGGACTACAAGAGAATCACTGATGTCATGGACTATGAGTGGATGCAAAACGATCAATGGCAAAATCAGTTCCAGAAGATGCTTGATAAAGGCGTCAGAGTAGAACAGCAGGCTCTAGCAGCAAACAGCCTAGAGTTTGTAGCTAATGAGTATCTTCCACAGAAGATTGAAAATAAGAACTTCTTAGACTAGTTTCTTAGTCGGCCGTTAATCGGCTGTTTTTCCTTATTTTTACTTTATTTTGCCCTTGTAAGAGTTTTTATTCGATTTATACTAATTTTTAGTATGAACACAAAAGATTTAGGAGATTTAGCTGAATTATCAGCTGCTAAAAAACTTATTAGTATAGGAAATTCTGTTTCTTTTCATTTTGGAGACAATGAACGTTATGATTTAATTTTAGATGGTAAAAATGGTTTAGAAAAAGTACAAGTTAGGAAGGCTACTCGGAGAGAAGGATATTTGGTTTTCAAATGTTACAGCAATCATCGTGCGGATGGAAAGATTAAACGTACATCTTTTGATGAAAAGGAGATAGATTGTTTTCTAGTATGGTATAGAGAAGAAGATGAGATTTACAAAATACCAATACAGGACGCTCCCAAAACTGAAATGAGACTCCGTATAGATGAAACCCGAAACAGTCAAGAACAGAATGTTAACTGGGCTTCGGATTATAAAATCGAGTGAGTTCAGATAAAGCGCCTGAACAGTTTATAAAAATTAGCTACAATTTTGTACTGTACGGGTTGCCCAGATAGCTCAGTAGGTAGAGCGCCACGCTGTTAAATCCGATCTTTCCTTAGGAGAGATGGTTAAGAAGATTTCTAATCTTCAATACAGGTACGTGGTGGTCCCAGGTTCGAATCCTGGTCTGGGCGAACTAACGTATTTTTCTTCTGAACAAGTTTGTATTATAAATTAGAATAGAGTCTGAAAACTGATTTTGATTACTGAAAAATTTTTCTTACAAACTGTATTATCTAAGGCCTAGAAGCTTCTCTTAGATTTACATAGTTTTCTTGAGGGAATTCAACTTCCATTAGTTCTGATCCGTTCTCGCCTTCCACAGCTCTAAAGTATTCTTCCATTTCATCTCGGATTCCGTGATAGTTCAAAAACTGTGTCTGTGATGCAAAAGGTGCATCATAAGGATCTTCGAACAAAAAATCTTCCATGCTGTCGAGTCCACTTTCTAGGATCTCGGTAAACTGGTTTTCTGCTAGCTCTCCCATGTCGGTGACTACTACAGTATCTTTTAGAGGATCGTAAGCTCTGTTTTTAGAGATGTTTTGTTCCCAATCGTTGATTGATTCTGCATAAGCCAGGTCTCCTGATCTCATAAGACGGCCTATTTCCTCTCCTGCTTCCACAAAATCCTGTTGTAAATCGGCTTGATCAGGATATTCGTTATCTTCGGCCAATTCATCGTATTCAACGAGTTCTCTGTATTCTCCTATTCTTACAGGCATTGGTTTACCATCAGAGAAAGTAAAGAATAGATCATAGTTAGTTACAGGTTCAAGTTTTTCGTTTTCTTCAATCACTTGGTTGTTGTGTGATGCTGTCAGCTCCTGTCCAAGAATTTCGTCAAATTCTGTGGTTAATATTGGCTTGATATGCTGAAAGATAAGATTTTCCTCTGGAGAGTAGAATGTTTCTTTCATCGAACCTCCATCAACTCTTTCAGTATCTAGATCTAGATTATCGTATTGAATATCCCATACTTTGTCTTCTAGTCCATCAAAAGGTATTTGTTCGGCTGCACTGTAGATTAGATCTCTGGGATAACCGCTTTCTGGAGGGTAAGATAGCCCCAATGAGTTATCTTGGCTTCTGATGTCTTCAGCTTTTTCCAGAAAATGTTGCATCTCTTCCGGTGTAAGCATCTCATCGGGTTTGCCAAGAGGTATTTGAGCTGAATATGTAGACATCTATATGATTCTAACAACCCTACTATTAAGACATTTATGTTTGATATCTTGTGATCAAGCCCAGTTGATCAATTTATAATAAAATAAAACGTAAATGAAGGTTTCAGTCCCATTCAGGACCGAAATCAGGATCTACTTTCCTGTCTCCTTCGGCTAACTTGGAAACTTTCTCCATCTCTTCTTCTGAAAGCTCAAAATCGAAAACGTCTAAGTTGGATTTCTGATGTTCCAAAGAAGTTGCCTTGGGAATCGCACAAACGTTTTCCTGTTGTATCAACCATCTGAGTGCTACTTGGACCTCAGATTTTCCATAACTCTCTCCTATCTCCTGAAGGAGTTCATTTCCTATAACATCTCCTCGGGCAAGCGGCGAATAAGCGGTCAACATCATATCGTTGTCTCTACACTCTTCGAGTACTTCATCTTGGTTTAGGAAAGGATGGTATTCGACTTGGTTGGTCAAAAGATCGTGGTCCGAAAGTTCTTGAGCTCTCCTGGTTTGTTCTGACGTAAAATTGCTGATACCTATGTTTTTGGCTTTACCTTCTTCGACGAGTTCATCCATTTGTTCTAAAACGGCTTCAAGATCCATCTCCTCGAATGGCCAATGGATCAAAAGCAAATCAACATAGTCTGTCTGAAGTTTTTCCAGACTTTCATCTACGGACTCTTTTAGGTCTTCTTTGTTCAGATTGTCTCTCCAGACTTTGGTTGTGAGCCAGATATCTTCTCTATCAATTTCGGATTTCTGAATGCCTTTTCCAACCTCTGCTTCGTTGCCATATACCTGGGCGGTATCCACATGGATGTATCCTGCATTAATTGCGTTTTCAACTGACTCAACACAGTTTTCTGTTAGCTGCCATGTTCCTAGTCCTATTGCGGGTATCTTCTCTCCCTGTAGTTCTACGTATTCCATTATTGTTTCACCTTCTGATAAACTATTGAGCGCCAATCCATTTGAAACTCGGGCTTGGTTAACGGTGTATTGCTTTTAAACAAGGCTGAGAAAGATTATATATGGTTACAGCTGAAGTTTCTGGAAGTATAATTGTACGCAACAAAAATATTCTAATGATAAACGAAGATGGAGAATGGAATATTCCTTCAGATAAGGCTAAGAGAGGAGAGTTAGGATCTGATACTGCTGAAAGAGTTGCTGAAGACGTGACTGATTGTTCGTGCCAGACTCTAAAGTATAAGAAAAAATTGAAAACTAACTTCGAGAAAGATGGTGAAGAGCTAAAATGGCAGCCTTACACTGTAGAGATTGAAGGAGAACCACAGAAAGGAGAGTGGATTCCTATCAGCAAACTTGATAACAAAGAACTTGCTTCTCCATTGAAAGATATTACAGAGAAGCTTTCGGACCGGCTATAGGTCCGTTTTGTAGTTCTTAAATCCGGCCGCAACAAGTAGCGGAAATACTAGTGTGGCCTCGGCTTCTACCTGCGTATAATTTGTTTCATTATTCTCCTTTATTTTGCCCCAGGAAACTGCTTCTTTTGGAGGAGCTCCTGACAATGATCCATCTCCTTCCATGCCTGTGGAAATGTATACGGCATAATCGGTACCGCCTCTGAACAGGTTCGACATAATTGCTTGGTGCTTAGGCACGCCATCGCCTACGCATATGAGGCCGGTTGTCTCAGCTTCGATCGCCTCATGTATTAGGCTGTCCCAATCATCAAGTATCTCGATCCCGATCTCTGAATCCTGTTCCTGTCGATAGTAAAACATGTAGTCTCCGATCTCTGCATCAATCAATGCAGGACAGTAAACTGGTATTTCGTTATTATAGGCATGATAAATAAACGAGTTAGAACTATCCAAGTTTTCGTCTTCTCCAACTTTCTTTCCAAGTTCTCTGGCGACTTCTGTTGGCGACCGCATTTTCTTTTCTGCAAAGAAATCTGGGAAAAACTCATTGTTCAGCCAGCTTTCCAACCAGACATAGTTGTCAGATTCAACATAAATGTTTCCTAGCCGGTTTATGCCCTTCTCACGAAGTTCGGCTTCATCAGCCTCCCATTCTCCCATTTTAAAGTCTTTTGCTGTCTTGATAACATCTTCGGTGTGGGATCCGGAGCTTGTGATTATAACATCTACAAAGTCTTCTCTGGCAAGATAAGCGACTGCTTCTCTTAGACCTGAGGAAATAATATTTGAAGTAAATGTCAGAAAGATCTTAGCATCATTATCTCTCATTTCTTTTACAAGTTCGATAGCTTCTTTGAGGTGTGTTGCCTGAAAACCCGTGGTCGCATAGTTTTCCAGCATTTCATCAAAATCAAACTCGCCACGGAAATCGTATCCTTCAACTTTTTCTCCCTTATGACCTTCTTTTGTTCCAGGAATAACATGGTCGCGTGTTTCTTCTGTCATAAATAATTCTCCGAGGAGAAAGGTTTTATTCTTAAAACTCACCTTTCAACAATTTGATATAGGTAAGATATGGCCGAGTAGCTCAATCTGGGAGAGCGATGCACTGAAGATGCATAGGTTCCCGGTTCAAATCCGGGCTCGGCCATAATGTCTAATATTACATACAAGTTTCTAGAAGAAGAATACGATCTCCAACTTTTCAATACAGATATCGGCGAACAACTCACAGAAAATAGAGATCCGGAAGCTGTTTATGTTCTATCTGATCTAGAGATCAAACTCTATGAAAGCCCAGAATATGGTTTAATAGATTTAATTCATCCTTTCCGCCCATCAGGAGATATTATAGTTGAAGTAGATAGTCCTGAACAAACTAGAGGTTATGAAATGTTTCTTGATGGCACACAAGATTCATTTGAGAAACTCGATGAAGGTCTCATGAGTATTATTGAATCTGGAAGCTCTAAAGAGTTTTACAAACAAGTTCTTTGATCTACCAGGGATCGTGTTCGAACCCGTTGTCTTCAGCTCTCTCAATCATATCTTCTTCTGAAGCTTCGTCTGTAGATTCCCATTGCCATTGTTCAATGTCTCCCATGTTTTTCAAAGCCTCAATTTCCTCTTCAGATGTTATAGAGACATTTGCTGTGTCGTCGCTGTAAAGCTCTATTAACCAAAAACTGTTTTCTCCAGGCATGTAAATTAATCAATCAACCGGCATTTACATGCTTTATGCTGCGGAAGTAATTTTTGAAAGTTATTGTATTTTTTCAACCTAAAATAGATTTAGTAATCTAAAAATTAATTAGATCAGAATAACTCTAATTTCAAGGTAGTTACTTTAACACCTATCATAACTACTCTAGTTTTATTTTCTAACATCTATGTTTTTTTCAATAATTCTTAGTTCGGAACATTCGTTGCTTATGGCTATTATTGTTTCAGGTATTTTTTCTGTTTGTAACTCGATTAGCTGTGTCTCCTCTACTTCTAGGTCTTGTATAGTTGTCCGACCTATTATTTCAGACGAATTGATTGCAGTTACACCTATATCCTTATAGAAATTTATAGTTCCCTTATTCGAGAGCTTGAGCGTGGAAATTTGTCCAGTTATGTCGTATTGAACCTCTGACATTTCAAATGCTGCGTTGCTACACTTTATTTGGTTCTGGGATTGATCGGCTATTTCTTGAGTTGTTTCTTTTGAGAACTCGGGAGCCCACTGAGAGTAAACTCCTGCGATAGATACGGCTATAGCCAATAAAAGTACTGAGCTAATTATTTCGGATATTCCCTTTCTCATTGGTTTATATTGCTTATTGTATCAGAAATGTCTCCACATTCCTGTGAGTAAAGGTTCACGTAAGATGGTACGGAGTTCACACTTGAGATAGTGGTATTCGCTACATTACCTGCATCTATTGATATATTTGTTTGAGCCATCAGCCCGTCATTTGAGTCGAAGGCCACCAATATAAGTTCTTCGAAGTCTGCTCTACCATTATTTCTTAGAGCTATATTTATCTCAGAGTCCGTAGACTCATAGCTTGCGGATATGAACTCTGCAGAGGCATCATTACATTCAAGTCGGTGCTCGGTCTGGTTGCTTGTCTGATCTGTTACTGTCTGTGCTAAATTTGGAGCCCATCCAGAGAAAACTCCGGCTACAGAAATTGTTACTGCTAACAAAAGCACTGATGCAAGTATCGGCGATATACCTTTCTTACTCATATACTGAAAATTTGTCTTACTCGTATTTTAAACTAGTGGCGAGTTTAACCAAATAGTCCACTATTTTTAGAGGAAGAATGTAACTGACAAATATCCGATTGCGAACAGTATTCCTACGTGTTTGAAACCGGCTTTGAGTTCTCCTTCTGAAAGCTTTCCAATTATCAGCCCTGAGAAAATTGCCTGTATGAAAACCAGTCTCTTAAACCAGCTCTCATAGAGAGTAATGTTTTCCTGTAGGTTTCCGGCACCGCCACCGAACGCTGAGAAACTTCCTGTGCTGCCTAGAGAGGCCTGTGCGCTTGCAAGGCTTGGAAGCAGATAACTGGTAAGTGCGATCAGAATGCCTATGAATATGAAGAATACAACGTATCCGGTGATCATCTCTCCATAGAGCTGTGATTCTCTTTCTTCTTTGAGCTGTCTAAGTGTACGAATATTGTCTCCTACAGATTCCAATACGTCCTGTATATTACCTCCCGACTGGTATGCTTGAATGATGGTATCAACCGAGCGTAAAATAACCTCAGAGCCTGTATCTTCTCCAAATGTTCTTAGTACTTGTCCGAAAGGTATACCCCAGTCGAGTTGGGCGTTCATTTTCTCAATTTCCTTATCAAGAGGTCCATAACTTCCTGTCTCAGTGTTCTGTATAGCCTGCGGGAGGGACATGCCTGCTCTTGTACCTTCAACAACATCTCGAAGAAACTCTGGAAACTTTTTCTCCTTAGCTTTTCGTGCTTTGTATTGAGTATATTTTACATAGAGGATTGGAGCTACAACAAGCAAGAGTGATGTGAGATTCAATACCACAAACATTAGCTGCTGGAAATTTGTTGTAGCTGTTACTGTGGCGTCAACTAGGCTTTGTTGGTTGAAACCGGTCTCGGCACGCCTGATCTTAACTGTGTTTTCCTGCTCTAATAGATCTCCTGAAGGCTGTATAGTTGCAGAATTACTTGATATCTCATCTATGTCTTCTCCATTTAAAGAAGCTCTTAGAGCTACACCTGTATCTACACCAGTGAAGGTTAGCTTGATTGTAGGAGATGTAGTCAAAGCAGGATTATCAATAGGGAAGCTAAATTCTGCCATTCTATCGTTTGTTATGGTTTGGCTTTCTTCCAGCTGGAACTTATCTAGGTTGTTCTGGTAGGTGACATAGTTCAGGCCTGCTGTTGTAATACCGATTAAGAAAGCTGCAGCTAAAAGCAGTATTAGCTTCTCGTTTTTCCTCCAGAACTTCTTTACTTTCAGTTTTTTTGTTCTAAAATCCATTTTTTAATCCACCGTTATTGCTAGGAATATGACAAACAAACCGTTTATAACAGGTATTATGACGTGTATTCCCATCCACATCAGGTCTCTAATTGCAAATCCTGCGATCTGTCCCCCTAAAAGATTCATAACTGCGAGTGTAACTACTAGAAACACAGGTGCTGCGATTAATATGGCTGTATAGAATGATGCGTATGTACTAAGTCTCTCGATCTCTTTTTCTTTCTCCATGTTGTACTCAAAGATGGCTTCATCTGCCTTTTCTTTGAGGTATGATTTTAGGCTTCCGCCTGTTTCAACAGTAGAGACAATTCCGTATAGAACTTCTGACCAATCGTCGCTTGGACTCCGTTCTGCAACGTCTCTGAGAGCGGTTGTAAGATCTTCACCAAAAACGTTTACTCTCCTTGAGATCTCTCCTGCCTCATTTGAAATACCTCCGTACTCTTCGAAAGTGTTCAAAAGTTCAAACATTGATGTTGGAGAGATTCCTGATGTAGCAATAGCGCCCAGATGGTTGAGTGCGAACGGCAGATTTGAATCAATACTTTTCTGTCGTTTCTTAGCCTTCTGAGAAGGGTACATGTACATTGATCCAAAAACTAACAATCCTACAGCCATCGGAGCTCCAATTGTAAAACGAATAATCTCAACGGGAGGTAAACTCATTTGGACTGAGTAAATCATGCCGGCTATAAATCCAAATATGACTGCGCACACTGAGTAGAGAAACATCTTTGACACATATGTTCTGTAGAGAACGTCCATGTTTGCCTGTTTAAGGTCTTCTTTGATGTCGTCGAAGTATTCTCCATATGTGTCGACCGTGGGTCCAAAAAGAGCGTTGGCCGCAGCGCTTATGTTCTGTGTCTTTGAGGCCTGTTGTAGTCTTTCTAGAAAACTGGAGCTGAAAGGGTCTTCAGAACTCACATAAACACCTTCAGATAGTTATTTCTTAAAAAAAGAGACGAGATTTTTCCCGTTTGCCTCATTGTATCTTTAATCCGTCGCTCTTGAATATGTAGTTATGGACTCTGTGGTTGTAGTCAGATCCTCTCAGCTTTTTGATATAAATTTCTCGTTTGACCTCTTTTTTGGATCTTTTAACCTCCATGTTTATTATACCGTCAGCTATTTCCTCTTCAATCTCTGTAGCTTCCTCATTTTCTGCAACCAAGAAAGTTGTAGCTCCAAGAGCGTTTAACTCTTTCTTGATTGAAAGAAGGTTTTTTCTGATATCTTTTCTTGAGTCTATATACAGATCAAGGTCTGTAATGGGATCTAATACTACTCTCTTGGCATTATTTTCCTTAGCTGTACTCCTAACCATGTCGGGTATCTGTTCGTATCTGTAGGGGTCTAATTTTCTTATGTTTATAGAGCCGTCTTCAACTTTTTGTTCAAAATTCCAGTCAAAGGTATTTACCCGCAGAACTTCGTCTTTTGTTTCCTGAAAAGAGATGTAAAGTCCTTTCTGACCTTTCATGGCGCCGCGGTAAAGAAATTCGAGTCCGAGATTTGATTTTCCGGCTCCAGGCTCGCCTTTAACTAAGATTGTCTCTCCTTCAGGTACTCCTCCTCCCAGAAGCTTATCAAAATTGTAAATTCCACTTTTCAGTTTTCTCATCTTGTTTTAGGCCTCGAACGGGTTCTCATTGGTTTCTTCACCTGAATTTTTGAACGGGTTTTGTTTCTTTTCCTCAGGGGTTCTAGGATACATACTGTCGACTTTCTGTTCTTCGCTTTTCAGACGTTTTTCAATCTCAGCTACCGGATTGTTGTCTAGGCTTTTTTTCTGGCCGATAGTAGCGCTAGAATCTAGTTTGGGGCTGGTTTCTAACTCTTCAGAACTGTTATGTTCTTTCTGATCTTTTTCCATTGCATTGTCAAGCTGGTCTCTATGTGAAAGATCAATCTTGCTCTCGGCTTTTATAACGTCTTCAAGGGTATATTCGCTGTTTTCTGAGTTAATCATCTTCAGAATCTCTTCTTTGTTCTTGTAATACTCCTTAATTATCTCTGATACTTTATCGAAGTTTTTGACGCCTCTTTCCTGAAGCCATTCAAGTAATGCTGTTCTTTGTTCAAGCTCTTCTTGGAGTTTTTGTTTGCTTATACCGTAATCGTTGCTGATTTGATCAAACAGATAAGGTTCGCCTCTCTGGTTGAAGCTGTCATCCATTGCAGTCCAAGTAAAAGCTTCATTGGTTCTGGCTGAAGAAGATTCTCCTATAACTTTCTGAAGTTCATGGATTGATTTGACTCTTCTCGCAGATTTTTCCACACTCTTAGCGTGTGTCATCAAAACCATGACATCAACTGCTTCAATTAAAGCCGGCGAAAGAGAAATTGGAGGTGTTACAAGTCTTTTTACAACTGCATTTGGCGATGATGCGTGGATGGTACCCATAGACGGGTGTCCTGAGGACATACCTTGGAAAAGGACTGATGCTTCTTCGCCTCTAACCTCTCCAACTACAACGTAGTCTGGATTCTGACGGAAAGATTCTTTCAATAGATCGTCCATGTCGACGTTACCGCTCTGTCCGGTTCCAAACATCTCTCGTGTAACAGAAGGAATCCAGTTTTCATGAGGTAGCTGGAGTTCTCGTGTGTCTTCAATCGATACGATCTTATCTTCTGGCGGTATAAATGAAACTGTGGCGTTCAGAAAGCTGGTTTTACCTGTGGCAGTACCTCCTGCAATCAATACCGATTGTTGGTACTGTTGGCATATCCAGAGATAGGCCATGATATCGGCTGAGGCAGTACCTAGATCCATGATGTCTATGGCAGAGAACGGAGTGTCCTGGAACTTTCTAATTGAAAATGTTGGTCCATGAGAGGTTACATCTTCTGTCAGAGAAGCATTCACACGAGAACCATCGGGAAGTGCACCGTCCAGCAAGGGGTTGGCGTATGAAACATATCTTCCACACCTTTCTGCAAGTTTAATTACAAGATTTTCAAGCTCATCTCCGTCGTTAAACACGACATCAGTCTTAACTGATCCGAATTCTGAGTGAACTGCGAATATAGGTGTCCCTATGCCATCGCAACCAAGATCTTCAATATAAGGATCGTGCATAAATGGTTCGGTCTTTCCAAGACCTACAAAGTCTCTGTATAGATAATAAAGTACTTTTTCATGTTGTTCTTCAGTAAGGCTAAGACCTAATTCTAGTAGAATGTCGTTAAGCTTGCCTTCAATATATGAAATGATTTTATCCCGACCCTTCATTGCACTTAGAGATACATCAATCTTCTCTGAGAGGTTCTCTTTGATCATGTTCAATAATTCTTCGTCTTCAGGATCTAGATCGGGTTCAATAACACGGTAAATTATTGATTTTTCATCCTCATCCCACTTGAGATGGGCGTAGGCAAAAGGTTTGATTAAAGGATATTTTACATCTACGTCGGAAAGCTGTTCTATTTTTGCAGTAATCTTAATGTCTTTCTTATCTGAGAGTGTAAAGTTGAATCTGTCTTCTTCAACATCGAATTCTAATCCTCTGGTATCTTTACTTTCTCCAGAGAAAATATTTTTGATGTCAGATAGTATAGACATAGCTGTTGAAGAAATTGTTTTTTCGCGTTAATAATGGTTACCAACTTCTGGGAAACTAAAGGTTCAGAATATACACTGGCAATTAGCTGTTCAAAATCTGTCTTTCCGGAGACCAAATCTATGAACAGAACTACATCTGTTCGAGCGGTTCAATGCCAAGAAGTTCCAACCCTTGATCGGTAACTTCTACAAACAGTTCTATTATCTTAAGGCGGCGATTTCTGACCTCTTTTTCTGTATCCAGCACTGGACAACTATGGTAGAAGCTGTTGAATTCTTCACATAGCTGGGATAGATAGTTGGCAATTTTGGCAGGTTCTCTGTGTTCTGCTGCTTTATTGACCTGTTCAGGGAACTCTGCAAGCTTTTTCATAAGGGAATATTCTTCATTGTTCAATTTGCCTTCAAGATTTCCTTTTGTCTCTGCTTTCCGCAGAATACTTTTAGCCCGAGTGTTCGAATACTGTAGGTAAGGGCCGGAATCTCCTTCGAATGAAAGAGCTCGATCCCAGCTGAATTCAATGTCTTTCTGGCGTGAGATAGAAAGATTCGCATATCTCAAAGCTCCAAGACCTACAGCTTCTGCATTCCCTACATCTCTTTCTTCTATACTGGATGCTTTCTCTGCAGCCCGGTCTATAACATCAGAAAGTCTGATAATATTTCCTTTACTCGAGGACATCGATCCTTCCTCTAAATGCAACATGCCATAGGATATGTGTTGGTTTTCAATATCTTCTATACCAAAGTTTTCTGCTATTCTAAAAAGCTGCTGGAAGTGTAAATCTTGTTCTGTAGCGACTACATAGAGGTTCTGGTCGAATCCTTCTCGTTGTCGCTTCCGTATGTTAGCGATATCACGTGAAATATAGAGGGTAGATCCGTCAGCTCTTTTCACTATAGTTGATGGAAACTTCTCGTCTTCAAATTCTACGTACACGCTTCCATCATCATCCTTCTCAAAAATACCTTTTTCAAGTCCTTCTTCAATTACTTCTTCTGCTTGCTTTGCGACCACTGACTCTCCTGTAAAACGGTCGAATTCAATTTCCATTCTTTCGTATTCTTTTTCATTATGCTTTATCGTGGCTTCTCGGAACATTTTCCAGAGTTTTCTTGCTTCGTTATCTCCTTGTTCTATCTTTTTTGACCATTCACGTGCTTTCTTGTGTTCTTCTTCTGTTGCTTCATCGTGAAGACGGACATACAGATCGTACATATGATCCATAGGGCTTTCCTCAAATTCTTCGATCGATCCCCATCTTTTGAATGCATAGATTACCTGGCCGTGTTTGGTTCCCCAATCGCCAATATAGTTTTCAGACGTGACATTGTAGTCTACGAAACGTAGTATTCTCTGAAGTGAGTCTCCGAGAAAGTTGTTGCGCAGATGGCCGATATGCATAGGCTTTGCAAGATTTGGAGAAGAAAACTCTACTAGAACCTTTCCATCTTTCTGGTTTACTCCCATTTTCTCCGAATCTAGAGTTTCTTGGATCTGCTTTGAGTATTCTTCGCGGTCTAGAAAGAAGTTCAGATAACCTGGGCCAGCGACTTCGACTTTTTCAACTATATCGATATTTTCCAGCTTTTCGGCTGTTTTTTCGGCAAGCTCTCGAGGATTCTCTCCTTTCTTCCCAGCGACCTTCATAACAGGATATGCAAAGTCTCCATATTCTCCTTGAGGTATCTCTATATCTCCACCCTTGACTTCTGTGTCTAAGGTTTCTGAGAGATTGGCTGCTAGTTTCTGTTTTATCTGATACATGAGTTAGGTATGTCGTGAAGATTCAAAACAGTTATTCTTCAGAGATAGATTTTGCCAGATTAGAAACAATTTCTCTGGCGTTTTCCACAGTCTTTCCGTTTTTGTCGAAAGGCGGAGCCACTTCTACCAGGTCTGCATGATCTGGTTCGATTGTTTGAATCACTTTTTCAACATGTTCTGTTGAGAGCTCCCCGTCAGTATAACCTGTTCCTGGGGCTTGGTCTTTCGACAGAACGTCTATGTCAGTGCTCAAGTAAACAGGTTGTTCGTTTGACTTGAACTCTCGTAGGAATTTGTCGAACTCATCTGAGCGATAGATATTGAAGTTAGAGTTTTTCAAGAAATCTCTTTCATCGTCATCAATCTTTGTAGTACCTACAAACCATATTTCCTCATCTGAAAAACCGTATTTGAGCAGTTCAAGTACAACAACGTCATGAGATATGTGGTTTCCAACTTTTTCTTTTATGTCAAGATGTGAATCGAGCCATACTAGCTGCATGTCAGGGTTCTGTCTTTTCAGTGTTTTGATTACTCCAAAACTTACTGAATGATCGCCTCCTATAGAAAGAATAGGTTTCTCATACTCTAACATCTCTTCGGTGTTGAATTCTATCCTTCTATGATTGTTTTCTAAATCAAACTCGTCAGGGAATACTTCATCTATCAACACTTTCTGATTGAACTCAAAACTGTTCAAAATCTTTTCAGGTGCTTTCAAAGTACCTTTTCGATCTATCCTATGTATGCCCATATCACTGGGAAGCTTCTGTACAATTATCTCTGCATCTTCAGGAGAGTTAGTTTCCATTCTAATTTAACCTCCTTGAAATTATCCAGAGCCAGATCCATCCGACACTGAAAATTGAACTGAAAAGAAGTATCTGTTCACCTCTTAATGGGAAAGAACCTTCCAAGATTCTATGAGCTAAAAACCATCCTAATAGGCCGCCTATAAGTGCGGGAAAATAGCTCTTGAAATCTTTTTCTCCGAACCTTTTCAGAAAATTCATACGGACCCACAGGGATTTGAACCCTGGACCTACCGGTTAGAAGCCGGTTGCTCTGTCCAAGCTGAGCTATGGGCCCAGTATAATCTTGATAATACTGAGATTTAGAGCCTTGAAATCAAGGCGCTTAGAAAATTCTTCAGTTAGAATTCTTTTAAACTAATTGTCTAAGAAACTTAATTCTCAAATGAAAAGTCCCATATGTAGACCTATCTCTATCACTGCAACGGCGCCACTGAAACCTATAACCGTCTTAGGATCAATCTCAACACCTGAATCGGCATCAAAGTACTGTACCAGTCCCCCTTGTCCGGAAGGCATCTGAACTTGGTTGTCATTTCTGGCCATAAAACAACTAGCGGCTGAAAACTTCAAAAAGGTTGTTGCATACAGAACTCAAAAAATAGTAGGAGACGGTAGTAAGCCCGATTCTGTTTCTACGGATGTATTTAACTTGACGCAAATCGAATATTTGCTTGAACTAGCATTTGTTCGAAATGCGTACTCGCACCTTTTCGGCTTGCACTATGTGTTGGACCGCGTTTCATCGCTCCTCTGAAAATTTCAGGCGTTTTAATACACATAATCAGCTTTTACGCTGATAGTTGTGATTAATAGCCATCATATTATTCGAAACTCAGAGAGTCTCTACTGATCAGAGACGTGTCGTTTCTGCTGCCCTTTGAAGCAATCTACCTCGGTATTAATCGAGTTACGACAGCTTCCTATACCTCTCAGCCACAGCCTCGCAGCTGCCACAATTTCCGATTAAACGGTGGTGTCGGGACTTTCCTCACTCAGTTTCTATAAACCAGCGGGGACATCCACACCGACTCCTAGGACTAGTGGTTGTAAGTAAAGAATTTTAACTCTTAGCACCATAGGCACCAGAATATTAAAACGATAATCACAAATTTTTCGAATAGATGAACACTGTATTCATAGTTTTAGATACTGTTAGGAAAGACAGAATATCTGTCTATAATAATACTATAAATTTTACTCAGAATATTGAAGATTTTGCAAATAATGCAACCGTTTTCCATGATGCGGTTTCTCAGGCTCCATGGACTTTACCTTCTCATGCGTCAATTTTCACAGGACAGTATCCTTGGGAGCATAACGCAACACAACAACAGCTTTACCTTGATACAGATAAGGAATTGCTTGCAGAAAAGTTTGAGAATGAAGGATATACTACTGCGTGTTATACTTCCAATACATGGATTAATCCTTATACTGGTATGGCGGAAGGTTTCCAGGATGTAGACAACTTCTTTGGAGCTATGCCGAATAATATGATGTCGGAGAAGACCGAAAAAATCTGGAGATGGATGAATACAGGTAAGGCAGAATGGATGATGAACAAGTTAATTCAAGTTGGTGAGAAAATTCATTGGATGACAGCAGGTATGAACGCTAGTACGAAGACACCTCGTGTAATAGAAAAGGCCGAGAACTTTATAGAAGATAATAGAGACGAAGACTTTTTCCTGTTCCTTAATTTTATGGATGCTCATCTTCCGTATTATCCTCCTGAAGAATACAAGAACAAACATGCGCCTGATGTCGAACCTAAAGAGATATGTCAGGAGGCTCACAATCACAATGGAGGAACAGATGAGGCCGATTTTGAGGCTTCAGCTAAGCTTTATGATGCCGAGATCGATTATCTTGATGACCAGCTTGGAAGGCTTTTCGATTTCTTCGAGGAACAGAATCTAGAGGAAGACACAGTATTTGTTGTAATTGCAGACCACGGTGAGAACCTTGGAGAAAACAATATGATGGGTCATCAGTTTTCTGTTTCTGAAAGCCTCGTCTCGGTTCCTATGATGATAAAAGCTCCGGGACTTGAAGAAGATGAAGTGAAAAACCAGGTTGAATTGAGACAGTTGTATAATGTTGTTCCAAAGCTTGCTGGTTTGGAAGATAGCAAACCACAGTTTAGAGATAATAGTGCCATGGGAGGATATCAACGTCCAAAAATGGATCTGAAAAATATACCTGAAGACAAACATTCTGAGTTGGATAAACGTCTTAGCTTTGTACGAGGCTCAGGTAAAAAGCTTGTTAGGTCAGAGAACGAAGATATACAGGAAGATCGGATGATCGATGTGGATAATGGAGAAAATATTGAAATAAAAGAAAGTTTTGTTCAGAGAATTCAAAGCATCGGTCAAGCGGAAGAAGGAAGTACAGAAGTTGATGAAGAACAGGTCAAAGAGAGACTGGAAGAACTTGGTTATATGTAATCAACTTCACTCTTTTTTCCCCATATCTTGTCTTGTGATAGGCAATTCTTGTTCCTGTTAATTAAAATTCGATGTTCGTTTTACTGGAACACTCTTTAAATCCAGTACAGTAATTTTTTCTTAATTTAGATAATATAGAAAAATTTACATATTCTTCAGAAGGTTCGACCAATCATAGAACTTACTTACTTGAGATAACTTGTCTATCTTGAATGTTTTCCAATTTCAACCGACAATCCCGCTTGAACTCTAATGTTAGAGCTCAAGCTGGAGTTTGCCGTAGGTTGAGTTGGGAACCCGTGATTAGTAGTGGTCGGCTGAGAATCTCGTTGCCTTGATTCTTACACCGCCACTCTATCAAACTTGTCTTTTACAAGAACGGATGCGGTCTCTTTTTGAGGAAGCTTTCAAGCTTAGATGCTTTCAGCTTTTACGCTTGTGGAGCGTAGCTACTCGGCACCGCCCTTCCGGACGACCGATACACCAGAGGCTCCAGTCCGGGGTTCCTTTCGTACTGTCCGGACTTTCCTCTCAGACCACTAAACATTTCCAGCAGATAGCAACAGATCTGGCTCACGCCGATCTAAACCCAGCTCACGATCCGTTTTAATGGGTGAACACCCCCACCCTTGGCTGCGGTTGCACAGCCAGGATACGGAGAGCCGACATCGAAGTAACAAGCCTAGGGGTCGATATGAGCTCGCGCCCTAGACAATCCAGTTATCCCTTGAGTACCTTTTCTGTCATACCTGAGCCTCACTACTTGGCTACAGGGGTTCGCTAAGCCACGCTTTCGCGCCTGGTCCTCGTATTGATGAAGGACCAGTCAGGCAGGCTTTTATCTTTGTACTCTACACTCGATTTCTGACCGAGTTGAGCCTACCTTTGGACCCGTCTGATTTATTATCAGACGGATGCCGCCCCAGCTAAACTGCCCAGCTGCCGCTGTCCCTCCGTAGAGGTCAAGCCGCAGGGTTCCAAGAGGTTAGTGTCCCATTGACGACTGGGCGACGAGCTAGCGCTCGCACCTCTGTAATGTCTTCTAACTACACTTCACACTTGGACCCCCGCAGCAACGACAGACTGCAGTAAAGGTTCAAAGGGTCTTCGCTTCCCACTGGAAATCACCGGCCTATGCGCCGGTATGGTGGGTTCACCGGGCCACAACTTGGGACAGTAGAAACCTCGTTACTCTATTGATGCGGGCCATCAATTAGATGGCAAGGGACTACGCTACCTTAAGACGGTCATAGTTACCGCCGCCGTTTACCAGCCCTTCTGCTCCTTGAACGGAGGGTTCAGGTACTGGCACTGGGCAAGAGTCGCCGACTATACACATCCTTTCGGACTAGCAGTCGGCTACGTTTTTAGTAAACAGTCGAGCTTCCATAGTCACTGAGACCTATCCTATCGAGAGGATAGGCACCCCATGTACCGAAGGTACGGGGCCAACTTGCTGAATTCCCTAAGTTGCGTTATACCCGAGACGCCTTAGCCTACGAAGCCAGGGGACCTGTGCTGGTTCTGGGTACGTTCTTCCACACTTTTTCAAAGATCCTTGGAGTTACGAAAACCCGGGATAATTCCCAGGCCATTCACAGATTATTCGAGGTCGATGCATTACGCTCGCTCGACATCACTGCTTAGACTGCGCGAAGGCGCAGCATTCGCTATCCTCAGACGTTAGTGTATGTGGTTAGGTACAGGAATATTAACCTGTTTCCCTGTTCTTCCACGTCCAATTAGGAGTGGAATTAGGAACGACTAACCCTCAGCTGATAATCATTGCTGAGGAACCCTTCCCCTTACGGCGGAGAGGATTCGCACCTCTCTGTCGCTGGTACTACCGGCAGGATTTTCGTATCCACACGGTCCACAAGAAGTCACCTCCTTGCTTCTGTCCATGCGGATCGCTTCTCTATCCACAGTCAAAGACTGTGGCAAGGTCTCGGCTCCTGATTTGAGCCCCGTCCATTTTAGATGCCTTGGTTCTCAACGGGTGAGCTGTTACGCTATCTTTAAAGGGTAGCTGCTTCTAAGCTAACCTCCCCGCTGTCTGAGAACCTAGACGTTCTTCATGGGCACTTAATCAGGAATTAGGGGCCTTAACCTTGCTCTGGGTTGTTTCCCTCTAGGAACGATACCTTACGCATCGCCCCTCACTTCCAGTATCTACAACATTGTACAGTTCAGAGTTCGACTCTGGGCCTGGAGGTAAACCTCCAGAAACCCTGAATCGGTAGCTTTACCTGTACAATCGTCTCCACTGAAGCTGGACTTCGGTCCATTTCGAGAAGAACCAGCCATAACTGATCTCGATTGACATTTCACCCCTTGACTCAGATCATCCGAGCGCTTGTATCACAGCACCGGTTCGGGCCTCCACGGAGCTTTCGCGCCGCTTCACCCTGTCCAAGCCAGGATCGACCAGTTTCGGATCATGTCACGGTGACTTCACGCCGTTTAAGACGTGGCCCCTCACGCAAAGCGCTTCGGGCTTCTTGCTTTCGCTATGACTCCACACCGAAAGGTGCTTAGCCTCGCCACGGTGACAAACTCCCTGCCCCGTTTTTCAAAACGGATGACAGAACATCGCTAGCCGAATTCATACTACAGCCTCTCGGCTGATTCTTTCATCGGTTTCAAAGCTTGCATGCTCTGCCTAACCTACCACCAGATAGTTTCAGGGTCTTTGAAACCCCTTTCTAGGGGTGCTTTTCAGCTTTCCTTCACAGTACTTAGTACGCTATCGGACTCGAGAAGTATTTAGCATTGGAAGACGTAGTGCCTCCCGTATTCGCACAGGATTTCCAACCCATGTTACTCTTGGCACGTCTAGGGACGGTACAGTTACAGATTACGAGACTATCACTCTCTATGGTGCTGCTTTCCAGCAGACTTCAACTAAACTGTGTGGTCCTAAGGACGGCCTAACCCACATCCGGTAATCCTCTCGGAAAACCGTTCGGTTTGTGCTATTTCCCTTTCCGCTCGCCGCTACTAGGGGAATCTCAGTTGATTTATTTTCCTTCGGTTACTAAGATGTTTCAATTCACCGAGTTACCTACTCTTTCGAGTTAACCCGCCGAAACGGGTTACGAAGTCGCATTAGGAAATCTTGGGCTCAAGGGCTGCATGCACCTCGCCCAAGCTTATCGCAGCTTGCCACGTCCTTCATCGGCTTCTCGAACCGAGCCATTCACTACCTGGTTTGACCAGCAACTCAACGTCGGGCAAAACTCCAGCTTGATATACTCCATCGTTCAGTAGAACTGAACCAAAAAGTTGTCCAAGCCGGAAATTCCGGTTGAAATTGCTTTAAACTTACTTAAATTGGTCGAACCTTCTTACACCAATGCCAACGCAAAAACTTCTTGCGTGATCAGACAAACGATCTTTTGGTGTGCACTACTTTCGCCCACATAACTAATTCAGGCGAGGTGTTCGTGCTAAGGACATCGATCTTGACGCCCTTGTGTTTCGAATACGTAAAATGCTTTTACAGACCGGTTAGGTCCGTGAAAGACAAATGGGCCTTAACAGTTAAAAACACCATCACTTCCTTGCCTCAATAAACAAGGTGATGTGTCTCCTGTCAACCCGCAACCAGAAACACGACTCTAAACTTTAAATAGGGTGCGCCGACCTCAAAATTTGAGAGGTGAACCCACTTAAAAAAATAGGTGGCAACAGTAGATACGTAAGCCGTTGAAAGTTTATTTGGTCAGCGGTTTTCCCTGATAGGTTCGTAAATTCAGGGCCCTTAGTTCAGTCTGGCAGAACGTCCCCCTTGCAAGGGGAAGGCCCAGGGTTCAAATCCCTGAGGGTCCACTAGATTACTCATTTGATGTTTTGGTTGTCAAGCTATTGGTAAATGCTGATTTTGTCGACAAGCCTGTACTTTTTGTGTTCAGAATAATTTTCCTATCTTAATGTAGGCTTTTTGATAGATTTGAAAGATCTAATTTCTTTATATTGGTCTAAACCTGTTTTAGAATCGAATATAATGGTACAGTGCGCTATATGAACTCTGATAAGTGATATGAAGTTTATTAATTCACTAAACTGTCTATAATGAATTATACTCGACTTATCAGATCATGTTTTAAACAGGTTTATCTCATGTTAGATTAGAGGTTCTCGATTTGGCGAACAAACAAATGAATAGGAATATACTTTATGTCGACAGTTCTGAGTCCGGGCAAAGAAAGTTTGCACAACATTTGGACAATAAGGAAAATCTCTCTTTGAAGACAGCTAGTTCGGTTGATGAAGCGGCTTCAGTTCTTGAAGATTTCGAGGTCAAGTGTTTAGTTACTGAGGCAGAGTTTCCAGATAGTGATGTGGGTGATATCCTCGATATTGCTGCAGTTCAGAATTCTGCACCGATACCTATTTTGTTCACAAAAAAGATTTCGATGACATACCTACAGACGATATGATAAGTTTCTCTGCTTATGTTTCAAAGAATAATGAGAATGCATACAGCAAAGTTGTCCATGAACTGGATTCTCTTCTGGAAAGCCGTTCTGAAATTGATTATCCGGTTCCTGAAAATGAAGAAGATCGTCTAAAGTCCATAGAAAAGTTTGATGTAGATTCTCTGATAGAAAGCGGAAGCTTTGATAAGTTGTCTAAAATCGGAGCAGAATTGTTTGATACTAAATGGTGTTTTCTAGGGATTGTAACTGATGAAAAAGAACGTTTCCTATCCTTTGAAGGTTCTGACACAAAGGAGCTTGAAAGGAGCTGTACTATCTGTACTTTTGCGATAAACAAAGACGAGGTCATGGTGGTGGAGGATCGTAAAAAAGATCCTCGCTTCAAATATGTTGACGAGCTAGAAGATCTGGGTATAGATTGGTACGCGGGAGCGCCTGTAGTAACTGAAGAAGGTTACAAAATAGGCTCTTTCTGTGTGGCGGATACGCAAAAGAGAGAGTTTTCAGAGCAGGAAAGAAGACTACTGAAGCTTCTGGCAGAAGAGTCTATGGACAAGATAAGGCTAGAAACAGAGGCGTCTAAAACAATACTAGACAAGGTGAGAGATATTTTATGACAAAAACTAATTTAGACGATATAGAAAAAGCAATCAATAACGATGGTATAGTACTTCTTCTCTCGAATTCAGAGAATATTGAGAAAGTCAAATTAGAGATGCTGGAAAAGTTTACAGAAGACAATAAGATGTCGGTGATATACGTATCTATTACAAAACCTTATGGTTCCATAACAGATATTCTTGGAGAAAAAGGAATTGATACAGATGAAATATTTTTCATTGATTGTATGAGTAAAGCACAGGAAACAGATGCTGCTATAAGAGCTAAAAACTGTGTTTTTATTGATCCTAGGAATCTTACTAATATATCTATAGCTATCTCAGAAGCAGTTGAAAATCTGCCTGACGATGAGGAAAAACTTGTAGTGTTTGATACCTTGAGTGCCTTGAGGGTTTATAATGAGGATAAACCGCTACAGCAATTTAGCCAGTTCCTTACAAGCAAGATGCGTAACTGGGATGTTAAATCAGTCATACTGACTCTTGAAGAAGAAATGGATGATGATGTTGTGGCTAGGGTTTCACAGTTCTGTGACTGTCAGATTCATACAGGATAGACTACATTTTTTTGAAAACTTTTTGATCTGGATAGGCAGTTACTCCTTTTTTACCTATCTCTATAGGATGAAGGGTCTTGGAGTGATTTGAACCTCTCATTTTCTTTACAGCTAGTCCGCGCTGGAAATTACTTCCCTGTCGTTTGAAATAAAGTCGGATTATTCCATCTACTGCGTATTCTTCAACTCCATACTTCGAGATACTGTCGCCTTCAACTTCTGATATTGAGAGAGTTGTTGCATCTAGGCGGTTGAACCGCTGGTTTAACTCCATTATACCTCTTCTCATCTTTGATTCTGAGTTTACTGTTGAGGCCAGAACGCTTAGAGAGTCTATAACTATTCTATCTGCATCAAATCGGCTAGCAATCTTGTCTATCTGTTTTTTGGCTTTCTTGAAATCAAAGATGTTGGGTCTTACAAAATGTAGATTCTTGTTTTCTTCATGTTCTTCAAGATCCCATCCGAACAGTTCAGCGTTTCGGATGATTTTCTCCTTTCTTTCATCTAAGTTAACGTAAACCCCTGTTTCACCATTTCTAATTCCTTCAAGCAGAAACTGTAGTCCTATAGTGGTTTTTCCACTACCAGGTCCTCCGGAAACCAGTGTGAGGTTTTTCTCAGGGATACCTCCGTTCAGTATCTTGTCTAGGCCCTTGACACCTGTTTTCAATCGGTTGATATCTTTTGTTTCTACTTTCTTCTGAGCCAGTTCGTTTTCTATATTTTCCTTTACATCTCCAAACTTTGATTTCGGATCAGATTCTGTTAAATTGTTCTTTAGGTTTTCAAGAAGTTCTTCCTGGGTTCCTGTAGCATTGATATCTTCTTCTTTTGCAACTTCCTGTAGTTCTCTGTACGACATTTTCTGAAGTTCTTCTTCTGAGTAGTTCATGTACTAGGTTGGTTAGTCTGTCTATTAACTTCTACCGATTTATAAGCCCGGTTGTTACCTAGGAAGTCTTTACAGGGATTTGTTAGAATGCGTTATATTCCGGAGAAGGAGATTTTTGTACAAGCTCTCCGTTGACTCTAATCGCAGATCCATCAAAATTGTCTTCCAATACAGAGGCTATCTCGTATCCTGATGCTAAGGTTTCAGTCTCCACAGAATACGAGCTGGTGAATGATACAGGTTCCTTTCCTAGGCCGATTTCACTGTTTGAGTTGTACCATTCAAGTGTTTCAATTTGATATTCGATTTCTAGAGAATCTGATGACATTTCGGTTTCAACGTCGATCGAAACCTGATCTTGTTCGAGTTCGTAGATTTCCAGCTCCTCTAATATATTTTCTACCAAACTGTAGGCGTTATTGGTTTCGTTTTCTCCAGAATGTTTATTTGTCTCTTTGTCTTTTCTGTTCAGAGCTGTTTTCGACATAACCTATTATTAGATCAGATTTTAAATCCGGTTGTTTTACCACATTGTATGTGATAGATCTCATGTATTTAGGATAGAAAGGAATAGTTCTGGAATTTGTAGTTCAAAGAAAATTTTGATATGTGATAAGATAAGGATGTAGGAGGATAGACGGATTTCCCACACGAACATGCGAGTTCGGTGGAATATGTAATGTGATAGTTCTCTGGGGTTTGTTCCAGAGAACTGATCTTGTTTGGAGGTGATCCAGCCGTTGGTTCCCCAGCGGCTACCTTGTTATGACTTAGCCCCCCTTGCCAAGCTCAGACTTGTCTCCCGCTAGGCGGGGTCCTCGTCTGAACCTGACTCGGGTGACTTGACAGGCGGTGTGTACAAGGAACAGGGACTTATTCGCCGCTAGATGATGACTAGCGACTACTACCGATTTCGCCTTCATGAGGACGAGTTGCAGTCCTCAATTCGGACTAGGATCGGATTTAGGGGGTTAGCTTCTCCTTTCGGAGTCGCATCCCTTTGTTCCGACCATTGTGGGCCGCGTGTATCCCAGAGCATTCGGGCCATACTGACCTACCGTGGCCCGCTCCTTCCTCTGATTTATCATCAGCGGTCTCACACGAGTGCTGAATCCTCGAAAGGATCCATGGCAACATGTGATGCGGGTCTCGCTCGTTACCGGACTTAACCGGACACTTCACAGCACGAGCTGACGGCGGCCATGCAGCTCCTCTCAGCGCGTCAGGTAAGCTCTTCAAGCTGACCGTCATTCTGCTGTCGGCTCTGGTAGGGTGCGCTGCGTTTGATCTAATTAAACCGCAGCCCCCACCGGTTGTGGTGTTCCCCCGTCAATTCCTTTAAGTTTCAGCCTTGCGACCGTACTACCCAGGCGGTTCGTTTAACGTTTTTACTTCGGCACCGGCTAACCACGGAGGTTAGCCGACATCAAACGAACATAGTTAACGGCCAGGACTACGAGGGTATCTAATCCCCTTTGCTCCCCTGGCTTTCGTTCCTCACCGTCGAATCCGTATTCGTCGAGCGCTTTCGCCACAGGTGCTCCTCCAGGGATTTTTGGATTTCACTCCTGCCCCTGGAATAGCCTCGACGCCATCCGGTTCCTAGCCATGCAGTATCCGCTGCACTTCCAAACGTTAAGCGCTTGGATTTCACAGCGGACTTACATGGCCGGCTACGAACACTTTAAGCCCAATAAAAATGGCTACCACTTGGGGTTCTGCTATTACCGCGGCGGCTGGCAGCAGTATTGCCCACCCCTTGTTCCGATACCTTCTTACAGTAAAGAAAAGCGGCCTTCCGTGTAGGAAGACCGCACTCGGAGTCCCCTTATCGCACGTTAGTGCATTGTAAAGGTTTCGCGCCTGCTGCACCCCGTAGGGTCCGTGTTCTTGTCTCAGAACACGACTGGTAGCTAACGCTCTCACGTCTACTACTGATTATCGGCTTGGTGAGCCATTACCTCACCAACAACCTAATCAGCCGCGGCCCCATCCTGTGGCACCGTAGTATTTCAGAAAGAAGACATTTCCAGTACCTCTTTCCTATTGGGTATTAGCCTCACGTTAGCGAGGTTATCCCCATCCACAGGGTAGGTTAGCCACGTGTTACTCAGCTATCCGCCCTGGAGTTCAAGACTCCAGTCGACTAGCATGGCTAAATCGGACTCCGATAGCAGTAGCCTCCGGCAGGATCAACCGGAATTGCCATCAATCTTTCAGATGGGTTGGACGGGTATATCGAAGATCAAAGATCTTCTCAAATGACAGTATCCCTACTGTCTACCGCATAAAATGTATTTGCTACATGCAAATAATGAGTACATAATGTACTCGGGTCCGTCTATCCTACATCACGTAAAAATATTATTACGCTCATCTTGGCTCTTGCGAGCTATGTCCCGGACACGTCTCCGAACCGGGTAACAATACAGTCTGAACTAAATCTTATAAAGGGTCAGACTGTCTTACGGATGAAAGAGTAGTCAGAAACATACTCCTTCCTAGTCCGCAACCACAAACACGATTCAAAACTTTAAATAGGGTTCGACTGTCTGCTCACGAAATGTAGTTTTTCCATTTCTGGAAAGCATCTTTCTGATAATCGGGCATTACTTCAAGAACAACTATTCCATCGAAATCTGAGTTGTCTATTACCTTACAGACTGCTTTCATATCCATTATTCCTTCTCCAAAGCCCAATCCGTCCTTGATATCTGAAGAATCACATAGGTGTATTAGGCTAATCTGGTCGATATTCTGTTCCAAAAACTGTTTCATCTCACTAGTTGTGTGATCTCCAAGGTAAAAATGGGCGGTATCAAGCACCAGTTCATGACCTTGTTTGATTATGGCATTTTCCAGAAAAGTCTTCGATACACCAGGGTTGTTCTCATACCCATAGTTTGATTCTATCTCCAGTTTCTCCAAATCAGGGATGTGAGTGTGATGCATGTACTGAGAGTGGAAAACTAGATACGCATCAACTTCTTGAGCAAGTTTATCCGCCAGCACCATGTATCCTTTATCATCCAGATGTACATGAGGTGTATGGATTGATACCACATTAAGATCTGAATCATCCAGTGTTCTGACTGTTTTCTGGAATCTGTCTAGATGTTTTTTCTGTAGATAAAGCTCTATGTTCTCAAAACCATGTTCTCTTGCCTGTTTTAACTCGTCTTCTTCTGGCGGACATTTACCTGCTATTATCATACCGACTTTTTCGATTCCGAGTTTTTATTCTCTGGTCTTGATAGTATCTACTATCTTCCGGGCTCCGATCATGTAAGCAGCTTTTCTGCCATAGATATCTTTTTTATCTCGCAGCTCCTCGAACTGAAGATAGGCTTCCTGTATGTTATCTCTGAGCTTTCCCAGTACTTTCTCACGTTTCCAGTATTCTCCGGTACGGTTCTGAACCCATTCGTAGTAGGACACAGTTACTCCTCCGGAATTTGCCAATATGTCAGGTATCATAACCACTCCGTTTTCTTTTAGAATATCGTCAGCTTCTCTAGTGGTCGGACCGTTAGCAATTTCAACAATATAATCGGCGTTGATTTCCCTGGCATTTTCTTCCGTTATAACTCCTTCAATCGCTGCAGGTATTAGGAAATCTACATCTTGGGTAAGGAGATCTCCGTTAGATATACTTTTTCCTATCTTACAGACAGAACCTTTCTCTGAACGACATTCAGTTAGATCTTGATAGGAAAAACCGCCTTCTCTGTAGCTTGCACCAGAAGAATCTGAGACAGCCACAACTTTGACACCTAGATCATCTAATTTTTCAACTGCTGGAGCTGCCGCATTTCCAAAGCCTTGGACTGCCGCAGTTAGGTTCTCCGGTTCTAAACCGTTCTCTTCAATTATTTTCTCAATTATATAGACTGCGCCGTACCCTGTGGCATCAGCACGACCTTTACTGCCAAATACATCAAGAGGTTTACCGGTTATAACTCCCGGTATATTTTCACGGTTGTCTTCTGAATATTCATCCATCATCCAGGCCATATGTTTTCCTGAAGTGTTCATATCAGGTGCCGGCACATCACGGTTTTCTCCAATTATTTCTGCAATAGAATCGATAAATCTTCTCGAAAGTCTCTGTTCTTCGTCTTCTGAAAGCTCATCTGTATTAACTACTACGCCTCCTTTTGCGCCACCGTATGGGATATCTGCGACTGCACATTTGAGACTCATCCAGATTGAAAGTGCCTTGACCTCATCTTCGTTTACATCAGGTGAAAACCTTATACCTCCTTTACCAGGTCCTCGAATGCTTGAATGTTGAGAACGGAAGCCTTTGAACATCTCTGTCTCACCGTTGTCCATTTCTACGGGGAAGTTGACTTCAACAAAACGTTTTGGATCTTTCAAGCGCGAAAAATACTTTTCTTCTCCAATGGCTTTCAATGCGTCTTCTAGATTGTCTTGAGCGTCTTTAAGTTCTGACATAGAATAAATAATGTTTTACCAGCATTTAGTCATAGTGGTTTCGAGAACGTAATCTTACTGGACTGTTATAGTTCCGCCTTGGACTGCACTATCGTGGTTATGATAGGCCCATTGTCCTGTCTTTTCAAAAGTGAAGCTGAATTCGTCTCCACTTGAACACTGATCGAATGCAGGTCCGGTTTGATCTCCTCTCTGACAGTGTTGATAGATCGTTGAGCCTGCATAATTTCTATGTGTGGGATGCTGGTCGGAAGCTACCCACATCGAATTCGAGGCGTTGTTAATCCAGGTGACGGTTTCACCTTGCTGAATAGTTAGATCCTCGGGTTGAAAACCTGATTCTGTCAAGTATATTGTGTTATCTCGGGAGTCGTTGGCTAGCTCTGTCGGCATGGATGTTTGATCCATTGTTCCTGGTTCGATTGAATCGGTTTGACCGTTGTCCATACATCCGGATACCAGTATAACAATTCCTAACAAAGCTATCTCTAATCTCATATGCAAAATTAGTTTTTCCGAACTTTTAACTCTTACTAAAATCAAATAATCGATTATGGATCTAAAAAAGGAACTAATTGATAGAAAACAACAGCTCCCGTCCTATGGCCTGGGTATTTTTATGATAATCGCCGGTCTATCAAAGTTTCTAATACTTGATTTCTGGCTTGGTTATGAACCTCAGTTTATCTTAGAAATTTTGCCTTTAGCCGCCAGAGAGATTACGTTGATAGGGGGAGTATTCGAATCAATGCTTGGACTAATGCTTTTTTCAAGTAAACGAACCCTCTATGCAGCTTTGTTGACATCACTCTGGCTTATGATTATAACTATCCAGGTGGCTAGAATCGGTCTATGGGATATAGTCATAAGAGATATAGGCCTGGTATTTTATGCTCTAAGCGTTACAGCAATAAACTACAGAAACAACTAGTTTGGATCTATCCTACATTATTTAAATCAGTCTGAACTATTTCAATCTACAATGAACTTTTCAGGTAAGTTTTTGGTACTAGCAACAGTCTTGATGTTAGTTGCCGCCCCGACAATGGCGGACGATCATCTGAACGAAACAGATGAGGACTCTGAAGAAGATCATATTCACGGCGAAGATACACACACCCACGACGATGACTCAGATATTGACGGTACTGACAACAGTACTGAAATAACTGTTTCCGAACAAGAAGCAAACCGCATAGCGCGTAAATCTCTTTCTAACAATAACTGGGCTCTCGAAGAATCCGATGTTGATGAAGGAGACGGTTACTACGAGTTTGAATTTGTGATTCGTGGACAAGAAGCTGAAGCCGAAGTAAGTGTAGACGGTTCTTCTGGTGAAATCTTCCACCTTGAAGAGGAGCTAGAACAGGAAAAAGAAGATAGGGTAGAAATGCCTGAGAGAGAATCTGTTCAGAACCTTGAGAGGGCAAGAGAAAGAATAACCGAACTTCGTGAACAAGTTAGAGAACTCAAATTAAGGGTCGCAGAGCTTGAAGGTGAGAGATCAGATCTTCCGGACGAAGCATCTGATAGAGCTGAAGAAGCCAGAGATCGTGAAGTAGAACGTGACTTTGAACGAGATGGCGAGGACACAGAAGTGGAAGTTGAAGCTGAAGACGGAGATAGAGAACTCGAAGTTGAAGCTGAAGGTCCGAACCAGAACGCACAGGAAAACGTTAACGGAACTCCTAGAAGCGAGCAGGCACAGCAAAGAAGACCTGGTTTTGTCTCAAGAATGCTTAGCGGATTCTTTAATTAACATCAAGACATATTTTTCTTTTTTCTTTATTTCAGAGAAGGCATTTAATTATTGTTTATTCTATGTTGTATAGGTCTGAGAATGTATAGAGACTCTGATTTTGATGAGGATTATTCGTTTGTCCAAGATATTCATGGAGATGTTTCCAGAACCTTTGAACTTGCTCTGGATAATCTTTCAGGAGATATGAAAGATGTTGTAAGAACAAGCTACCTTCTCTGCAGAATACCGGATACTATAGAAGATTCAGGACATATTCCTGTTGAACAGAAATCTGTGCTTCTGGACCAGTATCTTGATATTGTAAATCAAGGATCTGGATATGACATAGACGGGTTCGTTAGAGATAGTTATGAGGCTTTAGAATATGACGCACAGACCTGGTCGGATTTAACAGATCTGGATGAGGATTCAAGTTACTGGAAGCTACTCGAGAATACAGACCGGGTTTTCAACGTATTCGAACAGTCAGATCCAGAGATCCGCAAAAGAGTAGAATCAAACGTAAGTGAAATGGTAGAAGGTATGAGAGACATCTCAGCTGAGATAGCTCAAACCGATGTAGACGGCATAAGAATAGATAATTTAGAAGACTTAGCTGATTACAACTATATAGTTGCAGGAACTGTAGGAAATCTTTTGACAGATGTTTTTACTTACAAACATGATTTTGAGGATGAAGACAGGCTTTATGAGATTTCAGAAGATTTTGGACATTTTCTTCAGACTGTGAATATAATCAAAGATCCCTATGATGATTATATCGAGGAAGATGCCGTATTCGTACCTGATAGTCTGGTAGATGGAAGTTTCCATCAGGAAGTTATAGACGAGCTTGAATTTGGTGAAGGAAACAAATCAGTTCTAAACGAGGGTATTTTGGAGCTGGTCGATCACGCTGACGAACACAGTGAAAATGTAATTGAATATATTGATATTGTACAGAGCGAATCGAAGGAAATTGGAAGTTATCTACAGGTGCCGGCTCTATTGGCTAAAGCAACTCTGAGGGAAGCTAAAGAAAACCCGATGGATGCTTTCCAAAAAGACGGTATAAGTATTGGAAAAGCCGAAGCATTAACCTTGAACCAGAAAGCAACGGAATGGAATAATACAGAAGCTGCGATGGAAGAAGTTGGTAAAAGACCTATAGTAACTTTACCAAATCGTTTCAAAGCAGCTCTTTATGATTTGAAGAAAAAGTTATAGTTTCTGGACTTTAACAGTCAGTTTTTTAACCTGTATAAAGCAAACTAGTTATAGATGACTCCGGAAAACCTTGCACTTGTTTTCGCACTTGTTGCTTCTATAATAGCTATTGTTTCGCTGTATTATGTTAAGAGCCATATAGAGAAGCTTAGAAAGGTGAAATGGAAGTGAGTCTTCTAGTAAGTCTTATGGATCCACAGGTTTCAGTTAGAATGGTTCATTTTATAGGTGCAATTATTGCTTTAGGAGCGGTAACTGTTACAGACTCTATGATTGTATACATGCACTTCAAAAACGGCTTCTCAGAAGTGATGTCCAAGATCTCCATGATACTTTCAATGATAGTATGGGCAGGGCTATTTGTACTAGGTTCTACCGGAGCATTCCTGATATATACTAATCCTTCTATTGCTACAGGAACTTTCTTCCAGTTGAAGTTTTCACTGGTATTTTTGATCTTCCTGAATGGTATTATACTTAATGAGAAAGTTTATCCTCGTTTTCAGGAGATAGCAGGCCACTGGGATGAATCAGATCCTGAGGTAAGCCATTTCGAAAAATTTGCAGGGATCTTTGGGATTATCTCAATTTTAGGTTGGTGGGCTGTAATGTTGATGGTCCATCTGAAACCATATCTTTCATTGTAATTTCTTCCAAACGCCCTAAATAACCAGAAGAATAACTGTATAATAGATATAGGGTGGAGGGCGGGATTCGAACCCGCGTCCCGACCGCCACAGGGTCGGAGTATAGACCAGCTAACCTACCTCCACCAAACTCTGTAAATCAGTTTTGCGGGTGAAGCTTTTAACTTCTGTCTCGATTCTTTGGGAAATCAGTTTAACTTTGTGACTGTGATTCTATAATATGAGTTCTGAATACGAGAAGCTGGAACAGAAAGTTAGAAAGATAATAAATCTAGAGGAGACAGCTGAAGTTCTTCACTGGGACCAGGAAGTTATGATGCCAGAAGGAGGTTCTAAAGCTCGCTCACAGCAACTTTCAACTATTTCAGGCCTCCAGCATGATATTCTTGTATCGGATGAACTCGGAAATGTTATTGAAAAATTGGGAAAGAAAGATCTTTCTCAGGAAAAACAAGCTGTTTTACGTGAGATAAAAAGAGAACATGAGAGATCGAAAAAGATAGATTCTGAACTAGTAGAAAAGATCTCAGAACAATCATCTACCACGCTCGAGAAATGGAAAAAAGCAAGAAAACAAAATGATTTTTCGGTAGCACAAAAGGAACTGAACCGTCTAGTCGAACTTAAAAGAGAGTATGCACAACAGATTGATCCGGACAAAGAACCGTATAAAGTTCTTTTCAGCGATTACGAACCATACATTAAGTTTGAAACAATGGAGAAAATAATGGGGCGGCTCGAAGATGAACTGGTTCCTATTATAGATAGTATACGTCAAAGCAATGTGGAAATTGAAAATGCTTTTGAGTCAGATGTTTCTGAGAAACAACAGGAGAAATTAAACGATAAGTTTCTAGATATTTTAGGCTATGATCTGGAAAGAGGCCGTCTAGATGTCTCAGAACATCCATTTACTATAGGTAACCAGTTTGATGCACGAATAACAACTCGGTATAGTGAAGAGGATATTTCGAAATCTATTATGCCTACAATACACGAGTTTGGGCATGCATTGTATGAACTCGGGCTTCCAAAAGAAAAATACGGTCTTCCTACAGGCCAGTCAAGAGATCTAAGCATACATGAATCTCAGTCCCGTCTTTGGGAAAACCATGTTGGGAGGTCTAAAGAATTCTGGAAAGGAATGGTCTCTGAAATCAACCAAGTTAAAGCATTAGAAGATATTAGTTCTGATCAGGCCTATAGGGCGATCAACAGAGTTAGAAAGGACAATCTTGTGCGTGTCGAGGCAGATGAACTGACATACCATCTCCATGTAGCTCTACGATTTGAGCTGGAAAGAAAATTAATCAACGGAGATATAGAGGTCAGTGAACTTCCGGATCTTTGGGATGATAAAATGGAAGAGTTACTCGGAGTTCGACCGGAAGATGAATTAAACGGCGTTTTACAGGATATACACTGGTATCAGGGTAGTATAGGCTACTTTACAACTTACTCTCTTGGAAGTGTTATATCAGCCCAGCTCTATTCAAGTATGGAAGAAGATATAGATGGTCTGGATCAGAAAATAATAGAAAACAATTTTTCAGATCTGAAAGAGTGGCTTCAAGAAAACATTCATCAACATGGGAAGCTCTATGAGACTGAAAAGCTTGTTGAAAAAGCAACTGGTGAAAAACCTAATGCCGATTATTTCCTGAATTATATCGAGCAAAAATACAGCGAGATCTATAACCTGTAAAAATTAGAGATCAGTGGGTGTTCACCTCATCATCCTGGTTTCCCTGTCAGAGGTAGAAACCTCGCGGTTTCAGTTTCTCATCATCTTGAGATATATTAACTATGGGTGGTCGAAGCTTCAAAAACACTTTCTTGTTTAACAAAAAATATCAGTACCAAGGAAGCCTTCTTCAATATTTATTTCATATTCTTCGCCATTATCTACATAGTTTGCATATGCAGATCGGCTTGAAAGTATTTCACCTGTTCTTGTTGCAGGTACAGTGTCTTGAACGTAGGAGCATGAATCGGCATCTACTCTTAGCTGATATTCTGTTACCTGGTTTCTGTGACTCGGTCGTTGAGGAGGTTCAAACCGCGAAAAATCTTCGCTGGCTTGGCTGAACATATCATAAGTTGTTTCATTTAGGAGACTGAAAAACTCAGATCTTCGTCCAGAAGTCGATAGCCAACCTCTCAAGTCATCAGAGTTATCTGATAGCGATACTTTCATATTTATTCTGTACTGTGAGGCATTTTCGACACCGGTAGCACCTAGTCTTTCTGTACCTACATTTACGCTTTCAGTTATGTAGCCGAGTTGGTACGAACTCCAAGGAAGTTCGCTTTTCAAGTTTTGCTGGGTTTGGTTTGCCTGATCTCTTATCTCAGAACCTCCATTGAGTATTGAAGCACATCCTGAGAGAGATGCTATGCTGGCAGCTCCTAGCCCTTTGAGCAGATCGCGTCTTTCTATTTCATTGTTCATTGGTCTTTGAATAATATTTTCATTCTGGAAGAGGTTTTAGAGTACTGGAAACTAAATTGAAATAGCCCAAGTAAGTTATAATTGCTTATTACAGAGCTATAGGTTCTTTAAAGTGCAACTTTATGTTTTTGTCTCAGATGTCTTTGATAAAAAAAGAAAAAAACCAGAGGAACTTATCCTCTGAGGCGATAGATTACAGCTGAGCCGAGTGCTACAACAGCGAGCAGTATCAGGATGATTAGGCCATTGTTGGTAGATGTGTCGTCTGTGGCGTCTCCTTTAATCTGGTTGTCGTTGTTGCTGTTGTCTGTGTCTAACGTGTAGGCATTTACTGTTGTTGTCTCTGAATCCTGCATGCCATCTAGCTCTGCTCTAATCTCAAGCGTATGATCTCCTGGCTGTTCAAGCGTTGTTGTGAAACAGCTGTTTCCGTTCTGTGAGATCGAATCTACTTCAACTCCGTCCTTGAATAGCGTTACTTCTGGTGTTTGTGGCGCTGAGATTTCTGCACATACCTCGAAGCTACTTCCAAGCCTAACTGAGCTAGGCCAGTCTACAGACTGAATCTCCACAGAAGTTCCTGTCTGAGTTGTCTCTGTCTGATTCGGTTCAAGAGCGTCCGCGTTTGAATTGTTTTCGGTTGATTCTAATTCATCTCCAAAGTCATCTCTTGATGTTCCTTCGTCGTCTGTGTCGTCTCCGAATCCATCTCTATTCACGGTTTCGTTGTCAGAGTCTACTTCGATTCCATTGGAACTTTCTGGTCCTTCGTCGTCTGTGTCATTTCCGAATCCGTCTCTTGATGTTCCTGCATCGTCGGGTTCGCTGGAATTATCTGTCTGTGCCTGTGTAAACTCTGTGTCGTCTGTGTCGTCTCCGAATCCGTCTCTTGATGTTCCTGTGCCGTCTGTAGATGTACTATCACTTGTGGAATCAGATTCTGAAGACTGGCTTGATTGTGTTCCTGCATCGTCTGTGTCATCTCCAAACCCTGATCTAAGCTCACTTGTGTTCTGACTATCTGACTGTGTAGTCTCTAAGTCATCTGCATCTGATCCAAATCCATCCCCGCTGGCAGCTAGTGACATACCAGCTGTCAGGACTAAAATCAAGAATAAAATAAGGGGATCTTTGAGGTGTTTTGATCGCTTCATGATTGATCACCTCAAGATTTAACTACATTCGTGGTAGCCTTCGAATGCCTCTTCGAATTCCATGTCACTGACTTGCTGTGCTCCTTCTCTTGTGACATAAAGTCCGCCGTCTTCCTCGCCGACTAGCTGAACGAACATGTCGTAGTCGCCGTCATTACCCTGTTTTCGATCGACGTCCACAGCGTAAAGCCCCTGATTGGCTGTGATATCGTCTAGACTCATATCGACTTCTTCTGCGTTTAATGCTCCGCTTGGATCGTTTCCATTGTAGCCGGTTTCTTCAAGCGTATCTTCTACTTCGCTAGCATCGATTGCTCCGATGTAAGCATCGGATTCTCCAGGGTAACAAATTCCTGTAGATTCTATGAGCTCCTGTTCGGTTTCGAATGCATATTCTTGACCGTTTTCTATTCCGCCAGCTGCTTGGTCGCCGGTATCGGTCTGGTTTCCTTCTTCTCCTGGTGGTGGCGATACTCCTCCTCCTTCAGGAGCTCCTGCACCGTTTGAGTTCAAGTCTACATCCCAGCCGTCGCCGTCAGTTGCTTCTGCAACAGCATATCCTGCAACACCAACCTGTGCTGCTCCTGCTACAAAACCTCTTCTGCTGATATTGGTTCCTGCAACTCCTTTGTCTTGTTTTGGCTGGTCTACTGTGTGCCATCCGACGTACTTGTCTTTTGCATTTCCTAGTTTTTGACGTGTTCTTGATAGAAATCCTTGTTTTTCTGAATCTGGTTCTAGCTCCTCATCGATGTCTACGTATTCATCTTCTGGAGTGTCTCCAGGTCCACCTGTTTCTGTTGACATAATTGATCACCTGTGTAATTTTTCCTTGAGTTTTTGATTTGTTCAGCCTGACGCTGAACGCTTAGTTCTAATTTCCTATTTCCAGTATATAAACAAAGTTAAAAGTTGAAACAAGCGATTAGAGACAATATTGGCGTTGAAAAAGTTTGTCTAAACAGTTATGCTCTAATGAAACTGTTAGTTAACGTTTAGATTCAAAAAGGGTTTTATTTTGTCTACTTCTACGTAATCTTTCTTTTAAGCAAATTAGACAAATTCTTTCAATAATGACTGACTTAGTCTACGGTAATGGATTTGGTTTCATGATCGGCACAGGCTACGGTTTCAGTTTAACTAACAGCTTTAGAATGCTTGATAAAGCCGACAAAACGCCAGAAGATATAGGCTATAGCAGTTCTTATCCGCTCGGTGCTGCAGCATTAACAGAGGCTGTAGAAGATTATTTTCAAATAGAATATGGAGATCCTGTTTTTGAGACATTGAGCGATGATCCGGGTTTTTTAGCAGGTGCGGCTCTCGGAGTTTATCTTGGAGAAAAATATTTCGAGTCTGCAAATAGCAAATCTGAGCTAGAAGAAATTTATCAAGAAAACGATTTAGATGAAATCTGGAATGACTTAGAATATTGATGTTTTAGGTGAATCAGAGAAATAGAAAACAAAACTACAGAATCTGATATGTGGATTTTAGTCTTTGTTCATACTTATGGAGTTCAGCATCCATTTTGTCTTTACACTTTAGGTTTCCGGGCTTAACCAGTATCGATACATTATAACGTCGCTAACCTACTTTTAGGCCCGAATCGGATGATTCGAAGGAATATGGACTTGCGAGGGCGAGGATTCGAACCCCGGAACCTCTACAGGACAGCGCCCTCAACGCTGCGCCTTTGACCACTTGGCTACCCTCGCAAATATTGTAGCTCTGTGAATTGTTTTCGGTTAACTAGTTTTTTAACTGGTTTGTCTAGAAAGAAAAGAGTAAGATTTTAGAGCTGCGTTGATTAATCCTAGTTTAATGGATTGGAATGTTCATGAAGGAACTTATGATGCGGCAACAAACCTTGCAATAGATGATTTAATGCTTGAGAAGGCTGCAGAAACCGGACAAGCATATCTTCGAGTCTATGATTTTGAAGATCCTGCTGTGATTCTTGCAAGAAATGAACATATTGAGGATATCAGCGAGTTTAGAGAAACTCATGATTATACTCGTAGAGATACTGGAGGTTCTGTTATATACTGTGATGAAAATGCGATATTCTACAGCATAACTATTCCGGCAGGGAACAATGATTACCCCGAGAATCTGCATAGAGAATATTTTGGACCTAGAATTGCAGATACGTTATCAGATCTTGGAGTTGATGATTCAAAGTTAGGTGTAGGAGAACATTTCAGTGTACGTATAAATGAAGGAACAGTATCAGGTAATAGCCAAAGAAAAAAGAAGGGAGCGATTCTGTACCATGGGGTTCTGGCTCTGGAGCCATGGGATGTTGAGGAGCTCGATCAGTTAATTCAACTTAGAGAAAAAGAATCTGGCACTGAAAGAGAATTCATAGATTCTCTTCCTGGTGTTTTCGATCATACCGATTATTCAGGCCAGGAAGGAAAAGAGCTGGCGAAAAAACTGTTGATCGATAACTTCACAGAAAACAACTATCAAGAACATGTTCTAACTGATCAGGACTGGGAAAAGATTATATCTCGGGCTGAAAACAGATATCTAGATGAAGAATGGATTCAAAGTGCAAATGGCAGTAACTCGCTTGATAGAGATCAGGGATTCTGTTTTGTGGACTGGACTGATGAATGGAGTGAAAAAGTAGACCGGTATGGCTTCTATTGAATCTCAATATCTGTAAGGTGTATAAATTCGATTAAATCAATTTTCTATCTATGGGAAAAGCTTCTGTAAAAGTAAAAGGAGGAAAAATGGTCAACGTTGAAATAGGAGAATCTGGTATATCAGTTACCGGAGATTTTTTTATTCAACCGGCTGAAGCAAGAGAGGACATAGAATATATACTAGAAGAATCAGAGGACTTATCAGAGAATAATATAGTCGAAAAGATACGAAACCTTGATGCTAAATTAATTGGTTTTTCAGCTGAAGATGTCCTAGAAGCTTTCCAGAAAGCAAGTGGTGGAAAAGAGTGAAATGTCGAGTAATTAACGAAGGAAAGTATTCAGAAGCTATGCATCATGCAATTGATGAAGTGTTATTGAAACGTCTAAATGAGGGTAAAATGCAACCAACATTGAGGTTCTGGTACCGGCCGCATACAACGATTCCAATAGGACGTTTCCAATCATATCATGATGAGGTCGAACATGATTATATTGAAGAAAACGATATAGAAGTTGTTAGAAGAATTACCGGTGGCGGAGCAATGTTTTCTGAGCCAGGAAATGTTATCACATACTCGATCTACATCCCGGTCGATCATGTTAACTCTGATATAGAAAAGAGTTATAGTGAGTTAGATGAGTTTGCAGTCAAGGCTCTAAGAGAATCTGGGGTTGATGTTGATTATGTTCCACTGAATGATATTGAACACGAAGAAGGTAAAATTGGTGGTGCGGCCCAGACAAGAAAAGAAAATGCAGTCTTGCACCACACTATGATGAGTTATGATATGGATACAAAGAGGATGTTGAAAGCGCTCAGAATCGGGAAAGAAAAAGTCTCAGATAAAGCTATCAAATCGGCTGAAAAAAGAGTTTCCCGAATCTCGGATCATACCAATCAGTCACGTAACGAGGTAATTGAGAATTTAATACAGAAATTTGTAGATGAAAATAAAGTTGATTGGGAATACGGATCTCTAACAAAAGATGAGATCAAGGAGTCAAAAAGAATTGTTGAAGAAAAGTTTTCAACTGAAAAATGGAATAAGAAACTCTGATTAGTCGGAAAAAATAAACGTTTCATTAAGAGTTTGATTCAAATATTTTACTGATCAGTGAATAACTGGAAAGCTTTGAAGACGAATTTTTAGCTTTCTGGAGTTTTTATGCTAATAATAGATGAAGAAAACCTTTACGAAGGAACAGTATATCATACAATCGGAGCAGTAGGTGAGACCGAACAAGAGTATCTGTACTTTGCTCAGCCTCGCGAGTCAAAGATGAAATGTCAGTACATGCATGATATAAACAGCGAGGAAATTGAGCTACAAAAGGATCTATGTGTTATGAAATACGAACTCGAACCTGAAGAGCCTAAACCATAATCAGTACTTCGGCGGTTTTTCTTCAAAATCATCTAGATGGTTTTCATGTCGTGCCATCAGGAAAAACAAATCACTTAAGCGATTGATGTATGCCAGTACTTCCTCTCTGATCTGCTGTTTTTGATCGAGAGTCACGATGTTTCTTTCGGCCCTTCTACAGACAGATCGGGAATGGTGCATATGAGCTGCTACTTCAGTCCCTCCTGATAATATAAAGCTTCGTAGAGGCGGACATTCTTCCTGGTATTTATCACATAGATGTTCGAGTCGTTGGGTATTTTCTTCAGTTACTTTCGTGTCAGGATCCATGTTGGCAAGTTCTGCCTGTAGAATATGGAGTTCGTTTTGGATCTCTTCAAGTTCATTTCTCTTTCTTTCAGACTTTGAAGCTATTAATCCGACTAGAGAGTTGAGTTCATCAACTGTTCCATAGGCTTCAATTCTTTCACTTGACTTTGAGACTCTTTCACCTGATGAAAGATCTGTTTTACCCCTGTCGCCTCTTCCAGTATAGACCATATTCTAGATATTGTGATAGGTTATTTAGACAGTTTCGCTTTGTTGTAGGAAGATTTAACTTTAAACTTACCAAAACCTAATATGTTATGAGGACGCTGCTAGCTGTTTTTCTACTGTTTGCGTTTTTCTCAACGACTTTTACGGAATTAGCTGAGAAAACTACATATTTTTATAATAGATCCGGCAGCTTTGAAACCCAAAATCGAAAATCTGGCAACATCAGCCTTAAAGAGTTCATTAGGTAAAAAAACAGTATGAAACTTTTCGAAACCGAGGCAAAACATCTTTTGGAAAGTTATGGTTTATCCATGCCAGATTCTGAAGCCGATGAATATGTGGTTAAAGCCCAAGTTCTGTCGAAAAACAGGAAAAAACATGGAGGGATAGAGTTTGCATCTTCAAAAAAAGAAGCCGAACAGTTAGCTCGGGAAATAAAGGAGAGAAAAGTAAACGGTCATGAAGTAAATGATGTTTTGATTGAAGAGAAAACAGATTTTTCCGAAGAATACTATATTGGAATTCTCTACGATACAGATGTTAGAAATCCGGTTTTACTTTTCTCCAGGAATGGAGGTACAGGAGTAGAAGACAGAGAAGTTGAGAAACTAGTACTTCAAGACCATGATCAATGGAGAATCAGAGAATTTCTGAAGGAACAAGGTGTTTCCAGCAATGAAGTTATGAGCCTAGGGATGACGATTCATAAGATCTGTAAATGTTTCTTTGAGGAAGATGCAAGAATGATTGAAATCAATCCGCTGGTGGAAACAGAGTCAGGATATGTTGTTCTTGATGCAATGGTTGATCTCGATGAAGATGCAGCATATAGACACAATAGAGACTATGAGGAGCGTTCAGAGTTTGGTCGTGAGAAAACCGAGCGTGAAATAAAGGCCGAAAAGATCGATAGAAATGATCATCAAGGTATTGCAGGAAAATACACTGAACTTGACGGCGATATTGCAATGATGTTGGCTGGAGGAGGAGCATCTCTAACTAATATGGATGCGCTGATATCTTACGGTGGAAAACCAGCAAACTACACAGAATATGGAGGCAACCCGCCGACTCAAAAGGTTTACAAGTTAAGTAAAATTATACTATCGAAACCAGGGCTGAAAGGGTGCTGGCATGTAGGTGGTACTGCAAACAATACCGATATCTATAGGACTATGAAAGGTTTCTGTCAGGCACTTGAGGAAATAGAGCCTGACTATCCGATTGTGGTTCGTAGAGACGGTCCGAACGCAGATAAGGCATTTGAACTACTCAGAAAGACACGTGAAAAACTTGATCTAGATATGAAGCTTTACAGAAATGATACTTCTATGACACAAACCGCAAACGTACTTATGGATATGATTCAACAAGGAGAGAAAAAACAATGAGCAAAATACCAATTTTCGACATTCCAGACACGTTATTACCGACTAAAAAAGAAGTAAACAAGACAATTAAGAGGAAACTAAACCAGCAGGGTATTAGAGATGTACCAGATTTCCCTATAGATGAGTACAACGCCCACCGACCTGAGGAAATACAGGAATGGTTGGATGAAAACGATCTGGAATCTGATGCTGAGAAACTGTCTCTGGCCTACCAGGGAAGTGCAAGAAGATTTATCCAGAGAAAAAAGATTGTAGATGCTCTCAGAGAACTTGGGAAAGAACATGGTCCTACAGGTTTTATCACAAATGGTTCTCTTGAGGAAAGAGAATTTTACGAGGCAATTTTTAACATAGATGAGGACGAAGACGAAGAAGACCAGATGGAAGAACTTCCATACGAGGGCTTTGTAGTCGCAGAAGAACAGGGAGAAGGAGAATCTGACGATGATGAAAGAAATGTAGTCGAACCAGAAAAGTCAGGGTTCGAAAGATTCCTAGAGCTAAGAGAAGAATCTGCAGAAGACTTTGTCTATTTCACTAACGACGCTGAAAGAGGCAGAGAAGCAGAAGAAGCTGGTATGTCGTTTGTATGGGTTAAGAGATACGATACATTCGATACTGAACACGATGGAGTTTCAATGGGCGCTGTGAGTGCAGGCGCTGTCGAGAAGAAGCTCAAGGAAGTCTCAGAATCCGACGAATAGACAGAGACAAGAAGATGTCAATTCTGATCAATGAAGATACAAAAGTCCTTGTACAGGGCATAACTGGCCGGGAGGCTTCCGAGAAAGTTCCTGAAATGATAGAGTATGGAACGAATGTAGTTGCAGGTGTAACACCCGGAAAGGCAGGCAAAGAAGTTTCGGGCGTACCTGTATACGATACGGTAAAGGAAGCTTTAGACGAACATCCGGAAATCAATGCTTCATTGATCTATGTACCTCCTTTTGCTGCAAAAGATGCAGCAATAGAGGCTATGGAAAATGACATCGAACTTTTGAATATAATTACTGAGCGAATACCGACTAAAGATGTTTGGAATATACATCAGAAGGCTGAAACTACAGATACTACTGTAGTTGGCCCTACCTCTGTAGGCATAATAAGTCCAGAAAAAGCAAAAATGGGGCCTATTGGAGGAAATGAACCTGAAAAAGTCTATAAAGCCGGTAAAGTGGGTGTAATCTCGAAATCTGGAGGGATGACTACAGAGACATCTTGGGTGATAAGACAGGCAGGATTTGGTGTTTCAACTGCTATAGGTTTAGGTGGTGATGTTATTGCAGGTACAAGTTTTGAAGATGCGCTCAAAATGTTTGAAAAAGACGATCAAACTGAGGTAGTTGTAATGTACGGTGAGTTAGGCGGCACCTATGAGGAGAAAGCAGCTGAATTGCTTGAGAACCAAGATTTTACTAAACCTTTGATAGCGTTTATAGCAGGTAAGTTTACTGAAGATATGCCTTCGAAAAAATATGGTCATGCCGGTGCAATTATTCGTGGAGAGCGTGGAACTCCTACAGGTAAAAAGAAGGCTCTTGAAGAGGCCGGCGCACAGGTAACGGACTTACATCATGAAATCGGAGATATTCTTAATCGTATTATCTGAATCAGATTTTTTATGAGTTAATTTTTTCTTCCAAGTTATCTGCTAATTCTACAGCTTCTTGGGTCTTGAATGTCTCAAAATGTCCTACGGTTGTATAGAAAATCATGTTTCCGCGATTTCTGTACACGCTTACAATTTTGTTGCCGCTTGAGACAGTTACTTCTGTCATAAATCCGTTTTGAGTATTTTCCTTTCGCTCCAAGGTGGCTATATCATAGCTTAAGTTTTCCTTGAAATTTTTGAAGTCATCAGAGGCTGATTCGCTATCGTCGTATACAAAGATTGAGCTACCGTAGAAAGAAGGAATGTCTTTTGAATAATTCTGGTTAAATAAATCAGCTACAAAGCTATTCTGTCTTGCTGCTATAACTTCTTGGTTGTTTAAACCGTCAGGAACATTTGAATTGTTATCTATAAGATAAAGGTTTTGATTAAATTCGCCATTTGTTTGTTTAATATCTTGAATATCCAAAATATTCTCTGTAATACTTGTATCGTAGTTTTGAGAACTCTCTAGGTTTGAAATGCATCCTGAAACAGCCACGCTAAAAGCTAGAGCTAGCAGGATTAATGAATCTGTCATAATCAGAGTTATGCTTTAGAGGGTTTTTAATTATCTGGTCAAAATATCAGATTATTTTCGATTTTATATTAAACATAAAAGATGTCTTTGGTAATGTAGTGGTATGGCTGATTGGGAGACCGAGATTTCAAGTTCTGGTGAAAACGCCGTTATCCGTGGAGAACCGCTTGAAAACGTTATGGAAATGAATTTTGTCGATTCTATATGGCTTTTGCTTAGAGGTAAAAAACCTTCTGAGAAAGAATCCGAGATTTTCAATACTATTCTTTCATCATCCATAGATCACGGCATAGGAAATCCTTCTACAGTATCGGCCAGAACAGTCCAAAGCGGAGGAAACGAGATGAATACGAGTGTTGGGGCAGGTATACTTGCTCTAGGGGATTCTCACGGAGGAGCAATAGAAGGATGCATGAAAATGCTACAGTCCGAAAAAAGTCCGGAACAGATAATCGATCAGTCTCTAGAGAAAGGTAAAAATATTCCTGGACTGGGGCATAAAGTCTATGAAGATAAAGATCCACGAGCTCAGAAAATACTAGAGAAGGCAGAAAATCTTGGTATGTCGGGCCAGAATATACAGAAAATGCTAGATATTCAAGAGGCCTTTACTGAAAAAAAGGTCAGGCTAGTTGTTAATGTTGATGGAGCGATCGCAGCGGTTATGAGTGATCTGGGCTGGGAACCAGAGCTTGGAAAAGGAATATTTATTATTGCTAGAACTCCAGGTCTGGTAGCTCATGTAAGGGAAGAGATGGATGAAGAACCTTTCAGAAGACAAGAAGGCGAATTCACTAGAAAGTAATAAATAACTTTGGTTCTATCTGTAGAATATGAATTTGCCCGTATTAGATAATTTACTTACTGGATCTAGCTCTAATTCGCTTCCAGAAGACAATATTGTAATGAATCCAGAAGGTCAGATACATTCTGACTGGGTGGTTACTGATATAGGTGCTTGTTCGGATTTTATCGATGGTCTAATGCGTGAAATAGAAGATTTCAAAGTTCTCAGAAATCCGGATTATTTTGAAGACAATGGTCCGGATGAATGGACTGCCGATTACGACGAGCTTCAAACACTATGGGGCATGGTTGATGGAATAAATGAGGAAATTCAAGATGAACCTAACAGCTTCAATAATCTTGGCTTAAGCACTTCTATAGAGGTCTATGAATCCGGTTCTCTTGATCTATCCGGTCTGTAAGAACCATCAAATACTGGTTATGAGATCCGGCTAGCCATGTACGAAACCGCACCTGATTTCGAATCTTACTTTGAAAATAAATCTTATTGGAGGTCTGATGAAGTTCTTGTAGCTACTGTAAGCGGCTACATAGAAGAAGATGAAAGAAGAGCCTTATCCGAGGGCTACGGAGATCTGGCTCTACCTGAAACCTGAATTACTGGTTTCTAGGATTTAATTTATTTTTCAATTTTGCTGTTGATCTCTTTGATCTCTTTCAAAATGTTTTGAAGCAGTTCAGTCTGATTAATTTCTTTCCCTGAGGTTTCTCCCTTTTCATGTTTGATGCGTTTGTTAATTAGGCTTTGTACCTCTCTAGGGTCTTCAATGCTCATAAAACGCATTTCAATCCCTGATCCTCCCGCGGTCGATATTTCAATATTTCCATATCCAAACTTTTTCCCTAAAATGCCTTGGCTAAATGAGATGTTCTGGACCTTCTCAAAGCCAATTTTTTGTACACTTCTGGAGAAAATACCATTTTTTCTGTAAAGTCCTTCAGAAGTAACCACATAATCTGTAATCCGAATGCCTATAATTTTCTGGATTTTAGGTCTTCCAGACCATAAGACTTCTTCGTCTTCGTCAAGCGATAGCCAGTCAAATTTGTTCATAACAAGTTAATTATGGTTGGAATCATTAAAAATTCATTTACCTAAGTTAGATTTATGCCACATCAGAGCTATGAAGAGTTTAGTTCCAAGCTTGGTAATATAGCAGTTACTGATTCGTATATAGAGCGTGAAGAAAGAAAATCAGACAGCTGGAACAAGATTGAGAAGAATTTTTCTTCCGAAGAACTTGTCGATAATATCCATTTCTCAAAAATTGAGTCTTTAGATTTTAGATCGGGCTCAATGTTTCCACATATACTGATCAAGGTAGAAAGCGAATGGAGAAGAATGTTTATGTCCGAAGGTGAGGATGCACATGAGTGTTTCAAGTGTATAAGCTACCGTTGGAAAGCTTATCTTCAGAACCATCAGTAAATCTTATTTAGTTGCATTCGAATTTTTAGTACATGGTAGCTTTAATCAGCGGATTAATTGATAGATTTACTCGTGACGATACTGTAAAAATAGAGGAAATGGAGCTTGATGAACTTCGCGAAGAAAGAAGCGAAATAAAAGCCGACATGGAGCTCAAAAGAGATAAACATGAAGGTCTTGCTGAAAAACGCAGAAAGAAATTTGAGAGACTACGTGGATCTGAAGATGATCTTCTCCAGGAAGAGCTGGCCGAGGAAATCGCGTCTGTAGAAGATGAGATGGCGATCTACCACAACGAACACGCCCAGCTTATGGATGCTCTTCGAGTTCTAGATGGTTTGGTTGCAGTCAAGAGAAAACAGCAGCTAATGCAAGATCAAGGAATTGTACAGGATCTAGAGGAAATGGATAGAGAGGAACTTGTTGATATGATAAAACGTGAAGACGTCCAGGAAATGATCAGGAAAGAAAAATGGGATGATCTGGAAGATCTGTTCCGTGGCGATCTTCGAGCTGACTTTTCAGGTAACAAAAGAGTCAGAGAAATCATTGATTCTGCACAGGAGAACAATGAAAAATCGGTTGATGAAGCCCTTAGAATCCGAGATCAGCAGAAAGGACACGATATACACTAGTTCAATCTGTGTGGTCAGGAAAACACATAAATATTTCTTTCTTACTATTTTCTATGGAATACTCTCATTCTGATAGGCTGGAAGGTTTTAGAAATCTTTACATGACTGTTGTAGGCGAAACAAAAAGTCTGTATGAAGCTAAGGAACAATGGGAGTTCATTTCAGACAACTTAGATGATTCTTACTTCTGGACGGCTCTAGAGGATATGTACCAGAATGAGTTAGTAGAATTAAATAATTTTGAGATATCTAGCTCAGGTGAATTCGATCCAGACAATTTTTGCATGGAAGAATATGATGAACTAAACAGGGTTAGAGTTCCTAAAGAGTGGGATCTAGAGGCTGAAAACATAAGTGTATTTACTGATCATTTTGAACGCCATGATCAACCTGGATCAGATGACTATGATCTTGGCTATCCAATATGCAGTTTAGAAGTCAAAAGACGAATACATAAAGGAGACAAGTCTATAGAATATCTGCTTCAAAACGATTCTGAGAGCGGAGAAGCCTCTCTGAAACTGGAAGTGGGATTCAACATACCAAATTTTTCTCCAGAAGTTGAAAAAATATTTTTAGAATATGCAGATAATTATCTTGGCCGGATTGAAAGACAGGAGGTTGATTCTCTGAAGAAACGTTCAGATACTGCAAGAGAGCCAGCTAAGAAATCTCCTGTTACATAACGTCGTTAGATCTCTAATTTTAGATTTTGTTTAAGTTTATCAGATAGACTGAAGTCTTCAAGCTTACCAGGGTCATGTTCCAGCACATCGTATCCTTTCTGATTGTATCGAGGTATTAGATGCCAGTGGACATGTTCGGTCTCGTCTAGATAGGTCAAATAGACTTTTTCAACACCTAGAGTTTCTATAAGCACGTTTCTTATCTCGTCAACACATTCCATTAAATGCTTGTAATTCGCTTTAGACAGTAAATGAAGATCAGAAACCTCGTCTTTCCATACAACTACGGTATGACCTTTTGTTTTTGGATAGTTTGCTAGACAGGCATAGAGTTTTTCATCCTCGTAGAAAATTGCCTGTTCGAATGGTTCTGGAAGATCATCAGACATGTAAGAAACTCTAAGCTCGATATTAAAGTAGGATGCGGCCGCCGGGATTTGAACCCGGGTCATCGGCTCGAAAGGCCGAAATGATTGGCCAGACTACACCACGGCCGCACAATTTTACCTCGTAAGAAAAGAGTTGACTACAACACTTTTAAGGGTACTCAAGATGAAATTTCTAAACCTTCAAATATAGGTTGTCTTCAAGAGTGTCGACTTCACCTGTAACTTCATATGATCCTTCTTCCAGTTTATCCTTACTTCTGAGTATGATCCAGTCGTTTGAACCGTTTAGAGCGTAGAGATAGTTGCCCGATACCTTTCTACGGAACTTCAGGTTGCCTGAAACTGTGACAGCCTGTCCTATCATGCTGTTGTCTAGGTCCGAAGGTTGTAGTTTTTGACTGTTGGATTTGACTGGAGGTTCTTGAGATGTCTCGTCTTTGAGGTCAGAATTATCTTTCTCTTGGCTTTCAATATTGGCGTTTTCCTCGGCTAGATCAAGTCTGTGTTCGAGCTGTGAGATGCGCTCATCGTCTTCTTTGAGCTTGGAATGGACGGCATCTAACTTCTTTTGGATGTGTTTAAAATCATTCTTTCCAGTCTTTTTGTCGACCATCGATTTGATTTCTGACAATTCTGTCTCTATACTCTCCCTATCGACCTTTTGTGAAAGAGTTTTTTCGAGCTGTTTTTGATCTACCTTACTTGAAAGTTCCTGGCGATCTACTTTAGAATCTATTTGCTGTTCTAGATCTTGTTTTTTCTCGAAAAACTTTTGCTTCTGCAGCTTGGAATCTAGTAACTTCTCTAGTTTATCTATACTCTTTTTAGAATCTTCAAGCTCGTTTCTCTCAACTTTGGTTTCTAACTCATCTTTAACATTATCCAGTTCCTCTTGGTTAGCTTTCTGAGATGTTTTTTCCTCAACTTTGTTATAAAGAGATTGTTTAAGTCTTTCCTCAGAATCTTCTAGATCTCCAAGTTTATCTCTAAGATCTTGTTTTTCAGACTCTATTTGTTTCTGTATATCCTCTTTGAATTGATTAAAACGGGTGTCTTCCTGGCTTCCAAACTCTTCAAACTGATCTTTTAATTTTTGAATAGATCTTCCTAATGAGTCTTCTTTCTCTTCAATTGTTTCCTCTATAGAGTTGACTTTCTGTTCCAGATCAGATTCAGCGCTTCTATGTTCGCTCCAGTTTTCCTCTATACGGCTATCAAGCTGGTTTTTCAGTTCTTCCAGAGCGCTATTTCTTTTCTTTTGAATTTTATGGATTTCTTCTTCTAGTTTTTCAGAATCTGCTTTTCGTCCAATCCGGTCTTTGAGGTCGTTAATTTCCTGTCGATCTTGATCTTCTTCGTTATTGAGTTCTTCTATCTGACTTTGAGCTTTCTGGATTTCTTCTTCTAGTTTAGATGTTTCAGTTTCTATCTTTTGATCTAGGCCTTGTTCAACATCTGATATGTCTTCATCAAGCTGTTCGGCTTCAGAATGTGATTCTAATTTAGCTCCTTTGATTTCTGTTTCCAGATCCTTTCTTGTGCTGTCAATCTCATTTTCTAAATCATCTTCTAGGGTCTCTAAAGCTTCTTTTCTTTCCTTTGATTCTTTTTCAAGTTCTTTTTGAAGACTGGCGATTCTGTCTCGGGCGGTTTCAATGTCGCTGTTTATCTCTCCCTCGAAGTCTCTAAAAACTGATTCTTTGAGGGAATCTTGCTTTAAGCCCTCAACTTTACTATCTAGAACATTGGTTTCTTCAGTAATTTGATTCTTTAGCTCTTCCGTACTTTCCTTTAGGCGGCTTTCAATATGTTCTGTATGTTGAGTGTTTTTCTCAAGGCTTTCTTGAAGATCTTTTCGAGATCTTTTCTCCAGCCCAAGCCTTTGATCGAGTTCGGCTTTTGTGTCTGAAACTCGGTTGTCTATACGACTTACTTCCGATTGGGTGTCTTCAACACTGTTTTCAATCTTTGATTGGTTATCAACGACTTTTCTGAGCTGGTCGTCAAGCCGGTCTTTTATGCGCTGTTCAAGCTCATGGGTTTCTTCCTCAATCTTCCTTCTGAACTCTTTGTTGTTATTTTCAACTTGGTCTGTGAAGCTTTGATGTTTCTCAGTTATTTTCTGTTTGAAGCTATCTGTATCATCTTTTACTTCTTGTTCAAAATTATCTGTTTTGTTTCTTACTTCGGCCCTGAAATTTTCGTTTTCTCCTCTAATGTCTTCTTTGAACTGACTCTGATTGTTTTTCAGATCATTTTTGAAGCATTTATTTTCGTTCTTAATCTTTTGCTTAAACTCTTTATTTCGCGTTTTTAGCCTGTTTTCAAAGTCTTGGGTATCTTCTCTAAGATCTTGTCTAAACTCTTTATTTTGTTCTTTCAGGCTTTGTTTGAATTCTTGAGTTTGATTCTCAATACTGTTTTTGAACTCGTTTTGTTCGCTTTCAATCTTTTTTCTGAAGCTCTTGTTTGCATCTTCAACTTTCTGTTTAAATCTATCAGTCTTGTCAGTAATCTTGTCTTCAAACTCTGTGTTTTCTTCCTTAAGGTCCTCTTTGAACTGCTGATTGTCTTGTTTAAGATCTTCTTTGAAATTATTAGTCTGTCTATTAATCTCGTCTTGGAACTCTTGAGATTTAGATTGTATATACTGTTTGAATTCTTCTTTTTCTTCTTCTATGCTGTTTTTCAAGCTCTTTTTATCTTGTTCGAGATCTTGTTTAACTTTCTCGTGATCTTCTCTAAGTTCTTCCCTAAACCTCTGATTATCTTGTTTTATATTTTCTTCAAACTCTCTATTCCTTTGCTTTATCTGGTTCTCCAGCTGTTCTGATCTATCCTGTATGTCTTGTTTGAACTGGTCTTTCTGATCTTCAATATTTTTCTTAAACTTTTCTTTTTCCTCTCTGAAATTTTCCTTAAAGCTCTGGTTATCTCGGGATATTTTATCTATAAAGCCCTGAGTTTTAGATTCAATTTTTTGGTTGAACTCTTCAGTTTGGTTTTTGAGTTCTTGAGTATCCTTTTCGATCCGCTTTCGAAACTCTTGATTTTCAAGTTCAGTATCTCTTCTAAATGCTCGGAGATCTGCCTCAGCTTTTTTTCTGAACTCTTGATCTTCATTTCTTAATTTTTCAAAGTATTCTTCTACCTGTTCCCAGATTCTCTGGTGATGGTGTTCTGTAACATCGCTTAGATCTTCTCCAAGTTGATCTACAAGTTCTTCCTCAATCTTACCTAAAGCTTCTATGAATCTCTCTTTGTCATTTTCTCTATACTGTTCGAATGCTTTTTTCCATTCTTGTTCTTTCTGTTCCAGCGATTTCTTAAGCGCCTCGTCTATTTCTTTGATTACTTCGTCTTCTTCTTGTTGTTGCAGCTCCTCAAAGTCTTCCTCAAATTTAGAATCATTTGACCTCAGACCTGAAAGAATGCTGTTGAGTTTCATCAATGCCTCTGGTTCTGAATAGTTGCAGCTTGAATAAAAATGGTTAGTAGACCGACAGAAATTATAATAACAGATTATTAGATTGTCCTATGGAAACCGACTGTGTGTTCTGTAAAATAATTAAAGGAGATATGCCATCGTATAAAGTCTATGAAGATGAAAAACTAATGGCTTTTCTGGATGCTAATCCGGTTTCCAAAGGTCATACATTGGTTGTTCCGAAAAAACATGTAGAAAATATCCATGAATCAGAGGGAATGGATTATATGTGGGATGGTATTGTAAAGGTTGCGAATGCTGTGAAAGAATCTTTAGGGGCTGAAGGGATCAATATTGAACAGAACAACGGAGAAGTTGCTGGACAGGAGGTTTTTCACCTACATTTCCATATAACGCCTAGATACGATGGTTCTGAGATAGATCTGAATTACGAACGTTCAGAACTTGAAAATGGGGACAAGATTTCTGATGATATAAAATCGGAGTTAACTTAATGGAGGGACACTAAAAGCTCCATATGGTCTTGGTTGAAAATCTTATAATTGTATTTATAGCCGGCCTTATAACTGATCTTGCTACAGGACTAGGAACTCTGCCTTTTTTCTTTATCAAAGACTTCAGCTCTGAATGGCTTGTAAGTATGTGGGGTGTTGCATCTGGTATAATGCTTTCTGCATCGTTCCTTGGGCTAATACCTGAAGGCCTGAATGCTGCAAGAGAATATCCTGTTTTCGGTTCTGATTATCTTGCTGTGGTGGTTGGTTTACTGATAGGGGTCTTACTTGTTGTAGCTACCAGAAGAGTCGTAGATGAGATTGAGATTGATCCGGGCACATTTGAGGAAGCTGATTTCAAGAAAATGGTTCTCATACTTGGTGTACTTACAGTTCATAGTTTTCCGGAAGGAGTTGCTATTGGTGTAGCCTTCGCAGAGCTAGGTCTTGGATCAGGAATTCCTGTACTTGGATATGCAATACCGGCGATCGCTATCACGATGACTATAGCGATTTCAATCCACAACATACCTGAAGGGGTTGCTATCTCAATACCGTTTAAGGCATCGGGTGTAGGCAACTGGAAGACAATGGGTGCGGCAATATTTTCAAGCGTACCTCAACCCATAGGTGCTGTACTGGCTTTTGTCTTCGTCAGTCAAGCAAAAACATTTTTGCCTGTTGGCTATGGTTTTGCTGCGGGAGCCATGATCTACCTGGTTTTAACAGAGTTTGTCGAAGAGGCATTTGAGGAAGCTGAAGGACTTGAGACGTCTGGATGGAAAGAGTTTTTAGGTGGGAATATGGCAGGTTTCCTTATTATGATTTTACTTTTCGCTTTTGTATGATCGAAATATTTTAGTCGTTTCCAAACAACTTTAGACTATGGTCGTAGAACTTGCCGGAAACCTGATAATTGAAGATGGAGAGATTCTGCTTATTTATAGAGAAGATGAAAAACACTGGGAGGTACCAGGCGGTAAAGTTACAGAAGATGAAAGTCCAACCCAGACAGCTATTCGAGAAGCTAAAGAAGAGATTGGTGTTGAAGTTGAGTTGAAAAAGCCGTTTTATTCGGGCGAGTTCCAACATAACAACCAGATATTTCTGTGGCATGGATATGTAGCAGAAGTCAAAAACGGAGAACCAGAGATTGAAGAAGATAAGTTTAAGGAATTAGAGTGGTTTGAAGGCTCTGAATTAGATGAGCTTGAACTAGCGTCTAATCTGAAAATGATATTACCTAGTTTGAGAAAACTTGGATAGATAGAAAGTAAAGAGAAAAATATGTGGAGAAGATCACTTAAGTGATCTTGTGTTCTGCGACTTCGTCCATCGTATCGACGTGTGTCATGAAGACGGTTCTACAACAGTACTTTTCAAGCCCTAGATCGTCTAGAACTTCTTTCTTGTCTTCGTCGCCTTCTTCTGTTCTTTCCTGGAATTCTTCCCACTTGTCGCTTATGACTTTACCACAGCTAGGACATCTGACAGGTATCTGCATAACAGATCACCTGTAGGATTTCTGCTGTTTGTGTCTTGCACCTTTGCTCGACTGGGAAGGTTTTCTGGTCTCGGTTCTTCTTGGATCTTCGACCATCATGTTTCTGTCGTATTCTCTGAAGTCTCTTTCCAGATCGTCGCTTCCTGTATGTTCTACTAGACCTCGTGCAATAGCCATTCTAATGGCTTCTGCCTGTGCCTGAACTCCTCCGCCGTTGGCATTTACCTCAATACTTACATCTTCTATTACTTCTTCACCTGCTATTACTAGAGGTTCCTTGATTCGGTTTCGTGGCATCTCTGGCCATGTCTTGAGTGGCTGCGAGTTGATTCGGAGTGTTCCGTCTCCCTCTTTGATAGATGCCCGTGCTTTGGCAGTCTTTCTCTTTCCGTTGGAGTGTGTTGGCATTGTTATAGGTCACCTGATGGAGTCCATCCTATGGCTTTTGATACGTCTCCAAGTTTTACATAGTTCCTGTTGTGTAGATCGTGGCCTGACTTGACATCGACTTCTTGTACTTCGTCGAATTCGTGAGGTACTGTTAGGTATGCTTTGACGTCAAAATCTCCATTGTCCGGAAGCATTCCTCTGACAGTTCTCTTTACAATTTTGTCAGGTCTCTTAGGGAAGTGAGGTCCTCTGTACTTGGATCCTCTCTCGTATTTCTGTCTGTAATCTGCGATTACTTTATCTGTGTCTCCTGAGATAACTGCTTTCTCGGAGTTAACAACTCTTACAGATTCGCCGTCTTTTGCGATCCGTGCGATCTCTGATGCTAGTCGTCCGAGAACTCTGTTTTCTGCATTAATTACTTTCATTTTAGAATTTTCACCTCTGAGCCTTCAGGATTGTCTTCGACCAGTTCATCAATGAACATGAACTCTCCGTTGTCGTTGATCTGCTTTTTTGCGCCTCTTGAAGCGTTGAAAGCTGCAACGTTGACATCTTTGCTTAGCCGTCCGGCTCCCAGAACTTTTCCAGGAACAACTACGGTATCGCCTTCTTCAGTATTTCTTTCGATATCGGAGATGTTGACTTCAGGTCTCTGCCTGTTGACTTTTCCAAGGTTTTCAGCAACTTCTGTCCAAATCGGAGCTTCCTGCTCCTCCAGAAGTTCAATTGTTTCAATAAGTACTGTATTTGTTGGATCTGCTTTTGCGTCCATAATAATCTACCTCGCGGCATAAAATGCCACTGATGGTAATCAACCAATCGAACTCAAACTTTATAAACCGTGATAATATGTAGCAGAATAAAGCCCTCGACTAATCAAAAACGTATGACTAAAAAGAAAGGTTTTTGGGAGGAAACATCCTCGTCGGTCTCTAGCCCCCCCAAAGTTGCTTTATTGAGCTCTTTCTGTGAGGTTACGACCTTCTTCTAGGGCTTGGTTCGTGGTGTTTTCAACAGTTTCTTCTGTTCCGTTTACCAGGTTCTGGAACCAGATTGCGAGACTTTCCAGAAATCCTTCAGATCTGTTTTCAGAGGTGGTGTTGGTCTCATTCAGTTCCTCTTCAGAAAGATTTCCGGGCTGTGCTGTGGCCAAAGCCAAAAGAGCTCCTAGTAGAATTCCGGTAAAGCCATTTTGGCTATATTGTTTTTATTTTGTGCATTCATTTTCATCCCCTCTTGAGCCCAACAGAGCGTAATTATTAAGTACGTAGAAAAAACTAGTTGAAGGCCGTTAAGAATTTAAATTTTGTCCTAGAATTGTCCAGAACTTAGATTAATATCTTTTATTCAGCTGTTACACATAGATTGCCGTTGATGTTTTCGACCTTGCCGTTTAGAATTCTTTTACCTTCCGGTATTCGGGTCTCAGATCTTACAACCACAGTGCCTCCAGCTCCTGAAAGCTTATAGAAGTTATGTCCGGAAGCCTCTTTCCTGAACTCTAGACGTCCCTGAACCCTGATTTTATCCCCTGCAAGATCTTGGCTTATTTCGCTAGGGTTCAAAGTAGTTCCTTTCTTTTTGATATTTGAAGTTGGCTTGGAGTTGACTTTCTCTTCAAGCTCTTCCACTTTTTCTTTAAGCTGTTTTATGTCGGTTTCAGATCTTTCTTTCAGATCTTTCTGTATATGATCCTCTACTTTTTCAGCTATATCTTCTTCAAGATCTTCATCCAATTCCAGAGCTGAATCAGATTTCAGTTCCTTTTCGAGTTTCTCTACTTTATCGATTGTTTTATCGAGATCATCGAGCCTATCTACTGCATTATTGACATCTTTCTGGAGGTCTTTATCGACCTCTAGATCAATATTTTCAACCTTGTTATCAACCTTCTCAAACTTATTATCTATTTTTTCTTCAACAGAATCTATTCTATCATCAATTTTTTCTTCTACTTTCTCTTCGACTTCATCAACTCTCTGTTGGTGGAAATTCTGAACTTCTTTTTCATCCATCTTCTGGTCTAAAGTCTTTTCGAGACTACTGATCTGTTCTTGGACACCTGATATTTTTTCACCAAGCCGTGTTGTTTCATCCTTTAGTTGATCATCAATTTTGGAGATTTCCTCGTTGAAAAGTGAGCTGTTGAAATCTATTTCTTTCTCAAGATCTTCTCGAGCATCAGATATTTTATCACGAAGCTCTGAACTTTCAATTTCAAGCTGTTCTTGAGTTCCTTCAACGTCTTCCTTGACTTCATCAATCTCTTCTTTGTTCTTTTTGAACTTTCCGCTGACTTTTTCCAAAATGTTTTGTTTTTCTTCGTCTATCAGGTTGACAACATCTGAGAGAACCTGTTTTAATACAACTTTCTGAGCATCTTCCATTGCTTTAGCCCTTAACTGCTGTTGGCGCATCTGGTACTGTGTAAGAACTTCTTCGACCTCGCCTTCTTTTTCTCGAACTGCATCATCAACAGATTTGCCTAGTCTTTCCTTTACAGAAACATCTTCTTTCGGCTTATCTTCCTCATTGTTGTCGCTAGATGAGAATCTTGGAAAGACTTTGTCTACGCCCATAGTAAATCAGTTATTCTGCTTCGTTATAAAAACCATAGCTTTATACGGGCAAAAAGATGCCGGGGCGGAGATTTGAACTCCGGAACCCCTGCGGGACAGGATCTTAAGTCCTGCGCCTTTGGCCACTTGGCTACCCCGGCAAATCCCATATTTTTTATGTTCCAAAAAGCCCTTAATGAGTTTCAAGTATCGTATTCTTTTGAATGTGACTCGGATCCGGTGAGGTATTATAAACAGGCTGAAGTAAACTGTTTTTAACTGATTTGAAATGACTCTAGAATTTAGTACTCAGTACGCGGCTCTAGGGCTCGCAACTTTCAGGATTATTGTCGGAGCAGTATTTGTTAGACATGCTGTGCCAAAGATAGAGGATCCTAGATCGACTCAGGAATTTTTCAAAAGTGTAGGATTACCTGATTCGAGCTATTTAGTTTACCTGGCTTTAGGGATCGAGGTTATTGCTGGAACGCTTCTGGCAATCGGTCTTTACACTCAGATGGCTGCTTTAATGCTAACAGCTTTCATGTTTGTAGCAACATATGTCTCAATCAAAGAGCTGGATAAAGAATTTGCAGGCGGTTATGAAGTAGATCTTCTGCTTCTAGGTGCTGCTTTCATGTTCTACCTGAACGGAGCCGGCCAGTACGCAGTTGAAGCCGTACTTTAAACAATCTCAACCTTTTTCTTTTTTCACTTCTAGTATTATTTATGTTAGAGCAAGGTGACGCTTTACCCGAGTTTGAAGTCCAAAATCATGAAGATCAAAAAGTAAAATCTTCAAATATTGAAGACGCGATAATTTATTTCTATCCTAAAGCCGGCACTCCGGGATGTACTAAGGAAGCATGCAATTTCAGAGATAGTATCAAACAACTCGAGAAAGCAGGTATGAAAGTTTATGGTGTTTCGACTGATTCTGTTAAAGCTCAGAAAAAATTTCATGATAACCAGGATTTGAACTTCGAATTACTTGCTGATGAACAAAAAGAGCTTACTGAAGGTTTCGGTGTTAAGTCGCGTTTAGGTGTTTCTAAAAGAGTTACTTTTGTGATCCGGGATGGAAAAATAGAGAAGGTATTCGAGGACGTAAATCCCTCAAATCATATAGAAGAAGTTGTTGAATATGTTAAGACCTGATTTGGACGATAACAGTGTAATTAAGTAAAAAGAGAGAAATATGTCGAAAACCGAAAATCTTCGGTTTTATTTCAGAAGCTCTGTCTTCCTTACTTCAAGTTCTCTGAATGGGTAGATCTTGTTAACCTTATCCCTTAGTTCCTGTTGAAGGTTATCTAGGAAGATATTTTCCATAAACTCTTCGTAGGATTGTTCAGAAGCTTTATCTTCTATAATTTCTGACATGGCATTTCTTGCATCTGTCAGTGTCTTGCTTGAAGTTTTCTTGACTGTGGCTCCGACAACTTTGACTCTTACTAATCTGTCGTCTTCTGTTACTACATCTTCTACTAGGTCAAGTCGGTTGCTTCGTTTTCGAACCATTCTTGAGACGAACTCTGAAGAACATTCCATTCCAGCGATCTCTGTGAATGCTTTGTTTCCTTCAACGTCTGTTACTCTCATTTCGACGTCTACATAGTATTTTGAAGCATCTTCTAGTACTTCTGTTAAATCTTGCTTTACTGTTCTTTCAATTACCTGAGAGTCCTTTTCTGCTGGTGTTTCTCCAACTTCATCTACCGAGAAAATATCCGGTGCCTGAAGTGTATACCAGTTTTTCTGAATTACTGCCTTAGCCATACCTCGAATCACGAATTAAAACTTTATAAACAATGGGCTGTTTTAGCAAGATTCTCCGACTTTTTGTTCAACCATTTCAATAAATTCCTGTTTTTTCTCTATCGGGAACTTGGCTCCGGCTGCGATGTTGTGGCCTCCACCTTCTCCATCGATTTCTTCACATATTTCCTCGATTACTTCTCCCAGGTTTAGACCGTCTTCTACAGCATCCTTAGTAGCTCTACAAGATGCTTTAATCTTGTCTTTTTCGCTTTCTGCTACTCCGAGAATGACGGGTACTTCATCTCCGAAAAAGCCGTTGCTCATAGAGATAGTGGTAACAGTTCCGATGAAGTCGTCTTCAACCTGATCTTTACCATCGATAACGCCGATACCATCTTCATAGATGATGTCTTCGTTGTCTTTGTTGTCTTCAACATATCTGAGCGATGAAGATATTTTACGACCGTATTTTCTCGATATTTTCTTCATCAGCTTTTCATCTTCCTCAAGTAGGATTTCAACACCTGTTTTCGGCTCTCCAAGTCGTCCACATGCATTGATGACGGTAGAGTATTCATCTATTCCTTTGCCATTGTTCAACACGAATACGTTTCTTAACAGAGGTTGAACGTCGTATCCTTGGGTGATGAATCCTTGAATTAATTTTTTCTCTTCCTGTTCTGTCAGGTCTTCGAGAGTTTTGAAATTACCGTTTTCTCTGATTTCGACTCCACAGCTCTGGATGAACTGGATGGCTCCTGATTCATTGTTTGATATCCCCTCAAGATGAGGGTCTGAAGTATACATCAGCGATTTATGAAGAGGTTTTGTGCTTCTCCCGTAGAGATCCAGACCTTGACGTTTGTTGATAAGATCGTGTTCTTCAGCTCGTTCAAGTAAATCTTTATTTAGTCCGAGGAACTCACCTTCCTGTTTCTGGACGTCTCCCGTAGCGCCAATGAGAGCGTATTCAACCAGGTCATAGTTGTCTTCATCCATCGCTTCTGCTAGCAGATAGGTCATACCTGCTGCTGAGATAGCTTCCCCTCCGTCATGGCCAAGAAAATGGGGGTTAAGGTGGATAAAGTCAGATTCTTCAGCATTCAGCTGTGGTTCGTGGTGGTCTGATACAATTACTTCTTTTCCAGCACCTTCCACAATATGTTCTTGTACAAACTTGGACTGGCCGGAACCGATGTCTACAAATAAAATTAGTTCTTCGTGTTCTTCAGCAATTCTCTTAACGCCCTCCTCATAGAGCTGTTTTACAATTTCGTACTCGAAGTCCTTACCTAGCCGTTCAAGCATTTCATGTGCTATGGCGGTTGCAGAAATTCCATCGGCATCGTACTGGCCAACTAGACGTATTGTTCCATCAAAATTTTTGATTTTCTCAACTGCAGGTTCCGCTTCTTCAAGAATATCCTCAACGATACTGAATCACTGTAAATTATTTCAGCTACTCGATCTTTTATGCTTTTATCTAACTTCTAATTTCGAAATAAGAATTAGAGAAAATGGAAGGGAAAAAGAAATGTTAGAGAGGCTTTACAGCTCGTCTCTCTTGTACTTCCAGTCGTCCTGGATGTTGCCTTGATCTCTGTGGTACTGGGCAATTCTTCTGATCTTTGCTTCTGTTAGCTCCAGTGTTCTTTCTGCATCAAGGTCTTTCTGATTGTCCTCTAGGTGGCCTTTAAGACTTACAGCCTTCTTTAGAAGATTGTTAAGGTCTTCCGGTAGGTCTGGTTCAAGACCTTCTTCGTCTAGTATTTCTGTAATTTTCTTTTCTGTAACCTGTTTAACTGATGGAATTCCGTACTGATCTCTTAGAGTAATTCCGATCTGAGAAGGGTCTTGTCCGTCTTTTCTAAGCTTTACAACTAGATCTATAACTTCCTGTTCATCGTAGTCAACCCATCGAGGGTTTTTCTTAGTTACAGGTTTGTTAGATCCAGAAGTTCCGCGTCCTTTAGAGTGCATTCGTGACATTATGTAATTTCACCTATTGATCCGGTTCAGCTCTCACCTTACCGTTCTAAAAACCTGATTCGCAACGAACTCTTTTAAACCTCTTCGGAGCTATCCGGATTATTTTAAACAATCTGTACAATATCTGTCTTATGGACTTTGAAATCGATGAATCTAAGCTTCTATACGGTTTAGGAGCATTTCTAGGTATAGTGGCTATAATATATTTCGGTCACGAGCTGATACTTGATCTATCTCCGACAATAAAGTCTTTCATATTTTTATCAGCGACAGTGATGTTCCTTGGAGCGGCTCAATATGTCGAAAATGATATACTAAAATCTTCATTCTATGTTTTCTCAGCTTTCTCATACCTGAGTTTCTTAGTATACATGTTTGCGAGATTTAGCTTCAGCAGCGAACAGATATTTCTTATGCTGGCAGCCTCTTCAGCATTATTTATAGGTCTAGGATATCTTAGAAGTGAAAAAGAATATGAAATAGCCAAAGACCAAGCCAGAAAATTACTAGGTCTGATAACAGTTTTTGTCGTTTTATCTGTGGTTTTCGACATAACGGGAGCTCAACCAGAATACCGTTTAGATCTGAATGAAACTGTCGAAATAGTTGAAGCAAAAGAGTTTGAAATCGGCGTGCTTGAAATACAAAATGACTTTCTGCTATCGCGCAATGTGGATACTCCAACTTTTAGAGGCTGTCTGTTTATTAAAGAGGACCGCGACGATAGAGCTATCTACATTAACCCGGATGCAGGAGAAATTATACCGGGAAAAACTACTGAGAGAATTCCTCTAACGGAGAATGCACATTATGAACGCCATGAGGACCAAAATATGAGTATTTCAGGTAACTATACTGTGATTAATGAAGAATGTCCTTCGGAACCTGAAGAAAGAACAATATACATCCATGAGTCTGATGGTCGTGAACTTCTCTCGTCTGTGATTCGGGACTAACTACTTGTAACGTCCTCTTTTTTCCACTTCTTTTAATTGTTCAAGAACTTCTTTGCTTCTCTCATAATTGGAGTATCCTTCAACAAATTTCTGCCAGGCTTCTTCCATAACTTCTGGATGTGAGGAGTTAAGCACCTGTTTAAGTAGATGTATGTCGACTGCTTTATCTTCAAGTCTCTGACTTCTGAAAGATAAACCGAAATCAATAACGTATAGCTCATCTTCTGATGCCATCGCATTGCTCGTGGTTAGATCGCCGTGAATTATTTCTGTAGAATGAAGATATCCGATATTTCTGCCATAGTCCTCCATAAGTTCTAGTCTATCGGTCAGAACATCCTTGAGAGGACTTCCATCTATATTCTCCATTTCTATTGTAAAATCATTGACTTTTTCTGCTTCGGGAGCATTCACGTTATGGAGCTTTGCGTCTTTAATAAGTCTAACTTCTGTACTTGTTCTATCGGTTCTAATTTTATTATCTAGCTCAGAATGACGATAGTTCTTGGGCTCTCTTTTCTTTAAGACTTTATCATCTTCTATCTCAATTGTGGCTTCGGCGCCTTTGATCATCCTTCTTCAGACTCAAGGTATCTTCTGATCTCTAAAAGGTTTTTCCTTCTAAGTTCTTCAATGTAGTTTCTTTCGTTAGAGACTCCTAGTATATGTTCTTTTAGGAGTTCGGCGCTAAGTATTTCAGGAATTATAACGTATAGAGCTCCTCTGTGTAATAATCTTTCAGCTTCTATTGGTTTCTTAGCTCTGAGAATCTTATCTGCATCAGTTTCGAGCTTAAGAATTTTGTTCGATACTATGCTTGAAGGAACCGTAGAGAGTATGAGACCTGCCTTCTGATACTGTGATTTTTCCCATGTTTTATCGTCAAGTACATTTCCGTAGATGAAAGGCTCTTCTTTTTCTCTAAGTTCAGATATCTTGGCTGGATCGTTTTCTATAACCAAAAAATCTGTATCTATTTCTTTGAGCTGTTCAGCTATTCTTTTACCTTGGGTGTCATAACCTACAATTATTATGTGGTCTTGAAGCGATTTCTGTATATTGGTTTCGGGTAGAAGGTCTCTGTTTGACTCAATGATATTATACCGGTTTAGGGTCTCGAACAACTGGTTTTCATACATCTTAGTGTATGATGAGGTTACCATTGTTACCGTAGCTGCGAGTACTGTTGCTTGGAAAAGCGGCTCTATCATTAATCCAGACAAGTAACCTTGTATTGCAATTATTAGCGCGAATTCACTTACCTGATCTAGACTAACTCCTGTAAGAAATGATGTTCGTGCATCATAGCCTTGATGCAGAAGCGAGGCTATAACCAAACCTGGTTTTACTATCGTAGTAAAGAATCCTATTGATGTTGCAAGAATGAATATTTCTAAATTTGGTACTGATACAAGAGCGCCAAGGGTTACAAAGAAGATGGCGGAGAAAAAGTCTTTGATTGACCCTGTGGTTTCAAGGATCTCGATATTGTGAGGGAACTTTGCTACTGCAATTCCTGCGGCGAATGAACCTATAACTATTGAGAGTTCAAGGTACTGTGAGATGCCTATATAGATGGTGAGGAAAGAAAGCGCTGTAAGCATCAGAAGCTCTGTTGATCCTTCTGCCTGTTTTCCAATCCAGTCAAATATGTATTTTCTAATCAGTAAAGCAGAGATTATTAGAGAAGCTCCTAAAGCAAGTTTTCTAGTGATAGGATCGATGCTGAAACTAGATGATGAAAGTATCATTATTGCTCCAACTGCAAGTAGGTCCTGAATCAGATGTATAGATTCAGATAATCTGCCGTGTATTAAGTCCATCTCAATTTCTTTTGACATCAGCTCCATTCCGACCAGAGATGAACTCAATGTCGCTATAGTGCTGAAATAGAACGAATGGAGCAGATCAAGTCCAATTATGTATGCAAACGAGAAGCTTAAAGCGCCTAAGAGTGCCAACTGCAGTGTGTTTACTGTCAATGCCTGTGTCTCTACTGATTTTAGCTTTCCAGGATCAAATTTGAGGCCGAATATAAAGACAAGGAAGGCTATTCCGAGCTCAACTAAACCAATTAAACTACTTTGATCGATAAGAAATCCGGTGAATATACCTGCAGTTATGTAGGCAGGAATTGCAGGTTGTGAGAACTTGTTTGCCAGATAAAGCATTGCAGCTGAGGCAGCAAATATTACAGTAAGAGAGGATATTATTTCAACCATTTCTTCCACCCCAGTGTATAGATTCTATATCGTCTTGGACCTCTTCCTTGAATATCTGAGGATCTTGTATATACAACTCTAGATAGTCTGCCACCTTGTCAGCTGTCAACATATTTTCGATTATCACATACTCTGTTCCTCTTTCATAAAGTTCTGCAGCCTCCTCAAAGTTCTCTGCTTCCAAAAATCGTACGGAAGCCTCTGAGGTATCTTCGATTATCTGGTGTTGAACATTCAAATCAGGAGATATGGAAAGTACAAATCCTGCGTTTTTAAGATTACATGACTTCCTGATCTCTCCATGTTTGAAATCGCCATAGATATATTCTACATCTTTACGACTTAGTCTCTCTGTGTTATCTGAGTTTCTATCCACTATAATTATGTCTCCGTATTCCTGCTTTAAGACAGGTAGAATTCTTTCAATTGTATTGTTGTATCCAACTATGACTGCATGATCTTTGAATTTTCGGAGCTCGATATCTTCTTTATCCTCAGAGTTGAATCTTTCAAGGTAAGGCTCTATTTGCTCATATATCTCTCTATTGTAGTTGATCAAATAGGATGAAGTACTCATGGTGATTAAAGCCATTAAGCTGAGATATCCAAGTATATCTCCTCCAACATATCCCTGTGAGATTGCTAAGGCGCCTACAACCAGTGAGAATTCACTTACCTGTGTCATGTTGATGCTTCCGAGGAATGAGGTTTCAGGTGTGAAGTTTTCTCGGTCGATTAGGTAAAACATTATCAGAAAGTTTCCTATCATTAGAACTATTGATGCTATTACTGCTTCTTTCCAGTATACAAGTAGATTTTGACTTGTCAAACTAAGTCCTATACTTGAGAAGAATACTACCATAAAGAAATCAGTTAAAGGTCTGATACGTTCTTTAAGCTCATCTCTGTATGGTATCTGTCCAAGCCCTAATCCTGCAAGAAATGCACCGACCTCTACTGATAGGTTGAGCTCCATAGTCAGTGAAATGAAAAGGAAAGCCCAGGCGATTCCATGAATGAAGAAGGCATGACGACTCTCTGCGACACGGCTAAACAACACAGGAAGTATGTATCTAGATGATAGAAGAGATAAAACTGCTACTGCAGCCATCAATCCAAGGATTTTGGAAAGGGTAAGACCGATCTCTACAGGATTTGTAAGAGATTCAGCGCTGAACAATGCAAGAATGATTACAAGATAGATATCCTGTAAAATCAATACGCCGACGTCGATTTTTCCAGGCAGAGTTGCGATTTCGTCTTTATCAGTAAGTAATTTTACAATAACAGGTGTGGCTCCGAAAACAGTACAAAGAGCTATAATAACTGTTTCGATAAAGCTGAAGCCGAGTACAAATGGTATTATAAAGGCAACTGCTGTCTGCAAAACTGTCTGCAAGATAGCTATATTGGTTACCGGACGTAAGATCTCTCTGATATCCTCAATATTCATCTCAATTCCTAACAAGAAAAGAAGAAATCCTAGCCCAAGTTCGGACATTAAAGCTACAAGACCTGATTCTGTGACTAGATTAAGCATTACTGGGCCTAGCAATAGACCTGTGAAAATATATGCTATAATAGTCGGCTGATTGCTTTTTCGAGCAAGAAAGCTCAGAATAGTGGCGGTGACTATCAATAATGCGAAATCATAAGCTAATGTTGCTTCAGCTGCCATCTACTTCAGTATTTCTTCAACTTCCTTTTTAGATATAGGCCCTTCTCGATGGATCGTAACTTTATCGTCTTTAACCTCTATGATAGTTGAGGTAGGGCTTTTTTCTAGATATCCGGCATCTATTATGTAATCAATATTTTCCCGTAGCTCTTCGGAAATATCTTCTATAGAATAAGAAGTATCTTCGCCGGAAATATTGGAGCTTGTAGCTGTTATGGGTCCGAATTCTGCAAGTTTATTTGCTATTTTTCCTGATGAGATACGGAAAACAAACTTCTCGTTGAGATTATCGGGGACTGAATCTTTTTTCTCAGCTACCAATGTCAGAGGTCCTGGCATAAATTCTTTCACTATTTTCTTTTCACTTTCTGAAAGCTCAGCATACTTCTGTGCAGTCTCGAGAGAATCAACTATGGTTGTCAGACCTTTGTCTCGAGGCCGCCGCTTTACCTCATAGACTTTCTCCACTGCATCAGGGTTAAGTGCATCAACTGCTATGCCATAAGCAGTTTCAGTTGGGAAAACAATTATTCCTCCTTTTTCCAGTTTTTCTTTAGCTTCTTTAATTTGGTCTTCTATATCCATGATATTTCTACCTCATCTGGTCTCCAATTTGGTTTCTTTACGGATTCGTCTATACTGGTTTCTCTACCGACCTTTAGTTCAACCATTCCTTGGTGTGCGATCATAACTCCGTTGTCCATACAGTATTCTGGAGGTGGGAAGTAGGCTTTTGCACCACGTTGTTCACACATCTTCTTTACCATTTCTCTGAGACGTGAGTTCATCGCCACTCCGCCGGTTAATAGAGCTTCTTTTGAACCTTCCTGGGCCATTGCTCGCTCCAGTGCTTCAACTACAGCTGCGTAAGCATGTTCCTGGAAACTGTTTGCAAGTATTTCATCGCTATCGCTTTCCAATCTTCGCTTTACTTCAGTTACAAGGCCGGAGAAAGACAGATCCATTCCTTTGATGGGATATGAGAGCTCTAGTATATCATCTGTCTCTTCAGCTAATTTTTCAATTTCTGGCCCGCCAGGATGCGGATAATTCATTTTTCTAGCAAGTTTATCTAATGCGTTTCCAAGTGCAATATCAAGTGTTTCTCCAACTACTCGGTATCTGCCAGACCTATAATCAAGTATCTGGGTGTTGCCTCCTGAAACATAGAGTGTGGTTGGATTTTCTGCCTCAGTTGTCTGTGTTCCGATAGAAATATGTGCTAGACAGTGGTTTACTCCTATAAGCGGAATGTCATGTTTCTGTGCTAACGATCTAGCAATAATTGCACCAATATCTAGACATGGTGGTATTCCGGGACCTTGTGAGAATGCAATGCCGTCTAGTTCTTCAATATCTATATCTGCTTCCTGTTTAGCATTATTCAGAAGCTCTAAAGCGTGTTTGTAGTGGTGTTCGGCAGCTTTCCTTGGATGTATGCCGCCTTCTTCAGGCTCAAACATATCTTTCTGATTCGATAGACACTCCCATTTTCTGGAAACTCCTATCTTCTCTTCCTGAACTATGCCTATTCCAAGTGTATGGGCGGTTGACTCAATTCCAAGGACTTTCATACTTTAGAAATAATTTTTGAAAAGTTAAAAACTAGAAGGAAAAAGTAAGCACGAAATTAATCGTGCTTTGTGTAGCCGCATTTACCGCAGCTTTTTCGGTCTTCGTGTTCTGCTAGGAAGCTAGAACATCGAGGACATTTCTCGCCTTCGTACTCTCCGTCTTCGTTGTACTTCTCGTTGATGTTTACTTTCTCATGTTTTGCCATTAGATAATCACCTAAAGCTGGTCTTCCAGCCATTCAACTAGTGTTGTACGGTTTTTACCTTCTTTCTCTGCTGCGAGTGCTGCATCGTAGTCAGGTTCATCCATGTCTTCCAAAGCGTCTTTCGCGTCTGTGATGGTTCCTGAAACAATCTCTTCGTACTCGGCTGTTGCCTGAGTTGTTTCTTCCTGCTGTTCTGGTGACTGTTCTTCTTCAGGATTTCTTTCGAGTTCTTCGTCGTACTCAAATTCTTCATAGACTTTCAGGCTTACTCTTGATTTGTTACTTCCGTAACCTGTATAAACTGAGTCTACTTCGATTTTTTCAAGATCTAGGTTGTTTTCTGCCGCTAGTCTTTCTTTGATATCTTCCTGTGCTGGAGTAGATTCTCCTTCATGATCTACTTCCAGTTCAACTTCTCTGCGGTCGAGAAGCGGATTTTCTCTTACGGATGTGATTGTAGTTTCCATAATATTATTTCACTCTGATTGCATATCTTCCGGGAGTATTGATCCCCATTTTTCCTGCGATTTCAGAATCTTCTGGGTCATAAATTACGACCAGACCATTCCATGAACTAGATAGCTTGTTGCTCTTGCATACAGGACATTCGTTTTCGTCCTCTACAAGCCGCTTACAGTCTTTACATGCTTGTTCTGCCATTTTTGATCACCTATTCGGCCTCTGCCTCTTCTTGTTCGGCTTGTTCTTCTTCGTACTGTTCGATCCATTCTTCTTTTCCAAGCCCTGGCTGTCTCATTGTTAGGTTGATCTTGTTGGTGTCATGGTTGTCTAGACTGACTGCGATAAGTCTTGCTGTCAGAACGTCTCCGATTCCAAGTGTAAACTGGTTTTCTTCGGAAACAAGCATATTGTTTTCTTCGTCCATGTTGACATACTCGTCCATCACCTGGCTGACGTGGCATAGACCGTCGAAAGGACCGATTCTAATGAATGCTCCGAAGTCTGTGATGTCAACAACTTCTCCGAATACTACCTCGTGTAGCTCCGGTTCAAATACTATTGCTTTATATTCTACTTCGTAGTGGACTCCAGCGTCTTCGGGTACAATATCTCCTCCTTCGATAGAGTTGACTTCTTCAACTCCTATTATTACTCCTATATCTGGATTGATTGTTCCTTCTACTTCGGACTCAAGTCCTGATTTAACGCTTTCATCAACATCTTCTCCCAGATGTTGTGGCGGCACTCTTACCTTGTCCTGGATTGTCAGCCTTTTGTACATTCCTTTTTAACCTCTATGAACAATTAGAAGATTCTTCGCAAGTTTTAAGTGTGGTTTGATAATCTGGTCTAACAACTCTATATTCCCACAGTTTTTCAAAGAAAGTCTTCTCGATTGTTGATAACTTCCAGATGGTTGCTCTGTCTTATTATGATTACTGGTTGTCCTTTGTCTATTATTCGTTCTTTTAGCTCCTTGTCGTTGGTTGCAATTATAAATTCTTCACATAAGTCTACAAGTAGATCGTCTACCTCTCCTTGTCCCTGAGTTTCAAAAACTTCTATACCTTCTTTTTCGATTAGCTGCGGAACTAATTGTTTGTATTTTCCTTGTTGGATGCTTTTAGCCTCCTGTAAGGCATCTTCGATTGTACAGATATCGGCAGCAGGGTAGAGGCGTTCCAGTTCATCAAACAAAGCGAAAGATAGCTGAAAAGGAGCTGTTAGAAAGTTAGTATCAAGCAAGATTTTCTTGTTCATAGATCTTTTTAGTGGGCTTAAACTCTAAAGTGTTGTTTTATGAATATAGTTTATGGCTAGGAATATAGCAGCTCTTTGGGATTCTGAGGTTGATTGGGAGGGTAAAAAACCCTTCAAAAAAGACCATGTCAATACAACCTATGAATATTTTACAGATCTGGCCTACAAAAAAGATTCAAAGATTTTTATCGGAAGGTTTGATTGGTATAGTGATGGAAGATTTCAGAAAGCCTATAGTTTTGATGGAGAAAACTGGGAGAAACTAAACGATGTTGAAATAGATGTTGTTTTCGATAAATACAGGTTTGATGAACAGACAATCGGTCTGAAAAAGGAAATAGATGATAGACATCCTGTTTTAAACAGCTTTGAGGTAGAACAGATCTGTAAAGATAAACTTCTTGCTTATGAAAAGTTTCCGGAAAATCATCCAGAGACTCGAGAGGCAACTCTGGAAAACGTTGAGAAAATGCTTAAAAAATATGGTAAAGTCGTGGTAAAACCTCTGGCAGCTCATGCTGGCGAAGGTGTAGAGATTATAGATGATATCTCTGAGTTCGATGAGTCTGAAGGAAAGATTGTACAGCAGTTTGTTGATTCGGGTTCAGGCATTGAAAAACTCAATATAGAAGGGGTCCACGATCTACGCGTAGTAGTAGTTGATGGAAAACCTGTTTTATCTTATATTAGACAGCCAGAATCGGGTTATATCGCTAACGTTGCACAGGGAGGCACCATGGAGTTTGTAAAAATTGAAGATGTGCCCGAAAAAGCAATGAAGATTGTTGACAGCGTTGTCGATATGCTTGATGAAAAACAGTATGTATGTGGCGTTGATATGATATTTGATCGGAACCAAAAGCCGTGGATACTCGAGTTGAATTCCAAGCCGGGAATGAGTTTCTATAACAAAAAAGAGATCAAAGAATGGAAAGATCCGTATATTAAAGCAGTTGTAAACTCCCTTTCTAAAATAAACTAGGTTTTTCTTTTGTTCTCAAGTGCTCGTTCATGCATTCTCTCTACCAGTCTCAATACTACATCCTCTCCGATTATTTTATTCATTTCATCAGATATTCCAAATGATCCGTTGACCTCGAGGACTTGTGCGCCGTCTTCTGTCTCGATTACGTCACATCCACAGATATCAAATCCTGTACATCTAGCTGCTATCAATGCCTTCTCTCTCATTTCCTCGGTTAGATTAGCCTCTATACGTTCTCCTCCGCCAGATATGTTTGATCTCCAGTCGTCTCCACCACTGCTACGAGAATAAGCAGTAATATAATCTCCTATAACTACTACGCGTGTATCTGTTCCGTCATGTTCTTTGTATTCCTGTAGACAGATATCCTGCTGGAATGATTTCATCGTATCCATAACAGGCTTTAGCTCGTTTTCTGAAGATGCTCGCATAACGCCTTCTCCTCCAGCTCCTCTGACTGTCTTCATAATAACAGGGTATCCAAGTTGCTCAGCGGCTTTCACCGCAACATCGGGTGAAAGTGTGTATACGCTGTCAGGTACTTTTACACCGTTTTGTGCCAGTATTTTCATACTGTAAAATTTATTCGATTCTATGCCGTAGGTGTCGTTTTCCGCCTGAGTAACAACTCCGGACTCATTAAGCACCTCTGTTAGGTGTTCGGAGAACATCATATCTCTATCATCGGTTCTGATATAAACTGCATCAAGCTCTGTTAGATCCATGTCTTTGTAAAGTACTTTGCTTCCTTCCGCGCCATGAATGAATTTAAGTCCATCAATAGGTACTGCGATAACTGATTCAAATATCTCTTCAGCTCGCTCCATTATCAGTTGATGTTTGGTCGATATATCTCCATAGACAATTCCTAGTTTCATTTTTACTCCTCCTTTAGAATATCTGCTACGGCTTCATAGACGTTTTTACCTGCGTTCTGTTCAAATAGGTCTATGTCAGGATTTGGATTTATATCGTATACTTTTTCGCCTCTTAAATGTATCTCTGCGAAAGAAGTCCCTATCTTTCTTGCAGTCTGTTTGACAATCTCTTTTTGGGTATCTGATAGGTTTGAATATTTCAGATTATCTTCATCGATTTTCCAGTCTTCAGAACTGTCTTTCAGCGATATTACTTGTTCTCCTATTATCAGACACTTGTATTTGTCTTCATCGTTGTATTCTTGGAAGATAAGCACATCTTCTTCGTACTCTGAACCTTCTGCAAAGCCATATATCTCTTTTTCAGTTTCAAGCTTCTTAATCTCGGTTTCTTCAAGCTCTTCCAGATTACGGGCTATTACAGGTGTTTCCAACTCTTTTTCGATATTTCTGGCAGCTTTCTCAGTTGCTATAATTGCTGTTTTAGGAGTTGGTATATCTTTTTCGTGTAGTATATAATAGAGATAGTTTTTCTTTGCCATTATGTAAAAGGCAGTCGAATACTGGTTTGCTTTGACGTTTTTCTCCTCGATCATTTCAAGCATTACTCGGCCGAAAACTGCGTTCTTCGGAGGTATCTCGGCAAAACATGCATCATAATCTGCTATGGCTTTGTCTCCAACTTTGACGTTTGTATCTCCATCGACTACCTGTGGAGCTACTTGGTCGAGTTCAATTCTGTCTGTTTCTTCGAAGAACTCATCGAGCTCTTCATGTTCTCTGTCAGTTATTTTCAGAAGTTTAATTGCAATCATTCCTCTTTAGGAGACCAGAGACGTGTAACGTCTCCTTGTGACTGCCATTTCTCTAGGTAACTAGATACTGCTTCTGGCATGGCGTCCTCCATAATCCTTCCCCGGCGCATTATCTTTGTAAGTCTTGCCTCCAGAGTTTTTGAAAGCTCATCGTAGTAGTTCCTATCTGAATAAAGCAGGTTGTTCTTGATTCTCCAGTGTGCTGTTGTACCTTCCGGAGCTATTACAAGGTAACCGCCGTTTTCAAGATCTTCCATGGCTTTTCTGAGTTTCTCGCTATCTATGTAATATACGCCACCTTTCTTCGAGCTAGGGTCTGCTACAAGTATTTCCTGTCCTTCTACTCCTACTGAAAGTGCATATTCGCTTTTTTCAGATTCTGAAAACAGAGATTCGTTGTCAAACCTTGGAACTACAAGCGCTCCATCGTTGAACCATGTCTTGAACTCTGCTGCGGTATCTGTGATCTTTTCCTCCTCTATAAATGCGGTTTTGGTTTCGCCCTCGGTAACGTCTTCGACGGTTTCTATCAGTTTTTCCGGTTTCGGATGTGGTCCTATCTTTTCGATTAATTCTGGTTGTTCGTGTCGGTAACCGAATATTTCGAGCGCCATCTGTAGGGAGGCTACACCTGAGTGTTCTGGACTATCGGCTATGAAATAGTTCTTTATATCTTCCAGCGTATCCAGATCGTTTTTGGTTCTTCTGAATGAAATGTCAGAATCCATTATTTTGCTGTTCGGAGAGATTATAGTCTTCCCTGATTTAGTGTTTAGGCTTGTGCTGAAAAGTGAGATGTCTCGTATTTCGGTTTCTTCCTCTCCAATATGGATTTCTTCTCCTGGTCTGATGAAACGTGAGTTTTTGAGGTAGATTCCTGCTGCAAAGTTCTGGAACAGATCCTTAAACCCAAAAAACAGTAGGCTAGCTACCAAAAATGCAGCTGCCCATGAGGAGGCATTTACAAGTTCTCGGACGAATGTGTTTCCTATTCCCAGCTGTGCTAGAGCTAGCTGTAAAAGTACAAGATATAGGAAACCTTTCAAAAGGCTAGCTATGACTTTGACTGCACTTCCAGAGAATCCTATCTCTCTTAGATAGCTTGTAGTACCAATAGTTTTCAAAAAATTCTCTGTAGCCTTTGTCAGAAGCCTTATTGCTATTATTCCAAGCACTCCTACAAGTGCTGCCGAGAGCAAGTTAGGTATAAAATCTGCTACTTCAGCAAAGAATGCGTTTGTAAGACTGTTATTTAGATATATTAGTGCTGCTGAAATTATTCCGGCATCGAGGATATAACCGGCATTTTTCAATGCTTCCTGGCGGTCCTTTACCTGTTTTTTGGTAATTTCTTTGTTTCCATCGATCCAGAGATTTCTTGCTGCAATTTTAGTTATCTTTACTCCTATGTGTCCCAGTACGAGGATCAGGAGTGTTACTGTAATTTTAACTGAAGCCTGTTCTCTTCCGATAAAATCAAAAACAGGTCCAAGAAATTCAATCATAACCATCAACTATGGTTTGGTCTATAAAAAACCGTGTGATTTTCTAGCTCTTTGAAACGATCTTTCCATGACCTATAAGCCTCCATCTTGAACCTATCTGTCGTGAGACGGCCACTCTATCGTCTTCTTCGGCACATACAGGTAATTTGAGATCTATAGTTACGGTTTTTCCTAGTTCTGTTACAAAACCTGCTGTTTTTCCTGTACCGATGTTCAACATCAGAGGTTCTTTCTCCTTGATGTTTTCGATTTCGTCTTCGGAGTCTGAACCCACAAGGGTATCCATTAATTCGACTTCGATTTCAAGAGTTTCGCTGGTTTCAGGCAACTCTCCTTTTCTTCCAAGAACATTGCCTGAAAGACCATCTGACTTTGTTAGTGATGGATCGAGATCTGTCTCAACTGCAAGTAGACCTCCTGGCTTTCCCTCTTCTACAGGTGTTCCGCCGTGAAGTATACTTGATGCCTTGGTTACTACTTTCTGCCATTTGCCATCGACCTGTATTCCTGGTCTTATCTCGATTTCCTCATCTTTCTCGAGTTTACCTCGAATCAAGCTTCCTCCTACTACTCCACCCTGAATATCTTCGATGTCTGTTCCGGGTCGGTTAATATCGAACGATCGAGCCAATAACATTCTTGGATCTGCGTCTTCATCCCTTTCGGGTGTTGGAATCTCTTCGTTAATTGCTTTCAGCAGCTCGTCAATATTTACCTCCTGCATTGCAGAAATCGGGATAATTGGTGCATCTTCAGCAACACTTCCCTTTAGAAATTCGTTTATCTGCTCGTAGTTGTTCTTTGCCTCTTCTTTAGAGACTTTATCGATTTTGTTTTGTACAACTACAATGTTTTCAACTCCTGCAATATCAAGTGCAGCGAGGTGTTCGCGTGTCTGAGGCCGCGGACATTTCTCATCTGCGGCTACAAGTAAGATTGCTCCATCCATAATGGCTGCTCCTGATAGAACGTTTGCCATCAATGTCTCGTGTCCTGGAGCATCTACTAAAGAAACAGTTCTTGCAATATTTCCTTCTTCATCAACATTGAATTCTCCATCTTTCTCATAATATGTGATGTCTGCATATCCAAGTCGGATAGTGATGCCTCTTTTAAGCTCTTCTGAGTGCTCGTCAGTCCACTTTCCGGATAGAGCTCGGGTTAAGGTTGTCTTACCGTGGTCTACATGACCTACAAGTCCAATGTTAACTTCTGGTATATTATTGCTCATATTATTCTTCGTCGCCTTCGTCTTCTGATAGGATGTCTTCGATTGATTTGCTGCCTTCTTCAATTACTTTGGTGTTCAGCTGTTCAATTTCTTCGGAAACTGTGTTTCCTCTGACGGATTTCCGTTTTCTTACTCCGTCTTCTCCTTTCTCAATTCCTGCACCTTTATCTAGCATTATCTGTTTTCTGATTGTTCCTTCAATTGATCTTCTCATTGGGAATCCCTGTTTGTCGCTTCCTCCTGTAATCTTCAGAGTGTAACCACTCAATCCTGCGATTCCGCCGTCGAAGTCTTCTCCGACTTTTTTACCTGTGAGTTGAGAACTGTCTTCGATTTCAATCTGATGTGTCTGGCCGTCTGTGTCGCCAACTGTAATTTTCATTATTTAATTCACCTGCTCAGTTGCCCGAGCATAAGTCTTTATTATGATACTAAGCTTTTTAACGCGTACCGCTTACTGAGAAAGATCTGTTAATATGTCTTCCAGAAACTCCAAAAGTTCGGCATCAGGATTTTCAATTATATGATTGTTAGCTCCTAGGATGCCATTGCGCTTCACTTCGATTCGTCGACCTTCATCATCTTCATGGTAAGAAACAGTATGAGGTACTTCATTAGGGTCTGAAAACACGTAATGACATCTTTTACCGCTGCGCAGCATTTCCGACATAGGTTCGTAGCCTATCTGTATTGTGCGGTTGAAACCTCTGACTATCTGAAAGGTTGCTGCCAACATATACGAGTCAGCGGTCTCTGCCCAATCATATCCTTGTGTGTCCATTGCGTCTTTTACTCCTCTATGGAGTCTTGAATCAATTACTCCGCCTTTGCTGGATCTCTGGTAATCTGTCTCCTCTTCCAGTTTTCTTATTGCTGCCTCAAAATGGCTTGCACCTGCTCCTGGCGGCATATCGATTTCAGAAATTTCATAATCAAAATTGGAGGTCATAATCTTTACTGAGTCCGTTAAATCTTATAGAATTTTTAGTACATCCGGCTTTTTATTCCGATAATCCTAGATTTTCTTTATGCGTAGCTCCGTAATATTGAGAATAGTAGGCAGATTTCTTCAGATATTTGGTTTAATGCTGAGTCTGCCGCTTCTTGTAGGTCTTTATTATGGAGAATCTCTTTTCTTGATGTCAGGTTTTATAGTCGCGGCGGTTTCGTCCGCTCTAATTGGGTACATGACCTATATATCAGGTTCTTCAAACGAAGCTGGAGCGCCATCAGTAAGAGAAGCTATGTTTGCAACAGTGCTTGGATGGAGTCTGGCTTTGATGTTTGGAGCCATACCGTTTTTGACCCAAACAAGTTTTGTTAACGCACTTTTCGAATCATCTGCAGGTCTAACCACTACAGGCATCTCAATGTTTCTGAAACCAGAAACCCTTCCTAACTCTCTATTGTTTTGGAGATCTTTCATGCAATGGATTGGAGGTCTTGGTATACTAACGTTTTTCATAGCAGTTCTTAGAGAATCAGGCGGGGTAACAAGACGTCTTTATTCTGCAGAAGCACATAAAACTGATTCTGGTTCTATCAGGCCGTCTTTGAAGAAATCAATTACGGATTTATGGCGAGTATACGGTTTTCTTACCACTATTTTTATTGGAGTCTACATAGGGTTAGGGATGTCGCCATTTAATTCAGTTTTACACTCTTTTTCTGCAATTTCAACAGGAGGATTTTCAACTATAAGCGCCAGTATAGGCGGATTTAACCTTCCAATACAGGTTGTAACCATTTTATTCATGTTTTTAGGAGGGGTAAACTTCGTATTGCTTTATAGGTTCCTGAGAGCAGATTACAAACCTCTTTTAGAGAACGTAGAGTTCAGACTTTATTTCAAGATATTTCTACTAATTGCTACTTTCATTTTTCTGGAACTTATTATGAGCGGAAACACAGCTCCGGGAGCAGCGCTTCACAGTTTATTCCAGTCAGCAGCGGTTATCTCTTCTACAGGTTACGCTACAATGTCGATTACTTCGCTTTCTCTAGCTATCCAGATATTTTTGATTGGCGTAATGTTTGTGGGAGGGTCTCTAGGTTCTACAGCAGGAGGGCTCAAGGTTTTCCGATTAAAAACAATGGTAGAGTTACTCAGGACTCGTATAAGAGCTTATAAGCTCCCTAAATCTGCGATAAACGAGGTCAAAATCAATAGAGAAATTGTTGAAGATTCTACGGTCAGAACTATATCTGTACTGTTTTTTACATGGGTTGCATTGATATTTGTATCAACCATACTGGTTACTCTTGCAGATGATGTTTCCCTTATAGGAGCTTTATCAGGTAGCGTATCAGCAGCGGGTAATATGGGTCCTGTATATATGGAAGGTATAGATATGGTGTCTCTATCAGATTTCTCAAAGGTTGTATGGGTTATAGTAATGCTTGCAGGTAGATTGGAGATGCTTCCTTTGCTGGCAATTTTTAATAGGCAGCTTTTCGAAGACTCAAAGTAGTATGTACATAGTAATTGCAGGAATCACAACGCTTGGTAGAAAACTAGTCGAACAGCTGGAAGACGATCATGACATAGTTGTGATCGATGAAGACCAAGACAAATGTGAAAGACTTTATTCTTCAAGTGGAGCTACAGTTATCAACAAAGCCCCTTCAACACTTACAGCACTTGAAGATGCAGGTATCACACAGGCAGATGTACTTATTTCTGCTTTGAAAGAAGATAACGAAAACATGGTTGTTTGTTCTCTTGCTAAGAAATATGGTGTGCCTAAAGTAATATCTCGAGTAGAGGATGATGAATATCTAGATGCGTTCGATATCATAGGTATTGAAACGGTAGCTCACACGGATCTTCTGTTATCAGAGTTTCTGAGTACTGTAGAACATCCATATCTTGTGAAGATGGCAAATCTTTCAGGAGATAGAGAAGTTCTGAAAGCATCTATAAGAGAAGGTTCTCGGCTTTCAGGTATGACAGTTGAAGAGGTTCAGGAAGACAAGAAATTCCCTGGCAGGTTCAAAATTGTTTCAATCGTCCAAGAGGATAAGGTTCTGGCAAACGATATCAATATCCAGCTAGATGAGAAAGATGAAATAATTCTAATCGGCCCTGAAAACAGGAAGCCCCAACTTGACCGATATTTTGAAGACCAGTAAGATTAAACCATTTCAGAAACCTAGATTATAGTATGACTGCTATTGTGTGGGTAAGAAGATCTCTTAGAACTTATGATAATACTGCTTTAGTTGAAGCCTCCAAAGAACATGATGAAGCCATACCCTTCTATGTAGTAGATGATGAATATTTTGAGAATACAGAGCTGGGCTACCCTAGAGTAAAGTTCTGGCACGATTCTTTAGTTGATCTAAAAAACTCTCTGAAACAAGATGGTAAAGACCTAGTTGTAAGAAAAGGTAAGCCTTTAGAACAGCTTGAACGTATAATTGAGGAAACCGGTGCCGATTCTGTTTATTTTAACCGAGATTATTCTCCTTATTCGAAACAGCGTGATCAGAGAGCAAAAGAGCTTGGAAAAGACCTTGATGTTGAAACAAAGAGCTTCAAAGATATTGTGATATTTGAGAAAGAGGAGATACTAACCAATTCAGGCAGTCCTTACAAGGTATACAGCTATTACAGAGATAAATGGTTTGAAAGAGATAAACCGAGGCCTGAAGCACCTAAAGATTTTGAGGTACCGGAGTTGAATTCTGATAATATGCCTTCTGTTGAGCAACTAGGATTTGAAAAGCCGGATGAAATTGATTGGATCTGGGAGCCGGGACGCGAATCAGGGAAAAAAACTCTTGAAGAATTTAAAGAAAAAATCTGGAGCTACGATAAGAAAAGAGATCTAGCAGCCGCAGATGAGACCTCAAAGCTTTCTCCACATCTAAAATTTGGCACTATATCGATCAGAGAGGCTTTCTGGATGGCTGAGAGGATCAAAGCCCGCAACCCGAACAAGGATACTTCAGATATACATACATGGCAAGAAGAGTTAGCCTGGCGAGATTTTTACTTCCAGATGATCTGGAATTTTCCTTACTGTGTCGAAAAACCATTCCTAGACCAGTATGAATCAATTAGCTGGGAGCAAGATGAAGAAAAATGGCAGAGATTTATCGAAGGCAAAACAGGTTATCCTTTTGTTGATGCTGGAATGCGACAGCTTAAAACAACAGGTTGGATGCACAACAGGCTTAGAATGGTTGTAACAAGTTTCTGTGCTAAAGACCTGCATCTTGACTGGAAAAAACTCCACAGTTACTTCAAGAAAAACTTTGTTGATGCCGAACTAGCTTCTATGATAGGAGGTATCCAGTGGGCTTATTCGATAGGGACAGATGCCCAGCCATACTTCCGTGTATTCAATCCATGGACTCAGGGAGAAAAATACGATCCCAACGGAGATTACATCAGAAAGTGGGTGCCTGAACTCCAAGATGTGCCTGATAAACATATCCACAAACCGTATAAGATGAATAAGCTGGAGCAAAATGACTGTGGGGTCGAAATCGGAAAAGATTATCCTAGACCGATAGTTGATCACGATGTTGAAAGGAAAAAAGCGGTTGAGATGTTCGAAGATGCTAGGGAAGATTAAGATTATGTTCTTCTAATCACTTTTCAATGATTGAGTTAGGTATTGGATTGGCTCTCGGGGTTGCAATGATTAAAGGCATCCAGAGTATCTATCAAAGAAAAAATGCTTTGGGTACAGACGAATTTGTAACTGCATGGGCATCCAGAGCATTCGGTTTACCTGTACTTATAATTGCGATCTTCTATCAGGGAATCCCGAATTTAACTGCCGAATTTCTGGTTTATGCGCTCCCCCAAGGCCTAGTTATCGCTCTGACCTCTATTATAATAGCAAAAGCCTACAAAGAATCGGATGCCTCGATAGTCACCCCGATGTTTGCACTATCACCTATTTTAGTGGTTGGAACGTCTTTTCTTATTCTGGGCGAAACTCCAACTTTCAGAGGTTTTTTAGGAATTATTCTGATAACGTTTGGAACTTATATTCTGAAAATTGATGGATCAAAAAATCTGTTTGAGCCTCTGAGAAAGCTGTGGAATGAAAGAGGAGTACAGTTAATTCTGGCAGTTATCTTGATTTATTCTGTAACTGCGAACATAGATAAGCTCGGTGTGAAAATGTCTTCAGCGGTCATGTGGCCTCTTGCGATCTATTTTCTGTCCTCTATGTTTTTGATGCCTGTAATGATGAAAAAATCGGATGGTTGGAAATCAAAGATCAAAAGAGACTGGAAGCCGCTGGGATTGCTTGGAGCTCTAGGCGGAGCATCTATAATTTTGCAGATGATGGCATTCGAAATCACAAACGTCTCTTATGTGGTGTCTATAAAGAGGCTGAGTATACCGATTACAGTTGTTTTCAGCTTCTTCATGCTCAATGAAAGAGATAGCTTTAAACAAAGAATATCGGGTTCGGCAATAATGATAATAGGAGCGCTGTTGATATCGCTTTGAACCGGGTTGGTTCTCCGATTACTACCAATCAACTTCTGTCAACTAGACGGCGCTACAAACACCAAATTCAATGGATAGAAATTAAAAGTAAGCGTTTAGCCCGAAAAATTTACTTAAACATTCGTTACGCATCGAATAATTAGTGATAGACATCGGATCATCCACCGGTCATAAAATTGGAATACTACTCGTTTTTACAACACTAGCAATTGGAAGTGCAGCAGGTCTAAATTGGCAAACGCCTGATTCCACCACTGACTATATATCAGGAAATCAAATACTGAATGTTTCTTATGAAAATGATATATCAGAAGTAGAATTTTATTACAACGAAGGTGATGGATGGGTATCTATAGATACAGCTTCTACTGAGGGTTCAAATGGAGAGTTTTACTGGTATGAAGCCTTTGACGATAATAATATTGGAAGTGTTGAAGATATTGAATTGAAAGCGAATGCAAATGAAAGCAGCGATACTATATCTACTAATACATTAACACTTACACGCGATGCTGGAGGGCCTGATTCTTTTAGTCTAGATTCTCCTGGAGAATTTTCCAACAATGAGGATACCACGGTTGAGGTTTCTGTCTCTGATCAATATTCTGGAGTAGAGAATATCTCTATAGTTGTTGAAAATGAGAACAACGATGAAGAAGGATCAACAGAGTGTGATTCTGATGAATGTGATCTGGATTTAGATAATCTTGATGAAGGAGAAGAATACAGTGTGGAAATTTCTGCATATGATAGAGTTGGCAACTCCAACTCCGATATCTTCAGCTTTACTGTAGATACAGAGTATGATGGAGATTCCAATCCTTCATTCGGTGTTGAAGATGAGTCAAATGGCATAGTTTATTTCAATCAGGATAAGGACTTGACGGTAGATTTTGGCAGTGCTGATTCAGTTTCTGATACTGGTGTAGAATGTTATGTAGGTGGAGAAGGAGTTGACTCGTTTACAGTTGAAACCGGAGAAGGAGATCAGGAATATACTTGTGAAATTGATCTGAGAAGTTCTGAAGATTATTATGATACTTCAGCTGAGATTTATCTTCAACTGGAAGATCAGGCAGGAAATACTGCTGAATCGGATTCAGAAACTGTTTCTTTCGATGTAAACCCACCTGTAGTTTCCGGGCTGGAACTATCTTCAAGTGCCGAACTATATAATTCTAACTTTGATATTGAGTTTTCAGCTTTTGACAGCGCATCAGATGTAGAAGAGGTAGAATACTACTTTGATAGCAGTACTTCCTATGGGGAAGGTTCTAGTCTTGATTACAGCTCTGATACCGATAGTTATGAGGTTGATACCAGCGGCCTAGATGCAGATGACCATACTCTCTATGTCAGGGCAAAAGATGAAGCAGGTAGATGGAGTTCTCCTAAAACTGTTGAGTTTAGTTTTGATCCTGGCGCAGTCCCTGAGATATCTCTAGAGATTCCTGAAAATGTTTTGGTTACTGCCGGTCAGCAAGGAAACGTCGAGGTTGTCGTTGAAAACACCGGAAATCTCTATGTCTCAAGTATCGAGCTAACTGGGTCCGCAGAAGGAGTTTTCTCTGATTCACAGAGCATATCAAGGCTTGAACCGGGCGAGTCTGTAACTGCGGTTCTAGAAATTGATACGGAAGAAGCCAATATTGGAGAACACACAATTCATATTTCGACTGACAGTCCATCTTTAACAGAAAGAATCAATTTGCTTGTAGAGGCTAATCAAGACCAGCGAAATCAGATTGATTCCGATCTTTCTAATTATGAGAATATGCTTCAGGAGATAGAGACAAATGTTACAAGTCTCAAACAGAAGGTCTCTGAAAATAAAAAACAGAGGCTTGAATCAAATTTCTCAGTTTTCAAACAGAAGGTCGAAAATGCTCAAACAGCAGTTGATAACGGTGATTACTATGAAGCCGAAGAAATTCTAAAGGGAATTGATCAAGACTATGCAACAGCTGAAAGCACATATGAAGCAGTTCAAAAAGAGTATAAGAACAACCAGTTCTGGATGTTTATCTTCCTGGGTATTGGCGGAGTAGTTGTTCTTGGAGCTGGAGCAATTGGAGGGCTTACTTACACCGATGAAGTTGACTTTGATATAAGAGAGTATATTCAGAATCTTCAGGAAATTGAGATAGATACCAGCTCTGTCGAGAAGTTTACTGATAAAATAAAGCGATCTATGGAAGGCAAGGATACCTCGGATGCAGAAGATTTCGAATGGGATGGTTTCAATAACAAATAATTTATAAACAGCGTTCGGCATCCGCGAACTTTTCTTTGAAAAGTCCTTTGTCGCGGGAGGTTTGGACTACATGTCTTATCTCATTTGCAAAATGTTCGTCTTTTGCTGCTCTAGATACTACATCGTCAAGAACCACATCAGTTTGAGGATCTTCCTGAAGTACGTCAACTACTTTTCCGTCTGATCGTTTACCTTTCAGATACTGGGAAACAGCTGGTTGTGTTACTTCGAGTTTCCGGGCGATCTCTTCTTGAGTATAACCATAGTCGTAATGAAGTCTGTCTGCAATAATTTTTCTGATAGCAGGAAGTATTTCCTCTGCTACTATCTCTGACTCAAAGCGCATATACACAACAAATTATCACGCTGTTATAATTGCTTTGGTTTGGAGATTCGAAATAGATAAAACCTTCATTATATCTCTGATAAAATAGTGAAGTCATTAAGCCTAGAGAATCCGAAAATCGAAGTTTTTGAGGACTGGAATCAGACAGCAATAGAATCGTTTAATGAAGAAGATTGGATTGGTAGGCCTGATTCAAGTCTTGAATTGCATGTTCTTTCAGGAACAAAACCGATTGAAGCTGCAAGTTTCAACAGGTTAGAACCATTTTTAGATAATTTGAGAGTTCTAGGATGTTTCAAAGATATATCAGTAGAAGATATGTTTGAACTTCAACATGATACGTCTTACAGAAAAAATTTGATGTCTATAGACGAAGCATATGCAAAAGAAGACACCTGGGAGATGTCGAGTTATCTTGAAAGAATTTATGATGCTGTGCCCAGAAGGGATGTTTCTCTAGAGTTTTTCTCAGAAGAGGCAGATATTGATAATTTGAGCTACAACGAAGCCATAATAGAGGAGATAGAGGATTCAATGATAGAGGATGAAAACTTTTCTGTCACCGGGGTAGAAATGAATGCTTATGCTGAAGGCGGCGATGTTGAGGCTGTTTACAACATCCTGGAAAACAGTCTGTTTATGGAAGTCTATTTTCTGTATGGAGGAGACCAGATGTTAGTCCAAGAATACAACCAGATCACAGACGAATGGGGAGATACTAATCAATACGCTGGTGTTCCAGGGGTAATACATGTGGGTAGAGGAAGACCGATAGCTTATTTTTCCGAATCAGAACAGCTTTCGGTTGATGGCTCTGAAGTAGACTCATGGTTGTATGAAACTCTTGGGTCAAATTTGGGATCTAAGAGCAAAATTACGAAAAAAAGTTAGAATAAGGAAAAAGTTGGGCTAGTGGTCGGCCTGTTGAACTTCTCTTGAGAGATGTTCGATGTCTGCTGCTAGACCATCTAGTTTTCGAGAAACGCGTTCCTTCTCCTTGATGATGTTTTCGACTTTCTCGTATTTTCTTGACGCTCGGTCAAGATCGTATTTTTCAACGTAAGCCGCTTCTGTTTCCATCATACGGTCGATTATTTCTTCTGCGATTTCGCCTAGTAGAAGGTTCAGACCAAAGTAAACGTCTCCTCTGACGTACTGGCCGTCTGAAGCCTTTTCTCTTACCATTCTTTTTACTCTTGCATGAGTGAAAGGAAGGTCATCGATTTCAATGTCTTCTGGTACATCAACCATGTTATCACGTAGAAAATTCGGTCTACAGGCTTTTAAGGGTTTCCAGAGTAGAATTTTTCGCTTGGATAGAAAAGCAAATATATAGGAATCAAGTCCGATACAACCGATAAATATAAACCGTGTTGAAGACTAAATAGAGTTATGGTAGAGCTTGCAACCGTAGATCTTGTATTGAGTATTCTATTGAAGTCGGTTCTGATAGCAATACTGGTGTTTGTAATCCTTTTGCTCAGAAACTTGGATAATGCTGTCAGGAAACTTGAGAGCTCGGCTGAATCTATTGGAAGGTCTGCTGATACGGTTGAAGATATTATCTCTGTTGCAAGGAAAATCCCTTTTGTAGGCCCTAAAAGAAGACGTGATATAGATGTCGAATAAATTCTTGGAAGCTGCCCGGAACTCAAGTGATTCGAGCGAGGAACGTTATGAGAAAGCCAAGAAGAAAGAGGCTGGAACTGAAGACAAATCGATGGCCGAACAACGCTATGAAGAGCTCAAGGAAGAGGCCAAACAGGAATTTGTTGATAAACAGAAAAAACGGGAGCAACAACGAGAAAAGGAAGAAGCTGAATCTGAGGAAGATTCTGACGGCAACTTTATAACCTACTGATATAGTTGTTTTTACATGGTTGCGCTCGAGTTTGACAGAGTACCGCCTATAGCCAAGTATTTGTCTATGGTTTTTCTGCTGTCGCGTTTAGGCAGCAACACTGTATGGATGTTTTTACCGTTGTTCTTCGAACAACAGATCGAATCAGTGTTTCTTATTGGGATAATGACCTCGGTTCCATCAATAATTACAATTATACTCGATATACCGATGGGCAATTTAGTTCAGAGAGCCGGAGAAAAAATAGTGATATTTATAGGGCTTTTAGCCAACTTGATGCCAGGTCTGCTTTATTTAACAGGAATACCTATCGTACTGGTCTTAGGTAAAGCATTTGAAGGAGTTGTAAAATCAATGATATGGAATGGCGGATGGAGTCTTTCGCTTCAAAGTGCTGACCCTGAAATAGAATCCGAAACAAGTTCCATCTTTCTGTTAGGGGTGAATCTTGCAGCCATAATAGGTCCGGTAATAGGAGGTTTATTGATAGCATCGAAAGGCTTTGATATAACGTTTGCTTTATGGGTTTTTTCGGCTTGGCTCGGGGCATTGACATTCTATCTTTATGTAGGGCTTGAAGGCAAAAACGGTTTTATCGAATCTCTTGAAGAGCTTTTCCACAGAAAGACTTACAGTGATGAATACACAGATCTGAAACAAAACTGGTCGAACCTCAAGTTACCGTTAAGTCTGATATTCCTTTATTCTATACTTTTCTCGTTTTTCTGGCTTGCAGTTCCACTTTTACTTGATAAGGTGGGAGCAAGCTACATAGAGATGGGTATAATCTTCAGTATTGCCGCTTTCCCAAGAATATTCCAGTTCATGTTCGGTCGTTTGGCAGATCAGTTCGGAAAACTTAAGCTGGCAAGTATTCTAGGACTTTTGATAACTCCTATACTGGTTTCTATGAGTATGTTTTCCAGCGTATATATTCTAGGAGGATTGTTCCTTTTAGCCCGCTTACTTAGCTCGGGACTTACACCGGCTCTACATGCTTTCTTTGATTCTCGGGTACCTGATGAGCTCGAGGGAGAGTTTACAGGATTCCTTGAGTTCTCAAAACACTCGGGTCAGGCTATTGGGCCTGTGATGGCAGGTACAGCAGCTTCAATATGGAGTGTTAACGCATCTTTCCTTGCTGCTGCAGGTGTAGCTATGATATTTACAGTTGTCTGTGGTACTGCAGCGCATCTAGAGCTTTCGGATCTCAGGGAACTTGAAAAGACCGCCCTCTCTGGAAACACCTAAAGCCTTTAATTTTCCTAGATCTGTCTTGGTTCTCAGTGCAGGTGCTAGAAGCTTACTCTGAAGAGTATTGTTGATATCGTTTCCATTTGAGACTTTTGCAAAAGCAGGCAACACAATGATGTTTGTTTTATCTTTGAGTTGTCCGTATAGAAAACATGGAATCTTTTCCTTGACACCAATGTCATCTTTTAGGCCTAGAGCCGGATGTTCATGACCGATCACCATAGTTTCAAAATCGTTTTTTATGTCAAGTTCATCTATAGAAATATGTCCGTGGGTGAAAAGCACCCCGTCTTCAAGATAGTATTTTTTTACATCTAAATCGTATTCGTTGGCGGTTGAATCTACAAATGCATCGTGGTTTCCTTTGATTATTATAGTTTCCTCAAAGTTGTTATCTAGAAAATCCAGAAAATCTTTAATTTCGCTTCTTTCGGTGAAACGTGAAGTTGAGAAGTCGTTTTTCAGGTCTCCATTGACAAGTATACGTGATGCCTCTGTGAGCTTCTTGGCTTCCTGAAGGTCTTCTAGGAGCTGTTCCAACTGGAATTTGGGAACATAGTTTCCATCAGCGCTCATCGTACCTTCGAGGCCTAGGTGGATGTCTGAAATTACAAGTAAGTCCAAGTCCGGATGGTAAAGTGCGGGAAGACTGCCAACGGTTTCGAAACTGAATATCTTCATTTTTTCTGGGATTTAAAGTGTTGAGAACTTATATCAATCTTTGTTGATCAGACGCCAGAGATCGGTGAATGATTCGAAAAAGTCATCGGCCGTTGATACCATAAGATAGCTGGCTCCGTATTTTAACGCGGCTTGTTCGATATCCTGGGTGTGTTCGGTCATCTTATCTTGGTACTTTTTCCGTGTTTTCTTCGAGAGATAGGTTCTGACAGTTTTTTCGGATTCAGGATCTTCCAGTATTTTATCCCCCTGCATTTCGGGTTCAATTTCGGAATGATCGAGAGTATTAACCAGTATTACTTCAGAACCTTTCAGTCGGTTAAGCGCCGATTCTATGTCTTCGACATCGGTCAGAAAATCTGAAATAATTATAACTACAGATTTGTTCTGTATGCTATTGCTATAATCTGTTATGCATCTTTCAATCAAACTTTCTGGGGTTTTCCGCAAAGAATTAAGTGTATCAACCATTTCCCCCATGTTTGGATTTCTTCTGGCAGAAGAGATATCGGTTACAGTCTCAGAGAATACTGACATACGGAAACGGTCGTTGGTCTTACTTGACATGTAGGCAGCTGCCAGTCCAATTTTTGCAGCATAGTCAAACTTGTTAGGCTCTCCATAATCCATTGAACTCGAACGATCGACCAGTATGTGAAGTGTAATGCTTTTTTCCTGCTCGAATCTTTTGATGTAGTATTCATCGGTACGAGCATAGGCCTTCCAGTCCATCTTCCGGATGTCATCGCCGGGAATGTATTTTTTATGATCTTCAAATATCATGCCCTGTCCTGTGCTTGCAGAATTCTGTTCTCCCTCACGGATCTCTGTAGAGTTCTTTTTCAAAGCCAGATTGAATCTGTCAAGCAGATCTATGAAATCTATTTCAATCATTTGTTTCCCGACTTAGCTTTTTGACTGATTTTTTGAAGTTCATAAGTTTATACTTGTTTTAAGATATCAGATACTACATCGTCGGGTTGTTTGTCTTCTTTCTGTGCTTTAAAGTTCAGACCTATTCTGTGTCTCAAAACAGGTTGTGCCATCTCGTTGATATCTGATGCTGAAACATAGTTTCTTCCCTCCATCAAAGCCCGTCCTTTACCTGCGAGCACAAGAGCCATTGAAGCCCTGGGTGAGGCTCCATAGTTTAGATCATCGTGGGTTCGGGTGGATTTGACGATTTCCACAGCTCTCTCACGTATATCATCGGCGATTGGAACCTGTCTTGTAAACTGCTGGAGCTTTATCAGCGAGGCTTCAGAAAGAACAGTATCGAGTTCAGGACTGAAATCAAGTTCTGAGGTAAAACGATCAACGATCTCAAGTTCCTCTTCACCCTTAGGATATTCAAGGCTTAACTTCATCATAAAACGATCGGTCTGGGCTTCAGGAAGAGGATATGTTCCTTCCTGATCAATAGGGTTCTGTGTAGCTATCAGAAAGAAAGGTTCATCCAGATTGTATGATTTGTTTCCTGCTGTAACCTGTTTTTCCTGCATAGCTTCTAGAAGTGCAGCCTGAGTTTTCGGTGTTGCACGGTTGATTTCGTCCGCCAGAACCATGTTGGCAAATATAGGGCCTTGCTGGAACACAAACTCTTTGCTTCCATCATCTTTTTCATTGATTATCTGAGTACCTGTAATATCTGAAGGCATAAGATCAGGAGTATTCTGTATACGTGAGAACTCAAGACCGAGAACTTCAGAAAGAGTATGGATCATCTTGGTTTTTCCAAGACCAGGGTATGATTCAAGTAAGACATTTCCGTCACAGAGAATTGATATCAAAACGTTTTCAATTATTTCTTCCTGGCCGACCATTACTTTGGAAGTTTCTTCCATTATCTCGGTAAGTTTCTGATTTGCTTTCTCGTACTTTCCAGCCTCATCTTTTGCCTCTATTCTCATAATCAAATACTGCGAGTTGGAAATTTAAATCGGTTAATTTGTTTTAATTGAAATCTTTGATCGCAAGACTGTATTGTTTTGCAAGATCCATGTCTTCAGATATACTCGAGCCTGTGACATCAAGAACTACATCCTCAGGACGCGAGTTCAACGAGCCTAGATCAGATTCCTCTGATTCGCCTTCACCCTCAATTGTAAAATCAACTAATTGGTCAGATACATCAATGTCTTGGCCTTCTCCATATATCTCTGAGGCATTTTTCAACTCAAAGTCGTCTTGATCCTCCTGTTGGCCTATATTGCCCAGATCAGGTATGAGTTCTCCTCCGCTATCTCTGATTATCTGGAAATCCGCAAGCCCTGATATAACAGTTAGGAAGCTCAGTAGGCCAACAACTACAACTTTTTGTATTATTCTTTTACTTGGTATGATGCTCTCGGATGTAACAGACCGAGATCGATCCATCAGCTCATCGAACATTGCCTGAGAAACAATATTTTTCTTATCAAGGTTGTCCCTGGCGGTTCTAAGTATCTCATGTAGCTCAGGATTTTTCTGCTCGTAAAGCTCTAATTGGTAGGTTCTGGCCCTGTATGCTAGATCGGTCAGGAAGAATACGGTACTTAATCCTACTAGAGCCTGAATATTCGGAAGATGGCCTGTAATTCTAAGTGAGAAAAGAAACAACACAAGATTGACACAGAGGAAAAACATCAAGGTATCGAGACATGCCTGAAGCAAGTTAACCTTGATAAATTCTCTTTTCAGCCGTTTTAACAATGTCTCTACTCTCATTGTGGTTCTGAACCTTCGAACTCATGGCCCCAATCCTCACAGTGGTCGTCCCCGTTTTCTATGGTATTATTGTTCGTCACACAAATTTCTTCCAAAGTATCATTGATCTGAGCCAACTCTACAGTAAGTCTGTTGTTTTCATCTTCAAGTCCGGCAATTTCTGTATTCTTACTTGATATTTCTGATTCCAGCGTTTCTACATCGCCTTCAAGAGAGTTTACCTCTGATTCTAATTGGCTGCTTTCTGAGGCTAGACTGTTTATTCTATTGTCTTTTTCCTGTATCTGTTGGGTGAGATCAGAGTTTTCTGATTCTAGATTTGAAACCTCTTGGTTTCTGTCATCAAGCTGTTGTTGTATACTTTTCTTATCTGAGAGTATATCGCTTAGCTGGCCTTGATACATTACGGATAGCCCTGCTAGAAGAGATAATACAAGGACTGTGGTGGCCAATAGAAATGGATTGAGTCTTCTCTTAAGTACTGGTGTCTTCATTATTTCTTACCTCTAATTTTTCTGTATCCGACTTCCGATAAAAACACTAAGAGTGCGACGATGATAAAGTAATCGGCGACTTGCTTCTTCTGATTTACCTTCTTGTTACTAAAGTTTTTGACATCTTGTTTAATTTCTTCGGTTTGATCGGCGCTATATACTTGTCCTCCGGTTGATTCTATAATATCTTCCAGATCATCGCTGTAACCAATTTCCTGTATTTCTCTGTTGTAGTTGTATCCATAAGTGGTATCCGAAAAGCTTCTGAAACCGGTCCTTTCAGGCTCCAGTTCTGCAGAATAGAGATTTTCGGACTGGCGGTTCAACCCATCGACAGGGTATGATGCCCGGATCTCAACGGTCTCTCCTTTTCTAGAATCATCGATCTTGATCCATTTATCTTGTTTTCTCTGAGGATCGCCAACGGTCCATGAAACAGTTCTGGTTGCTAACTTTGGATCATAAGTTAGTAGCTGGCTTAGATCATCGGTTCCGCCCGTGAACGAGGCCACTCTACCAAGACCGTATCTCCATGTTGTAAGGTATGGTTTGCCGGTGTTTGATGTTACAAGTAGATCTGCGCTTGTTTTTTCATCAACAGGTTGAAAACCGGTTATGGATGTATCTGCTTCAAGATTTTCCGTTATAAAATGGCTTTTATCGACCACTACTATTCTTTCTGAGGATCCTCCTGTACCTCCTGCTCCGAAACGGAATGAAAGCCTTCCTGAATCATCTCCTTCGAGATAGTCTCCATTTCCAAGCCTTGCTAGCTCTTGAAGAAAGTCCTCGTTTTTATCTTCGCCAACTCCAACTGTTAGAAGTTGAACATCGAGATTGGCAGCTATACTACGAGATCTGGATTCTGTATTTACCCTCTGTCCATATCTAGATATTTTGCCGTCTGTAATCAGAATAATGTTTCCTGTATTATCAAGTGATCGTTCAGCGCCCTGGAGACCAGCGTGGTGGAACGAGTTGCCATTGGTCTCCAGCTGACTTATTTTCTGTTTCAGATTGTTCCTGTTTCGGGAAAGGGGCTTTGGTTCTGTTATTAAGTATGATTCTTGGTTGTAAGCAACCGCGCCAACTTCGTTGTTATAACCCATTTTATCTACAAGGCTATAAGCAATCTGTTTAGATTTTTTCACCGATCCTGATTCTCCTGTGCTCTGAGATATATCGATTGCAAGCATTATTTTTGCACCCTTACTTTGATCTTCTCTATCAATCGGTCTGTTCGGCAAAACGTTTCTCTCTTTAGGTTCTCCGGTGTATACTAGCCCGTTTCCTTCAATCAGATACTCTGACACATCTGCATCGGAAAATGGTTTCTTCGATATTACAGTATAGTAATCAGATAGATCTTCTGGAATTGAGTCTCGGTATTCAACATCGTAAAACTGTTCAAGTTCGCTACCAAGACTTGCTCTCTCTCCAACCAGAAGTATTTCAGGTTTCTCTCTGACATCAACTGTTTTGTAAAACTGGTTGTTTTGATCAAAGTAATCATTTGTGTTTGTTGAGACCTCGATTGTGTGTTCGCCTTCTGTTTGGAATCTCTCTGAAAATCTCCATTCGTCTTCTGATAATTTTTCTATATCTATGTTTTCTCCATCGATTGTGACTTGTGGCTCTGGAATATTTGAAGTAGAATGAACTCTGATTCTAAATGAGTTTTCAGCTCCTGGAACTGTGGAACTTGGACCATTCAGAACCACTGATGCATCTTCCTTTGTCGAACCTCTGTAGGCATTTAGAGTAGAGTTTTTCTGTCTGAATTTTCCTGATACTTCTTCTAGGTTCGACGATGACTGGAGATCAGATACCAGAAGATATGCTTTGTTTTCCTCAAGGTTTCTCATCAGTCCCTGTTTGATATTTGAGTTGTTGCCTGATGCAATTATTTTTCGATCAACTTTGATATCTCCAAAATTAAATTCTGGTTTGTCCAACAACTCGGTTGAGGTTGACTCGTCTGTAAGCAAAACAATTTCGGGCTCTTCCATTATGCTTTGGTCGGCCTGTATAAACGGTGATGCAGCCGCTAATATCAAAAGAGATATTGTAAAAAATTTCGTAGTGCCTACTACAGTTTTGAATTTTTCATCTGACTTAAGCCCAAAATATAATGCGGGTAACGCCAGTATGATTAATCCAAGGAAAATAGGGTTTTCAAATCCTCCCATAGAAACTGCTTCTATCAGTTTAATTAGGCTTCACCTATGTGTCTAAGGTATCCTAGCTCACCTAAAATAAATAGGGCTAGAATCAATGCTGTGAGGTTTTGAACATTTCTTTTCTCAAGTTGCTGTTCGAGAACTGAAGGTCCAAAATCTATTTGTTCTGAATAGGATTCGGCTTCACTTTCAAGGTTTGCCACATAAGTATGTGTCTTAGTCTTATAGAAACCTGCTCTGTCCATCTCTATTTTGCCGGTCTCTATGTTGCCTTCAGGTGTTTCAACTTCTAGAGCGTTAATAGTTTCGCCTGTCTGAAGGTTAAGTTCCTGTATAGATGGTCTATCCACTAGATCCTGTAATATTTGTTTCCAGAATACTGGATATAGGAAGTTAGTTCTGAACTCAGAGTCCTTAATATTGTAGAAAAACACTTTTCCGTCCCCATAATCTGAGTTTATCAGCGCGTGATCCGGACTGGCATATGAGTCTCCTTCTATCTTATCAGCGCTAATTAAAGGCATGTTTCCAAGACTGATCTGCTGAGGTTGTTTAATTGTTACAGTAGAGTTCTCATAACCTCCTTCAGGGTCTGCTGGAAGAGAGTTTAGTCCTAGATCAAATACTCCAGGATGGCCAAAGACAATCAGAGACCTTCCTTGTTCAACATCGCTTTCAATCTTTTCTATCGTGTCTGTAAGAACTCTGTTAGTTTCTCCAATAACGTATATATCAGCATCTAGCTCACGTTCTACAGGAGGACTAACAACTTCTATGTCCACAAAATCGATCAGATCTATTGCTTTCTCAAAGTAAAGGTTTCCTTCACTGATAAACACAAGATCATGTTTTGTTTCCTCAGGGATTGAAATATGGGCTGTGTTATCTGGCTCAAAACCATCTTCCTCTAGTTCGATCGTGGTTGTACCGGTTCCGGTTTCAACATTAAATGTCTCAACACTAGAAGCATCTAGAGATACTGTTCTAACAGAATTATCTTTCCTGAGCTCTATATCGGTATCTTGTTCCATGAAGTTTTTGATATCTACAGAGCTGTTTTGATTTCTAGGATCGATATTTATGATTCCCCAGGAGTTTTCCTCCTGAATATCCATCACTTTCACAGTTCTATCGTTGTTTCTAAAATTCTCGATTATATTCAAAGAGGATTTCTGGCTAACCGTCTGATCTAGGTCGCTAGCAACTATAATAGTTCCAGAATACTCTGATGCTAGTTCTAGTCCGTTTGCAATATTTGATTTTACATCCTTTGATTCGGTGTTTCTCAATTCGTTCATGATCTGTCTGCGGGAGGTTTCTTCAGCCGCTACTTCGACGCTGTTGTCTACAATTATCAGAGTATTTTTGCCGCCTAGATTCGATTTCACAAACTCTCTGGCCTGTTCAATATCGTTGTTCATGCTTGCAGATGTGTCAAATACAACTACTGTGTTGTCTGAGGTAGATGGACTTTCGAAGAATGGGTGTGCAAGAGCCCCAGCAAATCCTAGAATCAATAATATATGGAAAAGAAGTATTAGATTCCTCATAAGTCTTCTTAGAGCTGTATGAGCTTTTCCCGACTTTTTGTCCTTCATAAAGAACATCATAGCCGGCATTATCTGTCTTTCGGGTTTTTGTCTTACAAGGTAGAATATTATAAGTGGTACTAGCGCCAAAAGCCCTAGAAGTCCCATCGGCTGGAGGAAAAATTCTGAGATCGCTGGTTGTATGTTATTCGCTAATTCTCCGGCCATAGATTAGTTTGTGTTAGACGAATTTTTATTCGTGGTCTTATTTTTCACCGATTCTTTCCATTACCTGTTTGTGAAGTTCCTGTAATCTTTCCTTCTTATCCTCCATTTTGATTACATCTGTTGATTCTTGAACTAGTAAGTTGTGGCTAAAAGGAGAGGGTATGTCTGATTTGACTAATTCATAGCCGATATTATCTTTCTCAAGGCCTTTAACTACTTCCTTGGTATGTCTGATATCCATAGCATCCTCCATAATTTCTCTGTAAGTCTCTTTGATCATCGGAAAGTCTTCTCCATAATTGTTTCTTATCGCAGAGATCAGAAAATGGCCTTTCATCTGCTGTTGTCCAACTGTCTTCGAATTACCGCCGTAGTTTCTAAGTATCATCAAAGATCTGCCAGCTACATGTCTGAAACGCCGTTTCATCAACTCAGTTTTGGCTACAGCGTTCTTTAACTCGACTTCTAGGTCGCATTCGGTTAATCTTTCTATAAGTCTGTCTATATCAATAGGTCTTCTTGGAGTAACCAAGATGAATCCGTTATCGTCGATAACCATTCCGATGTTTGAACCAATCCGTTTCTGGAGGAGGTGAGCCATTATTCGAGCCATTGCGTCGTGGCATCTCCGGCCGTAGATTGTGTGAAAGATAAAGTTCTGTCGACCGTCTTCGTCTATGTAACGTTCTATAGTTATTTCTTGGTGGTTGGATGCGTGATTTATGAACTCATACTGTTCTTTCACGTAACTGTAGATAGCATTCGCAGTATTTTCATCCAGATAGTAGTTGTGCATTATCCACCGAATTATATCATCATCTCCAGCACCTAGTTTGATCTGTTCTGCGACGTTCTTCCTGAATTCTCCGATTCTGATACCTAAATCGTAGGAAAGAGGTAGCCTTTCAGAATACCAGCTTGGAACAGTTGGCTCTGCATTAGGCTTCGGATCGACAAATACCTTCATACCTTTGGCGTATGAAAACTGATAAGTAGCTCCTCCTAAAGTAAAAATATCTCCTTTAGTCAAACGGTCAAGAAACTCCTCATCAAGTGTCCCTACATAATTGCCGCTTCCACGTGTCTTCACATCGTAACCTGATTCATCAGGGATAGTCCCGATATTTGTCATATAGATTACACGCGTCATCTTTCCAGATCGGCCAAAACGGTTTTTCTCGTGGTCAATCCAGATTTTTCTGTATACATTCTGGTCTTCAAGTTCGTATTCTCCAGCTAGATACTTCATTACAGCTTCAAAGTCTTCTCTTGTTAGATTAAGGTAGTTGTAACTCTTTCTGATAACGTTGAATGCATGGTCGATATTCCATTTATGATTGCATGCCATGCCGACAATGTGTTGGGCTAAAACATCCAGACATTCGGTTGGTATTTGTATTCTGTCAAGTTTATCTTCTTTTGCACATTTGGTCAACACAGAACATTCTACGGCATCGTCCCTATCAACTACGATCATCTTACCTTTTGCTTTTTCGCCGATCTGGTGGCCGGATCTACCGATTCTCTGTATTCCTCTTGCAACTCCTTTGGGCGAACCTAGCTGTAGAACCAGATCTACCGCTCCAATATCGACTCCGAGCTCAAGTGATGTAGAGGTTACACCTACCTTCATCTCTCCTTTTTTGAGTTTCTCTTCGACTTCTAGCCTTTTTTCTCGAGACATCGAGGAGTGATGAGCTCCTATATTTTCGTTGTAGTAATCAGAGTAACGTTCTTTTAGATTGTTCACAACTCTTTCAGTTGCTGATCTTGTATTAGTAAAAATAATAGTAGATTCATGTTCTTCGACCAAATTCTGTATCTGATCATACATTGCATCATTGATCTCGCCTGGAGGAGTATGTATCAAATCTTTGACAGGAGAAATTGTTTCGAGATCAATTTCTTTAGACGCTGCAACGTCTACAATGTTACATCCTCGACTTTCATATTCTTCTTTGTCCTTTGGGTCTGATGCTTTGATTTCTTCATCATATTCGGTTCTATCTATCGAAATATCTTCTTCGACGTTGTATCCGACGAGATACTTTGCTATTTCATCGATCGGCGCCTGAGTGGCTGAGAGCCCGATTCGTGTGATATCGTTGTTTGCTGCCTCCTGCAATCTTTCAAGCGAAAGCGATAGATGTACGCCTCTTTTATTCTCTGAAATCGAATGGATCTCATCAACTATAGTATATTTTATGTTTTTTAGCTTCTCTTTGAACTTTGGAGAATCCAACAGTATTCCGAGAGACTCTGGAGTTGTGATCAGGATATGAGGTGGTTTTTCCAACATCTTTGATTTTTCATGATCGGTTGTATCACCTGTTCTTACCGCGCTTCTAACCTCGGGCATTTCAACGTTCTGGTCCTCTGCTTTCTGCTTAATACCTTCTAGAGGGTCTTTGAGGTTTCTCTGGATATCGTTTGAAAGCGCTCTTAAAGGAGAAATATATAGTACATAGACTTCATCATCAAGTTCGCCTTCATTACCCGTCAAAAAAAGTTCGTTTAATGCAGACATGAACGCACTCAGTGTTTTTCCCGATCCGGTTGGAGCACAGATCAAAGAATTCTTTTCTTCATGTATAAGATCAAAAGCGTATTTCTGTGGTTCGCTGAGCCCTGGAAATTCGGAATTAAACCAGTCTTTTACATAGGGTTCGAAGCCTTCAGGAAGTGTTTTAGAACCATTTTCTTCGTCTACAAATTTTATTTCGCTCATGGCTAATCAAACGAATACAATCTTTAAGTCGTTCAATCTAGCTGTGAGAAACCGGTGTTTCAGATTCCTCCGGCCTAGATAAAGTCTGAGTTAACTTCGCAAATATTGCAGTTAGAATCCCTACTAGGGGTTGAAGGCCGTACATACCAAATGCTATCAATGGCACCACAATTAGTATTCTATCTTCCGATAGCAGATTTTGAATACTGCCAGAAACTCTGTCTGAAATATCTAGGACTTTGGTTTGGTTCTCGGTATTTTCCGATGCTTCCAACATTAGTTCGGGTACGTCTTCTTGAGCGGAACCGAATGCTTGTTGAACTGCCTGTTGACCTTCTAGGGAAAGATTTTCTCTAGTCTGGTTTAGAACGTATCCTTGTGTAGCCATTACCGAACCGGTGGAGACTTGTTTTACAACTTCTCTATTGGCATCTTGTTGCATCTCAACTAGATTAGTTTCCTCAAGTATTGTTGAGGACTGGTCTCCTACAGTGTCTGCGATACCTTTTCTTAGATCATCTCCAAAGCTAGGTTGGTATGTGGCTAGCCCATAGACTGCTCCGCCTAGAATCAAACCTGTGAAAAGCAGAGGCAACATTGTAGATCCATAGTAGTCTTTGAAATTTGTACCTCCTGCAAAGAATGAAACCAGTAAGTTACCGACGGAAACTGTGACTGCGACCGCTGCCATTATAGGTCCTAGAGGCACAAACATTAGCGAAATGAATCCAAGGAAAGATGAGTATTTGAACTGCTCGCGTGAAATATAAGCAGTATAGCCAAACAGCATCGGTATGAGTATGAGTGTTCCTAAAGTCAATAGATTCGATGGATCTATGAATGATGCTGCAGATATTGCGAAAAGTGAAAGTGAAAACTGTATAACATACTCAAGGTAGTCCTGTTCTAAATCCATCTCTAGAATATTTTAGGTTACTACAGAATTTAAACCCCAAGGATTTCAGACACAACTGTTTCAGCATGACCTTTGTCTTGTGCCTCCAGGATAATTCTGCCGGAATCAAAAACAGTTATCTCACGTCCGTCAATTGAGACTCTCAGAAGGTAGTCATTGTCTGCAATTTTTTCACCTATTTTTCTGAGCCGATCTAAACCGGTTTCATTTACATCTCTGTTGAGCTGATACTTATTTTTCCCACATACTGCAACTGTTGATCGGTTTGATTCAAGTGAAGTGTATTTTTTATTTTCACATACATTACATCCTTTGTTTTCAACCCCGAATGTTTCACCTGAGGTAGTTTCAAGTTTTTCTAGAACGGTTTTTCCAGCCAAGTATTTGATAGCTTTCTCAGCCGATCTTGATCCCGCTATAGTTGAGACTTCTCTGAGTATTCCGGCGGTTTCACATGTCTCAAGCGATCCGGCTCCAACTTTCTCAAAAACACAGTTGAAACATTTACTATCAAAAAGCATTGAATATCCTTCTTGACCGATTGCTGCGGTATAAATCCAAGGGATATTCTCTTTTTTCGAGTATTCGTTTATCAGAAAACGTGTTTCCAGATTATCTGTTCCATCAAGAATTAAATCGACATCTTTTAGGATATCAATATTTTCGGGGTTCAGGCTTTCAACCTTTGATTCTATATCTGTAAAAATTTCCAGCTCTTTTTCTGCTGCTATGGCTTTAGGCATTGCTTTTTCACATTGGCGTGGCTTATAGATGCTAGAGCTGTAGATATCTTTAGGTTCGAGATAGTCTCTATCAATCACAACAAGTGAGATTCCATGACGTGCTAGATGCTCGGCTATAACAGAACCTGTGGCTCCAAGACCTACAACAGCCACTTTTGAATCTTCTAGCTGTTTCTGATCTTCCTTGTTAAAATTTTCTAGAGCTTCGAACCTGCTGAACATGAGGTCAGAATGCTAGCGAATTTTTATTAAGATCGGTGTGGTTAAATGCAATGTGGCTTTAATGGAAACAAATCTTTTCGCGCAACTATCTGGTTCATTAAACTTTCTAGGAATTACGTTAACACTTAATACTATTATATGGGTTATAGCTGCTGCTTTAGGAGGATTTGTTGCCAATAAATTATCAAATTACTTTATCGCACGTTCTATAGAGAAAAAGAACGGTGATAAACATGCTGTGATTACATCTAAGAAAATCTCTGCGTATGTAATCTATTCTTTAACTTTAGTGGTTATAATGGGCATTTTTGGTCTACCTCTAAGCGCCTTGGCTTCCGCAGTCGGTTTAATTGGTTTAGGAGTTTCATTTGCGCTTAAAGATATGATCGCTAACTTTATCTCAGGTTTGATGATTCTTATTAATCGTCCTTTCAAGATTGGTGATCAGATAACGGTAGAAGGAGAATCAGGAACAGTAAGGGATATTCAGATCCGTGCTACATCTGTCAAAACATATGATGGTAGAAAAGTGATTGTTCCAAACTCTACGCTTTACAATGACACTGTTATCAACAATACTGCCTATGATGAGAGACGTTTCGAGGTAGTTGTAGGGATAGGTTATGATGAAGATATCCAGAAAGCAAAAGATTTAGCTATGGAATCTCTAAAGGAAGCTGAAGGTGTCGATCCGGAACCAGAGCCTCAAGTATTTGTCAACGAACTGGGTGGTTCATCAGTCGATCTCAAGCTTAGAGGATGGACAAAACCATCGAAAGCAAACATGGTAAAATCGGCATCTGAGGTCACACAGATAGTTAAGGAAAAATACGATGAAGCAGGAATTGATATTCCATATCCAATCCGTACAGTTTATATGAACGAAGAGTAGAGACTTTGGTGTAAGCTGGTTACTTCCAGCTCTCCATTTTATTCTTAAACCTTCATCCGGAATGATTTGATATGCCAACTGAAATTGATGCTGATAAAATGGAGGAAATCCAAAACTCTGAGGAAACATGGGTAATTGACTTCTGGGCCGAATGGTGTGGTCCATGTAAGAAGCTAGCACCACGTTTCAAAGAAGTTTCAGAGGAACTTGATAGTGTCAACTTTGGAAAAGTAGATATGGAAGAAAACCAGCAGCTTGGAACTTCAAATGGCGTAAGAGCACTTCCAACACTTATGATAATGAAAGATGGAGAGGAAGTAACTAGGAAAGCAGGTTCTATGAGCAAAAAAGAGCTTAAAGACTGGATTCAGGAAAACGCCTAAAGGTATTCTGTCCAGTCGATTTCACCGTAACTGGTGTTATTTTCCTTAATTCTACTTTTTATTTCCATTGCGACATCTTCAGCTTCTCTGTTTGTGGTATCTATCTCAATTATATTTACTTGAGTTCTTACTGATTCACTGAGTAAAACATCGAGTATCTCAGATTCTACATTTTCCTCTATTTTCTGTTTTGCGTAATCGCGTTTGGATAATCTTTCACGCAGCTTTTCAGGATTACATCTCAAAACTATGCAGTAATCTACTGGAAAATGGTGGGAAAGATGGCCTTCTATAACAGTATCTTCTTTACCATCAATCTCTTCTTCAAGCGCTTTAACCATTTGATCTATGTCAGCTTCGAATTCGTCTTTTTGTAGGCCAAGTTCTTTCTGTTTGACGAATTTGGTTAGGTCCAGAGTTTTGAAATTGTCTAGCTCTTTAGAAATCGAGGTTTTACCGGTTCCTGGAGTCCCCGTTAAAGCTATAATCATTAAGAAGTTCTGGGCTATGAAAGAATAAAAGATTGGTATACTGATTATTTTTCGAGGAGATTCTGAAAAAATGATTGAAGTTTGGACTGAAAAATACCGGCCGGATACGCTTGATGAAATAGTTGGACAGGAAAAAATAGTTGAAAGATTAAGTGCTTTCGAACAACAAGGTACAATACCCCATCTAATGTTTGCCGGACCCGCAGGTACAGGCAAGACGACATCTGCAGTAGCACTTGCAAAGGATCTCTACGGCGACCAGTGGAAACAGAACTTCATGGAGACCAATGCTTCCGATGAGAGAGGCATAGATGTAGTGCGTGATAAAATCAAGAACTTCGCACGAACCAAACCTGTTAATGCAGATTACAAAATTATCTTCCTTGATGAGGCAGATGCTCTTACAACTGATGCTCAACAGGCATTGAGAAGAACGATGGAACAGTTCTCGGATAACGCCAGGTTTATTCTATCATGCAACTATTCTTCGAAAATTATTGATCCTATCCAGTCAAGATGTGCTGTTTTCAGATTTAACCGGCTAGAAAACGAACAGGTCGAAGAATATATCACTAGGATAGCGGAGGGAGAAGGATTCAAAATCTCCAGGGAAGCAATAGATGCAGTTCTCAGAGTTTCAGACGGAGATCTTAGAAGAGTCACAAATGTTCTACAGACAGCAACGATGGCCAAAGACAAGATCGAGGAAGAAGATATTTACGGCGCTGCAGCGTCACTTAAACCGGATGAGATCAATGAAATACTTGAAAAAGCGCTTAAAGGCGATTTCTTGGATGCCAGAGATCAACTCTCGGATATAATGATTAACAGAGGTCTTGATGGCCAGGATGTCATCAATGCAATTCATAGAGAGGTTATGGATCTAGATATTTCAGAGAGAGGGAAACTCGAGATTGTGGATAACCTTGGAGAATTTGAGTTCCGGATTGCAGAAGGAGGAACTTCTGATATTCAGATAGAAGCATTGTTGGCTAAAATCTCAGCACTTGAAGAGAATTAGAACTATGTGGGCAGATAAATACAGACCGGACACCCTTGATAACTACAGGGGAGCAACCAAACAGAAGAAGCAGTTAAAAAAATGGTTGGAGGATTGGGAAGTCGGAGACAAGCCTGTATTGCTTCATGGTCCGCCAGGAACAGGTAAAACCTCTCTTGTAGAAGCCTTAGCCAATGATTTTGGATACGAACTGATGGAAACTAACGCTTCTGATGCACGTACAAAAAAGAAGCTGAAAAAGAACCTAAAACAGGCCACACAGCAGAAATCATTCTTTGGAGGCCAGAAACTTATTTTAGTCGATGAAGTCGATGGAATGGGAAGAACCGACAGAGGAGGTACTCAGGAGCTCAACAGGATAGTTAAAGGTACTAAGTTCCCTATTGTAATGACGGCAAATGATGCCTATGATTCTAACATTCGAACGCTGAAGAACAAATCAAAAGTTATCGAAATTGGAAATGTACATACTAACTCGATCAACGCACATCTTAAACAGATTCTGGATGAGGAAGGTATCGATTATGATGAAGGTGCGGTAAAAAGAATTGCAAGACAGGCAAACGGCCAGATGCGTTCGGCTATAAACGATCTTGAAGCTGTAGCATCCGGAAAGGACAAACTAGAAAAAGAAGATCTAAAAGCTATATCCACAAGAGATAATGAACAGGACGTATTTGACGCGTTAAAAATGGTTTTCAAGACCACAACTGCATCTACAGCAAATCAAGCTACTGATAATCTGGAAGAAGATGCTGATACCTGGCTCCAGTGGGTAAGAGAAAACGTTCCGCGCGAATACAAGAGATCAGAAGATACTGCTGAAGCCTATAATTGGGTTTCGAAAGCAGATGTTTTCAATGGACGAATCAGGAAAAGGATGAACTGGAAGCTGTTAAAATATGTTTATCTTTACTCGACTGTAGGTGTAGCTCTGGGTAAAAAAGAAAGATATCAAGGATGGACCAAATATCAGTACCCTTCAAAGATCAGGATGATGGGATCTTCACGAGCATCAAGAAACAAGCTTCAGGCAATATCCAGCAAGCTTGGTGAGAAACTACATATTTCGGTTAACGAATCAAAATCGACCCTTCCATTCATTGCAAAAATGATTGACCACAACCCTGATATCCAAAAACAGCTAGAGCTAGACGATGATGAAGTTGAATTTATAGAAGATTTTAACTAGGATATGCAGTTGAGTCGGAATCTCTCATCGGTACTGGTTATGGTAACATTAAAACAGGCATTTTTACCCCAGTAATTGGTTCTGGTTGCTCCCGGAAGGAATGAAACCAGTTTCTCGAAGTTTTCACGGCCCTTGTTGTTGTTTGGAGCCTTTGATGCTTCTTCTTTTATCATTTCAAGTTGGTATGATGTCTCAGGATTATTGTATTCCTGTCTGTTTACATCCGAGATAGCTGATGCTACAGATATAACAACTAATCCTGCAACTATCGATGAGATAAGCATGAACTGGCCTTTCATCTTAACGCCACCTCAAAGACACTTTGTAAGGCATGTAGACATTTTGGTTTATACTGCCTAAAACTGTTGTTGAGACCGAAGATTCATCTCTGTTTCCAAACTGTGTAGTATCGCCTAAAAGCCAGTAAGCTGTTGAAGAAATTAATTTCATGCTATCTTCCGAGTAGTCTTCCTGATATGCTAATCTTGCAAGTCTATCGCCGCGGAAACCTTCAAAACTGGAACGGTAGTTGACTATTTCTGGATTGCTGTTTCCAGAAAATACAAATTCGGCTGAATTACTAGATGTAGCATCTATAGTGTATGATTTACTCTCTAATATTATTCTTTCTCCAGAGAAGAAAGGACCTTCACCTTCTTCTGTATAGATTCCATCGTTATCAAGATCTATGCTTAATGATCTTACAACGCCACAATTACCGGTTGTACCCATTTGTGCATTTATTACGTTATATTCTATATCGGAATCCGAGCTGTTGTCTGGAAAGCTGAATGTGCCTTTTGTAAGTGCAGAGCTAGGCCCGCTGTTATAACATGTGCTTTCTGGTTTTCCATTGATCGTATCGGGATCAACCTGTTCCATGCTGTAGTTTGTACCGTTCCAGGGGTCTGTAATATAGTTTCCATCTCGTGCATAGAGGATAGGGTCGTCCTGTGTAATGGATTCGCTGTTGGAAGAAGCAATCTTTCCACCAGTAGGTAGATCAAGATCCAGTATCTCTCCATTTGAACCTTCAAAGTATGTTTCTAGCTTTCTTGATATCTGAGAGTTGCTAAACTGGTAGTTGTTCGGATCCTCGCTGTAGCTTAGATCAACCCATTTCAGCCCTGTATCTGCTATAAACCCATTTTCAACGTTAGCCTTAGATAGGTTAGATATTACCAAAACAGGATTATTTCTCATAAAATCTACAATCTTTTGTTCTCTGTCCGGATTTGCGTTGATATATTCGATCGCTTGTTCTCTCCGGATTACGATAAGATCGTATACATTAAGATTTGCTGTATCTAGATTGAATGTATTGATTGTTTGGGTTGTTTCTATACTGTTTATGGGTTTTCCCATCTGTTTTTTCACCTGGAAAGGTAGCGTAGCGTTATAATATGTCAGCTGGTTAGAGTCCCCATCTATGTTTTTAAGATCGTAATATTCATACGCTCCGGAAACTGAAGTGTTCCATCGGAAGAACTCGTCGTTGTAGAAAGGGCCTTCGCTGGCAGAAAACTGGCATCGAGTCTGGTTATCTACATAGAGGGTATCATAATCTATTTCGCTATTTGTACCTCCTGAAACTTGAGGGTCTGTATCGGCCAGGTATAGAACTACTCCGTCATGATCTCCGGGATCTTCTGTTCTTTTTATCGAAGTTCCTGTTTGTTGTTCTATTTCTTCAAGATCCCCATAACATCTATCTCCATTTACTACATCTCTGATTGGATCGGTATGTCTTTCTTGGAGACCTGCATGGTTTGTCGAGGTAAAGCCTATAGAGGCATCGTTTAAAGGAAGATTCTCAACTGTTCCTGAAACTGCGAGCTCGTCCTCGGTTATAGTTGAAACTGCAGTTTCAAGTGATCCTGTATGCTGTCTTTTCAAAATAAAGTTTAGATCTCCTGTCTGTTTTAATGTATAGCTTAGATCGCTGGCAGCTATCTCGTCTTGGAAAGTTGACCAGTCCTGTGATGGTTCGGCGGGGGTCTGGCCAAATGCGAATATAAACAGGGTTACTGATGCTATAATACCTTCTATCATGTAACCTATTCCCTTTCTCTTTTGTTCAGAAATATCTATCACCATACCCACACCTTGATTTTTAGTGGTTCGCCTTCCATAGTTCCAAATCTCTGTAATGTAGTAACTATTGAATCTGAATCTATACTAGCTCCAAATACGTTTATTTGTTTTTTGAGTATTAACATTGATCCGGGTTGTCTTTCTCTGTTCTGGAATGCACTAATCTGGAAATCTGCATTCGGTATCTCTTCATCTATTCTGCGAGGTGTGTTGAGTTCGAAGTCCCAGTTATCGCTTATATAAGCTCTGTCGTAGACGCCGTTGTGGGAAGTTACAAGGAACTTGTATGATTCACCATCTAATGTAACCTCTCCATAATGTATTCGGCCATCTGCACTGCTATATGACTCATAGTCGGGTTCGGTAATATCTGGGTTGTCTGGAGGTTCTGTACGTGTAAAATATTTGTGAGTGCGGACCGTAGGCATCCAAACAAACTCAAACCTGTATTGGTTTTCTGCTTCTGTAATATCTTTGAAATGAGTATAATTCATCTGCTGACCTGAAGGTGATACTGTTGATAGAGCTTCAATTTTACTTCTTTCAAGCTGAAGAAAATCTGAAGCAAGCCCTATAGAAGTAGTATTTTGTACAGTTTCTCTACTCGATTCCCAGTCGGTTCCGCCCCCGTTGTATGTATGAGTACCTTTTTCACTTACTAACTGGTTTGTCAGAGATCTTGCCTCAAGGTTAAGTGAGGTTCTATCTGCACTCTGGGAATACTGGGGAAGAACTTCTGATCCTGCAGTCAAAACTGCTCCGAGAGCTATAAGATAGAAACCTGCCGAAGCTAAAAACTCTAGATTGATTTGAGCTTTACGTTTTCTGGACATTTTATACACCTGCAAATCCTACCAAGTACATGAATGTGATGAACGCTATAGGGATCATTATTAGGGCGTGTTTAATTCCTGCACTTGGGCTTCCTTCTGATATTTGACCTGCTACTGCTCCGGTTGCAACACCCTGGATCATAAGCATAGTAAATAAAAGAGCCTTATAGTAGGCCATTTGACCGTATTTATACGTTTCAGAGTATGCTGATGATAAATCGGTTATATTGCCGGGTATAAATCCGAATACTTTTGCTGTAGAACATAGAGGCTCTGCATATATTATATCGCCGTTACAGTAGTTGGTAACTCCTCCGCCGCTGCTCGCCAGAAAGTCTGTATTCTGTAATGCTCCCGAGTTAGGGCTTCCTAGACCAAGCAGCTGTGAAAGCATCAGATAAATGCCGATGGTAATACCAACAAACAGGAAGTATATGATATACATTATCAGGATCTGTTGTTTGATCTGTGAGTCTTTTTTCTGGATTGTTTCCTTTAGCTGGGTTGAGTCTTCGGCAATTGACTCGATAGTTTTGGTTATGTTCCCTCCGCTTTTGAAGCTCTGAAGCAGGATAGATATCGATTCCTGAATAACATCGGAGCTATCCATTCTTCTTGAGAACTTTGCCATGACCTGTGGAAGAGGTATACCCCATGTTAACTCGTCGTGGATCTGTTCGATTTCGCCATTTAATCTTCCGTAATCTGTTTCTTTTGCGGACTCGAAGGCCTGCAGAATGCTCATGCCACCTCTTTTGGACTCTGCAAGGTCTTTTAGGAATGATGGGAACTGATCTTCTACCTCTCTTATAGCTCTGTTTTTCAAAAATGAAATAATGCCGTAAGGCATTACAGCTACTATAAGGCCTAATATAAGCAGTGAGCCTCCTAGTTGCTGGGAAATTGCTACATAAACTCCCATGCCTAAAAATATTAGTAAAGCACCAATACCTGCAGATCCGAATACAACTTTGTCCTCTGTTGACATGCTTTCATCATACGGGTCTTCTTCTTCGAAAAACTCTATCATCGGATACCACCTGGGGCCATTCCTTTGACTAGAAGTACAAACATTCCTGAAATAATTGGAAGTCCAAAGAAAATAGCTGTTATCTGTATTAAAACAATATTTTCTCCCGAATAGCTCGTAAATGAGCTCATTACAACACTCATTGATGTGAATACAATTGAACCTACAATCACTACGGTAATATACATTTCAACTAGTAGAGATAGCTGTTCTGCAAAAGATTCGACACGTCTCTGGTAGTCGTTCATCAGAGTATCTGAGCGTTCATGTAGAAATGATCTAAGTGATCCGCCTGAACTGATGGTGTGGTTTAGCCCCCATATAAGTTCTTTGAAGTCTTTACTTGGTGTTCTTTTTGCTGCTTTTTCAAGCGCCTCACTTACGTCCATACCAAATGTTTCAATATCTCTGCTTATCTTTTCAGCTTCTTTTGCTATTTCTCCGTATTCTTCAGTTTCCTGTCCCAATACCCGGAAAAGTTCAGGTATCGAAGTACCTGTACCTGCTAAAGTCGACATATACATTGTGGCAAAAGGTAATGAGTCTCTGATCTTCGACGCCCTCTGTTTTATCAAAATAGATGGATATAGGTAGAATCCTACAAGGCTTACCACAGAAGTTATTATGGCCATAACTATACCTAGAATAAACCCTGATATTCCTCCAGTAAGTGCTAATAGAGTCCCAAATATAAAGAAACTAAATATAAAGGCTCCTAGCGTGGAGAAAAGCATCATGCTTATGTATTCTGGCAGAGAGATCTTTATGTTGGCCTTTGAGAGCTGCGGTCTTAAATCTTCAAAGTAGTCAATGTAGTCCAGAGTATAGCTGCCTATCTGGTTGTAACAGAATTCTGCGTAGTCTTCAAGCATCTTGACTCTTGAATCCTAGTTGTTTATGGTTAGAGTTTAAGCTCTCCCCAACATCTTGGAGTATAGATTGTGGATCGGAATAATAACGCGATATTATCTCTCCGACTTTTCTGTAGTGTTTTATCTGTTCGTCCTGCATCCAGTTAAGTACATACTGTCGGTTTTCAAGCTCTTTTTTGAGATCTTCCTGGTCTCCTCCAGTCTCCTCAACTATGTTTTTCAGAAGAATAGAGTTGTTGGTAACTTTATATGTGTCATTTTGAGCATTCCATCCGAATACTTTGTTAGCATCTATACCTGTTCTTTTATCGTAGTCGAGAACCTCATAAAGACCTGTTATCCGTCTTACATAGGTATTATCTCTTCTAATTCTTTTAATCAGCATAATACAGTCCAATGTCTCGATAAGTGAAGGCGACAAATTGATCGGATTGGTTGTTAATCTATCCATAAGCATCTCAAGGCTGTCTGCGTGGATCGTAGATAATCCTGTGTGGCCTGTTGCCATCTGCTGGAATAGAATATAGGCTTCTTCACCACGGACCTCACCAACGATAATATATTCCGGTCGCTGACGTAGAGATTCTTTTAGAAGGTCATCCATCGATACTTCTCCGCCTTCCTCAACGCTGGATCCGAACCCAGAACGTGCAACTTCTGGCACCCAGTGATCGTGAGGTAATCTAAGCTCGGGAGTGTCTTCAATAGATACAATCTTTTTATCAGGGCGGATAAACAGTGATAAAGAATTCAGCTGTGAGGTTTTACCCGATCCTGTAGTTCCACATACAAGTATAGATTTTTCATGTTCGACTAGAGTCCAGAGGTAAGAAAGCATCTGGGCGTTTTCTGTCTCGAAATCCATCATGTGGATCGGAGTCAGTGGATCTTCTGTAAACCTTCTGATGGTGAAGTTAGATCCTTTCCTTGCAATATCTGTAGCAAGTGTTGCCTGTACTCTCGAACCATCAGGAAGCGAACCGTCAAGTAGTGGCGAAGATACTGATATTGAACGTCCACATCGCTGTGCGATCTTCATAACGAAACTGTCAAGTTTTTCTTTATCTTCCCACACAATACTGGTTTTAACCGATCCAAACTTTGGATTTCTGTGGTATGCATATACAGGTATATCGTTTCCGTCACAGGAGATGTCTTCTACCTCTGTATCGTTCATGAGTGGCTGTAGTTTTCCTAAACCTGCAAAATCTCTTTTAGCATAATAACGTATTATCTGGCGTTGTTGATCAGTTAAGGAGATGTTGTATTTATCTACAATTTTATCAATTTTTCCTTCCAGATACTCTTCTGCCTCTTCTGTTTCAAGCCCTGTAAAATCAACATCGAAGCTTCTTTCAAGAATATCCTTAATTTTCTGAAGTATATTTTCGGTTTCTGCATTGAGTTCTGGTTCTATTATATGGTAGATTAACTCTCCCTGTTCATCGTTCCAGGTTATATGAGCCCATGCAAATACTATTTCGCCTTCATCAGGATCTTCTGGTACTAGAGGATAGGTTATATCGACATCTGATAGAGATTTATCTTCTTCATCTTCTTGTTCAAACTCTTCAGGATCAAATCTTCCGGGTGTAGGTACCTCTATTCCATCAACTTCTTCCTGTAACTCCTCTTCTTCATCGTCTTCATACAGTTCTGGATGTTTTACCCGACGCATTTTCTCCGCAAGGTTTGCAAAGTGAAAACTCATTATCCGGGCCTCAAAATAAAGTTGTCCTCTTGTTTGTAGATTTTAACAGTTCCTCCATCGGTAGTGCCTTCAAAATCATACCTATTGTTAAGTCCGTTGAAATTTTTCTCATAGGTGTTTTGGTTTACACTGACCCGAACCCCATTGTAAAGGGACAAACTGTAATCTGATCCTCCTATGTCTGAAGGTAGATCCACTTCCATATTTCCTGAATCGGTTGATTTAAGATGGAATATAGTGTTTCTTACCTCGGATTGAATAAGATTGACTTCTTTGTCTGTAGTTGTATCTATAACATAACTCCGGTAGTTGTTGAAAACAGTTATAGTGGCTATAGCTAATGCAAGACCCATTCCAAAAGTAAGTACTGTTTCTATAGCTAGATACTGTCCTTTCACCTTGTAATCACCTTATATCAACTTCTATGACTGTACGGGTTCGCTCTAGTTTTTCTCCGCTTGAAACCTCTACACGTTGATTTCCCGCATCCAGTTCGGTGCCTTGGTTTGAAATCAACAAAGTGGCATCGTCAAGTCCTCTTGTCTGTCCTGATGATCGTAGATCTATCTTCTGAAGCCTCTGTCCTGTTGGGCTATCAGCTAGAATGTTTCTAAACTCGATCTGATATCTAAGTACTGTAGTGCCTGCTGAACTAGAAGGTCTTACAGCTAGGACTCCTGGTAAATCGTCCTGTTCGATACCGTAGTCTCCGTTTCCAAAGCTCAGATTTTGAAGGCTCTTACCTCTGATGAGGTTCCAGCTGCCTCGCGGATAAGGCGATTGTTCGGCTTCAGTTGTGATGCTAATATAATCTTGTTCTTCATTTATTCTTAGTTCTGCGCCTGAACTGCTAGAAAAATCTACTCTTTTAGTTGTACCGCTACCACTGTTACTTACTTCTAGAATCCTGTCATGGATTTGAACTACATTGTTTTCCACATTTTGAAGGTCTGCTTGACCCTGTCTTTTCTCGAGCAGCGGTGTTCCCCATACGTATGCGGTTGCTACAGAGCCGACAATCAAACTGGTTATCAATACTGCGGTAACAGCAGGTGTCTGTCCTTTCACACAAAATCTAAGGTCGATGTTAGAATATAAAATACGGGGAAAGAAGAGAAAAAGAAAAAGAAAAGTTAACAGGTGATCGAAGAGCTTGTTGAAGGATTACATGTGTGATCCCAGCTCTTACCTGTGGCGGTGTAATCTACCTGTAGACCTACGCTTGATGTGGCGCTAGGGAAGTCTACACCTGTATCGCATGTGTAGGAATCTCCTGGCTCAACAGATTCGTTGTCTCCAAACATGTTCTGGAAACATTCTAGATTTCCATTTCCATTACCTGTTGCGGAAGTATATACTTGGTATGATACTCCGCTATCAGAACCATCAGGAACAAATGACATTTCAAGTTCATCTGACATGTTAACGGTTCGGCTCCCTGTGTTTCTCAAAGAAACGTTTATGCCGCCGCCTGCATTATAAACTGAGGAAAAGCTTATCTCGGTTGCTTGAGCTTGCCTCTGCTGGTTCAATTGATCCAGCTGACTTGTATCGCTTGTGATTTCTTGGTACAGACCCCATGCTGAGGCGACTGCTCCGACTGTTATTAAAAGTAATAATACTACCGCAATTACGGGTGTGATACCTTTTCTCATTGTTAATTTAATACCTATTATATTGGAATGACTTCTGCTTCTTTTTATATTTAACAAGAGGCACTGCCTGCGTTGTAACATACTTTAGAATCAGAAACTCCGTTCGAACCGGTTATCTTCATCAGCTTGTCTGTACCAGCTCCAGGAAATCTTGTAGTTGTGTTAATACCTATAGTTGCCTGGGGTGCAATTGATTCTGTTGTGCTGCCTCTATGGGTCCATCCGGTTCCTCCATCTACAGGTCTGCCTTCGACAAAGAGATTCCAGAGTTTATTCCCGCTTTCATCCTCTACTTCAAGAGTTACAGCGCCTGTATTTCTTATGCTTAGGATGATGTAGCCGTCTGTACTGTTGTAGGCCGTTTCTATATTAATATCTGCTTGAGAATCTCTTTCCTGATTTTCCAACTGTCTTTCAGTATTATCCATAAAATCCTGTTGGATGCCTGTCATGAAAGTATAAGCTGATGCTGTTGCAGCAACTGTTATCGTCATTAAAAGTACTGAGGCTATTACAGGTGTAATTCCCTTATTTTTCATCGTCCATCTTATCGAATCTTTTCCTTAATTTATTCATCCTATCTGAATCTTGATTGCCTCTAGATCTCCGTCCATCTCGATTATCTTGAGTATTATCGTTACCCCTTTCGATATTCAGACCTCCTTGGTTTCCTTGTCTTCGCTGGTTCTGCTGTCTGTTCTGAGGGTTGGGTTGTCGAGATCCGCTATTTTGCTGTCTGCTGTTACCTGATAAAACTTGATCCTTGTTTTCAGCTGCATAAGATCGTCTAACGCTTTCGTTGAGCTGTTCCAGGTGGTTGACTACCTGTTGGTTCGAGTCTCTCATATCTGCAGCTACATCTTCCATTCTGTCTCCTACAGCATCTGCCACACGTGAGTGTACATCTTGCATTACCCCGCCTTCTAGGTCGGCTTCTGAAGCATCTTGTAGAAGATCCATGAAAGAGTTCATGTTATCAATAACGCTATCCATTTTGTGAGTCAGATCTTCAACGGAGTTTTTGAGTTCGTGAGTTGATTCGGTCATGTCGTTGACAATCTTCTGGTTGGACTTCATGATGTCAAGAACGTCCCGGACAAGTTCATCGTTTCTTCCTCCGCCCATACCTCCTTTCTGGGCTTTTTCTTCCATATCATCGATTCTTCTTTCCAGTTTTCTGATAGGTCCTACTGGCACTACTTCATAATCTTCACCAGCATCTTTTCCACCAAGTTCCACCTCATCTTTAGCCATTAATTAAATCAACTCCGTTATACACCACAAAATTCTGTTTCCCGCTATTTATAACCTGCCCAACTAGATTGTCTAAATCGAGAGTTTCGGAGATCCTAAGTTCAAAAAGAATCATTCAAATTTCTGGTAGTAACCGTCTAGACTGAAAGATGTGTCTGGATGTCTAACAGGTTTGGAAACATAATTGCTGTCTTTTACAGAAAATCGTACAGGTCAGTCTTTGGATTTTGAAATACCGATTCTAGAGCTGACTTCGATTTCAGTTTCTTGATCAGTCTCATAGATTGCTATCGGACTTTCTGATAGTTTTTCCCCATTATTCTCTTCCTTGGTTATTCCGAGAGCTTCAGTAAGTTTTCCCGGACCTGAAGCTAACTTTGTTTTATTATTCCAGTCGCGCCGTTTTCCCCCCCCTTTCTTCAACTCTCTTGGAGGGCTTGATCGCTCTTATCAGAGTTCCTTCAGGGTTGCCTTTGTACTCAGAAATAATGTTCATGCAATTATGACCATGAATTTTGTACGCATAAACTGTTCCGACTCCCTTTCGGAAAATCTTCTTTCTATGTTCGCTATTTTTCGCAAAGTGACAGCTTGGATCATTCTCTCCGAGATATGCTTCTGTCTTAACTATTATGCTGCCACAACCAGTATTCTCTTTTATCAGAAACTTCCCGATTAACTCTTTCGCTATGTTAACTCCTTTGTCATAGAAAAATTCTTCTGAAATCTGGCTTCGTAACTCTGAAGAATTCATAAGAGAGAATATAGAAGTAAAAAGAGAAATATGTTGAGGGTTCGCTGGGAGATTCGGTTTTACTACATCATTTCTCCCAGTCGAAAATCAGAGATTTTCTGGGTGTTTGGAAGATGGTCGGCCTAAAGGCTTCACATCATTCCTCCCATACCGCCCATTCCTCCTGGCATCCCTCCACCGGGACCGCCTGGAGGTCCTCCTGCGTCACCATCTCCGCCCATTCCGGATGCAGAAATAACATCGTCGATTCTGAGGATCATCTCAGCTGATTCTGATGCAGACTGGACTGCCTGTGTCTTGGTCTGTTTTGGTTCGACAACCCCTTCATCAAACAGTTTCTGGCTTTTTCCGGAGGTTACATCGATTCCGGCCCATGTCTCTCCGTCATCGTGTTTGTTACGGAGATCAACTAGAGTGTCGATCGGATCATATCCTGCATTTTCAGCCAGTGTTCTTGGAATGATTTCAAGTGCGTCCGCGAATGCGTTGATCGCCAGCTGTTCTCTTCCGCCTACTGAATCTGCATAGTCTCGGAGCTGTTGGGCTAGTTCTACTTCTGTTGCGCCTCCGCCACCGACTACTCGGCCGTTACGGAGTGCAGATGATACGCCGCCGATTGCATCTTCCATTGCTCTTTCAATCTCATCGACAACGTGTTCTGTTCCTCCTCTGATCAAAATAGAGACAGATTTGGCCTCAGGACAGTCCTGGATAAATGTCATTGCATCGCCACCAACTCTTTTTTGGCTGACTTCGCCTGCAGTCCCGAGATCTTCAGATTCTATGTCATCTATATTTGTGATAATATTTCCGTTTGTTGCTTTTGCAAGCTTTTCAATATCGCTTGTGGAAACTCTTCTGATTGCAAGAATTCCTTTCTTTGCAAGGTAGTGTTGGGCCATATCGTCGATTCCTTTCTGACATAAAACGACGTTTGCTCCAGAATCTGAGATTGATTCGGCCATTTCCTTGAGCTGCTTTTCTTCCTGTTCTACGAAGTTTTTCATCTGCGTTGGATCTGAGATATTGATCTCTGCATCTGTCTCGGTTTCCTTGACTTCTATCGGAGAGTTGATTAGCGCGATCTTTGCATCCTCAACTGTATCAGGCATCCCTCCGTGAACCTTCTCCTTGTTCAGTATTACTCCCTGTACAAGTTCGGTTTCTTCGATTGATCCGCCTTGACTTTTCTCGACTTTGATCATGTCTTTATCAATCGTAAAATGTTCTTTGTTTTCTTCTGCAACCTGTTCGACAGCACTTACCGCAATTTCTGCAAGATATTCTCTTGATGCTTCTGCAGATTTGCCGGTCATAGCTGTCATCGCCACTTTACGAAGCGTGCTTTCATCTTCTAGATCTACCTCTTCAGCGATGTCGTCTAGAACGTCTGTGGATTTTTCTCTAGCCATTCTGTAACCTTTGGTGATGACGGTTGGATGGATTTCCTGGTCAAGAAGATCTTCGGATTGTTTGAGTAGCTCTCCTGCAAGAACAACTGCAGTTGTTGTTCCATCGCCGACTTCTTCTTCCTGTGTTTGGGCGACTTCGACCATCATTTTGGCTGCAGGATGGTCAAGATCCATTTCCTCTAGTATTGTTACGCCGTCGTTTGTGACCACGAGATCGCCTATAGAATCGACCATCATCTTGTCCATTCCTTTTGGACCTAGAGTGGTTCTTACGGCTTTTGCCACACTTTTACATGCGGCTATATTGTTTTCCTGTGCGTCTTTTCCTGTAGTTCTTTCAGAATCTTCTGACATAATGAATACCGGTTGTCCACCTAGTCCTGGCATATAATTAGTTCACCTATTTTTGTTGATGTGTGTTAAAAAATATAAAGATGACTCAAACTAAATCAAAATTTCCAATCTATTATGTCCAGTAATTTCTCTTTTCAGTTGCGTTTATCTATTATATCTGGTTTTTTGCCTTCAAAGTAACTATCTTTTACCAGATCAAGCTCTATCTCGGCGAATACCTCCTTTTCAACAAGATCTTTCCAGCTTTTATCTGAGGTTATTTTGAAGTTGTCCATCAACATGTGTTTGGTTCTGGCCGAAACTAGTTTGTCCTTTGTAAATCCGGTTCTAGGCGATGCTTTGACAGTTAGATAAGGTTTGGCTTTTTCCCCATCCGAGTTTTCATCAACGATTATCTGGTACTCTGGTTTTAGCAATTCGGATACTTCTTGCATCGCATTCTCGAAGTTTTCACTGTATATTTCTATGCCCCCTACCTTGACACTATCAAATTTCATCCGGCCTAGCACTTTCAAAATCGTACGATCGCCTTCGTTAATTAAAATACCTCTATCGCCTGTTGTGTAACGTAAAAGAGGTATTCCTGATTTTTCCCATAGGTTTGTAACTGTTATCTCTCCCTCTTTACCCTCTTCTACCGGTTTGTCGTCTTCATTTAGAATTTCCACATAGTGGTGGTCGGTATCAACTATGTATTTGTTGGTGCCTGCTATCTTATCGTCTTGAAACGCTATGCTACCTGATTCAGTAGCTCCGTACGTCTGGAATATTTGGGCTTGAGGAAATAGGTTTTCTAACTCGTCTTTGGCAGGTTTTGATAGTCCTGAGCCTCCTAATGCCAGAGAGGAAAATCGTTGTCTTTCTTTTTTGTCAAGTCTTCTCCCGATCTGTAATGCATATGAAGGGCTTGTAAAAAGCGAGTTTATACCCATGTTTTCTATAATTTCTACTGCCTGATCTAGATGGTATGGGCTAGCTATTTTGCCAAATATATTTTTTCGTCTTAGATCTCTAAGTAAACCATGACCCCATGCGGATCGTATAAGTATTAGAACTCGTGAATCTTGATTAAAGAATTCGGAGAGTCGTTTATCGTTGTGAGATTTTTCCTTTTCATAATCTCGTTCAGTTTTCATTACTGCAGCCATTCTGCCGGATGTACCCGAAGTTGTCTGGCCTCCTAAAAACTTTTGATCGGATTCAAACAGCACATCAGTCTCTGAGTTTTCTAGAAGGTCCTGTTTGTTTCGAGTAGGAAGCTCTTCGAAATCATTCCATGAGCCAACTTTTCTATCGGAGCGTTCTGATGCTAAATTGAACAATTTTTCCCGATCAACTTCTTGTTTGAATCCCATAACAGTTTTCACAATCTCTAGATCTATAAAGATATTCTCTTCTAGATCATTCACTGAGAAAAAGTAAAAGTGTGTGTTGTTTTGAATCAAATCTGGGTACGCTGTCAGAAGTTAATGAATTATAGTTTTCTATTTTCAGCTGAATAATGGTTGTATGGACGTATTTGCCAGTTTTACAACACTAGGTTATTCTAGGAAGCTTATTTAAACAAGCCTGAATGAATACATTCACAGAATTAGAATGAAACAGAAATTATCTTTTTTATCTGGACTCGATATTAGTGAAAAAGCGTTATTATCTCTAGGAATAGTCCTTGTTCTAGGTATCAGTGTTTCGGCTTTTGTGAGTTCTGAAAATCAGAACGATAATTCGTAATCATTAGAGGTTGCTTGGCCTGATTACGGACCTAACCTGGTGATGTGGCCTATAGAGAATAATGAGGTTTCATCGGAGAGTGTAAATGTAGAGCCAAGAAAGGTTTCTGAAGGCCAACAGATGAAACTATTGTTTTCTGACAAGGTAGATATTGCAACAACTGATGTGGCAGGTCTAAAGAGACTCTATGAACAGGGAGAGATGGAAGATTATACTGTTATAGGAGGTTATTATATCGAAAAAGCTGTCAACGGATCCAGCGTTTCAACTATTTATGTAGATCGAAATTCCTCAATGGAAGAACCTGAAGACTTGCGTGGAAAAACTATAGCTCTTGGAGAGCCGGGATCAACTTCCAATCTTTTGTTCAAAGAAGTTATGGCTGAAAAATACGGGGTTCAACCGGACGAGTACAGTATAGTTAACAAACCAACAGGAGCAGAACCGCTTTTGGAAAAAGGAGATGTAGATGGAGCGCTAATATGGGCCCAATTTGTAGTAAACGATGAGTTTAACCAGAGGAACAAAAAACTAGTTGACTTTGGAGCTGACTTCAAAGAAATTCACGGTGCAATGCCTTCTAACGGGGTTTTTATTGCCAAGAAATCTTCAGTTGGTGAAAATCCTGAAGATTACAGACAAGCTATGAAGCTTTTCAAGAAATCTCATGATTGGTCTCGCCAAAACCTAGAATCTATTGCAGCCGACTGGGCTAATAAGGGATTTTTAGATTTAAATCAAGAAGACTGGCTTGAAGTCAAACAGTACAATGCTCACTGGCATCCTCTTACAGAAGAAAGGCTAAATGCCAACACAAAGGTCTGGGAGCTAATGGAAAAATACGGTGAAGGAGATGAAGAGGTTCCTGATTTTAGAGTCATTTACAGAGATTTAGAGTATCTTGAGGAGTAAAAATGATCTCTAAAATCAAGTCTGAAAACACTTACAAGTTATTTTACATTTTTCTTTTCTTTCTATTCTGGCATATTTTGTCGTTCCAGCTATCTAACTCATTTTTCCCAGGTCCTTTACCGACATTTAATTCACTTCTACAGCTATTGAGTTCGGAAGATGCTGTTAGTAATTTTCTGATAACTTTCTCACGTGTTTATGAAAGCCTTCTGCTTTCGTTTGTGGTTGGTTTGACTCTCGGTGTTCTGGCGGTATGGAACAAACAGATAGGTTATGCTGTCAACTCTGTAATCCATCCTATTCTACAGGCAGTTCCGGATGTATCATGGTCGTTTATTATACTGGTAACTTTAGGTCTGTCCCATTGGTCGCCTATAATTATCGTATCAATTGTACTTGTTCCTTACGTTATGATTAATGTTTTCGAGGGCATGAAAGAGCTTGATGAACAACTGGTAGAGTTAGGAAGAAGCTTTACCGATGATAAGATCAGAATATTTCGCAGAATACATCTACCTTTGCTTTATCCCCACATCTTTTCGGCACTGAGAAGATCACATGCAGTAGCATGGAATGTAGTTTTAGTTGCAGAGATAATTGCTGCTACCGACGGGATAGGAAGGATGCTTATGGTAGCCAGTAACTACTATGATATACCGACTGTGCTGGCATGGACATCTATACTGGTTATTGTTGTGGCAGTGTTTGAATACGGTATCTTCGAATACATTGATAGAAAGACAATGAGGAGGTGGAAACATTGATTGAACTTGACAAAGTATCTAAAAATTACAGCGAACCGGTTTTAGAATCTATTTCATTCAAATTAGATAAAGGAGAGCAGGTTTCTATACTTGGGCCGTCTGGATGCGGCAAATCTACTCTTTTGCGGATAATTAAAGGATTAGAAACTCAAAGTTCGGGTAATGTGGTTACTGAAGGCGATATAGGTCTTATGTTCCAAGAGCCGAGACTGTTTAAATGGAGAACAGTTGGAGAAAACATTAGTTTAGCCGGTGAGCTAGATGGCGACAAGATAGATGAAGAAAAGATCTCTCGTTTGTTGAAACTTGTAGGTCTTTACGATAAAAAAGAAATGTTTCCGTCCAATCTATCTGGAGGCGAAAAACAGAGAGTAGCTCTTGCAAGAACTCTATCAACGGATCCGGATGTTCTATTGATGGATGAACCGTTAAGTTCTCTGGATGAGAGAACAAGGACTCGATTACAGGAAGAATTCATAGATATATGTGTCGAGACTGGGAAAACAACTGTTTTTGTAACTCATAGTGTTAGAGAGGCCTGGAAAATGGGGGATAGAATCATTGTTTTTACTGAAAAGCCTACGAACATAAAAAAGGAGTTCAAAAAACAGGAAGGTCGTAAAGAACAACAGATAAAAGAAATTAGAAAATTAGTTAAATCATGAATATGGTTAGAGAAGTTCCAATAATTGTTGATATGCAGAAAGATTTCTGTGAACCTGGCTTTGCATTTGATGGTCCGAAAGCCGATATGGAATCGATCAAAGAAACTGTAAGAAAAACAGGAGAGTTTCTGGATGAATACAGGGAAAATGGCGGCAGACCTATTATAATAAAGACTGTTCATGGTGAAGATATAGATTCTGAGCCTTGGAGGCAAAAATACGGTTCTGAAATTCCTTGTGAGAAAGGAACAGAAGGAGCAGAGCTTATGGATGAGTTAAATGTTCAGGAAAGCGATATTGTTGTAGAAAAAAATGGTTTTAATGGTTTTCAGGGAACAGAACTTGATGAAATCCTGAAAGATATGGGTGTGGATAAAGTCCGGATAGCCGGAGTAATGACAGAAGTATGTGTTGAGTATACTGCCCAATCAGCGTTTAATCACGGATATCATGTATCAATTATGAAAGATCTGACTGACTCGGTCTATTCGACAAAAAGTGAGGCAATAGAAAAACTTTCTAATCTATTTGCACAAATAGAGTAAGTTTTTCAACTTAATTTTCTGTCTTATATTCGAATAGTTGTAAATTTCTCAGGTTAGTTTATTTTCTTTTCAAGTTCTTGTTGCAGGATCTTTGAAACTGTTCCTCCATCGGCTTCAACGCGTCCCATCACCATGCCCATTAAAGCTCCTTGTGCATGCATTCCCTGATCTTCTATCATCTCTGAGTTCTCTTCTAAAATCTGTTGGACTGTTTTTCTGATTTCATCCTCTCCTGATTTAGACTCGACTACTTGTTCAATTGCTTTTTCAGGAGATTCGGATGTCATTTGCTCCAAGACATCTTCTATATCACCTTTCTTGATACGTTCTTCGGAGACTGCCTCAAATAGAACTGTGAAGTCTTTTTGTTCAAGCTGATCTATATCGATTCCTCTGTCTTCTAGACCCGATATGATGTTTGTGAAAACGTTTGCTACAAGCTTGGGATCTGTACTGTCTTTGAAATTTTCGAACATCAACAGATTCTCAGAGTGAACTATCTGAGATGCGAGTTCTTCACCGATTTCTTCAGCATATCTTTCCTCCCGTTCATCCAGGGTATCTGGTAGGTTCTGATCTATATCTTCAATTCGTTTTTCTGGTACCTCGATTGCAGGTATATCAGTTTCTGGATACATCCTTGCGGCTCCAGGCAGAGGCCTTGAATAGGTTGTTGTAAAGTCCTGTTCTGCAGCTCTTGTTTCTTCTGGAACTGTGCCAGTGTAAAGCATTCTTGCACGTCTCTGGACCTCCTGTGCTGCATTTTTTGCCTGCTGTTCTGGTGCTGCAATTATCGCGATTACATCTTCATCTTTTTTACTGAAAACATCTGCAATCTCATCGAATTCTCCTTCTAGACCGTATCCTGGTATATCTTCGTCAGTATGGATTATTCCTCTTGGACCCTGGTTTCTAGCATAATCAACAAGTTCTTTTGCAACGTATCGATCGGCAGAAATTTTCTGTTTCATCTTACCGGTCATTCCCGGTAGTTTCAGTGCATAAACCGCACCATCGTTCTCGAGGACTGTTGAGACAATTTCGTTATCTGTATTTTCGAAAATATGGGTTACATTGTCGCCAACGACTTCGGCATTATCGTCTAGTTCTTTGCCGAGTTCAACCAGGTTTTTCTGGCGTTCGACTTCTAGTTCAATTAACTTATCAATGTTTTTGACATCTTGGAATCCTTTGATCTCAACCCGGGCTCCGTCCCTGATTGAAACATTGACATCCTGTCGAATAGTACCCAGACCTCTACGTGCTTTCCCGGTTGATCTTAGAAGCATACCGATCTTCTTTGCAACCTCTCGGGCATGTTTTGGGTTCTTTATTGAGGCATCCGTTCCGACCTCGACAAGTGGAACCCCGAGTCTGTTGAGATCGTAAACTGCTTTCTGTTGATCTCTTTTGTGAACTCCGGCTGATTCTTCTTCAAGTTCGATATCATCAATAGATACTTTTCCAGAGTCTGTTTCAAGTTCTCCATCAAGTCCTATCATGGATGTTCTCTGGAATCCAGAAGTGTTGGATCCATCAACTACCATTTTACGCATTACCTGGATCTCATCGGGCACTTCTGCATTTACCATTCGTGCAAAAGTTAATCCAACCTCAAGTGCCTCATCGTTCATAGAATGTGGAGGTTCTTCATCAAGTTCAACCAGACAGTTGTTTCTTTCATAGTAGTTATAGACAAACTTTCTGGATTTCATGTCTTCGACTTGGGCAGCTCTATCTTTTTTGCCTGATTCACCTCTAACTGCTTTCAGAAAACGTTCTACATGCGCATCTGCACTCTCGTCTTTAAGATCTACAGGACAGTTACAGAAAAGTTTTTGGTCTGTTGCAAGCTGCTGGTGGATTTCTATACCTGATTTAAACCCTAGTTCTTCATAATTCATTTTTCTAAACCTTCCAGAATTTCTTTAGCTGTTTTACCTTCATCTAAAGAATTTGCAAGATTACTTGCGAGGTCCGCATATCTTGGATGAACTTTTAACTTCTTTGAACCAGCTCTGTAATCTAATGAAGGGTTTTCTTCATCTATAACCTCGTTGAGTCCGGCATATACCTCTTCTGCTGCAAGAATTGTGTTGAACCCCAGAGCAATTGTCTGATCTAATAATGAAAGATCAGTACTGTGTCTGTAATCCTCTGCATTACCTAGGTTTCTGTATTCAAGAGACAAATTGTTTCACCTTTTCCCTTAGTTCCTGTTTCGAAATATTATTGTTTTTAATTAAATGGTCGCTTAGAGCCATGAGTTTGCCGACACCGTTTTCGATCTCTCTGATATCTCTTTCATGAAATTCATCGCCGACTAGATCTTCTTCTCTCTGGCGCTCTTTTTTCCTTCTCTTTCTTTCCTGTCTTGGAGTCCATAGTGCTATTATTTCAATTTCGTTGTCTGTTTCTTCTTCGAATCTTTCTTTTTCATCCCAGCTTCTCATACCGGTTATAACAATTTTCTCTCTTTCATCCACTATTTCTTCTAGATAAGGTGTAGAAAGCTTTGCAATCGCATCCATGCCATGTTCATCACGCATTGAGTTGACAAACTCTCCAGTGTTTTCAACATCAATTTTTCTTTTCTCCATTTCTATCCGGACGACATCGCCCATGTCAAGAACGGAAAAACCTTTTTCCTCAAGAATTTCAGCTAAAAGCGTTTTACCGGCAAGCGGCATTCCTGTGATTCCATATATTTCAGTCATTAAATTGTCCCTGCAAGTTTGTCTATCTGTTTTTCTACTTCTGATTTATGATCCCAGAATTCGTCTCTAGTCTCCCAGTTTCCGTCCGATCTTATGTAATCAGGAAGATCCAAATCATCTAACGAATAATCTTCAATCTCTCTTGTTTCCAAGTAGAGTTCTGCAAAAGTCTCTAGAACCTCGTTTGCCTCTGTTTTCTGGTAGTATGAGCTCATCGCCACAGTTTCTTTGTTTTCGTCTCTTCCTTAACCTGTTCTCTGATCAATGCTTTAGCCAACCGATATTCTGTAAAATCCTTAATGTTTTCTACATCTATTCCGGCAGTTTTAAGCATTCTGATAGGGTTTTCCAGCTCCATTCCCCTGTCATATGCTTCGCATAGAGCGAACTCTCTGAGTATATCTCTTAGACGTTCGTAGTTGTCCTCATCTAGGAATTTCTTTGCTTTCTGGTCGAATTCATCGAGTTTCTGGTTACTCATTATAGATCGATCTACTTTCCGACTCCCCGTTAATATCTTTCTTAAACAGTTCTCTAGCCCCCCTAAGGCTAGAACTTTGGCCAAGACTCCACATCAACTTGACATAAGCAAGCTCTGGATGCATGTCCTCGGCCCCAATAACTCCAGCATCCTGAATCTTTAAACCTGCATCGTAAACGTCCATATCCGTCCTTCCGTTGATACACTGAGAAGCCATAACTACTAGAGTGTCTTCTGCTAGCTCCTCGATTTTTTCAAGTATCTCTGCGTGATGCTGTGTTTTCTCATCGAATGCGTTAACCGGCATATGTCCTAGACCGGTTCCTTCAATAATTACACCGTTATAATCTTGTTCGATCAAGAAATCAATTTCTTTTGGTTTCATTCCTGGCCTGACTTTTAGAAAACCAACATTTGGATTTAGATCAAATGCGGTTTCATAGTCTTTTTCATTCTTCTCAAAGTTAGTCTGTATTTCCCTACTCTGGAAATCTATAATTCCTAATGGTTGGGCGTTGATCGGTTGGAAGGCGTTTCTGCGAGAAGTATGCATTTTCCTGGCCTTTGCAGCCGGTAAAATATTGCATTTGTTATCACTAGAAGTTGCATGCATACAGATTCCTATACCTTCGAAATCGGTTTTTGTAAGGAACTCGGTAGCACATATCATATTCATCGATGCATCGCTGGATGGTCTATCTGAGGAACGCTGTGATCCAACAAACAAAACACCGGTATCAATGTTCTGAACCATCAAACCAATTGCTGCACCGGTATAAGCCATGGTATCGGTTCCGTGACCGATAATTATTCCGTCATAATCGTCTTTTACATTATCAATTTCTTCTGCAATATCTTGCCAGTGGGCAGGTTCCATGTCTTCAGAAAGCATCTGTGCTATAACATCGGAATGAATATTACAGATCTCTGTAAGCTCAGGATACATCTCTATGAGATCTTCAGGGTCGAATGCAGGTTTGACACCCCCTTCTTCATAGCTTACTCGAGAAGCAATGGTTCCTCCGGTATGTAAAACTAGTATGTCCGGTTTCTCTTCATCGTGTTCAATTTTTACTTTCTCTGTCTTTTCAGTATCTTTTTTCTCAACTAGTTCCATATCTTCTGGCTTTAATCCAATATTATAACCGCTTTCAAGCTTCAGAACTACTGAGCCAGGGTTTCCGGATGAAGGCTTAGGCATCAATCTGCCTTCTCTACCGTTTATCTTAACAATATCGCCTACCTCAATATCTTCTGATTCCAGAAGCTCTGTGATTTGATCAGAATACATACAAAAACTGAGGGTAGTTTAAAACTTAATAATCAATTGGATTAGAGTTAAATTTGATTAAATCGACTTTGGCCGGCCAAAAATCGGATTAGCGGAAGTTCTGTACATCAATCTTTATAAAATCTGATCCGGTCGGTAGTCTAAAGTAAACGTCGTACGTAAAACCATATTCGGATGAAATTGTAGCTACTACCTCTCCTGTTCCTATGAATTTTCCTCTCTTTTCGACTTCTGTATAACCTGTGCCATAACTCGTAGCATCTATTTCATTAAGTTTAATTTTTATTTCGCCATCAAGTTGTTTGTTGGATTCTACAGGTTCCTTAAATTCATAGAGTACTAGTAATTCTGAGGTATTGATATCTTTCTGGTTGTTTTGGCTTCCGACATTTTTTATACATGTTTTTATGTGTTCATTCTCCATCATGTAGCAGGGAGTTCCGTTTACTGATGTATTAAACACAGAAACATCTGCATTTGAACTTAAGACTACATTTCCTGTTGTTCTTGTAGATTGAGGTGATATTACTGAAGCATCGGTCTTGAGTTCGTAAACAAGCGAGTTTGTACTATTGTCAAAATAGAGCTGTCCCTTATCGAAGTTTGTCCTAAGAGTTCTTGTCGATCCCTGTCCTTCTGATACTACTTCTTGTACGCTTGAATCAACCTGTATCATGAAATTTTGTGCTCTTTGTATTGAAGCCGCATCCTGCATGTTCTCAATTGCAGGAACTCCGACCGTCAAAGATCCTGAAATTGCTGTTACGGCTATACCGACATAAAGCGCCATAGTTGCTATTTCTGAGACACCTTTTGACATAATAAATGAGAATGCTTTATCCGGGCTTAAATTGTTATCTAAATTCTAAACTCAACTCAGCTCTGAATTTATCCAGATTTGGTTCTGAGCTGACATCTTCATTGAGCTAAAAAGCCGAGGGCTAGTTGCTGTAAAATTACGATCCACATTTTTTCCCGGGATTAAAACTCTGAAATCTGTTGAGCCTTCTGAAAAAGAATTTTCTATATACTGTTTGCTAGTCACAGTATTGTTTTTCCATCCTGTTTTGGAATTGTAAAGTCTAAGTTTTTCGGAAGAATCTTGGTAATTGATGAAAAGGCTTCTTCCTTTCTGAGGCATTACAACTAAATAACTTGCTTCAAACTTTATCCCTTTTGAAGCAGAGCTCCGATCTATAAAACGACTATAACTGTAAATGGAATTTCGGGCACTTCTTATTGAATAATTTTTCTCTAGTCCGCTATTCATTTTTTCTGGGGCTCCGTTGAAAACATTGTCGTAGAAATCTCTAACAGTATTCTGTTGTTGAATCTGTGATGTATCGGCTGTTGTCAAAAAAAGCAATACTACAAGGCTAGAGAATAGAACTGCCGATATCACGAATACTTGACCTTTAGGCTTACCAGCTAAGACCACAGTCTCACCTGTATCTCTTTGGTGCCATTACTTTCTACAATATAATTTGCTACTGATACTCGATCTTGATCGATTGTTTCTCTGTTAGAACTATAAGTTTGAAAGCTATAGTCCAAACTATTGGTGCCTGTGAAGTTGAGCCAACCCTTAGAAGAGGGGACTTGGATAATTTCATAACCTTGTTCCGAATAGTTTTGTAAAATTGTATCTCCATTAAAACTAATGTTTAGACTGCTAGAAGAGTCGATCCAAAGCTGGATTTCTGAGTAGTTTCCGTCGGTATCGATGTATCTTTCTTCAGATCCTGAAATTCTACCTGACGCTGATTCAACTTCAACAATATTGGCCGAATAGTTGTAGCCTTTGGGCACATAAGGTTTGATTTCTGATTCAATATTAGCAGCTACGAGGTTATTATTGAGTTTTCCTGTTTTATCTAAAGTCTCTAGGCCTGAAAGAACTTGCTGGCGGGGTTGTGTGTTTGATTCTTGTTGGAACTCTGGTACAACATTAAGCACAACGCCTAGAACAAGGGTCGATGCTAAAACAGCTTCTAAGGTTTGTACAAAACCCTTTCTATATTTTAAGGCCATAAAACCACCCGGTTCTGTATCTCCGAGAAAGAACCATTTCTGTGAATGAGTGTCGAAGATCTATCAGAGACAACAGCAGTAGTATACAAAGGTATTTTGCTTCCTCTTTTCAGTTTCGGACCGTACTTGAGAATGTAATCTTCAATTTCCCATGTTTTTTCTGGATTATCTGAACTGCCTGCAAACTTCAATCTGTAACCTGTAGAGCTATCTGAGTTTATACTGTAGACGCTTTTTCCGTCTCGAAGATTTATAGTCTGGTTATCAACCAGGTTTCCGTTCTCATCTAAAGACTCAAAGACTGCATCAACATATGTCTCAGACGGGATATTGGTTTTAACAGTTAACTCTCTCCAGTTTTGGAATGAGCCAGTTTGATTTTTTATAATATAATCTCCATTGAAAGTTCCATCTCGGCCATAGTGGTACAACTTTCTAACTTCTTCTTCAGAGAGAGAAGTTCTATAAATTCTTAATTCGTCTATATTTCCTTTCCACGGGCTTTCTGGACCTCCTGATCCCAAGGATATGTCTTGAGTGTTTGAATTTAGAGGTGTTATGTCACCTATATTTTTCTCACTTGTAATATTGCCGTTCCTAAATCCTCTGTATTTTCCTGTTTCGGGGTTATAGGTCACAGTTACGTGAGTCCATTCTCTGTAGTTGAGACCAGGATTAACTGAATATCTGTTGTTTTGAGAATCTTCAATTCTGGCCCCAATATTTCCGGCACCTTCTCCTTCATCTGCCCAGTAATAAGGAGCGTCTCCGAATGTTCCTTTCTGTATTATCCATGAATAGTCTCCTTTTTCATCCTGTCTGCTGTATACCCATGCAGATATGGTTAGGCCATCCTGAAATCCTTCTAGTTTATCAGAATCTGGAATTGAGACTGTATCATCAACGCCGTCCAAACTAATAGATTTTGTTCCAAAAATCCCGTTCTCATCAGTTGAGGCTCCATTCTTAGTTCCATCGTTATTGTTTCCTGAGTAATCTTTCACTGATTCTGAGTTTCCGTCCATTCTCCAATATCCTACTAGCGAATCTCCGGGCTTTCCGTTTCTGTACCCAAGTCCAAGATCGCCTGAGTTGCTTTTTCTGCCGGCAGAGGTCGAGTTGAAAGTTCCTTGATTCCATTCTGAAACCTGACTAACTAGTTTTTGGAGCCAAGATCCAAAACCAATATTGTAGCCAAACTCTTCGGTATTGAGATATTTCTCGAAACTGGTTTCTGGTTCAGAATTAAGCTGTTTTATTTTAGAGCTATATGGTGCAAAAAATTCTTGACTTACTCCAAGAACAATATAACCCTTGTCATAGGACCTAATGCGTTTTTTGCCTGCATTGTAATCAGAGTTATGCAGCCTAACTCTGATTCTTTTGGCATCAATTTCAACTTTAACAGTTGAGTCATCGGGCTTGCTGACAGTTGCTTCCAAATCTCCTAAGAATGTTATGCCATAATCGGAAGCAACTGTAAATCCTTTCGTTTCTCCTTTCGCCTTAATACCTGTCCCTGTAAGAGGTTTTTCTGTATCGTTTTCATACCAGTAAACTGTATCAAGACCTTCGAGATTAAAAGTCACATTTTCTGTCCGATTAGAAATTATTATTTCGCTTGAGTTATCATACACTCTGAGATTGCCTGAAAGAGTTTCGGCATAAATCCCTGATTCGGTTATTGAGCTATCGCCAGCACCTAGATCGGCATCAGGTTTCAAGAGTTCTTTATCACTAATTTTTAAAGAACTAAGACCTGTGCTATCAGTTCTGAGCTTGATAAGCGAGTTATTGATCCAACTGCTATCTACCTCAATATCGTTGTTATAACTAGCGTTAGATACTTTTTCTGTAAAATAAACTAGAGAACGGGTTTTATTACCCGAATCTGTGATAGCAACTATGTTGTTTTTTTCTATATCTAGTTGTGCAGGGATATTCCCTCCGCCAGAATATGGATAGGCATCTGATTTGAAATTATAAGTTCTATCTATGGGTATGTTGGATACTTTTACAGATCCTTTAGATATTAAAGGTATTTTATAGGCTTGAATTCCTGTTCTGCTCTCTAATTGTGCCTGTATTTCTAATGCTTTGGATTCTAAACTATTAGTTTGATCGGGGGCCATGTTTGTATTATTGAGAAACATTACGGCTGTAAGTGTGCTTATCAAGAAAAGCCCAAGTCCTACAGACCAGTCTATGTTAATGACTTGGCCTTTCTTCATCCTACCTCCTCTATTGTGGCCTTATTTTCATGAGTTTTAGTCACATTTATTTCATAGAAGCCAGTTGAGGTACTTATGTCTGAGATTATGTCGTTTCTATCCAATCGGACCTTAACGCTTGGTTTAACGATCTGTGCGAACCCAAAATTAGGGCTAATAGAGTTGACAAATTCTCGGTTAAGAATGGCATCTGATTTTTCATTAATACTATCTATATCGTCTTTAGTAAATGGTACAATAAATCCTCCAGATCCTGAACGAGTAATGCTGAAATGATTCTTAGAGTTTGAGAATGTCCTGCTAGCTTCAATGAAGCTGTTTGCAATAATTCCTGATACAAAAGTTTCCGAATCTGACTCTGAAATTAGATATGGGAAGGCTGCAGGCGGTGTGAAAGACTGGTTTCCGTTCACTTGTTCATCGTCAAAATAGACATCGTCAGAACTTGATAAATTAAACTCTATTTCAAGTGTGACATTTTCGGGCGCTCTGTATCGCCCATATACATTATAATTGTAGAAATCTGGTTCTGCAACATGCCCATTATGCCTATCTGAAACTGAGAAGAGAGCTGTTTCGTTGCCTATAGCAGGACCATCAGATATACGGGTTCGCATTCTACCTGTACAAACACTCCAGTAGTAGCTGTTTTGCTCTGAAAAATGAGCTGCCCTATCTTTGCTAGATAGATAAAAACCGGTAGTTGTATCGCACTGAGTTGAAATACTGGATTCAACAATACCTTTTACACATACTTTGTACTCAAAAATGTCTGGAGGACCGGGATTGCTCGTTGTCTTCGTTGGATCGGCCATTGATATAATTGGTTCGTACTTGAGATCACAGCTCTGAGAAATTTCAGATTTGAGTGTGTTGTTATCATTAGCTGCCACACTGGCAGGAATCACAAATAATATTATAGCGGTTATAAAGATTTTTCTCTTTAATGGCATAGACTCTACACCCTAATTGTATCTCGGGGGTTAAAATAGTCAAAGACAATTAAAACCACTATCATTAATTTGGTTTTATGATTGAATTGGCCTACAAAACAATTGGTAATATGAATAGAGAAAAAGCAATATTTTTGATTGCAGGAGTTGCATTTGGTCTGACAGCAGCTTTTCTGACAGGCCAAGTTCAGCACATATCTGAAGGCCAAGCATCACAGAAACTTATTTCCACTCTTGAAGCACAGTCAGGCCAACAACTGGAAGCTGTCAGCATCAAAAGCGAAAATGGACTCTATAAAATAGATTTATCAGATTCACAGAATCAGTTGTCTACCTATCATGTAACAAAAGACGGCAGAATGGCGACTAATGGTATGAGCGATCTTGATAGTCTTAGACAGACAATAGTGGCACAAAGACAGTTCGCAGGTTGTCTATCAGATAGAGGAGCGGTACTGTATGGTAATGCGTCACAGCAGGCAACAGTAACTCAGATACAAATACTTGGAGGACCTAACACGGCGTCATCAGTATATCAGGATGTCGGTAACGAAGGCGTTCTAGAACAAGCAGCTCAGATAGGTATTCAAAGAGTTCCAAGCCTTCACTATAATGGATCGATTTTGTCTGGCGTAAATCAAATAAGTCAGATCAGCCAGTTCACTGGATGCCAGTTGAGCACCCAGTGATCGGTCATCTTTTTATTCAGATAGCCAAATTTTGATATAGGCGCCTAAAACATGAAGAAATCTGCCGGAATGTTGATTACGCTATTGATGATCACAAGTCTAGCTTTAGCAGCTTCTCAGGAGCCAAGACACCCTCTTAGCCATATTAATCCGACAGATACGGACTTCAATATGTCAGGTTATCAGATTTTTAATTCTTCAAGCTTCGAGCTACAGGATGGATTAAACTTTTCCGGCAATTCCATTTATGACCAAGGCAATATTAGGCTGCTTCAATGGGATACGGACAACCGAGAATGGGATGTAAGAAACGCAGATTTTAATCTCAACTCTAACTCAATAATTAACCCTGGACTTCTATCTATGCAAGGAAACATAGATATGAACGGATTCAACATAACTGAGATCGATACACTAAGTTTCCTTACGGGTATGAGAATAAATGGTTCGATCAAAATGTCAGGAGGTAATATAGATCTTGACAATGGAAGTATCAAAGACGTCTACTCAATTAACGGCGGAGGTAACTCAGTAAACTTCTTGGATTCTATAGATATGAATGGTAATGTCATAAAAGATTCAAATGGAGACTTAGAGTTCGATACAAGAATTTACATACCAAACAACGAACTCGATATGGCCGGAAACAATATAGTTAATCCTGGGAACGTAGATGGAGTGGATCTAGACTTCCCTGGAAATGGACTTAGAATAGCTGGTTCAAGGTATGAAATAGTCCAGAATGGTATAGGAAATACTGAAATAAACAATTCTCAGGTTTTCACTTCACAAGGGCTTGATGTTTCAGGCGGCAACATAACCCGGGTCGATACACTACTATTTGAGGAAGGGGGTTCAATAGATGGCGATATCAGTATCAATGGATCAATTAATACATCTGGAAGCCTAGATCTAAACAACAACGATCTTAACGATGTCCGATCAATCGACGGCGGGAGCAATCCTATAAGATACGATAGCTCGATTAACTTGAATAATAATAACTTGATAGCGCCAAACCAGATACAGACCGGAGGACAAAACATTGAGATCCGTGATACAACAAATAATCTAAGTGTAGCGAGTTTTAATGAAGGCGGCAAAGTCGAAATATATAACGGAAATCTCGATCTACAGGGAAACAGTATTGTAGATACAACTGGCAGCAATACAGTAAATGTCGGTGACGGTTCTAACGATGAGATTGTTCTAGATTCGGGCAACGGAGTCTCAGTTCAAGGAGGGAACTTAGATATGAATCAAAACAACATTACGAATTTCTTTGAAAATGCATGTGAGGTAGGTGAAGCAATTGCAGGAGTGGATGATGATGGAGGCTATTACTGTGTAGATATTGCAGAGGAAGTCAGTGATGTTTATGTCAACCGTTCTGGTGATTCGATGACGGGAGATCTTGATATGCAAGGCAACGATATATATGATATACAAAGACAGGGCATAGGAACCGATACACCTCAAGAGAATCTAGATGTTGATGGTTCAGCTTCTATAGAGAATTCAGGGACTCGCATGGAAGTTGATTCAAGCGGAAATGTTGTGGTGACATTAGGCTCATGAAAAATAAACTTGTAATTCTAATTTGTCTGTTGCCAATGCTGACTGCTTTTGTCGCTGCCAACGACTATATTATACAGGATAGTAATCAGAACCCGCTTTTCGTAATTAATGAATCAGGCGAAAAACAGATTCAGAATGGCAATATTTTGTTAAATGGCAACTCAATAATCGATAATCAGGGACCTTTAACACTTGGTGGCGGAGATGTCGAGATTCCTAGAGGAGGTTTAATAGTAAATGATTCTGGAGGTTCAGACTCTCTGAAAGTTCGTTCTGATTACGGACAACTTAATTTGGTAGAAAGTGATGAAAACGATAAAACATGGAGATTTGAGGTGACAAATCAAGACTTTGCTTTTACTGAATCAGGGGTTGGCACTTATATTAGAGCCAATGCAGGAGGTCCAATTGACTTATCCAATGCCAACGTTAGAGTACTAGACGGAACTCTCAATATGAACGGTAATGAGATAAGAAATGTTGGATCTCTAGATTTAGGTTGGAACAATATTACTGATTATCCGACAGGCTGTGACACAAATGAGGCAGTTCAAGTCATTGGTGATACTCTTAGCTGTACTGATTTAAACCCTGGAGGAACCGTTGAAACCGGTGGAGGTTCCGAAGGTCAAGTCGCATTTTTTGTTGATGCAGAAAATGTTACTGGAAGCGACAATTTCTATTGGAACAACTCTGAAGTAGAACTTGGTATCGGAACAAACGATCCGACAGCAACATTGGATATCAATGGCCAGACCAACCTAAGATCCACACTATATATGAATGGGGAAAATATCAACAATCCAAATCTTGTAGACGGTGTTGATCTTGAAAACCCCGGTAATGCCATCTCTATCTCAGGCAATCAATACCAGATTGGTTCCGGAGCGATCGGAACTAATGAAATTGGCTCGAATGCGGTAGGCACAAACGAATTAGCCAATAATGCTATTACCAACACAGAACTGGATAATTCAGACAGTTTCAACGCTGCGGGATTGACTATTCAAGGAAATGCACAGGTTCGAGGCAATCTTGATGTATGGGGAAACGTTCAAAATACGGATATAGAAAACCTAAATATCAATGGGTCTCTGCTTCCTCCTTCTGGATATGATGCTACTTTTGATATCGGTTCTTCAAGCAGAAGATGGAGAGATGCCTATTTTTCAGGGATAGGACAGTTTGATTCAGGTCTAACAGTTTCATCCGGCACAGTAGATATTCCTTCGGGCGAAATCGACAACTCAGAACTCGCAAATGATGAGATAACAACATCTACAAATTCGGGTATAAACTCTGAAAGTGTTAACCTAGGCGGGGATCTAACAATTAACCATGCAGATACTTCCAGCCAAGGCAATATCGATAACTCCGGCGGTACAATTATCCAAGATCTCAGCTTTGATGGGTTCGGCCACGTTACCGGACAGAATAGCTATAACCTAGATAACAGATATTATACAGAGTCTGAATCAGACTCCAACTTTGTAGATGGAAGTGGAGATACAATGACAGGAGATTTGACTCTGGGAACTAACTCTTTAGTAGGTTCAGGCGGCAGCAGTATAGAATTTGGAGCAAATGATGATGAAGATATTGTATACAGAGTAAGTGATCCGGGCGAGTATGAAATCTATAGAGCGGGTACGAGGGTTGCGTATATTCAAGATAATTTGGTTATGGATAATGGTAACTTGAACATGGGAGGAAACTTAATCGCTAACTTCTTCGGCAACAATTGTCAGTCAGGAGAAGTAGTTGGAAGTGTTAACGCTGACGGAACGTATAACTGTCAATCTATTACTGGTACTGCTGATGATGTATATGTGAACCAAAACGGAGATACAATGACAGGAGATTTGAACATGCAAGGAAACAGTGTTCAAAACGTTGGGATTTTAAATGCTTCCACAATTCAAATAGATGGAAACGATATCGGAGGTCTGTTTGTTGATGAGTCGGGCGATTCAATGTCAGGAAATCTCAACATGCAGAACCATCATATCGACAATCTTGCCCATCTTGAACTTAATTCGGGTTCAGGGGCCGATATACGAGTTGATGGAACAGATGCGATAAGAATGGACGGAAACCAGAACGTAGAAATTCCAAATGGTGTTTTGAGTGTTAATTCGGACACTCGGTTGTCGAATATGAATGGTTATACGGGCTCAGGCCGGGACTCAGTATTAACAAATACAGAAGGTTCTAATCATCCTCAGTTCCGTCTTCTTGACGGAGGAAGTTTCTCAGATATGGGGTTCTTGATAAGATCAAGTACTGATGGCGGAAGCTCATGGACGGAGCAACTAAAAGTCCAAGGTGGAAATGTAGAGATTCCAAACGGCCAAGTTCAGTTGAGTTCTGCTAAGGTTACAGGTGTTGCAACCCCTACAAACGCTCAGGATGCGGCTAACAAGGATTATGTTGATAGTGCTCAGGATGCGGCTACTCAGACCTTGAGCGAAGTTCTAACAGAAGGAAATAGTGCAGGCAGTAACGGTATTGATATGAGCTACAACTCTATAGATAATGTTGGATCTTTGAATGTTTCTACCTCCGGTGACCAAATAGCTCGCTTCTCCAACACGGGAATAACGCTTAGCCAGCCCTTGAGCGTAGAAAGCTCTGGACCTCTTAGTGTTGGGAATGGGATTGATTTGACCGGTCCATCTTCGAATACAATTGAGTCTTATTCTACAATGTATTTACAGACCTCGAGCGGATCACCAAGTGATATAGTGCTTGATCCTACTGGAGAAGTCGGAGTAGCCACAAATTTGTCTGTTACAGGATATCTTGACATGCAGGACGGTCCAATAACTAATGTTGACTGGTCAAATAGTAATCAAGGTAGTGGAAGTAGCCTAAACGCAGATATGTTGGATGGGGTTGAACTTGCAAGTATCAACTGGGGAGATACTTCAATGGCTCAAAGCGATGTCAGTCTCTCTGATATTGGCGCTGCTGATACAGATTTAGATATGAATGAATATGACATTAGTGGTGTAGATCAGATTACAATACCGGACAATGGGGATTCTTCAGGAAAGAATCTTCTACAAATCGGAGATGATGTATACCTTACAGATATAGATTCTGGCAATACTTTAGGAATTCAGGGAATACAAGAAAATGCTGTTGGAAATATTAAATTGGGGAGTGCAGGACCGACCCTATCTGGAACAAGTAGTGGGAATCTTGATCTAAACGGCAATCTAAATGTTAATAATCAGTTAACGGTTGGATCCACAGTATGTAACACCGGCCAATATATAGATGGAGATGGGTCATGTACTTCAGTTACCGGAGAAACATCTGGAGAATATGTCAATGAGGCAGGAGACACTATGACGGGAGATCTGAATATGAATTCTAATTCACTTGTCAACGTCGGATCTAACAATATAGATATTGGTGATGGTCAAGGCAATATTGCTATGAATGGCCAGAGAATCCTTGAAAGTGGATTGATACAAGCTTCTGGAATAGGAGTTACTGATTCTCTCAGTACTGCAGAGACAGAAGTATCTGGAAACTCTATATATGTACAAGGAGATGTTTCCGTTGACGGAGATTTTGTGGGGGCTGGAGCTGACGTAGCAGAGAATATTAGAAATCAATCAAGGATGGAGTCTGGTACTGTTGTCAAGATCTCAGGCAACATGAGTGTAGATAAAACTGATGAAGCCAGAGACACAGCTGTAGCAGGCGTAGTATCAAGAGATCCAGCAATGGTTATGGCTAAGGAAAGAGATGGAGTTCCAATTGCAATGACGGGAACAGTGCCTGTAAAGTTCTCCAATGAAAATGGCGGTGTAAAACCAGGAGATATGTTAACGAGTGCTTCGATGGAAGGATATGCTATGAAATGTAAAGAAATTGTCAAATGCCAGGGATCTATAATCGGGAAGGCGATGCAGACCCAGATGGATACAGGAGAAGTCCAGATGCTAATTTCAAGAGGATAAGACTATGGAGAGAAAAACATGGTTCGTTATGACTTTTTTCTGGGCGTTAATGTTTGGAAGCTCTATAATTTATACAGTTCCAGAGCCTTCATGGAGCCAATCAGAGATAGCAAAAAATGTGGATCAACGTTTTATGGATCTTGAAATGGCAGGTCCGGAAATTAATCTTATCTACAGAAATTCAACCAACAGTGGAGTTATTTTGAGGACTATGGACGGAGAATCCAGTATTTTTGATTCTCTGAAAAACTTTCTCCAAAGGAAAAAATGGAAGAGTCCACAAATAATAGATGAGACTCCTGGTTCAGGATCATATCTTTCGGCAACAGAAATCAACGGAGAACTTATGGTGGCTTATCAAGATGCATCTATCGGACAGGAGAGTGTAGTCCTTGCCTCAAAAGATAAGTCTAATTGGTCGAAACAGATCATAGACGATGTAAATGATGGAGGAGTAAATGTTGGAATGTATACTTCTCTAACTTCATACCAGGGCAAACCAGTAACGATCTATCACTCGCCAACACAAGGACTGAAGTCTGCAATGAAACTAGACGGCCAATGGGATAGAGAAGTGGTAGCTGAGAAGATGGGATGGTTTACCGATTCTGCCTCATGTGGGCAAAAAGTTTTTGCAGCATATAGAGGCCGAAATTCAAACCAGCTAAGAATCTCGACGTTTGACGGTTCGTGGAGTACAGAACTAATCAACACCTCTGTAAAATCTTCTTTAAACATTGATCAGAAAGACTGTAGGCTGCATTTGTTATACTTAACTGAGGAAGATGAGATAGTTTACAGAAGTCCTGAAGGGGATGAAAATATACTTGCAGATTCAGCTTACTCTCGTGTTTCAATCGATACCTCACAGGGAATTCGTACATCATACTATGATTACGGTGAGGGTATGTTTTATGCAGAGAAAAATGGGGAAGGCTGGGAGAGAAAACAATTAACTAATTCTTCAAATACTGCACAGTACAACGATATTGCAGTTGATGGAGTTGGGAATGTGCATGTAATATTTGCACAAGATTCAGATATAATCCATGCAGAGAATAATTTGGGTAGAATAAGTAATATTGAAAAATTTTTGAACTACACTAGAATCTTTTTGGTGATTGTTTTACTGGTTCTGGTGGCAAACTTGTTTAGAAAAACTAGGATTCGAAAAGACGGTGTTGAATAGAGATGTCTAAACAAAAAACTAAACAAATATTAGAGAAAAGAACGGCTGAAATAGTTCTTACACTTGTACTAATAGCACTGATAGCTGCTTTTGTTGGAGCATCAGAAGTTTCAGATATTCTGGATTCTGGATCTTCTAACAACTTAGTTGCAGAATATAGATTTGACACAGGTGCAGGAGATACAGCATACGACACAGCAGGAGACAAAGATGGAGAAATTAACGGTGCTAAATGGTCTTCCGGAGTAGAAAGCAAAGCAATGCAATTTGATGGAGATGATGATTACGTTAAAATAGATAGCCCGGAGCCTGGAACAGAATTTACGATTTCGTTATGGATTAAGCCATATGAGGGTACCGGTTCAGGAATGATAGCAAATCCTGGTGATTCAGATTCGGATTTATGGTTTATTTATGATGGGTCAGATGAAAGACTTAGAGTTAAGGTTACAGATACTCCTAATGGGAATCAGCGAAATTTTTATTCTCCCACAGGTTCAGTTCCGACAGAAAAATGGAGTCATATTGCGCTCACGGTTGACGAGCATAATGATAAGATTGCATTTGATGTGGACGGTGAAAGAGTAACTGAGGTAACTGATTCCGATGAACATTTAGCCTGGAATTATGATGAATGGTTTATAGGCAAAAGATACCTAGATTCCACATATTTTAAAGGGGTTTTAGATAACTATAATGTCTACGATAGACCTCTAAACGCCTCTCAAGTCAAATCTCTATACAATTCAGGTTCATGGAAAGTTGGTACAAACACTGAAGAAGACGATCCTTCGAAAGTTCTGGACATAAGTTTCCAGCATCAGAACTCTTCGAATGTCCTGGATACTTCTGGCTATGACAATCACCTTGGTATAACCAATGGTGTTGGCCAGGAAAATGCAGTAAACTGTAAAGTTGGAAGCTGCTATAGTTTTGACGGCAACAACGGTTACCTTCCAATATCAGGATATAGTTATGAATCAGATAGGCTCTCAAATCTAACTGTTTCGGCTTGGATAAAAACAAATTCAGATGGCATAATTGCATCTTTTGACAGAAATCAATACTGGCGCTTTGAGATAGGAGGTAATGGAGGTAATCCGGGACATGTGGGTATGAGTTTTGATGGTGATGGAGGACAAGTAGATGGTTTTGGAAGCACCACACAAGTCGCAGATGGTAAATGGCATCACGTAGCATTTAGCTTTGGAGGCGGAGAAGCAAAGCTATTCGTAGATGGCCGAGAAGAAAATTCAACTACTTCAGGAACCACTTTAGGAACAGGAGGAACAAGATATGGTTTCATAGGTGTAGGTTCAGAAGCAGAGGTATTCGATGGTCCTCAAGGACCTAACACATACTTTGACGGCAGAATAGATGAATTCCAGATTTTCAATCGATCGTTGTCTCAACAGGAAATTATTGATAATGCGGAAGGTCTTTCTTCTGGTGGCAAGATGCTGTATATGCGTTTTGATCGCAGAGGGGGCGATAAGATTCATGATTATTCTGGAGAAGGCAATCACGGTGATTTGTTGTGGAATGAAAGTTGGGGGCCCAAATCAACATTAGGAGTCTCTGGGAATGCTCTAGAATTTGATGGATATGATGACCGTGTTGAACCTGCTATGAATAGTGTTAGTGAAAAACCTGGTCGTTTAACTGTTTCAGCATGGTATAAGACAGATGGCGATTTTAATGATGATTCTTTAGTCTCAGATGAGATAACAACTCCTGATGAAGGTTTTGGATTAAGACCTGGTTCATTCAGAGTTGGTAGAGGGAATGGAAATGGAATGGTTTCGGCTAGTGGTTCTCTAGAAACAGGAGCATGGACTCATGTACTCGGAACATACGATAATTCAACAGTCAAGTTTTACAAGAACGGCAAATTATTAGATCAAACCTCTTTCGAAGGTCCTTACTATAAATCGCTTCGACAGCTAGTCATAGGTTATAATGCTTGGAGAAACTCAAATTTCGATGCCGGATATGGCTGGAAGGGTGAAATCGATGAAGTTGAAATATATCCTTACGCGGTTTCAGAACAAAAAGCGGAAAATATATACTCTCGAGGCAAATCACAAATTAGTTTTTCAAGTGATTCAAAACCTAATACTGATTTAGAGGAGGATCTGATTTTGTCTCAGACTTTTGATCGCATTGAGACCTGCGATCAGGCTGATACAGTCACCTGTCCTTCAGGTTTGAATGGAGAGGTTGCAGTAGACGATTCTGGAATGGCAAATCACGGAGAACTTGTTAATGGTCCGGCTGAGGAAGGCGCTGGACGATGTAAGGTGGGTGGTTGTCTAAGCTTTGATGGAGTTGACGACTATATTAATATAGGAGATCAGAGTGGAACTAGTATAAGTGATCCTTCTTTATCTGGTGCTGTTAGTTTTTCTGCTTGGGTTCAGCCCGAAGGAGGAGATTATATTATATCTTCTGGAGCACAGACAAGTTCCAGAGGAATTTCTTTCGTGAATAGAGATCCTGCTGTTATTGAATTAGATAATGGTTCTAAACTCTGGAGGTGTGAGCCATCAAAGCTGGAACAGAACAAATGGACACATGTCTCATCCGTGTGGAATGGAAGTACTTTAGAGGTTTATTACAATGGAAAATTAGTTTGTACAGATAATTCTCCGTCAGACAGCTCGGTATCAGATACTGAGACACTATTAACAATAGGATCTCCCAATAACGATCTAGGAAATTATTTATTTGATGGATCTGTTGATCAAATCAGAATATACAACAGTTCTCTTTCTAAAAAACAAGTCTGGAAACTTTACACAAAAGGACGTGATCGTTCTTCAGAAGGCGATATGGGTGGTCCTGTTGCTCATTGGCGAACAAGTCAGCCTGGTGAAATTCTTCCAGATATAGCAGGTGAAAATGATGGAAGGTTTAATACTAACTTGCTTGACAATTCTGGTTTTGAATCAGGTGAAGATGGGACAGGAAACATGCATAGGATACGAACAAATTATGCAGGCAACTCTGAAGTAAATCAAGAAGAGTCTAAAAGTGGATATTACGGCGGTAAACATGTCAAAACAGGTGAAGATGATCAGTGGTCGGCAGTTGAATGGGATCTCACACAGCTGGAATCAGGTAAGAAATATGACTTCGGAGCATGGTACAAATGTACAGGAACTGTTAGTTCGGATTTATCGGTAGGTATTGCAAATAGTACAGGGTGGGACAGAGTAGATAGAATAGATTTAGGATCTTATACTTGTGATAATAAATGGCGCTTTGTTTCAGGTGAATCTTCTTCTCTTCCTTCCGGGATACAGGATACTAACAGAGTAAGGTTTAGATGGGATTATTCAACTAATTCTGGCACTATGTATGTCGATGATATGTATCTTAGAGAGGATGATGCTGACTGGGGTTATAATTCAAATGGAGAAACAGTCATGGAGTTCGATGGTGAAGGCGACTTTGTTCAGCTACAAACTCCTGTGACTTTGAACAAAGAGGCATCAACGATCGCATGGCGTATGAACCCTTCTAGCACGTCAAGCACCGGTCTTTTCACAGATAGTACTTCTAATGTAGACAATCATATTGAGGTTAGGACAAATAAGATATTTGCAGAGACACAGATCAATTGCAACAATTTTGATTTTAACCAATATCGAAAGAAAACCGGCTGGAATAGTTATGCCATAGTATTCGATGATAATAGAGCTTATTTGTATGAAAACGGAGAACTTCTAGGCGAAGCTACCAATTATGGCAATGATGGTTGTAGCGGCAGTAGTGCAAATGGTTTGCTCGAAGATATGTCGTTTGAATACATAGGCAGTAAGACTGGTTATAATCCGGGTTTCAACGGACAGATTGATGATGTCCGTGTCTATCCATATTCTCTCGATCAGGAGAACCTCAAACAAGTAATGAATAATGGCGGTTTAAGCGTTGGTTGAAGCTTATTTTTTCTAACAATGTTTTAAATCACAAATAGTAACTTCGATTATGGGAGAAGATGAGGAAGACGGTATAGAATATGAATTTGAACGCCTTGCTTCTTCCAAAAAATCCTATAGGGAAAATGTTCAGAAAATAAGCCATGGCTTGGCTGAGGATATTGAGAGTAACTCTAAATCTTTATCTGTGTTGATAGGAGCTTTAGGGCTTATGATTTTGGCTTTTGTTTTCTATGGTATAGAATTATATGATTTTTCACAATCGTCCCAACTTTCAGATCGGGAGATTGAAGGCGAAATAACTAATGTTACTTTAACTGATAGATATGCAGAGCCTTTTCGTCCAACTATAGCCCGCGAAGACGGTATAAGATTTCTGAACAATGGCAGCCGCAGTTTCAATCTTAGCTTTGATAGAGACATAGAAAGCTTTGTGTTAGAGCCAGGAGCCCAAAAAACTGTAGATATAAGCTCTATAACTCACTATAGGATTGAACCTGTAAGTGAGGGAAGAATGATCAAAGCAGGAGTTTATGTAGAGTAAAACTGCTTTTTGCTATTGGTTGATACAAAGTCTATTTTCAGTACTATTTTTATGGAGTCTATCATAATTGTTGAGTGTGAGCGATAAGGAAATCCGGAGTTGGTTGCACAAAAAGCTTGATGAAGGAGTAGAACCTGAAAGACTGAGAAAGATTCTTCGAAAAAAAGGTTATGATCCTGACATTGTCAATAATATATCGAAGAACAAAAAGAAGCATAGAGATAGTTCGGATCAAGAAAATAAGGATTTAATCCATGATTTAGGCAGTGAGATCGATGAAAAGGGAAATGTTGAGGATAAATTTTTAGACTCTGCCGCTATTACAGAAAGTACAGAAAGACCTGGTCAACAAACTAATCAAGGCAAGTCCTCTCAGGGTACAAAATTTGATTTTAGAAAAGAAGCCGAACATTTAGAGCAGATCGCAGCAAATTTGAAGGAAAATGCTAAAAATGCTAGATCTGGATGGAGGCATGGAGCTAAAATAATGGCTTTGTCCGCGTTTTTGATATTAGGCGCTATTTTCGCTAACTCGACCTTGGCTCAACAACATGTTCAAGACTTCGCAGATCATATAGAAAACTCTAATGTCGGAGAATCGGAAAATCAGAAAGCCGAATCAAATAGTTTACAGACTAATGAGACAACTATGGTGACACTCGAAAACGGTTTTGCAAAACCGTCTAGACCCACTGTGTCTCCAGGAGATAAAGCGGTATTTGTAAACAAACATAACCACAGTTTAAGGTTAGAATTTGAGAGCTCTAGAAAGGGGTTCAATCTTGGTTCAAGGAAGACTAAAGCAGTTGAATTTAGTTCAATTGATTATTATACAGCAATACTTGATGATCAGAAAGAAACTGAGATAAAAGGCTCAATAAATGTCCAATAAAGTTCTCAGACTATTCTCTAATAATGTTGAGAGAAAAACAGGTTTAAACCAGCAGAATCAAGTTATTTCTAGGTATAGATAATCTTGAAAAAAACCTACAGTAGATTAATTACAACCATATTTTCAATATTCTTAGTTGTATCTCTAGCTAGCGCTACAGACTTACAGAACATCGAGTCAGTTACCCCACAAGGAACTCAAGACATTTTTGTTAATGGCACCCTAAATTTGAATAACAATAATCCTATACTAAATCCAACACAAGTTGATGGAGTAGATCTGGATAACCCTGGAAACGGCATAATTATTAATGGAGATCAATATGCTATTGGATCCAACTCAATTGCAGTAAATGAACTGAACACGGGAGATGTAGATGGGCGTTATGTTAACAGAGCAGGAGACTCAATGACTGGAAACTTGAAAATTAGCGGAAACTCAGAAGTAGGTAATGTTGATATAGGAGATGTAACTGCTAGCGGAATTACAGACTCTGAGGCTGCAGGAATTCTGACTTCTTGGGATACAGATCAAGCATTTTTTGGTCTTAGAGATTATGGAGATGATAGGAAAGATGTGGTTATTGCAAATGAACAGTCTGCCGATAATATACGGTTCCAGGTTTCAGGCAACGATAGAATGGTTATCTACGGTGATGGTGAGGTTGATATTAATAGCGGTAATCTTGATATTAATAGTAATGATATCTCCAGTGTTGGAAGCTTGCAGGTTGATAGTATTGATTTAACCGGAGGGTTTGGTACTGGTGGTATAGACATGAGTAATGAAGCTCTTTACAACTTAGATTCTTTCAGTATCAGTGATCCTGGTCTTGATGGAGCTATTGAATGGAGTGGTTCATCAGCTGCTATATATTCAGCTCCTTTAGATGATTCAAATTCGGATGGATATCTTCAATTGGTAAATGATGGAGGCATAGCATTTGAACCATCTTCCGATGGTACAACAGCAGCTACATTTACAACAAACAACAATCTAGATATGAGAGACAACAGAGTTGAGTTCAGTAATACTCATATAACGGAAACAAGCACCGATGATTTTCTAATACAGGGTAGAGATCCAGATCAACAGCTAGAACTCACTGATGGTGGATCTCTCATTTATCGAGAATACTATGATTCAGAGAATATATTTGAACTTGATTCGGGTAGCTCTAGCGATGCAGCAGTTAGAATAGGTGAACAAGGAGGTAATGTGCCTTTGGATATGAACAATAATGATATTAGGAATGTTGCTAGCTTTAGAGATCGAAGCACAGTTTTCCAAGAAGGATTAATTGTTGACCGTAATGGCGTAGGTTTAGATAGCAGTAACAGTATTGAGTCTAATGGTGGATGGTTAGGTCTGGATTCTAGCAGCGGAGGGAACGGCGTCTTGGTTGGATACTACAACGCTCCTGAAGTAAGGCTTGGAGGTGGGGGTTCTGGAGGAGTCAATCTTTACGATAATCTTGATGCTAGAGGTTTTAGCCTAAAAAATGGAGCAGTTTGTCCTGATGGTAACTGCGATAAAAATAATTATGAAACATTTGACGCTGATGGAATAGGAGTCAGTAACATCCATGACGGTTCTGGAGGAGAAATTGATATTCAAAGCCAGATTAACTTTAATGGTAACAATGTAAAGAACCTAGACTTTGGAAGCGCATCAGATCTTGACACCTCAGGAAATGTGGTTTCAAGCGCTATAGGGATAAATGAAGTACAGGATGAAATAGCGGATTCCAAAAATAGCGCTAATTTAGGAGATCCAGCAGGATGGTATAGAATTGCGTCAAATGGTCCAGTAGCCGATGGAGGAAATGGTGGCGATAGAGCATCAGCCAAATTTATAGTAGAGGACACTCAAGGTGGTGAACATTCTACAACTGTTTTTGAAGCAAATGTAAATTACAATGGAGAACCTACCTTAACGCTAACCAGTAGATCGGCTTATGGCGGTAATGGCTTAATTGAGAGGGTTAGGCTGGTGCATGGCCAAACCTATGAAGGAACTGCAGTAGAGATATATGTCGATGGTGAGGGAGCCTCAGGTAATGTTGAGTATCAAATATATAATGATGTTCAAGATTCAGGATGGAGTCCAGTTGATTGGAATTCTGGAAGTGTTCCTTCAGGATTCTCAACAACTGTGCTGGATCTGACAACTAAACCTGTGATGGCTACAGCAGCTAACGGCGGAACCAATGACTTTGAAGTCAGAAGAGATGGGTCAGTAAGTACAAAAGGAGACCTTGATATCTCTGGACAGCTCGCCGTAGGGAGCACAGAATGTTCTGCTAGTCAGGTGATTCTCGGAGATGGTTCCTGCGGTACAGCTGGCTCCCCGCACAATAAGGATCTTGTTGCAGGTGACGGTCTTTTAGGAGGAGCAAACGACGTACTTGTAGGAAGTGATTCCGATGTTACTGTAAGTTTGAACGCTAATGACCTAGATTCAAATGGCAATATTATCGATTTCAGTGCTGCTACTGATTTGAATAGCAACGGCGATGTAGTAGCTGATCACATCAATTTGAATAACATAGAATCTGTAAGCGATGGCCAGATTGGCCGTGATAACAGTATTGGTTACCTAGGAAACTGGGGCGGAAATGGAAACGCCGTACTATGGGACTCATATAATGTTCAAGCAGGAAATGCAATAACTATCAGTGGAGGAACAGGCGACGAATCTAATCCACAGATAGCAGTAACTAGTGGGAGCATAGGCGACAACGAAATAGCAGATAACACAATAGATAACAGTGAGGTACAAAATGGTGCAGACTTCACGTTTAACGGAGTTACTGCCAACTCGGACGTTACTATAAATGGAGATACTGACACAAGTTCCGGCTCAGCACCTCTAAATGTAAATGAAAACGGCGGAGAAACTCTACGCCTAGGAGGAAATGAGATTGATAGCGTAAATGATGCGCTCCATCTTCAAAACAATGCTGGAGGAGATGTTAGAATAAGATCGGATCTGGATATGGGAGGCAACAACATAAATAATATTGGCGGATTAGGAGATTGTGGTAGCACTCAGGTTCTTTACGGCGATGGTAGCTGCGGTCAACCAGCATCAAACCCTACTCTTTCCGATGTTGTCGGAAATGGTAACAGTATAAACAGCGGACAAACAATAGATGCCTCTAATGGGGCATTCAGACTGCCGGTGGGTGAAGATGCTTACTAAATTTAGGTGCGATGCATTAATGAATAACAAGAAAAGTACGTTTGTAGTACTTATGCTAGTGATTTTCATAGGTCTTGGAGCTTTAATTTCAAATTCTATAGTTATTGAAAACGATTCTAGAAGCGCTGACAAAACCAATTTAACATCGGAGAACCAGTCAGAGAATACTGAAGGTCGAGAAGTCGTTATAGGTCCAAGCGGTGGAGCTGGCGGTCCAATCAATCAGTCTGTATCTCCAAATATATCGGAGGATAGATCAAATTGATAAAATATTTCGATAAAAACGCCGCCCGGATAAATCTAATTAAGTTTTCAGCTATTTTTGCGTTAGTGGTTTTTTCTCCTATAGATGTTTCTGCCGGACCTAGCGCCTGTGGCAATATAGATAACCAATATTATAGCGGAGAAGACTCTACCTTTACGTGCGGTAATGGTTACGATGTCAGCAGTGAATTCGAGTTTACAGATCCTAAGGGGAGATCTTGTACTTACTTTCCGACAGTCGATTATTCAATTGCTCGCGCTAAGTTAACTAGCAGTGATGCTGATACATACAGGCTCTATCTAAAAGAAAAACCTCATGAGTGGGATGGTGACTGGGCTGATATTGATTTTCAGTGTAGTTACGGGGGCTGTGATAGTTATGATAGGATGTGGAGTGGATCTGGTACGCATGATATAGATATTAATAATGAATCTGATGGAGGGATCAAAAGCCAATACTGGATGGCATATTTCCAAGACAGCACTGGCAATGGATGTGCCAGGTGGGATGGTGAAGCTTTTAATGAGTATAGTCACGTGAATTTTCATCCCGAGGTTTCTGGTCCTAGTCCTTCTAATGGTGGAAACAATGTGGGTGTTTCCCCAGATCTTCAAGTAGATGTTAGCGATGCTGAAGGAGATGATACGGATGTCGAATTTTATAATGCAAGTGGCGATTCCAGTTTAGGTATAGATAACTGGATTCCTGATGGGGGTACTGCTAGTGAAACATGGTTTGATGTTGATGAGTATTCAACCGAGTATTCTTGGTATGTTAGATGGGATCAAAATGATGGTCATACAGAACAATCTAACACCTACTCATTCACTACAGAGGCGAATGCTGCATTCTCTTATGGTCCTTCTTTTCCTGTAGGTGGTACTTTAATTAATTTTGATGCGTCTGGAACTAGCAATGGTGATGGTATCTCTAGTTATGAATGGGATTGGGATGATGATGGGACTTACGAAGCATCCGGAATTAGCGCTAGTCATTCTTATTCTTCAAAAGGAGACCAAACTGTTACGTTGAAAGTTACGGATACATATGGTCAGACAGATACGGTGACAAAAACAGTTTCTGTGGGCGAGCAAACCAATAATGATGCAACACAGGGATCTATTTGGATCGAAGATGAAACTCTTCATTGGGTGAATGGAAATACTGAGTACTGGATTAGAGGCGACCCAAACAAAATTGCAGAAGCAGGGTTGGCCTCAGACCTTCTTGATGCTACTTCTTCGGCAGTATCTTTCCAATCATCTTTCTCAGAAACACCTTATGTTTTCGCTACTACTCAGACGACATCTGGAAGCCAAAATCCATCTCAAGCACATACTTGGTCTGTTGATAAATCAGGTTTTACAACTCAACATTGTGAATATGAAGCACCAGATGGGTGTGATACTCATTCAGCCGAAACTAATGGATGGTCTGCAATTAATCCTTCAAAAATAAGAGATATAGCGGGTATGGATGCAGGAACTGTAAGCATACAAGACAGCAATACTGTTTCAGTTTCATACAACAAAAATTTCGATAACACGCCAATTATATTTACACAAGTCCAGACAAAAAATGGAAACGATAATTCTAGGACATCAAGGGTTGGAAATAGAGATACTAACGGATTCGATATACGTTTCTGTGAACAAGAGAGCACAGATGGATGTGACTCTCATCCTTCGGAAACTATATCTTGGTGGGCTATTGATCCTATTGTTGCTGATAAAGGAGATGCATTCGACTGGGGTACAACCACACAAGAAGATTCAAATTGGAATTCAATTAGTTTTTCACAGAGCTATAGTTCAACGCCAGTGATGATAGGAACTCTACAGACTCTGAGCGGCCAAGACGCCCATTATATTGAAGCGAACAATGTAGGTACTAGTGGGGGAGATATACGTTTCTGTGAATCTGATGGTGCTGATGACTGTGATACTCACGCTTCAAGAGAACTTGGTTGGCTTTCAATGTCACAAAACATAGTTGAACGAGACTCAGGGGCATCTACAAGCGGTCCTACTGGATCAGCGTGGATTGAAGGAGATTCACTTCACTGGATAGATGAAACAGGCGTTGAAAGAAGTCATGCTGGGACAGACACAGCCCAAAATCCTTCTAGTGGATCTCCTGGCAATTTCTGGATTGATACAGGATTGAATTACATCGATGCTAGCGGTAATGAGAGGAAAACTGGAGAGATTCCAACTGGTTCAACTCAAGAAATCTACGGTGATGGCATAGATGGAAGTATTACCAGGACAAGTAGTGGGACAGAAAGTGGGGGTGCTCTATACAACAGATTATACTATTGAAAGCGGTGTTACCAGAACAGTTAGTGGCACAACTATAATCCATGCTCAAAACAAGATTACAATCGACGGTACTTTGGATGCGACAGGAGCAGGGGCTTCTGGAGGTCCAGCAGGAACACAGATGAACGGTGTTAACGGTGAAGACGGATTTAATGGAGCTGCTGGTCTATACGTAAGCAACGGCGGTTCGGGCGGACAAAAAGACACAGGTACTGATAGTGATGGAGCACCTGGAAGTATATATGGTGGGGCTGGAGCAGCCGGATGGGGAGCATGTAATGGAGGAGAATACGGCGGTTCTGGGGGTAAAGGCGGAGGAGCTACGTCTTCTGTGCCTGCAGAAACTGACACTACCTCGGTCAGTGGAGATACAGCTCTTAACCAGAGAACTGGTTGGTCAGAGCTATATGATCTTCCATCTAACGTAGCTGCTGGCGGTGGAGGCGGAGCTAAAGGTGGAGACTCAGAGGGAGGAACAAACGGTAAAGACGGTGGTGCTGGGGGTGCTGGTGCTGGTATGATAATTCTAGTGGCGCCAGAAATAGAGATAAACGGTCAGGTGCTCGCAGAAGGAGAGGACGGAGAAGACGGTGTTGGAGCAGAAGATGGAAGCACTTGTGGTACTGGTGGTGGAGGAGGTTCAGGAGGTGGAGGTGCTGGAGGCCTAATATACCTAGTCAACGAGAACCTGTATGAGAGCGGCACCGTATCTGTTGCAGGCGGCGCAGGTGGTTTGACACCTCAGAACAGTGGTTGGGCTCACAATGGTGGGGATGGAGCTAACGGAAGAGCTGGCGAAGTATATAGAATAGATGTAGGAGTATCACCTTTGTTTTCTAATGCAGATAGTTGGGAGGTTGTTGGGGGAGAACCTGTTATTGATGAATCTCAATGAACGATTGAAAATCTTCAAAGTTCTAATACTGGAAACGATAATAGGGTTTTATTCACTTACTCTGATTCAACAAATACATTCCGGTTAGAATATGAACAAACTTCAGCTCCTCCAAGCCAAGGCACTCTTGATAGATATCATTCGATAGCTGATATCAGAAGGGATGATGGGAATACTTTGTTCGATGTAAACGTTGTTGGAAATAATGATATCCATGTCTATGATCCCGTTGGTACGGTTCAGGATTTTAACGATAAACGCGATAAAACTTATAATACAGGGATTTCAGCTAGTGGAACTCATGTAATTGAGTGGTCATGGGATGGCTCTGCATGGAATCTTGATATTGATGATGGTGCCTATACCCGTACAATGGATGGTATGAATGAACCTCTTGATCAAATTGACTTAGGAAGTCAAGGCACGAGCGATACTTATTTGGGTGGCACTCACACGTTTAATATTGAAGATTGATTGTTGAGTTAAAAACTTTGAAAATATTAAACAAACCTTCTCTGGTTTGGAAAAATCAATTTTGTTACTGTAATTAATAGTTCTATGTTTGATTAAATGTATTTATCTCAGGAAAGATAGAGATATAGTTCTACTTAGATTCCATGCTGATCTGAAGTTTATCCGCTTTTAGACCTGTATTTTTTATTGATAGTTCGGACCTCCATCTAATCTTTTCGTTAAAACCCTGAAGTTGATGTGGTGATACGTAACGTACTTTTATTTTGGGATCTTGGTTTTGCTCAAAGCCAAAGCTAGGGCTTATTCTGTTCAAAAATGTATTCTCTATGATAGAGTTTTTCTTATCCTGTACTTCTGTTATACCTCCTTTAGTAAAGGGCAGTAAGAAAGTGCCTGAATCGGCCGTTTGGGTTAAAGATAAAATAGAGTTTTCAGGTCTTGCAATTCGGATTACTGACCCATATCCAACTATACCTTTAGGTTGTTCTTCGATTATATAACCATAATTTATTGGAGAACTAATTGAATCTGAAACTGGTATTTCTCCATCTTCTGTATAAGTATTCCCTGAAATCCCTGAAAGTTCTAGTGTGACATTTTGAGGTTTTCTTTGTGTTATACAAAGACTCATATCGTAAGTGGTATCTGTATAGCTGGGAGATGCTACATTTGTATTATTTTCTGATGTAACTGATAGTGCTTTAACTTCATTTGATCTACAGGAATCTCTTACGGCCGATCCTAGGTTCTGAGCGCATAGCTGGTAGGTGTATTCTTCTTCGTACATGGATATACGAGAATTGTTTAAATCATACATCGATAGTATAAAATTTTCATTGGACCGACAGCTTTCTCTAATTTCGAAGTAACTAACTTGGTCTGCACAGACCAAGTTTTCCGAATAATTTGGACCTCCTATGGTTCCTCCGGAGGTATTGTTTAAGCTAACCATCGGTTCTGAATTGGTACAACTGTTTCTAACCGAAAAGTCTAGAGCCAAACCAGAAAATGCCATAAATAACAAAAATACAACTCCGGCGATTTTACGATAAGCCATATATTAAGTTAAGACATTCTGAGAATAAAAAACTGCTTTTTAAAGACTACCTAGTTTTGTGTCTATATTTTCATGAAATAACTTTGTAATTCTTTGTATGAAATTTTGAGAGAACAGTCTTTGGAGATTAACCGGTTTTTGGAGCCTCTGTGATATAGGGATAATAAGGTTGGCTAAATATTTAAACAATCATTCAAAGTATTTTGATATGGCAAAGTGCAATATTTGTGAAAAGGAATTTGATTCGGATAGAGGTCTTCACATTCATCAGTCTCAGGTACATACTGAGGATGAAGAAAGTACAGATCCGGAAGAACAGAGTACGGAAAATCAAGAACCAGTAAATTATGATAATGGAAGTTTTAGCTTCCAGCTTTCCGCAACTCATGCGCTTTTAGGTGTTTTTCTGATAGGTATGGTCACAGGAGGTTTTGGCCACACAGTTTTGGACAACAGTGTTTTAACAGATAATTCTCAGAATCTAGAGCCTGATACAGATACTAATCCACAGCCGTCTGGATCACAAGACGATGGTCAGCCTACAGGAGGAGCTGAAACTGAGACGGTTAGCATTGAGGATATAACTTCAGAAGGCGAACCGGTTCTTGGAGACTCTGATGCTCCTGTTACAATATTTTTGTATGAAGACTATCAGTGTCCTTTCTGCCAGCAGTTTGAACAGGGTGCGGTTCCACAGATAGTTAGTAACTATGTTGATTCCGGACAGGTCAAGTTAGTTTGGAAGGATCTACCCCTTCCACAGATTGGTCATGAATGGGCTGAACCAGCTGCAGCAGCCATGGAATGTGTATACAGAGAAGGCGGAAACGATGCTTTCTGGAACGTTAAGGACCAAGTGTTCAATAACCAAGGATCTATTAGCTTGAACAACGTAGAGGATCAGATCAAAAGTTATGCCTCACAAGAAGGAGTATCGAGCTCAGCAGTTCAAAGCTGTATAGACAATGATAATCCGATGGAAGAAGTAAACGGTGACACACAGGAAGCATCTCAGGTCGGAGCAAATGGAACACCGACTTCAATAATCGGTGGAGAGAAAGTTGTAGGAGCACAGCCTTTCGATCAGATTCAACCTGTAATTGAGAGACAGCTCAACGGCTAACCTCGTTACATTTTCTTTCTTCTTTTTGTTTTATTGATATCTCAAATAGATCGGTGCTTATACTTCTTTTATAAAACTCCACTTTTGTTCTATCATTATGAAGAGTGAAAAACACTATGAAAGTACACACACTAGGCGGCTATGAAGAAGTAGGCCGCAACATGACCGCTGTTGAAGTCCACGGCGAGACTGTAATATTTGATATGGGCTTTGAAATGGAAGCAGTCATCGGCGCTGACGGAGAAGTCGACCAGATGACAACAAATGAAACACTTAAAACCGGAGCTATTCCGCTCGATAAATCAATTATGGACAAAGACGTGTCTGCGATTGTAATTGGACACGGACACCTTGACCACGTTGGAGCAATTCCAAAACTGGCAGGAGCTTACGATTGTCCGATTGTCTGTACAGCTTACACAAAAAAGATTATCGAAAGAAATCTTGAGAACGATCGAAAGAACATCGACAACGATGTAATAGCTGTTGAGAAAAACGAAGACTACAAGATTTCTGATAATCTAGATCTTGAGTTTATGCACGTCAACCACTCGATTCCTGGAGCAACACTTTCACTTCTGAAAACACCGGAAGGAAACGTTGTATACGGAAACGACATGAAAATTGATTATTCTCCAGTTATTGAGAAAACTACAGATGTAGAAAGACTCAAGAAGGCAGGAGAAAACGGAGTTGAACTGATGATTCCAGGAACAACAAGGGTAGATGCACCTGGAAGATGTAGATCTGAAAAATCTGTTGAAGTTGAACTCAACGACGTAATAGATTCATGTTATGCAAACGGAGGAGCAGTTGTTCTAACAACATTCTCATCCCAGATTTCACGGCTGAACTCAATCATCGAAGCTAACGATGGACGCAGAAAGATTGCATTTGTCGGAAGATCTCTGAAAGAGTACACAAAATCTGCTGAAGAGTTAGATCTAATTGATCTTTCAGATGTTGAAGTAGTTTCTTACTTCGATGAATGCTCTGACCTGATGAACAAGGTTTCAAACGAAAGAGAACAGTGGCTTGTAATCGCTACAGGTAATCAGGGAGAGCCAGGAGCACAGATGGATAAACTTGCATCCGGGACATACCCATTCGATTTCAGAGAAGGAGATCACGTAATCTTCTCCTCACAGGTAATTCCTACACCGCTTACACGCGCAAATAGGTACACGCTTGAGAAAAAGCTCAAAGAACAGGGAGTCCGCCTCTACAAGGAGATCCATACATCTGGACACGCAATGAAAGAAGACCACAGAGACTTCATCAATCTCTTGCAGCCGAACAACATTGTTCCAAGCCACGGACATATCCAGAAACTTGGAAGTTATGTGGAGCTAGCAAGAGAAGAAGGTTATACGCTTGAGGAAGACGTTTTCATTGGAGAAAACGGTAGAGAAATCGAGATCAACAAGTAAAGATCTCTTCCTCTCTTTTTTCTTTTATTTTTCAATAAAAACTGTAACTCTGATTTTTTACTCTGTTAGATAATTGAAAGATTTAATTCTGTAAAACTAATAGTCAGATTATGATTCTACTTTTACCTAATCAATTATTTCCTAAAGATTTTTTACCTGAGAAAGAAGTTACATTGGTTGAACACACTAAATTCTTTGATTCTAACTTCCATAAGCAAAAATTGATTCTTCATAAAGCCTCTATGAATGTATATAGAGACAAACACGATACAGGTTATCTAGAACTTGAGGAAGATTATTCAAACTTGTTTGAAAAACATGATGAAATCAAGGTTTTTGATCCAGTTGATCATGAAATTCTGGAAGAGTTCGAAGACTTAGCTGAAAGAAATAACTGTAATTTGATTGTTCTGGAGTCACCGTTGTTTATGGCTTCAAGGAAGTTTAACAGAGACTATTTTGAGGACAACAGGATTTTTCAACTCGATTATTATAAGGAGATGAGGAAAAAACATGATGTTTTAGTAGAAGATGGAAAACCTATAGGAGGTAAATGGAGTTTTGATCAGGAAAACAGGAAGAAAATGCCTCAGAACATAGAGATTCCGGAAATCCCGAAATTTTCTGATAAAAATGTTAAACAAGCTACCGAATGGGTAAAAAATGAATTCGCACAAGCACCTGGGAACGCCGATAACTTTTTCTGGCCTGTGACTCGTGAACAAGCCCTAGAGATGCTCGAAGATTTCCTTGAGAACCGATTAGATAAATTTGGTGATTACCAGGATGCATTTGAGAAGGATCTAGAATTTGGTTTCCACTCTCTAATCTCTAGCTCGCTTAATATAGGCTTAATAACTCCTGATGAAGTAATTGAAAAAACATTAGATAAACATAAAGACAAGAATTATCCGATGAATTCTCTTGAAGGTTTTCTAAGACAGATCATTGGCTGGAGAGAGTTCATTAGGTCGATGTATCAGTTATATCCTGAGATGAAGGAAGAAAACTTCTTTGAGGTAGATAATAAGATACCTAAAGAGTTTTATTCGGGTAAGACAGGTCTGCCGCCTGTAGATTATGCAATCAATCACGCAAAGGAAAATGCTTACTGCCATCATATAGAGCGGTTGATGGTGTTGAGCAACACAATGTTGTTGTTAGAAGTTGATCCTGAAGAAGTCTATGACTGGTTTATGGAGATGTTTATCGATTCTTATGAGTGGGTTATGGCGCCTAATGTCTATGGAATGGGCCAATATGCCTGGCCTGAGATGATGACAAAACCCTATATTTCCTCAAGCAATTATATTAACAAAATGTCGCATTATGAAGCCGGCGATTGGGAGGAAAAATGGGATGGGCTTTACTGGAATTTCATCTTAGAACATGAAGATAAAATATCGGATATCAATCGGATGGGTTTTATGACCTCAACGTTGAACAGGATGAACAATAAAACAGTAAAAAAACATAAAGAAAATGCCGAGATGTTTAAAAATAATTTAAATCTCTAGATTTCTCCACAGGCATCTGGCCAATAGGGATATAGCAATTAGTAGTTATCTTCGATGGTATATCCAGTTCAATGGCTGTGGATTTCGTATCTGGTTTTTGTCAAAAATGATTTGAATTAATATATCGAACTTTGGTTTCATGGTAGAGTATCCTGTGAGTTTCAGTTCAGAGTCTGAAACCGGTAAAAAAGAAGAAAAATGGTCTGTAAAAACTGGTGAAGGCCTTGAAACTGAGATGAGTGTTCCAGAAGAATTCGGAGGCGACTCAGAAAATCCTTCCCCAGAAGATCTCTTCAATGCGTCTCTCAGCGCCTGTATAATTGCGACCTTTAAGATAACTGCAGAGAGAAAAGGTCTAGAATTTTCAAATGTAGAACTAGATTCAGAAACATTCCTTGACAGAAATGAAGAGGGGAGACCTGTTATGAAAAACGCTGAAATTGTCGTTGAAGTTTATGGAACAAAGGATGAAAAACTTGGTGAGGAAGTAGCTCAAATAACTGAGAGAAACTGTTTCATACATAATTCTGTGAAAACAGATGTAGATACTAAGTTTAACTTTCACTGAACTATGATCTAGTAATCAAAAATCAACAATTTTAAGATCATCAATCGGTTAGCTTGTATGCTATAGCTGTTATCATTATTAGAACACCTGCTATAGTGAGTGGTGCTGCCGGACTTAGAGCTGCCGCGGCCACTCCTGAGAGCATCGAAGGTATGGCATTGGCCAGAGCTCTTACACTCTGATTTGTGCCTAATGCAAGTCCCTGATCTCTATCCGGAGAGTTGTTGGAAACTAGAGTGTTTAATGATATCTGTGTAACTGAATTGTTCAATGAAAAGAGTGTTACTGCTGCCATAAAAGGAACCAATGTTGATGGTATTGGCTGTAGGAAGATGAACAAGCCGGTCATAAAAAGTGTGTAAGGCATGACTTTCTCTTCCGTTGTTTTTGAGAACAGTTTTGGAACTATGTATCCTTGACCCAGAATAACTAATAGGCCGATATAGAGAAAGAAGTTGCCGGTATCAAACTGTGTGAAACCGAAGTTCTGGACCAGATAGACGGGAATAAACGTGGTAAAGAACGCAAATCCTGAAAAATAAAAGAAATTAGCGGCAAATAGTTTTTTCAAACCAGGAATTTTCAGTCCTTTAGATAGTTGGTCGAAAGGTTTCTTCCAGTTAATTTTCTTATCTTCCATCGGTGAGGTCTCGACTAACTTCTTTCTGGAATAAACCAGGCTTGCTGAGGATAATAAAGCTGCGAAAATGAAGGGTGTAGTTGAGTTGAAAAACCTTGAGAAATCAGAGGATAAGAATCCGCCTAAAAACGGTCCAAGTATAAATCCTGTTCCAAAAGCCATTCCGATTATACCAAAATTCTTGGATTTATCGGATTTATCACTCATATCGGCTATAGATGCTTGAGCGACTGACACAAGACCTCCGGTTAGGCCATTAATAATTCTAGAAAACAACAATACTGGAATAGAAGCGATCATTATTCCAAAAGCAAAAATCAGGCTTGATATAATGGTTCCAATTATAGATATCTGAATTACTTTTTTCCTGCCATAAATATCACTTATTTCCCCTAGTATCGGGGTTGCGATGAACTGGCCTAAAGGGTAAAGCCCTATAAGCAATCCTAGAATCAAATATCCTTGATTGATCGAAAAATTGTCGGGCAAAATGAAAAAGCTGGAAGAGGGTTCGGTAAACAAAAGCGGTACTATAGGTATCAAAACTCCAAAACTTATCACTTCAGCAATTACAGTGAGAAAAAGAGTTCTAAGATTATTATTTCCCTCCATACAATTTTGTACAACACAATTTATTATTAATTACTTCCAGATTCTGAGTTTCTCATTCTAGTTCTTCTAGTCTTTCATCCGTATAGATCTGGTTGAAGTATTCTGGATCCTCTATCTTTGGTATGTAAGTAAAATGGTTTTCATCCGCTTGCTGGTATGCAGAAAGCTTTCCATCGGTCCAGGGATGTCGAAACATGTTGTAGACCTCGCTGTAGATGGTATCTGTTTCGATTTTCTTTGTGAGTTCTTTTCTTCTTTCAGATATTTCCTGGTTTTCCATATCTGAGATTTCATAATCTGCTTTGAGTGCGCCGGCTTGTGCTATAAAAGCATATGTTGCGATTGAGCCTGCACCTAGGCCTGCAGCTGCTATTTTAGGATCTTCAAGCATCTGCTGTATAGGAGGACTTAGCTGTTCGAGCATCTCGAGCATTAAAACTGTGTTAACTGGAAAGTGTTAAAAGAAGATCGAGTTTTTAGGATCTAAAGTTTTTAATCGGATTCAATTTGGTCTTTTCTGGAGATACGAAATCAAATCTATCGACCGCTATTAGGGTATATATCAAAGCAACTGAGAGCCCGAAAGGAATGTAGTAACCAAAGTAAAGATTAATCAATCCCCATAGAAGCCCGAAGCTAACCATGTCATCTAGCATAAACTCACAGCTGTTTAACCTGTTGATTAGTTTTTTCCGATCTAGCGAAAGATCCAGTGTGACTACAGCTACCGTAGCACTTAACATCCAGCCTATATAGTTTGAAACTGGCACTCCATAATAAAGACCTGATCCATAGTTCCAGAAGTTGATTGCAACTGCTCCGGGATCAAGAATAAGATCCAGAGTTATTACGGCTACAATAACAGCAGGAACTCTGAAATAGAATTTTTCAGTTCTTCTAGGCTCTAGAAGCAATACAAGCAGGTAGGAGTTGATAACAAGAGGTATGAAAAAAATAGGTAAAGCTAGAGGTATCGCTCCTAATATCATAGGTCCAAGATCAATTCCGTAGCTAAAGTTGCCGTATGGAAATCCGGTATGAATCCCGATGTATTCTATAAAATAACTGTAAGCGGCTAAAGAAGATATGCCTATAACGGCTTTCCGATCTATTAGAGGCTTTAAACCGGCTAGGAGAGGCATTCTCATCACTAAAGTGCCAAAAAGTATGAATAAAGCGTTGTAAGAGAGGAACTCTGGAAGTAAACTTTCAAAACTTGCTAGAAGTGTAATAGCTCCAATTAAGGGAAAGATAAATGCTATAGTAAAGCGGTTTTCATGGACTAATCTATCTAGATCCAGACTCATAGAGTCAACTCCTTTAATTCTTTATTTAAACTTTGGCTAGATGTTTTCCGGGCCTTAATTTATTTTCTACCACGACTTTCGGTTTTATGGACGGATTGGTTATAAAGAATTTCTGTCTAAAATGTGGGTTATGGAACTTGAAGAACTCGCGAGAAAATATGCGTTGAAAAATGCTGTAGATTATGAAGGGGAATGTAATCCTGGGGCCGTAATCGGCAAAATTATGGCAGAAGAAGATTTTGAGCCCGGAAATGTACAGCAGGTCGCCGGCAAGGTATGTGGCGAAATCAACGGTATGAACCTAGAAGACCAAAAAGAGGCGCTTGAAGACTACGAGTTCGAGGAAAAAACACATGAACACGATCCTATCCCTGATCTAGAGGTAGATGACGACGAGGAGGTCGTTGTTCGTTTTGCACCTAATCCTAACGGTCCGCCGCATATAGGACACGCCAGAGGAATGGTAATTAACGGAGAGTTAAAGCAAAAGTACGATGGAAAATTAATACTTAGATTTGACGATACTGATCCAAGGAAAAAGCGACCTCTGAAGACAGAAAGATACGATGCATACCAGATGTATCAACAAGACTACGAGTGGCTGGGCTATGAAGTAGATGAGGTAAGGTATTCTTCGAAAAACTTCGATAAGTATATTGAGTATGCCGAGAAGCTGATAGAGATGCAGAAGGCATATGTCTGTCGGTGTTCGCCGGAAGAAGGAAGCGATTACAGGAGCAAAGGAGAGGCCTGTCCACATCGCGATCGTTCTGTTGAGAAAAACATGGAAGAATGGCAAGGCATGAAAGATGGTTCTGTAAAAGAAGGGGCTGCGACATTAAAGATCAAGACTGATCTAGACCATAAGAACCCGGCAGTAAGAGATTTTGTAGCATTTAGAATAATTGACAATCCAGACCATCCAATTACAGAAGACAAATACAGAGTCTGGCCAATGCTTGATCTGGCTGGTGCACTCGAAGACCATTTTATGGGTACAACACATATTGTAAGAGGAAAAGATCTCAGAGCGTCCACTAAACGGCAGAAATATGTCTATGATTACTTTGGATGGGAATATCCGGATATTAGATACTGGGGAGGTGTACAGATCTCAGGTTTCGATGCTCCTGTGTCAGGATCCAGTCTCGGAAAGCTTATCGAAGATGGAGAACTTGATGGATGGGATGATCCGCGTGCCCCGACACTCAGAGCTCTCAGAAAAAGAGGTTTCCAACCAGAAGGTATTAGAGACTTCTTTATAGACATGGGAGTCAGTGAAAACGATGTTGAAGCATCTGTTGAGACCTTAGAGTCTTTTAACCGAGATGTAATTGATGAAGAATCTAACAGATATTTCTTTGTAAAACAACCAGTTGAGATCGATGTTTCAAAAGTTCCTGAAGATCTGGAATCACAAATGCCGCTACACCCTGATTTCCCAGACAGAGGTAATCGCTCCCCTGAACTTGTTAGAGAAGATAAAGAGGTTAAACTGCTGGTTGAAAAAGAAGATGCTCAAGAAGGATTTTTACGACTTAAAGGGCTTTGTAACATCCGAATAACTGGAGAAGGTAAAGCCGAATATGTCGAAGGTGACCACACCGTTGCTATGGAAAAAGATGCAGATATTGTACACTGGGTATCTTCAGATTCTGAAGATGCAACTGTAATAATGCCTGATGGTTCTGAGATCGATGGAAAACTTGAGAAAGCCGATATAAACCAAGATGAAGTAGTCCAGTTTGAGAGGTTTGGGTTCGTTAGATCCGATAATTTGGATGAAAACATGTTCTACTATGCACATAACTGATTAAAACAGTCTTTAGGACTTTAGAGTGGTCAATCGGAGCTCTTTAACAGTTTAGATACCAAGTATTATATGTCTTCAAAAGCAAATAGTATGGCGGGAGGGGAAGATTGCATGCCACAACTTGAATCCAAACTAGGTCTCTGCGTCATCTGCGGTCAAAGAGTATTTTCTAAAGATAGTTACTTAGAGTCATCAGAAGGATACTGCCACCGTAACTGTTTAGCTGAGACTTCTGCACTAGCCTGAGAAGGCTGTGCTTTTATTTCCTTTATTTTATTGACGTTCTTGAAAAATTAGTATAAGTCCAAGAAATGAACTAAATCTTATGACAGAAAAACCTAGAGTTGACATTCTAGATTTCAAAATTGAAGATATAGAACATGTGAAAGCAGGCAATGACTTTGAAGCCCATACCAGGCCGTATCATGAAACCATTAATGCTAAATTAAAACTCTTTGTAAATGGGAAAGAAACAGAACTTTCGTCAAAATATGATTTAGTTGATACGGCCAGAGCAAACTATGAGATGGTTGAAGAACTAGAGGAAAATGGAATCTATCAAGACACGCCTTTCTGTGATGTTAACGGATATAGGGAAAGTGCTGTAATTGAATGGAAGATCACAGAAACCGAAAAAGGTGAGTTCAATCTAGTTATGGAGGATAATATGGGTAGAAAAATCGGTAATTCCAGCTATAAGGTGTCTCTAAGCGTGCTTGAAAAGGTCGCAACTAACTTATTAGATGCTGTTATTGAATTTATGGAATCCAAAAATATTCATGAGCTGAATTGGGCAAAATGGCAAGAAATGTCTTCAGACTCCAGAGACAACTGGGCTAGTCTAGAGGAACTAGAAAACTACAGGAAAAATCTGGAATAAATACAAATTTTAGAATGGGAAAGCCGGGAATTGAACCCGGGACCTCTGCGTATCTCACAAACCGGAAATCAAAGATTTCCTTATTCTGGAATTTTCGTATTAATCATCGGAAACCGGCTATCCAGACTCATCAGTTTCCTCATCGCTCATAAAGTTGTTATGAGCGCAGCGCTCTAACCGCTGAGCTACTTTCCCTTCCTATAAACACAACTAGTGTAGGAAGTTTTATGAATTATTAATCAAGCTGGAAAAAATCCTTGACTTCAGGTTTAAAATCTATTTCACAATAAATTCTGTTTTCTTCTGCTGGTAGGCCTTTTAGACCGGCTTTTACCTTTTTTGTAAAGCCCAATTCGTCTTCCAACTCTCTTTCAACTCTGTCTATCATTTCAGTAAAGCTGCCTGAGAATATTTTCTTCCCGGATCGATAAAGTTCGGAATCTCCGGTCATAGGATGAAATCTGTATACTATCCGGTTGAGCCAGATATTTTTCCCATTTTCTTTCTCTATTACTTCGGTATCTATTGGATGAACGCCTTCAGGAGGATTTTCAATTATATAGTTTACAAGCTCATAAGAAGGTGTATTTTCCTCTTCTACGGTAACACCGGTTTCCCAATCGTGTAATGAATGGCCTTGGATCCAGACTTCTTCAATTTCGGTGGGCATGTCAATGTGAGAACTGTAGAATTCAAGATCGAAACCATGTTCGAAAGGACTGTTTGCATCCTCAATAGCTTCTGCTATGGTTGAAGTAACTTGTTCTAGAACTCCGGATTCTTTGACTATCTCGGGCAAATATATTTTACGATCTTTTATACGCACTATCTCTTCGGCACCCTCTCTTACTTGAGTGCTTTTCATCCCTTCATCTGGCTCCATCAAGCCTGCAGAACTATCTAAGCAAGATGGTTTTCTAGGGGCATTAGGCCCTCTGACTGGTCCGACAAAGTATCCGTTCTGTATAATTTGGAGCCCTCCTCCGATACGGTACTTTTTAACCATATTTAGTTATTGGTTAACTGAAACAAAAAGGTTCAATGTTAATTCTCCGACTTTTATTCGAAATTAAAGAAGATAAATTGGTTTTGTTAGGCTTCTATACTAAGTATTGGTCGATGCTTTCGTCAACATCTACACTCATGCCTTCGACTGCGGCTGCTGATTTTACGTTGAACGGGTCTTCAAATGGATTTTTCTGGTCTTCACTTAGATTTTCTCTGTTGTAACCCCATTCGTCCACGTTTTCATCAACGTAGTCTAAAGCTTCGTTAAACTGGCCTTCATAAACCATTTTTCCTTCTCTCCAGGCTTCTGTATGGCCTGTTTCTACATTTATACGGAAGTCTATTCTGTTAAGCCAGAATGAATCTTCTCCATCTTCAACCATTTCAAAGTCCATAGGAACTGAACCTTCAGGCACATCCACCTCTAGATATTCTACTAGCTCTCTGCTCCATTTATCGCCTTCGCCTGTTGGTGGTTCGTGTACGGCTCCGAATACTTTATCTCCATATTGTTCTGTAGAATCAAGTACGTTTTCGCTCATAGGAGTTCTTTCTGAGTCAATAAACTCTAGTTCATAGTCTGCAGGTACTTTTCCGTCTGAAAGTTCTGCTGCTCTCCCATAAAAATCTCTAAACCTCTGTTCTATTGAGGTTCCTTCAATAATATCAGCAGTATAAACTGTTGTCGGACCGTCTGTTTGAAGACTTTCAGCGTCAATATATCCGAGTTCTTCTGTGGCTTCTCCTAATTGGAGGCTTTTTGGAGAATCATTTTCCTGCATTAATCCTGCAGATATGTCTAAGCCTGGAACGGATGCACCTACATCTTTGAAAGGTAATAATACAACTGGTTCGTCCTTTTGCTTGTGTGCTGCTCCTCCTGCAGTTCTCCAATGTTTCATATCTGCCATTTATTTCACCTACAATTGAATTTATTTTGGTTAAACTTATATTTGTTACTATTTGATGACTACTATTTTTAGAGGATAGTTTTTGTTGTCGAATTTACTTTTCAGCATTTTTCTAAAAATCCTATATTTGTTGTCATAATAGAGCTAAAAAGTTTCATTTGTAAGCTAAACTCTGTGATAGAAAATGAGTTTTATTGAAAAAATTGGAAAACAATTAGGTCTGCAAGCTCGATATGATGTAGAGTTAAGGGAATGGGATCGTGGTGAGCCACAACAGTTTTATTCCGAATCGCTTATCGGAGGAGGAATTCATGAAGCGATCAACAGAACTGTTAGAGCTAATAGAAACCCTGCTGGTGATAACAACGTGGAATACACTGCAAGAATAGCCGAGTTTGAAAATCATGGGTTATTCGATGAAGAAAAGTCTTATTTCGCAGCAAACGGTGAAATAACAGAAAACTCCGTACCAGTAGTCGTGGGTTTCCCAAGACCTCCCAGAAATTTGGACAATGGAAATATATGGCCAGAAGATAAAATAAATCAAGCAGCTAAAAAACGTTCAAGATATGATTTGTCTGAAGACAAATATCTAAAAGGAGGACAAAACAGAAAAGGGCTTTATGCGGCCCCAGCATGGGAGACTATAGTTAATGAGTTTGAAGAGGTCAATAAGGAAGAATACGCTGGACGTTCTCTTGAAGAAATAAGACAGGATTTGAGTTAATTCTGATCTTCATTTCTTAGTTTGAGCTGGTAGGATATTCTCCCATTTTATGGACTAATCGACCTGTTATCCATTCTTCATCTTTCTCAATTTCTTTCTCAAAGAAGCCTTTTTCCTCATATAAAGATCTTACTTTCTGGCCGTATCTATCCTCGACCATTTCCTTCTGTCTTTCAGCATTGTAGCCGTTACCAATCGTTCTCATTATCTGTGGCTTTTCGCCGTCTACTACTCCTCTAAATCTCCAGGCATCTACGGCTCCAAGATAGTCGGGCCCTACATCTACTGGTGAATGTTCCTGCCAGTCAATTATGAAGTCAACTTCCCATTCTAATTGTTCTTCTTTTTCGTCGTAATTCCAGGATATGTGATGGAGGTTTGGTTCATTCTCTCGTGAAGCTAGGTATCTGTAAGACCATACTCCTTCCAGGGAGTTAGAAAGTTCATATTCTGTCCCTCCGATTTCTTCAGTCTCAACTACTTTCGACTCTTGCATGAGCTCATCTACAGATTCCTCAATGCCTTCGTCAATAAACGGCTTACCGTTGAGGGGTGTAGGTCGAACATTGTCCGAGAGGTTTTCACGGACTCTGTTATATTTGGTTTCAGCATATGCGGCGGCTCCTAAGACAGATCCAAAACCGGCAACCAAGCTGACTGCAGTTATAGGAAATCCTATCGCAAAATCTGTTATACTTGCTCCAGGATCAATGTTCATCGCGTCGTAAGCTGTACCTCGAATTTTTCCTGAAACTCCTAATGATCCAATAATTGCGCCAGTATTCGCAATAGCGTTTCCAATAGATCTCTCTTTAGGCTCTAATAGGTTAGCAAAAGAATCTCTGGCGCTATAAACTGTTGAATTATTTAATTCATCCAGCGAATGTACAGAATCTTCCGGATTATTCAATTCATTGTCTTCGTTTAACAATCGAGTTCTCTTTTCGACTTCTTCCTCTAATGGCATATCTGAGTATTCGTCCCAATCAAAAATACTCTCTATTTCCTCTCCATCTAGCTCTTCGCCTCGCTGTTGTTCTTGTTCGTGCCAGATGGTTTCTGAAGACATATGTGTGTTTATTAGAACGTAACAAATAAAAATTTGTGGCTGATAATAATACCAACCATCGATCATATAAACAAGAAATGGGTTCGCCCGGATTCGAACCGGGGATCTCCGCCATGTCAAGGCGGTGTCATAACCAACTAGACCACGAACCCAATCTGTGAATTTGGAGGTTTAACCGGATTCAAAAACTTGTTTTCTACGCCGATTCAGCCTCTGTATTAGTCTTGCTTCAAGTACTTTTTTGTACTTTGAATCAATTATTGAGACTTTCGCTAGTTAGGCTTAAATAACTCGGAGAGAAGTATAACGTAAGTGGGGAAAAATGGTAACTTGCAAAAAATGCGAGCGCGACTTGAACGTTGATCCGGTTGAAAAACCAGAGATAGACTGGGTAAAAATAGTCTGTAGCAACTGTGGTGAGGTTAGAGACGTATCTATGGTACGTGTAACAGCTAACTCATATAAACAGAGATAAACATATCTCAAACCTTCTTTTTCTGTAATCTAGGTTTTCGAAGCAAATAAAAAATTCTATTGAATCAGTTTTTACTGATAGATATGGTCAACAAATGGCAGGACTATGAGACAGGTCCAGACGCACCCGATGTAATCAATGCAGTAATCGAAAACCCGACAGGAACCCAGAACAAATACGAATACGATAAGGAGAAAGAATCAGTAGTTCTTGACAGAGTTCTTTACTCTTCAATTCAGTATCCGGGCGATTATGGATTTATCCCGAAGGCTTACTATGAAGACGGAGATCCGATGGATATCCTTGTTCTAACAACACACTCGACTTTCCCAGGATGTGTGATTGAGGTTAGACCTGTAGGAATTCTATACATGGACGATGATGGAGAACAGGACGACAACATTATCGCAGTACCTGTAGAAGATCCAAGATGGAACAATGTCGAAGATCTTGAAGATGTAAACGAACACAAGAAGCAAGAGATTTCAGAGTTTTTCGCTACCTACAAGAATCTTGAACCTAAGAAAGAAGTCGAGATCGAAGGATGGGGCAACGCAAAAGAAGCCAAGGAAGCGATTGAAAGAAGTCAGGAGCTTTACTCGGAGAAATTCGAGTAAAAACTTCTTTTCTTACACTTTTTCTTTTACCAGTATCATATGCTCGCTTGAAGAGTTATCTGGCTGCCAGTTGATGCTTGTCGGTGATAAAGTATTATCCGCAGCTAACATGTTAGCTATGTCATCTGGTTCAATCGGACGACCGGATTCAGGTTTGTATCCGTCTCTAAAATTTTCTAATATTTCCTTGTATTCTGCCTTGATATTACATGAGTCAATGTCTTTTCCTACTTCTCTCATTAAAACTCCATCAATTTCTGTGTTGACAAGTCCGGATATATCCTGATATCTTCGAGTATAGGATTCGTCTCCGCCGTCTTGAGGCCGATAAATGCCGGGTTTAGGCACTACAAGTATAGATGCTTCGGATTCCAGTATATCGGTTTCAAAGTCTTGTTGGAAGATATCTCCAACTATATCATATTCTCTTACAGGATCGTTTTCCAGCCCCAGCCAGTAGTCTTCTACAGAGTCTATTCCTTCTGTTTTGGAAAAACCTTTGTTCATTCTGTATAGCCATTGGTTATCTTTTTCTTCCTGTCCGGCACCTAGACCTACTAGATCTATGCTTTCAGGCTGGTTGAGTTCATCGTAGACAAACTCGTACAGTGTTACCATAAGATAGTAAAGAATCATTTATTTTATAGATATTTCGATAGTTCCAAACTGAAACATCTATCAGCTTCCAGTGCTAGAATAGTTGTTAAGACCATGTCTCCAGAAAACTAGAGAAAGCCCATAAAGTGCTGGACCTGCCGCGATAGATGCAAATTGCCATATTCTCCATGATTCTCTTTCCAAAAAGAATGTTGCTGGGAAAAACGAAGCAAACGCCAGAGGTATTGCAGTCACAAGTACTATCTGAATCGGAAGACTATAGATGTTATATGGATATCTTCTGTACTCGCTTAACCGGAAAATCAGCCATATAGCGCTTCGGCTTCTGCCTGTCCAGAAACCTGTAGTTGCAAAAGCCATGTAAGCTGCTGCAAAAACTAATACTCCTGAAGCCAGCGCTCCAGCACCATAGAGAACGTTGGATGATGTAAGCAAGTTTAACCCGATTTCGCTAGCCGAATATATTATCAGTGCAGAGTTAGCTATTAGCTTCGAGATATTGTTATCAGATACTTCATCTGCATAAACCTGGAAAAGCGGGCTCAAAGGCCTTAAAAGGAATCTGTCCATTTTACCTTCCACGATATAATCTTCTAGATTGAACATGTTGAACAAAAACACGTGATGGAAGTTCATGATAAATCCTCCAACTCCGGCAAGGAAAAGCATTTCGTTGAAGGTCCAGCCGCTGATGCTTTCAACCTGTGTGAAAAGCAAAGTCAAAAAAGCTAGAGAGGCTCCCAGGTTAACAAGTTGGGCTATAAAACCTACAGCAAAGTCTGTTTTGTACACTAGCCTTGTTTTCCAATACTGGTTGAAATAAAGCCAGTAAATACTCAGGTACTTTCTAAAGACGCCCAGTTTTTGTTTTATCATAATTTACTATCCTCCTTGAACTGTTAATTTTGTTTTAGCTTTTCTCCATGCCATTTCTCCCAGCAAACCTATAATTATTATCCAGAATATCTGGAGGCCGAATATGTTTATCATCTGTCTGCCGGTAGCTTCCATTGTAAAGATCTGTATCGGTCCATCAGCCATAGATTTGAAAGGCAATATATTGAACACTCCGGCTAGACCTGTTGGAAGAAGGTAAAGTGGGAACAGTACTCCAGAGAATACATCTTGAATATTTGTACGCATTGCTCTTATTCCCCATCCTATGTCTGTCCAGAATACCAGCATAGATGTAAGGAATGAAAATGCAAAAACCAAATTGAAGCTAAGTACCAAAGCTAGTATAAAGCCTACAGAGTTTATAGCTGACGGTATCTGTACATTGATGAATGCTAATCCGATTAACAATACTGGCAGACCCTTAGATAATACATTGAATATCGATTTTCCGACCAGATATGAATATACCTGTAGACGTAGAGATACAGGTCTCTTTAATTCGTTTACTATTGTTCCTTCTCTGATTCTCTCTGACATAAAGCTTTCTACATCTATGAAAACCGAGTTAGATACTACCTGTCCAAGAAGTATGTATGTTAATACCCCGGACAGTGGTGCTGCGAGTTGACCTCCGGCATCTATAGCAGTCCAGATAGCATACACCATTACAAGATAGAGGATGGAAGCTACTAGAGACATAACTGCGTTGAAACGATAAGCTGTTGATTCTCTGAACCCGATTCTAACAAACTCTAGATACTTGCTTATCTTTGACATTTCATTCCTCTGCTAGACCTTCATTATAGATTTTCTTAACTACCGCTTCTATATCTGGTTCTTTTATCTGGAAGTCACTGACATTATATTTTTCTAGTATCTGTTTCATCAGGTCAGGAACAGAGACTATATCTGGATCAAACACGATCTCAACTTTTCCATTAGGTCTCTGAATATCTTTTATGCCTTCTATATCAGGTTGTATAATGTCTTCGGTCTCGAGTATTAGTCTACGTGATGAAAAACGGTTAACAAGGTCATTAAGCTGGCCGTCATAGATTTTCTTTCCTTCATCAAGCACAACGATTCTATCACAGAGATCTTCTATATCATCAATATCGTGGGTGGTCAACATTACCGTGATATTTTTCTCTTGGTTCATCTTCCGGATGAAATCACGTATCCGTTCCTTTACAGCCACATCAAGACCGATAGTTGGCTCATCAAGATAGACAATTTTCGGATGGTGTAAAAATGCGGCTGCAAGCTCACATCTCATCTTCTGACCTAGACTCAGCTTTCTAACAGGTTGGTCCCAGAACTCGCTGAGTTGAAGTACTTCATCGAATTCGCTGATTCTTTTCTCATAATCTTCATCATTTACTTCATAAATCTCCTTTAGAAGCTTGAAACTCTCTTTAACTGGCAGATCCCACCATAACTGTGTTTTCTGACCGAAAACAACGCCGATATTCATCGCGTTTTTCTTCCTGTTTTTCGAAGGATTCAGTCCATTTACTTCGATCTTGCCTGAACTAGGTTCTAGAATACCGGTTAGCATCTTGACTGTTGTTGATTTTCCGGCTCCGTTTGAGCCAATATAACCGATCATCTCCCCGCTTTCAATATCTAGGTTTATGTCTTTAACAGCATGGACTTCCTCATAATCTCGGGAGATAAAGCTTTTGAGATACCCTCTGATACCTTCTCCGCTCTTATAGATACGGAATGTTTTAGATAAATTATTGGCTTTTATTACAGACATAATTCAAGCTGTATTAGATAATGTTAAAAATTCGGTATTTGTTCTAGATAATTCAAACAAACCTTCTTTCAGCCATTTCATAAATGCTCTGAAATGTTTCTTCTATAGAGCCGTCTCCTATTATGTATAAACCTTCTTCAGATACTGTAGAAAAGAAATTATACGTCTCTCCATCAAAACTGTAGGCTTGAACAACGTCTAATCCTCGAGAATTTGTTTCTTCCAACATTCCTGTTAGATAATCAACTAAATCCGGGTTTTGCCAGGGATCGTACTCATTGTTCTGTTCTGAATAATCATCGAACATCTCTGTAATTTTGAAAATTTCTTCGAGTTCTAACTCATCAAAACTTAAAAAATAGGCCTCTGAAACTTCAGAGACCTCTAGATTTGATGGTTCTTCAGAGCCAGTATTTTCATATGCCATTAACCTGCTATCTTTACCGGCACTCCTTTCTCTTTCAGGTGCTGGACCTGTCGTTTTACGAAGTCTTCCTCATTAGAGCCTTTTGTAGCTATAATGTAGACCTGAGCGTCTCCGAATGGCCTCATCACTCTACCGGCTCTCTGTGTAGCTTGCCTTCGTGAACCTCCCTGTCCTGATGCGATTATACCTACTTCTGCATCCGGTAGGTCAAGTCCTTCATCGCCGATTCTTGAGACTATGATGGTTGTAAGTTCTCCGTCACGGAACTTATCGAAGTACTCTTCTCTTTCATCAAAGTCGGTCTCTCCAGAAATAAACGGAATATCAAATTCTTCTGAGAGTTCTTCTCCCTGTTCGATCCAGTCACAGAATAGAACGGTTTTTTCACTTTCATGTTTTTCCAGAAGATCATCAATGTTCTGTTTTTTCGCAGGATTCTTTGAGGCTATAATTGCTTTTTTGAACCCGGAAGCCTGGTTATACTGGTTTCTATGGAAGTCACTTTCCCATTCAACCAGCTGGATCTCTACATCAGGTTTCAAAACATATTCTTGGTTAAAGAAACGTGCCCAGTCAGCACCGATTTCCTGTCCGATTAATGCAGAGATTTCTCTTTCCTTTGAGTCCTCTCTTACCGGTGATGCTGATAGCCCGATTCTTCTTGTCGATTGAAGTGATGCGGTTTTTCTGAAAAGTTTTGATGGGATGTGGTGTACTTCGTCGAATACGATTAGCCCCCAATCGTTTCTGAACAGAGAAGTCTTTTCCCCTGCCATATGATAAGTTGCGATTGTTACATCGTTCATCTCTTTTTCATCGCCGTGGTACTCTCCTATTTGATCTTCTGTAATAGTGGTTTTATCTAAAATTTCACGTCTCCACTGGCCTACCAATGATCTTTGAGGCACAAGTACAAGGGTTGGAGAATCAATTTTTGTCATTAGACCTATTGAGGTAACTGTTTTACCTGAACCTGCAGGGTTAGCCAGTACTGCTGCTTTCTTCTCATAAGCTCTATCAACGTATTCTTGCTGGTAGTCTCTGAGTTCAATTCCTTTGAGGTCTGCCCCAATTTTCTTTTCAACTTCACGGAATTTTGAGTTGTCTTCTACAGGGTAGCCTTTTTTCAATAGTACTTTTTTGATCTCTGCACGGGATTTTGCACCCATTGCAATTCTTGATTTGGTGTCTGTGAGATCGACTGAAAGACTGTCTCTTACCTTATCGATACTTCTGGCCCACTCCATTCTTTCTTTGTTTTTTGCTTCAAGAGCGTGATATGTTCCTTCGTGTTCGATAGAGAAGACTTCCTGTCTTTCGTAAGTTCGTTCGAGCCAGGAAAGAAAGTTAGGATAGCTTCCTACGATTCTAGTATATTTTTCCTCCATCTCTTCTAGGGAAAGATCGGAGTTCCAGATATCCATCTCCTTTACCTTGAACTTGTAGTGATCTCCAGAAGATGTATCCATGTGTGCAATCTCTGAGATCTCATTAAGTGTTTCTTCATCAGGATTTGATAGAATTATCTCTCTTTGAGGTTCGAAAAATACTACGCTATTTTGTTCTTCCTCATTCTGTAGTTCCTGGATTCTTTCAATAAGTTCATCTTTCTCAAGCTGTTCGAGCTCTTTTTCTTCTAGCATGCCACAAGGGATCGGACCCAACTCTTAAATCCTTAATCGGAGACCTGAATTCATGAAGAAATCACAACTCGCAATCAAACTTTCGAAGGTAGAAGAATTCCAGCAGCCTAAAATCTCTCTGGAACAATATATTACGCCTCCACAGCTTGCCGCCGATATATTACATACTTCATGGATGCAAGGCTGTATAGAAGGCAAAAAAGTTGTTGATCTCGGAACGGGTACGGGAATATTTGCGATAGGGGCTGTGTTGCTTGGAGCCAAAGAGGTAGTAGCTGTTGAGAAAGACGAAGATGCAATTCAGATAGCAAAACAAAATGCAGAAAATCTTGGGGTTGAATCTGAAATAAAGTTTATCAAATCTGATATAGAAGACTTTGAGAGCACATGTGATACGGTTGTTATGAATCCGCCTTTCTCCGTTCATTCAGATATTGATATTGGTTTTATCCAGAAAGCAATTGAGCTCGGAGATAGTGTCTATTCTGTGTCTCATCCGGGCGCCCGGAAGAGTATAAAAGATTTTGTGGCGAACTCCGATCATGTATTAGAGGCCTTGGAGGAATACAAGATTTCGCTTCCTCCGACCTACGGTTTCCATACAGAGGAAAACCGTGAAACCCAGATTGATGTGTTAATCACGAGGAAAAGATAACAATGGAGCTTCAGACAGTTAAAAAAGACGACAGAATTATCGTAGATGTACAGCAAAACCACACAGTAGCCAACCTTCTAAGAAAGGCTATTTGGGAAAACGGTGGAGAAGCAGGATACGATACCGGTCACCCTCTAGGTGGAGACTCGGGTCTAGTTGTCAAAGCCGACAATCCAGAAGAAGTTCTAGCAGATTCAGTTGATACAGCTAGACAGTGGCTGGACGATGTAGAAGAAGCATTCTGAGAAATACATTTTTAATCTGATCTGCCGGAAATTGACATATGTCCGACCATGTCAGATGTCAGATTCAGTATGACAAAGGTTTTAGAAACTATGCTGAGTCCTTAATAGCCGATATTAAGCCTATTACTGAAATGAAAGAAGTTGATGATTTCTATTTTTTCTGGCAGGATTACTCAGAAAAGTTTGATAGACATATACAGCTTGATCTAATTGTCAGCTCAAAGATTGATGTAGACAGTTTCAAACAGAAAGTCAACAACGAGCTAGATTCCAGAAACAAAGATTATTACTGGGAAAAAGAGTTTCTAGATACATGGTACGGTTTGAACAATAAAGAATCTGATCTGCTGTTAAAAAGTAGGTTTAGAAACGCTGAAATCGCCCTAGAGGTGCTAGAAGCTTATCTGAATCACGATTTAGAACACAGTCCTAAACAGCTTGTGGCAAGGAACTATCACTTACCTGCAAATCAACACGGTATGACGCATCTAGACGAATTCAAATTCTGTCTAAAAAGAATAATAGAAATACCTATAATACAGTTGACTAATAGGTTAGGGCTTGATTTTATACACAACAAGTTATTCCTTAGAGAATTTGATTAACAATTTTTCGTAATATGGTATAAGTACTGAAAGACAAGAAAAAGGTATGAAAGAAGGTATCAGAGTTCTCGGCATAGATGATGCACCTTCGAAAAGAACAGATGAACAGACTTTTCTGACCGGTGTAGTTTATCGAGGTACAGAGTTTATAGAAGATATCCAGACAGAAAGTATCCGGGTCGATGGCGAGGGCGCGACAAAGAAAGTTTTGAGTCTATACCGTAAATGTAACAATCCAAGACAGATCAAAGTAGTTTTGGTCGACGGTATCAGTTTTGCAGGTTTTAACATAGTGGATATAGAGAAAGTTTCTGAAAATATTGGAAAACCTGTTATTGCAGTTACATCTAATAAACCGAATAAAGACAACTTCAGGCGGGCTATGAAACATTCCGGCAACTATGATGAGCGGTTTGAAAGTTTTGACACACATACAGAAATCAAGTTGGAGGATGGGAAATGTTTCATCCAGTTTTCGGGATGCAGTAAGGATGAAGCAAAGAATTTCGTAAGAAACTCTGTAATCCATGGATTAGTTCCTGAGCCGATCAGGGTGGCTCATATGATAGGTAGAGGTATGCGTTTCAGAGACTAGAATAGTTAAAAGAAAAGATACCAAAATTTGTCTACATGGATTTGAGACAGGGATGGCAGAAAGTTAAACAGAGCCGAAGTTTTGGAGAGTTCTACTTTTTCGCTATAGCATTGATACTTGCTTTTGGAACCTTACAAACAACAGGTACAGTTATGGATACAGAAAAGCCGGTTGTGACTGTGGTTTCATGTTCGATGTATCCTCATTATGATGTAGGCGAAGTTATACTTGTTCAAGGCCAGGACTTTGAAAATATAGAGGAAGGAGATATAGCAGTTTATGAATCAGGAGATCCCGGTCAAAGTATTCCTGTGATTCACAGAGTTGTATCTAAAAACCAGGATTATCTGGAAACTAAAGGCGACAATAATAATGGGCAGCTACATTTTGAAAGTCGTGTAGAGGCACAACAGATACACGGTACAGCGGTTGCTGCAGTTCCAAAAATTGGGCTTGTCAAGCTTCTGACAATGGATATTCTTGGTATTTCAGGTCCAGAAGATGGTTTTCTTCAACTTGATAGTGTTCCTAACTGTACCGTGCGGACATAGACCTATATTATATAAAGTTAAACAGTCTTAACTGGAAAGATATGGAATTCTGTGAAGAATGTGGAGGAATGTTAGTATCAGAGAAAAAAGATGGAGAATCAGTGATGAAATGCCGCAGCTGCGGTAATATACAGGATGTAGAAGCTGAAGAGATGAAGGTTACTCAAGAAAAAGAAGAGGATCCGATGGATCGTCTAAATGTCTCGTCTTCAGATGATGAAGAAACCACTCGGCCAACCACAGATAAAGAATGTGGTAAATGTGGTGAAGAGAAAGTCCATGAGTGGTGGATGGAACAGACACGTGCATCAGATGAGCCTCCAACAAGGTTCTATGAATGTACAGAATGTGGAAACGTTCACAAAGAGTACGACTAAAAAAGTATTTTTAATCTACTCTATTTCTATCTCATCTTCTTTATCTAGTTCATCTGCTAAAAATCGAACAGAGGTTCTGAGCTTTCTGACTTGTTCTTCGAGCTTTTCTTCTCTACTTTCGTATTCTCGTTTGTCTAGTTTCTTTTCAAAATCAAAGTCGCGGTTGTTGATCTCAACAACTAGTTCAGATTCCATGTCTTCTACACGTTGTTCGAGATCTGTGAGGTCTTTTTCAGTATCTTTTACAGTTTTTTTAGCGCTCTTTACACCGCCTGTAATTTCTGAAAAGAATTTTTTCAGATCGAGGCCGATCAAGTTCTTCATTTTTTTATCGTGATTATCAAGCCTTTTCTCAATCTTTTTTAGACGTCTCTCTAGGCGTTCTGTCGTCTCCTCATTATCAGAAGTATCTTCGATAGCATCCCATAGCTGGTTTATCTCTGAATCATGCTGGTCAAGTTCGCCTTCAAGAAGCTTAGAATAGTTATCGACAAAGTCTTGAAGTGCGTTATCAACAGCACTGAGATGAGAATCAATCTGCTGGATTTTCTCTTCGACGTTGTTCAACCTTTCAGAGGCTTGTTCTCCCTGTTTCCCTAGCAGATCCATGTTGGACATTATGAACTTGTTGTATTTGAAACCATCAGCCTTGCGATTCTCAAATGTATTTGTCAAAGATGGGATGACTCCAGCGCTTAATGTCGGTATAGTTAAAACAGTTAATTTCAATTCTTGAATCATATGCCAGAACAACAGAGAAGAGCAGCTGCAAAGCCTAAAGATATTGAAGAAATTGATCCTCAGAGAGATATTAGAACCCGACTAGTTGGGACTGTTATTTCCAAAGATAACGAAGCGGTCACCTTAGACGATGGCACAGGATCGGTAGAAGTCTTCATGCAGGAAGATGATATTGAGAAAGTTGAAGAAAATCAGAGAATAAGAGTACTCGGTAGAGTATTGCCAACTCCTGACGGATTTGAAATCCAGGCAGAAATCGTCCAGACCTTTGAAGAAGACGAACTTGAACTCTACGACAGAGTTAAAAAAATTGTTAACACTTCTGAATAATAACTGGTGAGAGGAGTGTTTAAAGCAGAACTAGAAGACGTAGGACTTATTCAGGATTCAATGAAAACCATTTCGGATCTAATTAGCGAAGGAATCTTCCAATTTACGGAAGAAGGCGTAAAGCTGATCGCTGCAGACCCTGCAATGGTCGCATTAGTTGATTTCCAGATAGAAAAAGATGTATTTGAAGATTATGAGCTTGATGAGGAAGAAAAGATCGGTCTCAATCTTGAGAATCTCTATTCAATCCTTAGAAGAGCAAATTCAAACGATACTATAACATTTGAAATCGGAGAAGATGATTCTCAGTTCCATATTATAATGGAGAGCTCTTCCACCAGAAACTTCTCGCTTCCGATCCTCAACCTTTCAGAAGACGATATTCCATCAACAGATCAGCTAGAGTTTTCGGTTGATGTTGATATGGAAACAAAGGTTCTTGAAGATGCAATCAAGGACGCTCTTGTAGTAGGCGATTCGGTTACAGTTTCCTCAGACGGTGATTCTCTAAGTATCCAAGCTGAAGGAGACCAATCAAACGTTAACTTCAACATTGGTGGAGATGCAGACGGTATCAATAGCCTTGAAGGAACAAGTGCAAGATCAATGTTTTCACTTGATTACCTGAATTCGATGGCTGGAGCCAAAAAACTTTCTGATACAGTTCAGATCAGGTTAGGGGAAGATTTCCCTATGAGACTCAACTTTGATGTACCTGAGAAAGCAAGATTGAGCTTTGTGCTAGCACCGAGAATTGAAGAGGACTAGTATGTCCGAATATTTTTCGGAACAGTTAGGTCAAGATCTTGACAGACATCAACAGAAAGTTATGTCCGACCGTAGATTCTACGGTCCGGCGCTTAATTTTCTTCAGAAAACAGATCAAGAGTTTAGGACTCAAGATTTAGTAGATTCGGTAAGTGCTAACAGTATTTCATCAAGACTTGATGAATACAGAGCAGGTTGTCTGTTAGGTGCTTTGAGAGAAGAATATGGTTTAATTGATGGCTCTCTTGAAGGCGGAAGCTACTATTGGGATCCTGGACTAAAGGCAAATGGCGACTGGGAAGATGTCAAACAGGAGCTAAATAGTATCAACAATTTAGATAAATCGACGGTTTAGATTTGAAATAATTTAGATTTTTTAATTATCCCCTAGAGTTTATCCGGATTCGGTTACATTAGTAAGATATGGCCGAGTCAAATAAAGACGATTACAGAAAGAAACTTTCAGATGAAGAATACAATGTTTTGAGGGAGGCAGGTACCGAACCCCCTGGGACTGGAGACTATCTGGACAAAGACGATAAAGGGACTTACAAATGCAAGGCATGTGGTCAGAAAATATTTTCAAGTGATACCAAATTTAATGGTGATCATGGTTGGCCAAGCTTTTACGATGCAATCGAAGGTTCAGTAGAGTTCAGAAAAGATAAAAGTCATGGAATGAACAGAACAGAAGTAGTTTGTTCTAGCTGTGAAAGCCATCTAGGCCATGTATTCAATGATGGTCCAGAGCCTACAGGCAAGAGGTTCTGTATTAACTCTGTAGCGTTGAATTTTGAAGAAAATGAGTAAACTGGTCTAATATTTATCAATGACTTCGTAAGAATTTATTGAGCATATATTTGATGAGTATTTCTATTCAATATATAAGGAAAAGGATCTTTCGTTGAATTACTCTTTTAGCTTTTCACGATAACTTTGGATTATGGGGGAGGAAAACAAAGATGATAGGAAGCCTCAAGACTGGAAGATAAGACAGTACTATCAACAGAATGAACTTGTTGAACGAATTGTTAAGCTTGCAGAATACAGAGAGGTCACTCCGACTTATTCAAACGGTTATGGTCAGAGACCTGATGCTGTAAACTTCCCTGGAGATTTCGATCAGTTTGTCGAAGATGGTGCGGTAGCATTCCATTTTTCGGTCGAACATTGGCGAAATCCTCTTTTAATTGATAATGTCGAAGATCACGATCGGCTCAGACAGGGCTGGGATCTTGTAATTGATATTGACTGTGATTATTCTTTTGAACTAGCTAAAGAGACCGCAAAACTCGTTATAAGAGAGCTAAATGAACATGGTATAGAAAGTGTAGGTCTCAAGTTCTCAGGCAACAGAGGTTTTCATATCAGTGTGGCTAGAGATGCATTTCCGGAGAAAATCGGTGGAGAAGAGATCTCAGATTATTATCCAAAACTTCCACGTGGTATGGTAAATTATATCCGGAAAAATCTAAAGGATGATATGATCTCTCTTGTAGAAGATTTTGGATACGAAAAAGAGATGGATACAGACCAAGGAAAGGATCCTTATCAGGTCGCAGATATTGAAAATGACTGGGGATCCAGACACCTGTTTAGGATGCCTTATTCTCTTCATGATGGAAGTTGGCTTGTAGCTTTACCTATCGAACCTGAGGAGATCGATGAGTTCGAAAAATCAGATGCTGAAATGGATAAAATAGATTTTGAGACTGATTTCTTCATCGATACAGAGGAAGCAGAGGCAACTAATCTAGCTGTACAGGCTATGGATTTCATACATGAAAGGGAAGAGGAAAGACAGGAAGAGATGGATAAAAGGGCGGATAGAGAGTTTGAAAGGCCAGAAGATGCAATACCTGAAAAATATTTCCCGCCGACGATCAAAAATATACTAGAAGGTCTGGAAGATGGAAGAAAACGTGGGTTGTTCATATTGATTAATTTCTATAGAACAGTTGGTTATTCTTGGAATGAAATCGAGTCTAAAATATGGCAGTGGAACGAAAGAAACAACGAAGCACTGGAAGAAAGTTATGTGAAGACCCAGCTCCGATGGCATAGAAATAGGGATGAAGATGTTCCTCCACCTAACTACGATGCAGACGGATACTACAAGGATATGCAGGTTTATGAGGGTGAACGTCTGGAAGAGAAGCTACCGAATCCTGTAAGTTATGCCTTCAAACAAGCCAAAAAGAGGGGTAATAACAAGGAAGAAGCCGAAGAAAACACCGATAGCGGGAATAATTCGGATGAGGAATAATAGTGGAAAAGAGTAGCTGATTGTCTACACGAGAGGTTAAAAGATTTCACTGGTTGAAATAAATTAGACAGCATATGGCGGAAAATCCACTGACTTTCAGCGAGCTCCGTAAGATACAGAAACAGGAAAAAAGACAGGAAGAGCTTTCAGATCTTGAAGATAATTTTATTCTACGAGTCTCGAACTATCTGGAGATGAAAAAAGATGTTGACAATCGAGAGTACAAGAGTGCTAAAAGAGTTTTTGACAAGATTATTGGTTTGAGGCAGGAAAAAATAGTTAAACAGGCCAAGTTTGCAGTTAAATCGGATAAGGGAGGTAGCTCGGATCTCAAGCTTCTACCTAGGGAGAAAGAACTTTTCCTTGAGATGAAAAATATTTTCCAGGACTTTGATCAGAATGTAGAGAAAATGGTTAAAGGTGAGGAATCGATTGAGACTCCAGATATTGATCTGGAAGAGGAAGAAGATGAACAAACAGAATCGGAGCCTGAAGACGAACAAAAAGAAGTTGAGGAAGGTTACAAGATGGTAGAGATAATTTCAGATGTACCAGAGTTTATGGGGACTGATCTAGAATCTTATGGTCCTTTTGAAGAAGGTGAGGAAGTCAAGATACCAGAGGACAACGCAGAAATACTAGTTAACAGAGGCAACGCGGAGGAGATTCAAAATTAAAGTATTTGCACTTGGAGGTTCTGTACTTACAGAAAATCTGGATAAACTCGAAGAATACGCCGAAGCATTTGATTCTTTTGACGAACAGATTGTGGTTGTAACCGGCGCAGGGAAATTAAAAGAAAATATACTAGCTGCTGAAGGTATTGGCAACCAGGCTGAACTGGATTTGATAGGAATCAAAGCTACACGACTTAACGCACAGACTTTGAAAACAGCGATGGATTCACACCCAGCGACTCCGAAGACTCCGGAAGAGGTTCAAAACTTGGCGTCCACAGGAAAAAATATTGTGATGGGCGGTCTTGTACCAGGCTACTCGACCGATGCAGTTGCCGCAACCGTGGCGGAGCTCTTAGACGCCGACCTTTATATCGCCACGAGCATCCATGGGGTCCACTCCCATGATCCTGAGCATCCGGAAGCTGAGAAACTTGATGAAGTTACGACCGAAAAACTGAAACAGATTGTTTCTGGAAATAATCAGGCCGGTAAACATGACTTGATTGATGGAACTGCTATAGGAATAATTGAGCGATCGGAGATTCCAACACGAGTATTCCGAGGTTTACCCAAGAATATCAGAAAACCAGACCAGATAGAGGGGACGGATATCATTTCCAACCCCAAAAAGCAAAAGCCCTTTTAAAGTTTTACAACCCGAGAGAAACTATGGTCAAGATTCCAAAAGAACAGAGACGGTACTGTCCTTACTGTGACGAACACACAGATCAGACATTGAAGGAGCCAACCAATCAGAAAGATTCTCCTATGTCGAAGAAATTCAGAAAGAGACAGAGAAAGATCGACCACGGATACGGATCATTCCCTTACGAGAATCCGGCTCACAGATCAAGAGGAGGAAAGAACCCTACTTCAGAAGGAAAGGACCTCGAGTTCTCATGTAAAGAATGTGGCAAGAGCTACAAGAGAAAGAAAAAATTCAGAGCAGCAAAACTGGAGATCGAAAGGTAATTATTATGGCACGACAATTTCTAAAAATAAGATGCAGTGAATGCGGTAACGAACAGAAAATCTTCTCCCATGCTTCAACAGAAGTAGATTGTTTAGTATGCAGCGAACCTGTAGCTAAGCCAAGAGGCGGCAAGGCAGAGATCACAGGAGAAGTTCTACAAGAGCTTGAAGTCGAGTAAAGACTTCTTTTTTCTCACTTCATTCTAGTCTAAGTTATTCTAAGTCAGGATTCTTCTTTTAAAACTCACTTCTCATTAACTTGATATGCGCTGGTACAAAGACCGTCCGGATGTAGGAGATTTTGTAGTTGTAACAATTACAGATGTTGATAAGAACTCAGCATATGCAGATCTAGACGAATACGAAGATGTTAGTGGTTTAATCCATATTTCAGAAGTTTCTAGAAGCTGGGTACAAGATGTCTCAAAAGAAATTAGTGAAGGAGAGAAAACCGTAGCACAGGTAGTTGATGTTGAAGAAGGTAGCACAATTGATCTTTCCTTAAAAAGAGTTAATGAAGGACAGAAGAAAAATGCAATGCAGCGCTGGAACAAAGAACAGAAGGCTGAAAAATTCCTAGACGAACTTGCACAAGTCCTAGGAAGAGACAAAGAAGATTTATACGAAGAAGTTGTCTTCCCGATGCAAAAGGAGATTGGATCGGCATTTGAAGGATTTGAGATTGCTGTAGGAGAGGAAGAACAGCTTGAACAGATGTTCGACGAGGAGACAGTTGAAGCAATTCAGAAAGTAGCAAAGAATAATATCAATCTCAAACAGGAAAAGCTTGAAGGAGAAATAGAGCTTACATTCGGTGAAGGCGACGGCGTCCAAAGAATCAAAGAGGTTCTTGGAGAAGCTGGAGAAGGAGTAGAGGTCAAATACGTTTCAGCACCTGAGTATTCGATCACCGCCTGGGGAAGAAATCAAGGTCTGGCCAAGAAAAGAATGGATAGAGCGGTCAAGAACTTCAGAGAAAAAGCCGAAGAACTTGACGGAAACTTCGAGTTTTCAAAGGCATAAGTGATGCCCGTGATTAAAAAGTGCGTTAAATGTAATTCATATACACTGGAGGAAAACCACTGCGAAGAGGAAACTCAAAGCGTAAGACCTCCGAAGTTCTCTTTCCCGGACAGACATGGGAAGTATAGAAGAAAGACAAAAGAGGAAATAAACAATGACTGAACAGACAAAGATCAAGCTAGAAAAAGAACTGGACGTTGAAAATCCGGTATTTATTGAAGGACTCGCAGGAATCGGGCATATAGGGAAAACCACTGTAAGCTACCTAGCAGATCATTTGGATGCACAGAGAGTCGGAGAACTATATTCTCATCATTTTCCACCTTACACGATTGTAAAAGACAACAAGACAGTGGATCTTCTCAGAAACGATATTTATCAGGTTAAAAGAGAACAGGACAGAGATATAGTTTTAATTGAAGGGAATGCACAGGCATCAACTCCTGAAGGCCACTACGAGGTCGCAGAGAAAATCATGAACTTAATTGAAGATGTAGGCACTTCTGAAATCATAACTGTAGGAGGATACGGAACTGGAGATGTAGTTGAAGACCCTGATGTATTTGGAGCAGTTACGACAGAAAATGTAAGGAAAGAATATGAAGACCATGGAATCAAGTTCGATCATGAAGTCGACCAGATTGTCGGAGCTTCAGGATTGATTCTCGCATTAGGTAAAGATCGTGAATATCCGGGAATATGCCTTCTGGGAGAGACTCCAGGGTTTTTGATGAGCGATCCAAAAGCTACAGAGGCAGTATTGAAAGCTATCGAAAAGATCTTAGAGCTTGATATAGATTATTCGAATCTAGATGAAAAGATCGAAGAATCACAAGAAGTACTTAAAAAACTTCAGAATCTATCGCAGAAACAGGGTCAAGACAGCGAACAGCAGAGTCAGGACCTTGGATATATCGGTTAAACGCGCGTGATACAATAAATGACAGAACACACAAGATACGAACGAGCAAGAATCTTGGGCGCTAGAAGCCTACAGATTGCAATGGGAGCTCCAGTATTTGTCAATACTGACAAACAGGAGCCTATAGAGATAGCAAGAGCAGAAATGGAAGAAGGAAAGCTTCCTATCACTGTTGCTTGATAGGTTTTCCCGTCTTTTTCTTCACTATTATTATCTTATTTCATAATTATCGGAACCAAATAGAATAATAACTTTTATGTTGCAATTATAGCAATAGTGAACAAATGAAGACTCTTGAAATTCTTTCTAGTCCTGAAACCGGACCTTACTGGGTGAGCCCGCTTTATAATCGCGATTCAAGAGAGCTTCTAGCCGATGTTGTATGGGATTTTATGAGTGAGAAAGATCCCGTTGATGGAGAAAATTACAGTTTTTTAGATATAGGTGGTGGAAGCGGATTGCTTTCAGAGGAAGTTGCGGTAGGTTACTCTGGATCTTACGATGAAAACTTCGAGGTTTTCGCAGATATACTGGATATGGCGCCTCCAAGCTATGCCAGAGATCTTTCTGAATCAAACCAGAATATAGAGTTAACACAAGGTAAAGCGCCAGAGGACATACCAGATAAAAATTATGATTTTATTGCCTTGATAAACTCGGGCCAATACTTCGATGATGAGGAGTTCTCAGATCTTTTGGATGAGATAAACGATTCTATGGCTAAAGATGGACATTTTATGTTCAATTCAACTCACAGTTTAGTTGATCTTTTCAACCAGATGGAAGAGTTTTCCAACAAGGAACTTCTAGACTATCAGGATGGGAACGTAACTATATCTGCAGATGTAAAGATAGATAATAACGATTTTGATTTGGAAAAACTAGGTATTAACGAAACTGTAGAATCCGAGGTAGCACAGTCTCCACGGAGATTTACAGATTATATAATGGAGATACTAGGTGAAGAGAGTTTTTCGCCAGAAACATTTGGCGCAGTTGAGGCATTTACAGATATTGAAGGCCTATTCAAATGTATTGAAAGTATAACAAAAGAGCCGGATGAAGAGTTCAAGCAAAAATCAGTGGATTATCCTTGGGGCGTTGTCAAAAAAGACAGCCCAGAGGATTTTTGAGGTATTTAAATGGGGATTTCAGGGGAACACATGAGTAAGATGGTTAAGTCGAATCAACTAAATCTAACAGACGGAGAACTAGATCTTCTTGGTTTCAGGATGGCAATGTTGCCGGTTTTTACCTGGACAAAACTTATCGAGAATTTATATGAACGTCTTGGAGAAGAAGTCTTTGATATACTTCATGATGTAGGTAAGGCTCACGGCCAGTATGCTATCGATGAGATAGGCAAGAAACATGATATTCCGAGAAAACAGTTTTTAGATCAGGCTCTTTATACGGCAGATGCTTTGGGTTTAGGCGAATTCAGTTTGGAAAAACTGAACTTTGAGGAGGGTAAAATAGTGTTCAAAATTGAGAATTCTCCATTCAAAAAAGCTTTTGAAAACTCAGAGGTTCTATCTGATCTTGATCGACCGATAGAAGATCTTCAAATGGGTATGTGTCATAAGGTTTCCGAAGCAGTTTTAGAAGGCGAAGTGGAATCTGAAGAGGTATCCTGTAGTTTCCAAGGAGATCCACATTGTAGATTTGTGATTAGGCGAAAACAGGATTAAAATACTGTAGTTGAGGTCAAATTTAACAATGAGCCAAAACAGCGCTAAAGACTTACTAGGTCCGAACATAGTTTCTCAAGAAAAGCTTGGCAGAGTCAGCAGAAACATAGATTATGAAGACAATGTAAAAGTATTCTACAGCTCTGGTGGAAGTAAACAGATAGGTTTTACACCTCAAGATTTGGATGTTCTCAGATCAGGTTTCGAACAGACTTTTAGAGAAGCCGGAATGATTCCAGAAGATGTGGCTGTCAACTGGGGTGCTCCAGAAGGCACACCACATATGTCCAGATGGTGTTTTGACAACGGAACGTATTTTATAGATGAAGTCGTCAATAACTCGGTTGCCGACAGCTTTGATGATTACAGAGATAGATGGGATGAGGTAACCGTCCTTCAGTCTATGCCAAGAATGCTTAAATCGATCGGCCAACAGATTGAAGACGAATATGGTGAACTTAAAAACGAGTTTCCAAATCTGAAAATGTCTTTGACTGCCGGAGATGTTATGTCCGAGAGTTTGAGAGACTGGATAGAAACAAAATATGGTCTGGATGTGGTAAACTTCTATGCAGGTACCGAGTTCGGAGCCGCAGCAACAGAGGTTGAACCCGGAGTATACGAACCGACAAATCCAAATCTTACACTAGAAATACTAGATGAAGATACAGAGGTAGGTGAAAATGGAGAGGTTTCGGAGACAGATGTTTACAATATCCAAGACCTCAATCCAAAACAGCAAGTCACAGGGCCCATACTTTTCAGCGTTTCTCATCGTGAAGCCTTGCCATTTACTCGTTACAGAGGTGGTGATATATGGACTGTTTGGGGTGCTGAAAACGGTCCTAGAATGAGTTTTGAAGGAAGAGAAGACAACGTGATATTATATTCTGGAGCTAATCTCTATCCTGAAGAAATAGACGATGCGGTTAGAAATCTTGCAGACCAAGACTGGAAACTGGTGGTAGCGGAAAAAGATGATGCGGTAAGCCTTGATTTTTATCTTCCAGAAAAGTATGTAGATGAGACAGACCTAGCCGATTCTATAGCTGAACAGAATGACACATTCAATGTCTGGAGAGATACAGGATCTGGAACTGCTACAGAGATCAACTCTCAGACCTTTGAGTCCTGGAAAAATCTGGAGAAGTTGTTGGAAGAAAAATATGAGCTGCCAAGAGACGATCAAGGCAACATAGATCTTATTAATGATCTAAACGGTAATAATCTGAAAAGAAAAAGAATAGGTTTCGACCAGTCCTATTTTGCAAACAACAGTTCTAGTCGGTAAATTTATCTCCTTCTGAAACTGATACTCCATTTCCATCTATGGTTAATTCGAGTATATCGCCGCTAATAGCGGTTCGTCGCATCTTCACAACTTGGAGTGATCGATACTGTGAGTCTCCTAGAGCATAACCCTGTAACTTGATAACTCCATCAACAACAAATTCGGCTACTCCAAAACGTGATAGTTTACCTGATTGGTTTTCAGGCATTTCGGAAGTTACAACTGCAGTGGCATCAAGATCTTTAAGATGTTCTACAATCTTGTTCAAATATTTCCGGATCTTGCTATTTTGGCCCCAGTACATCTCGAAAACACTTATAGAATCCAGTACGATCCTATCGAAGTCTTCTTCTTTAATATATTCGATTACTTCCTGTTCAACACCTTTTGAAGGGTTTATATAGGCTATTGAAAGATTTTTGATGTGGTTATCGAAATCTATGCCATACTCGATTGCATCAAGCCTGAGTTCTTCTGAATCTTGGCCTGTTGTGATATAGAGACAGTTTTCATCTTTTTCAAGTCCTTCCTCTAGAAAGTTCAAACAGAAAGTTGTTTTACCAACGCCGGGTCCTCCGGTAACGAGAGTTACTGAGCCTTCTGGAAAACCGTCTTCAATATAATTATCAAGTCCTTTAATGCCTGTATTAACTCTTTCAACCATGTCTGATAGACAAATAGTAATCTTTTTACAGTCTCTGCCAGAAGAAACCTGGCCGAATTTTTGGAACTTGTCAAAAATTTAAACAAGCTTGAGAATGTCTCTTTATGAAGATCGAATCTTTGGAACTCCGGGAAATAATTGATTCAAGAACAAATCCAACTGTAGAAGCAGAAATCAACGGTGCTCTAGGAAGAGCGCCAGCAGGAGCTTCAACCGGCCGACATGAAGCCGAAGCCTTTGTGCCAGAACATCTCGATGCTGTAGAAAAAAAGATGGAGAAGCTGGTTGGCCGCGATCTATCACAACAGGAGTTTGACAAGGAGTTGAGGAAGTTGGATGAAACAGAGAAGTTTGAAGAACTTGGATCTGTGGCAATAGCTGCTAGCTTCGCATTCAAAAATGCAAAAGGATTTGATCATTCAAACCAGTTCCCGCTACCGTTATCTAATGTTATCGGAGGAGGAGAACATGGCGGTAATACATCGATTCAGGAATTTCTTGTTTTGCCTGTTAATGCTTCAAGTTTCAGAGAAGCAGTTGAAACCAATACCAAAATATATCAGGAGTTGAAAGATCGTTACGCTATGAAGATCAAAGGGATGAACGATGAAGGCGCCCTGATAACGTCCATGGACGATGAAAAGACATTGAAGGCTCTGAAGAAGGTTGCTGACAAATATGAAGCAAGAATTGGGCTGGATATGGCAGCTTCCGAATACTATGAAGACGGAGAATACAAAATTTCTTCGATGCATCAAACCCTAGAAGGCGAGGACTATCTTGACTTTGTCCAGAAACTTATTGATGAATTTGATCTCGTTTATGTAGAGGATCCATTCGATCAAGACGATTTCCATTATCACGCCAAGTTGACATCAAAGAATCCGGAAGTATTGATCTGTGGCGATGATTTATTTGTAACACAGGAAAAACGACTCCAGGAAGGAATTGAAAACAGATCGGGTAATTCTCTAATTGTCAAGCCTAATCAGGTAGGGACGGTATCTGATGCCAGAAAAACAGTAGATTTAGCTAAGGAAAACGATTATGTTCCGGTTATTTCTCATCGATCAGGTGAAACCTGTGATGCAACTATAGCCGATCTTGCACTTGAGTGGGAGATTCCGGTGATTAAAGCAGGTATTGCAGATATCAGAATTGCAAAACTAAACCAACTGATCCGGCATGAAGACAGACAGGAAAATCCCGAGATTAACGGTTTTTAGTTGATTGATAGGAACTCTGGAGATTCTTATTTAATAGTTATTCTCACATCCCGAGGTATGAGCGACGAAGAACTTTTAGTTGAACGTGATGAATACCTGGCCCACGGTGTACATATCGGCACCAAGTCGAAACACAAGGACATGGAACCATACATTTTCCACGTCAAAAAGAACCAGCTAGCAGTACTAGACCTTAACCAGACTGATGAAAAGATCAGAGAATCAGCAGAGTTTCTATCAGAATACAGTCCGGAAGATATACTTGTAGTAGGACGAAAAGAACCGGCAAGACTGCCAATCACAGCTTTCTCAGAAACAACAGGTTCTAAATTAATTGCAGGTCGTTTCATGCCTGGAACACTAACTAATCCTCAAAGCGAAAATTTTATTGAACCGGAAGTTGTAGTTGTAACAGATCCGGAAGAAGACGCACAGGCCATCAACGAAGCAGTTGACGCTCAGATACCTGTAGTTGCAATCGCAGATTCAGGAGATACGCTGGATGATATTGATCTTGTAATCCCAGCAAACAACAAAGCAGAGAACTCTCTTGGAATGGTATATTACCTGCTTGCAAAACAGTTTATTGAAAACAAGGGCGGAGAGTTTGAAGCACAGCTATCAGACTTCCGACCAGAACCTGAAACCGAAGACGAAGAAGACGAAGAGTAGATCTTCCCCATGGAGTTTCTAATCCTTGTAGGCACAGCACGTGAAGGACGGAAAACTATTCGTTCAGCCAGAGCTGTAGAAGATAAATTTGAACAGTCAGGTCATGAAGTAGAGTTTTTCGACCTTAAAAACAAGGATATACCTCCTTTGGGAAACCGTACTTATGTTGAAGATGAGGAGCCGGTCCCTGAAGATATAGAGGAGTTAAGCCGGAAAGTTGATGAGACAGACTGCCTGGTTATAGTTTCTCCTGAGTACAACCACTCTATACCTGGGGTTCTGAAAAATGCCCTGGATTATCTTTATCCTGAGTACGATGATCTGCCTTTCGCATACGTCGCTGATTCAGCAGGCGGCTTTGGAGGAGTGAGAGCTATATCTCATCTTCATGATATAACAATTGGCCTAGGAGGCCTTCCAGGACCGTCACTTCCTATATCTAATGTTGGGGAAGTATTTGACGAAAACGGAGAGATTCTTGAAGAAAGCTATCATGAAAGAATAGAAAGGTTTGTAGGCGATGTAGAAGAACACGTAGAGAAGTTTGGCCAATAAAATATTTTTTTTACGCCAAATCGTGTTTCTATTATTGAGAAATTTGTTTTTAAGAAAAATCCTTTAGATGTTTGAAATCGTATGCATATGTCCTAAAATAGTAAAAATTAGGCTTTTGGCTAATTATCGACAATTCATTAATTAGACCGGTATATTTAAACCGCGCTAGAGACATTCTATCTATAGGGCTATGTTTGGATTCGGAGGACAAGAGAAGGATCAACTTCAGGACAATATGGAAGAAATCAAAGATCTTATTAACAAGGGTAAAGATCTTCAAGAATCAGAGGAAGGAAAACAGGATACGGCTGAGGATCTAGAGAACCAGCTCGATAGTTTTGAAAAATCTTTCTCTGAAGAAAATAATGATCACAATCAAACTGATGAGTCACAGAATTTAGATGGTCAACAGGGACAGGGCCAAAACCAACTTTTTGATGGAAAATTTGAATCTTCTCAAGACGATTTTGACAGCCAGCAGTTAAATGGACAGAATATTGGACAAAAACAGTCTTTCGATAATCCTGAAGATAATTTACAGCCTTCACCGCCTGAAAAAAAGGAAGAATCAATTGAAAGTAATAAAGCTCCTGACAACCAGAATCTTCAGCCTCAGAATCACAGTTCTGTACCTGAAAACCAGGTTCAGGGAGTCCGAGAGCCGAATGAAACCCAAGTTAATCAGGCCCAAATACCTCAGCAACAAAATAACGCTCAAATTAATCAGCAATCTCAGCAACCGGGATCTCAAAATCAGTCCGGCCGGTATTCGCCGTCTGAAAGAGAATCACAGTCCCGTCCTGAAAAACAACATAATAACAGAAGAAAAGAGAGAAATAGGAGTTCTTCAAGAAGTTTAGACCAGTCGATACCTGAACCTCCAAAAACCAAGAAGCTTAATGTTCCAGAGATTGAGAAAGGTCCTTTGTTTATTCGTAGAAAGAAGTTCAAATCGGCTGTAAAAAGGATTGAAGAGATGAGGTACCTTTCACGTGAAATAGAAGAGGTTGTAAACCATCTTGAAGAAGGCATACAACAGGATAGAGAAACCGAAAAACAGGCTAGAGAAATACTCCATAACCTTGAAGACGATAGACGCGGGGTACAGGATGTAGTCAGTCCTGGTAACAAGAAAGAATAACAGAGGCACATCTCAAATGCAGAAATCCGAGCTAAAGGAACTATTACAAGAGTATGAAGATGCAAACTCTTCAGCTCGTTTGATAGATTTTTTGAAAGATCAACTAATTCAGAGCCTGGAGGATTTTCCGGCTGAAAAAGATAATCAGAAACACAGGCTAAACATGATTGTACGTGAGATCGAACAAGAACTTGACTGGATCGAAAACGAGAAGCTAGCCGAGTTTGATCCTGAACGATAGTAGATATTAAACGGATTATATCAAAAAAGTGGTTAGACTTGGGAATTTTGATACATTTTATTGATTGAATTCGGGTTATCTGATAAATTCTACAGCGCTTCCTATAAAAAAGTTCCATACGATTCTAATTCTACGCCTTGATGACAGCTCAAGGATTGGAAAGGTGACAAAATAACAATGGCATACCAAAAGTTTGAACCAGGCGAATCACTCGCAGAACAGACATACAACGCAATCGAAAAAGCAAATGATACAGGAAAAGTCGTAATAGGTACTAACGAAGTTACCAAAGCGATTGAAAGGAATGAAGCAGACCTCGTAATTCTGGCTTCAGATGTTTCCCCTGAAGAAATCGTAATGCACATCCCAGCTCTTGCTGACGAAAAAGATATAGGATATACTTTCGTCCCAGAGAAAGAAGAGCTAGGACTCGCAGCAGGAATCAACGTCCAGTCTGCTGCAATCGCAATCACTTCTGTCGGACAGGCAGGAGACGATGTCGATGACATCAAGCTAAAAGCAAGAGAACTTCTGGACAAAGACGAAGAATAAAGGTGAAGAAAAATGGTAGCGGCAAAAGTTGTTGAAGTAATAGGCGATCAAGGACACCGGACAGTTAGGAAGATCCGCTGCCGAATCCTTGAAGGCAATGAAGAAGGAAAAATCCTTGTCAGAAATTCACGTGGACCTATCAGAGAAGACGACATAGTCCACATCAAAGAAACGGAGATGGAAGGTTGATCTAGAATGGTAGAATGTGACTACTGCGGTAACGAAGTTAAGAAGACAGAAGGTAAGATGCTGGTAAAACAGTCCGGAGACAGAGTGTTCTTCTGTTCTGGAAAGTGTGAGAAGAACCACCAGATGAACCGTCAACACCGTTATGCCGACAAGGACGAGTAAAAAGTCCTTTTTCTCCACATATTTTTCTCTTTAATTTCAACCAGATACTCCTCTAAATTTATAACTTTAGGACATTCTCCAAAGATAGGGGATAGTAATGCCACGACAACCAATTCTATCAGTTCTGGGTCACGTTGACTCAGGTAAGACAACTTTACTAGATAAGATAAGAGAATCAAGAATAACTGAAGGAGAAGCCGGTGGCATCACACAGATGATCGGAGCCACGGAAGTCCCTATTGAAACAGTTGATGAGGTATGTGGTGATCTTCTCAACCAGTTAGATACAGATCTTACAATTCCAGGCATACTATTTATTGATACACCAGGTCATGCTGCATTTTCATCTCTTAGAAAACGAGGAGGATCAATAAGTGATATCGCAATACTTGTAATAGATATCAACGAAGGTGTACAGCCCCAGACTGAAGAGGCAATAAATATACTAAAAGAATCCGGAACGCCGTTTGTAGTTGCATTAAATAAAGTTGACACGATGAATGGATGGCAGTCAGAACACCAGATTTTCTCCAAGAACATCCAGAAACAGTCCAGTAGAATAAAGGAACAACTTGATACTCGTATCTATGAGTTGATGGGAGAGTTAAACGAGTATGATATAGTTGCTGATAGATTTGATCGAGTTGATAATTTCCAGAAGAAAGTAGCTATGGTGCCAATATCGGCTGAAACAGGAGAGGGAATTCCTGAACTACTGATGGTTGTTGCAGGACTTTCTCAGCGATACCTTGGTGATGAACTCAAAGTAAAAGAAGGAATCGGTAAAGGAACAGTTCTAGAGGTCTCACAGGAAAAAGGTCTTGGAACCACAGTCGATGTAATCCATTATGATGGAATAATTAAGAAAACAGATAAACTGGTCTATGGAACGGCTGAAGGCGCCAAAACTACTGATATTAGAGCCTTACTTGAACCTCAGCCACTCAAAGAGATCAGGGTTGACAAACAATACCAGGATGTTAATGAGGTTAAACCTGCTTCTGGTATCAAGATTACGGGAAAGGATCTAGAAGGTGCTATATCGGGAGCTCCAATAAGAGCAGCCAAAGAAGAGGAGCTAGATGAAGCAGTTGAACAGGTTGAACAAGAACTTGAACTCAGAGAGTTTGAAACGGAAAATGAAGGAGTAGTTGTAAAAGCTGATTCGCTTGGATCTCTTGAAGCTGTAATGATGGAGATTGAGGACAAAGATATACCTGTAAGGAAAGCAGGTGTCGGACCAATCACCAAAAGCGATGTAGTGGAGGTCAAAAATGAAAAACCGGAAAATCAGGCCATAATAGCGTTCAACGTTGGTAGAACGGTTTCAGGCCAACAGGCTGTAAAAGACGGAGACGTCAAGGTTTTCCAGAGCAATATTATTTATGAAATAGTCGATAGCTACCTTGAATGGAAACAGGACCTGCAGGAAAAAGCTCGTGAAGAAGCTCTTAACTCAATTGCAAGACCGGCAAAGATCCGTTCAATGCCAGAACATGTTTTCCGATCCTCAAACCCGGTAGTTGCAGGATTTAAAGTGGTAGATGGTGTTTTGACTTCAGGAAGTCGTTTAATGACTCTTGATGGAAAACAGGTTGGACGGGTAAAAAGTGTCCAAGAACAAAACGAGAAAGTCGAGAAAGCCCAGAAAGGAGATCAAGTAGCTGTTTCTATCTCTGGAGCTACTATGGGAAGAACTTTTGAGGAAGGAGATGAACTCATAGTCGATATACAGAAAGACGAATACAAACAGCTACAGAAGCTTGATGACTTGCTTAGTGTGGGAGAAGAAAAGATTCTCGATGAGATTGTAGAAATCAAGGATTCGATTGATCCTCACTGGAAGATAGGCTAGAGAACACTAATTGTTAAAACAGCCCATAGTTGAGATATCTTTATGTCCACTGACGATCTCGAGCCAGAATCTGAACAAAATAGTTCTTCAGAAAGTTCGGGTGAGGATCTAAATTATGTTCTTCAAAGCCTGAACTCGGAAACAAGAGATGTAATAGAGGAAAAGGGTCTAATAGAGGAACTTGGTCGGCTCAGAGATGATGTTGATCAGTTACTTTCTGAAAAAGGACTGGTTTACCGGGACGATGTATTGGACAGTTTAGATAGTACCTATACTTTGCCTGATAGCTCCGAGTACCGTTTAGAAGATTATGTAAGTGAATTTGATTTTGTTATCGAAACTTCGGCTCCTAAAGGAAATGCATATCTCTATAGTCGTTCATAAACTACAAGACTTTTTGGAAATAAAATCCGTATATGGGATACGAAAAACTCGCTAGAGGTATGTCTTCTCAGGAAGCTGCTAGAAAGTTACAAGAGGTAATGCCCTCAATGGAAAGATCGAAGGACTTTCACGGCGCATCACCTCCAAGCGTTTTCATAGGCTCACACAGCTATCCGAAGGTCAACACTGGTGTGCTCTCGCCTCAACATCCGGGCAGCTCAGATCTTATGGATTCGCCGGATAAATGGTATAGTCAAAATTACAGTATAGAAAAAGTAGCTTCATTGAGAACTTCTTTAGTTAACTCAAAACAGAAGACTGATGTAGGGAATACAGATAACTTTTTAACCAGTACTAGAGAGATCGCGATGGCACGGAAACCTGTTGAAATTGAGGTCTCACTTCAGAAAAAACCAGGATCCAATATGTCGGCGGGACGAGTTAAACCTGTTTCAGCTTCTGGTGATATTGAAAAGTTTATTTTGGGAGAAAATCCAAGTGTGGAAAGACAGGTTGAGAAAAAATTCTATGATACAGATGTAAAGGCTGAGACTGCAATTGATGAGCTTCATTCTAAAGGAGTTGATAACTACAAGATACAACAGAGTCTTTCAACAGGTATTCTAGGTCAGGAAGAAAATAGAAAACTAGTTCCGACACGCTGGAGTATAACTGCAAGTGATGATATGATCTCGAAAAAGCTACGGGAAGATGTCAAACAGTACCAGCAACTCGGGCAGGTAGAATACTACACGAACGAATACGTTGGAAACCAGTTCCATATCTTTTTGATTCCCGGACGCTGGGAGTATGAACTACTTGAGTTGAAGAGACCAGGTTCTGTCTGGAACGCCGCAGCAAATACATATATTGCACAGAACTATGAAGGATTTGGAGGAAGAAGTTCCTATGCAGAACAAACTGCAGGTGCATTTTATGCAACAAGACTTGGTATAACAGAACATCTTAAACGAAGAAAACGTCAGGCCAAAATATTGGTTGTAAGGAATGTTTCCCCAAACTACTGGGCTCCTCTTGGAGTATGGGTTATACGTGAAACTGTTAGAAACGCGTTTAACAACGGTAAAGAACTTGATAGCTTTGAACAGGTTAAATGGCAGATTTCTTCCGAGTTTAAGTTCCTTTATAAAAGGTTAAAACAGAGAAGCCGGATGCTCGGTGGCCGGCAGTTCAGCCTAGAAGATTTCTAAACTGTAGTTGCTAAGGAACAAAAATCTTCGGGTCTAATAGTACCCGGGCAGAATTAATATGATAGGATCCGATCTTGACCAAACTGAAATTATGGAGAGGGTGATTAAGCCTGTTAGAATAGAGGTCGAAAAACGTGGAGGATATGATGTCCTGGTTATTGAAGATTCGGTAGGCAACCAGTTTACGACTTTAAGAGATGATCTTGTAGAAAATATATTTGAAAATAAAGACGAATATACAGACCAGCCTTGGACAATTCTATGGTCTGTAACCAAAGAGGGTTACATCAATTTTCATGGTTTCTTGCAGAAAGGGAGTGAAAATGAGGTAAATGAGGAAGAAATTGATCCTGAAGATTTTGAAATAGTTAGGCCAGATAGGATGGGACTTAGTCGGACAGATATAAAGATTACAAGACAGTCTGCAGGCCATGATGCCTCAAGAATAGTTTCTGGTAAGTTGGCTTCTGGAAAACAGCTTTCGGATGAAGAAATAAAGGTTGAGCTTAAAAAATGGTCCGAATATCTCAAGAGCTATTACCGCACAGGAGAATGGAAATAATACAACTGTTTTACAATTTCTGTAATCTGGGTAAAATATAATACAAAACACCCGATTTTTTATAAACAAGAACATACAATTGTAGTACAGAAATTAGATGGCTACAGTTTCTGTAAGACTATCCGATCAATTGAATGATGAAGTAGAAAAAATGGTCGAAGAAGGAGTCTTCAAAGACAAGACTGATGCATTCCACGAAGCCATCAGACTATTATTGTTACGTTATGAAGGATTTGAACTTGAAAACGACTTAGTTTAGATCAATCAATTCACTTAATACTCCTCCCCTCCCTTTACCTTTTCCTTTTTCTTAATAATTTCTAGAAGACAGACCAGAGATTATCCGAGCACTTTTATGGTTTCGTTGAACTGCTTAGAACATGGATCTATTCCCTTTTCCTGAAGTTAGAGACAAACAGGATATACTGATGGAAAATGTTGAAAAAGTAGTGCAAAACGGCGAGAGCTTGGTTGCTCACGCACCAACAGGTCTAGGGAAGACTGCTGCATCGCTTACGCCAGCTCTAGAATATGCGAAAGAAAACGACAAGAAAGTGTTTTTTGTTACTCCAAGACATAGCCAGCACCAGATCGCGATTGAAACGGTTAGAGAGATGAATGAAAGACATGAAGAAACAGTATCGTCCGTCGATTTGATCGGCAAATCTCATCTCTGTGAGGCCCAACCTGGTTTAAGAGGGGCTGATGGACCTGACTGTCCACGACATGAAGCAACTTTTACCGATTCTCATGAGCTAACTGAACAGGCAAAAGCCAGGGTCAAAGAGTTCCAGAACAGATCTTTAACCGCTGGACAGGTTAAAAATGAATGTCGAGACGTATGTCCCTACCAGATACTAATGCATATGGCGTTTAATGCGGATATAGTTATCGCAGACTACTTCCATATATTCCATCCAGGAGTAAGAGAAATTGTTTTCGAAAAAGCTGGTATAGAACTTGAAGATGTAATAACTATAGTTGATGAGGCACATAATCTCCCATCTAGGACGCGTTCTCTGTTCTCGAGTTCGGTTTCTATGCCACAATTAAAGAAAGCCAGGACAGAAGCGGAAACATTTGGATACTATCAGGAAGAACAGTACTTAGAACAGTTACAGCTTAAAATACAGAGAATGGCGAGAGACAAACTTGGACAGACAAGCCATGAAGAAAAAATTACTAAGAAAATGTTGAAAGATTCGGTAGCTAGCTTTACAGATTATGGAGATTTCGTTGTTGAGCTTGAGAAGGTTGCTGAAGAGGTAGAAGAAGAACAGGAGAGAAGCTACTGTGGTGAAATCGCAGAATTTCTAGACAAATGGAATGGAAAAGACAAAGGTTTTGTAAGGTGTATCAAGCGAACTATGGGGTCTGGTAGCAACAGAGAGATTAGGATAAACTATTCGTGTCTTGATCCTCAGATATCGACAAAGGAACCATTAAACAAGTCTCATGCTTCGGTACTGATGTCAGGTACTTTGACACCCCAACAGATGTATGTTGATCTGGCAGGTCTTAATGAGTCAAAAACTGAAACAGTGTCTTTCAAGTCTCCGTTTCCGGAGGAAAATGAATTGAACCTTGTAATACCAACTCTGACAACTAAGTATGAAGAACGAGATGATTCTATGAGACAAAAGTATGCTTGGTATCTAGCCAATTCGTTTGAAGCAGTTGACGGCAACTGTGGGGTTTTCTTCCCAAGCTATTCGATGATGTATAAAGTAAAGGAGTTACTAGAACAGAGAACAGATAGAAAACTGTTTATTGAAGACAGATCGATGGACAAAGAGGAAAAACAGGAAGTCCTTGATGACTTTGCTGCCAGAAAAGACGAGAAAGATTCGGTTCTTCTTGGGGTGGCTGCGGGCTCTTTTGGAGAAGGGGTAGATTACCCTGGAGAAGTTCTGAAAGCAGTATTTGTAGTAGGGCTTCCTCTTCAAAGACCTGACCTGGAGACAAAGGAGTTGATTAATTTCTATGATGAGCTTTTTGGGAAAGGATGGGACTATGGATATAGCTATCCTGCTATGAACAGGGCTATACAGGCAGCTGGCCGATGTATAAGAAGCAAAGATGATAAGGGAGTAATTATTTATATGGATAAGAGATACAGCTGGAGCAACTACAGGAAAGTTTTCCCGCCTGGAAAAAACATGGCGGCTAGTAGAGCTCCATGGAAGGAAATAGAGGAATTTTTCAGTAACTAATGTACTGAGATCCTTTACGGTCTTCTAACTCAAAGTCTCCGTTAAGTCTGTCAAGTACTGTGTCTAGAGCGTCTTCGTCTCCTCGGACTAGAGCGGATGGTTCTGTGGCTTTCTCAGATTCTAAGAAAGTTACTTGTCCTAAATGGAGTTCAGAGTTTTCTGAACGGTAGCCTAGTTCGACTGTGTATCTGTGTGTATTTGAGTCTCGTTCGTCTTCTATAATTTTCAGTCCCGAATCTAGAACTCTGTCATATAGTTCGATTTTCTGATCATCATAAGAGTCTTCTGATGTGTTGTGTTCGAGTGATAACATTGGATAATTGACCTCCCGTTGAAACTTTAAATATAGAAGTTGTTCTGAAAATATATGACTAAAGTAATGGCTCAAGGAACATTTGATATCTTACATCCTGGACATCTACATTATTTTAATGAGTCGGCTGAGAAAGGCGAAGAGCTTGTAGTGGTTATTTCTCGGGACTCGAGGGTGTCAGATAGAAAAAATACTTACTTTGATGAAAATGAAAGAAAAAAGATGGTTGATGCCTTAGGTGTTGTCGATGAAGCACTTCTAGGTGCTGAAGGAGATATCTATTCAACTGTAAGAAGGATTGATCCGGATATAATCACTCTTGGATACGACCAGAAACATGATGAGAAAAAAGTCAAAGAGATGGCTCAAAAAGCCACAGGACATGAAGTCGAAGTTGTGAGGGTTGGAGAAAAAGAGGGTTATTCTTCCAGTAAAATCCGATGTAGCTGAGTCTGCATTGACATTTATATTTTTCTCATAATAGTAGTAACATGCCGAGCGATAAAAAGTTCTCCGATATTCTAGATGGAGTTACAACCGTAGGTGAGGCTCAAAACACTTTAGAACCGTATCAAACGGTCTATCTTATAGGAAAGCCATATACTGAAGATAATTTTGATTCGGAGGCGGTTTATCCTCGGGAAAATGCTGTATATGAGCTTCAAAACCATATTGAAAGGAAAGATAGCAAAAATCAACATTCTATGAATTTGGGTGATACGGATTTTTCTCTACCGGGTGTTATGGTAGAATCGACACGAATACCTTACAAAGTAGTTGCCAATACATTCAACTCCTTAAGATATAACCACAAAGGACAGCTCCCAGATCCTCTGAACTCGGGTATGGATGGTAGTCAAGTAACTCCAGAAAGATTTAGGGATTATATGGAGGGCAATAAAAATCATGAACTGGTAAAGACCGACATACCTTTGCTTTCTCTAGGTTTCTCATCAGCTTTCATGGTTCCTGACTTGGCAGGTGTTGCAGGTTTACTTTGTGCAGGATATATGACTGGCGAAAATGAAACAATAAGATCATGCGGTGGGTTGGCAGATTCTGTCGAGCAGAATTTGGATCAAATATACTCTGAGTTAACCACAGAGCTTGAAGATCACAGAATAGAACCTATTTAGTAGAGGCTGGTAAAAGTATTTTGGCGGTATTGTTCGGTTAATTTAAAGATTCAACCCTGTTTACCGATTATGTCAGAAGAACAAAACAAGGAAGTTTCTAAGAATCAAGAACGTTTCGAACATAAAGTAAAGGCTAAAAACGCATTTGATGCGGGTAAAGGCCTCAAAGAGGAGACGGTAAAGAATATTTCTGAGGACAAAGATGAGCCTGAATGGATGACCAAAAGAAGGCTAAAAGCTTTCAGACATTTTGAAAAACGGCCGATGCCTAATTGGGGTCCTGATCTTTCTGAACTGGATTTTGAAGAGATCAGCCACTATGTCCGTCCAGATGCCGAACAGAGTGACAACTGGGATGAGGTACCTGAAGAGATAGAAGAGACATTTGAAAAGCTAGGCATCCCAGAGGCTGAACGAGAGGCTCTTTCGGGTGTTGGAGCTCAGTTTGAATCTCAGGTTGTATATCAGAACATGAAAGAAGAGTGGGAAAAGAAAGGAGTTATTTTCTGTGATATGGACAAAGCGGTCCAGGAACATCCTGAACTGGTTAAAGAATACTTTATGACCAAATGTGTTCCGGCTCAGGACAACAAGTTTGCGGCTCTACACGGAGCAGTATGGTCTGGAGGATCATTTGTCTATGTTCCTGAAGGTGTTGAAGTTGAAATCCCTGTCCAGGCATATTTCCGGATGAACCAGAAAGGAATGGGCCAATTTGAACACACATTAATTATTGCAGAAGAAAACTCTAGGCTTCACTATATTGAGGGATGTTCTGCACCCCAGTATACCCAGTCCAATCTACACGCTGGATGTGTAGAGGTATTTGTAGGGGAAGGAGCACACGTACAATATTCGACTGTTCAAAACTGGTCTAAAAACACTTACAACTTGAATACCAAGAGAGCCAAGGTCTCCGGTAAAGGAACAATGGAGTGGGTATCAGGTTCAATGGGTTCAAAAGTCACAATGCTTTATCCAAGCTCACATCTAAATGGCGAAGGAGCAAAGGCCAACCACATTACAATTGCTTACGCCGGAGACGGACAGAACATCGATACAGGCGCAAAAGTAGTTCACAACGCACCGAATACAAAGTCAACTATTGAATCGAAATCAATATCTCAAGGATCAGGTCGAACCAATTATAGAGGTCTTGTCAGGATACCGAAAGGATCATCTGGATCAAAAACCTCTATTGAATGTGATGCATTGATGTTTAGCGATGAAGCTACAAGCGATACAGAACCTTATATTGAAATTAAAGAAGACGATGTCGAGATGGCTCACGAAGCAACAGTGGGGCGAATCGGCGATGAAGAAATCCACTATATGATGAGTCGTGGTATAGAAGAAGAGGAAGCCAAGGAAATGATTGTACGAGGCTTTATCGAACCAATTGCAAAAGAGCTACCTCTAGAGTATGCTGTGGAGCTAAATCGTTTAATTTCACTCGAAATGGAAGGTAGTCTAGGATAGTTTCTATAGCTCTAGAGCATCCAAACTCATATTATCTTCGAGTTTTGGTTCTGTGAGGATTACGTTGGTCTCTGTAGATTTTATACCTTCTATTTTCTGAAGTGATTTAATGAAGGAGTTCATATCCTCGCGGTCCAGAAAACGGGTTATAAGTATCATGTCAGTCTCTCCGGTAACTTCGAAAAACGAGATTACTTTATCATTTGATTTGATTTCCTGTGCTACTTCTTTGGTTTTTTCGGACCGCGCCTTTATCCCTATCATCGAGGTAAGCTTGAAACCTAGTTCTTCATAATCTATTATTGGTTTGAAGCCTGTAATTATGCCTTTTTCCTCAAGCTTCTGGAATCTAGCGGTTACTGTGGATGTGGCAATATCAAGTTTGTCTGCAATATCGCTAAAAGAGGCTCTACCATCTTTTTTGAGCTCTTCAATTATATGGAGATCAGTTCTATCTATCATAAAATGAAATATATTTTTGAAATTTAAATATTTACAAAAAATTCTTTTGAAAACGATTATTTAAATCCTATAAGTTGATGATAGTCTATGCCAGAACACAAAGATGTGGCGCGAACACACAGATTTGATCTAATAAACTCGAAACTCGAACTCCCGCTGGATGATATCGCCAGACATATTGAAGTCTATCAAGGTGTTAGTCAAGATCAAGAATATTCTCCTGAAATTCAGGACAAAGTCTCTTTATCAAAACTACATGAGGAAATGATATACGATAATGGAGATATTAATGCCGATCTCGAGTATCTAGTTGTTGAAGGCTTCCTGGAAAAAGACATTGTTAGTAAAGGAAATGTGGTTTATTCTATGACACAAGAGGCTGAAACCTACTATGATGAAATAAGAGAATGGACGTCTGAATACCTCGAAGGCATGGAACAGACCATAGGAAACGGAGTTATGTAAAGATTCAGGTAGTATGGAATAGTTATGACAAACGAAATCTCTGTAACTAAGAAAGATATAGATGAGATTAAATCTCTCAGAATGCCAGAATCGATAAGAACTCCTGGTAGAACATGGACAAGATATCCTGATATTGATTTGGAAGATCTACAAAATTTGGAGCAAATTGACCCAGATATACATACAGAAGGAGATATAGAGGTTTTTAAAGGGCCAGAAGCTGTTGAAGAGGCCGGAGACAAGTTATTTGATGCTATTAAGACTAATGAAGACAAGCTTAATGCGATCCATGCAACATATCTTAACTCTCTGATTTTTGTTAGAGTCAACGGAAAAGCAGAGTTATCTGTCGTGTATGATGAAGATCAACCAGTACTTTCTCACCTAGTAGTAGAGACGGAAAAGAATGCAGAAGCCAACATTACCGAAGAATTCCGTGGAGATCCTGAAATCCAGACGTCTTTCAATGAATTCTATCTCGGAGACAATTCTACAGTTGAATATGGAGCAATTGAGTCTATAGAAACAGGTCTGAGCTATTCGAGGAGAAAAGCTATAACAGGTAGAGATTCAAAAATCAACTGGTTGAACTCACAGTTTGGTGGTGATCTTAACAGAACCAAGATTGAGACAATTTTGAAAGGAAATAATTCAAGTACAGAAAAAACCGGTGTATGGTATCCTGTAGATGACCAGCATATCGATATTTCGCTTCATGTAAGGCATATCGGAGACAATACAAAATGCGATATGGATTCCCGTGCCGTAGTAGATGATAGATCCAGATCCGTTTATGAAGGACTGCAGAAGGTTGGAGAAGGTGCAGAAGACACAAAAAGTTTCCAGGACGAAAAGGCCTTGATGCTTTCAGACAATGCAGAAGCAGATGCATCCCCTAAACTTATGATTGAAAATCCTGATGTAGAGGCATCTCATGCGGCATCAGCAGGAAATGTTCCAAAAGATCAGCTTCATTACATGGAGTCTCGTGGAATATCGGCAAATTCTGCCCAGAAACTTGTAGTTAAAGGATTTTTCGAACCTGTGATGGAACAGATCGAGCTCCCAGAACTAAAAGAAAAGATCAGAAACGAAGTCCAGAAAAAGCTAGATAGAACCAACTAAGAATATAAATCTGGTTTTCTGTCAAAATATACTGTTTTTTTAAGTTTTTTTACAGGAATTCTTGTTTATGGTTCTAGGAAAAATTGTTAGAAGATTTTATAATAGCGGAGAATGGTTTAAAGGCCAGTTTAAGACAAAAGACGAGTTGGATTTAATTAATGGGCCTGTTGCAGAAAACCTGTTTTATCTTTCATTACCTGTAATTGTAATTAATCTACTTCATACAGCCTATAACTTAGCGGATACATTCTGGCTTGGACAGTACGGAGGAGAAGCTCTTGCAGCTATTACTTTTGCTTTCCCTTTGGTATTTTTTCTGATATCCTTAGGAATGGGTCTTGCTGTAGCAGGAAGTGTTTTGGTTGCCCAGTTTGAAGGATCAGGAAATACTAAGAAAAGAAACTATGCGGCTTCACAGACTATAGGATTTAGTGCACTTGTATCGGTTATACTAGGTTCTTCGGATACTTCTTTATTGGAGATATTGTCGGGCTGTTGGGGGCTACAGGAGATGTTGCGGCATCTGCTTCGGGTTATCTTGAGATAATTTCTATAGGCCTCTTCTCCCTCTTTGGCTTTCTGGTTTTCCAGTCGCTGATGCGTGGATTCGGAGATACAGTGACGCCTATGATTCTGATGTTAGGAACGGTGATACTCAACATAATAATCGATCCAATATTTATCTTCGGCTGGTGGATAGTTCCTGAGTTAGGCGTACAGGGAGCGGCGATCGCAACTATATTCTCTAGATCACTGGCTTTGGTAATCGGTATCTACCTGCTATTTACTGGTAAAAAAGGTCTGGAAATCTCTTTGGAACAGATGAAACCAGATCTATCATTTTTCAAGAAGATGACAGGGATAGGTGTCCCGGCTTCAGTTGAAGGTACAGGAAGATCTGTGTCTGTTAACGCTGTAACTGCGGTTGTAGGTTGGTCATTTGCAGACCCTATAGTTGCAGGGTTTGGTATTGGTATAAGAATATTTTCAATGGTGTTTTTACCAGCAGCGGCAGTTGGTAGAGGTGTAGAATCTATGACAGGTCAAAACCTTGGGGCAGGAAGGTTTGAAAGAGCTGGTGAAACCGCCAGAGAAGGTGCAAAATACAGCTTCCTGATACTAACTGTACTAGGAATTATCACATTTATTTTTGCCAGACCAATTGCATCAATTTTTACAACAGAACAACAGATCGCACAAACCGGAGCAGAATTTCTAAGATATGTTGCATTTAGCTTCGGATTTATCGGAGTTTTGAGAAGTTACAACGGAAGCTTTAGAGGTGCAGGCAAAACAGCTACTGCTGCGGTTATATCAATAGCAACTCTGGGTGTTATACGGCTGCCGATTGCATACTTCGGATCGATACAACTTGGGACAAAAGGTGTCTGGGCAGCATTTTTCATATCGAATGTACTGGGAGCTTTTATAGCCTATAGTTGGTATCAGAGAGGCACCTGGAAACAGACGGTTACGGATGAAGATAAAGCCAAAGGAGAAATAGCACAGGAGACAGAAGGCTTTGGAGATACTATAACTCAAAAAGTCGGATCAGTTTTACCTGATTCAGTTTCCGATCTTTTTCCCTAAACAAAAGCCCTAGCTAAAAAAGATTCAGTTTCAAAAAGGACAATATGAATCAGGATAAAATCAAGGAAGATTTTCCAATTTTTGAAAGCTCCGAACTGTCTTATTTGGACAATGCGGCTACATCTCAGAAGCCAAAACAGGTTATAAACAGGATTAAAGAGTTCTATGAGAAAGAAAACTCGAATGTAGGTAGAGGTCTATACAATTTGGCGTCTGAAACCACTCAAAACTATGATGCCGCGAGGAAAACAGTAGCTGATTTTGTTGGTGCAACATCTTCAAGCGAAGTAGTTTTTGTTAGAAATACCTCTGAAGCTATTAATCTAGTTGCAGAATCTCTGAAGCTTGATGGAGATATTGTGATTCCAGAGATGGCACATCACAGTAATCAACTGCCTTGGAGAAAAAAAGCTGAAAAAGAAGGCCTTGAAATCAAATGGATTCCTACAGAAAACGGTAAACTGGACCTTGAACAAGCAAAAAATATAATTGATGAAGATACAGCTATGGTTTCAGTTTCTCATGTATCAAATGTTTTCGGCTGTCTTAATCCGATCAAGGAGCTAGCAGATATAGCACATGAAAATAATGCTTATATTCTAGTTGACGGAGCACAATCTGTTCCAAGAATGTCTATAGATGTAAATGAACTAGATGTTGATTTTCTGGCATTTTCTGGACACAAAATGCTTGGACCGACAGGAATCGGAGCTTTATATGGTAAAAAACAAGTGCTCGAAGAAATGGAGCCATACCAGATCGGTGGAGGGATGATTCGATCTGTTAAGAAAGATAGTATCGAATGGGAACAACTACCTCACAAGTTCGAGGCGGGAACGCCCAATATTGCTGGCGCTATAGGATTAGAGGTTGCAATAGAATTTCTTGAAGATATAGGGCTTGAAGAGATAAATAAACACGAAAAACAGTTGGCTGGAAAAATCATGGAGGGTTTAAAAAATATTGATGGAGTAAAGATTGTTTCGCCCGAGAATGAAGATGTATCGGTTGTTTCTTTCACAATGAAAAATGCTCATCCACATGATATAGCTGAGATACTCAGTCAAAACGGTGTAGCGATCAGAGCAGGTCATCACTGTGCACAGCCTCAGATGGAAAAACTCGGGATATCAGGAACTGCAAGAGTATCACCTTATCTATATAATACAGAGGAAGATGTGGAAAAGTTCCTAAGAGCAGTCAAAGAAGTTAAACAGGTGTTTGATTAATGATTGAAATCAAAGGTTTTGTTTACTATTCAGGAAATTCTGGAGGTATTTTCCATAATGTATCGTGATGAAATCCTTGATCTTTACAAGAATCCGCGTAATGAAGGCACTCTAGATACAGAGATTCAGGCAGAAGGGCAGAATCCGAGTTGTGGAGATCATACTCATATATACTTAGAAGTTGAAGAAGGAATGATCAAAGATCTTAAACATGAAACTGATGGTTGTGCAATATCGACAGCCTCATTGTCTATAGCCTCAGATGAACTCAAAGGTATGAGTGTAGAAAAGGTAGAAAGTCTTGACAGAGACTGGATGATTGATCTACTGGGTATTGAAGTGTCTCCTATGCGTGTCAAGTGTGCGGTACTTGGTTTGAAGACGGTTCAGAAAGCACTTACCGAGAGCAGTTAAGAAAGTTTAGTCATAGTTTTCAACTATGAGCTTAGAAGTAAAAGATCTAGAAGTTTCAGTTGAAGATGAGGAAATCGTTAGAGGAGTTTCTCTAGAGGTTAATCCTGGAGAAATTCATGCTATAATGGGGCCTAATGGTTCTGGTAAATCTACATTGTGCAAGTCTTTGATGGGTAATCCTGTTTACTCGATCAACGGAGGAAAGATTCTCGTAGATGGACAAGAGGTTACTCATGAAGAAACTGATGAACGAGCTAGAGCAGGACTTTTCCTCGGTTTCCAGTATCCTGCAGAGATCTCAGGTATTTCAGTAGCCGAATTTCTAAAAGAAGCTTTAAACGCACAGAGAGAGGAAAACGGACAAGAACCAATTCCACAGTCAGAGTTTAGACAGAAGGTTCAGGAAAAACTTGACCTACTTGATATGGATGAAGAGTATGCTCGAAGATATCTCAACGATGGTTTTTCAGGTGGAGAGAAAAAAAGGACAGAAATTCTTCAAATGGCGGTTCTAGAACCAAAATATGCTATTCTAGATGAGATTGATTCAGGTCTTGATATTGATGCACTTCAGATTGTTGCTAAAGGAATCAATACTCTTTCTCAAGAAGACAAAGGACTGTTGATGATTACGCACTATCAGAGAATCCTCGATTATATAGAACCAGATCATGTTCATATTATGATTGACGGTAAAATTGTGAAATCTGGTGGTCCTGAGCTAGCACACAAACTTGAGGATGAGGGTTACGACTGGATCAAAGAACAGATAAAGTCTTAATCTCCGATAAGCACTGAGAAAGCGTTGGTTATTTCATCAGGGTCGGATCTGTCGAGTTCACGTATTATTGTCTCGATCTCTGCGAACCCTTTCTCAGCTATATCTTTTTCCACTCTTTGTTCTAGCTCTCGTACTGAGCCTTTTTGATGGTCGACAGAAACAGTATAGATCCCACACAGACTATCGTATGCCATACTGGATGCTGATTTTATTCTTCTCTCAAAGTTCCATGCCTGTATGATCTCAAGAGGTACTCCGCCGTAGATCTGTTTGTTTTCTCTATGAGATATTGTCTGACCTATTGCTATTTTTCCTCCTTGTTCAGAGGAAGTAATAGCCCAGTCTTCAGTGTTGTACCAGTTTTCAGTGTCTTCCCCTTCTGTAATAACTCTATTAGGATTGTTTAAATCTAGAATATCGTTCAGTGCTGTTTTTTCTTCAAGCTGGTCAAGAATAGCATACGGTATGGCGTCGTGAACGCTGTAGTTTCGGAAATCGGTAGGTTCGTCTCCGTTGTAATAATGAGCGTCTGTTATTTCGAGATCTATGGCTCTATAACTTTGAATTACCGACACAAGTTACTTTTCGACCATAACTTTGTATAAATGATTTCTGACCTAGAATAGGTTTTCAATAAAATTCTCCAGTCTGGATTTTTCTTCCTTTTCCTTTATTTCGTTTGATCCACATGGACAGTGAGCCGGTTCGATATCTGATTTAATGTTCCGGTTGCACATATTACATATCCAATTAGCCACTTTAACCACCGTTAAGACTTTTTGTAGACTTATTAATAAATTTCTTGTTCTACCGGAATACCGGAAAAGCCTTCATTTATTTATAAAGGCAGCTTCGGTAAGTCAGGTTTGCGGAGGACAAATTGAAATGGTAAAATTTGAGTGTGTATCATGTGGGATGAGTGAAGATGTCAATGTATTGCCTGGAAAACATGCGGTTATGGGTGCTGCCAACAATCTCAACAGAAAATCAGACTGTTGTAAGAAACCGGAATATATAGATTCAACAGGTTTCAAACAAGATAGGGTAAATAGGAATCTAAGAAGTCTGATAACTGCTTTCCGGGCATAGTTTGCTTTCTTTTTATTTTTGTAGCCAACTATGGAGTCCTAAATCTATCTATAAAGTTGCTTAAAAATTAAAGGATATACTCTGATCTATGAGGTTTGCACTATTTTTTGTTCTGATAACTGTGATTTTTACAGCAGCAAACTTTTTTTTGGGATAAGACTGCTATTCTCGTGAGTGAGGTTTCAGGTATACCTTCAAGATACGTTTATCTGTTATCGACAGTCATTTTTCTCTTAGAGTTAACGTATTTTTCAATTAAATACTTCTAACTTTCAAGAGCAGATGTTCTTTCTCGTAAGGCTCAAGTTCGGTTTCTTCAATGATCTCAAATTTTTTCTGAATTTTGTCCTTTACTTCATCAAATATTTTGTCTTTATCTCTGGAAGTTGAGATAGACCTTGCCTTTACAGAAAACAATCCGATTCCGTCTTCTTTCAGAAATTTCTCACAGTTCTTGATGAATATCTCGGCCTGATCGCTTTGGGAAATATCTTGAAAGACAACATCTACACTAGGAACCAGATCATCATAGTTTTCCGGTTGACGTGCGTTATCAAGTAGAGGTACAATGTTTTCTCGTTGTTCTGCAACTTTCACTAGGTCGCGTGCAGTGGTATCAGAGTATTCTACACCAAACACAAAACCATGTTCTAGTATGTCTGAAAAATGTGATACTGTTGTGCCTGATGCAGCTCCTAAATAAAGTACATCAAAGTCCTGTTTTAGACCAAGATCAAAACCTTTCATAACTCCGGCTCCTGCCTTGGAACGTGAAGGCTGCCAGTTACGGTACTTTTCACCGTTTTGTTCAATAAATGTTTCGCCGTAAACTGCTTTATCACTAGCGGGTTTGGTATAGATCTTGTTGTTCTGTCGGAAGATTCCTGGTTGTATCTCTTTCATGAAAATAAAATAGTGGAAAGGTTTTAGTTACCTTTCAGTTCCGCGAACTTTTCCTGACATTCTTGTCTAAGTTCCTCGCCCTTGTTTTTATCACCGTACTGGTCGATTCTAGCCGCCATAACGGCTTTGTTCGCCAAAAATCTTGCCATTTTACCTCTTTTGTTTTCCGGAAGTGAGTTCACAAAGTTGTGCTGGAAAAGTACGCCGTGTTTGGGAGGGGTTCCTTCGCCGTGAAGATATCGGAAAAGTGCTTTCTCCGCGCCAAGCATCTGGATAGTGGAACTTGGTTTCTTAGCAGTCTCTTCAAGTCCGCCTGCCAGCGCAACTATTCTAGCTGCAAGTAGAGGCCCCACAACAGTTTCCAGGTTCGGCATCTCCTCTGCAGCAACCTTTTCAACGTAGCTCTCGATCTTCTCTCTCATCTCCAGCTTCTTTTGAAGTGATTCGTATGCCTTTTCAAGCATCTCAACGTCATCGTCTGTTAATGGCATACCAGTAGAACTTTCTGCCATATCTGAGAATGCATCTAGTTCGTCTCTCTTGAGCCCGTTTGAAAGTATCTTGATCAGATGACGGTCATCTGTGATCTCCTTTTCTAATTCCGGAAAATGAAGACCATACCAGTCACGGAAACGTTCCATCTCCGCATTAAAATTATTGTTATTTTCATCTAGAAAGTTGATTGCCTTAACCATCAAACGGTCTCTATCAGCTGCAGATTTTAGTTTATCACGTGTTTGTTCAATAGCTCTGTCTCTTAGTTCTTCTCTATCCATTATTTTTTCACCTTATGTTACTCTAGATCAACTTTGAGACCAAGCATTCTCATCTTCAACCTTACTTCGTTTTCATCGCGTTCTAGCTCTCTGGCAATTGATTCTGCATCTTGAGAAGTATGTTTCTGAACCATCAATCTTTCTTCCCATCTGGTAAAGCCTTTCCAATCGTCTATTTTCTGTAGTTTTTTCTGGAGTTCAGATTCTTGTTCGAGAAACTTTTTCATTTCGTCGTTGCTCATTGACTTTCTGTTTTCAGCGAGGAATTCCGTTTCCTGAGGATCAAAAGCCATCGGTATATCTGAGTTCTTCATTTTTTCATCTCTGTGATCGCTTCTTTTCTTCCCAGGATCAGGTACTTCTCTACCTTCTGTCCCTGAAACTTCTTGGTTCAAGAGCTCCTTTGCTTTATCAACAAGATAGTCTTCATACTCCTCTTGGTCTTTCATAGTGTTGGATTTGTGCGGCAAGCTTGAAAACAGTTGTCTACCGAAATATGATTTGGTTGTTTGATTACTGATATATCGGTTAATTTTCAAAAAAACAGCCGAGCTATTTAAGAAAATAACGAGCAAATGGATTAATACAAGTAAACGCGGTGTTGGTCCAGTGGCTAAGACCCCGGCCTTCCAAGCCGGTGACCCGGGTTCGAGTCCCGGACGCCGCATTCACTTTTGAATAGAATAAGAAGTTCTATGATTCAATTTTTAGATGATTTAGGTATTTCTATCCGACTTCATACATTGAAGGTGTAGCCATTGCAAAAGTTCCTGTGTTACCTATCGCTATAAAGAACGCAGTAAACACAAGTGTTCCGAACGCTCCAGCTAGAGCGCTGCTGATCAATTCTTCTCTATCAAGATTCATTGTAACTAATTAAAGATTTCAATCTGCCTTATATCAATTAGCTGCTTTCTTCAAAGTTAGCAGGTCTATATCCATCTCTTTTATTCCAAAGAGAGTTATTTTGGTTCATACCAGTAGGCAAGGAACGTTATTATCACAAACGCGATGAATGCCAGTAAAGGCAAGTACATAGGCCGGATTGAGAATCCTGCTAAGGTATATCTATAAGCTGTTGAACATGGTAGAGCGAATCCACATCCCTGTGTAGGATCAAATCTCACAACCACAAAATGGTAAAGTGATACAAACATTCCTATTATTGAAAAAGGCAATACAAATTTTCTCAAGTCTTCTCTGTCCAAAGCAATACCTGCACCTATTATAGGTACTAGAGGATACATCAACACTCTCTGGTATGTGGAAAGTGTGAAAGTTTGCCAACCAAATATTTCAGAAGTTGCTAGGCTACCTGCAACCGCTATAAGACCTACAAAAAGCGATATCTCTCTACTGAGTTCTCTAAAGAGATTATCTGTTTTCTCAAGGTACTTTTTCATGATCTTTATTCACTCATGTTGTCCATACTCATATCACTGTCCATGTCCATGTTCATTTCGGCGTCTTCTGAGACGGTAACAGTTTCATAATCGGAGATAGTTATTCCGTCAACCGCATATTCTTGGTGGTTGTTAGTGTTAAGAGATACTCTTATTCTGTGTTCTCCAGGTTTCAAGCGTGGAAGATGGTAGTCTTCTCCGTAAGCTCTGCTGATCTTTACATCATCAACAAAGACGTGTGCGTGACCTTCTCCCATTACAAATTCGCTGCTTACACTTTCGGGAGCGAACTCAAAGTTCTCAGTGTCGATATTTAGGTTGAAATGGCCTGGCATCATAGGATCGCGTTCTACAGTTAAGTTGACGTCAGGAGCGTTTTCTTCATCTACGTTTCTCCTATCGTGTCTATGTAGGCCTGCCATCGATAAGTCTACAGGGTAAGTAGATAGTGTCTGTTCTGCGCTACTATCTGCAAGTTGTTCTGTGATTTGTGAGCCGCCGAAGCCACCTAGTATTAGACATGCGAATCCGAATAAACCTATCTGGAATGCTGTTTTAGTTTCCATGCTTTGAGTTTGTTTATTGTTTTAATAAGCCGTTCTTGAACAGTTTCCGAACTATTCCCACATCTGTATAAACCGTTCTGTAGAAACATCCAGCAAACATGAAGCATATTTTCTGAAAGCTTCTAGACTGTTTCTGGTAAGTGAGAACTCGCTAGATCTGCCTTTCATTTCTTTGTTTATGAGGTTGTCCTGTTCTAGTATGTTGAGGTGCTCAGAAACTGTTGATTTTGAGACTTCAAGCGATTCAGCAATTTCAGAATGAGAACTGCCACTGTTTATCTGGTATAATATGAGTCCCCGGACTTTGTGGTTTAAAGCCGCAAGCGGTTTTTCCATGTATTCGGGAATGTCTGAGGGATATAGCCTTCTGTAACCATGGATTTTCTTTTCCCGTACATCTAAGTCTCCAATATGATAATTTATTGTATTTGAAGAACATTCGAGATTCCTTTGTAATTTTCTGAGATGGATCCCTGGCCTCTGGTTTATTTGAGCCATTATTTGTTGTTTCATTTTACTGTACCCCAGAAGAAAAGACCAAGTATCACAAGATTTAAGATGTGGGAAATACCGATCAAACCTCTAGTATTGAGCCCTATAACGGATAGAGTAACGATCATCTCTTTCAATGCAAAAGTTCCGAAAGCCAGACAAACATAAAAGAACTTTTTATTGTTCTTTAGTCTGTAAGATTTGTATGAAACTAAAAATAGATATGTGGCTACAACTAGAGTTAGTCCATGAATTATCAAGTCTATGTTAGTTCCTTCTATCATCTTCAGCGCTTAGTTTTTAGTCATGCTGTCATAGATTTTCTCTAGTTGTGCTCTTCTATTGATTAATAGGCCTGTGAATAATACAACCCCCATTAAAACAGCGTAGGAAGCGATCTCTAAGGATGGAAGTGATTGGAAAAGCCTTGTGAACATCAAAAAGAAGGTTAATACTCCGGATATTCCTACGGTTAGGTTCCTGTAGTCTTCAGCGTTTTTCAGAGTTGTATCTTTGTATTTTCTATCAAGATATGTCTGCATAAGCCCGTGGAAAACAAAGCTGTAGGCCAAAAACGGAAGGAATAAATAAAGAGCGTTATCGCCAACGGTCTCATATATTGGCAGTGTAGATCCTCCGCTGGCATTGTGGGTGCCGTGATAGGCTAGTACGGTCGAGATTTTCAGTGTGATTAGAGTTGCTAAAGTTAGTAGTTTTTTCATTTTCGATCAGTTTAAGTTACATATTTCTGGGTTTCCGGATTTTGTTATAAAGTATATTATCATTAATATGGCTGCAGGAGTTATTAGAAGTCCGTTGAACGGTAAAACTGCGAGAGCGCCTGTTAAACCGAGTAGCCCTATTATTCCTGCTCCGCATCCTGCACATCCGCTTGCAACCATGCCGGGAGCAATGCTTGCTATATCTCCTATTCCTGAACCGAAGGTTCGGAATTGAATATACATTAAAACCAATGCAGGTCCTGCAAGCAAAGCATAGATCGCAGTAGAAATCATCTGGAATAAATTAGCAGAGTTGTATACAAAGACAAGATAGACTGCCTCTGGAAGCAGTAAAATGTTTGAAGAGATCATTTGCTGGCTGAAAATAGGTCTAGCAGCTAGGTTCATAGCGATAAATACGGTGAGGGTGAAGACAGAGGAGGCTACAGTACGCCTCCTATTGCTGAATGCTGCCTTTAAACCGTTTTTGAATTTCTTTGATCTCTTCATTTTCTAAATTTTAACCTAGCTGTGATTCAATTGCAGATTCAAACTGACTGAAAGGTTGAGCGCCCACAATTTTTTGATCGTTGACAAAGGCCGTTGGTGTTCCGGAAGCTCCTATGTTCTGGCCTTCGGTTAGATCCGATCGAACCTCTTGTCTTGCATCGCCGTCTTCAATACAGATTCTGATGTCTGATTCTGAAGCTCCTTGCTGGGATGCCCAGTTGATTATCATATCGTTAACGTTGCTGGTGCTTAGTGTCTGTTGGTTTTCAAAGACCTGGTCTTTGACATTCCAGAAAACATCGTTTCCAGCTTCTCTGTATACACATTCCATTGCTACTGCTCCGTCTTCAGACCATGGATGGATCTGAGTTAGAGGAAAGTCTTTCCAGACCAACTTTACTTGACCTGATTCGACGTAGTTGCTGACGATTTGTGTTACTGCTTGTTGTTCGAATCTCTGACAAAAAGGACACTCAAAGTCTTCATACATATAGACGGTTACTGGAGCGTCTGATTCTCCAAGAACAGGTTCTCCTTGTGCGCTGATGCTTGATACGTCAACTGTCTCAGAGCCACTTGGCTGTGCATCATCCATTTGATGATCGTTGTTCCCTGTATCAATCTGTTGGATATCTCCTGAGTCTGTCTGACTTGTTAGTCCTCCTACTAATGAGCTGGCTGTAAAACCTGTCATGATCCCCCGTAGGAATACTCCTGCTATTGCGTGTTTTAGATTAAGTTCAAATTCTAGTGATGTGTTGTCTGTCATTTTTCTCTTACCTCGTTTAGCTGTAGTCGATCCGAATGAAGTCTCCATCTCTTGGGATGTAATTCAGATGATCTTCAATTTCTTCACCATTTGCTTCGACGGTTAAGTTTGCTGTCTCTCCATTGCAGCTAGCTCTACCCATTATAGAATTTTCTTCAAGTTCTCCTCCCAGAGAATCTACAATCCAGTCAAGTTGTGTCTGTTCTTGACTGTTTCTAACTCCTTCAAGATGGAAAGTTGTCTGTCCATGTGTATGTGCCTCGGTTGGTCCGCCTCTTAGTACCTGTTCTTCACCGCAAACAGTTATCTGATAGTCAGCATGCCAGTGAACAGGGGTTCCTACACCATTGGACTCATCTATGTTTCTGCTGAAATCTAGTGTTTGAGAGGCATAGTAACCTCCTCCTCCAACTAATCCCAGAACTATTATTCCGATTAATCCGTACTCAAGATTCTTCCTCTTGTTATGTTTACTAGTCTGTGTCTGCTGTTGTATCTTGTTTAATTTACTTTTTTTATCGCTTTTTTCGTGACCCGACATCTCATTGTTGTGTTCGTCTAGTTCGTGTTCAAGTTTCTCTTTCTTGCCTGAGAAATCTTTGTCACAATATTTACAGTTAGCCATAATCATAATTGATTGATTTCTGTTTAATAAGGAGCTGCTAACCTTCTAGTTAGCCCATTAAAATAATAGCTATATTTTTATCAGGCATTTTTTATCGATCTTTTTCACCTATCTCTTTGAAAATGTTTTAATATTATTTCTAGTGAATGCTCTCTGTTTAATTTCATGGTTTATTGCTGTTGTCAAAAAACATGTACATTATTCCTCTCTTTAGCCTCCGATAAAACTGTTTTCGATTGAAAAAATTCTGCCTTCGTTATCAGATACTCCATAGAATTGGTGGTAACCCTGTTTATCCTTTTTATTTGAAGTTAAGATATTTTCAATTGTTCTACCGAGATCTCTGTGGCTCCAGTAAAGACTGGAATAGTAAGGTTCTCCTTCAAGATGGTTTTTATCTTCAGGGTTGATCCCTCCAATTCTAATGCTGACCCCGATCTTAAACTCGCTGTTTTCAACAGCTTTTCTTAATATTTTTTCAGTCTCTACTTTCGATTCTCCGTAAGGACTGTCAGGATTGTTTTCTCTTGGATCTAGGAGTTTCATAGCATCTTCTTTTCTTAGATCAAAGCTAGATTCCGGATCTATGCTGCTTCTATAAGGTTCTGGAGTGTCTTCTAAACTAGCTTCAACTGTATAGGCCGAAATGTCTCCTGTTCCTGCATGTATTGATGAACCATTAATGAAGATCGGCACTTCGGATTTTTTGGAAGCTTCCAGTACGTTTCTATACATCTCCATGTTGCCTTCCCAGGTCCTCCCTGTATCGAAGTTCTCCTCTGAGACATTCCAGGCAAGATGGAAAACAGCATCAACATCTTCCAGAATTTCTTCTAGTTTTTCTACATCTTCTTTTTTTAGCAGATCCAAACGTTTTGTATCAGTGTAACAGTTTGTATCTTCTCTTACGCTTCTGCTGACTCCGATTACATCGAATCCTTTGTTACAAAGGTAATTTCCGGCAGCTTTCCCGACTGTGCCACTGGCGCCTGTGATTAAGATTGTCTCTGTCATAGTATTGTTTTGCAATTCAATTCTTGTATAATTTGATTCCTAGGCTGTTGCTGATATCCTCTTTTTCTCTGAATACATCAGTGAAGTCTCAATAAATGTTGTATGCGACCATGTTAGAGGCTCTACACTTTTCCTTTTTCCTGTAAATGGTTCTCTTGTCCGGCATAAGGGAAATAAAGATCTCTTAATCTAAGTGAGTCGTCAAGGTTTACAAGTAAAGAACCATTCCCTAGAGAGATGTCGGACTATACTGAATTTTTGTATTCTCTAGCTTTTATTGGAGCTGCTTAATATGGACTTAGTGCAAAAAGATAAACAGTAGTGATAATTAGTGTTTATGGGAATAATTGATATCTCGATGGAAATTAGTGAGTATATGATATACTATCCTGGCAATCCACAACCGGAGCTGGAAAAATACAGGAAAATACCTGAAGATAGCACCACGGAGTCAAAGATATGTATCGGCAGCCATACAGGTACTCATGTCGATGCACCTCAGCATGTCAAAGAAAACGGCAAGACTGTCAAAGAACTAGATTTAGAGAACTTTTACGGTAAAGCTCAGGTGCTTGATCTAACCGGATGTACTGAAAAAGTTGGAAGAGAGGATCTGGAGGGTTTAGATATTAAGGAAGAAATTGTTCTTTTGAAAACTGAAAACTCTATGATAGGTTATGAAAGCTTCCGTGAGGACTTCACCTATTTGACTCTCGAAGGTGTTGAATATCTAATAGGAAAAAATGTCAAGACAGTAGGTATAGATTATCTGAGTTTAGTTGATTTTGATGGAAAAGAAAAAGCCCATAAAGCACATTTGAAAGCTAATGAAGAGATGACAGTTATTGAAGGGCTTGATCTTGAAAATGCAGAATCTAGAACATACACGTTCTCTGGTATGCCTTTGAAAATGGATACAGACGGCGCTCCGATGCGCGCGGTGCTGATAGATAAATAAGAAATTGTTGAAAGACTGGCAAAAAACTCATATTTCTACAACTCTAGCAGTCTGTTAACTTTGTTCAATTGAATCAAGTAATAAATTATCTCAGCGATGAGCTAGCTTGCTATGACTAATTTAGCCCGAGAAGTTGAACAGGTAATTGAAAGGTATCAAGGTCAAGATAGAGTTGGACATTATCAGAATCTACAGACTACCGAACTTCTGAAGAAGGGTCCAGAGGAAGAACTTGATGCCTTACAGATAAACATGGATCATGAAAATCTCGACAGGTTGTATGAGGAAAACAGTCTTGCTGAGTCTCTAGAGGAGGCATATCAGATGGGTGAAGACTGGGAGCGCAGAGCCACAAACTATCTGCTTCAAAAAGCCACTATTGACCAGCTTGAAGGTTTGACGCTCGAGTAATTCTGTAAAAAAAACAACATTTCTTTATTTTTATTTAGAATTCTAAAGTTATCTAAAACTCCTGAAATTATATTATTACAGTGTCTAAGGATAAAAAACAAAGTATAGATTATTTTAGAATAAATTCTAGAGAAAAACTTGAGAAAGCTCTAGAATCCATTATTAGAAAGTTTGATCTTGATATAGAACCGGAGCTAGAGATAGCTGGACGGTTCAAACGGAAAGCAGGCCAATACCAGCATAAAGACAGAAAGATCAGAATATCAAAGTATCTCCTCGAAAACCATCCTGAGAAAGTTATCACCACACTAAAACATGAGTTGGGTCATGCTATAGTGATGAACAGATATCAGAGAAAAAAGATAAAGCCTCATGGAAAGGAATGGAGATCCGTTATGAGCGAGTTGGGCGTTGATAAACCTGAAGTCTGTCACAGACTTCAATTAGCCAAATATAGATATATTGTTCGATGCAGTAACACGGAATGCAATATTGAGCTAGGAAGACATAAAAAAAGCCGGCTTGTAAAGAAACCAGATCTATATATCTGTAAGGAGTGTGGAAGCAGTTTTGAGTCATTTGAGGTTCGTAAAGACCAATAAATTTTTAGAGAAACCTTTCAGGAGCCCAATCTATAATCTTTTTTCTAAGAGCTGTATAGATTCCGCCGATTAAAACAGTCAGTACTACGAGGTCTTGGAAAAGACCGGTATAAAAAAGGTAACATGGTACTGCAATCGTGATTGTCAAAACCAAGTCTTCTGGCGATCCATCGTATCTTATCCATCTCTTGGGCTTGATCCATTTTCCTAAAGTATGAGAGTAAACACCTCTATCGTCCGAGGGTATCCATGGACGTGTCTCGAGTCCTCCTCCAAACACATCTATGAGCGAATGCACTGCAGCTGAAAGGAAGAAATAGAAAACTGCTACAGAGACCAGTGAAGGAGCTAATATTACTACAGCGCCCGATATTAAGCTTGAAATAGAGAATATGATGGGATAATGGAGCGTCCTTCGATGGTTAAACGCTAAGTCCAGATCTGGAAAAATACCTCCTATGAAACCACCTAGAGCTGCATAAAAAATCATCTCCGGCCATATCCATAAAGCAGAGATTGCCAGAAACAATCCTATCAATGCATGTGTTACGGCCATCATCGCTATCGATCCCTGTTAGATTCTTCTAGAGAATCTTTTTCATTTGATTGGATGAAAACGGAGATTCTATGTACGATCAGATAGCTAACCAGTGATATCGGCAAAGCTGTTATTATACTCCCTAATATAAGGTTTTGACTAAGTGTAAAGGTCTGTGTAAGTGAAAATAAGTCTAAATCAGGTATTGTTGGAGATCCAAAAATTAAACTACCTGTAAAATAGCTTAGACTGTAGAAAGCCATGTTTACAACGGGGTTGAAAACCAAAGCTGTGCTGAAAAGCGCAATTCTATTTATTCTCTCAAATGTAACTGCTATCGCTCCAAGAATGAAAAGACCCATTGCGGATGTAGGTATAAGTACAATAAATGTGCCTAGAGCAAAGCTAAAAGCTGTTTCGTGAGGTGTATAATCTTCTCTAATAGAGTCTACTATCTCTGACTTTGCCTTTTCCCAGTATTTTCCGATTTTAAAATCCATTAACATATATTATTCCAGAATTTATTTATCGTTGCTGTGTTAAGACCCGGTATATCCTGTATTCAAAGAGTTTTTGAATATGCATCTAATAAGTGCCATACAGGCCTATTCAAATGCGAGAATATTTCGAAAACTCTTTGTTATTTGGCAAAAAGAAAAATGCTTTATTTTCATGGTTTCTCTCAATCTATTTGCTAATAACATCGTTCAATATCTTTCTGGATGGCAATCTCATCTGGTCTATATACACTGTTTCAATAGTTTTACTCGTTTTTCTTCCGGTTATGAGGTCCCAGAGGTTAACTGATATGGTTCCGTTTGAAGTTTTGTTCTTGCTTGCTGTTCCTTTCACTTTAAAAGGCATAGAGTTCGGTCTAATCGGAGCCCATACTTTGAACTATATTTCAGCTTCTGTTATTGCTTTGTTAATTATAGTCGAACTAGATACATTTACTTCTTTTAAAACAACAAACTGGTTCTCTGTATATTTAGTGATGCTTACTACTGTAGCAATAGCTGGTTTGTGGGCGGTTATTAGGTGGATTTCAGATATTTATTTAGGGACAAATTTTATTGTATCTGAGAATCTTTTGATGTGGGAGTTTGTTGCTGCGGCTATTGCAGGATTGGTGGCGGGCAAACTATTTGGATTCTACTTCCGCGAACGAGATAGGAGGCTGATTAAATATGAAGATTAGAGATCGACTTGGTATATCTATTAAAAGGCAACAACAGCTGAGTAGGTCAATGCAGATACTTCTAGCTATTATAGTTTTAATAGGTCTTTATGCTGGCAATACAGGAGTTATTGTAAACGGTTTAGTTGGGATTTTTGTAACGTTTCTACCTGCTTTTCTTGAGAAAAAACATGATCTAGTTATGGATCCGGCATTAGTACTATGGATTACATCTGCGGTTTTCCTTCATGCAGTAGGGACTGTAGCACTTCCTGGTTCTCAGAGTTTCTATAGGAGTTTGTGGTGGTGGGATCACATGACTCATATGCTTTCCTCATCAATTGTCGCTGCAGGAGGTTATGCGGCTGTTAGAGCTTTGGACGAACACCATGATGATATATACCTTCCTAGAAAGTTTATGTTCGTATTTATCTTCATATTCGTACTAGCTTTTGGGGTTATATGGGAGCTACTTGAGTTCGGAATATCAGGTCTGGCAGATATGCTTGGTTCTGAAACGGTTTTAACCCAGTATGGTCTTGAAGACACTATGAAGGATATCATGTTTAACACGGCCGGTGGTATGCTTGTAGCTTTCTTTGGCGAAATATATCTTCTAGGAATAATAGATCAGTTAAGACAGAAGATGGAAGAAAAGATTTGATTGTACGTTTTCTGAAATCAAGGTATAAACCGTGTGATTGCCTGTTTAAGCCAAGACTTTTCTGCATGCGCTTTGAGTTTTCTGACGGTTTCTTTCTCTTCTTTGAGGTTTTCTTCGAGCAAATCTTTAACTTTGTCATCAAACTCCAGTTCCTCAACCATTCTCAATAAACCTTCATACATAGTTATTTCTATACGTTCAGCTTTGATTGCTGAGTTCAAAAATGCTATATTAAGTATATCTGGTTCGGTTATATTGTCATTCAGGTGTTGAATATCTTCAATTAATCCGCTAAGGCCGGCAGATCCATTTTCGTCAGCGTTCTCGTCTATATGCTCAAAAACTAGGTTGAGTCGTCGGACTTGTTTGGAAGTCTCTTCCTGGTGTTTGACAAACAGATTGGAAAGATTCTTGTTGGTTATCTCTCCCGCCATATTGTCTAGTTCTTCTTTCAGTTGTCTTTCAAAATAATATATCGATCTTAGGTCGTGCATGAAAAGGTCATGGGTTGTATCGATAGAATTCTCGTTAGCCATTTTCGCTTCACCGGTTTCCTATTGTATTTCGGGTGTTAAAAGCAAGATTCTATCTCATCACATCAGTAAATTAGAGTAAAAAACGAGTTTTTCATCCTTCAGGATGTTTCTTTATTATTTTCTTTAGATCCTCTCTGGCAAATTCCCGGTCCGAATAACCATACATAGGAAGGTCAATCTCTTCTTCAACATTGAAATCATCGGTTCTAATAGTCCAGTAACCCGTATCTTTTTTCTCCAGTCTGAATTCTGAATTTGATTTAGAATGTGACCACTTGTTTTTGCCAGTTTTTTGCCATTCGCCTACTTTTCTGAGATTATCTATGTAACTGGCATAGTCTCTGGCACCTTCTTTAGAGATCAGTACTCGGTCCTGTTTTTCTGCTATAAAGAGAATATATTCTCCGCCTGAAGGACCTTCTATTTTGATCTGATCGTCCTCTAGTTTTTTGACTTTCAAAGGCTGTGTGCGGCTGTCAAAAAGAATTCTATCATTTTCTTCCAGCTTTTGATATTTCTTTGTGTCTTTCACGTTCCTAGTTTCTATAAGATCTTAACTTAGAAATAGCTTTTTCTGTAAAAAAAGAAAATAATGGGGAAAAAGGTGAGGATGAAAACTTAGTTGTCTTCTACCATTTTCTTAGCTCTTTCAATGGCTTCATCCGCGGTATCAAAGTTCGCAACCAGTGTGTCATTTCGAAAAGTATCCCAGGTTCCATTCTGAAATTCCTCTATTTTAACAACATCTTCTGACTCTTGGTGTTTCCAGATACGCGGACATTCTTCTGTTTCGTTCTCTTTGTTTCTGTTCCAGATTCTTATCACCTCCAGTTTCTGATTTTTACAAAGTTTTGATTTGCTTCATCTGAGTTCTATCTCAGATTTCGTGATAAATTTCCAAATCATTTTATATAAAGTCTTTTGGGCCTAAGGAAGGATTTAAGCTCTATAATATTGTGTTGGTGTGTTTAAATGCGTTCAACTAGATTTTGAAGGCTTCTAGCTTTGTCTTGATATTTTAAAGGCTTATTTATGCAACAAACTATAGTTAATATTAAAAACTCTTTATTCTGATAACTGGTCCATAAACTCCTGGAATTTTTCTGGAGTCATTAATGTGTTATTGCTAGTAGTTCTTGGTATTCTCGGCCGCACATCATCTGTTTTACGCGGTATTACGCCCAAAGATACAGCTTTTTTGATGGCATCTTGCTGATCATAGGCTTCACCAAATCTTAATTTCTCGGTTTCTGAGTCAAAAAGCGTCCATTCAGTTTCCATTGAGAACCTGACAAAAATATATCTCAGCTTTCAACCTTCTTTGTATTGACAAAAAACTGTTTTTAGAAATATATTTTTAGACTAGAAGGCGTTCATTCCAGGTATGTGACCCAATTTGTCCCTAGCTTCATCACTCATTTCTTCAGGGCTCCAACGTGGTTCGAATGTAAGTTCTACTTCTATATCTCCAACTCCATCTAGGCTTCTCAACTCTTTTTTGACTAGTTCATCGAAAATACCGTGTAGAGGACATCCAGGTGTTGTAAGAGTCATCAAAATATCTATGTTATTCTCATCGTCTACATCAATTTCGTATATCAGACCGAGATCAACAATATTGATATCGAGTTCTGGATCAATAACTTCTTTCAGCTGTTCTTTTACATCGTCTTTTACGAGTGTCATATCATTCACTTGGGGCCGAAGTTATATCAGCGTAAGTTGGAAATAGGATCGAAACTAGATCAAGTTGTCTGCTGTAGCCGCACCTATAACTGCAAAAATTGAAATCATAGAAACTACCTTAAAAGCGTTTACTGGCCCGGCTCCGAGAGTTTGACCTGTTGCTGTTATTGACAGTAACAGTAAGATTGTTCCGAAAGAAACGGTCATAAGTGATATATAACGTAGACTTATACCCATTATCTGTCTTTCCTTATCGAAGTCTCTCTCATTTTTTGCAATATAAAGTATACCGTGTCCTAACAACAAGGTAATTGCTATCGAAAGAACTGAGCTACCAAGAGTTGTGTTTTGAGCTATTATCCATACTTCTTCTGTAAAAAGAAATGGTGCTATAAGTATTGAGCTTCCAATAAGCTGCTGGAAAAAATCATCAGGTCCGAACGGATACTTGTTCGAGGCTTTCTTTAACACGTCTCTTAGCATTTTAGAACAACCATAACACTAAACCGAGATAGAGGAGTATAAGAGTTAAGGGTGCCAGTCGAAACAGTATGTTTATACTGAAAATTAGACTTGAGTAGTCCTCTCGAAGCAGTCTCATCTTTTCGGTTTTGTTGTTTGTGAATCCAACTTTAGCTGCTGAAACGGTTTTGTTGGCTGTTTCTATAACATTTTTAACTCTTTGAGTTTCTACCTGTTTTTTCCTGCTGAAATCATGGATGCTGCGGTGTGTGTCAGTTGTAAAGGTTATAACTTCGTCAAATTTACTAAGGTGCTCTTCTTCTAATTGTTTTATCTCTTTCCCAGCTTCATTACCTTCGATTCCGAACATCAATGTTTTTTGGCCTTCTACTTCTTCTACCAGCGAGAAAATCTTGGTATCTTCAGGATCCACTTCAAATCCTGCTCTATAGCTGTAGGTATCCTGTTTTTCAAGTTCTTCTAAAAAGTCAAGCAGGTGTTTTCGAAGAGTTTCAGCAGCTTCGGTATTGTACCATACCTCTTCTCTTGTACCTTGTAGTTCTCTTTCATGGTTGTGAAGGTCGATGATAATTGTTTTTTCAGGGTCGATTATTTCTCGAAAAATTGAGAGTTCGTAGTCGTCATAGTTCTTTTCCTCCGCAGTCTCCATGAAGACAATTTTTTTGCCGTTTATTCTACGACCATAGAACTTTACAGGGCCGTAATCTTTCTTTAACAGTTTAGATGCTTTTGAATAGACTTCGGGGTTTTCCATGGCATCAAGAATCTTCTTGTAGTCATGAGGGTTCACAGGGTCAGATTTATGAGTTGAAGGAACGTGCAAGAAGAAACCTTTACCTTTTTGATTGAGGTCTTCAATGACGTCGGTGCTTAAACGTCCGCCCCCAAGCCCGGCCATTGGACCTGAGTGAACCCATGGAATAGATATATCTATTTCTCCTGTCTGATTCTCGAATTTCAGGGTTTGTACATCAGGTCTTGTAGGATAACCTAGATCTAGAGTTTCAGCTTTTTTCCCTAAAATGCCGGATGAAAGCTGTAAGGTTGAAACATTTCGTACGTTCGCATTCATTAAGAATTCGGCTACTAGTAAGACTGCCATTAACAAAACTGCCGCAAAAATCAATACGACAAAATTAGTCATATAGGTTATGAAAGTTATCTGTAATGCACTTCCAAGGAATAAATGGAATGCAGCCAGAATTAAAACCGGCTGTGTGAGGCTGAGCAGGCTGATTTTTTTCAGATGATCGTAGCCGATAGTCAGCATAAGAAGGAAAAAATTACTTAGATAAACTGTAATAATTGCAAGCCAGAGGATATTCCAGGCATTTAGGAAGTTATTTGCCCCTGTCAGGATCATACTGTAAGCAAATAGTATATTCTGGTTACAGAAAGCCAGGAAGTAACCCCATTTACGTGGGTAGTCTGGTATGAAACGGTGTAAAAGTTCTGCTGAGGCCGCTGTAGGAAGGATAAAGAGGGAAATGGCTATAAAAAGAATTGTCGAGCCGGGAAGAGACAGCGGGGTAAAAAAACCGAAACCTAGATAGACTAGTGCGCTGTAGACTAGTCCTAAGGCAACTATTCCTGTGGCTGTCTTTCTTGTAGAGGGTAAGTTGAATATAACTTTCTTCCATATGTCAATGTTGTCCGAACCCATTCTCAAATCAACTCTTCGTAAAGTTCTTCTAATTGATTAATTGTTTCAGATAAAGAGTATTTTTTTACCGCATCGCGGGTTCTATAATCTTTACTTAGTGCTTTCTCAATTTTCAGATTCATACTTCTTTCTGTATCTCTACTGTATTTTTCTCCGTTCTGAGATTTCATAGTGTTATTGAACGGATAAACATTCGGTGCAACTACTGGAGTGCCGCATGCATTAGCTTCTAGAGGCGAAAGACCAAGTGTATCGCCAGTTGAAGCAGTTATGAACAGATCTATACCTGAATAGAATTCAGGTAACTTTTCTCTATCAAGAAACTCCATAAACTTGACGTTTTCCGGTGCATCTTCAACTAATTGCTCTTTCTGAGGGCCTTCTCCTACTATGAGAAAACTTCCGTCAATTTCATCTGCGATAGCTACAAACTCATCTATATTCTTCTCGGGACTGATTCTGCCGCTGTAACCTATTATCGGCCTATTCATGTCCAATTCATTCACGAAAGAAGTATCTTGAGGCTGGAAAAACTCGAGGTCGATGCCTACAGCAAGTTTCTGGGTTTCAACATTTCTAGGTATTTCTTCCGTACTAGCCGTAACTTGATCGAAACTTTTCAGAAAGTAGCTTTCAAGAGGTAAATATAGTCTGCCCAGTAGATCTGCCAGGAGCTTGCTTTTTACAGCGTGTATAAAATATTCTTCAAGCGGGGTGTGGTGTGTATAAACTGTAGGTATGTTGTTTCTGTAGGCATGTATTCTTCCTCCAACTCCTATTGTTCCAGGGCTATGGCAGTGGACTATATCCAGATCGTCCGGAAATCTCTTTGAACTCATGGATACGGCTAAATTGTAGCCTTCGTAGAAAGGATTTGAAATCGATTTTACAGGTATTTCATTCTCCTCAGGTTCATATTCGTTTGATTCAGGGTATATTATGAAAACTTCATGACCCTTTTTTTCGAGCCTTTCCTTCCATAATTTAAGTGTGTAGGTGACTCCATCTATCTCAGGGAAATAACTGTCGGTGAAAAACCCGATCCTCATAGACCATAATAATTCTAGGAAATATTTTAAATCAGGCCTTTGTATACAGGTATTAATTCATCGCCAATTTTATCTAATTCAAACTCTTTGCTCTTTTCACGAGCTTTAAGGCCAATTTCCTTTCTCAAATCTTCGTCTTTAAGATTTTCTAGTTTTTTCTCGAAGTCACCGTCTGATTTTACACAGTTTTTACCGTCTTCTAACCAGTCAAAAATTTCTATATCTCGAATTAATACTGGTTTCCCACAGCTCAATGCCTCAATTAGGGAGATTCCCTCGTTTTCCTCTTTTGTCGGGAAGAAAAATATGTCTCCTGCAGCGAATCCTCCACGAATATCGTCTATATAGCCTGTAAACTGGCAGTTTTCCGGCGAATTCTCTATCATGTTCTTGGTCTCTTTTGTCTTCAAGTTCTCATGTAGGTAGCCGAACCAGACAAAATCAAGTTCTGGCATTTTTCTAGCAGTCTCAATGAACGTTTTCAAGCCTTTTCGCTTCAGCACAAGGCCTACACAGAAAACTACAGGCTCTTCCAAATCATACTTTTCAAGATATTCTTCTCGAAGTTCTTCAAATCCCTCAAGTCTATCTTTGTCAACTCCGTTGCTGACAACTGTTTTCGGATTCTCAGAATAAGTCTCCATAAGCTTTCTGTTGTATTCTGAAGGACAGATTAGGTGGTCTGCAAGCGAGTATGCAAACTTCAGATAGTATTTGAACGGTGTTGATAGAAGGTCAGTGAACAGGAAACTTCCTCCTTCCCATTCTTCGGATGTAAGATGGGTATGCATCACTACAGGAGTTCCTTTTCTTTTGGCTCTTAAAGCATAGAAAATAGATCTTGGTCCAGGAACATTAATATCAAGTATGTCCGAGCTCAGATCTGGTTTTTCGGTAAAATTGATTTGTCTTTGTTCTAGAATTTTCCTCTGATGTTTTACAGAGCTGGCAATTCCGCCTGTAACACTGTCTTCGAACTCAAAGTAGTGGCTGATTTTCATCTTGATCTCCAAATAGGCATACTCTAAAAACTGTTAAAGACATTTTTCAATTTATGTCACAAAAGATCGCTAGGGAGAGAATCCAGAGGCTTTTCCAGCTTGCAGATCAAAAATGTGCGGAGGGTAGAGAAGATCCAAGTCTTCTGGCAACTCGGTATATACAGATTGCTCGAGAGATAGGGATGAAATACAAGGTTTCAATACCGTCGGATTTAAGGAAAAGATACTGTCATGAATGTTTGTCGTTTTTGAAACCTGGAGTTAACTGCAGGGTAAGAATTAACTCTAAAAACAACGCAGTAAACTATTATTGTAAGGATTGTGGGAAAGTGAACAGATATGGATTCTAAGTTGAAGAAATTGGCATGGTTTGGTGTATCCACTGCAATAATTGGAGGTCTTATCTATTTTGCCGATATTAACAAGTTTATAGAAGCATTACAGTCTGCTTCTGGACCTTTATTAGTTCCTGCGTTCGCAACAGGTCTAGGCGTATTTTTAATATTTGGTTATACGTGGTATAGATTTTTGACAAAAGTGGGTGTAGATGTTAGCTATTTTGAGTCGGTAAGACTTTTCCTAGCCGGCCAGTTTATGAACTCTATAACTCCTTTAGGCCAGTTTGGAGGAGAGCCTTTTATGGCTTATATAATAAGAAAAAACACAGGTACATCCTATGAGAAGGCGTTTTCAACAGTTTTCTCCGCAGATGTTGTCAATGGAATACCTACATTAACATTTGTGCTTGGAGGTTCGCTTTATCTGTTGCTTTTCAGTTCTGTAAATGATGTTATACTTCAAACAGTGTATGCAGGAGTTGGTTTAACAGTTCTAGGAGGGTTGATTGTTTATCTTCTCTGGTTCAAAGCAGGTGTAATTGAAGGTTATTTGCTCGGAGTTCTAAGCTTCTTTTCAGAACTTACAGGTCGTGGAGACTCATTAGTTGAAACTGCGGAGAAAAGATTGGATAGAGTTCAGGAATCGTTTGAAACTATTGGAGAAAATCCAAGACATCTATTTGAAACTTCTGTGGTGGCACATCTTTCGTTTGTATTTCAGGTGATATGCCTGTATTTCATAATGCTATCGTTAGGACAGCAAGTTGAGATAACACCGCTTTATTTCATAATTGCGATTTCAGGTCTGGCAAACTTTGCGCCTACACCAGGAGGATCAGGAGCCTATGAAGCCACAATGGCAGGAATTCTGACATTTTTCCTTAATATCCAGTTGCCTGTAGCAATAACTGTAGCAGTCCTTTTTAGGCTAACTACATACTGGCCTGGTCTTTTGATAGGTTATCTTTCATTACTATCTGTTGAAAATGGTGGTGAGGCATGAGTTATCTGTATCTTCTCTCAGGAGAGAACCTCGAACTTGCAAAGACAGAACTTGATGGATTTTTGAACTCGCAGAATATAGATGATAGTCCTAAAGGCAAAGGAAAACTAGTAGAGACATCAAAAGAGCCTATGAAAGGACAACTGAGACGTTTAGCTTTAACACATGAAGTTTCAAAGTTAATAGATCGAACAGATAATCTTAAGATAGATTATAGGCCTGAAGGAACTTATGCCGTTAGAGCTTTTGATTTAACAGGAAGTTCAGATACTAAAAAAGTAGAACGCAGGCTTGGCAAAGAGCTGGGCAATGATCAAAATAAGGTTGATCTAGAGAATCCGGAAGAGACAATAAGAGTCTATATATCAGAAGATGAGTATATTATAGGCAAACTTGTTGAAGATATCAACAGAAGTCTGTTTAATAAACGGAAAAATCAGAATCGACCGTTTTCTTCACCTGTATCTTTAGATCCTGTTTTAGCTCGTGTTTTAGTTAATCTTGCTGGTGTTAAGCCAGGAGGGAAACTTCTGGATCCTTTCTGTGGTACTGGAGGAATACTGATTGAAGCAGGGCTCTGCGGTATAGATGTGTATGGCGCTGATATGCAAAACGATATGGTAAAAGGTACTAGAGAAAATCTTGAGGAATACGGTGTGATCAAACATACTATTAAGCAAACTGAAATACAAAAAGTCGATCAAGTATTTGACAAAAAATTTGATGGAGTTGTTGCCGATCTGCCGTATGGTAAAGCATCGAAAACTGAAGGAAATCCTGTTGAAGGCTTTCTAGAAGTTGCACCTAAGCTTACAGATGGAAAAGTAGTTTTTATGTCGAATCAAGACTCTATCAATGATCTTGATCCGGACTTTGAGATCTATGTCCACAAAAACCTCACTAGATATATCTATACGATTTAGGAAAGAGTTCCATCTTTTTGTTTGAAAGGATATGGTGTCTGACCGTGCATTGATGTCCAGATATCGTCTATTTCGTCCTCAAGACGGCCACTGATCTCTTCATAGAATGGAGATAGATTATTTTCTATCAGATAATCTTCCAATGATTCATTCGCGTGCTGTTTTTCATCTTCAGATAATCTGTTGCTGTATATGATCTCTCTATCTGCTTGCTGTGAGTTCAAAACTACAGCAACACTTTCTTTCTCAAGTAAGCATTTAGCTCCACTGAGTCTGTTTTCTGTGGAAATCAGAAGTTTATCGTCGTATTCGGCCTCAGGAGAGACAGAAAAAACATGATACTCATCACTTGTGCTGTAGGACATATATTGGGACTCTATGATAACAGTTATTAATTTTTCGATTAGAGCCGTTAACCGATTAAAACTTCTGGCTAGAATACTGTAAATATGGACGTCTGGACAATTGGAACTTCAAGCGCTGTGCCATCTAGAGATAGAAACCTGCCATGTAATATGGTTAATTATGAAGGAGAGCGAATTCTTTTTGACTGTGGTGAAGGCGCCCAAAAACGTATAATGGTCGATAAGTTAGGTTTGATGAAGATTTCAAAAATATTTATTTCTCACTGGCATGCAGATCACTTTTCTGGACTTCTTGGTTTGATTCAGACAATGGAGATGGAAGGCCGTGAAAAACCGCTTTATATATACGGACCTCCACGGACAGAAGAATTTACGGATAGAATACTTGATACGGGATATTTTAACCGAAGTTATGATATAATCGTTGAAGATATTGTTGAAGGCGATGCTATAATTGGAGAAGGCTATGAGGTTAGACCTTTTGAAGTTGAACACGGTATTAATGCATTTGGTTTCGTTTTTGAGGAAGAAACCAAGAAAAAGGCCAATAAAGATAAAATGGAGGAGCTAGGTCTTGGTAGCTCTCCTAAAATTGGCGATTTAAAGCAAGGAAAAGAAATAGATTGGGAAGGGGAAACCATCAAACCTGAACAGGTTATCCAGCAGGTTCAAGGTAGAAAAGTTGTTTACTCAGGAGATACTGCAAAGTGTCAGAAAACATTGGATAATGCAAAAAACGCCGATCTGCTTATTCATGAAGCCACATGTCTGCATGATATGATTGAAGATCGACACGGTCATACATCTGCCAGGCAGGCCGGGGAAATTGCTAAGGAAGCTGAGGTGGAGAAACTTGTTCTAACCCATTTGTCCCGGCGTTATCGGGCTGATCGGGCTAAAGAGGTTGAGCAAGAAGCCAAAAAAGTATTTGAAAATACTTTCTTAGGAGAAGATGGTAGAAGGTTTGAAATCAAACCTCATCGACCGGAATCGTAGTTTCTAAATCTCTGAGATGGATTGTCTGGTTTTTCGGCCTCGGTTTGTTTTAACATATTTTTGGCATATACATAGGCCTGAGTGAGATCTAGTATTCCATGTCTTTCCTGTCTTGTCTCAGAAATTAAATCCGGGTTAAAACAGCTGTAATCTGGTTGTTCAACAGCTTTCTGCAACTCTCGGTTTATATATTCTGCATCGGCCTGTCCTGTAAAGTTTTTGGCTTTGAATATCTGACCTTGGTTATCAAAACCTTCTAGGTGCCAAGAAACCTGTTCCCAGTAAGGTTCTGCCACATTTTCCAGTATAGTATCTTGAAGTGTACCTACCGCAGAATAGAGTTCCTGTGCTGATCTGTATTTTCCACTTTCTATGTTTGAGGCTACAGCCTGACAGTGGTATACTTGTTCGTTGACAACGTCAACCCATCCGTCCGCTATAAGAATGTCTTCACGTTCTAAAGAGTTGTTGTTCTTTGTCTGTTCTAGAATATCTCCATCAATTTCTATCAGCTCGGATACTAGAGAGTCTCTTTGACATTCTTTTGCATAATGCATAGAGTATTAGAGGCTAGAAAATCTATTAACTGTTATATTTCGTCGGTTATCTTCCGGTCTTTGCTTGGAACAACTTCAATATCCGCTCCTTTAAACTCCTGTTTAATTTTCTGTCCTTGAATTCTATCTAGGAAAACTGCAAGTGCTGCAATCTCGCTGTGAGGCTGGTTGCCAACAGAAATATTGTAATCGACGTGAGTATAGACCCAGCGAGGAACTTTTTCGGCTCCAACAATCACAAGAAGATCTCGGTCTTCGAAGTTATCTTCAATCTCTTCCATTTTCTCATCAATTCGCTCACCGTACATCGTTAGATGAACTTTTAATCCTCCAAAATTTCTGATCTCTTTTTTCCATTCATCTGTATAATCTATCTGGAAGTCTCCGCCCCAGCGGTCAATAATATCTTCAAGGCTATCCATCATGTTCTGGTCGTGTTGGCCTGAGTATACAATCTCTGAGACCCCCCACTGTCTAGCGGTTAACCCTACATGTGTGGAGATCCGATCGTCTCTTCCTGCACGATGGCCGAGTCGGAGAACTTTGATCATATAAACCAAACGAGTCCGGAAGATTATTAAGTTTCAGACGCTTCAAGTAAATTGATTATCAATGAAAGGTGGATGTTTTACCGCCGGTTTTTCTGAATAACTTCTCCAGCTATAGCCTTGGCTGTATTCAAAACCGTTTAAATAATTCCGTTCGCAGTGGTTTTCTATGAGTATTCAAGTAGAATTGCCTGACGGCTCGAAACTAGAAGTAGATGATAATGCGACATTAGAAGATGTAGCGTATGAAATCGGAACAGGACTTGGAGATGACACAGTTGCTGGAAAGATCAACGGCAAATTGGTTGCAAAAGAAGAACAAGTCTCTGATGGTGATGAAATAGAGATTGTAACAGACCAGAGCGATGAATACCTAGATGTTCTAAGACACAGCGCTGCACACGTTTTTGCACAGGCGCTCAAGAGAATCTATGGCGATCAGGTTAAGCTAACTATCGGGCCATCGACAGATGAGGGATTCTACTATGATGTTGAAGGCATAGATCTTGAAGAGGAAGATTTCGGCGAGATAGAAGAAGAAATGCAGAAAATAATTAAAGAAGATCTTGAAATCGAGCGAGAAACATTGTCTAGAGAAGAAGCCGAAGAGTTCTTCGAAGAAAACGAGTACAAAACACAGATACTTAATGAAGAAGCAGGCGAAGGAGATGAACTCTCTTTCTACAGTCAGGGAGAATTCACTGATCTTTGTAAAGGGCCTCATGTTTCGTCTACGGGGGAAATTGAGAGCTTCAAGCTTCTGGAGATCGCTGGTGCTTACTGGCGGGGAGATGAAGAAAACGAGATGCTGACAAGAGTATATGGAACAGCGTTTCCTTCAGAAAATCAACTTGAAGAGTTCCTTGAAAAACGAGAGATGGCTCAAGAAAGAGATCACCGCAAGATTGGAGAAGAAATGGATCTGTTTTCTATTCCTAATATAACTGGTCCTGGTCTACCGCTTTATCATCCGAATGGCAAGACTATCTTGAAGGAACTAGAAGACTATGTAGGAAGTCTGAATAGACAAAAAGGCTATGAGTTCGTAGAGACTCCTCACCTGTTCAAAACTGATCTGTGGAAGAAATCAGGTCACTATGAGAACTATGAAGATGACATGTTTCTGTTTGAAATGGGTGATGATGAAGAATACGGTCTCAAGCCAATGAACTGTCCAGGTCATGCCACGATCTTTGATCAAAACAACTGGAGTTACAGGGATTTACCTAAGAGATTCTATGAAAACGGCAAAGTATACAGGAAAGAACAACGTGGAGAGCTTTCCGGACTTTCACGTGTATGGGCATTTACAATTGATGATGGGCATCTGTTTGTGAGGCCCGATCAGATAGATGATGAAGTAGATTCGATTATGGATATGATATTCCAGGTACTTGAGACATTTGAGTTAGATTACAAGGTTTTCCTTGCTACAAGACCTGAAAAATCAGTTGGAAGTGATGAAATATGGGAAAAAGCAGAATCTCAGCTTCGAGATGTCCTGGAACAGAGAGATATCGACTATGAGCTGGAAGAGGGAGACGGTGCCTTCTATGGCCCAAAGATTGACTTTGCGTTTGAAGATGCATTAGGTCGTGAATGGGATGGGCCGACAGTTCAGTTGGACTTCAACATGCCTGAAAGGTTCGATTTAACTTATACTGGTAAGGACAATGAGGAACATCGACCTGTAATGATTCACAGAGCGCTTTATGGAAGCTATGAAAGGTTCTTCATGGTTTTAATCGAACACTTCGAAGGAAACTTCCCGACATGGCTGGCACCTGAACAAGTTCGCATTCTGCCGGTCTCAGATGAAAGCCTTGATTATGCAAGAAAACTCCAAGATGAACTGTCAGAGTTCCGAGTAGAGGTCGAGGATCGTTCCTGGACTGTCGGTAAGAAGATCCAGACGGCCCACGACGATCGTGTGCCATACATGGTTATCGTTGGAGAAGATGAAAAAGAGGACGAGACAATCTCGGTAAGGGATCGAGAAGAAAACGAAGATCGTGGCTTTACTGTAGAGGAGTTCCAAAAACACCTAGAGGAAGAAGTTGGGGATAAAAGAATAGAGCCTGACTTCCTCCAATAACTCATATCTTTTTAATTTCTCTTTTTTTCAACTAGTTTTACTGATGTTAAAAAACATAGAGCTCAAAGGCTTAGAATCGAATATATGGAAGCTTTATCTTTTCAAGATGCTTTATGGATTTTTCTTATCTATACCGATCATAGTTCTATTCTGGCAGGAAAACGGGCTTTCAATGTTTGAAGTAATGGTTTTGCAGGGAATTTTTGCAGTTGCTGTTATAGTACTTGAAGTTCCTTCAGGTTACTTTGCAGACCGATACGGCCGTAGAAACACGTTAATGACAGCATCATTGTTTGCGACTTTGGGCTTAATGATCTACAGTTTTGGTTATGGTTTCATCGACTTTCTTATTGCAGAGACTGTATGGGCTGTTGGTGTATCGCTTGTATCGGGAGCAGATTCAGCAATGTTCTATGATACGCTTATTGAGCTCGGTAAAGAACAAACGTATAAGGAAAAATGGGGTAAAGCCAACTCATATTATATGTTTTCCGCCGCTATAGCTGCTGTTGCCGGTGGTTTGATCGCCGATGTAAATCTTAGATGGGCGTTCTATGCTCAGGTACCTGTTTTTGCACTTATGATACCTCTAGCATATAGTTTAAAGGAGCCTGAGCGCCATATGGATGTTTCAGGTCGGGAAAAAAAGACAATGAAAGCAGTTGTTAGTGAGGTTTTCCAGCGTCCAAAGCTCCGTAACATTATACTTTATGGGGCGTTTATCTATGCTGTTCTTCAGACAGCTTTCTGGTTCTATCAACCGTATTTCAAACTTTCAGGTCTAGATGTGGCCGTATTTGGGGTGATATTTGCAGGTCTCAATATTGTTTCAGCGCTCTCATCTAGATATGCTCATTTGATTGAGGAAGCCCTAGGAAAGGCACTTTCTTTGGTCATGTTGATGGTTCTAGTTGTAGCAAGCCTTTCTCTAATGAGTAGCTTTGTATTAAGCTTTAGTTTCATATTCATAGGATTACAACAGTTTGTACGCGGTTTTTCAAAGCCTGTTATATCTGATTATGTTAACAAAATTGTTGATTCCGAAAACAGATCCACAATACTATCAACTTACAGTCTGATAGGCAGAGCTTTCCAAGTTTTAACTATGCCTTTGTTTGGATTAATAGCTGATTTCTACACTATTCAACAGACTCTTGCGTTATTAGCCTTCACCGTCTTTGTTGTAGGCACATTTTTCATATTTTTGCTTTACTCTGAGAAAGTCATTTCCGGTTAGTCTCAGATTTAAAATCAGATCTATAGAAATAATGTATATGGCTATACCAACTGAAAGAATTGAAGAGTTCGCAGAAGTTCTCGTAGAACATTCAGCTAGAATAGAAAAAGGAGATAATGTATACTTGCTTGTAAAATCCTTAGAGGCACTACCGCTTTTCGAAGAAGTAAGACGGCAAGTAATAAAGAAAGGAGCTTTCCCTCACGAACATATTCTATATGATTCTCAGGTTGGTTCAAGCGCTCTAGATTATGATTGGATCAAGCATGCATCGGACGAACAGTTAGAACAGATGTCGGATGCTAAAATGAAGGAGATGAAAGAGATGGATGCCTACATCCGGATCGGCGGAGAGAAAAATACTAAGGAACTAGCAGATCTTGAACCTGAAAAGATCTCAAAATGGGGAAAAACAACCGAGAAGCTACTCGAGGAAAGACTGAAGAAAAAATGGGTTGCTACACGATACCCGGCCAATTCTATGGCTCAGGAGGCAGGTATGTCTACAGAGAAGTTTGAAGAGTTTGTAGTCGATGCTGTAACTAAAATTGACTGGGAAGAGCTTGAGGAAAAGAACGCAGAGATCAAAGAAGTGTTTGATGGTGCAAAAGAGGTCAGAATAGTTGGAGACGGAACTGATCTAACTCTGAGCCTTGAAAAACGTGAAGCAATCCCGGACAACGGGCATCATAATGTTCCGTCAGGAGAGGTATTCTATGCACCTATCAAGGACTCGCTGGAAGGAAAAGTCAAGTTTAGCTATCCTGGAATCGAAGGAGGTAATGAGGTCTCAGGTATCGAACTAGTGTTTGAGAACGGTCGTATAACAGATTACTCTGCTGAGAAAAACGAAGATTTTCTGGAGAAAATGATTGAGACTGATGAAGGATCACATTACATCGGTGAACTGGGGATAGGAACAAACCGTCAGATCACAGAATATATTAAAAACACGTTGTTCGATGAGAAAATCGGCGGCACAATACATCTAGCCATAGGTAGAGCTTACGAGAAATGTGTGCCAGAAGGCGAAGAGGCCAACCAGTCAGGTGTCCACTGGGACTTGGTAAAGGATCTGAGACCGCGAGCTGGCGGTGGAAAAATCTTTGTTGATGGAAATTTGGTTCAAAAAGATGGGGAATGGGTTTTCTAGAGCCGCCTCCATTTAAAAGTTTTTGAGTAACGAGTGTATGTATGACAACTGTCTACGATGTAAAAGCAGAGCCACTAATTATGGAAGCGGCCAAGGAACTAGAAGAGAAGTTTGAAGCACCTGAATGGACAGAATACGCCAAGACAGGAAGCCACAAAGAAAGACCTCCACAGCAGGAAAACTGGTATCACATCAGATCTGCTGCAATTCTAAGAAAGATCTACATGGATGGACCTCTAGGTACATCTAAACTAAGAACGATCTATGGAGGAAGAAAAAACAAAGGACATAAGCCTGAACACCACGTAGAAGCATCAGGAAAGGTAATCCGAACTGTATTACAGAATCTAGAAGAAGTAGGTCTACTAGAAGAAGTAGAAGGGGAAGGACGAAAGATTACAGAGAAAGGACAGAGCTTCCTAGACAATAAGTCTGATAAGGTAGAATAAGACGTATAAAATCAATTTGAGGTGGCGATGAAACTCAAAGTGGGTTTCTGAGCTCCAGCAAATCAATGATTTTGAGGCGGTTCAAAAATGGTTGACGAAAACGAACTTGATAAACTCCGAGAAGAACGGATGAATCAGATTCAAAACGGAGATGGGTCGTCAGCACAAGACCAAAAGGAACAAGCTGAAAAACAGAAACAGCAGCTCTGGGAAAAAGCCAAACAGTACATGAGTTCAGATGCACGAGAACGGCTTTCGACTATGAAGATTGCGAACGAGCATTTGGCCATATCTGTAGCACAACAGATCACAATGCTTGGAGAATCAGGACGTGTCAGTAAGGTCGATGACGACCAGATGAAAAACATCCTGAGACAGATTCAAAAGGACAAAAAACAAAATCAATCAGATATTAAGTTTCGTAAATAAGAGGTAAAACATACTATGGCATCTAACAAGTCAAAGGGAAAGAAGAAAAGGCTGGCTCAAGCAGCTAACACAGCAAAATCCGCTCCTAGATGGGTTTCTATCAAGGCGTTCGGATTTGACAAAGCAAGGAAGAAATCTATCAAGCCGCGTAAGAGTCGGCATTGGAGACGCAACAATACGGACGAATAAATGACAATCTATACAATTAATCTAGCGAAAGCCCGATCGAAGGGTAGAAACAAGCGTGCGAAGAAAGCTTCATCTCTACTTAGAGAAAAGCTCGAACACCAGGAAGGAGAGGAAATCTCGGTTTCTAATGAAGTTAACCAAAAAATCTGGAGCAGAGGAGCTTCAAAACCGCCTCGAAAGATCGACGTAGAAGTGGTTGAATCAGATGATGGACTCTGGGCTGTTCTTTCAGACAAAACACAAAAGCAACTTACAGAAGATGAATCAGAGGAACAAGATTATACTAAATCTGATTATGAACAAGCTCTTGACGGAACTGTCTCTGAAGCACAGGAAGCAATCGAAGACTTTGAGAATCCAGACTATGAAAAATTGATTGAGCTTGAGGAAGAAGGTAAGGCTAGAGAAACTCTGCTAGAATTCTTAGAGTCTCAGAAGTAGTAAAGAGGAGTTTTGTGAAATGCCTATTGAAAAATACAACTACCGTGGAGATATCAACATTGGTCTTTACGCTATTTCTACCAATGAATACTTGGTAGTTCCGAGAGATTTCAAAAAGAAAGATTTCTTCCCGCAGGATGCAGTCGAAACTAGAATAGCAGGGACGCGGTTAATAGGGCTTTTCACAGCAGGCAACTCTAACTGTCTTTTACTTCCCGACTCGGTCAAAGACCGTGAAAAGAAGAAGCTGGAAGATGCAGATATACCGATCCATGTCATAGAAAGCAATGAAAACGCACTTGGAAACTTGATTTTAGCTAATGATAAAGCTGCAATTATCTCAGAAAAACTAGAAGATCAGAAAGATGAGATAGCTGAAGCACTTGATGTGCCTGTAGAGGTAGGATCTATCGCAGATATAACCAATCCGGGCTCATGTGGAGTAGCTAACAAAAACGGTGTTTTAATACATAGAGAAGCCTCGGAGGAAGAAGCAAAGCATTTCCGAGATGCATTGAAGGTTGAGAAAGTAGATATTGGAACAGTTAACATGGGGTCTCCATACATCGGATCTGGAATTGTATGTAATGATGAACACTTCTTGGTAGGCGGGGATACTACAGGACCTGAAATTGGAAGAATCGATATGATCCTAATGCAGGAAGATTAGATTAGATTAGATTAGAATACTGGTAAGTGCTAGCAAAATACCTGTGAGGATTAATACAAGACTGATTTTCTGATATATGTGGGACATGTTTCCAAATTCTGCATCTAGTTCGGCTTCAGAAGGTTTACTGTTGTGATCTGGATTTTCAAAGTCATAATTGTCTGGGTCGCCTACAGGCATAAATCCATTATAACCACAGTTGTTACAGAGCCACATATCAGGGTTGGCTCGTCTTTTCACAAATCCATCTACATCTGAATCTATGTTTCTACTGCCGCAGTTAGGACAGAAATGCTTCTCATCCATATGATTTTCGTGATATGCAGTTTGAAAAGTTTTCCGATAGCTCATATATCTTTAGATGTCTCAACTATGAAAGGACCTATTGCAAGCGTTCTTTGCGCTACAGTGCTGATTCTGAGTATGTAAGATATAAGTACTAGAAATGGAACCAGAGTAGGTGTAGCTGATCCGCTAACGATGAAAACCATCAGATCAATTCCCAGAAGCGAAGACTGGAAAGGTTCTGTGTTCAAAAACAGTACTGTTGATAGAGCGACTATTAGAGCAGGTACTGCAGTATAGATCATACCATGGGTAAGATTAAGTAGATCAGAGCGGAAATAAATTGTCTTGAAATGTTCTCTAGCCGGGCCGTAGAGTTCGATTAGTTTCTGGATACTCTCAAGAATTTCTTTTTCATCATTTTCTAGAGATTTCCCAAATTCATTTTGTATATTTCTTACGTTGTATATTTTTGATTTGTAATTTAGACCTAAAGCTGCATTCACGACCTCAAAATGACCGAATTCAAGGTCTCCAAGTTTCTCACTCAATTCATCTGTAGTTTGAATTATGTTCTTGGTAAAAACCTCAACTTCGTTACGAAGCTCATCGTTTTCCTGCTCTGATATGGTCTCGTCTAGTTTCCGAGCCCTATCTTCAAGAGACCTAACAAATACTCTCAAGAACTCTGAAGGTTTTAACGAGCTCAATCCTTCAAACATGTCCTCAGAAGTTCTTCGAAAATCTAGAGCTCCCTCCATGTTGTCTATCTGATCTTTCAATGGGCCTAATTCTCTTGATACAGCTAGTTGGGCAATGGTTACAGCGAGTGTAACACTGGTGATCAGGGCTAGCGTCAGAGATTGAGAAGCTGTTGTCACAGAGTTTTGTTCTGTCATAAAGGTACGTATTGAAGCAGGATTAGCTATTCCTAGAGTCAAAACTCCTAGAAAAACTGTTGCTGTGAGCCCACTGCAACTAGGTTCCTGTCCCATCTATACTGCAGCCCTTCTTTCAAATTCCTAAAAGTTATATCTTTCATTTTGACCGATAAGACTTACTGTGTCAAGGAAATAGGAAAAGTATTGATGTGCCGGAATATACAGACATCAAAGTAACTGTAACGTTGGGTTTAAAAAGTTCGGAGATGCGGTTGGTAGTATGACAACATACAGTTTTTCCGGAAAAATTCAGCTTGGAAGGGAGAATCATCCTTTCGAGCGCGAGATTGAAGCTGAAAGTATGAAACAGGCTAAAGACAATTTATACGCAGAGCTTGGAAGTGAACATTCAGTTAACCGGAGTAAAATAGAACTTGAAGACTCTGAAGAATAGAGGTTTTTACTAATGCCAGATCAACAGGAACAACAGCAAGCAATGCAGCAGTATCAGCAAATCCAGCAACAGCTTCAGCAGGTTCAAGAATTTATTGAACAGGTTGAAGACAGCGTTACAGAGGTTACAGAGACAGTTTCTGCGGCAGAAGACCTGAAAAACGAAGAAGTTGGAAGTGAAATTTTAGTACCTATTGGCTCCGGAGCATTTGTAGTAGGGGAGCTCAAGGATAATGAAAATATTGTAACCAATCTTGGCGTTGAAGCTTTTGAGAAAAAGCCTGTAGACGATGCTAAAGAACTTCTAGAAGAAAGAAAGGAAGAACTCAAACAGACACAGAGTGATCTAGAAGAGACAGTTCAAGAGCTCCAGGGTCAGATGCAACAGATCCAACAGCAGCTTCAACAGCAGCGACAGGGACAAGCCCAAGAGTAAACATTTTCTTTTTAATTTACTCTTGAAATTATAAGGTGTAGAGATGTTAGACAAGTTTAAGAAATCGGTCAAGGATTTTTCTGAAAATGTAAAGTCAACGGTTGCAGAAAAAGAGCTGGATGAAGATACTTTAGATCCGCTTTTGGAACAGCTAAGATTAAAACTTCTACAGAATAATGTTTCTCTTGAAGCCACGGAAGCTATAGAAGAAGAACTCAGAGATCAGCTTATCGGAGAATCTGTAAGAAGAGGAAAGGCTGAAGAAAAAGTAAATGAGGTGGTTGAAAACGTACTATTAGACCTTCTTGACGACAGTTTTGGTTTTGATGACGAACTTGAAAATGCAAAAGAACCTCCTGTAGTATTCATGATTGGGTTCAATGGCTCGGGCAAAACTACTACTGCGGCAAAGCTGGGAAGCTATTTACAGAAAAATGGTAGAGATGTTGTACTTGGTGCAGGAGATACTTTTCGGGCAGCATCAATCGAACAGCTAGAGGAACACGGTGACAAACTTGATGTTGAGGTAGTAGCTCATGAGTACGAGTCCGACCCTGCTGCAGTCGGCTACGATACAGTTGAACATGCCGAGAAAGAGGGAAAGGTTGCTCTTGTAGACACTGCAGGAAGATCACATTCAGACAGAAATCTTATGGATGAACTGAGCAAGATGGTAAATGTAAACAATCCGGATGTTACTTTTCTGGTAGTTGATGCTCTTGCAGGAAACGATGTGCTAGAACAGGCAGAAGCTTATGAAGGAATGTTTGATGCAGTAATTGTGACAAAGATGGATGTCGATGAAAATGGCGGAGCTATAATCTCTATTTCAGAAAGAAGCGGCAAGCCTGTTGCATTCTTGGGAGATGGTCAAAAATACGAAGATATTGAACAGTTTGATAAACAAGAGTTTATTGACGAGATTCTTGGATAGACGGTCTTTTCTCATAACGTTCTTTCTTTATTTCCAGAGCCTGTAATCTGCCTCTATTCCTTGCGTGTTCAACAGGGTTAGATAGAATTTTTTCAATTTGAGCCCAAGGTGCGGCAGGAGAACCAACTTTCTGACTAATTTCATACTCGCGTTGTTCTATTTGCTGAAAGTACTCTTCAGTTTCAACATATAATCTTTCAAGTTCTTCGTTATCGCTATCATAGACTTCTCTGCGTCCTTCAGGCTCCCACTTAAAATGGGAAGCGCCTTCATAAATTAACTTAGGCGCACTAGCAGCCATCAAAGACAGGTAAAATAGGTCTTCCATTACTAATTCAAATTAAAATAGAAAGTAATTAACTGTAAGCTTTCTGTTCGTCCAGCCGTTTCTGCATACTTTCTTCCAGTTGCTGTAGTTTGGCCTTCAATGGTTCTAGATCGTCTTCGAACTGATCCATCTTGATCTGTTTTCCGCCTTTTTTCCCACCTGCTCTGATACGATCTTTTCTCATCTTGGCTAGAAGGTGGTTGACTTCTGCAACGAACTGTTCGTATTCTTTCATCTGAGCTTCGATGTAAGAGATCTCTTCTCCAAATTCTTCTCGAAGTTCTTCTGTTACTTCATGTTTTACTTCATCCTTGAGCTGTTCTTTTTCAACTCCGAATGTCTTTCTGACTGTACTGTAAAATTTCTCCATTCCCATTGCAAGTCAACCTGTATTTACTAGTTCATCGTAAAACTCTTTTAAGTGTTTTTGTGGCTTTAGCTGATAAGTTTATATAGAAATCAGATATTCTGGAGATGGTTTTTCTATTCTTCTAGATCTAGACTCTGTGGAACTATTATGCCAAGATCTTGGAACTGTTCTTGTTGATAGAAACGGGCTGTTATGGCTCCAAGCACGGCATCAAACACTCTTGCAGAATCTATATCAGATGGTTCAACGCCATAAGAGGCCAATGCATCATCTCCATCTATACTGAGTTCTTTTGCAGTAATCTGTGGATCAAACCGGATGAAATCTGGAGAATCCATCATGTCTCTGTTCAAAACTGCTTTCAAAGCTTGGAGTCTTTTGATCTTTTTTGATTCTGTTCTTGAAGGTGTAAAGCTGTAACCTTCTTCTTTCAAGTCCTCTTCCTGGTCAGATAGCTGTTCTCGTGTAATCTCTCCAGCCGAGTTAACTGCAACTACATCAGGTTCAATATCTCTTATCTTTTCAACTATTTCGTTGTTAGTCTCTAGAGAGCATAATTTGAGTTCATCTCCTAGAAATGCGAGTTTGGATTCTAGCTGTTCTTTGTCGCTGAGTATAAGTCCTGCAATCATTTCGTTATCACTTTCTTAGGTTTCTTCTTTTTTTGTCTTGTTTTTTCAAACTCGAATAACGAACGATTTTTGTTTCTAGTATCAATTATCTCTTTTTCTTCTACTGCATTTTCTACCTGTGTGAGGAAATCGTTCAATGCCTTATTGTATTCTTGAGGCTTCTCATAAAAGCTGAATATGCCGGCCCTCTCAATTATGCTTATCGATGCGTTATCGCCCATCTCTCTTGCGAAATCGATAGAAGATCTCTTGTCTTCCTGAGTATGGATTACAAGCGACGGGGTCGACGGCCTTTTCATACGGTAATCGCGCTCAAAGCTTCGAATATCATCGTAATCGGGTACTTCAATATCTGAAGCAAACTCTTTGACAATCTTGTAGTCCGTTTCTTCTGAGAAAAGAACCTTCTTCAGCATTTTAGGTTTCCTGGATCCAAACTTCCAGAAAGTATTGTAGAGATTTCTATGTCTTATATCTAGATCTCTGTTTGCTCCGGTAAATATTGTTGCTCTAACGTTTTCATGATTCTCAAACTCTTGAGTCAGCGAGTTACCCCAGAAATTCGAGATAAGTACAACATCTTTCATCTGTTCCTGTTCTAGTATATTTTTCAATGCGGTTCTTTCGCCCTCAATATCTCTGAAACTGTGGGTTGGTTGGAAGCTAACAGTCCGGTATTTACGGGAGAAATACTTTATCTGGTGTTTCCATATTTCAGGATTGAATCCTCCGGGCACGAAAACTAGCTGTATCTTCGAGTCCTTTTCAGACTCGTAATAATGCATGTTTTCGTTTCCAACTCTCCGGAGTGAGAAGTCCATGGAACCTTTATCGGTATGAAACTCTTTTATCCCTTAAATCAGTGAAACTAGTTATGGATGCCAAAAACCTTATACTTGTTTTGGGCAGTATAATTGCTGGAGGACTAGCTTATAGAGCCTATGAGTTCTCAGGACTAGCTTCAGCCATTGCAGTTGTTCTTATAGCTGGATGGATATTTGTGAATCTTATGACTGCTGATGGTATCTTTAATGCTCTTGGAAATTTGCTTGATCCTTTCCATACAGCGGTTAATTTTTTGCTTCTCGGATTTCTTTATGCGTCGATTCAGGGCAGAGCTTTCTGGCTTTCAGTTGGTTCGGGTGTAGCTGCATCTTTGCTTGGAGCCATCTTGTCTATGTGGATATACAAGTACTGGAATATTGGCGGCTGAATCCACAGCCATTTAATCCTTTTTCGCCAATCACAGGATATGTTTGACAAAATCAAAGAATCGGTCCAGAAGTTCTCGTCTAAAAGCGTAGCCGATAAGGAAGCGGTTGAAAATTTAGTAAAAGATATTCAAAGAGATCTGATCAGGGCGGATGTAGATGTTTCACTCGTTTCTGAACTCAGCGATGAAATCAGAGAAGAAGCACTAGAAGATGAGTTGCCTTCAGGACTTACTCGTAAAGAACATGTACTTGAAATTGTCTATAACAAACTCGAAGAGCTTCTGGGAGAGGAAGCCGAGATTGAGATCGAAGCCCAGAAAATACTGCTTTGTGGTCTTTACGGTGCGGGTAAGACAACAACTGCTGGAAAGCTAGCTGATTTTTACCGAAAACGTGGTTTGAAACCAGGGGTTATTGCAGCTGATACAGATCGACCGGCTGCCTACGACCAGCTGAAACAGCTTGCAGAAGATATTGATGTATCTTTCTATGGGGAAAAAGAAGCCGAAGATCCAGTAAGTGTTGTTAGAAATGGTCAAAAACAGCTTGAAGTTGATGTTTTGATAGTTGACTCGGCCGGTAGGAACTCTTTGAACGAAGACTTACAGAAAGAGCTTTCAGAGATTGAATCCGTTCTGAAACCAGACAACAAGTATCTGGTGATGCCGGCGGATATTGGCCAATCTGCGAGACAGCAGGCAGAAAGCTTTGATGATGCTGTAGGTTTAAACGGCGTAATTGTAACCAAAATGGATTCGAGCGCTAAAGGTGGTGGAGCGCTTGTAGCATGTGAAAACTCAGGTGCTGCTGTAAAGTTCATCGGTACGGGAGAAAGAACAGAAGATCTGGAAGTCTATGATCCTGTTGATTTTGTCTCGGAGATGTTGGGCCAGCCAGATCTTGAATCATTACTGGAGAAAATCGAGAACCTTGATACCGATCCGGAAAAGATTCTGGAAGGTGACTTTACGATGTATGATTTCAAAGAACAGATGGAGTCGGTAACCGGTTCGGGTATGATGGAAGAGATGATGAAACAGCTGCCGTTCGGTTCGAACAAGGTCCCGGATAACATGGCAAACATGACTGAGGAGAAGATCTCAGGCTATTCTGTAATCATAGATTCTATGAATGATGAGGAAATGTCAGATCCTTCAGTAATTGGAAAGTCTCGAAGAGAAAGGATTGCTAAAGGATCAGGAACCTCCAGAAGCGATGTCAAGGATCTTGTAAAACATTATCGTCAGACCAAAAACATGGTTGATAAGTTCGACAAAGGAGATATGAAACGTGGTGGCGGTAACATGCAAAAGATGCTTCAGAACCTTGGAATCTAGAACTTAGGTCTCTGAATACTTATTTCGTTCTGTTTTTCTTTAAGTTCTTTTATTTCGTTTTCATCGTAGAATTTCTTCTTCCCTAAACGTCTTTCTACATTCTCTTCTTTCTCAATAAACTCGTTTCCGACATCATGATCAAGATCTGAAAGTTTGACATAGAGCATATCCGATGATGCTTGAATTCCCTCAAAGAAAGTCAGCCATTTAGTTGGAGGCTTGAAGTTAGCTCTTGCGACAACTCTAGTTGCTCCTAAAAGTGTCAAAAGTGCGTTGCGGTAGAGTGTTTTTCGTATTTCGGCCATTTTTGATCGTAAGCCACTTCCCGCACCCCCATGCGCTATATAAATACTTCTTAAGCTCTCTTTTAAATATTCGACCACAGTGCTATAATTATGATAGCAGTTATATCGGACTCACATATACCTGGCCGAGCCGTTGAAATACCCGATGAGTTCCTTGAAACGTTAGAGGAAGCGGATATCATAGTTCACTGCGGAGATTTTGAGACAGAGGAAGTTTACGAACAGATAAAACAGTATGGAAAAGTTATTGCGGTCAAAGGCAACTGTGAAAGATTCGAACTGCCTAAGTATGAAAAGTTCGAAGAGAATGATATAGAATTTGGTGTAACTCATGGAACTGGGATAAACCCGAGAGGTCATGGTCCAACACTTGCGAATATAGCTGACCAAATGAAGGTAGAAGTTCTTCTTCACGGACATACTCATCAACAAGAAGCTGCAAAAGAAGATGGAAAGATTTTGCTTAACCCTGGAAGCTGTACGGGAGTTGGTGGAGGTTCTTCGGTACCTGGAAACCCTAAAATGATGATAATTGAACCGGGAATAGAACTTGAAGTTTGTATGATCGAACTCGAAAAAGGAGAGTTTAAAATAGATACAAAAGAGTTTGATGTCTGATTTTTCTCTATGCTTTCAGTAAAAGAAAAGAGGGACTTACTTGTCGAAAATGAAGATCTATGTGATCACTGTCTTGGAAGACAGTTTGCAAAGCTAGGGCACGGACTGGAAAATTATGAAAGAGGCGCAATATGCCGTGAAATTGACGATATTAAAGAAGATAGTTTTGTAAGAGATAATATTCCAGAAGACTATAATTATACAAATAGTTGTGAAGTATGCGGATTTGTTTTCGAGAAGATGAGCCATTGGGTCAAGCTTGTAGTTGATTCTTTCGATCGCTATGAACTCTCAACATTCCTGATAGGTATTCGGCCTCCGAACGATGTTCTGGCGGCTGAAGATGAGCTTTGGGAAGAATATGGGATCGAATGGACAGAACCGATTAAGACAGAGTTATCTCGTTTAATTGGAAAGAGAATAGAAGATGAACTTGGAATAACGGTAGATTTCACCCGTGCAGATATCAACGCGGTAATTGAAATGGATGAATCAAAAGACCGTGTAGAACTACAAGTCAACTCGCTTTTGATTTATGGCCAGTACAACAAGTACTCTAGAGAAATTCCACAGACTGAATGGCACTGTAGAAACTGTCGAGGCTCTGGATGTGATGAGTGTGACTGGACTGGTAAAAACTATCCGACTTCTGTCCAAGAGATTGTTCAGAAACCCTTTATGAGAGAGACAAATGCTATAGAGGCAAAGTTCCATGGAGGAGGCCGAGAAGATGTAGATGCCAAATGTCTCGGTAAACGAGAGTTTGTAATTGAACTTATTGAACCTCTAGCACGTGATCTTGATCTAAAAGAACTACAGCAAGAAGTTAATGAAAGTCAGGATAAGGTAGAGATTTTCGAAATACAGCCTACGCACAAGGATAAAGCAGCAGACATCAAGCAAAAACACGCTGATAAGACATACAGGGCGGAAATAGAGCTTTCTGAAGATGTTGAAGAGAAAGAACTGGAGAAACTGGATCAAGTTGTGGGCGAGGTTGTTCAGAGAACTCCAAACCGTGTAGAACATAGAAGGGCTGATAAAAACAGGCATCGGGAGGTCTACAGTATTGAATACGAAAAAACCGGAGAAAAGGAAATTGAGATTGTAGTGGCTGCTGAAGCCGGCACATACATCAAGGAGCTAATTTCTAGCGATGAAGGAAGAACAGAACCAAGTATTTCAGGTATCTTGGACTTAGAGGCTGAATGTACGGTTCTAGATGTGATAGATATTGAAAAATAAGTTAATCGGCTCTAGATGCCATTCCTTTTAGGCATTCATTTTCTGATTCCAGAGGCAACTGTCTAACATCTGTAGATGCATACTGATTCGCAACACTTTCTATTCCTCTAATGTTTTCGGTTGCCTTCTCTTTGTTTGTATCAACAAGTTCGGAATCAAGTTCCCAGTATGATTCAACACTGTCTTCATGAGCTTTGAAGTTGTAGTTCAAGTGGACGTTGTCGACCATTGATTCTCCAAGCGGTCCTTCTATGGGTATTCTGCCCATTGTGATGTATTCGGCACCTGAAACCCGCTGTAAAATAGATGCCATTTCTTCTAGTGAGGATACAGCTCTTAGCAAGCAACCATCTTCTTCAAAGCTTTCTTTGTCTTCTAGAATATGGCCGTATTCTTCGCTGGCTCCTTTTTCAGGGAAGAATGGTCCGGTCTCGTATCCGTTTTTAAGTTCGATTCCATCGTACTGGCCTAGACCTTCGTGAACTGTTTCAAGTTCCTCGTGAAGATCGTCTATGAGTTTGTATTGGTCTGTCATATAGAGTTATTAAAGCCTTAATTTTATAAACTACTTGGTAGTAACAACACTACTTCTAACTGTTTCGGGAAAAAGAGGTATTAAAAGATTTGGTCCGTCATAACTGTTTATAAGGTGAATTAAAATGGCACAGAAATCAAGCGGATCTCAGCAAGGTGCAAGAGACAAGCTATCTAAGACAGTTGGAGATAGCACAACAGTTAACGAACATTTGAAAGAATTTGAAGAGGATGAAACTGCACGCATCCAGCTAAATCCATCGGTAACTGAAGGCCGAGTCCATGTCCGATACCACGGAAGGAATGTTAAAGTAACAGGAAAAAGAGGAGAGGCTTACGAAGTAGAGCTAAAAGACGGTGGAAAGACAAAAACTCTATACATCAAACCTGTACACCTCAAAAAGGTCGAGGAATAGAGGTTTTCCGGTATGAAAGTAACAGAAGAAGAATATGTCTACCCTATTGAAGTACTTCAGACGCTTGAAGAAAAAGAAGAAGAGAATCTCAACCACGAACAAAGAATTGCACTTGAGAATCTCACACGCCACGTAAAGATAAGAGATCTAGAAACTCTTCAAGAGCTCAACAAAGAGCTTTCAGAGATTGAATCTCTAAAAGAAAAACATATCTACAAACTGCTTGAAGTTGTTCCACAGAATGAAACAACTGTAAGAGCAGTATTTGAAAAGGAAAGAATAAAACTCGAAGACTCTGAAATTCAGGATATTCTGGAAATCTGTCAGAGTATCGAAACAGAGTAATCAGCAATCAGAAAGCTTTTAACTTCTTGATACACTATTATTCATACCTCTAGCACATAAAAAATAGGTGAACAAAAAATGGCTGACAAAGACGAACACATCAAAGTACTTGATTTCCTGGAACATGGAAGATCAGGAGAAAAAGACGAGCCTGCAGCACAGGGCATAGGAACAGAGAATTTCAACCTTCTAGAGGTAGTTATGCGTGATGAAGAACATCCGAAAGGCGGAGAACAACTCTACATTGGAGAAGGAGACCGACCTAAAGTAAAATACATCAAAGGAAGGTTAGGTTACGATGATCTAACAGGCAATGCAAGAAGCGAACTCAAATATGTACTACAGGCACTTGTAAAGGAAAAAGAAGAAGACTTTGTTAAGTTCTTCAATGAAGCAACACCTGTTACTCCAAGAAGGCATGCATTCGAACTTCTACCGGGAGTTGGATCAAAGCATATGAACAAGCTTCTTGATGAAAGAGAGCAAGGAGACTTTGAGAGTTTTGAAGATATCAGAGAAAGAGTTTCAAGTCTACCAGATCCTGAACAGCTAATAATAGATAGGATAATTGAGGAGCTAAAAGGAGATTCCAACAAAAAACTTTTCACATCTGCATAAGATGAGTGTAGTTGAAGATCTTAGACAAATTGGATTCCAGCCTTCTAAAGGCCAGAACTTTCTAAAATCAGAGCCTGTTATTCAGGCTCTTGTAGAATCTGGAGAAGTTGAAGGAAAGAATGTTCTTGAGATTGGTCCTGGTACTGGTTCTATAACTGAAAAACTAGAAGGAAAAGCCGATAACGTCTATGCTGTAGAGAAAGATACTGCACTTTTCAACTTTTTAGAAAGAAAGTTTAAGTCTTCAGATAATATAGAGCTGGTCAATCAAGATATACTAGAGTACGATCTTCCTGAGGTTGATCGCTGTGTATCCAACCTTCCATTTGAGATTTCATCAGAGGTATTGCAATTGCTCGGTGAAAAACAGATACAGAGTTCTCTAATAGTTCAGAAAGAACTTGCAGAAAAGATAGTTGCAGATCCTGGTAGTTCAGAATACTCTCATTTTACGGTTTTGATCAACTACTATTTCGTACCGGTTAAACTCAGAGATGTTTCCTCACGTAACTATTATCCGAAACCTGAAGTTGATACATCGATAGTTAAGCTTTATCCAAACAAACAACGTCACGGAATAGAGGATGAAAAACAGTTTTTCAGTACTGCTAAGGCAATTTTCACCCACAAAAAGAAGAAACTGAGAAATGCATTTGTCGATGCTAGAAATATTCTTGGCATAACTAAAGATGAAGCTAAGGAGTTGAGAGATGAAATTCCGCATTCAGAAGAAAGGGTCAACAGCCTTGATGTAAAGAAGATCAGAGATGTCGCTGAGTTTCTGGATGATAAAATTTAAGCTGTTTCTGAGATTTGAACACCGTTTCATATTTATTTGATGGGTAAGTTTGTGACTTATGCCGAAGTGGATTTTTATCACAGGGGGAGTTCTATCAGGTCTCGGAAAAGGCCTGGTATCTGCAAGCGTATCAAAACTTCTACAGCAACGTGAATTGGATATTGTACCGATCAAGTGTGACGGGTATCTAAACGTTGATCCAGGAACGATGAATCCTCATGAACACGGAGAGGTATTCGTTCTTGAAGACGGTACAGAAGTTGATATGGATTTTGGACATTATGAGAGATTTCTTGGAATAGAAGGCAAAGGAAACTGGAATCTTACATCCGGAAAGATCTTCAAATCAGTTATTGACGGTGAGAGAAACGGAGATTATCTTGGGAAGACCGTACAGATGGTTCCTCATGTAACCAACGAGATCAAAGACTCTTGGGAAAATGTTGCACAACAAGAAGATGCAGATATAGTTATAATTGAAATAGGTGGAACAGTCGGGGATATGGAAAATGAGTTGTATCTCGAGGCAGCCAGACAGATGATGTCAGAGGAAGAAACATACATGATCCACACAACGTTAGTTCCTTACCTCGAGACTACCGGAGAACAGAAGACCAAGCCCACACAGCACTCTGTAAAAGCTCTTAGAGAAAGAGGATTAGCCCCGGATATGATCGTGGGTAGAAGTAAGAATGAACTTGGAGAAGATATTAAGCAAAAGATTGCTTTGTTCTGCGATGTAGAGGAAAAGGAAGTTATCTCAGATCCTAATCTGGATACTATCTATCGGGCTCCGATGACTTTCGATGATCAGAAAGTCGATCAGATAATTGCAGAAAGTTTGGATCTTCCGGAAAGAGAAAACGGCATGAAAGACTGGGAAAAAAGAGTTAAAAACCTAGTTTCAGATCCTGTAGCTAAAGTGGCGATCTGCGGGAAATACACTGACATGGATGATTCATACGCATCGGTTGAAGAAGCACTACGCCATTCTTCAGCCGAACTTGGTGGATCGGTCGATATTGAATATGTCTCAACAGAAAACCTAAATTGTTCTGAACTTGATGAGTTTGATGGTATTGTGATCCCAGGAGGTTTCGGTTCTAGAGGTGTAGAAGGTAAAATTGAGGCTATTGAATACTGCAGAAAAAATGATATTCCAATTTTAGGCCTTTGTTATGGCATGCAACTCATGGTAATTGAATTTGCAAGAAACCAGCTTGGATTAAATGCAGCTTCAGAAGAGTTCTCCGAAGAAGACCAAACACTTGTTGTTTCTGAAATGCCTGAACAAAAGGATGTTGAAGAAATGGGAGGTACTATGAGGCTTGGAGCCTACACTGCAGATATAGAAGGCGAAGTCAAAAGAATCTATGGGTGCGATAAAGCAACTGAGCGTCATAGACACAGGTTTGAGGTCGATCCACAGTACCATGAAGATCTTGAATCAAAGGGTCTGAAGATATCAGGCACAACAAAAGGCGGAAAGCTTGCCGAATACGTTGAACTACCTGGCCATAGTTTCTTTATAGGTACACAGGCCCATCCAGAGTTCACCTCTGCATTTCAGGATCCAAACCCGCTTTACCTTGAATTCATGAAAAAAGCTGCAGAATAAATGATTAAATGACAGTCTATAAGCCTGCAGACGATTCGTATTTGCTGAGAGATCATATTCGGGAACTTGATCTGGATGGAAAGAAAGTTCTGGATATGGGCACAGGTAGTGGCATTATAGCTATAGAGGCCGCTAAAAGCGGGGCAAAAGTGGTAGCTGCTGATATAAATCAAGAAGCTATTGATTTTGCGCGTGAAAAAGCCCAAAAACAGGATTTGGATGGAGAGATAAGTTTTGTGCAATCAAATCTTTTTGAGAACGTAGAAGGCGATTTCGATATTATTTTGTTTAATCCTCCCTATTTGCCCGGTGAAAAAGGAGTAGGTGATGAAGAAATCTGGTATGGAGGAGAAAAAGGGATTGGGGTGACACGTGATTTTCTGAAATCTGCCAGAGAATATGTCTGTGAAAACGGCCAGATAGTTGTTATAATGAGCTCTCATGCCGATTGGAAGGATTTAATCGACGAATATGATCTGAAAATTATTGACTCGGAAAAACTCTGGTTTGAGACGCTCTACCTCGCTAGAAGTAAATAGATTTTTTAATAACCTCTACGAATTCAAATCTATGCAATCATCTTTTGACAGAACCGCCCTAGTTTTGCTAGGTATTTTTAGTTTGTTCATTGTTTCGCCGGTTTCGGCAGAATGGAATATTGAGGTTCTAGACCAACCTTACTCCTTTGAAAATGTTTCAAACCAATCGAACACCGTTCAGATTATAGAGTTAACCGATGGGAGTGGAACCCCTATCAATGAATCACAGCTAGTGGGTGATTCAATAGTAGAATATGATTACAATGGTACTACAGAAGGTATGGAATGGCTTAACAATGGTTACTGGTATGCTGAGTTCGCATTGAACGAGACAGGTGGAGAGGTAGAATTTGAGGCTCAAGGAGAGACTGAAAGCTCTCTTATAGGAGATTCAACTGATGGCACCAATGAAACGAGAGTTTTCAATCTAACCAATATGTCTGTCAATTTGATGAACGATTTTTCCGAACCCCTGAACCCTGAACAATCATTCGATATACAGGTAAATGTTACAGATACATTCAACGACCAGTTTGAAGACCAAGCAGATGTTGATATTTACTTTACAAATGCAACTTGGACATCTGAAATATACAACATAAACAACTTGGATGATCTAAATCGTGACGGACAGAACGATCATTACAAGAATTTCGGTCTAGATCTTGATCTTGATTACTTTTCGAGCTATGTTATGCATGTTAACGCCACAAACACGTCTGATGTAGGCTATGAAAACCCTTCAGGCGTTCAGTCAATGTATATAGAAACACTTCCAGAAATTATAGGTAATATACAGAGATTAAACGCATCATCAGGGTGTGATGGACAGTCTTTCTTTGGTGAATGTGAGCGAGATGCTGTAATAGATACAGCTTTCAATATTAATTCTTCTGATGCTGAAAACGTCAACCTTACTCTAAGCCTAAGAAATAAGAGTTCTGGAATGTGGGAGAACCAGTCTACTGTTGTAATGACAGATTCTGGTGACGGAGAATTTTTCACAGGAGAAATAACAGTTCCAGATATAAACACTTCTGCCTATGATCGTGTTTTCCAACTTCAATATAATGCGACCAATGGCGGTAGAGAAGAAATAATAGAAAGAGTGGTTGATTACAATGATTTCAGAATTGTAGATAAAAGTGATTCTGTGACTGCAAAAGGTTCTTACAATGTTAAGCTTGAGATCAGGAAATACTTTACTCCGGAGCTTCTGAATAACTCTCGGATAAACGACAGCATGATAACTATAGAACAGCCATCTGGAGAGTTACTTACAAACTTCAGTGTAGATCAAATGGAAAGACTTGAAAGTTCAGGACATTTCCAGAAAAATATAGATGTTCCTGTTGACGCAGAGATAGGCCTATACCAGATGAATGTACAGGTCACAAATATTTACGGTCATGCCAAATCTGAGTCGTTTAATTTCGATGTAACTGATATACAACAGACTTTCAACCTCAATACAGATGAGTTTCAGGAAACTGTGAACAAGACAGGAGAACACTCGTTTAACCTAACATTTGGAAACCGTATCAACTCTGAGACAAACATATCTACAGAAATCTCAGGTGATATAGAAAACTTTACCTCGATAAATAATGGTGAAAATATCAGTTTGGGTCCAGAAGAAAACAGAAACGTCAGTCTATTATTTGACGTTGATTTCGTTGATGAATACAGTGGCGAAATAAAGTTCATGGATGCAGATGCAAACTACAATACCACGTTAGATATAGATCTAAGCCGAAATGCATGTAGTTATCGGAATGGATCAATTTGTGTTTTAGGTTCTGGTCTAAATACTTCTTCAGATGAAACAGGCGATATAACAAAGGAATTTGTTGTTATAAACTTTGGAGAGAAAAACGAATCCTATACGTTCTCATTCGACCTCTCAGGAAACATAACAGAACAGGCAAGTCTTGGAAACAACCAGTCTACATTAAACACTGAAAACGATACAGAATCAGTCAATATGACATATTCAGTTACAAAACCTGGTTTCTACTCCGGGATTGTTGAATTAAACAATGAGCAAGACACACTTGAAATACCGGTCTCTCTAAACTCAACGGTTGAGCCTACTGATCTAAGTATAGCAATATCTGAAGAAATTGATCTAGGTGAGATACAGGAAGGTGAATCCACTTCAGCAGATATAGAAGTTGAAAATACCGGAAATGTAGATGTTTCAAACCTAGAGGTTTCTTCAGAAGACTACAGTATATCGGCTGATTCTATGTCATTATCCGCAGGATCTACTGAAACAGTATCTGTTGAGTTCTCAGATATAACTTCAGAATCAGGTCAAATTACTGTTACTGCGGGAAGTGATTCGGATTCTACGACAGAAACAGTATCTGTTTCTGCTACAGTTGTTCCGGATTATGAGGAGAAAGCAAACGAACTTGAAAATAGAATAATTGATTTGGATTCTCGAGTCAGTTCTGATTCGGAATATCAAACCGAACTTAACAATGTCCAATCATCTGTTTCAGACCTCAGATCAGCTTACAGACAAGGGGATTATGAGAGGGCTCAAACTGTGAATACTCAGATAGAAAATACTCTTGATACTTTGGGGAGAGATATTGCAGCTTCATCCGAACCAGAGCCAAGTAATCCTCAGCCACAACCTGGTCAAGATAGTGATGGCGGAGGAATGCCAATAGTGCCTATAGCCGGAGTTATATTTGTAGTCCTGATTGCCAGTTTCATAGGATATACCAGTATAGAATTTGAGAAAGGAGATCCTCTCTATAATGTGTTAGGAAAATGATACCAACAATATCTCAGCTTCCGGGTCAAGTATCGACCGTTATTTTACTTGTCCTGTTAATATTGGCTTTTGTGGTTGCTTTCAAAGTTATGAAGATGGTTTTCCAGACAATTCTTGTTTCAGGTCTCTCAGCTGTCTTTTATGTTGTACTTACTGTGTTTTTCTTCAACAGCATGCCCACAATAAACAATACTTTGATGTTTGCCTTCTTGGGTTCTACCTTTTACATGGGGTATAGCTCGTTGATATCGGCTTACTCGATTGCAGCTAAAGTTATATCTATTCCTTACCACGGGCTCAAATTAATGTTCAAACCCGTGTTCTGGATTTATGCTAAGCTGAAAGAAGAATATAAGTTGAAAAAAGTTAGAGAGAAGCTAGAAAGAACAGACAGCTCAAAGGATTTTTCTCCTAACAGAGATAAAAGCACAAAAGAAGTAGTGCTTGATAAGGTTAAAAGAGATAAAAACAACAATTAGCCTCCGTATCTAAACTTGCCGGCGCTAAGCGAATTCACTTTTCCGTCCAAAACTACAGTATTGTTTTCGAGATAGACTGTTTTCTTTCCGGAAAAAGAATCAATATTGAACTCTTTGGAACTAAGTGTTTGTTCAGATTTGTTTCCATAGGTTATTCTGGCATCTACATCTGAGAAACTGATCTTCGAACGGCCTTTTTCCTCTATAACTATCTGGGTAGAGTTGATCTCCTGGTTTATATTTACAGATCCAGATATATTGACGCCTGAAGAGGTAACTGAGCTTGCTGTTCCCTGGATAAATGTAGGATCGTTAAATGCTATATCTCCTTTCATTCCGTTAAAAACAATGTCTTGGTCTGAATACATAGTTCTTGAACCTAGGTTAACTTTTCTTAAATCCGATATATAGACGCTTGATTTTCTCAAATTAATTTTTTCATCTTCCAAATCTGTTACTTCTATCACGGCTTGGATAGTGTTTGTGGGTTCTGGCCGGGATGTGAACAGACTTCGCAGTTTTTCAAGCGTGGAAAATGCAGAGTTTGAACCGGATAACTCGTTTACATCAACGCCGCTAGAGGAAACACCTTCAACAGCCATATCAGGTTCAAATGAACCTCCGTTCATTGTTGTGGCTATGGCGGTTAGAGAAGCGAATACAGCGGCAAGAACTTTAGCATCAAGCATAAACACTTGTATTATTTGCTCTGGATTTAAAATGTATGCATACCGCAATACTTGTTGAACCAGAGATACCAGAAAACACTGGCTTTATAGCACGGTTAGCAGCAAATTTTGATTTTTCTCTCAGAGTTGTCAACCCTGATTTCAACCTTGAAGAGGCTCGCAAAACAGCTAAAAATGCTCAGGGAAAGCTTAGGGATGTGAAAATATTCGACTCGGTAGAAGATGCAATAGAAGATCTTGATTATGTGGTTGGTACCAAGCCTGAAAGGGGAAAACCTATTGGAGAGTTCGAACCAAGTGATAACACTTCTGTTATGATAGGAAGGGAGAGTTCTGGTCTTTCCAATGAGGAACTCAGTCTATGTGATGCTGTTGTACATATAGAAACGTCGGGTTATAGCTCTCTAAATCAAAGCCATGCGGCAGGTATACTCTTCCACAAGCTTCAGAGTCTAGAAGATACAAAGAAGAAAGGTATAGAGAAAGGCCAAATAACTAAATTAGAGCAATTATTGCCCAAATCTGCACTAGAGGCTGTATTAAAGAGTAATCCGGAGCGTAAAGAGGCTGGACAGATCATCGGCGATCTAAAGAATTTTGAGTGAAGTGGTCTAGAAGCCTTATAGATTCGTTTTTCATCGAATAAATGGGATTTTATCTGTCATGTAAAAGGGTTAAAAAGATCCAGATTCAATCATCGTGATATGATACCTGGATTGTTAGCAGGCGGAGAAAACAACTTGTTCATGATTGTCCAAACCGTAATATCTCTACTATTCTTTGGAATGATATTCTTATTCCCAAGGATAATGATATGGCAAACTGATAGAAAGATGAAATCAGCTCTTGTCGATTTGGAATCGTACAAAAGTGATGCGGAAATATTTTTCCTTTCAAGACTGACTGGTAACTGGGACCAGCTTAAAAAACACAGGAAAGAAGCTGAAGAAGACGAAACAGTCACAGTTGAACCAGAACTGATTAATGAAGAAACAAGGAAGAAGTTTGATACGCTCAAAGACTTCAAGTTCTCTGCACCGACAGGAATGGATCCAGCAGGAATAGTAGGCAAACTTGAACACGTACTTGATACATCAGAACACAAGTTCGATCGGTTCGTTACAAAGAATGCAACTACCGAAGATGAAGACGAGCTAGCAAACCTTAACATGGCGTTCAAAGGAGTTATGGGAACTCACCAGATCTACAAGGTAACAAGACACTTCAGACAGTTGATCAAAAAGACAGGTAACTTCCAGTTAATTGGAATTGTCCAGATGATGATTCCGATCTATCAGGAGCTAGCTGAAAGCCAGAAAGCTGCTACAGAGGCATTTGTGGATGAAGCGCCTATCGGTGATTCAATCGGTCCGCTTGTAGCTGCAAAGCTTATCACAGAAACAGAAGAACCTGAAGAAGTTGCAAAAGACATCATTCATGCAGAGGAAAAACATGGCGAAAACACAGTCCATGTCCTTAAGTCTAATGGTCCTGGTGCTAGGTTAGGAAAGTATGGTGATGCACTAGATACTCTGGCCGACGACGAAGACTTAGAAGCAATTATCACGGTTGATGCAGGTGCAAAGTTCGAAGGTGAAGAGACAGGAGCCATCAGTGAAGGAGTAGGAGTTATGATGGGCGGACCTGGAGTCGAAAAATCCAAGATAGAGGAAGTTGCAACAGAACATGATGTGCCTCTTGAAGGAATTATCATCAAACAAAGTGCTCCAGAGGCTTCAAAGCCTATGAAAAAAGAGATTTACGAAAGCTACAAAGATGCCGTTGAGAAAACAGAGGAAATTATCGATGAGTTCGACGGCGATGTAGCAGTCATAGGAGTAGGAAATACCTGTGGGGTTGGAAACACCAAAAAAGACGTTACAGGTGTTCACAACAGGCTGCGACCTTACTGGGAAAAATACGAACAGCAAGAGGAAGAAGACGAGGTTTCCTACATGGGATTGATGGGTGCGCTTCCAAATGGAGGCGACCAGTCACAACTCCAAGATCTGAAAAGTTCAGTGCTCTGGAGAATCCCTAGGTAGTCGCTTCTTTAGTCTCTTTTATTTTTCTCATTTTTACTTTCAGAGCTTCTTTAGATGGGCTTGTCGAATCTGAGAACTTTTATATTATGATTTAGTCAATTTTCTTATTATGAGGAAATATTTAATATTGCTAATTTTCGTCTCCTTATTTTTAACCTTGGTATCGGCAGAAACTGTAGTTTATGACTCTCAGCACGATTATCATGCTTCTGTAGATGCCTCTGTAACAGTAGAATGTACAGCAGATAACGATGAGGATTGTTACGGAAACGATAATGGTTATACTACACTTGAGTTAGAGGTCTGTGGAGAAACTGCAGACTCTGATAGAGGTCCCAGATTCAACCATAGAAGTTATCCGGTCACCATGTCATTTTCTGTACCAGGAGATGTATCGTGTTCGGTAGGACAACATCAAATGTCGTTAGTTACGGGTACTGGCACAGAACTTGATACAGCTGAATTGACTGTAACTGGTAAAAACATGGATGATAACAAAGGAAAATACATATATCTTGGATTAAGAAAAAATACAGATCCTAATAGATTAGCTAATTTCTTCCTATCAAATGAAGGTCCTGACTCCCAAATTGATGGAGCTCAAGTTGTGTTTGAAGAGCATCTAATGTTAGGCCAGAAGGATCTCGGAGTAAAAAAAGCAGTGCTTGGCCAGAAAGTTGGATTCGGGGATCAATTTTATGATCTGGTTGAAGGACCTTGTTATAGGGTAAAAGGCGGTCAAAACGAGAACTGGTGTGAAATTGGCGAAGAACCTATATTAGGTGCAGAAGATCGTCTTGGATCCGGCAATGAACGTCGTGATGCAGTCTCAAGTATATCTGCTTTACACTTTAGAGGAACATATCGTCTACCTGGAGAAGTTATAGTGGCCAAAGAACCGTTTGGAGGTGAAAAACTATTTTTCATGTGTAGAGATGGCGCTACAATGCAAAACAGTGCAGGAGAGGAGATAACTCAAGTGGTAAGTGTGGCTGATGGGGGTGATTCTTTTTCAAGCCTGATGCAATGTGATCAAACAGAAAATACATGGAAACAGGTCCAAGAGTGTAACGATGGCCTAGACAACGATGGAGATGGAACTATAGATTATCAGAGTGTAGATATCTCCTCACAGAAAGCTGATTCATCCTGTAACTCTGAATTTGATAACAGTGAAGCTCCAGAAGACAGTGATGACTGTAGAATTGTTATAATGAATAATGCAGATGAAATTGTTTACAGATATCCTGGCTCTAACCCTGATATGTGTGATGGAGAGGAAAAATTGTCTTCGTTCCAAAATGAGATAGTAGGACATCCGGTTGATAACTTCAGATGTGAAGAGACATCTGAGGGGGAAGTAGTTGCTAGAGACTTCGAGAACTTTGATAACGATCTATCTAGAGCCAATGATTTTTGCAAATCCAAGGATTTACACACATTAGAGGATAGTTCTGAAGAAGTTAAAGCTGTAGAGTTTTTCCCTACAAGAGAGTTATTTGAGTCATTTGATAATATAGATCAAGGCATAGAAGTCAGAGATATAACTCTCCAAGGCTGGGAGGGTCAGTCTTTCTTTGGTCAAAACGGTTGGAGAACCGGTATGCAGACACTTCATCAAGCAGAACAATCATATGCATACGGTAGAAACACTCATGAAGCCTCTACGTGGGCAAGACTAGGAATGACTAATTTAGATGGTTATAGATACTCTGAACCTTCTAATTATGAAGATGCGTGGGGATCAGGTTCTCCTTCAGGCGTTTCTGATCCAAAGTTTCCAGGAGGATTCCATGGTATATGTGATAGTGAAGACTGGACTTACAACCTAACATGGGGATGTGGATCAGGTATGACAATAGAGTTTTTCGAGATAAGTCCTGTAGCAGATGATAATGAAGAAAATTATACAGGGCTTAGAGTTACTCAGGATCAAGTAAGTAAATGGGAATCGTTCACAGGATTCAGTCCAACACCGGCGGATAGTTCTATAGGTAATCTTGAGGTAAAAGCAAGATGTTGGCATGGGCTGCCGCAACAGCGTCCGAGTGATACAGGTGATATTCTGGTGATGTCTAAAGAAGTTGTTGAAAACAGCGATACAATACTAGCTGGTAGCATACCGATCAATGAAGATCTATCGGGCAACGGTATTATTGGTGATGAAAGAACTTTCAGCTGTAACTATGGGTTCCAACAGGGATTTGCATCATCTGTTTGGCCTTCTGGTCTTGATACACCATACTATCTTGGTAATATAGCAGGACCGGGCGATCCAATCTGGTTCTTGGTAGCAGGTAGCAACGACAACGGTGTTGTAAGGGTCTCAACTAAAACTGTTTCGCCGCCGGATGATTTGAATTGGTTCAGTGAGGCTTCAGATACAAATAATCCATCCAACTTTGAAACGGTATTTAGACACTTCCCAACAGGCGAAAATAGCGGTTTTGATGAGAGTGATCTTAGAAACCCTTTGGATGTCTGTATAGAAAGATATGGTTGTCCATAATCTCTTTATCTTCTTTTATTTAGTAGAATACTGAAGAGAATAGAAGAGAAATATGTAGGAATAGGATTTTACGCAGTCTCTTCCGGGTAGCCTTGTTCGTGGTTCCATTCCGGTCTTTTCTCTAAAGTTATATCCCAGTCATTTTCTGTGTTCTTAATGTCCACTGACACTGGCCCCTCAAATTCGTCGTAGCCTTCGTTGAAGTATTTTTCGTTGACTGCAAGGTTGAGACTCATATCGCCGTTCTCATACTTCACATCATCAATTAGTTCGTGTACTTCCTTGTTGGCTGGGACCAGCATTTGATCCGGATTGTATTCAAATCCATTATTGACTTCATGACTGCCTGCAAACAACTGGTATCCCATCAACTTGGCGCCGGATGCGAAAAAACTCTCTTCTGCACCTCTGTCTACTCTTCCTTGTATGGCCTCCACATCATGTGGAGGAAGATCTGCGTCGTTTTCACTATCTCTGACACCAGCCATTGTATGTTTGTAAAACTGGTCTTCCGTATTTATTTCGCCAGGTTTGTGGATTGCGTTGTTGTAATCGCGTTTCAGTGCGGCGTTAATGATTTCAATATCTGAGTGGTCGTTTTCTTCTTTAGGTAAAATGATTTCGCTGTATTGGATGGTTTCTCCAACTGTCTGTGTATAATTCATGTTTGAGAGAAGGTCGAAGTCCCAGAGTTCATCATCTAGCCGATCTATTCCCTGGTCGACTGCTGAGACGATATGTCTATGTCTGCCTTCATAGTCGTCTGCTCGGTGCTGGCTGCTTGCAACCTTGATCGCTGATACAATGCCATCAATCCGGTTATCAGCACTTTCCAGTTCTTTTGTAACATCATCAAGACTGATACCGTGTTCGCTGACACCAAAAGAATTACCTACATCTCCGTCTTCGCCGTGAATCCAGTTGTCGTGAAGCTGTATGCCGCTCAAGTATTCTTGTTCAGGCTCTTGTTGGTTTTCTGTATTGTTTTCTTCTGGAGGCTTTGTTTCGGGCTCTGGTGTATGATTATTGTCTTGCCCTGTACAACCGGCCAGACCGAGTGCTGTTGCAGTCGCCCCGAGTTCTTTCATAAAATTTCTTCGGGTTGAACCGGTTCCAGAACTACTTTTTTCCGACTTTTGGGCTGTGGAGCCTTTATTACGCGGATCTAGTATCATTTGAGCTTTATGCCTCCTATATAGTGTTTATTTGTTGTTTCTGACTTAAATAGTTATCTGATATTTAACTACTACTAGATGACAAAAAATTATTCCTTGATTGTTGCATATAGTTACTATTTTCCTATATATTACATCTAATCTTCGATTGATAAGCATAATAGAACGAAATAAAAGTTGGAATATTGGCTTCAGGACTTGAAAAGCCCGATCTTAGTTGAAATCATTCGTTAAATCTCTTTTTCCGATATTTTTAAGTTAAAAAACAAATATTTATTTTCTATGAAGAAGATTATTTTCCTAGTACTGTTAATATTGTTAACAATAACAACTGTTTCAGCCCAATATGAATATCCAAGTTCTGAGACTGTCGAGTATGGTGGTGAAACAACATTTGAGTTTACTAAAACAGCGGGTGCGAGTGATGGTTCACTGAGGGCAAAGTTTTGTGGAGAAAGCATGCTTTATTCACAACTATCTCCAAGTGGAGGTCCTAATGTTGTTCAATATCCTATCTCGATTTCAATAAATGTGCCTAAAGATGCGCCGTGTGGTATAGGCCAACATCAGGTAGAATTCGAGGTAACATCAATAGATGGCCAGAGTACAGAAATTGTAGGCTCTATGGATTTAGAAGTTGAAGCTAAAGGAAATATTAATCCCCATGCAGGACCGTTTTTGTACATAGTTAGTGATATTAACAATAATAATAAGCTTAGAGGTTTCTTTTTCTCAAATAATCTCTGGGCTAGTAATATAGGTCCTTGGAACGATGCGACATACGCTTCGAGCAATTGTGAAACTACTGTAGGGTCAGGTCCTTGTCTTCGTCCTGCGGTTATGATTGAAGAAATAGATAGTTTTAATGGTGATGAGTTTGCATCATGGGTTCCCGAAACCGGCGCAATAATGGAGTCTTCGACATCTGGAAGTATAGAACAGATAATAGAAGGTGAAGCCAAAGAAGGCAAAGAGTTTTACCAAGGCGGAAACCTCGGTGATGGAGGCATATTTAATACCCAACCGTGTGTAAATGATCCTTGCGAAATAGCTACTGAGTCTTTCACAATAAATAACGACCAACATCAGAATATAGGTTCTTGGGCCCGAACCTTCAATACAGCAAGTCCGGTACATCAAAACGGTCAAATGATGCCGGATGGAGACATCATTTTTGGATCGGTCCCAGAATACTACGATGCTAATGGAGACCAATCTAATAGCGACCATGAATTCTTCTATATCTGTCGTGAAGGAGCCACAATGTACAACGGTTTTGCCAGATATGTGCCACAGGTAGTAGATGTAGGAACTAATGGAGGCCAAGAATTGAAACAATGTGATCGGAACGCTGGTAAATGGAAGACTGTTTCCGAGTGTGAAGACGGTTTAGACAATGAGGGAGATGGGTATGTCGACCATCAAAGTGTTGAAGTAGCTTCAACAACTCATGATACAACATGTTCTTCACAGAATGATGTAGAAAGCGTTGAATCTGGAGAAGATTGTAGAACTGTTGAAAAAAATGCAGATGATGAAATAGTTTACCGTTATCCGGGATCAACCCCAGAGATATGTGATCAACAGGAAATACTGTCAGATTTCAGAAATGATATCTCTCCTCATACGATTGATCTTTTCAAATGTGTTCAGACAGATAATGGAGAGGTAGTAGCTCAGGGCTTTGCCAACCAAGACAATGATGTTTCTAGAGCTAACGATTTCTGTAGTTCGAAAGATCTTCATACATTGAGCGATGGTTCTCAAGAGGTTAAGGCTGTAGAGTTTATGCCCGAAAAAGAGTTTTTCACAGCTGAAGATTTCGATATAGATCAGCGTACGCCGGTAACTGAGCTTCTACCACAGGACTGGGAAGGGCAGTCTTTCTTCGGTCAAAACGGTTGGAGAACCGGTATGCAGACACTTCACCAGGCTGAACAGTCTTATTCTTATGAGAGTGATCCTCATGAAGCCTCTACTTGGGCCAGAAGAGGTATGGATAATCTAGGACCATACAGGTATTCAGATCCGGAAGATTACCAAGAGGCATGGGAATCTACACATGCTGGAACAGTTACAACTGGCGAATCAGGTGTTTCAGATGCCAGATTCCCTGGTGGTTTTTACGGTATCTGTAGAGGAGATAATAACTGGAAGTCCGATGATAAGTTGTGGGGATGTAACTCGGGTATAGTTGTAGAGTTTCTCGAGATAAGTCCAATAGCGGATAATAATGAGGAAAACTATGTTGGTCTTCGAATTACTGAAGATCAGATCGCGAACTGGGAAATATATACAGGCACCAGTCCTACGCCAGCTAATAGCGATATAGGCAATCTTGAAATAAAGGCTAGATGTTGGCAGGGTTATCCAGAACAGCGTCCGAGTGATACAGGTGATATTCTGGTGATGTCTAAAGAAGTTGTTGAAAACGAAGACATAGTTCTTGCTGGAAGCGTTCCTATTAGACATGATGATCTATGGCAAAACGGTGTTCAAGGCGATAGAAGAACTTACAGCTGTAATTATGGTTTCCAACAGGAATTTAAGCCAGGTTCATGGCCAACCGGTCTAGACCAGCCATATATAAACGGTCAAGAAGCTTTCAACTTTGATCGATATCTATATCTGGTGGCTGGAAGCAACGAAAATGGACCTATAAGGTCTGTAAGTAAAACTGTTTCGCCGCCGGATGATTTGAATTGGTTCAGTGAGGCTTCAGATACAGACACCGAAATCGGCCATGATGAAGTATTCCAACACTTCCCATCCGCAGAATTGGGTGAAGGAGATGGTAATGTTAGAAATCCTTTGGATGTCTGTCAAATAGTGTTGGGGGACTGTCAATAATTTTCTTACTTTCTTCTATTTTTATAGAAACAATAATAGAGAGGAAAAATAGGGATAAAAAACTGTTTTTAAGCAGTATTTTCTGGATAGCCCTGTTCTCTACTCCAGTCAGGTCTTTCCTCTAAGGTTATGTCCCAGTCGTTGTCTGTAGATGTTATATCTACTGTGACCGGTCCTTCTACTTCGTCGTAGCCTTCGTTGAAGTATTTTTCGTTGATCGCAAGGTTCAAACTCATATCTCCCTTGTTGTACTTTTCATCATGGATTAGTCCATGTACTTCCTTGTTTGCGGGTACGAACATTCTGTTAGGTTCAAAATCAGACTGCCAATCGTATTCGGTTTCAACTTCATGTCCGCCGTCAAACAGCTGATAACCCATAACTGAAGCCCATGATGCAAATACTCTTTCTGCATCGGTGTCTTCGTCTCCCAGACGGTTTATTCTGTTTTGGATTGCTTCTACGTCGCTTGGAGGAAATAGTCCGCCGTCGCTGTTTCGGAGTATTTTCATACTTTGCTTATAGACGTTTGAAAGTGGTTTTTCTACTTCTTCTCCGGGTGTATGGATTGCGTGATTGTAATCGCCTTTTAGTGCGGCGTTGATTATTTCAGTATCTGTGTGGTCGTTACCTTCGGTAGGCACGATAATTTCTGAATACTGCATGGGTCCATTGACAGATTCTGTGTAGTTCATGTTTGAGAGAAGGTCGAAGTCCCAGAGTTCGTCGTCTAGTTCGTCCATTGCAAGGTCTAGTGCTGAGACGATGTGTTGGTGACGTCCCTCATAATTACCTCCGTGGTATTGGTTACTAGCAGTTTCAAGTGCGGATGCTACTCCATCAATCCGGTTGTCAGCTCTTTCCAGGTCTTTTGTTAGATCTTCTACTATAATGGAGTCTGTGGTATCGACAAAATCTTTTGCAGTTATGTCTCGGACAGCGTCAGTCTCACCATAAGCCCAGTTATCGTGAAGTTCTACTCCGTTTAAGAATTTTTCTTGCTCTTTTTCAGTTTCTTCGTCTTCTTGTTGTTTTCTTTCTTCAGGGATTTCAGGGTCAGGTTCAGACCCTCCTTCCAAAGGTGGACCCTCTCTCTGTCTTTGCCTCGTACAGCCTGCCATGCCTATGGTTGCTGTGGTTCCGATTCCTTTCAGGAATTTTCTTCGGGTCGAATTAGGTTTCTCCGATTTTTGCGCCTCAGAGTTGTCGTTGAGCAAGTTTAGTATCATTTTGAGCCTGTGGCCTCCAATATATTAGTCTATTTATTTTTTGTTACTTAAATAATTAATGAAATATTAACTACTAATAAATAACAAAATTATCTCAGGGCCTGATTTAGAGTCCGTTTGTTATTTAATTGAGCTTCTAAAATAATTTTTTAACATGAAGCTGCGTAAAATTCTCGCTTTTTTATCCATAATATTGTTGATTACTGGTTTTGCAGTTGCTTATACAGGCTCTTCAACTGATGACTCGAGCAGCGGTGGTAGTGGCGGCGGTGGAGGCGATACTGGAGGTGACACGCCCGAGGATGATCCTAGTGTTTACAGTCCAAACTGTTATGATGGTATAGACAACGATGATCACAACGGCGATGACGACAATGACCAGTTTTCATGTGTAAAACCTTTTGGTTCGGATCACATTGAAGGAAGTATTTGGGATACTGATCTTACAACTACCATGAATGATGAAGCACCTTCTCGTGATGAAACCATCTCTGTTTTCTATGCGGGAAGTGTTGAACAAGGAAATGATAATACAGATGATTCCGGAACAGATTCAGGATCTTTAACCGAGTATTATATAACGGAAATAGGAAGTGAATCAGATAATAAATACTCGTTTGGAAAGATTAATTCTATAGATTACAGCGGTTTTCCTGCAGGAACGACTTTCAATAATGGAAGAGCGATTGACCCGCCTAATAATTTAGGTTCTGAAACATGCGGTGACGGTTATGAAAACGACGGCGGACCTACTAATGATGCTCAAAACTTCCCTGATAGCCAGAATACAGATTGCAGAGCCGACTATGGTCGTTTAGGTGAAACATACGACGTCAAAGACACAGACAGCGATGATGAAAGCAACTACCTGCAAGATGGAATGGCATGTCGGCCAGATGTAGCGAGTTGTGAAACAACGGAGAAAACCGAAACTGATTCATCAACCTCGTGTAGTTGTACAGCATCAGTAACTGTAAGCTGTTCTATTGATACTGATTATACTGATGACGAGAATCATGATTTTTGGTATTTGGATGGCGACTATATCTATGAGGAAACCTGTACAAATGATGGTGGTTCTACAGCTTCTAAATCAGATGATGCAAGTTGTAGCTATGATTACTCTTGGACATACTCGTGCGGTCCTAATGACAACCAAGAATGTGATTCCCGTTGTAATGACGGCGAATCTGATTCTGATTCTGATTCGGCAGGAGATAAAAGATCCTGGGAACAGACAAATGATATAAATTGTAATAATCGCAACGTGGTCGATGGCGGCGGAGAAACAAGCGGAGATGATTCTTCTCCAAACAAAGCTGACAATGATCCTGCAGGAACCTATACTGAGTTTACTGCATGGGGAAACAACGCCGATGATGTTGACCGCGCTTGGTGCGCCCATGAATATACATTAACTGTAGATGCTGATGGACCACAAGGCAATGGAGATGGTTTTGTTGTTGTCCATGAAGGTAGTGTTGTTGCTACTGAAAGCCCTGATGGTTCAGACAGCGTAGGCCAGAACGTTTGGGTGGATGGTTCAAACTCTGGTACTGATTATACTAGCCGTATCAGTACAAGCTGTCAGGGAGATAAGACAACATGTCTCAAATACGTAGATTTCCAGACGGTTTCGGGATCGGGCGATCAGGGCGATCCTGATTGGACTACGGCTTCAGATGCAGTAACAATTGATAATGGTGAAACAACCACGTATACTGCTGATGAATCCTATTCAGTCTGTAAGAAAATCAACAGTATAAATGAGAAAAATGGCGATGGTACAGAGCTAATTGACTGTGATTATGAGAGAGGTTCTGTAGGTTCAGAAGATGTTTCCCCGCTTCCTGAAGCTGGCGGCGATGAACCTAATGAACATTTGATCATTATGGAAGGTCCGGCGGTCGATAACTCAGTAACTCAAGATTATCTTGCGTTTGAGCAGAAAGTAGTTAACTGGGAAGAAGATACAGGGGTTTTCGGAGACTCTCTTGATTCAAGTGCATGTGTTACAAAAGGCAAGGCAGTTTCAGAGGGAACGGTAGCACCTATTCAGACATACAATACTGTATCTGAATCATTCGAAATGGGTACGCCGTCACCAGACTGGGAAGTCTGTCTAAACCTTGATGATGGAACAGGAGATGATCAACCATGGGATAACGCAGGGAATGATCCGAACGCCCGAGATTTCGGAGGAGAATGGTATGATTTTGATGATGAACGAATCAACGATTATCTTAGAGGATCAGGAAACAATCTTATAACAGGCGGAGATTCCGATGATATAAACGACATAGCATACTACTGGAGAACTAATCCTAATCCACAACACTCAGATCATAATCCAACTGGTGGAGAAAGCGGTGTTGCATTGGAAGACGACTGTGATCCGGCATTAGCCGGTTGCGATACTACCGGCACTACTATTTCTGGAGAGAGCGGAGGTCTTTTCTACGGGACGTTTGAGGATTTCACACGGGATGAAGACTATCATCCACAATCACAAGATGGATTAACACCGTATGGTATGGAGCCTCTGCTTGAAGGTCATCTAAAACGGCTTAAGCAGGATTCTAATCAACTGGAACCGGGTATGGATACAGATTATTCTATGGATTTCAACGATCCAGATAACTACTGGTTTGATACACGTGGCGGTGAAGATTATGCTGATCAATACGGCTATGTTGATGAAAGGTCAGATGCTATCTCAAACAGAGGTAAATCAAGAAATCCTGATACAGGTGAGGATTACAGGCCTGGAAAGACCTATGCAAGGACTTCATCCGCAATTAGAGATAATATTAACTCCGATAGTGTTGAGAAAACTCAAAAGGTTTTTGGTAACTCTATTGTAGTAGAATCTACAGATTCTGGTCCTTTCCAGTCAGGTGAAGGTTACTGGCTTGATCCTGATGACTTGGAAGCTAAAAATAGCGATTTTAAGTCGTATTGGTGGGACTTGGTTAGATTTAATATTGATCTGACAGGACCTGATTCAGGTCTTGGATACGACGATGGGTCCGATCCACTGGTTAGAGATTATGAAACTAAACAAGGTTCATCTGTAATTAAAGGGGGTATATATTGGCAGGATGAAGACAGCGGAGGAAGTCCTTACCATGAAGGACCTATTTGTGGAGACGACCAGCTAGAGTTCCTAGTTGAGGAGATGGGGGCATCTGAAAACTCTGGTAAAACGCATGGAAGATACGCATGTGTTGATTCAAAAGACAAATGTGTAACATTCAACTCTGATCCGCCTGTAATTGACTTAGAAAGTTATGCACAGGCAGGAGAGAACGCTGAAAACGCCGGAAGGCTAAAACAGGATAAAGAAATCTGTTTGAAAGATCGTTCTGATGAGCAACCAAAGTTTTGGGATCAAGACTACGGGGATGTAAATGGTGATGGCTCCCAAGATACATGTAATGTAAACAATCTATACGGTAGCGATGGCGTTAGATGGCTTGATGAAGAATATGTAACTACTCATCCTCACGCTGTTACAGGCGGAATAGACGATGACTGGAACGAGTATCTAAATCAGCTTTACAATCTAGAAAGGCACGATCAGTATACTTCAAAACCAGATCAAGATTCATGGAACTTTGGTAGCGAATCGCCAGTACCATCGGGTGTCGGAGCTGTAGGAAACGATTCAGTTGCAACACTTGGTTTCTGTGGTGGCGACGATGACGGAGAATTCCTCATAACACAGGAATGTAACTCTAATCTGTGTGAGACCGACAGAGATATTGTAGGTGTAGCAAAAAACCCTGATAGCTGTGTTATTGATGAAGAGACAATGTCTTATGATACAAGTGTTGATGAGAGAAAGGTCTTCGAGCCAGGAAAAGAGATAACGGTAAATCTTGGAGGAGAGTCCCGACAGATGACATGTTTCGATAACAACTGGTTCGATGAGTACCCGATAATTTTCAACCAACAGAACACAGAGGTTCCTTTCGGAGAATCAACTACTGTAAGCTTCCATATAATCAATGTGAGAGACTCAGATACAACCTTCGAAGTTGAGATGCTTGATCCTCTTACAGATAATCCTTCAGCTTACCAACATTCTAGGTTTGTAAGCCAGTCTGGAAACAGCTTTGAGACAACGGTTGGCCCTCAGTCTTCAGAGACATTCTATGTAAATATTGATGGAGCTAACAAAGCAATTGGAGACAGTTCAACACCTTCAGAGGATGATCTGACTGTTAGGGCAAGTGCGGTTAACTCGGATATGAACGGAGAAGACAGCACAACTGTTGAAGTTGTTGAGAACAATGCAACCAATTCATCTGTTGGACGGACAGAGCCAAAGAGCGTTCCGGGGATAGGAGCCGTACATGTTATGGCTTTAGTTCTGATAAGCTCTGTGTTCTTTTTCCTTCAGAGTTAAATCCGTTAATGGATAAATAGGTGTTATGATTGGTACTGTAATCCAGAGAAACGATACTCCGAGTTCCCAGGAATTTTTCTTTGTACATGAAAATGGAAGTGAGATAGGCAAAGGCGGATATATACAGTATGAAAACAACGGGACCGTTATAGCAAGAGTTGGAGAAGTCTATACAGCTAATGAATACTTTGAAAATGCTGAGAGCATCGCCGAGTCGCTTTCAAACAGCGAGGATCTTCGGGACAAATTCCCTGTTGAAGACTGGCAGGTTTCTATTGGAAAAGCCAATATTATGGGAAAGTTCCAGGACGGAATGATTCGAAGAGTTACAGAAGCACCTATTCCAGGATCTGAACTTGAGACTGCGGAAAGATCGAAGATCAAGAAGTTTCTGGGTCTTGAAACAGGAGGTCTGAACCTAGGAAAAGTCCAACAACAAGGTATAGATGCCGAAATTGATATGACAGATACACTTCAAAAACACTTTGCAATATTGGCCCAATCCGGGGCTGGCAAGTCCTATTCTGCATCGGTTCTTCTTGAAGAACTTCTAGATCGTGAGATCTCTCCATCGATACTTGCAGTAGATCCTCATGGAGATTACACTTGTTTTGCAAAAGACAGAAATTATATGAACAAAGTCAAGGTCTTTAATCAGAACAATATACAGATAGCTGTGAAGAACTTAAGCGCCGATCAGATAGCAGGATTTTTCAACGGTATAAGTGGTCCACAGAGAGAAGAACTCAACGAAGCAATATCTAATCTTCAGAAAGGTGATACGATAGACTATGATTTAGATGATCTGGTAGATAGAATCCAGAGAAAAGAGATGAACGATAAAACGAAGTATGCTTTAATGAGAAAGCTGAGGAAACTTCAGGGGATGGATATCTTTGGTAAAGTAAATTCGCCGAGCATGAAAGATATCAAGCCGGGAAAAATGAATATAATAGATCTCAGTAAGTCGATTGACCATCAGAAGAAACAGATTATCGCAGCGTTTTTCAGCAGACATTTTTTCAAAAAGAGAAGACAAGGTTCTATTCCGCCTGTATTAATGCTCTTCGAGGAGGCTCACAACTTTGCAGAGGATTCAGCTCCTTCTCCATCTAGAAGTGTTATAGAAAAGATTGCACGTGAGGGAAGAAAATTCCACTGTTCGCTGGGCTTGATCAGCCAGAGACCGGTCAGGCTTTCGACGACAGCACTTTCCCAGTGTAACACCCAGTTTATATTGAGAGTTACAAATCCGAACGATCTTGAGCATATCGCTCAGTCAAGCGAGGGCATCACATCTGAGGTTAAAAACTCGATTCCGGGTTTGAAAACCGGTGAAGCTATCGCTATTGGAGAGGCCGTTAACTATCCTACATTTATTGATATAAGAGAAAGGAGATCCGAAGAATCAAAGTCTGGTGAATCACTTGAAGATAAACTGGCCGAATGGAAAGAAGAGGAACAACAGCTAGATGAAGACGCACAAGCGTTTATGTAAAAACTAGGTGTTTTTCCCTTCCAGTATTTACCTTACTTCTTCAACTTCTGTCAATCCGGTCTCGGTATTTTTCTTCTCGAACTGATAGAGTTTGCCTGTTGCAGCAGATTCAAGACCAGGATCATGCGTGACGATGAAAAGTTGTTTGACCAGATCGGAACTTCTTTTTCTCAATGTCTCGGCTAGCTCTTCTACACCTGAAGAATCCATGTTGTGTGTTGGTTCGTCCAACATCAATAGCTGGATCTTAGGCGACAATGTAAATGCAAGTCCAAGACGCATAACAAGCGCTGCAGAATGTCTTTCTCCACCTGAAACCTCTGCTTGTGCCGAAATCCAGTTGTTTTCAGCGTCAAGAAGTTCGACTGCATAGTCTTCTTCCGCATTCAAACGTACAGAGTAATAGTCATCGTAAGGATAGAGTTGATCCCAGATATTATCCATTAAATCGTTCAGCCGACCGACAAACATTTCGCGCAATTCAACCTGTGTATGCTCTAATCCGGTGCGATACTCATGTATGTAGTCAAGAAGACCGTCAAGTCGTTCAACTTCAGATTCCAGATCTTCCTTTTTCTCAACCTGTTTTTGCATCTGTTTTAGCCTTTTCTGTTTTTCTTCGATAAGCTCTTGTTCAGATTCATACTCTTTCTTCTTAACTGATCTATTCTCTTTTAGATTTGAAATAGTATCTCGTAACTCTTCGAGTTCTTTTTCTTCAAACTCAAGTTTCTCCAGCTCTTCTTGAGTTTCCTCAAGTTTCTCCTGTATGTGGTCGAATTTTTCTTCAAGATCTTCTAGCTCCTCGACTGTCTTCAGATCTTCTATTAGTTCTTCAAGATCTTCCAAACGTTCTTCTGAGAACTCTTCTTCCAGTTCTTCTAGTTCTGTCCCGATTTCTTCAATATTTTCTGTTTTCTCCTTAAGTTTTTCCTTTTTCTTTTCTAACTTCTCTTCAGAAGACTTGAATTCAAGCAGTTCGTCCCGTTTAGTCCTGAATTTTTCTCGTTTCTCGTCTTTCTTATCGAGTTTTTTCCGGAGCTTTTTCTCCTGTTTTTTCAGCTTCTTGATTTGTTTTTCCCGGGATTTGATCTCTTTCTTCTTGTGTTTCTTATCCATTTCTTTTCCGCATGTAGGACAGTCGCCGTCACTTTCCTGAAGGGTTTCAATACTCTCTTGAAGGGTCTGGCGCTCGGCGTACTTCTCGTTACCTTTCTTCTTGATCTCTTCAATCTGCTCCGTGAGTTTTTCTATATTCTTGTTTACTTCTTCAAACTTTTCGAATTTCTCAACTTCTTCTTTAAGTTCCTTAATATTTTCTTCCAGTTCTTCTTTCTGTTTTTTAGCAAACTCAAGATCTTTCTGTAGATCAGATATCTCTTCCTTCTTCTGCTCTAGCTCTTCTACTTCTTCACGGGCTTGTTTAAGCCTCTGCTTTGGGTTTTCAAATCCGTCAAGTTTCTGGTTTATCTCTTCGATCCGTTCCTCAAGCGATTCTTCCCGGGTTTCCAGCTTGGTCTCTCGCTTTTCCAGTTTCTGGAAATTATCTTTCAGTTCTTCCAGCTCTTCCATTTTTTCAATTCTTTTCTTGAGCTCCTCTTTGAGTTCTTCGATATCTACTTTTAACTCTCCGAGTTTCTCTTCTCTATCTTCTATATCTTCCTCAAGTTCGTCGATTCCCTCTTCATCAATATCTTCTTCGAGATCTCCAAGTTCATCCTGTTTTTGCTCCAGTTCTTTCTTCAGGTTGTTATCTACTTTTACGATGGTTTTCCGGGCATTTTCGAAACGGTCAATTTTAAGCAGTTCGTCGATCTTCTGTTTACGTTCGCCAGCTCTCATGCTTAGAAATAGATCAAGTCCGTTCTGTTCGGAGTAGACTGCGCGTGTAAAACCATCAAAGTCCAGCCCAAGAAGTTTTTCAACCTGTTCGGTTACCTCTCTTGTAGAAGGTGCTTCAATCAGTTCCCCGTCTTTTCTCAGTTCGCTTCTGGATGTTCCTTTATCTCTTTCAATTTTTCTTTTTACAGTATAATTTTTTTCCTGAATCTCAAACTCAATTTCAATTACAGCTTCATCAGCCGGCGAAGGTGTTCGACGGATTAAATCATCCAACTTGACTTCTCTGGAGTTCAGAGAAGGTATTGTTCCAAATAGTCCGAAAACTACTGCTTCTAGAACGCTTGATTTGCCGGATCCCATTGTACCGATCAGGGCGTTTACTCCCTCTTCAAAGTCTAACTTGGTTTCATGATGAGACTTCCAATTCTTGAGTTCAACGCTCCTAATCATTCTTGACCACTTTCAATCTTGGCATCCTTCAAGATATCAATGGCTTCATCGGTTTTCTGATTTTCAAGAAGCTGGAGGAATTCATCGCCGTCAAAATCAATTTCAGAATCAACTTTGTCTTGTAGTATTTCCTTTCCTTTTTCCCATGGATCTTCTGCAGTTCCCTCAACTTCCGAGTTTTTTATCCCCGAACTATCAACTGACGAGTTAACGTTCAGGTAAATTCGATCTCGGAACATGTTTTTCAGTTCTCTAGGATTAACTCTTCCAGAGGTCTCACCCGTAATTTTGAGGTTTACAAGCGGTTTATCTTCACTTGCAACTTTTTCCAGCTCTTCGATGGCTTGTTTTTTTACGTCACTCCAGTCTTCTCCGTCGACTTCAACTTCGATGTAATGAACATCTCGAGGATTATCAAGCTCTATGAACTTAAGGTCTTCATCTTCCGTGTCAAGACGCAGGAAACCTTTGCCTTTCTCGGCTTCGATCTTCCTCATCTGGGTTGTAACGGTTGAACCAGGTAGCACAAACGGTTTTTCCCCTGGAAATCGTTCGATATTGTACCAGTGAATATGCCCGTTTATTATTAGATCGAATCCTTCTGGGAAATCTTCAAGTTTAAGATAGTCTCGGTCCTCAGGAGTAAACACAAATCCTTCAACAGATTGATGGATTACAAGTATGTTGAACGCGTCTTCAATTGGTTGAGGGTCAAATTTTTCCAGTACTTTAGGAGCATACCTCTCAGGCACACCGGACATCCCATGTACAGCAACTTTTTCTCCGTTTTTCTCGAAAATTATGTGATCGTTGTCAAGATGGTGCATATGACCTGTATTAGCCATTAACTCGATTGGGTTGGTATAGGCCCTAGGTCTTCTTTCGTGAGTTCCATGGATTCCGACTATAGGTATTCCGTTACCATGCATACCAAGTTCTTTGCTGGCCTCAACTGTTCGTTTACCTTCCATTGCGGTTGAAAGAACTTCTGAGGCTTTATCTAGGACTTCCTGTTTGGGTATTTTTTTGTCAAAAATATCTCCTGGAAGTATTATTACATCAGCATCAAGTGATTTCTCGAAAGCTTCCCTTGCGTTCTCAAAAGTGTCTTCTCCACGCTCACTTCCCCACTTGAATCCGAAATGAGTGTCGCTGATTATAGAAATATCCATCTAAGACTTTAGGTTCGACTGAATCTTTTATCACTAATGTTTTTATTCTGTGTCCGACCTGTCGAGATACTTTCCGTCAGAAAGTCTCTGTGCTACTTCTATGCCTTCATCTGGTATTACATAAGCATTATCTGATTTGACCAAGGTCGGCTCTATGGAACTGAAATTTTCCGCTTTCTGGAGCTGTTTGGCGTTAAACAGAAACCCTGGAATGTACTTCAAATTATGTTTCTGGATAAGTTCTCGACCTTTTTCGGACTGATAGTCTATTTCATTGTATTCTGTTTTAACCATTCTATTAGTTGCATCTCTAAATTTTTCATAATCGCAGCTGTTACAAGTTACCACGCTGACAGGGACTGTGGTTCGATGATCTATCGAATTCCAATAAAGGTAACTCGAAAATACTGTTGATGTGATCAAAAATCCTAATATCAATCCAATGCTGAAAGAGACATTGAGATACTTTCTAAGTTCCAAAAAGTGATTATTTATTATTTCCTTAACCTTAGATAATGAACTGCCGTTTTTACTGTGTTTGTGTCCATCTAAATCTTTTTTAGCCTCAAAAACCATTCCGCATTTAGGACATTTAAAACTATTTTTCGGCATTATTAGATTAATTCGTTCATTGGCTTAAAACAAGTTTCCCTCAGATTACATGTGCTCCATCAAATTTATTCTTCTGAGAGAATTTTGTTAATCTCAGAGTGAGTGTTTGTGACTATAAGGTGTGAATAAATGCAGTATCCCGAACTCAACATTGGAGAATTCGCCAGCAGACACTCTGCAACTATAGAGCTTGAAAAACCAGAGGATAAAGGATATCTCCTTAAGGTGGCAGTAGAACCACATGAAAATGAAGAAGGATACTCTGTGAACATAGGTGCTAAACCTCGAACAGCAGATGAGGTCGGAGAACTCTATGAAAACCAGTTTGCCGATTTCCCTTCAGATGAGCTAGTAACAGTATATGGTAGTGATAAAAATGCAATCGAGGCTATGGTTGGAAGTGATTCTTGGGCGCATTTTGAAGCTCCAAAGGAAAACGGCGATAAAGATTCTTACGAGCATAAAGGATGGGCTATAGATATACAACCGCTTATTGCAGGAATGCAGGAAGATCAATATCAGGAAATTATGGAAGAAATAAATGCTTCAACACTTTATGTTGTTAATAGAGCTGAGAGTGAAGGAGAGGTGGGAACAGATCTTCATGATTTCCACAGAGAGTTAACTCAAGAGTTCATGCCGGAACAAGAACCTATAATCATTGATGTAATCGAAGAACAAGAAGATGATTTTGAGTATGTAGATACAGAGCCAGAAGGAGAGTTTTCCAAAATTGGATCAAGTGAACGGGGGCTAGCTGAAGGTTCAGAACCTGAAACCAAGATTGATTATGAAGAACTAGTTTCGGGTAACATAAGTCAATCAAAAAGTAGGATTGAAGATATAGAGGATGATCTTGGTCCTGAAGACTGGCAGGCCTTGCTTGAGGCAGAAAAACGGACAAAGGATCGTACAACGTTTAAACCTTATCTAGAAGAGCGTCTCGAGGAAGAAAGGTCAGGAGGTTTCAAGAAAGATGATTCTTTATAGCAGCATCTGATTGTTTAATGCAGTTTTTCAGAGGCGTTTTTCTGCAAGAACGTAATTAACTGCTGAGCACTCTTTGTTGTCCGGGTGCGAACAATATCGGGGATGAAAGCTATGATTTTAATCGCCACCAGCTGTATCTTTCTCTGAGAGGCGCTGATGATGAAGGATATGATCTTTCCATCGAGAGTTTCAATACTGCGGAAGAATTTCTAGATTTCTATCGTGATAACTTGAAAGGAAAGCTCGATAGAAAAAGTTTCATATATGGGAACTCTGATTATGCCGAAGAATCCCTAAAAAAACGGGATGCGTGGGCAGTTTTCGGAAAACTTGATAGTCCGGTTCACCAGAGAGGTAGATGGGCGCTGGATGCACTGAAAACTCTGGAGGTTTTCTCAGGGACTCCGGAAACTGTTAACACATATGAGAAGTCTATAGAAGTCTTTAGCGCGGCCAGTCTGTATGCGGTTACAAGAGCAGAGAGTAACGGAGAAGTTAAGCCCGGAAAATATAATTTCCATAGATCTATCCTGAAAGCTCTGGAAACAGAACAAGATATCAAAGATGAATGGATAGCAGGCATCGAATATGTTGGAAGGAAAGAACAAGTTGAAGAGAGAAACCGAATGAAGTCTATAGAACAGGATATCTATGATATAGAACAGGATATAGAAAAGAAAAAAGATGAGACAGATAGAAAAACCCAACAGTTATCTAACAAGCAAAAAGATTTGGAAAAAGTTGAGAAGGAGATTGAGCTTTACGAAATGGTTAGTAGCAACTCTGAGCTTCTGACCGATTTATTTCAGAATATAGAACATATGCAGGATAGTTTAGAACAACTTGATCATGTAGATGAGGCTATTATACGCGATCTCTCAGATATTGATTCCAAAGTTGAAGATATAGAAGCCGATTTGAACCAGAGTTATACAGAACTAGGAGAAGAAATTGAAGGATGGGAAGGTAATCTGGACGGTATCTATGAAAGTTTAGACCGGTTTGTAAACAGATTAGAAGTTTTTGAAGAGGATTTACCAAGAAAGGTTGAAAAGTTGGAGAATAGAGTAGATCAGAGACCGATTAATATTGATAATCTCTCTAATCATATGGAAAGAGAACTGGAGAATCTTGACAACAGGTTAGAGAGAATTGAGCAAGAGGTAGAGCCTGAAAGCCGTACCTCAAAGCTGCTAGAAAGTATTAACCAGCTTTTCTCAACATCAGATAAGCCTGGGAAACAGACCAAGATTGATGATTGGACTCGGTAGTTTTTGAATTAGTAATAGAAATGATAAATGACTGTCAATTTTTTTGACTGGAACAAAAAGTAGCCATGTTTGTTTCAAAGTGTTGGTGAAGAATTTTTCCCCATTACATAGTTTCACTCAAAACCTTCATATAAATTCTTCCGGCTTTCTGAACTGTGAGGTAGCGTAAAAATGTCACAGGAACTTGGAATAACAGAGGACAAACAACATAATCCTTCAGAATGGTACACAGAAGTTGTACAGAAAGCTGATCTAGCCGATTATGCGCCGGTCAAAGGCTGTATGGTGATCAAGCCGTGGGGTATGAAGATATGGGAATCAATAAAAGATAGTTTTAATGAAAAAATAGAAGATGAAGTAGAACCCGTCTACTTCCCGATGTTTATCCCAGAATCGCTACTTGATAAGGAAGAAGAAATTGTTGAAGGATTCGGCCTAGAAGTTGCATGGGTTGAACAGGAACAAGAAGATCAGGAAGAAAAGATTGCTCTCAGACCTACCTCAGAATCAATTATCTCTGATTATATGGGCAAATGGATTCGTTCTCACAGAGACTTGCCCTTCAGAATCAACCAGTGGGCCAACATTGTTAGATGGGAGGTAAGTGATACAAGACCTTTCCTTAGAACTCGTGAATTCCTCTGGCAGGAAGGACATACAGCTCATTCTTCAAATGAAAAGGCGACAGAAGAGTCGATGAAACGACTCGAACAGTACAGACAAGTAGTTGAAGATCATCTAGCTATTCCAAGTATTCTTGGATACAAACCAGAACACGATAAGTTTCCCGGCGCCCAGTTTACAACCACTATAGAAACTCTGATGCCTGATGGTAAATCGATCCAGTCAGGAACCTCACATAATCTAGGCCAACACTTTGCAGAGGCATTCGATATAACATACGAAGACGAGAACGCTGAAGAACAGACTTGTTATACAACATCTTGGGGTATGTCAACACGTTTAGTTGGAGCCCTAATTATGGCACACGGAGACAATAATGGTCTACGATTGCCTCCAAGTATAGCTCCTGAACAGGTTGTAATCGTCCCGATCTATCAGGAAGACAACAAAGAACAAATACTGGATTACACAGAAAAAGTAGCTCAACGACTTGAAGAAGATTTCCGTGTAAAACTTGATGATCGGGCTCATAGAACTCCTGGTTTCAAGTTCAACCACTGGGAGATGAAGGGAGTACCTCTCAGACTTGAGATCGGACCAAATGAAATGGAAGCCAAAGAGGTTACAGCCGCTAGGAGAGACAATGGAGAACAACAACCGATTGATCTTGATAATCTAGAGGAAAAGGTTGGAGAAACTCTTGATGATATCCAGAATTCTTTGTTTGATGGTCTTAAGGAATATCAGCAGGAAAACATCCGTGAAGCAGATTCAAAAAATGAGATTCTTGCTACAATCGGTAAAAGCCGTGGATATGTAAAAACTCGTTGGTGTGGAAATGAAGAGTGTGAAACTGAGATCAAAGACCAAGTGGCAGCTGAAATCGTAGTCCTGCCGTTTGATGAAGACTCGGAGCCAGAAAGCATCCAAGAAGAAGATGAACACATCGAAGGAGAATGTGCTATTTGTGGAGAAAACGCCAAACGCTGGGCTTACTTTGCGAAAAACTACTGATGTAATTCAGTAGTCTCTAGTTTCATTCTTTTTCTCTATTATTTTTCAGAAAAGAAGAAAAGGAACCGATACAAATTGTTTGATAGAGGAGACCTTTTGAATGGATTTTGAAGTAGTTGTTACAGGTGTTGCAGGTTTTATAGGCTCGCATCAAGCTGAATACCTTCTGGAAAAGGGTTATTCGGTTATAGGAATAGATAATTTCCATCCTTACTATTCAGAGAAGATTAAAAGGAACAATCTTAATCAGGTCAGAGAGACTGCCAGAAGATCTGAAGCAAATTTTGAGTTCGTAGATGGTTCCATACTAAATTCGGATGATCTTGATAAATTACCTAAAGATCCTAAATGGGTCTTTCATCTGGCAGCGCTTGCAGGAACAAGATCTTCTCTAGAAGACTCTTCCGAGTATTCGAAGATTAATGTTTATGGCACTTCGAAGGTGCTGGAGTATTTTGATCAAGTTGAAAAAATAATTTTTATTTCATCTTCATCGGTTTATGGGGAGCTATCGGCTGAAAAACTTCCGGTAACTGAAAAAGATGAATGTTCTCCTAAGACGCCTTATTCGCTTTCAAAACATAATGCAGAGAAGGTAGTAGAACTTTACTCGGATTTACAGGATTTTGATTACACAATAGTTAGACCTTTTACAGTTTTTGGGCCTAGACAGCGACCTGATGAGGTTTTCACCAAGTTTATCTCAAATATTCTAGATGGAAAATCTGTAGAGATATATGGAGATGGAACCCAGAGTAGAGACTTTACCTACGTTAAAGACGCAGTCCAAGGTATATTTCTTGCGGCTAAGAGAGGTAAAGGCGACTATAATATCGGATCACAGAGGAGAGTTACCGTAAACCAGATTGTAGAGGCTCTAGATCAAAGCATGGATAAAAAAGTCCAAACTGATTATATAGAAGAACATCCTGGAGATGTGAGTCATACGCATGCAGATATTTCTAAAGCAGAAAATGAGCTAGGTTATAACCCTGAAACAGGGATAGAAGAAGGTTTAGAAAATTGTATTGAATGGGTAAAACAGGAGTCTATCCGATCTATACTTTCAACCACAGATTTTGAAAAAGAGAAAAATCAAGATAATATAACCAAAGTGTCGAACTAGGTTTTCCATATGGAGCTATCGCTGGTTATACCTGTCTATAACGAAGAGGAAAATCTTCGTCCTCTTTACAATGAGATAAGACAGGTGATGGATGAAAATTTTGGCGATTACGAAGTTATATTTGTTGATGATGGTTCTACCGACTCCAGTCTAGAGGTTCTAAACAGTATACAGCAGAAAGATCCAAATGTGAAAATATTGGAGTTTGAAGGCAATTTCGGTCAGACAGAGGCGATCCAGGCAGGTCTGGATTATGCTGTAGGAAAAATAATAGTTACAATAGATTCAGATATGCAGAATGATCCTAAAGATATACCAAGATTGGTAGATGAGCTGGAAAGATCTGGATCAGATATGGTAAACGGCTGGAGAAACCAGAGACAAGATCCTTTTTTCAAAAAAGTTTTTTCCGAGACAGCTTCGGGTATCAGAAGAATTTTCCTTGGGACACAACTTCATGATTATGGCTGTACTTTGAAAGCATTCAGAAGAAAAGCTGCCAAGAGCCTGAATTTAAATGGAGAGATGCATCGGTATATACCCCCTCTTCTCCGTAGGAAAGGTTACAGTGTAACCGAGCTTAAAGTGAACCACCGAGAAAGGAACGCTGGAGAGACAAGTTACGGTATTCAGAGAATACCGAAGGGTTTTATGGATATGATAAATGTATGGTTCTGGAAAAAATATGATGGACGTCCGTTACACGTCTTTGGAGGATTGGGATTGGCCTCTATATTTGGAGGCGGTCTGCTTTTCATGGTGGCACTTTACCAGAGGCTTAACGGAACCACTCTTTCAGATACTGCGGCCACTACACTTTCTGTGTTTTTGATTTTGATAGGAGTACAGTTTTTCATATCAGGTATTCTTGCTGATATAGCGATTAGAAACGGCAGACAGGCTTCTGAAAAACCAGTTTACAATGTTAGAAGAGTAATTGAATGAAAATACTGATGTTAAACTATGAGTTTCCTCCTCTAGGAGGTGGGGCTGCAAATGCGAACCGATACATTCTGGAGGAACTAATCGATAGGGATATAGAAATAGATTTGGTGACGTCATCCTCCGAAAAATACAGTGAAGATAATTTTTCCGACAATATAACCATTTATAGAGTTAATGTTGGTAAAGAAAGTATTCATCACTGGAAACAGATCGAGATACTTAGATACATGTGGAAAGGACTTAGAAAGTCTATAGAACTCAAAAAAAAGAAAGATTATGATTTAGTTCATGCATGGGCCGGATTTCCCTGTGGTCTAATGGCCAAGATGTTAGGAATCCCTTATATTGTCGGTTTAAGAGGGAGTGATGTGCCAGGTTATAACGAAAGATTTTCAATTCAGTATATATTTCTTAGACCGGTTGTCAAATCTGTTTGGAGGTCTGCAAAAGAGGTTGTTCCAAACTCTGGAGGTCTTCGCCAGCTCGCGGGAAAGACTATGGATATGGAGATGAAAGTTATACCGAATGGAATTGATACATCTGAGTTCCGACCTGATTACAACTATGGCGGTGAAAAGCTTGAGATACTTTGTGTTTCTCGTCTAACGCCTAGAAAGAGAGTTTCGGATGTAATAAAGGCTGTTGAGGATCTAGAAGGCGTTAAATTGACTGTAATTGGTGAGGGACAAAGGGAAAAGAAACTCAAGGGCTTGCTAAAAAATCTGGAAATTGAAAATAAAGTTAGTTTTACAGGTTATGTCTCTCATGAAAAACTGCCTAATAAATATCAAGAAGCCGATGTATTCGTGATTCCTTCTTTGAATGAAGGAATGAGCAATACTGTTTTGGAAGCTATGGCTTCAGGTCTGCCAATAATTACTACTCAGACTGGGGGTACAGATGAATTAATAGATAAAAATGGTGTTGTGGTGCCAAAGAAGGATCCTGAAGCTATTAAAAACCATATTATAAAATATCGGGACAATCCAGAGAGAGTAAGTAGGCAAGGCCAGAAATCCAGGGAAAGAGCAAAGCAAATGAGCTGGGAGAGAGTTGTAGAAAAATATTTAGAAACTTACAGGTTTTATATCTAGAAATGGAGAAAAATCATTTCTCGAAAGATTAATTTATTAGTTAACCAAATTGTTTTTGTATGAGTTCTAGTAATTCTGCCAAGAGAGACTGGCAACCTAATTGTTATCTTCTAGTGTTGGGACTGATTTTGATTTTTGGCGCTTTTTTGCGTTTTCATCAATTAGGACAGCCGTATTTTTGGCAGACAGAGATACACACTGTATGGCCTGCAATGCATTTTTTGGAAGGAAATGGTTTCTCATATCCGGTTGGTTCCTCTGAACCATATTTAAGAGCGTGGATGACCGCAACTCTTCCTGTTTCTATTTCTTTTGCATTTCTAGGATATACAGAATTTGCTGCAAGATTACCGTCGGTTATAGTAGGTCTTTCTACTATTGTTGTAACTTACTTGCTGGGAAAAGATGTAGGAGGTTACAAATTAGGCTTGATAAGTTCTGCAATTATGTCTATCGATTTTTGGGTTATAAGCTGGCATACCCAGGCTAGAATGTATGCGCATAATCAACTCCTTTATATCTTAGGCGTATGGTTGTTGTTTAGATGGTATAATTTTGATAAATTGAATATTGAAAGTAAGTACTTAGCACTGTTTTTACCTGTAGGTTTTCTAGGATATCACAATCACATATCTTATCTAGGTATACTACCTTCTTTCGGTTTATTCCTGTTTTTGGGTCTTCTAGTAGAACTAAGGCATTCAAATTGGAGGGAAAATATCCTAAATAATTCATTTACTCAAAACCATTTAAAATGGGGTTTTATGGGTTTCTCTATCGGATTAATTTACTTGATTGTCGAGAACATCCCGCATTGGCTCTTAGGTTATTCTCCGGCATGGTATAGGGCTGAGAGAGGAGCTTTTTATTTTCTGAACTTTCTTAACGAGATAAGTAATCTCCTGTTTTTGTTTAGCTTAGGTATTTTACTGGTATGGAGGAAAAAAGAGAACTGGCTAATACCTACAGCATTTATTGTTCCATTCGTAGTTCAAAGCTTGGTTGTATTCAAGGAGCCTAGACTTATTTTACATCTTTATACATTATACGTGATTATTGCATCAGTTCCGTTAGTATATCTAATGAATATTATTGAATCTTCAATAAAATCAAATAATTTAGTTTCTAGTCGATCAAATCTCATCTCAATTTTAATCGCTATGGTTCTAGTCTTATCTCTCTATAGTCCGATCCAAAGCCTGGAGATTAAAGATGATAAACCTCATGGTTTCGTACAGGGATCGAATCACAGAGATCCTGTCAGATTTATTGAACAGAGAAGAAGTGACGAAGACATAATAATTTCAAGTGCTCCGTCAATAACTGGATGGTACATCGGAGATATTAAGGAAATTGATTACGATCTTAACTATATAAACAATGAAAATGTGTCAGGAGAGCTTATAGATCATAGTATAGGTATTAGAGCCGTTCAAGACAAAGCAGAAATGAAAAACATTATCTCGAATAAAACCGGTTGGATAGTAGCAGATGATAATTTCTATACTGATTACAAGATAAATACGGAAGTTAGAGAGGTTATCATTAAAAATACTCATAAAATAGAAAATGAGTCGTGGGAAGAGGTAGACCTGTACAGATTTGAGTGATGGCTACAGTGGTTAGATATTAGTTTACAAAAATTTGTTTCAAGGGTTTGAGTTATAACAATCTAACAGCAAAATCTGGTTGAGGGGAGATAGCATCAAAAAGATTTGTTTTGTCCATGGAGGCGGGTATAATGCTTTCAAGGACAAATCTGTAGGTGGCACCCAATTACAACTCTATTTTATATCAACTGCTTTGGCAGAGAATGAAGAATATGAAGTACAGTTCATTACAAAGACAGAAGATTGTGAAAAACTAGAAGGTGTAGAACTAGTCCCTGGCATAGGAAAAACTAACAATTTCATAAATAAGCTACATACCGGATTGAAACTAACTTTTAGCCTGATTCAGGCTGATGCGGACATATATTTTAGTTCTAATTCTAATATTGATGTATTTCTTATTGGATTAATTTGCTTTATGAAGAACAAGAAGCACTTTCACAGGACTGTTCATGAAAGACAGGTTAATAAGACGTGGTTGAAACAGGAACCTCCGAAAGGGATTTTGAACCATATTGGCATGAGACAGGCCGATACTATTTTTACACAGTCTAGAGATCATTACGAAAAGCTTTCAGATTGGTTTGATCCTGATCTGGAGATGCTTCCAAACTCCTTTCCGTTAAATACCAGAGGAAGAGCTGATGGCGATTACATATTATGGGTTGGAAGGCGGGTAAAGTGGAAAAGACCGGATCTTGTACTTGATTTGGCTGAAGAGTTTGATTCCGAAGATTTTGTAGTCATATCTCCCAAAAAAAGCGGTAATCGGAAGTTCTATCATCGAATAGAAGAAAGAGCCAGCCGGATAAACAATGTAGAATTGATAGAGAGAGTTCCTAGAGACCAGATACAAAAATATTTTGACTGTGCTAAAATATTCATTAATACTTCAGAAGCAGAAGGATTTCCAAATACATTTATAGAGGCTGGAAAAGGATCCACTCCAATATTGTCGTATAAAGTAGATCCAGATTCTTTTATCGAGTTAAAAAAATGCGGTTTTTCATGCAACGGAGATTACCGCGATTTGAAAAGTAAATTAAAGCTTATGTTGAGGGAAAAAGAAGAAAGGGTTAACAGGGGTAAAAACTGTCGTGAATATGTTGAGGAAAACCACGATATATCCAAAAATATATCTATTATAGAAAAACGAATAGAAATTGTAGAGTGATCATATGCCTGAACGCGGTCGAAAAGAGTTAGATGTTGAATTCTTTAATGCTGCAGATCTTTCAGGTAAATCAACCAATATTCTTACTAGATTAAAAATGGCTGAGGCTTTCGATAGTATAGAATCAATAAATAATTTAGAGGTATTCTGCGTTTATTCGAATCAAAAAGCGGGTATGTATATAGAAAAAATATTCAAAGATATTGATACAGATCTCAACAAATTTTACCTTCCCGGATATAAGAATGAAGGGATTTCAAGAGGTATTTTTTATAGAATTTACAAAGCAGTTTTCTTGAACAGCTTGTTGAACTTAATCTATCTTTTTAAACTTCTTAGAGGTTCGGAGGACTCAATTAAGTACTTCTGGGGTTGGTCTGCGGACTCGTTGATAGGAGTTATAATTTACTCTTTTTTAAAAGATGGAGAGTTGATTTTGGAATTTGATGATGCTAAAATATGCGATAATGAACTCAAAAAGCTGATTTATATTAAAGCGGCCGAGCAGGCAACTAAGGTCATAACTGTCTCAAATAGGACAAAAAATGATCTGAAGCAGGCAGGTATAAATGAGGATAAAATAAAGCTGCTTCCAAATGCAGTAGACCCGAATGAATACATTATAGAGAAAGATAGACATGAGATAAGAAAAGAGATAGATCTAGATACAGAAAGCTTTATAGTGGGTTATACTGGTCATTTATACGATTACAAAGGTATTGACAAACTTATTGAAGTTGCTCAGGAATTAGAATATGAGGATTTGAAGATAGTTATTGTAGGCGGTTTCGATAAGTATATAGAGATTTATAGAGATAAAGTAATAGATAGAAACCTAACTGGGGCTGTAGAAGTCAAAGGTTATGTAGAAAGGCACAAAGTACCTCTTTATCAGAAGGCAGCAGATGTTTTAGTTATTCCGAACGAGGCTCAGAAAAATAATCTGGATTATTATACGTCTCCGGTTAAGCTTAGAGAATATTTTTTCAGTAAAAATCCTGTAGTAGCGTCTAAACTTCCGGCTATAGAGGATCATTTTTCAGAAGATGAACTGTTCTTTTTCGATCCAAAGCATCCACAGGAACTTGCAGAGAAAATTGGATACATCAAAGAAAATAGCGAGGAGGCAGAAAAAAGAAGTGAAAAAGCATTTCAAAAAGTTAAAGAATATACTTGGACTAAGAGAGCACTAGAGATTCTGGATCTTTAGTTTCTTCTGATTGATGTTTGGATTTTAAAAAATAAAAGAGACAAAAACAAGACTGAATAGGATAATACGCTAGAGAAGATGCTACAGCTCCTAAAACGCCGAGTTTAGGAATTAAAATAGTAGAAGTTAGTATAAATATTGCTAAAGATCCTATCTTTGATTTATTTACTTCTCTGCTCATGTCTTCTTTTACTAGGGCCTGTACAGATATGTAGGAAAGGAAGTAAAATGGTATTGCAAATGCATAGATTCTGGCATATATTATAGAATCTGAGTAATTGGAGGAAAATAACAACAGTATAATTTGATCAATTATTGGATAGAGAAACAACGGTACTAGAAATAGCGTCAAGAATATTAAATAGAATTTGGAGAATTTTATTTCATCCTTGAAAAAGCTGGGTAAGATCGCTTCTATAGAAGATTTGATGAATTTAAATACGGCGTTTACTATCTTCATGGATATATCATAGATTGCTACCTGGTTCAGAGGTAGAAATAATCCAATAAGGATTCTGTCTATCTTAGTAAATGTGTAGGACGTCAAATTAAGAAGTGTGTACTCATAGCTATCCCTTCTCCATTTTATTTCAGCGCCATCAAGCTCTAATTTTTTTAGGCTTTTAATAAAGAAATATGAATTTAGTAAAGAAGTACAAAAAAAGTAAGCTAACAAAATCAGTAATAGGTTTTGGGGCCATAATAATAAGAGACCGATTATAAGCACAGATCGAGTTACAGAAATACTGAGTTCGTTAAGAACGAAACCTTGGAAGTCTTCTTTAGCCTTCAAGAAATTCTTCCAGTTTTTCAGCGAATACATGAAAGGGAAAAAGAGTGAGGATGAGATTAAAGCTATTCCTGTAAATCTCTGGTTCGAGATGTAAAAATACATACCTAACATGATCAAAAAAGGTATTCCGACTAGAGACCACAAAAAACTGAACTTTGTGGCATCAGTGTAGAAGTTTTCGTTTCCCTGGGATACTGACTTGAATATTTTGGTTCTAACTCCCGGCATCCCTACTAACGAAATAAGTGACATCAAAGACAGTACGAAAACGAACTGTCCATACACACTCTGGGAAGTTAGTCGAGCAAAGGCAATGGAGACAGCCATAGAAGTCAAAATGTTGATGCTCTGAGCTAGATTCATCCAGAATATTTTTTCTTTCATACGGCAGAATAGAGTTTTATATTCTGCGTAAATCTTGAAACCAGCTTTCATTATTGATTCTCATTTTTATTCTAGATATGTAAATCTTCTCAGAGCTTGAAATATTTTCAGCTAAGTTTTAAGTACATTTGTTTAAAAATTAAGGCTATCCGAATAAATATGTTCGTAGTTTTGAAATATATTGATCTAAAAGGCGGAGATATTATTCTATGAGCGATGAGATGACATTAGGTAGTAAGAAGCTGAGAATACTGTTGATCTCTGGCATAATTTTAGGAGTTATACTGAATTTTCTTGTCAATAGCGAGCCTATATTATTATTGATTGGAATTGTTACCCAGGGCGAAATACCCCATAACGTGTATGTAATGAACTATGAACAGGCTAGCTGTGACTTTTATATGCCCGAACAATACCTGCCTGCCGCAGCCCCGCAAATAGAAAATAATGAAGGTTATGAGTGTTCTGAATTATATCAGTCTTTTAGTATCAAAAAAAATATTGAAATCATAAACAGCAGCGACCATGCAGATAGTGAAGTAAAACAGGTTCTTGAAAAAGCTTCCATGAGTGTTGAAAGGAATAATTTAGAAGCTGCTAGATCGAATTTAAGCCGTATAGGTTTGAATCGAACATATTATATTAAGTAGTAATGAAAATAGGAGAATTATTTTTGGAAAAACTCATAGCTATTTTCTTTCCAAATATCGGATTTAATATGTTTAGATCGTCATCAGACTAATTATTAGATATAATCAAATTAATGTCTATTCTGACAAATCAGTTGAACTGTTCCAGTGCCAGACTTTCAATTTGTTACCTCTCTTAATATCAGGTCCTGCGAACTCTTGTATAGATACTAAGTGAGATATGGTATTTTTTACATCTCTTGACTTCAGTCTATAGGAATCTGCTCTTAAAACAATCCATCCTCTCTTATTTTTATTGATGACTTTAACCAGTTTCTGATTAGTATCAATAAATTCGGCTCCTGAGTATAATTCTCTGCCTTCAAATTCGTACTCTTGCCGGTAACGACTTGAATTATAGCCTTCCGATTCTGTGTCCGTATAGAGACTGTAATCGGGAGCTCTGTAATAGTAAGTGGCAGGAGGAGTCCACTGTGTGATTAAAATATCTTTGAGGCTTCCATGTTCTTCTATATAAGAGTAAACAGCCTTCTCATCATTTTCAATTCGATATTCGTTAGCCGGATAATCAAAATTAAATCCGCTACCTAATAACAGAACTAAAAATACTGAAGAGATACATATCAGATTAAGCCTTATTCTAAGATTTGTTTTGGATTTCAGAAATCCTGAAATTTTTTCTGAGATATATTTGACAGCTAAACCGGACCAAAGGGTAAAGAAGGGTGCTGAAAAATAGATGTATCTTAGACTAATTTTGTCTACGTGTATTATATAGATATAAAGAGCAGGAAAAACTGCTAATGCAGTTAAAAATCCGGCCTGAAAATTCTTCTTTAGAGCTATTAATGAACCAGCTAAGCCTAGTAAAGACAGTAGCGGTATCTTATTGAAAACTAAGGTATAATAGTAGTATATGTTCTCTGGGTTGAAGGTGAAACGCCCAATTACATGGAGAAAACTTTCAATTGAAAAGAATTCTAGGGCAGCTAATGCTGATACTGTCAAAAAAACCGGACCAAGTTTTTTGTAAATATTTAGATTTCTATTTCTGTACAACCAGTAGATGACTGCTATAATAGGTAGGATTTGGCCGGTAACATGAGTTCTAATGGCTAAAAATAAGGTTATCAAAAGTGCTAACATGTGTTTTTTACTTTTTGATTCAACTGTCAGATAAATTAGAAATACAGAAACCAAATAAAGGAACTGGAATAGTGCATACATTCTAACTTGTGTAGACCATGCTATCTGCCAAGCGGAAAAAGCCAGTAAAGCAGAGGCTATAAGTCCTATGTCTCTATCAAAAAATTCTTTACCTATCAAGTAAGTAAGATATACTGTTAGACTACCTGTTAATATTGATGGAATTCTAAGCGAAAGATCTGTAATTCCTATTATAGAGCCAGATACGGCAACAAGTAATGTGTGGGAGAACGATCTCCAATACTCGAAACCTGATTGGAATTCTGGCACGCCATTTTCTAAAAATGAAATTGCTGCATTGGCTGTGATCGCTTCATCATGCCATAGAGATAGTTTTAGACCAAAGTAAGTGCTAATTAAGAAATTTGCTATTATTATAACTCCTAAAACTCTTCTATGGCTTAGAAATGAAATAAAGTCTTTTTTATCTAAATTATTGATCTGCACGCTCTCACATATATTTAGTACGATTTTTTTATCTAAAAATACTAATGTCATAAGTATGTTTATTTCAAATATGGTTCAGTATCCCAGATCTATAAGGGCTTTTTTTGTTTTTCATCAGGTAATTAAAACTGATATTCTAGATTTTTTCCATGCTCTTGCTTGAAAATATCAGATTTTTGATTACACAAAACGAAGAACGTAAGGTTCTAGAGAATGTAGATATTCTGGTTAAGCAAGACAGGATCTTTGAAATTGGTAAGAATCTTTCCGATCACTACTCTCCGGAAAAGGTCCTTGATTGTTCCAACAAAGTTGTTTTACCTGGTTTAATCAATACTCATACTCATGCCTCAATGACTGCTTTCAGAGGTATTTCCGATAACAAGTTGCTGGAAGACTGGCTCCATGAAGATATTTTCCCTGCGGAAGATTCTCTTACAGAAACAGATGCTTACTATGGGGCTATGGCGGCTTCTTTAGAGATGTTAAAGACCGGAACAACTTGTTTCAGCGATATGTATTTCCATCTAGAACAGGTGGCTGATGCTGTGGAAGATTCGGGTATAAGAGCAGTACTTGCCAGAGGTTTAACCGACATTCAAGAACCACAGGATCTTGATGAAGTAATTGATGAACTGGCCCAATTAGTTGGCCGAGAGCGGATTAAACCTGCTATTGCGCCACATTCGATTTATACATGTTCTGAGGACTTGCTGCTTGATTCAAAAGATATAGCTGAGAAATTTGATCTTCTTTACCATATTCATCTTTCCGAGACCCAAAAGGAGAACTCAGATTCTGTTGATGCTAGAGGCATGACTCCGACTGAATATCTTGATAATCTTGGTATTCTGGATGAAAACACTGTAGCTGCTCACGGAACTCATTTAAGCCAGAAAGACATTGAAACCCTGGCATGGAACAATACGGGTATAGCACACAATCCTTCTGCCAATTTGAAATTAGGATCAGGTATAGCAGATGTACCAGAGCTCAGAAAAAACGGTGTTGAAGTTGGTTTGGGAACCGATGGTCCAGCATCGAACAATAATCTAAACCTTTTCGAAGAAGCCAAGATATCGGCTCTTTTACACAAACGAGAAGATCCCAGAATAATTGATGAACAGGAAATACTGGATATGGTGACAATTGAAGCTGCAGAGATACTTGGAGTTCAAAATGAGTTAGGAAGTATAGAGAAGGCGAAAAAAGCTGATCTGATAACTATTGATCTTGATCATCCAGAGATGCGGCCATTCCATGGAAAGACAGGTATAATATCAAATCTGATCTACTCGTTTTCAGGTAATATTTCAGAAACTATCGTGGATGGAAAAATCGTTGTCGAAGAGGGAGAAGTCACTAAAATCGGTGAAAAACAGATTCTAAGAGAGTTACAGCGACGTTCCGAGAAGTTTTCTTGAGCTATATATTCGATCGCATCACCTATTTAAATCTGAGTGAAGAATAAGTCGTTGTACGGTTCTCTGTAACCTGTATTTTTTCGTGGTTTGCTATGCAGAATACACAAATTAACAATACCAAAGAAACTAAGGCGGAAGAATTCAAAACCGGCACCACTACAGTAGGACTAACTACAGAAGATGGAGTTATACTTGCCGCAGACAGAAGAGCATCTATGGGTCATTTAACCTCTTCTAAAAAGGCTAAGAAGATTTATGAGCTAGATGATAATATAGGATTGACAATTGCAGGAAGCGTAGGAGATGCACAACAGATAGTCAGAATAATGAGATCTCAGCTAAAACTGCACAAGCTTGAGACTAGAGAGCTAACGGTAAAAGGAGCATCAACACTTCTCTCGAATATTCTTCACGGCAGCAAGATGATGCCTTATATGAACCAGTTTGTTCTAGGAGGAAGAGACAGTCAGGAAAACGGAATGCTCTATACTCTTGATCCTGCTGGCGGTCTAATGAAACATGATAGGTTCACAACGACTGGTTCTGGTTCTCAGATGGCATACGGTGTCTTCGAAGATAACTACGAGGAAGGAATGGACCACGAAGAAGCCAAAGAACTGGCTACACGAGCAGTTCAGGCAGCAATGGAAAGAGACACAGCATCCGGAAACGGAATAATGGTCACGGAGATCACAGAAGACGGATTTAACATCCTAGAAGAGAAAGAAGTTGAGAAGCGGCTAGAGTAAGCCCTTCAGCTTTTTCTCACTTTATTTTAATTTAATCAGTATACTACAGAAGGTTAGATAATTTATGGAAGAATTAGAAGATGTAAAACAGTTTTTGCCGGCAAACGCCGATGTATCAGATATCCGATTTGAAGGATCAGATATCGTAATTTATACAGATAGAAGAGACTTTTTCTTGAACAACTCAGATACTGTAAAAGAGATAGTTTCGAAATTAAAGAAAAGAGTGGAAATAAGACCCTCTAGTAAACTTTTCAAAGAAACAGAGAGTGCAAAGAAAACTCTGGAGGAAATAATTGATGATGATGCAGGTGTTGATGACCTGATTTTCCAGCCATCGCTTGGAAAAGTCATTGTTCGAGCACAAAAACCTGGAGCTGTTATAGGAAAAAGAGGATCTGGACTAGAAGAAATAAAGGAAAAGACTTTATGGGCGCCACAGGTTGAACGCGTACCTTCAATCCAGTCAAAGGTAGTTGATAGAGCACGTGAGCTCACAGTTGAGGATCCAGAATTTCGTAAAGACTTTCTACATGATGTAGGCCAGAAAATTCGGCTTGATAAAGCTAAAGATGATCAGTGGATCAGAGTTTCCGGATTAGGAGGATGCCGGCAGGTTGGACGTTCATGTTTCCTCTTACAGACAGAAGAATCAAACGTTTTACTTGACTGTGGTTTAGATCCTTCAGCAGAACCAGGATCTCAAGATAACTTTCCTTACTTAAACGCTCCAGAACTGGATCTCCAGCAGCTTGATGCTGTAGTTTTAAGTCACGCACACGCAGATCACTGTTCGATGATCCCGTATCTATACAAGATGGGGTACGATGGTCCTCTTTACTGTACAAAGCCAACTAGAGATTTGATGATTATGAACACTCTGGATTATATTGGTATTGCTCACAAGGAACAGAATAGTGCTCCTTATGATTCAAGCGCTATCAAGAAAGCGGTTAAGAGAACAATCACTCCTGATCTAGGAGAGGTTACCGATATTACTCCGGATATCAGGTTGACACTTAAGAACGCCGGCCACGTACTAGGTTCAGCACTCGTCCATCTCCACGTCGGAGAAGGGCTCCACAACCTTCTGTACACTGGCGACTACAACTACGATCAATCTGAGATGCTTCGGCCGGCTGATACAAACTTCCGACGGGTTGAGACTATGATTACTGAGTCTACCTATGGGGGAAGAAACGATAAACAGCAGCCAAGGGAAGAAGCCCAGAAAAAGTTCCTCTCAAAGATGAAACAGACTCTTAACAAAGGAGGTAAAGTTATTGTGCCTGTATTCGCTCTAGGCCGATCACAGGAAATTATCGGCATGCTTGCAGATGAGTTGGATAGAGACTACTTTGACTATCCGGTATACATGGACGGTATGATAAATGATGCAAATGCATTACACACAGCTTATCCTGAATTCCTTTCAAAGAAAGTCCAAAACAAGATAATAAAGGAAGATGATTCTCCATTCCTGAAGGAAAATCTGAATCCTATCGCAAGCCACAACGAAAGGAAAAAGGTATTTGATGAAGGCCCATGTGTTATTCTTACCACCTCTGGTATGGTTACAGGAGGTCCTGTTATGTCTTACCTCCAGAAGATGGCATCTACAGAGAAAAATGCAATGATCTTTGTAGGATACCAGGCTGAAGGAACTCTTGGACGTGAGATACAGAACGGAGTTGATAAGATTGAGGTTAATGGTCAGGAAGTTGAAGTAAACCTGGATGTATCTACAGTCTCTGGTTTCTCTGCCCACTCAGATAAACAACAGATTATCAACTTCTCAAAGAATCTGAGATCAACGCCTAACCGTATTTTAACCAATCACGGAGAGGAGAAAAAGTGTTTCCAGCTGGCATCTACACTTCATAAAGTACTTCACATAGATACCTCAGCCCCGATGAATTTGGATGTTACACGACTGAATTAGTTTGGTCGTAATACATTTTTCCTTTATTTTCTCTTATTTAGGCTGTATGTAATACATATCAAGTATATAGTATTACAAACTACTATTTCTGTTCTATATAGAGAGTATTTGTATTACAAAGTTAATCTCCGCAGACTTTAAGTCGAACCGTAGAGAAAATTTTTCTATGGTATATGAAAAGAAATGTGTTCAGTGTGATAAAATTTTAGATTTTGGAGGCAAAGATAATGGCCGTCTTCCAGAAAATGCAATGGAGTTCAACGGAGATCTCTACTGCAAAGAATGTGTCAAAGAATTTGTAGAATTTGGTACGGGAGAACTTGATGATCGACTCGCAAGTATAGAAGAAGATATGAGAAAAGTCCGTGAAACATTAGGGCTTGAGAAAAGTATGTAGAAGGAAGAAATTATTCTTCCTGTTTTCCTACTTTGCCTGATCTTTCGATTGTTGCATATTCAGGACATACAACAATCCATTCTTCGTCTACTCCTGCCATGTCTCCATCCACAGAAGCTACAGTCTTTTTCAGTCTCTTGATAGCTCTTTTCAGGTCAGCCATTTCTCTGTTCTTAAGTGGCTGGATGTTTACCCACACTATATGATCGTTCCGGAGATGTTCCTGTACTGCTTCAACATCGTTGAACTCTTTGAGCGTCTCTGCTCTTATCACTACTTTTTCTTCGGTTTCTGACATTTCTGCGTCAAGTTCAACGAAATCATCGTCTACTACCTCTTCAGTTGTTTCTTTTTCGCCGGAGTTGAGAAATCCTAGACCCATAATTTTTGATTACCTCTTGGTTAAAAGTCCTGTTCGGAGTTTTTTATACCTTGCGTTAAGAGGTTTCAGAATCTCTAGCTATCGAGGTTTTCGACTTTTGAAGCCAGATTCCAGATTTCTGTTCTGGTATGTTGTTTTATGTTAGGGTCGTTGCTGATCTGATCGAGTAGGGATCCTGCAGTGTTAACTCTGACCGATAGCTCTTCATCGGTATCCTCAAGTTTATCTGATGCTTCTTCCAGCATTTCGGATACGTTAGAAGGAATAGAGTCGTCCTCCGAGAGATCTCTCATTCTCTCGGTGAGGGCATTTACAGCTGTTAACATAAATTCCACCTTCTATTGTCCAAGACTTCCCTGGATCTTTTTCTGAGATTCTTCAAGCTTGTCTCTTATTTGTCCTTCCTTTTTTTCTAGAGTCTTAAGACGTGCTTCTAGATCATCAATTTTTTCTTCCAATTCTTCTTCAAGCTTATCTCGGTCTCTTGCAACCAGAATATTTCCTACCTGTCTGTATACATCTCCTTCATCGCTTTGTTCAAGTTCATCTAGAGCTCTTTTACTTTCCTGGATTTCAGATTCTGTTTCTTCTTTCTGCTGCATTACCTGCTGCATTCGCTGCTGGTTTTGCTGCATCTCCATCATCATCTTCTGTGCTTCTTGTTCTGACATAATTGATTCACCTTTAGTATAGTTTCATAGCAAGAGTTGAAAGCCGGAAAACGGCATCAGTACATCCTCTTAGAGGTCCGATCCCGTCTGTTTCAACTTCCACTATGAGTGTTTTTTCCCCAGCACTTATCGTGTATTCAACGTTTTCGTCTGAAATAAGGCTGGGCTTGAGTAACTGCTTTAACTTTTCAGGCCTCTCCGTCTCCAGTTCGACCTCCGATCTCATTCGAAACCACTCATTGATTTCTGTAAAACTTCCATGAAGGAAGTTTATTCTACTTTGACTGTTACCGGATTTTCCGGTCTTTTCTTCATAAGTACTCTGTGAGAGCATTTAGGACAGATAATCTTGTCATCTACAGGATCAACTTCTACATCTGCTTCACAGTTGACACATTTGTATCCGTCTCCTATTGATACAGGTTCTTTTACCTGTTCAACTTCCTCGACTTCAGTGTCTTCTATTTCTTCATCTTCTGGCATTTTTATTCACCTACTCGTCTTCTATCTCTTCTTTAGCTGCTTCGAGTTCGTCTGTCTCGACTTTGAGTGCTTTTTCCATGATTTTGTCAGCGCCTGTATCTGGTTTGTATGCTCCGCCTGCGAACTTCTCGCCGGTTTCTTTGTCGATCCAGATTCCTGCTGCTATTCTTTTGTACCTGTCATCTCTGGCTTCTGCTTCGTCAACGTTTTGTCTAATTTTACTTCCGTAGCGTGAGCCAAATCTTTTGGATGATTTTCTTTGAGCCATTTTGTTTCACCTGATATAAAGGAAAAAGAGAGGCAAACTTTTTTATTGTCCTGCTGCCTCATGCAGGATTTCTCTTAGTTTCTGGGTTTTTTCTTCAGCCTGGTTAACTATATCCATTACTTCTTGTTGACTGAACGGTTCTGTTTCTCCCTTCTGCATCGCAACAACGTTTCCGTGTTCGTTGATTGAAGTTGTAAGTCTTGCACCCTGAGCGTCTTCTTCTTCGCCAGTTGTATCCCAGAGAATTTCTCCGTTGATCTTATGTCCTGTAACTGTGATAGGTTCTTCCTGTAGTGGAATATCTCTTTCACGATTGTCTCTATCCAGTGTTCCTGTTTCTTCATCGTATGCTGGAAGTGTTCCTGTCTTCAATGCAGTCATAGCTGCAAGTGAACATGCATCGATAAGACTTCCATCATCGTTCAAGATGTGGGCATCAATAAAGAGTGTCATGACTTTCTCTCCTGACTTGATGCAAAGACTTTCTAGATCGACGGCTTCTGCTTCTCTGATTCCACGGTCGACTACTCTTGCAAGTTCTACTCCATCTTCTTGTGGAGGTCCTGACTCATATTCTCTTGAAGCCATTGGAGCCAGTTCTGCGTTTGTAACGATTGTTCCGCTGTCTGGTCTGTCATCGTAAGGATCTTCGACGCTTACGCTGAGACCTACTACAACTTGTGTATCTCCTATAGTTACTTTGGCGCTTCCTGCAGCTGTCTCGTTGATGTAGTCTGCTTCGACTTCGATATCTCTGAATTCATCGAGGTCTCTTCCATCAAGCCTGTCTCCATCCTTGATCATTTTCTTGATTGTGTCTTGGTTCAATTTCATTTGTAATCACCTCTGATTGATTCGTATTTTTCTAACAGGGCCTGTCTTTGTTCTTCGTAAAGATCAGTACATCCCTGTTTTGCTAGTGAAAGAGCTTCATCGAGTGTTTCCTTCGAAATATCTCCATCCATCTGTAGGAGTGTGATTTCGTCTCCGCCATTGATTGTGGCGATTGGAATGTCTGCGTTTCCTTTCTTGTCTTCAAGTCCGTTGACATCAAGTACAACTGTATCATCTACGATTCCTGAAGCTGTTGCGGAAACCATTCCTTTCATTGGGATTCCTGCATCAGCTAGTGCGAGTGCTGCTGCATTGATTCCTGTTACTCTTGTTCCTCCATCAGATTCGAGTATTTCCATTGAAATATCGATTCCTGCCTTTGGGAACTCTTCTAGTTCTACTGCTGGTTCTAGAGCTTTCTTGGCAACTAGGCCAATTTCTTTTGCTCTTCGGTTTGGTCCTGGTCTCATTCGGTCGTCGACTGAGAAAGGAGCCATGTTGTACCGCATCTTGATTACTGCACGGTCTGATTCCTGTAGGTGTCTTGGGTGAAGCTTCTGAGGTCCGAATACTGAAGCAACTACACGCGTGTTTCCGGTCTCTACCATTGCTGATCCGTCTGCTTCATCAAGTACTCCAACTTCCATTTTGGTTTCCCTGTATTCATCAGGTTTTCTACCGTCTACACGGTTTCCGTCTTCGTCAAAAAACTGTATTTCTTCATCTGCCATTTTTATTCACCTTCCTCTAGCTGTTCATCCAGCCATTCTCCGATTTTATCTGTAAGCCCATCTACGTGAGCTTCTTTCTCTACTTTCTTGACTGCCTTTGCTGCCAGGTTTGCGTTCTCTCCCTGGATCCAGACAAGTCCGTTCTGACCGACAATTACCTTGCAGCCGGTCTTCTTTTTGATCTGTTTAACCATTGTTCCTTTCTTACCGATGACTCTTGGAACCTTTGAAGGGTAGATCTGAATTATTCGACCTCCTCTTAGCTTCCTGCATCTTCTATCTTCCATCGAAAGGTTGACATCGTATCCTTCGGTCACGCTTGTTACCTTGGTGACTATTGCATCGCCGACATCAAAGTAGTCTGTTAGATCGTCTTCGTCTAGGTCGATGTATTCGTCTACAGCCACATCGATCTTTAACATTGCTTCATAAGGCGAGTTGAGGTCTGCTCTCCAGTTTGAGTATCCTACACTGGAAACTTCTGCAATAACTACGTCGCCTTCTTCCGGAATATAACGTCCAGACATCGGAACAACTCTTACAGAGCTTTTCCCGTATTCTACTACGCCCATATATTTAGAAATGATTTTACCATCTTCTTCGTACACTCCGGAGTTCGGACGATATTCATCGCCGTCATAAACGGTATCTCCGGGTGTAACTAAGTCTTTTTCATCTTTAACTCTTGACATTGAAATTTTACACCTGAAATCTAGTTAGTTCTTCTTTTCTTACACAGAAAATGTGTTATATAAACAGATGCTCCGAGAACTCTTTTATACTGTTTGATTCGAAACTAATATAAATACTGAATGCGTTACTACTATTAGGTGAATAAAAATGTCAGAAGATGGATTGGGTCGAAGAGGATTTCTGAAAAGTGCAGGTGCATTATTAGCTGGAACTTCGGGCGCTAGTGCTCTGAGAGCCAAACAAATCCAGAAAACGCATGATGGCGGTAATTATACGGGCATACCTGAAAAGTATATTGACAGCCCTGAGTTCTATAATCATCTTGAACAGACATATCCGGACTCAGATATACAGGAATTCGATTCAGATGACAGAAACATGATATTGGATTATCATGTAATTGGAGACATAAACCATCTAGAACCTACTATGACAGTTGTAGAAAATGACTTTGAACGGATGGGAATTGAGGTAACAAGTCTGTTAAATCCAGAAAGTTACGAACTAGATCAGTTCATGGATGATTATGGTATGGAAGCCAACAACATTGTTGGAGGAACAGAGGGTGTAGCCGATGCAATTTTAGGAGACAACACTCAAAACTTCTGGTATGAATAGACCGATGATGTGATGAAAGAAGCCGCAATTCAGGTAATATACATACAGGAACCTGAAGGTTATGAAGAAGGGCTTGAAATAACTCACAACTCTAATAGCCACAGTTCTACAGGGGTCGCAATAGGTGATCGTGCGTCAGTATTTTTCAACAGCCTGGAAGACTTTGAACATCGATCTTCTCAGTTTAACTTGGGTATTAGTGTAACCGAACATGAAATCGCCCACTGTCTTGGCGTAGGCCATAAAGAGGATACGATTATGGCGCCTTCTATAGGTTCGAATCGTCCCAGCTTTGATAACGAACAGATCGGTACTATGGTTGAACAGCTTTCCTAGAATAGATGTCATAATCTGGAGTAACTATCCAACCATCCGTTACTTTGGATGCAGTATATGTTTTCTATTAGTTTTTGAGCTCTGTAGAGGTTTTTATATACGGTCTGAGGGTGGTTGATCCCATATTTACTTATAATTTTAGATATACTGGCGCCAAGGGTGGCGGGTATGGATATATATTCTAGATTGTGCAAACTAATCGAAGAGTCAAAGATGGATATTGATATTGACATTGATAGAACTTTTGATATTGGAAGAAGAGATTTTCTGAAAGCAGCGGGGCTCGGAGCCACCTCAATAGGTGTAGGTTATGGTTTTATAGAAAACTCTGGGGTTTCAGAGGATCAGCTTGATGAGCTCTATATTGGAGGTTTTCCTGGTCTAGATCAAGATCGTCCAAATCTAATCGTAGATACCATAGAAATAGGCGATAACTACCTTCAACAAGAGGTAATAGATATAGTAGAAAATATCTACGATAAAAACGGGATAAATGCGGTTATTGGAAGGAGAAAACAGGATTATTCAGAAGAGAATTTTCAGAAATACTATGGCGGCGATGTTGCAAAAATACTTGGATCTTCTGATTATACAGGTTTTGTAGAAAATCAGGTATCTTCTGTTATGCGTAAAAATGCGGTTCAAACCATAATAACTCCCGGTAAGCCGGATAACCCGGAAGGATGGCTCCATTACAAGGAAACCTACAGAACCGGTTTTGCAAACGATTCTGTAGCATTAGGTTCCGATAAAGCTTTCGAACACGGCTATCCAGAAGATCCTATAAGAGGTAAATCATTAGTTTTGATGCATGAGCTAGGACATGCATATGGCCTAGAACACAACCATGATCCTTCTAATGTGATGTATGAAAATGTGGATCTAAACGCCGATCTTGAATACTCAGAGGATCAATGGGAACACATAAAGAATGTGATCTAGACTTCTTTCATTTCTGTCTGTCCTGATGTCATGTCCTGAAGTTCATCGACCAGTTCAGAGAGAACTCCGGCAGGGAGAGTCAAACGTGCTGTAAAGTATTCGTTACCCCATTGTTCTTCCTCTATGTCTGCGACCTGTTGAATTCTATCATATGCTTTTCCTGCATTATCAACCGGTATACGCAAGGCCACAGTTTTTTCATCAAGTGAGACTGGAATTATAGGCCGGAGCACATCAATCGCGTCATCGAATTCTTCTTCCAATTCTGAATCCCAGTTTACATGGAAGCCCGCTTCTTCAAGAGCGTTTTCAACTCTCTGTGGGGGATGAGGATTACCTGTCTTCGGATCCTGAACCCTACGTGCAATCATATTAATTAGTTGCTTCCATTTATCGTCCCTTATCTCTGCCTTTTGATCAGTGGTCAGCTGCATCTTACCTTTTTCAAATATCTGTTGTGCGGCTTCCATCATCTGTTCGGTTCCGAACTCTTCTTCCAGCTCTTCTACAGATGCTCTTTCACCTTCGCCAGCATCTACAAATACTTCTTGGACAAACAACAATCGCTGTATATCATGGTTTTTCCCCTCCATTTTGGCTTCTTTTGCAAGATCAGGGTCTACCAAGATTTCAAACTGTTTGTCTCCTTTAAACTGGACGGTTATAGCATCGGAGGTATCCATGATCAAATATTCGAGATAGAAAGTTAAACAGTTTTTGATTGAATAAAACAGAAAAATGAGGGTGAGAAGAAAAGAAAGGAGTGTCTATACTCCTAGTCCTCTTTCTTCAAGTTCGTCTGGCTCGATTCTCTGGTAGCCGTCTTCTACACTTACAACTGCGACTTCCACATTTGCGTTTTCAAGGTCGTCTTCTCCTTCCTTCAGAGACTCTACTGCCAGTTCAATTGCTTCGTCTTCTTCCATTCCTTCTTCCCATTCTTCTTCTAGGTTCTTTGTTGCGTCTTCACCGCCTTTTCCGATTGCAACTGCATTCCACTGGTTGAGCGTTCCGGAAGGATCCGTCTGGTAAACCTTAGGCTGTCCGTCTTTGACTCCTCCATTGATTGTGGAGACTCCGTAAGGCCGGACTCCGCCGTATTGGGTAAAGTACTGGCATCTGTCAGCTACGAAAGTCGAAAGAACAGGTACCGGGATTTCCTCATCATAGGTCATCAAGTACTTCTGTGCTTCATTTCTGCTTTCATCTACAAGTGTGCGGCCGTCTGCTACAAGTCCTGAGGTAACGATTCCGATGTGGTCGTCTACCTTGAAAACTTTTTCAGGATTTCTGACTTTCAGATCCTGATTTGATCTTGTTGCTGCCAAGACAGTTCCTTCTTCATAGATTAGTCCGAGTGCTGTTGCGCCTTTTTTGACTGCTTCTTTTGCGTATTCGACCTGGAAAAGTCTTCCATCTGGAGAGAAGATTGAGGTTCCACGGTCGTATTGTTGCTGTTGCTGGTTAGTCATCTGCATTGTTTAATATACACCTTTGAGAATATACGTCAAATAATTCCGCTGGAAGATTTATTAACTTGTTCCGCCCAAAAATCTCGGCAAAAACATTGCACTCGAGTATAATGATAGGTTAATGCATATAATACTGAGGAGGTATATGGGGGATAGAAAGATGTTAAGCTCATGGGGGAAAGATTCGGGGAGAAAAGGTTCTAACTCGTTTTTAGGCTATTTTAAACATTTAACAAGTTCTGCTGGCGGGAAAAAATCTGGGCTAGAAGCTGGAGAAATTAAACCAATAACGGATCAAATAGAGCTAAAAAATATCAGTTTTGATCCACATCTTCACAGTTCTCTGTCTGATGGCATCAAAATGCATCATAGTTTGAAAACAGGATCCAGATTAGGTCTGGAAGGTATGGCTTTTGCAGATCACCACCGTGATGATCTTGATGATGTAATTCTTTACAACGATGATGCCTACAGAATAGTAGATCTTGAAGGAGATGACAGGATCAGTGCCAACATGGATGTTTTGTATAATGTCGTTAGAGAACAGCAGGAAAGTTTCAAGCCTGAGAATTTTGGTAGACCTGGCGATCTAGATAATTTTGTTAAAGATTACAACCAAACCCATGATGACAATATTAGTTTTATTGAAGCCAGCAGTTTGTTTAGGAGGGTTGGCGAAAGAACTAATAGTGATAAGACTGATCTTTTCAGAAGTATTGAGAGAGATTATGAGACCTGGAACGATGAAAAGACAGAACAGTTTCTTCAGAAAAACGAGTTCGATCACGTTGTTCTCAGCACACATTATATTCCAGAAAAGTTTGTAGCAGGGAAACCTCATGAAAACCAGACACAGTATCTGAGGAAAGCAGCTCTTGAACATTTAAACGAAGATCTGACCGACCTAGATGTAGAAGACGTAGTCGACTGGTATGTGGAAGAAACAAAGTCAAAACTCCTGCGTTCTGCCGACCTAACCCATTTATCTGATCAGGCAGCACAGAAACTGTATGATTCAAATGATGTAGAGCCACACGGAGATATAGGGAAGTTGAAGGAGCCTATTGCTCGAGGCACACCCGTAATACATTCACACTGGGATCTGGTGTTGACCTCGCCTGATCTAAGACCTCATGTTAAAGAACAACATATTGATGAATACCTGGATCTTGCAGAAGAATTAGATGAAATAGTGGAGGTCAACGGCAGGACTATCATGAAACAGAGAAAGACCTATGCATCAGATGATAACTTCTATGCTCCAGAGGATGCTGAATGGTTTGCAAGAAAAGTTATTGAAAAAGCAGAGAATGGAACTCTTGATTATTCAATTGGTTCTGATGCCCATTCTGAAACAGAACTCATAGAGTTGCATCTAATGCTTGATTCTGTTCTCGAAGACTATGAAACTAGACCTATAGGTCTGGAGATGTATGATCGAGAACCTTCTATGTCTATAGATCACCGCTACAAAACCGAAGTTCCAGAAACTTTGTCAAAAGAAATTTGAATTTCAGGCACGATTTTCCTAAAACTCTCTAACTATCTTTATTTTGTTAGAACATAGCTAGCGTTCTAATTTTTGACTAGAGATTGTTTTTATTATTTATAGCCCATTGTATAGTCCTAAAAATTGTTTTCTATCTAATAGAGTCTTTTCTAATTTATTTAACGTGTTTAAAGAATAGTTGTGCTATAGAACAAGAATAGGATTATATATTTTACTCTGCGATATATTTAGATGACTTCTCGAAAAATTGGAAAGAAACTTTTGTCCAAAGAACTTATAGGGTCCAAGGGCAGTCTCAAAAAAGCTTTGAATAGAAAGTCTCAATACAATAATAGTAGATCTGTTTCGAATACACAAGATCTAGATTATAGAAAGACAGAACGCCAAATAGTTGAAAGCCCTCATGTTCACACGCCTCATTCTGATGGAAAAAGCACTATATACACTTTAGTTGCCGAGGCCGGAGCATTAGGTCTTGAATATATAGGATTTAGTGATCATTGGGATCCTCTAAAGATTTCAGACGGTAATTTTAACGATAAATACCCTGTTGAGCCCTTTGAAGACTCATATTTGCTGAGAAGAGATGGTATAAACGATTTGATATTAGATCATCAGAACGAAGATAACTCTTCGATCGAACTCAATATTGCAGATGGGGCAGAACTTGAATACTATCTAGGACGTGAAGATGAACTGGAAGAAGCCATAGAAAGAGCAGAGTTTGACTACCTCTATCTGAGCGTCCATAAAAATAAACATGGCGAAGACTACCGTAAGATGGAGCCTGAAGGTCAGAAAGATGCTATGAGTATTATAGGCAGTTACTTCAGGGATCTACGTGAAGCCTACAGGTTTGCAGATGAAATCGACGATATAAAGGTGATTGCACATCCGGACGGGATCGAGAGAAACAAAACTTTGAGAAACTTTTTTGAGGATAAAGATTTCTACAAAACGGTTTTGAACGAAGAATATAATTCTATAGTTGATAAGGCTTGCCAAAACGATGTTTTATCCGAATTGAACGGTCGTATACTTCTTAGAACTGGAGAAACTGAATGGTTTAACGTTCTATCTAATGCTGATATTCCTTATGCTATAGGCACAGATACCCACAGATCGGGTGCAAAAGAAAAATACAACTGGGTCAATGAGACACAGGCAAGAATCAATATTCTGGAGATGAAGATCCCGGAGCTTGGAAGAGAACCTGAGAAAGTCCTGGAAAATGTAGATACTTCAAAAATAGAGATACCAAGATGGATGGCTGAAAAAGTTAAGCTTGATGAAGATCCGAGAAAAGTCCTGAAATAGAAAGCCTTTTTTAGATTACATCATAAACCAATTTCTATAGAGCTGCGCTCCACTAGCTCAGTGGTTAGAGCACCGTCCTTATATGGACCTCGTATCGATATAATTGCTGAAAAACGCCGATGCGATGGCCTCCTAAGCGAGGCGGCGGTCCCGGGTTCGAGTCCCGGGTGGAGCAACGCTTAAAGCGTTATTTTCCTCATACATTTCTCTCCTCGTTTCTTATGGGTTTTCAAGAGAAATATCGTCATTCTAGATTTAAAAATATCTACATATTATAGTGCATAAATTATAGAAGATCATCAAATTTAACGGGTATAACTGGGCATAGTTCTCCTATGAAGTTGAAGGAAGTCTAGTAGATGAAGAGTTCATGGATTGTCCTAAGAACTCACCAGCTAACTATCCTAATAGATTAGATTTTTGGTCTTTAAATATATTATAGCGCAAGTAGGTCCTGTTAATAATTATAGAACTACGAATATCATCTTCTATAACTTTAATTTTAAAAGAGATAACTGAAATTGAACATATGACAGGCGATTATGCATTCGAGACCGAACAGGAACTTATAGACGAGACAGGATTTTCTTATCCTGGAGAATCAGATGCTTATATCGGAGCAATCGACGCTAACGAAGTAGAAGAAACGCTTGAAGAAGAACACATTGATGGGAAAAATAAAACAGGGGCTCTAAGCTTCGAAGAAATCCATAAAGGTCTTGATGATATTACCGCCCATCAGGGACTTTATGCAGTGGACGTCGACATAAGGCATGGTAATAACGGAGATTACGACCTTTTTGTCCAGCTAGTCGGCGAGGAAGACGGCGGACTTTATGTCACAAGAGAAGGAGCACAACAAGTCAGTGACATGGAATTCAAGGAAATATTCGAAGGATATGAAGAAAACCCCAAGGCTAGACTTCCTTGAAACCCAGACGGAGGAATAAACAGGGAAAATCCGCACCAAAAAATATCAGAGTCGTTTGTTTAATGGACTGTTAGAGATTCGTACCCTAGAAATTTAAACGCGTTAGACCATTAAACCCTAGAATTTTAAGTTCTCGGGGCTGTTTCGTTTGGGAGACGCCCCGTTTCCCTTGAGGGAATTAAACCCATGTTACGGGTCCCGGGTGGAGCAAAAATATCAACATAGAGGTTGTTTAAACCAGTTTCTGTGTTTTTTCTCGTTAAATTAAAAACGTTATACTTCGGTGCATATGTTAATGGGTTCAACTGATTTTTACTCCGAACAACTTCTTGATGAGGCTAGAGACGATGGTACAGACCAGGACATCTGGATGTCAATTGTCTATGAGGATATTCCGCTCGCATATATCAGAATGAGCGAAGATGAAATGGATTTTTTCAGAGATGAGACGGGCATTGAAAGCTATAGTGAGTTCTGGAAGAAACTAATCGATAACAGGGATGAACTACCGGAAAGAATAGGCGGGCTTGATTCATATGATATTGTTGAACAGGCTTTCGAGGTGAATCCAGGAGTTTTGTACAAATTTGCAGGAGAAGATTTCGAACGCGACATTGATAGAGAAATAATGGATCGGTTCAACAAACACGATAAAAAATCTATTACAGGTGATATCGGAGACGACTTCGATATGCTGTTTGAAGGCATGGATGAGATTGTACAGGATGTTGTAGCTGGTAGACTTGAAGAGTTCAAAGGATCAATGTATCGTAGACCTATCTTTCAGAATAGTTTGGTGGTCTATGAGGAGTCTCTTGGAAAGCTATATTTACAGTAAACCAGTTACAGAGAGAACATAAAAGATAGAGTAATTATCTTGAATGTGGATGGATATGGAAAACTTGATCAAAAACTTGCGTGAAATAAGAGGTGTAAAAAGCGTAAAGAAACAGAGCGGTCCTGTACTTAGAATCGATCTTTTCAGCAGAGAGATCAAGGGGTCTGATGCCAGTGAAATTAAAGGGAACTTGAGAAAGATCACTCCGCGAATAAAATCAACGCTTGACGATGCTAGAAAAAACAGTGTTTTCAAAGGATGGGAATGGATTGTGCGGCCTGAAAAACAGTATCAAGAGACTTCTCTAGGCAAAGGCAGTTTATCTGATCGTAAAGCTAAAGGCCATAAACCAGATTATTACAGGGTCTCGATTAGAGAATAATTTCACAAAAATTGTTTTGTCTCCCGAATCACATGTTTCTGAGGCGTTCAATCCGTTTTTCTATTGGCGGATGTGTTGAGAAAACAGAGTTATTTGAACTAAACGGATTCGAAAAGTAAAGATGTGAGACTGCCTTGTTGACCTCCATTTTCTTGTTTTGACCAGAAATTTTTTCCAGTGCTGATGCCAGACCTTCTGGATAACGGGTTATTTTAGCGCCACTGGCGTCTGCAAGATACTCTCGTTTTCGTGACATAGCAAGCTGTACCATTCGGGCTGAGATCGGAGCAAGTATCGCCAATATAATTCCTGCAGCTATTGCCCATGGTGGTGCATCATCGTTTCCACCCCAGAAAAAGCTGTGGAGAAGTATTTCACTCAGTATACTTACAACTCCGATTAATGCAACTGCAACTGTCATAAAAAGTATGTCATGGTTCTTGATATGTGCAAGTTCGTGGGCTAAAACGCCTTCCAGTTCGTCTTTTTCCAGCTTCTTTAATGCTCCCTCTGTGACACAAACTTTTCCGTCCTCGGGCTTTCGGCCTGTTGCAAAAGCATTTATCTCTTGTTTGTCCTGTATATAGAGTTCTGGCATAGGAGTGCCTGAAGATATGGTTAATCCTTCCATCAAATCATAGAGTTGTTTATGTTTTTGTTCATCGGCTTTTTCGGCTCCAACTACTCTGAGAATCATTTCATCGCTTCTAAAGTATGAATAGAGCACATAGAGAACTGATATTCCTGAGCCTGCTGCAAGTATAAGGAAGGGACTGGCCGTTGGAACAAAGACTCGACCTGATACGTATATCAGTGAAAGAAGAATCAAAGGTACTGCAAATAGTAACAGATATGATTTTCTTCTGTTCCAGACGATTTGGTCTTCAAGCATCATTTTTACTCAGATGAGAAATCTACATCCGGCAGCTCTTTGTCTGCGGTATCGATCTGTAATTGTTCTTTTTCCTGTTTTCCGAAAGCTCTCGCAAATATTATGGCAGGGAATGTCTCAATAGCATTGTTGAAACTTAGAATTGAATCGTTGTAATGTTGTCTAGAGTAAGCTATCCTGTTTTCAATGCTTGAAAGCTCTCTTTGAAGTTCTTTGAAGTTTTCAGATGCTTTAAGATCTGGATAGTCTTCTGCTACTGCAAAAATAGATTTTAGAGCTTCACTCATCTGGTTGCTAGCTTCAGCTTCCTGTTGAGGATTATCTGCATTCAACATTTTCTCCCTGCTTTCTGAGACTTTATCCATTACGTCTCTTTCATGATCCATATATCCTTCAACTGTATCGACTAGGTTAGGAACTAGATCAGCTCTTTTCTTCAGCTGTACGTCTATTTGAGCCCAAGAATTTTCCACGCGGTTTTCAAGCTTCACAATCTTGTTGTAATAATAAATAGAACCTAAAACGCCCAATGATGCGACTCCGGCTCCAGCATATAGTAACAACGACATACTTCAGAACTATCATCCAGAATTAAATAGATTCTCCGGGCGTTGATCTTGTCAAACCTATAGAACCACTGGAATCGGTTTGAAGTGTCAGACAGTATTAAAAGTTTTTAAATTACTCAGAAATTATGTCTCTGAAAATCCTAGTTACAAGTGACTTTCACGCTAGAGAAGATCTGAAAAACGCAGCAGTTGAAGAAGCAAACTCTGGCGACTATGATTTGTTTATCAATCTAGGCGACTATATGGATGAAAACTATGCCAAAGACTTGTTTGAACGGGTAGAAATCCCTGGTGTCGGAGGCACGGGAAACAGAGACATGAGGTTCAGCAAAGAGTTTCTTGACGGTCCTGTACCGGTTTATAACTTTCTACAGGCTGAAGTTGACGATGAGTATCTGGTTGTGCTGATTGGAGGCGACTTCCCGGACGATATCAAAAAGCAGGTCTCAGATCTTATAGAAGACCATGGAGACTCTTCGAAAGTTATTGTTGGATCACACTATCCGCCTAAGAAAGTAGGCGATAAGATCCATTCTGGTAAAAGAATAGGTTTTGATCAGTTCCGCGAACTTATAATTAAAGAAAAACCGGCAATCTGGATGAACGGACATGTACACGAAGACTTCGGTAACCGAGAGCTTCTCGGTGTTCCGGTAATTAACGCTGCCGCTGAAGATACTGGTAAAGCATTTTCGGTTACAATCGGTGATAACGGCGGAACAGAAGAGATCGAAGAAATCGAACTTATTTGAGCTACATCTTAATCTTCCCTTTTTCAGGTTCTTGGGAAACAGATTCTGGTTCGGAAAGTTTTTCTCGAATATCTGAAAGCTCTTCTAGATGTCCTACAGGCAGTTGTGATTCATCTATTTCCAGGCCATATTCCCATCCTTTACGATCCGGTTCATAGCGGCTTTCTGTCTCGCCGTCTTCGACATATAGCATAGAGACATACAATTCATCGCCATCTGTGGAGATAACCTTGTATCTCTCTATCAAGTCTTGTTCTGTTTGTTGTGGTCTGTCGACGTACTGTCGGTGTGTAGTTGTGGTAATTTCGCTCATAGAGATCAACTAGAAATGAAATCTAGGTCAGAAATAATTCAATAATACGTAAAATAGGTATAGAAAGCGCTAGAGGTGACTTTATCTTTCTTTTCAAGATATATAGATCTAGCGAGTTCTGACATCAACTGAAGATTGTAGCAACGCGTTTAAAAAAGTTCGATTAAACAGGTCTCAACTGCTCTCGTATTATATCTTTATTTCATGAATAGACAAAGCTCTGTTTTTCCTAAAATCGTAAATGATTTATGAAATCACATAACAATCAGAGAATATGGACAGTACAGACCAAGAAATTTTAGATATTCTAAAACAAGATGGGCGAGCATCTTATACAGATGTAGCGGATAAAGTTGGTGTATCAGAAGGGACGGTAAGGAACCGTGTAGAAACTATGGTTGAAGAGAATATAATTGAAAACTTCACGGTTGAAACGTCAAATCACGGTATTTCAGCGGTTGTTCTGGTCAAATTGTCAATGGATGTAGAACCCGAAGAAGCTATACAGAAATTCCCAGATAACATGACGGTTTATGAGGTCACCGGAGAACACGATCTGATTTTAATAGTGGATCGTGAAAGTACAGAAGCACTAAATGATAACCTAGATAATTTGAGAAAGGTAAAAGGCGTTAAACAGACTGTTACAAAATCAGTTCTGAAGAAAAGAAGGATTTAGGCCTAGTAGGCCCGATCCAGAGTTTCTCCATCTAGAACTGCCTCTATGCCAGCTTCTGTCTGTGGGAAAAAGTCAATTCTTTTTCTGTAAACTTCGCTTCCGTCTTCGGGACTAGCTCTTATCCATGACCCGCTATCAGGGTGTTGTGTTACAGTTAAATCATATTTTTCATTGTTGTCTTGGGCTTCGAGCCTTGCATCAACTTTTTCGAGAGTATGAGATACCATGCCGGTTTCTAGGTTCTCTAAGATGTAGTCTTTGAGTTCTAATTCTTCTTGATAGGATTGGTCATTTTCTGAGGAAAGTTTGTCTGTTTTTTCATATTCGGTCTCTGGTACTGCCATTTTTTACACACTCCAAACCAGAATTTTTCAACAATCTTTAAGTAAGAATTCGTTATTCGAAATATAATTCCTTATATATTACGAAATTCGTAGAGAAAAAACATAACTATGATGTGTGTTGTCAAAATCGTAATATCAAAAAGAAGCCAAACTATGGAACCGCATTTATTTTTAAGAGTTCGATAAATAATCGATATTAAGACATAGAAGGGCTCTTAGTTCAGCTTGGCGGAACGCTTCCTTGGCAGGGAAGAGGCCTCGGGTTCAAATCCCGAAGAGTCCACTGTATTAACGGTTCTGTGGTCGTCTCTCCGTGTTTCCGTTGGTCTCCTTCCTTCGTTTGAGTTTCCAAGAGAAATATAGTGTCTAAAGTTTAAATATCTGACACCTCGATTACCAGTTACTAACTGATAAAAAGGTGCTGACAAATTTTTGTTTTTAAATGAATAGTTTTCAGAAAGGCGACCAGGTCAAACTCATACTCGACAAACAAAAAGGGCCAGACACACATTTGCACGGCCAAACCGGGGAAATCATCGACGTAGAATTCGACGATGCACAATCAGTTACAGGAAACAGCGAAGACAACTTCATCTACACTATTCAATTAAAAAATGGGGACATCCCCGACATACACTTCCGAAGGCACGACTTGAAACCTATAAGAGAGAAGGACTCAGGAGCAAAAGACTCCGGAAAATAGTAATGCTACCAATGTCCTCGATAATAATACGCAAATGAAATGACCGTCAAACGTTCAACTCTAAAGACTCTCTGGGCGGCATCGGGGAACCGATGTGGCCACCCTGACTGTGAGGAAGAAGTTGCCGATACCGAGCAGGGAATCGTAATCGGTGAAATCTGCCATATCAGAGCCCAAAGTGAAGGAGGACCTAGGTACGACCCTAGTCTAAATGAAGACGAGGTTGACGCCTACTCAAACCTCATTCTCCTCTGCCCTACCCACCACACCTACATAGACAAGAATCCAGAAGAGTACCCGATTGAGAAACTTGAGCGTTGGAAACAACAGCAAGAGGAGCAAGACTCGACAGGGACAGAACTTTCTGACGAACTCCTGACCGAGCTACAACTAACTGACTCAAAGCTAGAGACCGAAGTCGAAGTCTCCATCTCAAATGCTAAAGACCGGTACACACCGGAACTCCATGTTGACACCAGTGCCTCAAACATCTTCGAACCCCTTGGTAGAACACGGGTCTTCATAGAAAACGTTGAAAATCGGTTAGAAGACCTCGACGATGAATCAAGCAGCCTGTTCACCGATAATTACATTTCCGTCTTAGAAGAGGCGGACGAAGACGCCTATCTAGATCTACGTGAAGCGGTAGAAAATATCCCAGAATTACTCCAAGATGTCGACCAGGTATCCGATGAAATCCCGGTTCAAGAACTAAACGAAACACTCGAACAAGCTGATGAGGCAATCCAGGAACTGGAACCAGAACTCCGCACCCTAAAGGAAGAGGCAGAAGAAGAGACCAGGGAATCTACGGAAAAACGAGCTCTCTACCGCTTCCAGCAGGTTCGAAGCGAAATTTACAATCTTCAAAGATTTGCTGACAGCCAAGACCTGCAGGTAGCCGAAACACCTGCTCTAAAACTGCTTGGAAAAGCTGGAATGGGGAAGACCCACCTTCTCTGCAACGTCGCCAGAAACCGAGTGGAGAACGGTTACCCCACTGTCCTAGTACTGGGAGAGAACTTCTCCGATAGAGATGTCTGGACTCAGATCATCGAACGGTTCGGACTGAACTGTACGACTGAAGAGTTCCTTAGTGCCCTGAACTCTCTCGGTAAATCTCGCGGCGTTCGATCCCTGATAATGATTGACGCGCTGAACGAAAGCCCTGATCCACGGATTTGGGCCAGACAGCTTCCAGGTTTACTGAGAAAACTAGAGGGCTACCCGTATATCGGACTCTGCGTTAGTTGCCGTACTGGATATGAGGATCTTGTAATCCCAGACAGTATTGACGAAAAGGTAGTTGAAACACGTCACGGTGGTTTTAGAGACGTAGAATATGATGCGGTCCGAAAGTTCTTCGACGCTCACGGTATCGAACATTCCTCGATCCCGGTTCTAAAGCGTGAGTTCCAGGTACCCCTGTTTCTGAAATTGTTTTGTGAGAACCTGGAGAGACAGGGACAGAGCAGGGTTTCACATGGACCCGAGGGGTTAACCCAGATTTTTGAAGGATATATCGATGGTGTCAATGACCGGCTGTGGCGAAGCCTGGATTATGACCCAAATGAGAATAAGGTACGGCAGGCTGTAGATGCCTTGGCCCGTGAAATGGCGGAGGAGGGAAAAGGGACGAAGCGCTTAGCCAAGAATAGGGCGAAAAGAATTGTAAATGAGCTTTTGCCGGGTAGACGGTATTCAGAGAGTCTTTACCGGCATATCTTAAGCGAAGGTGTGATTTCGGAGGTTGTGCCATTTGAGGAAGATGCCGGTGAGTCTGTTAGATTCTCCTACGACAAGTTCGCAGATCACATGTTAGCACAGCAATATCTAGATCTATACGTAGAAGACGACTTCGGGCAAGCTGTATCTGAGAACGAAAATCTACAAGAGATATTTGATAACCCGAATCTGTATCCAGGTCTGATTCAGGCATTCGCTATTCACCTTCCTGAACAACAAGGGGTGGAGATATTCGAGTACCTTGATTCGGACGAGATTCTTACACAGTTCATCAAGAGCCTGGGTTGGCGTGACCCTGAAACACTGACTGACTCTGACGGCAGACTAAAAGAAGAGGTCGGAGAGTATCTTTGGGAAGAGATCGAACTTCTTGATGACTTGCATGAGCTGTGGCGCGTCTTGCTGACCTTGGCTACAAGCACCGAACACCCGTTGAACGCAGAATACCTCCATAGCGTTCTAATAGACAAGGAAATCGTAGCCATTGATTTCAACTGGTCGAAGTTCCTTCACGAGGAATTCAAGGAGGAAACATCTGAAGTCTTCCGACTGATTAACTGGGGATACTCTCTAGAGCATGAACCGATTGAATCGCCAGAATTGAAACGCTTAATGTCGATTTCGCTCTCCTGGTTCTTCTCGTGTCCTAACAGATACGTCCGGGATCGAGCCACCAAGTCCTTGGTCAATATAGTTGGTTCTAATCTTGAACTCTACATTGACCTGATTGAGCGTTTCCAGGATGTGAATGATCCGTACATTTTGGAACGTGTTTACGCAGCAGCCTATGGTGGTGCTCTAAGACACAGGGAGCATGACGCAGTAACTGAAATAGCTGATGTAATTTACGAACTGGAATTCGCTAACGATAACCCGACACCACATCTGTTGACAAGGGACTACGCCAGAGGAATAATCGAACTGGCGAACCACCAGATCGAGGGTTACACTGTAGACTTAGACAAGGTCAGACCGCCGTATGATAGCTCTTTCAGCATCGATATACCGACGTCTGAGGAGTTACGGGAGCAGGTGAATGAGCGACTGGAAGATGCAAATACAGAGCTTGAATCCCGTTTCTGGATAGGACTGTCCGGTTCTAGTTTCGAAGGTGACGGGTTCAGTGACTTTGCGAGATACGTTGTAGGAACCAACCACGGCAGTAGCCATGTCCACGGTTATGATTTGTCCGGGGCAGAAGCACTCCGCTGGATTACGAAGCGCGTATTTGATATTGGATGGCACCCAGACTACTTCGGGGATTTTGATCATTATTTGAATCGATGGTCAAACCACGGTAGAGGGACGAGAAAGCCGGAACGGTTCAGCAAAAAATACCAATGGATCGCCTACTACGAGTTGGTGGCCTGGATAACCGATAACTGCGACTTCGCTAATCCGACAACTGAAAGGCCTTACAACGGTCCCTGGACCTATTTCGATAGAAATATTGATCCGTCAGCTTTAGATCCTGAAGCTGGTTCTGAACTGTCTCTTGATGATATTATCGAGTATGACTGCCGTATCGACGAAGCCCCGACTGAAGAGTGGATCAAGGATCACGAAGAATTCCCTGAGTTAGTATCCCTACTGGAGCTTACAGTAAGCGGTGAGGAATGGATACCGCTGCATGCTATCTACAAGTGGAGGGCTGAAGAGGATACAGAATCACGGCTTGACCGGGATGTCTTCTGCCGGATTGATCCTGTAATTGTAGAACAAGACGATAAACAGGAGCTCGTGGATTGGATTACTGAGAACTGGGTTGAGAGCGACAAAATAAAAAGCACACTTGTTTCTCTACCCGTTTTTACACAGACTTTCAGAGGTGAGTATCCATGGCATCCACTGGTTAAAGACCAATGGGAAGACGATGCCTCAGCCATCAGGGGTTGTCCCGTTGACGTTGAGAACACGGCTCTGGACTTGCTATGGGAGGCAGAATACGATTGTTCTGTAGACAAAAAGTACGGTATGTATGGACCGTCGCCCTACCTTGCGGATTTACTAGATTTGGAATGGGTTGTGGATACGAAGGAGTTCAGACAGCAGTCATCGAACCCGGTTCGAGTGGCTGATCTCTCCAAATCGGATGGACTGTACGATCGGGTAAATTCCTTGTCGATGATCGGAGCAAGCCGTAATATCTTGAAAGAATTGGATGGCGAGGGTTTGGAGATTGTCTGGGTTGTCCAGGGTGAAAAGAGAATGATTACAGGGAATATGCGAGGAAATCAGATGGGTCAAATGCAGACACGAGCAGTATTCCATCTTGACGAGGATGAAGAGTTCGTCGGAGAGGCCGAGAGTGATTACTACGGTTTGGATTGACCGGATTTGTTGGAATACTCAGTCGACGGTAGGTGTGATGGGAAAGTTATCTAACTTTCTGGTGTTGATGGTTGTTTATGCAGCTTGGTAAGCAGATTCAACAGAGTTGGGGCGCTCTATTTCTATTTATTTACGCCGCTGGTTTTCTGTATCTTTCATCATACGATGTGAGCAACCCGGTTTACTTTTTGATTGCGGGGATTCCGTCTGTTATCTTGGTTTTCCTTAGCGCGGAATTCAATGATGGCTTGATGGAATTTTTCGCGGGTGATGTGATCGAAGAGAGCTTCAGTAGTATCGATAAACGTACGGGGGATGGTGAGTTCTACTGGGATGCTGATCAGGAGACACAGGACCGTATAGACCGTATGGACGGCAAAGCACACCGCCACTTGGTAACGGTTCTTTCTGGGTTGTTGATCGGGTTTTCTCTACCGTTTGCTGTAAACTATTTGTATGGATTGATGTATGCTGGTCTTTCGTTGATTGGATCGTTGATAGTGATCTACTTATTCAGTTACAGGGAATATCGCAGTCTCCGACAGGTAGTTAAAAGTTCAGTAAAACTGTACAATATAACCGATGAAGATTGACTCCCTGGATATCGAAGAGTTCGCCGACGGCGAGCATCGAGGTATGAAAATTGAATCAGTAAGCAGTGATTCTCTACTGCTCAGGGGAGGAAGCCGGACAGGTAAAACACTGAGTTTCAACGCAGTTCTCTACAATCTTCTTGGAGCAAAACATACTATTGATTTAGCCGCTGGCCGGCAAAACAAGGTTGAACTAGGATTCACGAACGACAGCCGGTTTTTCCGAGGTAACCCTAGATCCGTGTACGAAAGAGGTGATGAAACTCTAGAAGGTTCAAACGCTTCTGAAACATTTTCAGATGATCTTGGGGATACAACTCTGCTGAAATCTCTTTTTGTCCACTCTCATATCGGCAAGATGCCGTTAGACGAGTTAACTCGAAGTCAGAGAACCAGACTGATTCGCAGTGTTACAAACAGTGAACTTGAACAGAAAATCTCCCGGTTGGAAGATGCAGAAGAACAACTAGGCGAACTAGTAATTGAGACAAAAGATACCAAACGTCGTCTCTCAGAAGAAGAATCTGATCTTGATCGGCAGATCCGTGATTTGGAGTCCCAGAAGAAAAAATACGACCGGCTTGGATCCCAGATTGAATCAGGTGAACTAGCCGAACTCAGCCAACAACTAAAGAAAGATGAGCAGGTAGAGACCAAACTTGATGATTTGTTCAAGGAAAAAGAGGGTTTACGCAAGCGTCTTCGGAAGCTTCACCGGAAAAAGAGGAAACAAGAAAACTACGAATCTGAGGTAAATGATATAATTGCAGAGGCAGTCAATGATTTTGTCTGTCCAACCTGTGACCGCAGGATTACAACTGAGAAGGCTAAAAACCGGATTCAACGCGGCTACTGTCCGTACTGTGGTCGGAATCACTCTCTTGACGGGTTGAAACAGCGTCTCAGCAAGAAGATCGAAGAATCTGATGATCTGCTTGATGACTTGAAACAGGAGATTGAAGAACTACAAGACCAGCGAGATGAGGTCTCTACCCGGATTGACGAACTGAAAGACGATCGTCCAGAGCTTGAAGAACTCGATGGGTTCACCAAACGTAGGCTGGACAACTATGATCACAATATCCAGCAGGTTCAAGACCATGTCCAAGAAGAGTTAGAATCGATTTCTACTAGTCTGGAAGAGCTAGAATCTGACCGTGAGGATCTCAATGAGAGGGTTGAGGATATCAAACAGAAGTCTGAGGTCTATTCTGAGGCTCATGATCACGCATCAGAGTTGGTTGAAGAACTGACTGAGGAAAGCTTCGAGGCAGGTATAGGAGAGTTCAGTGAGGCCTGGGAAGAAGCATACAACCAGATGAACTCGAATCTCCAGTTGGGAATCAGTATTTCTGAGGAGGGTCGAATTCAGTTCCCTGGAAGAAATAATCTACGAGAGTATGATAGAGGAGGTAATCTGAGTGGTTCTGAGCTTCATTTGTTGAATATATCTTTTGCCTGTACATTGGCGCAGTTTGCAACCGAAAGCGAGGTGATCAAGTGGGATACCGTAGTTCTGGATGAACCGTTTTCCAATCTTCAGGAGGAAGAGAACCGAGATGCAGCCCTTGAGTATATTCTATCTTTGGACAAACAGATGATTGTAACAACCTCTAACACCTCCATTGATACTCGGTTTGATCAAGTAGAGATACTGAAAAGAGAACCTCTACAGACCAAGCTAGGTGACTTCCTATGACAGAAGATAATGGTGACAAAGAGCTGCATCCGCGGTTGATGATGTTATCCGAGTTTGACGGAGAGATTGAAGGCCGGTTGAAGTTCCACAAATCGCTGTATCAGTACCGAAACTCAGAGACAGACTCTGATGATTGGTCGTTCAGACGGGAGGAACACGGCCCGTTAGATCCCGGTTTCTCAAGCAGAATGCAGTCGTATGAGGACCTGGAGATGGCTGATGTTGATGAAGACAGCGAGCCCCATCATTTCCGGATCTCTGGTAAGGGAGAACGGTTTGTTCAGGGGCTGTCGAAAGGGCTTTCAAAACTAAAAGACGGGTTCAGCGACAGACAGGATGCGATGAAAAATATTGCATCAAGGAATAAGGATCGAACAGGCTCCGAGATCGAGAAGGATGAGGACGTTCAAAAAGCAAAGGAAGAGCCCTATCAGACCGACGTTTAACTACTCTTTTCGGCTCTTGATTTAGTCAAGTGTTTTCTCAATATGTGTTTAGAAAGCCTGGTTCCGCGGTTGCTGTAGCTGGCTGCAGTTGACAAGGGTCTAGTAACTCGCGCAGCTTCTCAAAACTTTCCCGGATACATTTTGTATATGTAGTTCTGACTCGGCAACCGAAATCTGTCGTGCACCTCCGAGTCTATTACCAAAAGAAAAATCCTGTATCCCCTTACTCTGTGATCGGTAAGCGAGTTACTAGACCCTATATTCCGGTTTCGGGAAATCCCCTAAACCCCTTCAGATCAGAGTGATACAACTTGGATTGTCGGGGAAACGCGGGAAATCACCTGGATTACTTGACCCCGTAAAACTCATCGCGCTATCAGACCGCTAAACCCTTAATCGGCGTTAGCACCACAGATCCCGTTGTTGGAATATACTGCAGTTGAAACGTGGTGTGTTTGTCGACACACCCGTTAGTTCTCTTTGAAATCCTGGACCAACCGAAACACAACGTGGTCTCTATCAAGACCTGCTTCGCCAATACGGTTTTCTAAACCCTGTTTTACCTCTTGGTTTCGACAGACCACCCAGACAGCATCGAACCCGGTTTCGAAGTGTTCTTCGACGTGTTCACACTCACGAGGAGTATTCTCCATCGCAATCTCGACAACGACCTCGGTGTCTCCGGTATTAACATAGACATCAGCATCAAACAGTTCTAACTTCGCTGTCCAGCCAGCATCCTCAAACAATTGTTTCACCTGGTGTTGCCAGTACCGATGGATGATACCGCCACGACCCTTGTGACTCGGATCAGACTCTAGGTTGTCTTCAACAAATTTGTAGCCATCTTCGGTGAGTTCAAGCAGTTTCCTGGAACCAGACCCGGTTTGAACCATCTTCTCGACAACGGCTCCGGTTTCCACTAGCTCAGTTTTCGCATCATGACCTTTGTGTTGGCTTGAAAACTGGTCGTATCTCTGTGTTAGTGGAACAAACGGGTACTCAACAACATCTTCCAACAACTGTTTTGCATCTGTTGAAAGCGAGAGTTCTTGGTCGGGATCACTGATCACCTCGTCGTTGTCCCCGTCTTTGTAATCATGTAGGTCTTCAAAGCCTGATGGACGCTGTCGAGGACTCGAGGATAACTCACTCCAAGACCCACCCATGCTGGTTTGTAGTGCGGAGTCGGTAACTTCCTTTTCTAGTTTGAAATCTTGGAGTTTAACACGGACAGGATCTTCTAGGTATCGGCCGACCCCGGTCTCCAAAAGGACCAGTAGTGCTTCGTCTTGGTTCATGAGTTCGCGGTCTTGGGCTTGTGCTAGTCGTTCTTCGATTACTGGTGGGCTTTCAGCCACTGCGTCGACGGCGTTGTATGCCAGGCTGGGTTGGAACGGATGGTTGTGTGTCTGTTCGAATCCGAGTTCAGAGACAAACGCGGTCATTCCGTTGCTGCAGACTAAACGCTCGGCGTTCACATCGTATTTTAAGCCATGATAGCCTGAGTGACCGGTTCGGATATTCAATCCAAGGTTGATCTGATCATCCTCATCGGCATATGCTGTGGTGCCATCAAAATCGATTGAGGCTGCCATCTTGTGAGCTGTGGGTGACAGAGAGATACTGCCGGTAGGCTGGATATCCTCATGTTGATCGATAGCATCACCAACCGTTGATAGAATATCGCCGTACTGGATCACGTTATAGAAGTTCTCGTTGCTGGAGACAACACCGGTAGCCCGGCCATCATCCGTCCATAGGCTATCCCGGTATGGAATTATCTCCCACTCATCGAGTTCCTCTTGATGGGCATAGACGTCGTGACGGTCGACCTCTGGAAGCTGTTCTGCGGTTTCATACAATTCATCTAGATTGTCAAAAGTATAGTTTTCACCATCCATTATTTATTCACCAATCGTCATCTGAAATGAGCCGTGGATAAAATAAGTCGGAAACGGGACACCGCATTTCCGATGCAACATATTTCAGCCCAGAACAAGAGCTCAGAATCAGCTCAGACAGGATCTATTGAGGTCTGAAAAACAGGTCAGGAACAGGTCTGAAACACGTACCGACTATACTGTACCCCCGTAAATCAAAGAAACCAGCGAGGAGGATTTCTTTTAGTCGATCTTGTTCACTGCATCACTCTGTCTGTCGACTGAACTATGTGAGTATTTTTGGGTGGTCTGTTTGGATTTGTGACGGCACTGTTTGGCTGCTGTGGCGAGATCTGCTTCTTTTGCGATGTAGGTGGCTGTGCTGTGGCGGATGCTGTATGGTGTTAGATCACGGTTTTCCAGGTCCAATCCGGCTTCTAAAGCGATCTTCCGGAACACCGATTGTCGAAAACTGTCTTTGTTGTACCGGTTGGCTTTCTGTGTAAGCCACATTGCGTCCCGTCCATCGTACTTCGAGATTGTCTCTCGTTCTTTTTTCCATTTTTTCAGGATTGATACGGTCTCGGGTTTCAATGCTACAATCCAGTTTTCCCGTGACTTGCTAGATTCTTCTTCGGGGATTCGTAACACACCGTTGTCGGGATCAAACCATTGGATATTCGCTCGTTTGACTTCTATAGGTCGGAAACCGCCATCCATGGCCACGAAAATCATTGAGGTATACTTGAACGAGTTGGCACCGAGGAAATCCTGTTTCGTTACCTGCTCGATAGGTTTTTGCAGTCGTTGGGCCAGGTAGTTTTTCCAACGGTCACGTTGTTCGGGGTTCATCGAGTTGTAGTGTGGTACTGTTCCGTAGCTCATCGCGGCCTGACGCATCTTCTGTCGGTCTTCCTGTGTCAGGTACTCCCGAGGCTGATAGTTCACACTCGGATCAGAGTATTCGATTTTCGGCTCCCAGACAGTATTACGGTTCCGTGCATCACGCTGCCACTTGAACAAGGTCTGTACCGACTTCTGATAATGGCACTTTGTCGATTCTTTCAAGTCCTGTTTCGCCAAGTGACGCATCCAGTTGTCAGCGTGGACTGGTTTCATATCCTGGATATACTGTTTTTGATCCTGCCACACCCAGCGATAGAACAGATCCAATTTGTTCATCCGGCTTTTCGCCGTCGAATAACTGTAGCCTTCAGCCTTATTCGGGTCTTTACCCAGATTCAACATCCACTCCGTCAATTCACGGCGATGTTCTTGGTATGCGATCTCTTCTCTCGGATTTAGATACTGTGAGGCCTCATTGGTTAGTAGAATAATACCCTCGACTTTGTTGTCTTCACTGTGTTGCATTAGCTCTGCACCCCGTACCTAGAATCTAGTACTAGTGGCCTCGAACATTTAAATTCCTTGTCCAAAGACCCTGAGAAGTTACTGTAATCGCTGTACTCCGTCGGGGTAGTCAATTCACCACCGGGTTCGCGTCCTTGAGTACGAATCATGACTGGAACGCGGAGAAGCTCTCTAACCGGTGAAAACAAAGGGAAGAAGCCTAGGCCGGGATTTGAACCCGGGCTCTCGTCCTTACCAAGGCAATTTGATATATCGAGCCCTGTAACCGTATTTTTCAACGGTTTCAGTATTTACGGTTAATCTGTTTGCTTGGTAATCGTGGCTTCGTCCCCGTGTTTCCGGTTACTGGAGGCCGTGCTCCGCTAAAGTAGTATTACACCGCTTCCTCAATAAAAATGCGGGTACGCGTCCTTGCAGACCGAGCGGTAAAACGAATGTAGACACGTGGTTTCTCGGCCCACAGACAGGCATACAACTCAATCAATCTTGGTTGAAAACCGACTCACCTCTCTTCGACCAATTTCTGATATTTTTCCACCTTTTTCCGGTACAGCTTCGGCAGCTCTTCGATCTCTTCGTTGTTCCAGGAACCGATTTTTTCCAGTAGTTCTTCGGCCTCAAAGACTTCACCTGATGTTATACTCATAGCTTTGGAGTTGGTGGACCAAGACTAATCAAACATTGGTCGACACCAGGTTTCTGTTAGAGATCATAGTTGATCGAGTTTGTCCAAGACACCTTTTTCCTCTAACATTGATAACCGTTCTAAGATTTTTTGCTTGTCCTGTTTTTCAGACTTGCTCTGGATCGATAATGGTCTTCCACAGGTCCGACACTCGGTGTGGCCTTTCTGGTTAACCGTGTTGCAAAACGGACACATGATATCTGTTTGTTCGTCTTGGCCGGGGTTGAGGCTGTATTCTTCTCTGATGGCCTTGTTGACATCGTCGTTGTTGAGATGGACATAGACCTTCGCACGATCACTGCCGGGTTTCCATCCAGCAAACTTGTTCAATTGTTCATAGCCCATGAACGTCGCTACCTCGGTCAACCGGGTATGGCGAAGGTTGTAGGGTCGACGCTTGTTTTCAGGTATCTCTGCGGTTTCACACGCTTTTTTGAACCGTCTTAGGAAACCTGCATAGTTCACTCGGTCGCTGAGATCCGGGCTGTAGTTACAGGAGTTTTTGTGGTGGTGTGGGATCGTTCCACAGTTTTCACAGGCCTGTTGTTCGGTTTTGACCCAGAGAGGAACTGAGGGGTCTTTGATACTGCCGAGTTCGCCGCCTAAAGGGTGTTGTGAAAGCCATTCACGGATAGGTCGTCCGCTTCTTACAAGCTGGTTGGTTCTGTCAGGAGTGTTCTTGATGCCTTCAACGTAGATGAAATCGCCTTTCCCGTTTGAGCTAAAATCACCGATGTTCCGTGAAAGGATCTCACCGGGTCGGGCACCTGACTCGTATAACACCATTGTAAGTGCCCGGTCACGGGTACTGGAAAAGCCTTGAAACAGTTTTTGAAGCTCTTGGTCTGTAAATAGGTCGTCGCGTGTAACCGAGGTTGGTTTACTGGATCTATGGACTGAGAAGAACTCGACTTTCTCGGGGTGTTTCCCGTTGTTTTCAACCTTGTAGTATTTTTTGACCGCACACCGCATCTTGTGTTTGGTGGCTTCCGCATAGTCACTGCGGTTGAGATTTGCCACGAGCTGTTTCAACTCGGATTCGGATGCGTTTTTGATTCTGAAGTCTGGTGGTGCAAACTTGGTTAACATAGATTTCCAGGCATAGATGATACGTTGTTGTTGGCTGTCGCCGATTCCTTCGGCTGCAGAGTGATCGATTAATTGTCTGACTGCCTCGGCGTTTTCCGGGTCGACTTCTTTTTCCAGGTTTTGAAGGCTTCGAGAGATGTCAATGTATTTTGTAGAGGACATAGTGGTGTTCACGGCTCCTAAGTTTTGGAAGAGAAACCGGAGGCCCTGGTTCGGTTGGATGGTTGGTCAAGTGAACCAAGGATTCACTGGACTGGAACGCAGTGTTTCTCTTGGTGGTTTACCACCCCGTTGCGTTTGGAGTCCACCGAACGGTTGGTTCAAATCCCGAAGAGTCCACTTTTCATCAATAAATTTTTAGGGGTTATAGGCGCCATTAGTTATTTTAGTCAAAAAAGGTACTTCTAATTATGAGTAAACGCTTGTTGTTTATTTTAATTATCCTTTCTCTAACGGTCTCTCCAGTTTCTGCTCAAATTAATGAGAGTAATCGGTCAGAATTTAACAATATAAAGGTAGATGGGGCTAGTTTAGGTCAGGAAAGCTTTAAATCCATAGAAATGGATGGAATTGAAGGTTACCCATTAGACATAGATATATACAGAGCTTATGAGTTTAATCTTTCTAATAGGAGTCCTGAATGGGCCAATGTTTCTTTCTCTGTGAATAATACCTGGTTAAAACAGCAAAACTCAAGCAATCAAAGCATATTCGTATTAAACGGGCCATACAAGAGACACCATCCTGTAGAAATCGGCAGCTCGGATGGAAAAACTACTTTACTGACTACAGAAACCGATTTAGGAAATGGCAAGTTGATTATTGGCAGGTATGAGGGAATAGGACAATATCTAGAAATTAAAAGTAATAATGGAAGATGTGGTTATTATCTGGATCCTTATGATGAGTTATCGAAAGTAGAGGACTGCCGTTATTCTAATGGTTCTATAATTTCTTCTTTATCTGTTTTTACTTCAAATCTTGCGTTGGAAATTATAGATGTATCTGAAAGTTTGAAACTCGCTTTTCTAATACCTTTGTTGCTACTTGCTTATTTTTTATTAAGCAAATTAGAGGGAAAATTGATTGAAAAGAAAATTGAAAGAACTACTCAGAAACTAATTAAAGCTGGGAAAAGCGGTAAAATTAATCTAGGCCGAACAGCTCTCAAAAACCTTGAACTGGCTAATGAGAAAGCTTATAATCAAAATTATCGTGAGGCTCGTTTAACAATAGATAAAATAAATTCCAAATACTTGAAAACAAGTGTATGGAGAAAGGAGATCCTTTTTTTGCTAGCTATTGTTCTTGTTCTAGCAGTTTCGTTACGCGTTCTAGCTATAGGTCCCAGAGTGATGTGGTGGGATGAATTGTTTTCATGGTGGCTGACTAGAATTCCTTTTACTGACTCATTGACAGTGATTTCTAATGATGTGCATCCGCCATTCTATTACTTTTTATTGAGAACATGGAGTGTTTTAGCAGGCGGTTCAGAATTTGCTTTTAGATTTTTCTCCATTATTTTCTCTATACTGGGAATATATTATGTGTTTTTGGTTGGCAGATTACTTGAGACAAAGGCCGCTATTTTTTCAACAGTTTTGGTAACGGTTTCATGGTATCATGTAATATATTCTGTAGAAATCAGATTCTATGCTTTGATGTCGTTACTATCGTTGATGTCTATCTATCATCTGATAGAATTTTTAGACAGCCAGGATAAATTCAATAAGGCTGCATATATTTTATCTACTGTTTTACTAGTCTATACTCATGTTTACGGGTTTTTTATAATCTTAGCACAGACATTATTCTTTTTGTGGATATACTATGAGCATGGATTCGTTAAGAAGATATTTCAACCGCACATTGCTACTCTAATAGGCATATTACCTCTTGTTGGTTTTTATGTCTATCAAAGATACTACCTTTTTATAACGGGAGAACAGGATTTCTGGATAGAGGCTCCAGGTATTAGTGATTTGATTGGCGCGTTTGAATTTTTCTCTGGATCTTCAGAACTTTTGTTTCTCTTTTTTATGTTGGTTATAACGTCGCTTTACGGTTTAAAATTCCGGAAATCAAGCAAATCTGAAAAAACCAACATTTTGTTATGGCTGTATTTAATTACTAGCGTAATAGTTCCGTGGATAATATCTTACACTATTTTCCCTATGTTTAGAGTCAGATATCTTATTGTAGGTGCAATGGCCTTCTATATACTCGCTGGATATGGTTTAAGTAAAATACCGGACTTCCCTATACAGATTATCGTTATAGGCATAATTTTAGCGGTATCAGGTTTCAGCTTACATGAACAAGTGTACAGTCAGGAACCTGATGAGCCGTGGGACGAAGTCGTAAATCATATAGAATCGGATTATGATAATCAAAGCAATGTATTATACAACGGTCACTGGGTAAGATTCGCATTTGAGAAATATGGAGAAAAAAACATTGAGACTCACAGTATACCTCAGAAACATATGTATGATCCTGACGATAACTACAAGTTTGTCTCAGCGGAAAGAAACAAGATAGATCGTGAAGATATAGATAAAATTAGCTCATTGATCGAAAGTTCAGATCGTACATGGTTGGTACTATCCCACGAGGAAGGTATGACTCAAGAGCTTTTAATTGAACTAGATAGATCTTACGAGAACATGAAGTTCCACGATTATAACAGCATAGAACTTTATGAGTTTTACAACTGAACTAAGTTTCAATCAACTGGTTTCCAGGGCTCGTTTCTATCTATGTAGGCTTTCATCCAGTTCTCCAGAATCCACATTTTAAGCATACAAATCACCAGAGATCTGTTAAGAGTATCTATATTAGATTTCATTAATTCGTCTCGAGCCAATTCCTCATTAATTAGGCCTCTTTCAATCAAAGACTCGATTGAGTTTTTATAATCAGCCATGTTTTTCTTGAAAAGCGGTCTTATTATCTCATCTACCATCCAATCGGCTCCTGAAGAAGGTTTGTCTATCGCACTTTCCGGCAGATAGTCTTCAGCAATTAGTTTCTGAAATTTTCTATTTTTCTTCTGTTCGAAAGGTATTTTACGACCCAGCATTACTAGTTCCGGATGCCCATAAGGAGCATAGGCATGTATGCTGTTCCAGCAGGTAGCTCTCTGTGGAGCGAGAAACTCGGTCATCATAAGATACTCGAAGTTGCTGTAGTAACTCTGGTTATCTAGATTCCATCTTTCATCAACTTCTTTACATAGCTCTTTTTCGAGTTCCTTGCCATTTTTACCTGGCAACCACTCTGAAGCATCAATACCTGGGACTTTCTCTGTATATATTTCTATACTTGAGTTTTCTGTACTATTTATTACATTTAGACCTGCTCTGATCCGAAGCTCTAGTTTTCTATCAAGTATCTTGTCCAGATTAAGATTGTTGATGATATTCAATACAGGACTGAAACGTTTTAATCTGTCCAGATTTCTAACTTTCTGATAGGTATCAGGGAACAAGGTCTCGGTGAAAAATCCGTAGAAAGCTTCGTTTATATTGTGTTCTTCTCTGAAATAATTAGTAAATGTCAAGAATCCGTCTATCCGTGGTTCTTCAAGCTTCCAGACTTCTGAAGGTGTAACTTCTTTTTCAGGAAGATATACTTTTTTGTGGTTAACATCTAAGTGATCTGCAACCTTTTTGGCATCTTCAAAGTTTTCTGGTCTCCGGCCAAAAGTTATAGTGTTAATTGGTTTTTCCGTTTGATCTTTGACCATTGCAGTTATTAGATTTGAGTCGAGATCTCCTGAAAGAAATATATTGATTTCATCAGCATTAGCTATGCTTTTGTCGACAGCATCTATAAGATTAGATCTTATCTTATCTGTAAGTTCTTCATCAGAAATGTTTAATTTTTCAACATCGTACATATCCCAGTATCTTTCCGTGGATAGTTTGTTTTCTGATAACTTCAGAACTTTTGCAGCCAACATTTTCTGAATATCTTTAATTAAGGTCCTCTGATTGAGAGCAGCAGTTCTTGAAATCATAAAATATTTGGCTGTAGTTTCGTTCAACTCACAGCTTAGTTCAGGGTTAGATAGTAAAACAGTCATATGGCTTGAGAAGCTAAATTCTTCATCTATATCTGAGTAAAAAATATTTTTACTACCAATTTTATCGGTCGCTATTATCAGCTCAGATTTCTTAGAATCATAAATAGAAACCCTGAAAGATCCGTTTAATTGTTCTAGGAAACCGGATCCTTTTTTCTTATAGAGGTCTTTGATATGTTTAGCCGAATCATCGATTTCCTTGTTTAATCTTCCGTTGAAACCTACTTTGATATCTCCTTCAAAACATGATTCGCCAGTGCATGCGAAAAACACATTTTCGTCTACGAATGTATCAACTTCTTTTTCTGTTCTGTAAGACAATGCTTCCAGAAATCTATCCGAGATAATATCTGTGTTCTGACCTTTATAGCCTGCTAAGATTTCAACCATAATAACTCTATTAATTCATTTTTTATATTAACTTTATATTAACAACACAACTTCTGTTTAATGAAGATATGTCTGAAGTTTTACAGCTTTTAATTAACGGTATCGGTATAGGAGGTATTATAGGATTGAGTTCTCTCGGTCTAGCTGTTACATATAAGGTTGTAGGCTTTGTTAACTTCGCTCACACTGAATTTATGACTTTGGCGGCATATTTAGCAATATTTTTTCATGCATTAACAAACAGTTTTGTTCTAGGTTCTTTGTTAAGCGTTCTATCAATATCGCTGATGGCGCTTATATTGGAGAAGACTGTCTGGAGGCCTTCAAGAAATCTAAGTTCTGGAGATTCAGTACAAATGCTAATTTTAGCAGTCGCAGTAGGAACGTTTATGAGAGGTCTGATAATATTTATCTGGGGGAACAGACCGAAAGGATTTGATATACCTATAAGACCTGATGAAGTATTTTTTGGCATAAATTTTTCTCTACTCCAGGTAACGGCTGTTGCTGTGGCAATAATTTCCAGTATAGTGGTCTATGCTATTTTTCAATATACTGAAGTTGGCCTTAAGATGCGGGCAGTCAGTGATGATAAACAACTTGCAGCAATATCTGGCATCAATGTCGATAAAGTGATAAATTATACCTGGATTATTTCAGCTTCTATTGCAGCCCTATCTGGCATAATCTATGGCATGATGGGTTTGGTGGCGCCGTACCTATCTTTTAATTTATTTTTGCCCATGTTTGCTGCATTGCTGGTTGTAGGTATGAGGGATCCGGCTAAAGCAGCTTTGGGAGGTTTTTTTGTAGGGATAGTTCAAGAAATGTCTGTTATAGTTATACCTCCAGAGTTCAAGGGAGGTATAAGTCTGGTGATTATCGTAATATTGCTTGTCTGGAGGGAAAGGACACATGCTTGACTATTTTTTAATCACACTAACTGTAGTTTTCATTTTCGGTATCTATACGCTTTCTCTGAATCTCCAGTGGGGAGAATCAGGAGTTGCTAACCTGGGTCCAATTGCTTTCATGGCTATAGGCGGTTATACAATGGTGATTTTGAACTTAAACGGCATAAATCCTTTTGTTTCTATTATGTCTGGTATTATAGCCTCTGGGACTGCAGGAGGGTTAATAGCTTCTTTGGGTTCCCGGCTAAATAACGAATACTTTAGCCTACTAACGTTAGGTTTTGCCCATACTTTTTACCTACTTACAAAAAATAACAATGGCCTTACTGGAGGTTCATCAGGACTTTACGGCTTTACTAGGCCTTTTGAGTCTTTGTTTTCTGCTGCGAACTATGAGTTGCTGTTTTTTGTTTTTTGTTTTGTTTGCCTGTCTATTACTTATTTTCTGCTTAATTATCTGAAACAGACTGCCTGGGGCAAAGCACTCAATGCAATAAGAGACGATGAGAAAGCCTCTAAAGCACTGGGTAAAAATGTCAGAAGGCTTAAAATTGAATCAGTGGTTTTAGGATCTATGATGTCAGGGCTGGCAGGAATATTGCTCGCATTAAACAGGCAATTTATCAGCCCTAACACGTTTGGTTTTGAGCTAACTCTTTACGGTTGGTTATCTATGATTTTAGGAGGTTCTGGTGATAATTTGGGCTCGATTTTCGGCACTTTTTTTGTATTCGGAGTATTATTTTCAGGCACCAGATTAATAGCCTCAAGTACAGGCATTTCTTCTTACAGGGTAGGGGCGATAAGAATGATGTTGATTTCTATAATGCTAATGTTGTTGATGATATTAAGACCACAAGGCATCTTAGGAGACAAAGAGGTGCTCACTATAGGAAAATGACATATCTACTAAAAGTAGAAAATGTTGTTAAGAACTACAATGAGAAATCTGTGCTTGATAAGGTTTGTTTCTCAATGAAGGAGGGAGAAATTATAGGTTTGGCAGGGCCTAATGGTGCAGGTAAGACAACATTGCTTGATATAGTAAGCGGCTTTGAGTACGCTGATGATGGAAAAATATTTTTTGAGGGCGTTCAAATCAATGAATTTTCTGAAAAAGAAACTGCAGATTTAGGCATAAAAAGGACGTTCCAGGAGAAAAGGCCGTTTACAGGAATGTCTGTTAAGGATAATCTGACTGTAGGCGGTCAAAGTTCAGAGAGTGAAATGCTACACTGGAGTTTAACACATAGATATCAGTTTACACAAGAAATTTTGCAGACGGTAAACAAACTTTTGACAAAGTTTAATCTTCAAAAGGTTTCTAACGAATATGCAGGTAATCTTTCTGGAGGACAGAAAAGAATAGTGGAACTGGGAAAGTCTGCTGCATCAGATCCTAACTTGATTCTTTTAGATGAGCCTTTTACAGGTGTAGATCCTGAAATAACAAAGCAAATGATCGAACACATCAGAGATCTTAAAAAATCTGGTATTTCCTTCCTGATAACCGAGCATAATTTGAAGGAACTAGATGAAGTCAGCGATAAAATCAAAATTTTGTATGATGGAAATATCATTGCCGAAGGCAACTTAGAAGAGTTAAAAGAAGACAAAACTGTAGTTGATGCGTATTTGGGCAGTGATTTGTAGATGGAAAATATTTTAGAGTTAGAAAATGTTTGTGCAGGATACAATAAAGAAAATATTATTCAGAATATTTCCTTTGAGATTAAAAACTCTGAGAGTGTTTTAATTTTAGGCCCTAACGGGTCCGGAAAGTCCACAATCTTGAAAACTATTTATGGTCTTTTGAACCCGGATCAAGGCCGGATTTATTACGGAGATCATGATATAACGAATCTAAAAACACACAAACTTAGTGAAAAAGGGATCAGTTATCTGCCCCAGGAAAACAATTTCTTTGATTCTATGACGGTGGAAAAACATCTCAGGCTTTTCGAGCAAAATAATGGTGTTAGTAGAAAAGAGGTATATTCTTATTTTCCAAAACTGTCTGATCTCAGTGGAAAAAAGTTGAAAAACCTTTCAGGAGGAGAACAGCAAATGCTGGCTTTAAGCAGAATTATTCTTGAAGAGCCCAAAATTGCATTGCTTGATGAGCCTACAGCAGGACTTTCACCTGATGTCAGAAAAAATATTTATTCTGTATTAGAGGAGCTAAAAGAGAGCGGAACCACTATTCTAATGGTTGAACAAAACTTAAAACCAGCTTTAGATTTTGTAGACACATCATTGATGGTCCGAAAAGGCGAAATAGAAGATAATTTTTCTCCAAACGAGCCTATAGAGGATTTAAAAGACATTTATTTTGGGTAAAAATCGGTTCCGGAATGTTTTGTATAAAATTATAAACATAATTTCAAAGTTAGTATTCATGAATAACTTGCATAAAAAAGCAGTTTTGATAGCGTGTGTTTCAATAGCCTTAGTTGGAGGAATATTGGTTTCTCAAGATGATAATTCTTCAGGTCTTGGAAGTGATAAAGCTAAAATTGGAGTGGCTCTTCCATTGACTAGTCACGTAGGCTGGATAGCTCAACCCGTGGAAAATATTGTAACCTTGGTTGAGGCTGAAGCTGAGAGCGCTGGAGGGGTTAATGGCCAAAAATTAGAAATAATAGTAGAGGACACTCAAGGTGAAGAAACTGAAGCGGTGAATTCAGTTCAGAAAATGATTAATTTAGATGAGGTAGATGGTTTGTTTGGGCCTATGTTGACTACAGCTTCTAGTGCGAGCGTTTCTATCGTAAAGGACAACCAGGTTCCTATGGTTGCACCTTCAACTACAGGTACAGAAATAGCAAACATTTCCGACGATGGATATTTTTACAGGACTGTATCTAGTGACGAGATTGCTGCCAACGCTCTTGCGAAGTTAGCAGATCAGAGAGGTTATGAAAATGCTTCTGCATTGGTAGTAAATGATGCATATGGCCAATCCTATTACAAAAGATTGGATGAAAGCTTCAATGGCGATATAAATCCTGTGTTTTTCTCTGAAGGTGCTGTAACGTTTAGATCGGAACTAGAACAGGCCAGACAGCATGATACTGAAGTAATATTTCTAATAGGTTATTCTGAATCTGGTTTAAAGCTTCTTAGACAGTCTTACGAAACAGGAGTTTATAATGAGAAAGATTGGTTAGTAAGTGATCCGATACTAACTATCGACTTTTCGGAAGATTTAGGTCAAGATGAGAATGGAGATCACATAATGAATGGTTTAACAGGTGTTAGAGCTAATGATTCGCAAGTAGGACCGGGTTATGATAGCTTTAACGTTCAGTACCAAAAATACATCGGTGAGGAGCCTCCAAGCTCGCCGTTTTTCGAAGAGTCTTATGATGCGTTTGCAGTTTTGGTTTTAGCTATGGAAGCCTCAAATTCTCTTAAGGGCAGTGAAATAAGAGATAATATAGAGAATGTAGCCCACTCTGGGGAAAAAGTCTATAGCATTGAACAAGGATTGAATCTTCTTCAAGAAGGCACTGATATAGAGTATGTAGGAGCTTCTAGCGATATAGAGTTTGATCAGAGAGGTACGGATATTTCCACAGAGTATGTAATTTCTACATACACTAATGGAAATATCACAGACCGTCCTATCAACTAGCTTCTATTTTATCCATCGCCTGGATGAATTTATCCAGGCGCTCGGAGCTTATCTCATTTCGCCCATTTTCTTTACATAAGGCGCCTCTAATGCCTACGTAGTCAGGTTGAATCTCTTCAAGCTTCAAGACACTATTTTTATCTAAAGATCCGGCTAGACCTGTTTTCAAATCTTTTTGTTTAGCTAACTCGACGAATTCTTTCAATTCTTTTTTCGTCATGAAATCTAACAGGTTTCCTTCTTTTTTCCCTAAAGTATCTATCATTACTCCATCGAAACCTGTATCAGAAGCTATTTGGATAAAACTCTCTAATTCTATATCTTTCTCTTGATAATGGTCTGCATAAATTGCAGCAACCAGTTTAGAGTTATTTTCAGAGCTTTCTGAGGCGTTACTACAAGATTCTAACATTTTTCTGATTTCGGATTGGTTTCTAGCGTCTTTTAAACCTATTTTGATAAAATTAGGATTGTAGCTTATCGATCCCTTTACCGCCATACTTGCAGTTCCCGGCATGTTAGGCATATCTCCCAGAGCTATACTTACATTCATGTCTTCGGGTATTTTTTTCAGTATATTTTCGACTTCTAAGGTGTTTTGGCACCCAAGTGATCCTTCTTCAGGGTTTTTAATGTCAATAATATCAATTTCTCTAGTTGAAACAATTTCTGCTTCTTTTTGATCTTTTATAGTGGCTAAAAGCTTCATAATTTCTACATTATTCTTCAAACTTAAGATATTTGGGGAACTAGATGATCAGCAGAATTAGAACATAAAATAAACCTTCAAAAGTAGTATAGAATTTATGCCAGGATTGGCGCACATATAAAAATTCTTCAGGATTCCCCAAAATTTTTCTGAGTCGATAAGCTCTAAAACCTGATATAACTGAAGTTAAAATTAGTATATGCAAACTCAAATTGTAGTTTAGTAGTATTATTCCTGCTGATAGAGGAACTAGTATAATTAATGCTGTTGACATTATTACAGATCTTTTAACTCCTAAGGCTTCAATTATGGTATAATTGTCCTCCATTTTGAAATGCTCAAATTGGTGGGCGATCTCAAAGAATGAAATGTAACAAAAGAATAGAATTGAAAAATAAATGAACTCGGGTGTTATAGTCGATGTCTGAACTAAAAACGGGTAAGCAAAGATCAGAAAGCCCATACAGAATGCATTTATTATTATATTCGGGATCCAGTGATTCTTCAATCTCAAAGGCCCTTGGTAAAGGTAGAAGGTTAGAGAATAAACTACCAGCAGTATGGTAGAATAACCAGTAAATATTGATAGAGACAGGGAAATTAGAAGAGGGATTAACATCGCAGCTAGAAGAAATTGTCTGGAATAAGCATCTGAGATATTTTTAATGTAGTTTTCCTCGTTCCAAAATACATAATCATAGTAATTGTTCATGCTGAATGAATGCATCTGTACAAGGAAAAGCTGGATTAGAGAAATTAATGCTAGAAAAGGATCAAATATAGGTGCAGCTAAGGCTCCGATTAAGTATATTCCAGAAAACCGATACCACTTTTTAAGCTGGTAGAATTTTACCAGGTTAATTAATATTCACTAAAACAAATCATAGTTTTCTAATTTATATATGTAGATCTGGCTTCCTCATTTTTTAGCGTCTTATGTATCCTTTGAGGATGTTTTCCTGATAATATAATGCAGTCTCTGTGATCTTTTTCTAATATGTTTTTTAGGTAAGGATCTATACAGGAAACCTCGTAGTTTTCTAGTTGTTTAACCTTTAGATTCTTCAGTAAGTCTCCATTTTCTTCAATCCCATCGACCATCTTAACGAGAATAAGTTTTTCTGCAGTTAGTTCTCTTGCAACAAGGCCGCTTATAGAATCTGATGTGATATCCCATGACTCTGGAGTTTCATCTAAATTCTGCATAAAACGGTAGGTCTTGAATACCGGTATTTTGTTCTCAGATAACTCATTTTTTACATCTTCTTTAGTTCTGACAGTTGTTAGTTTTTCAGATATATCTGCCACCATATCACCATTTGTATCCATAGTTTTTATCGCAGACCAGTGGGCTGCAGAGTCGCTTAGATTATATTTATTATCGAAAACTCGAACATTATCGGCTAAAGATCCTCCGCCTATCACTATTACTAGGTTAAAACTATTAGATAGGCTTTCTATCTGTTTCAACACTCCTTCAAGATACTCTTCTTTTATTAAAGATCCTCCAACCTTTATTACTGCATCAATGTTCATCTGTTCTAGACAATAACTCTTTAGACTTTTATAATTTCTAAATAAAACGGCTTCTATGGCTATTGTTCCGGTAATGGATCTAAAAAATGGAGAAGTAGTTCAAGGAATAGAGGGTAAAAGAGAAAGTTACAGTCCTGTAGATTCAGAATTGGTTGATGGTTCCGACCCTTTGGAAATTGCCAAAGCATTCAAAGATAATTATGATTTTGAATCTCTTTACATAGCCGATATTGATGCCTTAACAGATTCTGGTTCAAATACTGAGATAATTGAAAAACTATCCGATAATATAAGTGCAAAAATTATGGTAGATCAAGGATTCAGTAAGTTTGAAGGCTATGAAAAGAATATGTCAGAACATGTTGACAGGTTTATAGTCGCTAGTGAATCACTGGAATCATGGTCTGAGTTAGATAAGTTAAGTTCTGAATTAGGTGATACAGAGATAGTTTTCAGTATTGATATCTTGGAAGGTCAGGTCAAGACAAAACTGCCTGATAAAAATGTTCAAGATATTTTTGCCAAATTGGATAAAAAAGATATTAAATCTGTTATAATACTGGATATTTCTCAGGTTGGAACTAATCTAGGCCCTTCAAACAGAGTTATTGAATCTGTAAAACAGAGTTCATACGACTTCAACTTTATTTCAGGCGGAGGGGTCAGAAACAAAAGTGATTACAAAGAGTTTGTCTCTAACGGTGTTGAGGATGTTCTTGTCGCCACTGCACTCCACAATGGAAAATTAAAATCTGTGTAATTTTACAACATGCATTTTGTTTCTGTGTGAAAACACGTTAGCAAAGGTATTTTAGTTAAGACAAGGACTATGTAATTGATGGATGTTACTGTATGTATTCCTGTCTATAACGAAGAAGATTACATATTTGATACAGTTTCTGAGATTATGGCGCGGATGGGAAAGATCAGTTTTGTGGATGAATATGAGATTTTGATAGCAGATGGAGGGTCTGATGATTCAACCAAAGACATTATTTTAAACAAAATTGAAGATGAAAGAGTCTGTCTACTTGAGTTTGAGAGTAGAATGTATAAAGGAGAATCGATAGAAGCAGCCTTTGAACACAGCCAACATGAAGTTTTTGTTTTTATCGACGGCGATGGTTCTGTAAAACCAAGTTTCTTGCTGGAAATGCTAGAGTCTCTCAGAAATCACGATATTGTTGTTGGATTTAAACAATCAGTTGAAAGCAATAGATCTAGAAGCAGGAAACTAGCAACTAAGACATTGAATTTAATTTTAAAAACCGTATTTAATTCCGAAATAAAGGATCATCAGTGCGGTTTTAAAGGGTTTCAAAGATCTGAAGTTAGAGACATATTTGATAAAACAGAAAGCAGAGGATGGTTCTGGGATGCTGAATTCTTGATTAGAGCTCAAAAAGAGGGTGCTGATATTAAGCAAATTCCTGTAGAATGGATGCCAAAAGGCGGTTCAAAAGTAAATTTAATTCAAGATACTAGTTTGTTTTTGATAAAAATAATATTCCTCAAGACTACTATAGGTATTAATCGCATTAAACAGCACCTATAAATTAATTGACAATATTTAGGCTGCTATCAAGTGTTTTCTACACCTCATACAGAATGATTTGTTAGATTTCCTATAATACAACTTATCTGAAAAACTTTAGATGTTAAAAGAGATATTATTCAATATATGGACGCTAGAAAATCTAGATTGGCTAAAGGTTTTTCAGCTGTAAGTATCGGATTAGTGCTATCTAATGTTATAGGGATGATGTTCCATCCCTTGGTTGCTAGGATCTTAGGTCCTAGTTTGTACGGCCAGTTTGGTGTTTTAATGTCTTTTTTCACCATAGGATCATACTTGTTTCTTTTTGGAATGAAACAAACCTCTAAAAAATATTTGGTTGAATTTGAACAACAAAAACGCCAGATAGCAGTTATATTGCTGATTATTGTAGTGGTTTTAGGTTTAATTCCTAGTTTGGCTGGTTTGGGTTTGCTAATGAGTTTTATGACAACAAGTTACAGTCCTGGCAACTTGGTTTTTTTACTTGCGCTATCTATGCCAGCCATCATAGCTTCAAATATCCATAACATTGCTACAGCATTTCTATATACTGAGTATAACGAAGGTAGAGCCGAGATTATTGAGGTAATCCGGAAAATATTGTTTTTAACAGGTAGTTTGGTTCTGGCTTATTTAGGCTATGGTTTGATAGGTATTGGATTCTTTCTTTTCATTTCTCCTCTTTTGACAGGTCTTGTAGGTATATACTATTATGAAAAAATTACTGATTTTTTATCCCGAAAACAAAGCTTTCAAGCAACTGGACATATAAAGCCGATATTAAGGTTTGGTTTTCTAATATTGCTAATTAATTTCTTTATGAACCTCCATCTCCATCTTGATGTGATATTAGTCGAGATCTTTCAGAACAGTAGACAAACTGGTATATACAAGGGTATGTCGGTTTTATCACATTTTTTATGGATAATACCGGCTGCTACCGCTGAAATCGCACTACATAATTTTTCAGATATGTCCTCAAATTCGGAGATAAAAAAGATAAGGCATTTCGTAGAGTTTATTATATCTAAACAAGTAGCATTTTTGGCGTTACTAGGTGTAGGTATGTTGGTTTTAGCAGAACCTTTCATCGCACTATATTATGGAGGTTCGTTTCTTCCAGGCGCTATAGTATTACAACTATTAACGGTTGGATCAGTCCTTGGGGCCTCTTCTACAATAATATCTCCTACTTTGGAGGCCACGGGCAATATAGTAGATGCTGTTAAGGCTGCTGGACTTGCTGCTATGTTGAACGTAATTCTGAATATATTTCTAATTCCATATTATGGCATGATAGGGGCTGCGATCGCGACATCTATTTCATACGCATCAATGATGGTAGTTTACAGTTACTATTATTCATCTCATATGGGCTATAATCCTTTGCTAAAAGTAAAATGGAGAAAAATAGCTTTTTCCGTTGGAATTACTTTCCTCATACTTTCTGTCTTCAAAAATATCTTTAATTCTCCACTGTCACAGATAATAATATTGCCGCCTTTGGGAGCGTTTGTCTACATTTTACTGAGTATAAGGTTAGGGATTTTGAACAGTTCTGAGGTTAGAGAGTTTGGCCAGATCTTGGGTATAAAACCAAAATATCTGAATAAAGTTTTAGATGTTGTAGAGTGGATAGAATACAATTGATGTCAGAAATCCACAACTGACAAATTAGCTATTAGTTTTATGAGAGCCAAGTTTTTTTGTTTTAAGTTACCTAGTCTGTTCTGGCCAATAAAAATTAATCTATCGTAACATTTTTAACAATAAAGACCCTAATACAGGAATATGAGCCAGAGTAAAATTCAGAAATTCAAACGTTTTGTTCCATTAATAGGTGTATTTTCATTTGTAGCGGTTTCAACAGCCTTGATTTCGTTTTTCAGAGGCGAATATGCTCTGATGTCTATTGGTAAGACTTTTATGGCAATGTTTTTCCTAACCTTTGGAGGTTTCAAGTTATACAACCTAGAAGGTTTCAAAGAGGCATTCCAAACCTACGATCCTTTGGCTCAGAAAAGCAGTTTCTATGCTGTATTGTACCCTTTCCTTGAGGTTGGTTTAGGATTGTCTTATATCGGCCTGTTGTTTTATGGTTCTTTGAGCCTGGAAATCATAGTGTATATCTCAACGATTTTGATTATGGGTGTCAACGGCGCAGGCGTATTTGAAGCTCTTATAAATAAACGAGATCTGGAGTGTGCATGTCTAGGAGATGTGTTTAACGTACCTATGACAAAAGTAACTCTGGCAGAAGATCTCGGAATGGCTGCTATGGCGGCTGTAATGCTTATTTCAGTTATTTAGACATTTTAGTCTATTAGTAGGCCTATTTTGATGCATTTAACATTTCTTTGAGCTTTTTCTTTCTCCTGAATGATTCTCCGGGGTGATGGTATTTTCCCGGCCATTTTGCATTTCCTGCAAATTCAACGCCCATGGTGTGAGCTGCACGAGATAGGAGGTGTGCACCTGTAGGTGCTGTTGTAAAAAGAAACAGTATGCCGATTAAAGCCGTTAGACCTGTACCAGGTCCAAAGTTTATACCTGTTGCAAGGAATATTGAGGCAGTTCCAAGTGTTGTGGCCTTGGTGGTTGCATGCATCCTGTTGTAGACATCGGGAAGTCTCAAAAGCCCTAGTGTCCCGACTGTCAGGAAAAATAATCCTATAGTTATTAGTCCTATTGTAGCTGTCTGTATTATTTCTATCATGTTATTATGTCTCCTTTGTCTATGTACATTGCGACTGTTGTGGTTGATATGAAGCCGATTATTGTGAGTACGAGGCTTATCAGGATAAAGTATCCTTTACCTGTCATCAAAGCGGTTAAGGCGCCGATTGCAACGATGTTTGTTGATACGGTATCAAGTGCGACCATCCTATCCGGTACTGTAGGTCCTTTGATAACTCGGTATCCGCATAAAAGCGTTAGACCGCTTGAGATTACGATACTTATCTGTATAACTAAATCCAGAAGTGTTTGTTCGGTGCTCATCAGACCTCTACTCCTTTTTCCTCCCTAAAGATTTTAAGCAATAGATCTTCCCAGTGGAGAATCGGTTCAAGTATTTTATGGCTATTTTTGCCCGCTGTTATTCCATGGATATAAAAACTGTTTCTAGTCGGGTTATAATCCATCATCAATGTTCCAGGTGTAAGCGTTATGCTATTTGACAAAATCGTGATTGCAGCAGGGTTTTTCAGCCTTAGATTTAGTTCAAGCACGTCAGGATCTATTCTAGAGCCCGGAACTACTATCTTCTTCGCTACGTCTATGTTTGCTACCATTAGCTCTTTCAGGAAGCTTCCTATATAGCTTAATATCTGAGGTGTTACAGAAAGCCAGTGGTTAAGATCTGTATCGCCTGGAAACATGTTTTTCAGACCGTAGGCCGTTATAAATCCTATAAAAGATCCTATGATAAGTTCCTGTATCAGATTTTCAGGTCTTACGCCTCTGACAAAGATCCAGAGAACGGTAAGCACTGTTGCTGTTGCTATCCATTTTTTTACCTCCATTTTTCAGTGTCCTCCTCCATGTTTAACTACCTCTGTAGTGTTTGCTCCAGTATCTAGGACTGCGTTGATGTATGCCTCCTGTGATAAGGCGGCGTTTGCACCATTTTGTGCAGCCTCAATCACTATGTTTGAACCTAGACCAGCAATCACTAGGACGAGTGCTAAAGCAGTTAAAACAGCTATTTGTATCTTAAATTCTTCTGTTCTGACAATCTCAACTGTTTTTCCCCAGAAGATCTGGTTCCAGGCTCTCGAAAAATAGATTATAGCGAGTATACTACCCAAGATTCCAACAAGGAGTACAGGCAAAATATTGATTGCGTTCTGGAAAACCAGCAGCTTTCCAAAGAACCCAAGTAATGGAGGGATTCCGATAAGGCTTAATGCACCTATCAGGAAACAGGCTGCAAGTAACCTTGAACCATCCATTAAGCCGCCAAGTTCATCAAATCTATCGGTTCCCGTAGAATATTTTATAGCACCACTTGAGAGAAACAGCATTGATTTGGCAACAGCATGGTTCAACATATAGACCAGAGAAGCAGCTATAGCGGCTGTACCCAGACTATTGTTTATTGAAAAAAGTCCGATTGGAAGCAGGATAAAACCGGCTTGACCTATACTTGAGTAGGAAAGCATTTCATCAAGTGTTTCTCTACTTATTGCGCCAAACCCTCCTATTATTATGCTGGAAACTGCCATTACCAACATCACTGGGCCGAAAAAATCTAAGACGTTGTTTCCTGTTACTCCAAAAAATGAGATCGGGATTTCCGCGGCCGAGAATATGCCTATATACAATCTGATTATGGCATAGAGACCTACCTTTTTGGCTGCCCCTGCAAGTATGGCTGATACTGGTGCTGGTGCTGCTTTGTAGGCTTCGGGCACCCAAAACTGGAAAGGTGCGATACCGGCTTTTATTGCAAATACACAGAAAAGCAATGCAGAGAGTCCAAGAACTGGTTCGACTGACACATTATAGATGTCGGGAGAGGCCAACCGGGCCCCGATGTCAGCCATGTTCAGAGTTCCAACTGTTGCATAGAGGCCTCCAATTGCGACTAGCATGAACGCCGATCCGATAAGGTTGGTAACTACATAGTATAGTGTGGCTGTTGTCTCTTGTTTGCCTCCGTAGAATCCAACTAAAATATAGCTCGATATCAACATTACCTCAAACCAGACAAACAGGTTGAACAGATCGCCCGTGAGGAAGGCTCCTGTTACTCCAAGTATCATAAAATGCAACAGAGGCTCGAAAGATATTTTGTGGCCATATTCGTCCACATATTTCATTGAGAACAACAACGCCGGAACAAAGATGGTTGCAGTTGTACAGAGCATGAAAACCGAGAGACTGTCGGCTACAAAGCTGATTCCATAAGGTGCCGGCCAGCTTGAAAGCTGGTAAGTAAGTATATTATCGGGGAAAACCTTGGTTGCTAGAAGTATCACGGAAACTACATACGATATTGATCCTCCAAGACTAATCCTGGTCTGTATTTTGGACCATTTACGGGTTAAAAGAGTTAAAACTGCGGTTAACAATACTGTAAGAAACGGAAGTATAACTAGTTGACTCAGTTTTCTTCACCTTTTGCAAGTTTATCTAGATCGATTGTACCGTTTTCCTGATACATCCTGTAGCTAAGTACAAGGATCAATGCAGTGGTTCCAAACCCGATAACGATGGCAGTAAGAACTAATGCTTGGACCAGAGGGTCTGTTATGCTGGTATGAGCTCCGCCGCTATGGTTCAAAACGGGTGCATCTCCACCAAAACCGCCCATTGTTATGAGATAAATGTTTGCTGCCTGTCCGAGGATAAGTGTTCCCCAGATAACTCTTACGGTATCTCTTCTCAAAACCAGAAAAGTTCCCAGACTGAACAATGTTCCTATCACTAAAGCCATGACTGTCTGGCTCATTTGAAATCATCTCGTTGTTTCTTTTTGATTGAGAATCTCTTCGGGTTTTGAATCATTGTTCTCCCACCACTGATAGAACTGTTAGTAAGGCTCCGACTACAACCGCATAGACTCCGAGATCGAATACAAATGCTGAGGCGATATGCAACTCTGTGTAAATCGGCCAGTGGAATATCCAGAAGTCCTGGGTCAAAAAAGGCAGATTATAGAATATCGCAACTAATCCTGTAGTTACTGCGATCAACAAACCTATGCTGATTATATCTTCGTAATCTTCCTGTATAGAATGTTCAAAGCTTTCAACTATGGTTTTGCGTCTATGATTAAGTACATCTTTTTCCAGATAATCTATACTGAACATTATATACAAGAGTGCAAAACCTGCAGCAGTAAGTACTCCGGCGATAAATCCTCCTCCTGGGAGATTATGGCCTTGAAGTAAGATTGCGATCGAAGTTAGCAAAATTATGGGTGTTACTGCCTTTGTTGTTGTACGGGCTATTAAGGTGCTCATCTTTTTTCGCCTCCATCAGTTATAGCTAGTAAGTCTCTTCTGAACCAAGGATAGTTACCTCTCATGGCTATCATTGTGACTACGGCTAATGCGGCCATCGAGACAACCGTTATCTCTCCAAGCGTGTCAAATCCTCTGAAATCAACAAGTATGACATTTACAACATTTGAACCTCCTCCTTTTTCCAGAGCATTTTCTATAAAGTAACTCGAGATTCTTTCAGGACGGGCTGCAGTTGTTAGTAAAACAGTTACGGCCACAGTTGTTCCAACAGCTAATGACAAGAATATGTCTTTTATCTTTCTGGAGTTTTTTATCTCGCCGTAGAACTCGGGTAGTTTGTCAATCACAAGTATGAATATCACTAATGTAAGAGTCTCGATCGCCAGCTGGGTTAAAACAAGATCTGGAGCTCTCACAAGTATATAGAATATAGCTATCATGGATCCCAATATTGAGAGGTTTAATAGACCGGAGATATGTGAGTCAGATCCTGTAACTGCAAATCCACTGATCAGTCCAACTCCTAAAACAATCATCATTCCGATAGATATATCCAGCCCCACGGGCGGCAGGTTGACTGAGGCTGCCAGATATCCTAATAGTGTGAGAGTACAGAAACTGGCTAAAGCAGTATAAAGATACCCTCTTAGACTGTTGTGGTGGATTTTTTCTGCCAGTTTTTGACCTGTTTTTTTGACTGTTTGAAGCCCGTTTTCATACCACCAGTTGGATTTGAAGTATGGATACCGGTTCAGAAAACCGTTTATGGCTAAATGGATCCTGCGGTAGTAATTGAACACTAAGGCACCTAAAACCATAGTTACTAGGCTCATTCCAAGTGCCGGCGAGATATGAGGTATAACTGAGACATGAATATGGGCGGGTTCGACCGACATAGAGCTAGCAGCTGTCTGTACAAATGTGTTAATCACAGCTTTTGGGTAAAAAGTAGTGATCAGAACTCCAAACATCAGGATCAGAGGGGGTATTAACATGGGTAGAGGAGGCTTATGGATTTTACCGAGAGAATTATTTTTCTCTCCGAAAAACAGTGAAACAAATTTAATCGAGTAAGCAAAGCTGAAAACTGAGCCAGTTACAGCTGCTAAAGGTCCCAGCCATACTAAACCTCCCATTGTAGATGCGGCCTCCCATGAAGCTTTGAAAACCAGTTCTTTCGACATAAAGCCGTTAAATGGAGGTATTCCACCCATTGCCAGCCCTGATATTACGGCTATAGGTGCGGTGTATGGAAGGCTTTTTCTAAGACCTCCCAGTTCTTCTATGATTCTGGTGCCTGCCTCATGGGCTATTATTCCAGCTACAAGGAAAAGCGAAGCCTTAAACAGAGCATGGTTTAGTATGTGGAAAGCTGCTGCCTCGGCTCCAATACCTGAAATGAATCCTAGAGAAGCCACAATCAATCCGAGATGTGAAACAGTTGAATATGCCAATAGTTCTTTGATATCTTTGGATGCAACTGCAAGAATTCCGGAAACAATCAATGTAAAAAGCCCTAAAGGTACAAGTATGGCCATCCATTCGTTGCTTAAAAACACTGGACGGAAACGACCAAGTAAATAGACTCCGGCTTTTACCATGGTCGCAGAGTGGAGAAAAGCAGATACAGGTGTAGGAGCCTCCATAGCGTTTGGAAGCCATATATGGAAAGGTACCTGAGCTGACTTAGCTGCTGCTCCTATTATTAAACCTGCCACAACTGGTAGGAACATACCTGCAGATCTGAGCTCGCTTTGAACTAGTTCGGAGTTTGAAAGTATTTCTGGGATTGAGAAAGTACCTGTAACTGAAAAAATCATAAGGAAAGATGTCAGCATAAATAACCCTCCGCCGACGGTGATCAACATTGATTTTCTGGCAGCATACTTAGAGGCCTCATTTTGATAGTGGCCTATCAACATAAACGAGGATACAGATGTCAGCTCCCAGAAAACAAAAAGCACGATAAGATCTCCTGCGAATGCCAAGCCTATCATAGAGCCCATAAATACCAGAAGCGAGACATAGAACTTGGTCTGATACGGTTCATTATGCATGTATGCTCCAGAATAAATTAGAATAAGGGTTCCTATGGCTGTAGCTAGGAAACCTATCAAGATAGATAGTCCATCTATATAGAAAGATAGATTAACTCCTAGAACCGGTATCCATGGAACAGAAACAGTTCCCTGTGTTCCATAAAGTATAGTCATTAAAATGAGACCAGTTAAACCGATAGCTGCTCCATAGTAGGCGGTCTTTTCTTTAATTAATCTGTATACAACAGGTGTGAGTGCAGCTGCTATAAAAGGTAAGAAAACTGCTATAAAGACTATTGGAGTTTCAGGAGAAGGTTTGACAACTTCTTGAGTCTTTGCAAAACCATTAACGCTCAGCAGAATTAACGCTGAAGCTAAGTAGGTTAATTTTTCTCCTGTGCCATTTTTAAATCGTTCTAGGCGCGTTTCTAATCCCTCCGCAGTTCAGAAAAAATAGGATTGTCTAAAGTATAAAAACCCTATAGGCGCCGAATTCTTGGCCATCCGTAACGTTTTTGAATAGAGCCTGTTTTGGCACCTTTCTAATCTATAAATATATTGGAACTCGGCTGGCTCTATTAATTATTTCTGGTCGGTCTTCTTTCTGATATAGAGGTACTGGAATCCAACCGGCAGAAGGATTACAATAGGAATAAGGACTATAAGGCCGATTACCGGGCCTAAAGATACTAGGGCAACAAATCCAATCAATGAAGCTATAAGATTAGCGAATGTAAAAATTACAACTAGTTTGGCAATCTCCTGTTCGAACTCCATAAGACTTTGTTTTTGTTTGAAACGTTATACTTTCTGGTGTTTGATTTCCACCGATTTCTTAAGTTCTGAGAAATCAATTAGTTTTTATGACATTATTAGAAATAGCCGGTGGATTTGTCGCCGGTATGGTTGCAGGCGTTGGAATATCAGTTTTCTATATTAGGTGGAAGGTCAGAAGACAGCTAGGCGCTATGCAGGGACAGATGGAACAAATGATGGATATGACTCAAGGAATGGGCGGTCTAGGAGAAAATATTCATGAAGAACCGGTTGATACAGAAGAATCTTTTGATGAAAAAGAGGACTGAAAAAGAAAGAGAAAATTAGGGCTACACTAGTTTACTGTTGGTCGTACAGTTCATAGCCGAAATAGATCTGATATAGTCCGGAAAGACCTACCAGAAGATAGACCAGAGCTTCAAGCTGTGGAGATACCGGGTTCAACAGGAGATATACTAGATTATAATCGTTCATACCTGCGCCAGTGATCATTCCTAGGCCTACAAGACCCCAGTTGAGAGCTCCTACAATTACTAATACTAGAGAAGCCCAGTCAAGATAATTTACATCTGCCATTGGTGATAGACACCTACTGAGTTGTTACAGGTCTTTTCTTAAAAGCATACTGGGCTTTCTCTATATAAACAGGTATTTATTGCTGTTCTTCAAGTCTCTTAGCTGTTCTATCCATCTCATCTGAGATAGATTTAAGCTGATTGATGAATGCTTCTGTCTGAGCCTTTTGATTCTCTTTTACATCTACGTTTCTGAGGGCAACTCTTAGATGAGATTCCTTAACTTTTGCAAGCATCTCTGCTTCTTTGACAGTTTCATCTACAATCTCATCAAGTAATTCGGATAGAACACAGTTGATAACGTGAGGTACATCTCCGTCAAGAGTCTGGTCATCGTCCATTCTCTCTCTGATAATCCGGGCAATTCTACCTTCGGAAAGTGCTAGATCTGAGTTTTCAAGTGTTCCGTAATCCTTCGGGATAAGCTTCTCTAGGTTCATACGATGCGATTACGGTAGAAGATTATAAAACTGTTTTAATCCGAAAAGAATGATTTCAATACTTCGGCGGTGGATCTTTGTTTAGCTGCTTGTCTTTGGGCTTGTCGTTGATTTCTCTTAGATCTAACTTTTTGAGGACCTGGAAGATCTTCCTCTACTGCCGTTTTTCCGCATACACGAATCACTTCGTCAAAATCATTTCTGTACTGGTCTATCAAATCTGTTAAATCATCTTCCAGTACTTCTTTCCGGACACGTTGTCCGTCAATATATCGGTTGCTTTGACATTCTGGCAGCCTATCAACCGCATCTTTAAGATCTTTAAAAAGCATTTCATGGGTTTCGATAATATCAACAAAATGGCTTGCTTCATAGGCCAACATACTCTCGGATATGTAGTGTCCTTCTGTTGAGCATTTGTTTTTCTCTGTATGGTTAAAGTTGTCTACATAGTTTTCAAACCGATAGGTGCTGTCTCTCAAAAATGGCTGTACCTGTTCGGCTTGAAGTTTCAATTCGTATATATTCTCTATGTCTTCTGTCTTCACTTTTTCGTATTCTTTTTATCCAATTAAATTTATTTCGGTTATTTTAGACAGTTTGAACAATTTTAACAACATTTTGAAATCTAATCAGTATTTTAGTTTTAGGATTGGTTTAATGCCGGTCAGGGCTCTCTTTTTTATGTTTTGCTCATCCTAATCTTTCTGATAGAAGCCCGAATAGTGTAGTCCGGCCAATCATGTTGCCCTCTCGAGGCATCGACCTGGGTTCAAATCCCAGTTCGGGCAAATACTTTTTGAAGCCACATTAGATTTTTGTCAACAAATACGTCTTCGATATAAAGATTTGCTGGTGAAAAAATGCATGCCAGTAGATTATGAAAAGCTCATAAATCTGGACTATACGGCCTATGAACATTCTCAGGACTTTCAGGAAAAGATTGATGGTTCGAACATAGAATATCCATTGATCGAAGTTGGACTAAGCTATGAAAACGATGTTCCAGTTATAGAAGTTAGAGCTGAGGAACATATTAATTCTGACCTTTATGTTGCCAAAAACTATTATCTTATAGATGTAACTAAAGAAGAATCGGAGCAGATAATGTTTGATATCTGGAAAGATGCTATGAAAGACCTCGAGTGATATATATAGAGTCACTCATATGATTTGAGGTCGCCAATTAACTCTTCTAGTTCTTCATCCTTCAGATAACGTATTGTTTCAGAGCGTCTATCTTGATCTATAAATCCTGTCTTTTCAATCCGGGGTAGGTGATTGTGAACCATCTGGATCTTGAATTTTTCTTGATCTATTTCTTCTAAATACTGGTTTTCAACCAGTTTATCTGTTATTTCGTCATATGAGAACACATTTTTGTCCGACTCTACAAGACTATACATTATATTCCTCCTATATTCGTCTGAAAGCATTTTCAACGTGTTGTCAAGTTGAAACATTTTTCCGGACCATTAAAACAGCGCCTAGTCTAGTAATTTATACAAAACTGCAGTTCTCCAATTGTGTTTTACTGCACCATACTATTCTGGGAAGGCCAGCAGGCTAACTTTGGCATCTATAGAATGTTTCTATGGTATTAATCTAATACGTTATTTAAGTATCTAGGAAGTTTGGTCTCCTGATTTGTTAGATCAAATCTATTAGATTGTTCTTGTTGGGTTGTAGAATCCTTAATTTTTGTTTGAGCGATCAGATAACTTGGTGCTATCAGTATGTCCGATAAACTAGCTGAACAGAAATTAGTTAATGTCTCAAATGATCTTGGTAGTCTTCGAAATGATCTAAAAGGACTATATTATGCATTAGAAAACAACTGGGATAGAGAGTTAGAAGAGTTGTTAGCGGTTCAACCTGAACAGGAACTTGGTCCCAAGTACTATTTGAAACATCGAAAGTACGGTTTGATGAAAATGGACGGGTTCAAAACTGCAGAGGAACTAGTAAAGTTCTATAATTCTAGTGTGAAAGACCGGTCTGGATATGACCACAGGTTTATTGTAGGCAAAGTGAAAAAAGGTAGGGGAGAAGAGATAGCTAGAGAGTTTGAAAAACTCGAGGATCGAACTGCAGTTGTTAGAGGTGATAGCTGGGCTGTAGATGTCTATAACACTCTTTCAAAGTCAGATCCTAGCTCCAGAAAAAATGCAAGAGAAGCTGCTAGAAGCAGCCTAGAAGATATTGATTTCAAAGATTTTGTCAAACCATGGAAAGAACCAAAGTATTCTGATCTGAAAAAGATCGTTGCAGGTTTCAAAACTGGTTATTGGGAATCCTATGAAAGCAAGTCACAGGAAACTCTTCAGACAGTAGTTTTACAGAGTGTAGCTGAATCTTTCAATCCTGACAGATCTGCACCTATATCTTTCTATCGAGGCCTGATAAATGAATACAGTTATAGTATTGATTCGGAGGAGACTATCTAGTAACTTCTAGTTACTAGGTTTCTAAAAGTTAGTTTAATAACTATTGTAGACAAACCGGATTTATGACAGAACAACAGGAGATACCAGTATGGTGTGCTGGGAACAAATGGTGTCCGATCACCGCAACTGCAAAACTTATAGGGAAAAAATGGCATCCTTTGATAATCCATAGACTTCTCGAAGTCGAGCCTGTAGGATTCAACGCTTTAAAGGAAGAAGTAGATGGTATATCAAGTAAGGTTCTCTCTGAAAGCCTTGATGATCTCCAAGAAAAAGGTCTTGTTAACAGAGATATAGTGAGTGAAAAGCCTGTTAGGGTAAAGTATACTTTAACAGACAGAGGTAAGGATCTAAAGCCGGTTATAGTAGAGATGATGAACTGGGCTAATCGCAACCTCTCTGATCCAGATGAAAAATAAAGTGGTTTCCAAACGGTAACTCGGAGCTTAAAAGCCAGTCGTGACAATTACGTTGTATGACACTTTATGAGTTCTACGGAGATGAATGTCCACACTGTAAGAACATGGATTCTAAAGTAGAACAGCTTGAAGAAGACGAAGACGTTAAAGTTGAAAAACTTGAAGTCTGGAACAACCAAGAAAACGCTGAGAAGATGGAAGAACTTGATGATGGAAAATGTGGAGGCGTGCCTTTTTTCTACAACACAGAAAGCGAAGAATGGATCTGTGGGGAAACAGATATTGAAACTCTAAAGAAATGGTCTAATGGCCAGGAAGTTTAGGAGGTGGAATTATGAGCGACGATGATGCAGTCTGTAGAGCATGTGGTAGTAGTTTCGGATCTGAAGAAGAAAAGAAAGACCACGACTGTAAAGACGAATAGACAAGTTTACTCTTTCTTAATCTAGTTCGGTTAGTTCCGAACAGTCTCATTCTATTTTTAACCTATCCAATTCGAACAACTGGTTATGAGAAAAACACTTTATGTCATAGCTATAGCATTGATGATTTCTACAGTAACAGGTATATACGATCCTAACGGAACACAAACTAATTGTGAAACTGATGAACCATGTGTGATGACAAAAACAGCAGATATCACACCGACAGATACAACCAATGAAACAGTAAATACTACAGACTCTAATTCCACACTAGAAAATAAAGAAAAATCTCAGAATTTCCTGTTGATGATAGAAAACTGGTTTTCTGGCTTATTTTAGTTCTTTTTTATTTTTCTATTCTACTTGATTGCAAGAATATCCTTATTAGGTCCAAATGAACCATAGTCTATGTCTTTCAAACGTAGTGATCTACGGCATTTACACGATCTTTTATACGAAACTGCAAGTTATCTAAATGAAGAAGGATGTATAGATCTGGATCAGGATTTCGATGAGTATCGAGAAATGGGTGTGAAACCAGCCCATGCGCATAAATCTAAACCCGAACACAGAAAAGCACTTCAGGTTCTTTCCAGTACGATCGTCGAATCTCTTTCAGAACAAGATTATTCTGAACCTGAAATGATGCTGGAAGAAAAGCCTTGATTACTGGTTGGTCGAGACTACTTCAATCACATCTCTGTGTTTTAGTTTGTGGTCTGAACCGATCTGTCTGTTTTCACGACAATCGATACCGTGTAGGAACCCTTCTCCTAGATCTGAGTGAAGGCTAAACGCAAAGTCTTCGGCTGTTGATCCTCCGGGTAGCAGGAAACAATCTGGTAGAATGTTGCCGTGTTCGTCTCCAAGTCCATCGGCTCCGCCAGGGAAAATCGCCATTACTTCAAGCTCATTGAAAAGTGCTTCTTCCAGAGCTTTCTGTACTCCGGTTCCACCATATTTTTTTATGAATTCTCTGATCTTTTCGAGTCCTTTTTCTTTGTCTTCAGGCAGATCTTCTTTAATCTCGAAGTCTTCGTCTCCAGGTGTATAATCTATTACGCCTTGTTCGGCCGCGTTTTTCAATGCTTTTTCGGCGTGAGCAGAGGAAGGAATTATGTGAAGATCTTCATACTCAGGATCGTTTGTAATTTCCTCGAAGTTCTTCTCAGCTGCAGGAGTATCCATTTTATTGGCTGCGATAATCATCGGTTTTGTCCGTCTTCGGATCTCTGTAGCTAGATCCTTCCTGTCGCTTTCATCCCATGTATCGGGATCTAGTTCCATGTCAAGTGCTAAAATTATCTGTTTGATCTCGTTTTTGTTAGTTTTGAATGCTGACATCTGTTCGGCCAGTTCCTCTTCAAGCTTGATATCTGGCTGGTTGTGTTTGTTCCTGTATCTTTCAATTCCTTTTTCCAAGATCTCAAGGTACCACATGTTTAATTCTTCTACCAGAAAGTCAATGTCTTCTCTTGGATCATGGCCTTCGGTTGGCTCTCCTTCAATATCTGTCTCTCCGGAAAAATCAACTATATGTATCAATACATCTGTCTCGTTTAGATCTGAAAGAAACTGGTTTCCAAGCCCTTTGCCTTCGTGAGCTCCCGGTATAAGACCGGCAACATCGACAAGTTTGGCAGGTACAAAACGTGTTCCGTGTTCACAGAAACCTACTCTTGGATCACATTCTTCATCGAAATCCGGTGCAGCACACTGAACCCGTACATATGCTTCTCCTACTGAGGGATCGATTGTTGTGAAGGGATAAGCTCCCTCATCAATATCGTTCATAGTGGCTGCATTGAAGAATGTCGATTTACCTACGGAAGGTTTCCCTACCAGTCCGATTTTGTAAGGCATAATCTAGAAAAGTGAATGAAGATTTATTAACTCTGATATGTCCTTGAATCAAAGACCAGATAGGGAATTAATTCTTTTAGGCTTAAAACATTCGAGCACAACTCTATATCTATGAGAAAACTTAAACTCCCAGGCAGAGACGTTGAAAAGCCACGTCTTGATGATAAAGACATTCGTTTGTTCAAAGAAATTGGTATTGGAAATCTGAAAGAACAGGCCGAAAAAATTGTCGAACTAAAGCTTCGAAACCAGCCTGAAAACGATGGTTTCCAGACTCCTGCGGCCGGTAATCCTGTATACAAAGCTATGCATGCATGTAACGCAGCATCTAGAAAAGAGCTTTCAAGAGCTCACAAATTCCCTGCAGGAAAAGAACTTACAGACAAACAGGTCGATGCTATAGTAAACTTATTGATACGCTGGATTGTTAGAGAATACAATTTCTATCAGGAAGAAAGAAAAAACAAACAGAGAGATCTCTCTGATTTCTAGGATGTAGCTTCATCTGAGTTTTGAGATATTTTCCGCCGATGTTTTATTCAAGTCTTCTGAATTCTTCAACATGTTAACCCTTGAAGAGTTTGAGAATAAGCTAAGATCAAAAAACAAGTTTGTTTCTAATAGTTCCCAAAAAACTTATTCTTCTGAGGATCTTGAAAAGAGATTAAGAAAAGCGATCAGCGAACTCCAACGAGGAGAAAAAAGTGCGAGTGATACTCTAAGGTACTTTCCAAGAGGTCAAATAAGAGAAGCCTATGAGGAGGTATTGAAGACAGAATGGTTTGACGTTGTAAATAAACGGTTTGATTACAAACTGGATAGCAACGACTTTTATCTCGAGCATAGATCTTCTAAGCAGACCACGACACTACCATATCAAGGCTATAAATTAAGGATTACTGCTCAACCTCGTGAGGCAAGAGAGGTGGCTAAAGCAGTACTAAAACCATTGAGACAAATGGGGGAGTTTCACAAAGTAGTTCCCAATATTGAAAAACTTCAAGGAATGCAAGGAGGCTCTCAAGAAGGCAAATTCATTACAGTATATCCAGAAGTATCAGAGAAAGAAGTCCTTAAAAATGGCAAACAAAGATTTACGCAAGCCTCAAAGAGTGATTTGAATGAAGCTTCAGTAAACGCTAATTATAGAAGTACTGAAGCAGTCATAAAGAATATTGAAAAGGCATTGAAACAATCCTCTGTTTCTCTAAATGGAGGTAGTATACCTCCAACAGATACTCAATATAAGAACACAAGAATTTCTTATCGCTATGGCATAGTTGTTCAAAGCAAAGGTGTATTCCTCAATGGAGGAGGGCCGGCTGGCAGATTAGTAGATGACGGCGGTAATTTGGTAAAGGATAATAGAAGTTCAAGAGGTAGAGATAATTGGAGAAGCCTAAAAGGTAGAAAAAAATTAAAATAGTCGGCCGATATCGTCAGAGATTTTATTTTCCAGAATTTTAGATAAAGTTCTCTGACTCAAGGTGCTCGATTACTTCGTCTCTGTCTAAATTTTCTTCATCTCCTGAATTCATGTGTTTCATTGTTACTTGATCATTTTCAAGATCTCGTTCGCCGACTATCAGCACTCTTTTTGCGTTAATATCATCGGCGTAACCTAGCTGGTCTCCAAAGCTTCTACCGGCCAGATCTGTTTCTACAGTTAATCCTTTTTCCCGCAAATCTCTTGCATACTTTAGTCCGACATCTCTGACTGAATCAGAAACAGTTAGAACATATACATCAGTCTCAACTTCTCTCAGAGGATATCGATCTTCTTTTTTCAGTAATTCAATCGTTGGCGAGTAACCAAATCCGAACCCTACTGCAGGAACTTCTTGGTCTCCAAACTCTCCAACAAGTTCATCGTAACGACCTCCGCCGAACAATGCACGAAGTTCGCCTTCTGAGTCAAATGCTTCAAAGACGAGACCGGTATAATAGGCCAGCCCTCGGACAATTGAAAGATCAATTCTACACATATCGGCTACATCATATGATTCAAGAGCTTCTGAGAGATCTTTCATCCGACTGACCGCATCCTGTGCATCTTCTGGAGCCTTCTGTTCTAGCTCTGGAATCTGGTCTGCTATTGGCCCTGAAATATTTGTTACTTCATCTACTTCTTTTGCTTCCTCGTGCGTTAGGCCTCTTTCTGTGAGATCTTCAAGAAACTCTTTTTCGGTCATTTTCTCCTTATCGTCAATTACCTTCATGGCTTCTTCTGAGTTCTCTATGCCATGTGCTTCAAGAATAGATTCCAGTAACTGTCTGTCATTAATCCGGAAATCAACTCTATCATCTAAATCAAGTTTCTTGTAGATAGTGGCAGCAGCCGCAATTACTTCTGCATCAGCTTCAACTGATTCTATACCGAATATATCGAAATCTCCCTGTCTAAATTCCCGGTCACGACCTCTTGTAACATCTTCATACCTCCATCTCTTCGAGGTACAGTACCATTTAACCGGAGTCTTCAGATCCTTTCTTTTCTGCATTAAACGAGCTCTTGTAGGGGTCTGTTCGGGTATAAGTGTTACATCGTGGTTGCCTTTATCGTTGAACGCATACATCTGTTCTACGATTTCTTGACCTTCTTCCTTTTTAGTCCAGAGTTGTTGTCTTTCAACACTTGGGGGATCAATCTGTCTGAAACCAAACTGTTCGGCGGTTTCATCTACTACTTCTATCAGTTTTTTCCAAGTCTCCCAGTCTTCCGGATAACGATCATACATCCCTTTCAGGCTTTCAAGATTGATTTCGCTCATTTTAAAGTCCTCTAGAAAAGGTTTTTTGCCCGGTTTTTATACTGGTTTCTCTAAATTTATCTAAAAAAAGACTTAGTTATGGAACGTATTTCTTGTATAATAATTCCTGGCCGGTTTCTTCATTACCATTTGTCTAGTAACCTAGTGCATTCAATACCTCTTCCAGATCTCTATAAGAGTGTGTAGGATTATTCTCTAGTCCGGCATCAACCTCCAGATAAGGTGCTTCGCCTGTCAAAACAGGTACTTCAGGTTCTCCGTCTTCGATAGTGTATCCTTTTCCGCCCACTGCTCGATCAAGTAGATCCAGAGCATCTTCTATATTGGAGTTGTCGTCTTCAAGACCGTCTTTGTATAAAGTGAGTTTTGGCAATCTAATCTCCCTCCTATATAATGCTTCAGCTAAAAATTATAAGTTAGTTCTGAGTTTTCAGAGACAAATCGATCGGTTTCAACGATGGCTTCAAAAACTAACGAATGTATTACGTTGTAATATGGCGTTCCTCTGTGTTGATATAGGAGGCACCAATACGTTGATCGGTGTCGGTAACGGCGATTTTGAAGTTGTTGAAAAAGTTCCTAGCTCAAAGTTCCTTCATGATATTGAAACCTGTCTAGAAAATATTCTTGATAAGTCTAAAGTCCAAAAGATTGATGAAGTAGCTGTAGCAGCTGCAGGACCGATGGATAGAGAGAAAGGGGTTTTCTATCCTCCTAACATAGATATAGATGAGGTAGATCTAGGGACACCTCTTTCCAAATTTGGAGACTTAACAATAATTAACGACTGTACTTCAGCAGTTCTTGGAGAAAAATACTATGGAGGACATGACATAGATGATTTGGTTTATGTCACTATATCAAGTGGTATAGGAGCAGGGATAATAGTCGATGGCGAGTTAATAGAAGGCTGGAACGGTAACTTTGGTGAGATAGGTCACATGAAAATAACCGATGAACCCGTAAAATGTGGTTGCGGTTATGAAGGACATTGGGAAGCATTCTGTTCGGGAAACAACTTACCCGAAATGGCAGAGAGGCTTACAGGCCAACCTTTCAAAGACGCCCGAGAAGTCTTCGAAAAGGCAAAACAGGATGAATTTGAAGCGGAAGAGACAATACAGAAGATGAAAAAGTATAATGCAAGAGGATTTGCCAATATCGTGGCTTTGTTTAATCCAGAGAAAATTGTTGTGGGCGGAGCAGTAGCATTAAACCATCCTGAAGAGGTTGTAGAACCACTTGAAAAACAGGTAGAGGACAGAGCAGTTAATAAAACGCCTGAAATTCAGTTATGTGCGCTTGGCGACCAGTCTGTGCTCCATGGTCTCAGGGCGGTTTGCAACGGCAAGTACAAGACATGAATATTAATTTAGCCAGGATATAATCTCTGGTAGAGATGGGAGATTTCAGCGAACACATACTTTTTGGCTTTCTGTCTGCATCAGTTATAAGCTATATTTTAAAGGGCTTGCTGGTTTTGCAACCTACAGAAGCTCTTGCAGCTTCTCTTGCAGTTGTAGTAGGTGCAATTTTGCCGGATGTAGATCATAAAAAATCTTACGTACACCGGGCTGTAAAAGCTTTTACAAGTATAGCTACAGGAATTTCTGCGGTAATATTTCTCCCGCTGCCTATCCATCAGAGGTATGTAATTGCAGCTATGGCTTTCCTAGCTGTATATACATCTTTTTCACTGGTTAAGATCCGACATAGAGGTTTCACACATTCAATTAGCTTTGCAACAATAGTTACCTCTATAGCTGTAATAGCTAGTACATACCTGCTTTATTCATTTGTTCCAGGTCTAGCTCTAGGCGTAGGGCTTGCATCTCATCTACTTCTTGATGGAGAGTTCAAACTCGAATAATACTTATTTTATATCTGCGATGTCCTCGAGTGTAGCCTTTTTCGATTGAGAAGTGTTTGTTGCCGATCCATGGTTTGAAACTTCTGGATTGGTATAAAGAGTGATATTAAACCTTTCAGAAAGTTTGGTTGCCAGCGACTTATCCGGTTTGAGATCTTGGTTTTCGATCTTTTTGATAAGAGACTCTTTTTCATTTAGCTCATCAGCAACTTCTTTAATTGAAAGCTGTTCGTCTTCTCGAGCATTTTTTAACGTATCTCCATAGTCGGGCACCAGTACTTTGCCGCTACCTCTCTTCCGTGTTGAAGAAGATCTCTTCTTCCGTCTTCTCTTCTTGCTGGAAGTTTTGATCTCTTTTCCAAGATCTTTACAGCTGTCACATACTTTCAGAACTGCTCCTTCGATTTTAACCTTTGTACTTGAATCCGTATTAGAACCGCACATTTCACATTGCATTGTTTTTCACAAAGAAACTCTCATAGATTGGTGAGTCAATAGGGTGTTTGCTATCGATAGTTTGGACGGTAGGATTTAAACCTCTTAGCTATGGCTGGAATATTAATATTTTTTTGCGCCTAGATATATTCGGGTATATCTTTCAAGCGGTTCATAGAATTTATAATCAGAAAACCTTTTTTTGTCTTTAGAAGTGTTTAATAGCTTTCCAGTTTTTGACATATTGATGTCAAAGATAAGTAATTTTGAACAGCTTCTTCGTTCTAATATTAAACATACTGAAAATTTCCAAGATAGGTTTGAAGAGCTTCAGGATGCTCAGAATCCTGATTTTGTAACTGTATGCTGTTCGGACTCCCGGGTTCTACAGGATCATATGTGGGGGAATGAACATCCCGGCAAAGTTTTTACAGTAAGCAACATAGGAAATAGGAGCTATCAAGACACAGATGATGGTAGAGTGGTTTCTGGAGATCTACTTTATCCTGTAGAGCATACCGGTACTGAAAATATAATTGTAGTAGGGCATACAGGGTGTGGCGCAGTTACAGCTACTTACCAAGATATTATTGAAGGTCTAGATGAACCACAAGGGATTCAATACTCTATCGATCTTCTCAAAAATGGAATGAGAAAAGGTGTTTCTATGCTACCTAAAGGCATCAAGGGAGATGAGGCTGTCAATTATTTAGTAGAATACAATGTTGATCAGCAGGTAGAGTTTTTGAGAAGATCCGATGATGTTCCCGCAGATGTGAATATCTATGGGGTTGTTTATGATTTCCAGGATGCTTATTCGGGGTCAAGAGGAGAACTTCATCTGATCAATGTTAACGGTGAAACCTCTGTCTCTGAGTTAAAAGAGAAAAATCCCGAGTTAAAGCACAGAATCGAGAGAATCTGGGATTATTAGTTAACCGTCTTTTTACTCTCCCAGTTTGTTCAGGGTCCAACCGTAAATAAAACCGAAAACTGCTATACCTAGGAAGAGGGCTCCGATAACTAGCAGTATCTGACTTGAAAACAGAAAGCTCGATATATCAATTCCTGAACCTATATCGGAGGCAGTTTTTGCGGTTTCCGTTCCTGTTGATCCAGTCATTGTAGAAAGAGACTGAGCTTCATAACGGACAGCCGTATCTTGAACCTCAGAAGCTCCAAATTTAGGTATAAGTGTGTGAAATCCAATTGTGAGGCCTGTAATTGCGGAAAACACTGATGATCCAAATGAAAACTTGACTTTTTTCTCTTTGCCTTCTATTATTGCTTTTGCTTTTTTGGTTGGAGAATAGGTTACTCTACGTCGTCCTTCTTTAGAATCCTTTTCAATTAAATCTGCGTTTTGAAGCGTAGAAAGGTGAGAGGAGATAGTTGATTTGCTTTTATCTAATTCGTTACTTATCTGTGTAGGAGTTGATTATTTGTCTAATATTTGATCAAGTATCTTCACTCGTGTAGGAGAAGAAAGCGCTTTTACAGTATTGAAATTTATCTCCATATTAAACCTGTTTTTCTAGAACTTTTTATTTGTCTGGAGGTCTGTTCGACGGTTTCCGAACAGTTTAACAGTATTATTTATACCAGATCAAGTCTAGTTCTAGAATATGGAAGTTATAGATAACATAACCGATCTTGATCAAACTTATAAAATTGGATTAGCGCTTTTAGGAGTTTTAATAGTGGGCTTTGTGGCAAGTTCTTTTCATGGAACTCCGCTTCTAGGAGCTGATAATGGATACACAACCTATGGAGGACAGGCTGAAAGTTATACAACATCAGGAGGTCTTGCCTATGACACTTCTATTAGAACTGAAGCACAAAGAGGGTCAACTACTTCTGGATCTAGCGAACAAAAGATTGTGACAACAGTAACAACTACTTTGAAGGTTCAAGATGTTGTACGAGCTCAAGAAGATATCCGACAACGAGTTGACCAATACAATGGATTTATCGAGTCAAGTTCTATCGATCAGCGAAATAAGGTATCGGGAAGTATGGCTGTAGCGGTTCCAGATGGAAATCTTTCAGAGTTCACAGAAGGTCTGGAAAATAGTTACAGAGTTGAATCCCAGAGTTCAGATAGAACTGATGTAACTGACCAGTACAACGAGCTTGAGGCCGAGCTTGAATCGAAAAAACAGGAGATGGAACAATTAGAAAGGCTGATGAACAGGTCTGAAAATGTCAGCGATCTAGTAGATATTCAGGAAAGGATGTCAGAGCTACGTTCTAGAATTAATTTCCTTCAAAAACAGCTTGAAGATCTTGATGAGCGTGTAACGTACTCTAGAGTATACATCACGTTTGAAGGACCGGAGCTGTTAAAGGCTAGCTTTGACTTAAAAGAGACGTTCTTCCAGGCATATAGAGCCATCTTTGAAAGCATCAAGTTGATGATAGTAGGGACGGCTTACCTGATTCCATTCGCAGTAGTTATAGGCCTTTATAAGCTTGTTAAGGCCAGAGTTAGGCCTTAACTCGTCTTTCTTTTTATTTCTTTTTCTGTTATATCTTGATAGTAAAACCCGTCTAGAACATCTGTTGATCATGATTTCGGGCAAGAATGTCGTTACCTATAAAAAAGAGGCCTTACAATGGTTTCTTGGTGAACAACCAATGGTAGATGTACTAAAGAAGTCCGGAGTACGTGACGCTGCAGATGGCGTCAACGTCGGATCTGACTTCTATGATGCTCTAGATGACGAAGTCAAGAGACTTGTCGAAAGAGCCGTAGAAAGAGCAGAAGATAACGGACGACGAACAGTAAAAGCAAGAGACGTATAAGTTCGTCTTAGCTCAAGAGGGATCATAAGGTCCCCGACACTTCTTATTTTTCTCTTTATCTTCGATAAACTTGGTTCCGAATTATTCTGTCAGTAATAACTGTTTATTTAATTAATAGTTATTCTCTACTTGCTTTTGAGATCATCAATTCTTTCTTCAAGCTCTTCTTCCGCCTGGCCGGTTGTACCCCAATGGGCTATGCCGTATACTGAGGCTAGAAATATCAGACCCCACGCTATAGTTTCATACTCTGGAGGCACATAAAGTCCAAATAAACCGCTTATCACGCCTTCTAGAGAGAAAACTATTATTACAGGTCCTATAACTTCTCTAGGCAAAAAATGATCTAAATATGTTTTCAGAACTTTTCTATCCATGTTTTAGAGCTCTTCTTTTCGTCTTTCTACTTCTTCTAGGAATTCTTCAACTTCGTTAAGAGCATTCCTGAGTTCTTCGACTGTTTCTAGGTCTTCAATAGGTAATCGGCCTAGATCGCCATCATTGATTGCAACAACTGCTTTCCCATCTTTGGTTTTTACTGTGAACTCCAGGACATCGTATGGTCCCTGTTTGAATTCGTAGAGTGTCTCTGTCATAGTATAAAGTTAGATAGGACAAGTTTTATGCATTCTGGATCAGTTTCTCTATTTTCCAGGAAACTTCCTTTGCAATGGCAGGGTTTTTTGATTCAACTATAATTCTGATTTTTGGTGAAGAACCAGAAGATCTTACAAGCACGGTTGTATCGCCGTTTTTAAATTTGACACCATCAATTTCGGATATTAAACCAAATTTCTGTTTAGATTTTTCTTTGAATTTCTCCATTTTCCGTTTTTTGTCTTCAACCTCTATGTTTTTTCTTTCAATATAGTGATCCGGTATCTTTTCTAAGTACATATCGAGATCTATTCCTGACGCGATTAGACCTGATAGAATACCAGAAGGGTAGGGAACAAACTCGAGAAAGGCATAGTGGCCATTAGGTTCTCCTGCTAGATCGACTTTTTGTTCTATTGCTTTATCCAGTACGAAAGGATCGCCTACACGAGTGTAAGTCGTATTATTTCCTTTTTGTTCAATTGCTGTCTCTACTGCTTTAGAAGTATCAACTGATGCTACAACATCTGAGTCAACTATCTGTGTAAAAACTCCAAATAACTTATCGCCTGAAACAAAACCATTTCTATAGACAGTGATCCTGTCTCCATCCATATCCGTTGCAACTCCGAGATCGGCTTTCTGTTCATTGACGACCTGTTTTAGTTCATCCAGCATTTCAGGCTTCGGGTTAGGGGGCTGCCTGTAAGGCATCTTATCCTTAGTCTCTGCCAGATCAATTACTTCGGCTCCGAGTTCTTCGAGTATTTCAATCAGTATTGGATGTGTTGCACCTCCTAATGTGTCTACTACAACTTTCTTGTCAAAGTCAGTCTCGAAATTTTCCAGGTATTTTTTCAAATGATTTTTGTACTCTTCTAGAGCTGATTTAAGCTCTAATATATCTGATTCTCCTGTTTCAAACTCTTCAGTTCGGAACAGCTGTTTTATTTGATCTAAATCTGGGTTTGTGAATCCATTTCCTTCAGGGTACATAAACTTGAATCCGTTAAACTCTAGAGGAAGATGTGAAGAAGTTACCTGTACAGAGACTGATTTGTTATTTTTTCCAGTAAATGCGGTAAAATCGGTTGGACCCATACCTGCATCAAGTACTTTCGTACCGGTTGAGACTATGCCTTCTATAAGCGCATTTTTCAAACTCTTTGAACTATCCTTGTTGTCTCTGGTGACTACAATTTTAGGCTCATAGTTTCTCAGAACAAAACTTCCGATAGCTTTCCCTATCTTTTTCCCAAATTCATCATCAATCTCACCAGGATACGTTCCACGCACATCATAGCGTTTGAAAACTGCTTTTTCATCCATCTAGTTTTCTCACCTTTTTTATGATATCGTCTACGGAGTGTTTTTCTCTATCAAAAATAAATCCAGGTATATCTGTCCTCTGAATTTCTTGTTTAAGATCGTCTACCAAGAAATCTATATCTATCGTGTCTTTAGGTTTATCCTGTACTATGTGGAAGTCATCAACGTATTCTTTGACTCCAGAATCTATTATTTTCTCTCTCTGAAATACGGGATCGCCTCTGGACACAATCACTACCTCAAAACTTTCTTGGAGTTTCTGGAGTCTACTAACATCTTCATAAAGAAATTCTGAAGTGTTCTTAAGTTCGTCGAATATTTCTTCGACAGTAGTATCCATGAGCTCCGCATGTCTTTGTGGGCGGTAGATACCATTCTGTACTGCGTTCTCATAGGTTTCCTCAAACGTCTCAAATCTGTTGAAAAGATGATCTTTGAACCTATCAGTCTTGAAAAGAACTCTATCGAAATCAATGCCTATTTTCATTTATTTCTCCATTCTTCAACATGGTATTATCTGGTAGGTTTTCTGAGACTTTTTCATGAGCATCAGTTATAGATCTGTAACCGATTTTCCGGCCTGGTTTTATCGAAGTGTTTATACCGAGACTTGCCTTGGAACCGATTATAGCACCCATTTTCCTCCTATCGGTTTCCATCAGATCGTCTTTAACCATCATCTTGACAGTTTGGCCGTTGTTTTTCAGATTTGCTGTTTTAGCTCCTGCGCCTAAGTTGACATTTTTCCCCAGATAGGAATCTCCAACATAGTTGAAATGAGGCACATTTGAATTTGCTCTTATAACAGTATTTTTGATTTCCGAATTACCGACTTTAACATTTTTCTCAAGTACGGTTCCTGGACGTATACAGGCGTTAGGACCTACTCTAGATCCTTCCTTGATTATTGCTGGCCCTTCTAGAACCGAATTCTCAGAGATTTCAGCGCCGGATTCAACTACTACATTTGATTTAATAGTCGCCGAATCAGCTACTTTGCCTTCTATGTTTCTTTGAATCTCTTCGATTAATTTTTCGTTAGCCTCAATAAGCTGCCATGGATAGCTGCAGGGAATCCATCTTTCCGTCTCTACAGCTCGGACATCCTGATTTTGGATATAGTCATCTAGGGCATCAGTGATCTCGTATTCGCCTCTGTCGGATTTTTCAACTCTCTCCAGTAGATCAAAAAATTCTGGCTGGACCACATATAACCCTGTATTTACAAGGTTCGATTCAGGATTTTCCGGTTTTTCATGTATCTTCAAGATTTGGTTGTCTTCAGTTTCCAGAACACCATATTTTTCAGGAGTAGATGACTCGGACACCATTATAGCTGACTCTTGTTTGATCGCTTGCTCTAGCTCCTTTCCATATATGTCATCGCCGTTTAGAATTATAGCCTTGTCTTCAATTTGTTCTTTTGCCTCTAGAGCCGCGTTTGCAGTGCCTTTATCACCTTTCTGTTCAATAACCGTTATTTTCTCGTATCCTCTAAAGCATTCTCTGAACTGTTCTATCTTGTAGCCTGCTACAACTATTATTTCATCCACTTGCTTTTCTAGAAGATCAATGTTATACTGGATTATTGGTTTTCCAGCGACTGGTAAAAGAGGTTTCGGAGTATCCTGGGTTAGGGGTCGCATCCTTGTCCCTTCACCAGCTGCAAGTATAACTGCTTTCATTATGCAAAAACTTAGCCTGATCAGCTCTTTATGTTTTATGCATCCGGCTTTCAGACAAAATATGGGTTTTGTCTCTTATTCGTCTTCTTCCAGAACTTGATCTACGCTTTGAGTAAGCTGTTCTAGCATCTCAGATTGAGATCTACGTTCAAGAGTTATCCGGATTACAGGTTCGTTTCCGCTGGGCCTAAAAAGTATCTTATCGTTTGCACCTGTAGCTTCCATGACTTTTTCTTTTGTTATATCGGCTCTGTGGACTCCATGGGTGTCTAAAGTGTTGAACTGCTGTTTTAGAGCTTTCATTGCTTTCTGTTTGTCATCTACCTCCCAGTTGGTCTTGCTGATATTATAAGAAGGTAACTCGTCTTGTAGCTGGCTTAATTCGTTGTTCTCTGATATGACACCTGCCATCATTCCTGCTGTTAGGGTTCCACTATCGTAAGGTACGAATTCAGGATCCAGAAGATGGCAGTTAGGTTGACCGCCAAAGACTATATTTTTATCATAAAGAGCTGTCTTTGCGGTAAAAACAGCACCCACAGGCTGGTAGTTTACCGTTCCCAAAGGCCCTATATCGTCGCGTTCTCCGGTTATCCAGTCTTCTAGAAGCTGTGATGTGTTAGCAGAACATACTATGCCTGGCATCTCTTCCATATCCGGAGCTTCTTCAAGGTATTTTGCTGAAAGTATCGCTAGCGATTCATCGCCTAGAACTTTTTCAGCATTCTCGTTGACAAATACTGCTCTATCAGCATCCCCGTCTAGGGCTATACCTAGATCAGCACCTTGGTTGTCTACAGTGTTTTTAAGCTGCTGGAGGTCTGTGTCTGTCGGATCAGAACCTCTGCCTGGAAACTCTGGATCCAGATCCTGGTTTACAATATAAAGATCGTTTTCTTCCACACCAAGCCCGTTTAGAAGCCTTGGAAGTGTCAGAGAACCTACTCCGTTACCTGGATCGACTGCAACGCTGAGACCTGATAGATCGCTATCGAAAAGCTCATCGTAACGTTTTACTGCATCTGAGATATAATCGTCATGTACCTGTTTCACAAAACTGTAATCATCGTTAAAGTTTTCTGTTTCGAGATCTGTAAGCCATTTGTTGTAGTTTTTCTTAGTGTCAGTAAATTCTTCATAGCCATCTAAGGCCTCTTCCAGTTCTTTTTCATCAAATATTCTGCCCTGTTTGTTTAGAGGTTTTAGACCGCGGTATTCCGGAGGCATATGTGATGCTGTGACAGCTACTCCGCCTTCAGCATCTTGGCTTAGAACCTGGTGAGCCACTAAATCGGTAGGTCCAAGTCCAATGTATTTTACTTCAGATCCATAATCTATAAGGCCGTCAATCAAAGCATCTTTTATTGGTTCAGAATGTTTTCGGTGGTCATTGCCTACAATTATTTTTCCATCAGTTTCATAGAAGTCTGAAAGGGATTTGCCCAATCTATAGGCGTCGTTGGGAGTCAATGAATCGTTTCTGAAGTCATAAGGTCCAAAATCATGTTCTGCCATTCTTTCAGGAAAGCTCTTCTCGGACCGAACAGAGTTGTCTGTCAAATAATCTCCTCCTATCTAGATAATCATTTATAGAGGATAAAGTATTCCATTGCAGTCCAAAGCCTGTTTTAAACCAGAACAAGTTTTAAAATCAGGACTGGCTTGGCTGTATGCTTCGGTTTCTGTGGATCAACTCTGCTATAACAAGACAGTAATCGGTAGCGTTGTTCACAGCTACGTGGTCTATGTCTTGTTCTTCACAGTAGTTTTTCGATGGCCGACCTATTTGTGCGAAGAAAAGTGCGTTTTCGGCATCAAATACATCGATTACTCTATCTCCGATATAAGTCATAAGGGCATCTTCCTTTGGGTTATCTATGCTTTCCTCCATCTCTAAGATCGATTCTGCAGTAGTTTGCTTTGAGATGTCTGAAGTCATATAATCAGTCCATCCATCTGAATGATGTTCGAGCTCAAAACGATCGTCTATCTTCGAATTAACTTTCTCTACCACAGATTCCATAAACTTCTGTCTTTTATCATCTCCAAAGTTTTTATCGGCCTCAGGACACGGATAGAACGCTATTTTGCCTTTGTATTCTGTGAAACGTAGTTCGGCACCAGGACTAAACATGTTGAGAGCCAGACTAAGTATCTCTGCATTCTCCTGTGTGTCTTCGAAGATTATCATTGGATTTTCTCTTTCAAAACCATGGTCTTGGTCTCTGGCATCGGCTGCACTTTCTATGCTTTTCCAGATTCTCTCAGTATCAGAGTTTATAACATACTCATTACCGTAGAAACGATGACCTCTAATTCCTGTTCTGTCATCTTCAAGGTTTATTCCCTCGCCTTCAATACTTAGAGTTCCTGAGACTGGTGAAAAACTGCTAGCCCATATTATTTTTCTATCATCTTTTGCCGCTTTCCGCCAAACTTCACGGTCAAATGCTGTCTTTTTAGAATAATCAAGCCTAGGATCGCCTATAGAACGGTATTTTTCTCCATCGAAGATGTATACTTTTCCTTGATTATGGTAGATACATCCGTTTTCGCCAGCCCATTCGACTTCCTCGAGCTCTATTATATCTTTGATAGCATGAGTGAGAAAGTTATCGCCTCTACCTGATATTATTGTAGGTTTAAGAAAATTTGAAGATTCTTGGTCTAGAATCGATCTATATGCCTGTTTGAAACCTGACTGGAGCTGGATTTCAGAATTATTCAGCTTGTTTACCGGATCGTCGAAATCCATTCCGGGCTTGAAAGCCATATCCTTTGGATCTATATCTTTCTTGTCCAGAACTTTTTCGGCTTCCTCAACCCTATCTTTTACCCACTCTCGTAGATCGCTTCTGGTGTTGAGAGAGGTCTGTCGTCCTTTGGATAGATCGGTAACCCAGTTGTTAGGAACTTTGATATTTTCAATGGCGGCTTCAACTGCCGGACAAAAAGTTTTGCCTATCCATTTATCCAGACCAGCCTGGCTAAGTTTATTATCGGCACTCACGCTACAAAAAAGCTGTTTCCTATTTTAAACCTATAATTATGTCTCAATAATCAGGTTCAAACATATTTACTAGACCACATCTCTGTTTTTACTTGCTTATTTCACTCAGATCTGTACGTGCATCAGGTACAAACTTGACTCCGTAGATCGAGTTATTCATTTCTATGAAGCTTCTTGGACCTATAAATGATTCTCTGATAACTGTATTTGATTTTATATCAGATTCTTCGGCTATCACACAGTTTTCTATAGATGTAAAGCTATCAACTATGTTTTTCTCGAAAAGAACAGATGAATCTATGTCAGCAGATCTAACCTGTGAGTTCGGACAGATAGTTGAGTCTCTAACTGTTGTATTTGGACCTAAAATACTGTTTTCTCCTACTACAGTCTTTCCTTCTATAACTGTGCCGGCCTTGATTTCAGCACCGCTTTCAATTACTGCTTTGCCTGTTATATCAACACTTTCATGGACTTTTGCATTTTCATCAATCTGTGTTTCTTCGATATCGAACTCTCTTTTGACCTGGTCGGCCTTCCAGAGTTTCTTTAGAGAGCCAATATCAACCCAGTAATCTTCTATAAGCTCGAAACGCGCTTCTTTTTGATCTATAAGTTTCTGTACAGCATCTGTTAGGTCTTTTTGCTCGTTTTCAATTTCGCCTAGAACTGAGAATATCTCAGGTGTAAATACATAGATTCCTGTGTTGATCAAAGTGTTTTCCGGATCCTCCGGCTTTTCTTCAAGTTCAACCACTCTATCGTTAGTTATACTCAGCACTCCGAATTTCTCCGGCGAATCTTCATCTGTAGCTAGTATAGTAGCAGGATCGTCAGTATTCTCATGTTTTTCTACAAGCGCCTGTAGGTCTTTTTCTGAAACTATAACATCGCCATTGACCACGAGAAAGTCTTCTTCTATGAAATCACACTGTTCTACTGCATCGCCTGTACCGTTGAGTTCTTCCTGGGTAACTGTGTTGACATCTTCATAGTCTTCAAACTCTTTTTCAAACATTTCCTCTCGATAATTGGTTACAAGGTATATTTCATCTACACCGATCTGTTTTAGGTCTTTTACGAGTTGTTTTACAATTGGTTTTCCAGCTACAGGTAACAAACCGGTTGGCTTCGATTCTGTAAGTGGAAAAAGAGATTCTTCCTTTACGGCACAGGGTATAACGGCTTTCATTTTGATCTATCCTGCTAAGGTTTTAGATTCATTGTTTTCAATAAGCTTTCTGTCATCGATTATCATGCTTTCAACTTTCTCTAGAGCTTTTTCTCGTTCCTCCAGAAATCCATCATGTGAAATATTTTCCTTTGCATCAAATAATGCATTCATGAATACATCTGTCTCCTTCTCTGATATGGTTTCGACATTTTTTCCGGCGGCTTTCAAAACTGCTTTCTCTATTATACGGTACAGCTGATCGTGTATGTAGTAATCAAGAGGTATCTGTTTTTCTTTTTCTAGATTATACAGTTTCTGGTGAAGCATATCGCCCATCAAATTTTTCTCGCCTTCTATCACAAAGAATCTGCATTCTTCATCCACAAATGCTTTTCCATCGAGTTCAGAGTAGTCTCTATCCACTACAACATGGTCTATTTCTCCTCTGATCTGTTGGGCTTCTAAAAGTGTATCGCGACTTAAACCGACCCAGCTCGAATGAAGCTCTATCTCTGTATTGTCTGCGTTGAAAACTGCTTTTGTCTGTGCTGTAGCGGTCTTGTAATTTATTGATTCAGTATAGTTTCCATCTATAGCCATCAGTTTTTCTGATTCCCGGGTTTTAGGCAGGAAAAACTCGACTTCAGAACTCTCAAGTTCCAGTTCGAAGCTACTTCCTGAGCGCTCAAGGAAATCAAGCACATAGACTTCGTGGATCATCTTATCAAGTATGTCGCCTCCCTTTACACCGAAACGTTCTATAGGGTTCAGAATTTTCTGAATGCCTACCGAACTCTGTCTGAATACTTTTATTTTATCAATTTCTTTGTCTTCTACTAGTTCCAGTGCTTTTTTGACTACTGGATTTTCTCTTTCAATAAAATCACATTTCCACATAGCCTGGTTTCTATGAGCCAGCTCTTTTTCTCTTAAATGTTCTCTTCGGTTCATTGAAGGAGGTTTCTCGGCTAAGTGAAACAATCCGTGTTGCATAGAAGTATAGATATTGTCTGCGTGTGTATCGGCACAACCGGCATCATATACCATGACTCTGCCGGTTTCCTGTTTTGCATCATTATACAGGTCACTTGTAGTAGAAAATGTCTGTATGTCTAGTCCATTGGCTTCAGCGAATTTCTCGGCTTTCTCCAGTTTTTTGAAGTCTGAATCACAGACTCCTTTCAGCTCCACGTCTACTGTTTCAAATTCGTTTTCAAGCTCTATGAGCTTTTCAAAACCGTATTTTCCGAAGCTTCCAACGCCGATCTGGTAGACTTTTAGGGCTGTCACGCCTATAGATGGGGGTTACTGGTTTAAAATATCGATGAAATAAAGTGTGTGGTCTAGGACAGCATATTAATTTAAAATTTGTTACTTATTAATAGTATATGAATCGCGATAAAACAGTTTCTACGAGGATAACAACTCAGGGATATGAGGATCTCCAAGAACAGTTAGAGGACGATAGGATAGAAAGCCTATCGCATCTAACCAGAGATGCTTATGATGCTTATCTTCGAAATCCTGATGCTTTCAATGTGGTTGTAAGCATACTGGGTTCTCAGGAAATAGAAGCTGAAGAATTGATTGCCGAAAAAGATCCTGGCAGAGAATTAAGACAGCTCGAATCCGGACTGGGCGAAGAAGTAGGTTATCTTCAAGATTTTAGACTTGCTTTCGATGAAATACATAAGTACGGTATTAGAGGCCAAAATAATGCAGCAGAGGAAGTACTAGATGCGTTCTATGAATCTGGACGAGACTATGAGCCGTTTCTTGAAAGAACTGTTGAACTGTATAGCTCCATCAATAAGTAAAACTCCAGTCCCTATTTAAAACTTAAGCTGTAGAGCCTGTGTATAGAGGTATTAAACAATGGGAGATCGTCCTGCAAGCATATACAGAGAGAAACCGAACCAGCCGTACACCCGGCAGTCACAGAAAAAAAGCGATAATTTCATCAAAGGAGCTCCAGCTCCACGAGTCACACAGTACGAGATGGGTGTCAAAAAAGACGAAGATAAAGCAGAGTTTGACACATCGGTTGTACTCAGAGTAGAGGAAGGCTGTGGAATCCAGTCTGAAGCACTTGAAGCAGGAAGAATTGCAATAACTTCCCACATGAACAAGGTTCTGGATCCTCAAGAAGACTACTTCATAAAGGTCATACCGTATCCACACCACGTTCTGAGATACCACCCACTTGCTGGTATTGCACAGGCAGACCGGTACTACGAAGGTATGCGTAAACCGTTCGGACGACCGATCGGTCGAGCAGCACTCGTAGATGACGATCAAGTAATCTACAGAATCAGACTTAACGAAGGAGACGTTGAAGAGGCAAGAAAAGCTCTAGAGAGAGCAACTCACAAGATGCCTGTCTCCTGCAGAGTTAAGTTCGAGGAATAAATATTCCTCATTTATCTTATTTCTATCCTTATATTCTTACTTAATTCGAAATCCTCCGGTAATTATTAATTCTGTCATAACATATTTTCTAACATGGTTGAGTGGAAAGGAAAGATCAAAGACGATGTAGGGCCTCGAGCAGCAATGCTTGATCGGGTAGAAAACTTTCAGGTTCCAAATTTTTTCGTAATAACTCCGAGTGAAACTGAAAAACTCTTTGGAGAATCAAAAAATCCAGAGGAAGTTCTAAACACTCGACTCAATCAGTCAATCAAATCAGAGGTTAAAGATGCCTATGGCGAAATAGGAATGAGTTCTGAGGTAAGAAAAGCTGACGGTCGAGCAAAAAATCTTGTTGGAGGTCAAAGAAACAGCCAGTTGGTCTCAGTAAGGATTTCAAGCTCAGAAAAAGGATTATATGAATCCAGATTAAATATTGGTTCTTCAAAACTAGTTGAAGCTATCAAACAGGTCGGTACCTCATATTATGAAAAAAACGATGATCATCCTGCGATAATTGTACAGAAGATGGTTGAACCAGATTACTCTGGTGCATTAGTTACCGATTATTTGGGCCGATACGGTCTGCTTGAGGTAGTTGAAGGTCTTGGAACATCTCTTGAAAAAGGCATCACAAAACCTCATCTCTATCTTTTCGATGATCAAAAGCTTCTGGATTCCAGAGCTGCGGACAGTCAGATCAAGATAACCAGGAATCCTATTAATGGACAGCAGAAAACAAAAAACATAGATACATTGAGTCTGCCGTTTTCTGATTCTGAAGCCAAGAAATTCCATGATAAGGTAGCTCGTCAGGATCTAAATGTCAAGTTTGCCTACAAAAGAGGTAGTTTCTATATTGTCGATGCCTGGAGGCCGGATACAAATAAAAATAATAGAAGTTTTGATCGTGAAAACCGTTCTGTATCTGAACCAGAGCTTTCAGCACTTAGAGTTTCCAGTGGCGAGATAGAAGGTAATGCCGGCAGAGATATTATTTATACCGACCAGACTGTTTCTCCGGAAAAATACAATAAAGCTCTTATCTCCAGAAAAGGAGGTTTTACCTCAACTGACGGCCAGAGAGCTCGAAGAAGCGGGAAACCAGCGATATTTAGCTTTGAAGGCGATCTGTCTAACGGACAGCAGATCCAGCTTGGCCCAAAACAGATCGATATAACTCAGAACAAACAGACTGGCTCGACAGATCCGTTTTCAAGGATGGCGGGGTCTGATAGCTCTAAACAAGACAGTCCAGAAGGTACAGAGTCTTCAGGTATGGACCAGGTTGTTGGTTCGGAGGTATTACCGGTTGATCCTTCAAGAGGAACAGGAGTCTATATCTCTCCTCCGTTTGGACCAGGTTATTCTGTAACTGACCGCCAGCTCAGAGATGGAGAGTCTATACCAGAGTCGGGTTATTTAGGCAGTTACTCTCAGGTATTTGGTTTTGATGGCAAGAAAGCAGTTGTTGATGCCCGTCAACTTGAAAAACACGGACTGGAACAAGCCCTAGAATATATCGAGGCCGATCTCAAGATATTGATTGTGGGTGAATCTGATAGAAAAACAGTTCAAACCGCAGTGGAAAACGGATTCGATGTCTTTGCAGCTGAAGACTCGAAGCTAGATAGTTTGAGAAACCGGGTTCTGTCGGCAGAAAAAAAGTTTATGATGGAAAAACTGCGAGAACTATAGCTTTACTAAAAAAGTTTACCTCACATTAGTTGTTATATGACAGATCAAAAAGCTGAAGAACAGCAGTTTAACTATGAAACTTTTGAAGAAGTTCTTGAAGAGATAAAGGAAAAAGACTACGATACAGTTGGCCTACAGGGTCCTGACGGTATTAAACCACAGATAATTGATTTTGCCGATGAACTCAAAGAAAACGGTTTTGAAACAGTAATTGTAGGGGCTTCAACTTTTGGGGCCTGTGGAATCGCAGATGAGAAAGTAAAGCGGATGGGTGCTGATGCACTTGTCCACGTTGGCCACACACGTTTCCTTCACCCTGAAGGAGCTGATATGGATGATTACGATGTCTATTATCTTCCATACAGGGAAGACCGTGATCTTATGAGCGTTCTGAAAGAAAATTACGAAGATATTGAAGCAGACAAAGTTGGTCTGATTGGAGTTACCCAGTATATGGATCGAGCTGATCCGGCCAGAGAGTTCCTTGAATCTAAAGGATTTGAAGTGGTTGAAGGAAAAACAGGTCTTAGAACTACAGAACCCGGACAGGTACTTGGATGTGATGCGGGTGCAGCCCACAACATTTCTCACAAAGTCGATGCGTTTGTCTTCCTGGGTTCAGGACATTTCCATCCGTCACAGGTCTCTGAGACAGGTAAAAAGGTCTATGTTGTAGATCCTTACGAGAAACATATCTGGGTTGAACCGCCTAACTCGCTTGATGATGAAATCCGGGCAGAACATGCTCGTGTAATCAAGCACAAAAACAAGAAGAGATGGGGAATCGTAACCTCAAGTAAAAAAGGTCAAAACTACATGAGAGCTGTAGAGATTGCGAAAGAAAAGCTAGAAGAACATGGAAAAGATGTCTATGTTTTTGTCGAAGACCGTATCTTCGAACCGGATTACAAAGGATTTGGAATCGATATATATGTTAACTGTGCATGTCCAAGAATGACCAAAGACTGGCAGGATATGGCATATGTTTCTCCAAGAGCACTAGATGTTCTGGATGAAGTTGAGATAGACCACGAATAGTCGTTACTATTAGCTCATCACAACATATATATTTGTGGTTCTACAATTTTAATTCTATGAGCTTCGATGGCATCCAGGAAAGAGCTAAACGTAGACAGCTGGAAGAAGATAATCGAGTACTAGATGATGAAGATTCCAAGATTGGGGAAGGAGCTAACACTTCGGCCCATGTAAGTTCTCGAGGTTATGTCGTAAAACCGGTATCGTATGACTGGCGATCAGAAGATCCTTTCGAACAGGCCAAAATAGCAAAAGACGTAGATCGGTTTCCATGGATAGAAGTAGATGAGCGAGAGGCAGAAGGACCTTTCAATTATGCACTGGTAAAAATTGATAGGAGTGATTTAAGCCACGGGGAAGCAGTAGAGACATGCCATCTAACCGATATAATAACTGAAGATCTTGACATGTTTTTCGATCTTAGAGAAGATGGTATAACATACAGAGATTTCAAGCCAGATAATATTGGTTATTTTTGGGAAGAAGATGACCTTAGAGCAAAACCTATAGATGTTATTGATGCTCATGCTTGGGAAGAGGAAGATGAGCTTCTTTACCGTAGATTTTCAGACATTATGGATGTCTATATTAGAGGAACTCCTAATGAAGACGGACTAACAGATCTATACGCGGTATCTGTTCCCGAGGCCGAAGAACACGTTATGAACTATCTTGGCCTAGAAACTACGAATATTACCGGAGATCCCTACAAAGATCTGTTTCAAGTAATGGATGAATCCCAAGACAGTCTAGAAGATGTGTTGTATTAGATAGGTTTAAGTGAAACAAAGTATTTGTAGAAAAAATGAGGTAAATCAATTAGAATGACAGTATATGCATTAGGTGATTATCATGGAGAAAGCATCCAGAAGTTTCTAGATGCAGAATCGCCTACATCAGAAGACACAGTTCTCTCGACAGGAGATTTTGATCAAGTAAATGTTGTACATGAAATCCTAGATCTAAAAGATAGAATAGGTGAAGAGTCCTTCATAGATGTGGGAGGCAACCATGACCATGCTCTTTTGGAAAAAATACCTATTACATCAGGCACTATAGAATCACAGTCAAAACATTTTCACGAGATGGTCGATGAACTTCACAACGATCAGGAGGCAAAAGAATACATTAGGGATATCGTTGATAATCCGATTAAAGAATTTGAGGTCGGCGATTTAGATGGTGTTTTGGTTCATGCAGGTCTAGCAGGTCATATACAGAGTTCTAATATAGATGAGGGAATGAAGCCTTTCTGGTATCGTTTATGGTCCGATATAGATTATGAGGACAACTTCGATATAATGGATCAAAAAGAACATGATATAATGGTCAGAGGTCATGATCATAGAAGAGATCATGCTCTAAGACGCAAAAATGCATATACTCCAACCTATCGGTCTGATAACTTGGAAGAAGGCTATGAGCTTGATCCAAGGTATAACCATTTGATTACAACCGGAGCATGGTTTGAAGGAGACTACGTTGCTATAGATGAAGATAGTCTTGAAATCGAGTTCAGAAATCTTTAGTTGTTGGTCGTATCTTGTGTCCTACAACCCAAAAGAACTTAGTATTTACTGACTAATAACAAAATTATGAAACAGTTGAAACCAGAGACTATTGAAACTGTCAAAGGGTATTTTCTTGATGGAGAGATCAATGGCGAACAATATAGCCAGGCAGAATTTGAAGATATAGTTACACCGTTCGATCTGATACATAAACCAGTATACCAGATTGTAGAATCTGAAAACTATGAGGAATCCGATGTCTTTGGAGGCTACAAGTCAGATAGAGATTTAGATAAGGATAGAAAACACAGTGAAGATTTCGAAAGGCTGAGTAGAGAATGGATTGACAACCAGGAAGCTGATTTCTATGCCATAGTAGATGACAACGAATCCAACGAGCTCAGAATAGAGTTTGGAGGTAGAAACGACTCTGATCCATCAAAGCTCATGTACCCTTTCAGCATTATGGAAGGTATTTGTAAACCAAACGGCGGTCCGTATAGAGAACGTCAGAAAGTAGGTTTAAGAGTCGCAAGAGATTACAGCACCGAAGTATACGAAGATGCAGGTGTGCCATCGAACTTTGATAACTTAGATAAGATAAGATCGGCTACAGATATATCAGATCTCGAAGACGGTGTAATGTTAAATGAAATTGATCTACTTACGGCCTTTGACAGAAACAACGGCGTTCACGATCATATAGAAAAATCTCCAACAGATCTTTCAAGACTGGTAAGATATGATTACAGAATTATAGAGGGTAAAACAGATACCTCATATTCTAGAGCAGATTCGGCAGTACCGTATTTTTTCAGATGGCTGCCAAATGATCTGGAGAGTGCAGGTATCTCAATGGAGGAAGCAAAACTGGCAGGCCAACATATTGGGACCTCAAATGCTTTAGGGTTAAGTTTCAGATACGATAGAGCGCCTGAAGAGATAATGACCGAATCTGTTAATAGCAGAGAACATATAGTGAATATAGATCCTGAAACGGTCTGGTATACATCAAGAGGTAGCTCGCTTGATAACGACTTCCATCATTTCAGACAGCAGTTTGATGAAATGGCAAAACCTTTCTGGAGAGAAAAAGACATCAAAATGAAACAGACAAGAGACGATATACTGGATCAGACTCCGGAAGATATGATGATGCTTGTAGCCCAGAACTTGCCAAAAGATTGGGAATCTGAAATGCCGGATGAAAAATTTGTAAAGAGTAAAACCTAGTAGTTAAGACCAGTAGTCTTTTTCCAGAAGTTTCTGTCTATCTGAGACTTTTTCTTTCTGTTTAATCATTTTCTTGAGCCGTTCCTGTCCTTTTGTAAAACCTATCATCACCGCTCCAACCAGTCGATCGCCATCGAAGAACAATCTTCTGTAATGATTTTCTTCATCATCGTACTTTCGAGAGATAGGTTCTCCTGACCAATCACCTATTGCTAAAAACTGGGATTTGAAATGGCCGACTCCGTAGGTGTTGACATAATCAAACTCTGTTTTTTCACCAATCATGTTCTTTCCTGCGTTTTCTCCCATCTCCTCTGAGTGGTCCCAGGATCCGTTTACTGTTCTTTTCTCGAAAACAGGAGAATCATACTCTATCATGTTGCCTGCTGCGAAAACATCTGGTTCAGAAGTTTCCAGAAACCGGTCTGTCTTGATCATACCTGGGGTGTTTTTATCCACATCCAGTATATCTGAGTTTGGTGTCTGACCTATCGCAACCGCTAATCTATCGCAACTGTATTCTTTTCCGTTACTGTCTATAACTTTCTTTACTTTGCCATCTTCCGATTCTATATTTTCTACTTCTGAATTGGTTACAATGTTGATTCCGAGTTCTTCCATTTTTTCATGGATTATCTTGGCACCTTCTTTATCTATTCCACGACTCCACCAGTTATCTCCTCGAATAAGGTAATGTGTCTCAACGTCATGGGAGGCAAAGGCCACCGCTAGATCGATTCCAAGCAGTCCGCCACCTATCACAACAGCACTAGTTGAGTCTTCAGCAGCTTCCCTGATTTTCTGAGCATCATCCATAGTCCACATGTAGTGGATGTTATCGAATCCTTCATCTTCCGGTAGTTTACGTGGATTCCCGCCTGTTGCAACCAGCAGCTTATCGTAGCTAAAGTTCTCTCCAGAGTCTGTAACAATATTTTTCTCTGATTCATCTACTGTTTCTATTCTGGTCTCAAGAAAAAGATCGATGTCTCTTTTGTCATACCAGTTTTCATCATGAACTCGTGTATACTGTTTTGGAAGAGTACCTTTCATGTAGGTCTTTAGCATAATCCGGTTATAGAGAGGTTCGGATTCATCGGTAAAAACCTTGATATCTACATCTTCATCGTTTTTTCTGATGGTTTCTGCAGCCGCTGCTCCTGCTATCCCATCTCCAATTATCACATATTTTTGAGCTGACATAGTTTAATGGTGTTATATAATAGTTTTAAACTGGCTTGTTTTTGCTTTTGAAATTTCAGCCAACTTAACAGTTTAAAAGAATTCCTGCTTAACACCTTGTTACAGGATGCGGAGCTGGTGTAGTCTGGCCCATCATATCACCCTGTCACGGTGATGACGCGGGTTCAAATCCCGCGCTCCGCGCTTACTCGTATTCTATTCTATTCTAAGATATTAGACAATTCTTGTGTTCTCAAAGGACAGTTATTTCAAAATACTTATCCAATCAGGCCCTCTAATATCATCAGTAGCTCTGGTCTCAAACCAGTCTGGATCTTCTGGAAATTCCTCTGGTGGTTCAGGTAGTTCGTCCCATCTGATATGTTTTTCCGGACTGTCAATTCCTTCAAACACGTTTCTTATGGTCTCTAGATCATTTTCGTATCGTCCAAACGACTTTTCGAGTTCGGATTCAGGTGTCCAGATATGGCTGTAATCTCTTTTAGGTATTTCGTTTTGTTCTCTCAAATTTTCAATTATCCTGAGATAGTTTTCTCCACCTACAGTAACCGTTACATTATCTAGATCATTATTGATTAGGCCATAGTCCATAAGCTCGAATACAAGTGACTGTTCGTATTTTTCAACTATTTCTTCTAAATCCAGTTTTTCAGCATCGGATACAATTTCAGGTACTTTATCGTTGGAAAATATTTCATCTAGATCTGCTATTTTTCGGTATAGACCCATACCTTGTTCTATAGATTCTATTTCCTCTGGATACTCTTGTTTTAATTCTTCATAACCTGGTAGATAGCCTTCATGCCGTGTGGACATAAACCTAAATTAATGGTAAAAATCCATAAAGATTCTGTATATCTAGATCTATTGGACCATACCAGTCCTGAAAATAGCTCAAAACCAAGCATAGATGTGATGTTTGAAGACCGTAAAGATGCAGGTCAAAAACTTGGAAAAGAGCTGGAAAAAAGAAGGGTCCGTCCAGATCTGGTACTTGCAGTTCCTAGAGGTGGTTTGCCTTTGGGTAGAGAGGTTGCAGATTATCTAGATGCTCCTTTAGATGTTGTGGTGGCTCGCAAGATAGGAGCTCCAAAAAATCCAGAATTAGCAATTGGTGCGGTTGCAAGTGATGGAAGCTACTGGTTGAATGAGAACATGATAAATAGGCAGAAAATCGACGATAAAGTAATCGAGAAAGGCATCAAGAAGGAGGCAGAAAACGTAAGAAATAAGCTTGAATTGCTACGCGGAACAAATCAAGGCCCAGAACTAGAGGGAAAGACTGTAGTTGTTATAGACGATGGTATTGCTACAGGAGCTACAATGATTGGATGTCTACGCCAACTTAAAGGCTCAGAAGCTAAGAAGGTTATAGTTGCAGTACCGGTAGGTCCTGAAGGTATAACTCAGAAGCTAGAAGATGAAGCCGATGAAATAGTGGTGGTCGAGACACCTAGTGTATTCGGTTCTGTAGGATCACATTACAGGGTTTTCGATCAGATAAGCGATTTTGAGGCAAAAAAGTATCTTGATTAATTTCCTGTACAGTATGATACAGCTTTGATTATAAGCTCATAGCTCTGAGAAATGATGGAGGCGAACTGATGTCGAAGTATGGTAAGAAAGCGGCTTGGGAAAAAATTGGTGTGAGCTGTCTTAAATACGGGCTTTTTGGAGCCATAGTATCTATTTCAATAGGATTTTTTATGGGTATTAATATACCGTTGATGCCTTGGATGTTTCTTTCAGATCTAGTGTTTTATTCGGCAATTCTGGCTTTACCTGTATTGGTTTTGATGTATCTTGAACAGAAAAGAAATGATGTCAGAGAGTTTCCTTTTTATTGGGAGGCTCTGGTCGTTATTTTTGTTATTCTAGGATTTGGAGTTCCCGTGGCTTTGATCGGCGGATTAGTTTTAGGGGCCACACTACCAGAATATGAAGGTATTGAGCGATGGTTGCCAGATATAGAGGATAGATCGGTCTATGAACTAAAATCTCTTCAGAAAATAATAGTAGAACTTGATCTTTCAGAGGATACTCATGAATCTGCTGAAAAAATGTTAGAGAAAGCTAGAGATAAAGGATTGATGAAAGGAAGGTCGTTTAACAAAGTTCTAGGCGGTATCATCTACATAGTTGCAAGAGACAACCATGAGCCCAGAACACTGGATGAGATATCTGAAGTATTGAGAATTTCAAAGAGAGATCTCGGCAACTCCTATAGATATGTTGGAAGAGAGTTAGGTGAGAAAATATTTCCTCCACCTCCTGAAGACTATATTCCACGGTTTGCCGAAAAACTTGATCTCAGTCAGGAGACAGCCGATAAAGCTATAGAGATCATAAAAAGTGCTGTTGAACAGAATATTATTTCAGGAAAATCTTCTACAGGTATCGCATCTGCAGCACTCTATATTGCAGCCGATATTACAGGAGAGACTAGATCTATGAAAGATGTATCTGACAGTCTAGCTGTTACAACTGTAACAATACGTCAGCGTGGACGTGATCTTGTAGAAAAACTGGATCTGGAAAAGGCCCCAGAAAATATGAAAGCTGGTAAAAACAATTAGAAAACATTTTCTCAAATAGTTTTTCTGGCTTCGTTGTAGAGTTTATCTAGGTTGTTGGCTCTAAGTACATCTAGATTCCAGGTTGTACTCGATGAGTAAAACTGACCGACTTCATCTTTCTCAAGACCTAAAGAATCTCCTATCATCCGGATTCTGTGACCGATCTGACGGTTTGAGGCATCTGTATCTAGATGTTTTGACATGTTATGAGATGATAGGTACTGGTTATCGTCATCATCAAGTATGTATTCCATAAGTTCTAGACCTATCTCGTCTTCGAGAGCACTTGGTATTTCTCCGGGTTCACATCCTGGTCCTCCTGCCTTTTTCGGATTCTTTCTTTCATTTAGAAGGGTCTGTAATCTGTCTTTGTCCTGTTCGGAAAGACTGTAATCTTCTGTGTCTTTCTCACCTGATAACATATTTTAGAATAGTTGAAATCTCACTAAATACTGGATTGGACTATTGTATAACAGTACAATAGAAAAAGAAGAAGAAAAATAGAGATTTTCCTCAGTTGAAGGTTCCAGATATTTCCTCGTATCTTTCGGAAACATCGGTCCAATCAACAACCTCAAAGAAGTTGTCAATAAAGTCGCCACGGTCAGGTCCGTAGTCATGGTAGTAGCTGTGTTCCCAGACATCGACTGCCAGTACAGGGTGAGCTCCCCATACAGCTCCCTGATCGTGTTTGTCAACCACTACATTGTGGAGTTCATCTGTTCTCGGCATATAGACAAGTAATGCCCAGCCCGAAGCATTTTTCCCAGCTTCTATAAACTCGTTTTTCCAGTTTTCATAGCTTCCAAAGTCTTCTTCGATTTTCTCGAGAAGTCTACCTTCTGGTTTCCCGCCACCGTTAGGACTCATGTTGTGCCAGAAAACTTCGTGTAGAACGTTTCCGCAGTAGTTGTGAGTAAAGTTTCTCAAAATTGAGCCTGTGGAACCAAACTCTCCATTTTCTCTCTGGTCCTGTAGGTTGTCTTCGGCCTTGTTCCATCCGTTGACATAGCCTTGATGGTGAACATCATGGTGCCATTTCATTACCTGTTCTGAAATATGAGGGGTTAAAGCGTTGTATTCGTAAGGAAGTTCAACTAGTCCGTGATCTGATTTATCTGCCATATAAAAACACCTATATTGAACTTGATTTTCTAACAATAACTTTGTTTGGGTAACTATAGTGTAACCAAGCTAGCAGAATAGAATATAGAAGAAATAAAAGAGAAAAATGTGGAGAGAAACTCTACTCTGTTGAGTTCTCTGTTGGAGGGGTCTGTTGTGCCTGCTGGGCTTCGATCTGCTCTAGAGTATCAGCGATGTTAATCGGTGTCTGAACTAGAGCGCTTCGAAGCTCAGGGAATAGCAGGTCGGAGTCAGGAGATACATAATAGGAACGTGAATTTGTCTGTGTTCCGTTCTGTGTCTGCTGAGTGATATTAAGTGTCACATAATGCATTCCGTTCTGCTGTGTGTAATCTGCTATTTCGAACTGGCTTGCATCAAGTCCTGATGCCGTAAATAGCTCGGTCACAGTACTTTCGACTTCTCCCTGACTTGCCATATCTGATGATGCTCCTAGGGCTCCGTATCCGGCTACAAGTCCGATAAGTACACCTAGAACAACACCGCTTGCAAGCACAGTGTTCTTTGAGAAACTTCCGAGAAGTCCGTCTGATGTCTCCTCTTCGATCTCTTCTACTATTTCTTCTGTCTCTTCATCGACTTCTTCGACACTATCTTGTGTTTCTTCTTCATCATCAAGTCGGTCTTCGAGAAATTCTTTTACTGTTTTGCGGTCTTTTCCATCCTTTTCGAGCTGCAGAAGCTGCTCGTAGTCAGGGTCTTCAAGGTCGCGAACTGAACTTTTGACCTCTCCAACGTTCTGGTCTAGCAACTTCTCATAGTCTTGGTCGTCAGCCATAATATTAACGAATAAAACAGGGAGGCTTTTAAATTTGATTCGGTCTAGGTCGCTTGACAGACCTATAGTTTACAGGAAACAGCCTAGATAAAATAAAATCGTTTTAGGTTGTGACCTTGTCTTTCCAGTTCAGATCCTGGCTTCTTTCATCAGAACTTTCAGAGTTCCCATCACCGGTTTCAACTTCATATTCTCTAATACATTTAGAACATTTGTTGATACCCTGATGTTCGGTTATCTCGGCATCATTTCCGAACTCTTCTTCGAGTTCTTCTATCGTTCTACCACATACTGCACATTTCATAGGAGTTAGTATCTATACTGATCGAAAATTTAAAACTGTAACTGTTAATGAAGACTAACTTCGGGGTAATCAAGGGTTTAAGAAATCTTGTTGTGATCCTGTTTCTAAAGATAAGTGACTTAGGATGGAGGAAGGTTGTTTTTGAGAGAATGTATGAGGAAAGGATGTAAAAGAATTACAATGATGGGTTTGTGCAACAGATGTACATCTGAGGTAGTTCATACAGGAGATTAAGGATCGCTGCAGTCTCTGATCATTCCACAGTTTCCACATTTAAGCTCACATGCAACATAGTCGGCCATTTGTACTCCGCAGTTCCAGCAGGTTTTATCGACGCCAGCCATAACTGTTTTATTCTCCTCGCTTGGTTCTCAGCTTCTGGAAATGTTTGAGAGCATCTTTAACATCTTCAGGGGTTACAGCAGGAAAGTTTTTGTTTATATGATAGAACTCTGAGTAACTTGAATTCCAGATAGGGAAACCTGAAAGACACTCTCTTGTTGGATTGTCCCCTGTACGGATTACATAATCTATATCGGATTTTATCTCCAGGTTATTTTTAATACTGTCGTTGGAGGCTTTTCCACTGATCTTATTCGATGCAGCTACTATATCTTTTTTACCAGAGTAAGATATCAATGCGTTCAGAGTTTTTTCGCCGTTACTGAATTCTTTTTCAAGATCTGTTAGTTTCTCCTGTAGGTGTTTGGGTAAAGCATCCGGTTTTGTTGAGACCCAGTTGAATGTGAAACCGAACTCGTTGAGTTTTTCGGCAACCTCGCTGATATGATCTTCGATCAGTTTGAATAGATCCTCTAAATCATCGTCTTTTCTCTTCAGGTTTTCCTCGGAGAGAAGGTAAAATGTTGCTTCTTCGATTTCAACAGGGAAGTCTTCAAGTTCTTCAAATACGTTAGCTATAACATTTTTAGAGCGTCTATAGGCTTTAATTTTTGCCAGCCCATTGTTCTTGGCATATCTTCTGTTGCCATCAGGTATTAATCCAAGATGCATTAGTTTGACTCTCCCTTAGTATCTAAGGTTTCGCCAGATTTTTTAACTTCATTCTCTGGAAAAGACAAGAATGCCTTCAACTGGTTTAGGCTGAAAAGACTGGTCGGCCGATCCATATGAACTCCGATTTCTCCCTGAAATACGCTCATACCGATTTTCTGGAAGATCTCAGGTGTCGAATAAAACTTTTCGATAAAACCACCGAGTCGAATATCTGTCCCAATCTGGTTTCTCCATTCATTTTCGTAATTTTTGAGCGTGTCTGGTTTCTCAACATCTATCTGTTTTGCTGCAGCCCCAGCACATCTCATACCATAGAGGATTCCGCCGCCGGTAAAAGGTTTTGTCTGACCTGCAGCATCACCTACAAGGAAAATCCTGTTAGAAGTTACAGTTTCAGCAGGTTTGATCGGTATTGCACCTGCACAGATGTTTTTCTGATCTTCTCTATCAATATACTTGTCTGTAATTTTGTTCAACCACTTTACTGGCTCTTCTCCACGAGGCACTGCAACACCGTATTCTACAGAGTCTCCTCTAGGTATTCTCCATCCGAAAAACTCCGGCACCTCCAGGAAAACATCTACAAAATCCTGTGAATCATCTTCATCTGAAAAACAGAGTATTCCCTGATAGAAATGATCGGGTTCAGGAAGATTAAGTTCATCTCTAACTTTTGAGGAGGCTCCATCACACCCAGCTGCCATCTTAGCTTTGTAGTCGTCTTTGTCTGTCTTTACTGTAACAGAATCTTCAGTTTCGATGACTTCTTCAACGGTTTCTCCAAGATGAAATTCGGCTCCAGCTTTCTCTGCTTGTTCAGCTTTTAACTTATCGAGTTCAACCCTATCGATCACATAAGAGACAGTTTCGTTTTTGTAAAAAGGAAACTTGGATCCATTTTCTGTATGGAACCGTGCTCCGTTGATCTGGTTCTGTTCAAGTCTTTGTTTAGATCCTTTTGGTACAAAATCCCAGATATCAGGTGAGACATGGCCTGAACACGCCAGTGGTTTTCCTACCTCTTTTGACCGTTCAATAACTAGAACGTCTTTGTTTTTTTCAGACATTTTCTGGGCTAGATGGGATCCTACGGGTCCCGCACCTACAATTATCAGATCTTTCAAGTTTTACACCCTCTAGTACCAGTCAGGTTCTGAGATCTTGATATCTCCATATACGTTTACCTGACAACTTAATCGGAAAGGACCTTCGAGTACTTCATCGCCCTGGAAACGTCTTAAAGTGTTTTTCTCATCTTTTTCCATGTCTGAGACGTTGTCTTGTCCTTCCTCAATTTTGATTCTACAGGTTGTACAGTTACAGAATCCTCCACAGGCATGCATCCATTCTACACCGCCTTCAAGAAGAGCGTTCAATACGTCCTGTCCGTCTTCACATTCTACTTTTTCATCCCTGTCGATGATTTCAATTGTATGGGTCATAGTAATTAGATTGTTCTAAAATTAAAAAAATGGAGTGGTCTCTGTTAGAGACCGATAACTGAGGCTGCGATCGTCAAGATCAAGACAGCCCACATAGCCAGTGAGAACGAGCCTACATACTTTACCTTGTCTTGTCCAATGAATCGTTCTACTAGAGCCTGAACTGTTAATCCTCCGTCAAGAGGTACAATCGGTAACATGTTGAAGAGCCCGATCGCGAAGTTGAGGAACGCAACTGTGAAAAGCAGGTTCAAAAACCAGGAAAGACCGGCTCTGTATTCTGATAAGCCGTCTTTCATCCTTGTCAATTCGCGTTCAGCTGCTGTAACAGTCTGGACTCCCTCTGAGGTATTCATTGTAACTTCATCTCCGGGCTGGATTGTTTCAGATACTGCTCTCAGATCTTCCAGAGTGTTTATCTGTTGGTCGTTGATCGAATAAAGCGTACCGTTTGTCAGGCCTGCTTCGGCTGCAGGATAACCTTGTTGGGCCTGGTATCCAACACTTTCGTTGTCAAAGACCGAGATCCCTAGGTATCCTGTCGAGGTTGTAGAGGTTATTCCGGCCGTAAACCCAACTGCGAGTAAGGCAAAAATTGCTGCTGTTAAATAGTTTGCAAAGCTTCCTGCACACAGAACTTTTATGCGTGATTTCCAGTCTCCTCCCGTCCATCCTGCTTCGGCTACACCTTCTTTGAGGCTTTTGTCTCCTTCCGGTTCAACAAACCCGATAGGTATTATTGCGAGGAATCCGTATCCGATCGACTTTATGTTAAATCCTTCAAGCCTTGCAACTACTGCGTGTGAGAGTTCGTGTACAACTACTGTTATTGCGACTCCTGCGATCCAGTATTCTACAGGTATAAGTGAGACACCTGCCTGGAACTGGTTTTGTGAAACGGCTCCAGGTAATACAAGAGAAGGTCCGTTTTCAACCGATCTGGTAAGTATACTCTGGCCTAGAGAGTAACCGATCGATCCTAGAGATAGTACAATACTGATTAAACCGGTTACTACTCCGGCGCCTGCATACAGTTTCCAGAACCTTGGTAGGCGTTTTGCAACTCTATCTATAGTATCTATACCGGTCTGGGTTCTTCTGAGGAAGGCAATACCTTCTCTGTCGAACTTGTTCCTTTCTAGGTATAGGTATAGGGCTATTCCAAATGTTAAAACTATTAGAAAAATCATTCTCAGATTGAGATCAATCATAAAACTTTAGCCGGCTTCCAGATTTAAAAACAAAACTGCATTCTCTGATCCGAAGACTAAAGCAACTATATTAAAAAATCACCTCAGAAACCAGTGTTATGAGCAACGATCAACCCCTTTTCTGGTCAGACCAGTTGGCTTTCGGCATTACAATGAAGTTCCAGGATCAAGACGAATACGTGGTGGCTTCAGGCATATCGCCATCCGGGATTGTCCATGCTGGAAACTTCAGAGAGATAATTACATCTGATTTTGTTGCAAAGTCGCTGAAAAACAGAGGGGAAGACGTAAGATTTGTTTATTCTTGGGATGATTATGATCGTTTCAGAAAGGTCCCGGCAAACGTTCCTAATGAATGGGAACAGTATCTCGGATTGCCTCTTTCCAAAGTTCCGGATCCAGAAGGATGTCACGACAGTTATGCAGATCACTTTGAATCAAAACTAGAAGAACAACTCGAAGATCTACATATGGATATCGAGTTTATCCGACAGTCAGAGATGTTTGAAAAGGCAGAGTATGCTGATTTGATCAAGAAAGCAATGGTAAATCGTGAGAAAGTCAAAGAAATACTAGATAACTACAGAAGAGAACCTCTGGAAAAGCCTTACTTCCCGCTACGGGTCTATTGTAGTGAATGTGAAAAAGACTACACCGAAGTCAGAGATTACGATGAAGACTACACTGTAACGTACTACTGTAAAGAATGTGAGGAGGAAAAAGAGCTTAACTTCCGAGAAGAAGGAAACGTCAAGCCTCCATGGAGGGTCGACTGGCCGATGCGCTGGAAATACGAAGGTGTAGACTTTGAACCTGCAGGTAAAGAACACTCTGCTTCGGGAGGCTCAAGGGATACCGGAAACGAACTGGCTGAAGAGATTTTTGACAAACAGCCGCCGGTCCACCAGATGTATGAGTTTGTTACAAAAGACGGTGCAAAGATATCTTCAAGTTCTGGAGAAAACGCCTTTACTTTAGATACTTTGAAAGAGATTTATTCGCCGGAAATGATCAGGTTCCTGTTTTCTAACACAAAGCCTTCGAAATCCTTTGAGATTCCGTTCCAATCGGAAGAGGTTTTCCAGCGATACGATAAATTTGATACTGTAGAAAGTGCTTATTTCAACCCTGAAGAGGTTGAAAACGATAAGAAGAGAAAACACTGGAAACGAGTATACGAGATGGCGGTTGTAGAGGTGCCAGAAAAACAACCTGTCAGAATTCCTTTCCAGCATGCAGCATTTATCGCCCAGACAGTACCGAAAGACCAATGGAGCGCCAAAGCAATTGAATCGTTGAAAAACACAGGACATGTACCTCAAGATATTGATGAGACAGGTATCGAACAGGTCCTCCAGCGGTTGGAGCTTGCTAAAAACTGGGCCAGAGATTATGCGCCTGAAGAATATGTCTATTCGATTAACTCTGAAGTTCCAGAGGAAGTTATAGAGAATCTTTCAGATGATGAAAAACAGGCAATGGTTTTACTAAGTCAACTTCTTGAAAACCAAGAGTTTGAAGACTCTGATGATCTTGACGGAGAGATCTTCAGTGTGAAAGAAGACTCAGAGTTGGGGACAGGAGAGTTTTTCACAACTTCATATAAGGTTATATTAGGTAGAGAACAGGGTCCAAGGCTTTCCCGGTTAATTATGTCAATTGGCCAAAAAGATACAGCCGAGATCCTGAAACAGGTAGAATCATAAGCTTAGGCTGATATTGTATTAGCTGAAGGGATGTCATCTAACTATAAAACCAGGATTGAACGGGTTTTCGACTTACTTACGGAAAGACAGTCCGAAGTAGAAAACGATCCGGAACTTGTAGCTCTACACACAGAGGCATCCCGTCATTTTCATGCGGCTTTAGAGTATCAAAGAAAAGACTGTCTTGATTTTAATGCTGATTATGAGCTAGAGCAGGTAACAGAAACGCTTGAAACATTTAAAGAAGTAAAAGACTATGATAAAGGGATTTAGTATGCTAGATGTTTTCTGATCTGTAATCAAGCTTTCTTGGCTGAACTTCTGTTAGAATATAGTTTGATGCCTGTTTATCTGTCATATCGCCGTGTTCGGTAAGGTTCTGATGTATCTTTCCGAGCTCACGGACTCTACCGGCTGCAGACTGGCCTACAGTCATGCCATTTTTCAGCTCTGTAGTGTATTGATCTTCAATATTTCCTGCACGGTAGTCGAATATGTTGCCTTCTACAGTGGCGCTAACATAGTGGGCGAAACCTTCGAGCTCTGAATTCATTTCCGGTGAATTAAATGCCTCGCCATGGACATTATCTGGGGAAGATACTATTTCATCGTAGGCTTGATTGACCACATCTAGCGCTTCTTCGTTTTCCTCAAGTTTCCATTCAGATGATTCTTCTTCGCCGATATCCTGGTTTAATTCTCTGATGAATCTCTGGTTTTCAGTCTCTCCGACTTCGTTGTATTCTGATTGAAGGCCTTGGATTTCAGATCCGACTTCTGGATCTTCATAGATTGCTTTAGCAATTTCTGAGGCAGATAGATCTTTTTCAACTATCAGATCATCGACTAAAGGATAGCCTCTAAATGTTGTGCCTTCATAGGTTTCACCCATTTGTGCTTCTGAAAGGTCGTTTAATTCGCCAAGGCCGTATTTTGCTATTATTTCCTGAGGTTTTCTGTCTCCAAGATCCAGATTCAACATTCTTTGATACTGGTCTAGATGAACCATTTCATGTACTGCGGTGGTGAAAGGTTTTGAGAAAGAATCGTTTAGTTTTATAGCGGCCAGACCGTCTCGGTCTCTGTGTACCCCGAGGTGATCTCCGCCGGCTTGTTCAACAGCGGGTAATGCATTTTCAACCACCAGACCTTCTTTTGGTCCTTCAAAATCTTCGAGTCCTAGTTCATCTTGAAGGTAACTTATCGCTTCCTCTTCCATTTGACCCATAATCTCGTCTAGACTATCAATTCCGTTCTCAGAAGCTCTATAGACCAGTTCGGGAAAACGGATATCTCTTACGGATAGCTCGTCAGGGTTTTCCATTGACATAATTGTTATTATACAGTCGTAACATAAAAACTTTTCGCTTTATTGTCGGTAGTTGAAAATCTAAACAAATAACTTTGGCAGTATTTGTTGAGTTTTTAGAGTTTCTTAAAAAATTAGATCAACAATATTCTTCATGGGTTTTTGGCGCGGACTAGCGGTACAACTCGGAACGGGCATGGTATCGTTTTTAATACTAGCATTAATTGTTCTAGTAGTATCTCAAGTTACCAATGACTCTGAACAAATCATGATTTACTCTTTCATCTTAGTGCCAATTGTTTCGATCTCTATAGCCTCCATTTATTATATTTTCAAATCTTAAGCCAATTTCCTTAAACTTTCAACTACCAAATTTGATCTTAAAAATTCCGAAATGATTCGAGGAGTTTTTAGAAACTGGCCACACATTAAGACACATGAAAGAAGACTCCAGGTTTAATTTTACAGCATTGAAACTTTGTCTGGTTTTTATTGGAGTCTACGGTCTACAGGTTTTCTACGGGTTTGAACCAGGTTTTAACGCTTCGAGCTCTCCTTTCTGGAAGTTTTTCACATCTATATTCGGACACTCAGGACCTGAACATCTCTTCAACAACCTGTTTTTCATAGGGCTTTTCGGCTCGATTCTGGAAAGATTAAGTTCATCCCGTACACTGATAGGGACTTTTCTGATTTCGGCTCTTTTTGCTAATCTCTCGGCTTTCGTGTTTTTCCCAGAGACGTTTATCATCGGAGCATCCGGTGGAGGAATGGGTATTCTAGCGGCTCTAGCGGTTTATAGGCCTAACAAAATCGGTCTGGCTATGGGTGTGCCTTTGCCTATGTGGGCGGCTCTAGCTGCTTATGTCTTTATCAACGTTGCCGGACTTACAGCAGTAAACAACACTGCTTATGAAGCACACCTGCTCGGAATGGTTATCGGTGTGGTAGTCGGACTTTATCTTAGAGAAGACATAGAACAAACCGATGAAGACAGGGTAGAGGAGGAAAACTGGCGTGAACGCATCAGAGAATGGGAAGATAAATGGATGATGTAACTAAACCGGGTTAAGTCTTTAAGTTTCAAAATCCAAGGGCTTTGAGGGCGAATAAATTTTGACCGAGTACCTTGATCCATTCGATTATATTGATCCGGAAAACATTGATGAAGCACTTGAAATAGCTCTGGATGATCCTTATTCAACAAATTTTCGTTCTAATCAACCTGATATAGTAAGTTTTGAGCCAGAATACCAGACAATAACACATGTAGATGCAGATCTAGCAAACAGAAACGTCAGTATTCAGTATAACCACCAGGAACCTGAGGAAAAGTATGTGGTTATTATGAAATGTATAGGTCTTGCAATGGTAAAGAGTTATGCAAACACTCCTAGTGATTCGGGTTCTAAAACAAGTGTGAGCTACCATGTTGTAACTCCAGAACTTGGGCTAATGTACGATGGCGAGGGGTATTTTGAGACGTCAAATGATCTTCCAAGACAGGCTGCGATTAAAGCACCAGAGCTTCTCGAAATGGCAGAAAAACTAGAAACACCAGATTACGGATCGGATCTTGAACCCGTATCTGAAAGATCTACGGTTCCCCCGCCAGCGAGAGATAGACTTTTTGAGGACTGAAACTCGAAATTTTGGGAAAAATCCCTGTTCTCAGAAACATTTATAAACGCGTTGTTGCAATAAAGGAATATGACTCACACAGCCCGAGTTCCAGAGAGCGTATCTTGGCTAGAGGCATCAGTGAGTCGCTTCTTTAAGTATCTGAATAATAGGTATTCCACTAATCTGTTTATCGCGTATATGTAACACGCGATAAGTAGGTTGGGAAAACCTGGCCTGCTCCTCAACTCAGGGGAGCTCGGGCACGAGGACTCAACCGAAACAACCTGGCCGTTTCACCTCTAAGCCAAAGAACAGACCAACAAACACTTTGAACACAAATAGCGTCAGCTATACACCAATAAAAAAGCAAAAACACTAGCTCCAAACGTCTACCAACCAACAAAAGCCAAATAAAACACCAAGAGGTAAATAATCAATACAAAACAATCAACCAACCATCTCTACACCAAAAACATATCTTTTCTCTTTATCTTATTTCAGACTGCAAGAGGCCTTCTTTAGACAATCTTAAAACATAAACCACAAACACTTCTAATGTGGATTCGGAAAAACCTGTTTTACCTCAGAGAAATTCTATAGACTATATTTTCAACCAGGTTAAAGACTACGATCTTGTTTTAACAAAAGAATCTTCGCTGGCAGATGCTATTAACGACAGATATGACGGCGAATCCGAACTTGCATACACACCCAGACAGCTTGTAGATGAGGAAAATTCGGGTTTCAGACGTAAAATCTTTCTTGAACTTGTTGAAAAAAATCAGATGAGCTGGAGACAGGCATCTTATCTTCTGAGAAACATTCTTGATTGCTGGCAGCAAACCGGAGAACTTAATTCAATTAAACAATACGACCGTTTTGAAGGGGATGCACTTGATAGAATTATAGAGGTATTAACAGAGGTTGAAAACCCTTATTCAAAGCTGGAAAAACATAGTATAGAGGCTGAAAAAGTAGCTGTAATAGGATTAGATCGGTTCAAAGCCCTGGAAAAAAAGATTCTACCTGATGAATTTGATGAAATAGAGGTATTTAGTGGTGAGAAAAAGGAACTCAGCGAGTTCAAAGTATTCGAGTCGAAAACAGAGCTTGTACAGTCACTTAAAGAAAATATTGAGAGGCTTGGGCCGGAAAATACCGGTATCCTTGTGCATCCGGAAAGCCCATACCAGCCTTTAATTGAATCAGTTTTTGAGGTAGATCAGATTCCTTTTGTGTCCCAGACCGATCTATCCGAGGACAACGATCTCAGAACCGTTATCAACCTCATAAGAGTAGGTCTTTCGAAGGAAAATGTCCGGATAAAGGATGTAAAACCTATAATTGGAGAACTCGATATATTTGTGCCTCATGGAAAGGAAAACGTTCTTGTATCTGAAGCCAACGGTCTAGAGGAGTTTAAAGAGTTTTTCAACGTCTTGGGATATCTTGACTTTGGCGAAATACTCAGAAAATACACAGAATTAACCGGCAGGGATATGAGAAAGCTTAGAGGGGTTCTTGATGATCTAAACATGCTGGAAGAACCTATTTCTCTGGAGACCCTTGGAAACCTTGAATACTATCTCAACTCCTTTGAGTTGAAAGAATCAGAGTCTTCGAACGGAGCTGTTCTTGCAGATCCCAGAGAGATCTCTTTCCTTGATCGTCAATTAGTGTTTTTCATTGGAATGAATTCTGAATGGACAAGAGAAACAGGAACCAAACCATGGACCGATAAAACCCAGGAGGAAAAAAACAACCTAGAAGACTTTAGTTCGCTGATTCAATCGGGTGAGAGACAGGTATATATGGTCCAGGACAGGGAGATGAACAAAGATATCACTCCATGTTTCCATCTGAACCAGATTCTAGACGTCGAGTTCTCTACTTTCCGTGATCTGCCTCACAGACGCTACAGTCCCGAGACCGAAGTCGAGGAAAAAGGATTCAAAAAATACTCTACAAACGTCGAAGTCGATGAGATCGAGGTTTTAAGCCAGAGCCGGTTGAACTCTCTGGCACTATCTCCTAGGCTCTATTATTTTGAAAAACTGGTCTCTGATGGAGAAGATGAAAAAATCGAGAAAGGAAACATATTCCATGATTATGCAGAATTCTACATCAACCACCCTGAGTTTGTAGAAGGGCTCGCGAACAAAAAAGTACTTGATTTCATGGTCGAATACGTTAGACCGTATATCGATCAGACCGAGACAGAAAAACTCCGGACAGAGCTTAAAATCGGTTTAAACAACATACATGAGTTTCTGGATCAAAACAAAGTTGCGGAAAAAGACCACGAGGGATTCGAGAAAACTGATTCGGAAAATGTTTTTGGAAAAGAATTCGATAAACCGATCGATTCAGGGGTCACCGAGATGTCGTTTGAAGACAAATCCCTTGGTCTGAAAGGAAAGGTCGATCTAGTTATGAACGAAACCCATCTGGTTGATTACAAATCAGGTAGAAAATACGATGCGAAAGATATTGTTGAGTCTTCGAACATCGAGCTTTACGAAGATGCTGACTGGCCGGATTTCCAGGCATTGATGTATCTGACTTATCTCAGACAACATGTTCCAGAAACCAAACTCAAATTCACGTTTCTGAATTTTTTACATAACCTCGAGGATATGATAGATGGAAACGGAGAGCTTGATGATAATACTGTTACAGTAACCTATTTTCCTTCAACCTTTGAGGATAAAATCTCGGAACTTGAGATGTATGAGTATCTGTTGAAAAACTCAGGTAAAACAAGCTATCAAGGCAAGATGCTTCGGAAACTGGGTTGTCCGGAGTTCCGAGAGTTTTTCAAAAACAGAAAAATAGAGAAACCGTTCGATAAAAACGAATTACTTGATTCGGATCTGGCCGAAGAGTTTAAAGAATATGCAAAAAAAGAGGTTGGAGACTACAAATACGTCCGTAAAGGCTGTGGTCAGGTTCTGAAAAGCTTTGTGGAGTTCAGACGCAGCAACTACTTTAAAGAAGATCTAGACAAATTCGAGGAGTTTCTCGATGAAAAAATAACCGAGTTAAACAGATACAGGACAGATAGGTTCCCTCTTGATGCCGATCCAGACGATCTCTACAAGAGAGATATGATACTTGATACAGGAGGTGGATCGGATTACTAGTCCGAATCAAAAACAACAAAAACTCATAGAAAATACGGAAGGGATCTATCTTGCGGATGCCGGAGCCGGTACGGGAAAAACATTTACTATAACACGGAGATACGTCAATCTCTTGGAAAAAGGGGTTGATCCTGAAGATATCTTTCTGGCCACTTATACACGTAATGCTGCCGATGAGATGATGGAACGGATTATGAAAAAATCTGATGTTCCGGAGGCCCGGATATTTGATGCAGCTATATCTACTTTTCATAGCCACTGTCAGAAAATACTGGAGAAAAACGGTATCGAGGCACCGAAGTTAATCGGTATTGAAACTGAGATAACAGATGATATGCAGCTGATGGAAAGTCAAATTAGAGAGGGCCAAGAATTCCAATCTTTTTACCAGTCGTTTAGAGAACAGAACCCTGAATACCAGGATTTTTACAGACTAGTTCGAGAGCCTTCTAACTTACTGGATTTGATCAAATCACTCGCATCGAAAGGAGTGATACCGGAGAAAAACGGCTGGTTCAAAGATACTGAAAAATACCTCGAAGGCGATAGAAACGAATTTGTTAAAATCTTCGAGGAGATGAATAGGCCACAGGAGGGAAAGAATGGTAAAAAACAAAGTAAGCTAAGAGGTAAACTTTCCCGTTTTGACTATAAAACATATCTTGATGATGCCCCTGAAAAATCCGAACTAAGAGGAGATAGAGGTACTAAATCAATCCGAAGGGATTTCTGTGAGAAAGCATTTGATGAAGACAGAGACGAGTTGAAAGACTTTGTACACGATATCTACTTTGGGTATATTAGTTACTGTCTTGAGAGAAACTATCTGAACTTCTCGTTTTTGATGATGTTTACCTATCTTTTACTTTATGAAAAGCCGTTGGTAAGACGGGAGGAAAGCTTTGATTATTTGATGATCGATGAGTTCCAGGATACCAACGAGATACAGTTTAAACTTGCTTTACTGATGGCGGATAAACCGAATATCTGTGCGGTCGGGGACTGGAAACAAAGTATCTATTCTTTCCAGTATGCAGAGGTTGAAAACATCCAGGAATTTTCCCAGAGGATACAAAGGTTCAAAGACGAGTTGAACAAAGACTCCGAACGTGTAATATTTGACGTTGGTAAGGTCGAAAAGATTGCTTTGGAGAAAAACTATAGGTCGACCCAGGATATACTTGATCTATCCGAAGTCAGTTTAGAATTAGAAGGTAACCGGTATGAAGAGGTTGAAAAACAACAGATCACCTCTCTTCAATCAGAGAAAGATTCAAAGGATTCGACCATCGAGAAATTTAGGAGTGAAGATGAAGCCAAAGCTATACTATCTAAGATACAGAAAATTGTAGAAGACTCCGAGTATACCTACGGGGATGGAAAAGAAAAAAGGGATATCGGATACGATGATATTGCAGTATTGACAAGAACCAGAAGCCTGGGACTCGAATTACAGCAGAAAGCACGGGAAAATGGTATACCCGCAGCTTATGAGGCAGGATTAGAACTTTTCAAGACAAATCCTTCGATTGTTTTACTCGCATGGCTCCGGATAATAAATTCAAATTCTCGGCGGGGCTGGGCGGTTGTACTTGAAAAAACCGGATACAACATAGAAGAAGCCCAGGCAATAGTAAAATCAGACAGTTACCCGGATGATATGAAGGAGTTCAAAAAACAACTTGAAAACGAAGAGAACCTGAAAAGTGTTTCACGCAAAGTCTTCAACCGGTATGGTTATTCTTCAGCTGTTTCGGAACGCATAATAGAGGTCCTGACAGATACATTTAACTCGAGCTTCATGAATACAGGCCAGATAATCAGGTTTATCGAGGAAAATATAGAACAGGAAGAGATCTATGAAGTAGACAACTCTGTTAGAGAAAACACTGTAAAGATACAGACAATACATGCCGCAAAAGGCCTTGAATACCCGGTTGTATTTGTCTCCGGAGTAAACAACGGAGTCTTCCCATCCAGGAACTTCGATCGATCGAATATTATCTATAATGAATTAATTGGTTTAAGACAGAAAAAGATCTACAATGATGGAGAATACGCCTATAATTATGATAACTGGCGGACAGAGATACTTACAAGATGTGTAACCGGAAGCTACGATGAAGAACGCCGACTGATGTATGTAGCAATGACACGAGCTGAACAACACCTGTTTGTAACAGCCAAAAAAGACCGAGAAAGCCGGTTTTATTCTGGTCTAGATATTCCAGAAGTCGAAGTTGAGCCTGTTTTGGAAGAAGTGGAGGTTGAAGACGGAGAACATCCTGTTTTGAGGATCGAAGAAATGAATCCACAGTAATTTATTGTGCGAACCCTACTAAAATTATCAAATTATTCTTCTTTGATTGAATATTCTACATAAATATTTTTCAGGGTCGAATCCTGTCCTCCGCATAACTCCTTATACTCATGATCGGGCCGATTATTTTCCGTTCATGGGTCCGATTCGCGGTTTTTAAGGGGGTCGCGCACAAGCACTTAGTGTTCATTGCACGTGACCCGCACCGATGGAAGACTTACACCAATACAAACAACGACTTGAAACCGCTTCTAGAAAAATCCAGAACTCCTCGAACATCTGCGAGGAAAACAAAAAACTAGCCGAACAGTTCAAAGACTGGAACGCACTACGTAGCACCAGCACTTCTAGACAGTACCGATACCTTTCCTCACTCAAACAGATCATCGAATACAACGACTTCCGATTGGACAACATCAAGGAAGACGAGGAAAGTAAACGGAAGATTCACAAGATTCTCGGACAGATAGAAAACTCTGATTACTACAGCAAAGAGTACTCGGCCAAAACCAAGATGGAGTACAAATCCGCAATCAAAAGACTTCTAGAGTTCCACGAACTATCATCCAATCCCAACGAATCACCTCTTTTGCCTCAAGGCTTCAAAGCCTACGTATCTGAGAAGGACAAGAAACGTACAGATCCTAACGATCTTCCTACTCCGAGCGATGTTAAAAAATTAACCAGAAAGCTAGAGGCCGACAGCAGAGGCTTAACCTCGGCGAGAGACCCTGCGATATTATTGACATTATGGGATGCAGGCTGCCGTATCGGCGAGTGCTTAAACATTAAAGTCGGAGGCGTCACCGTCAAAAAACAGTCAGTAATACTTAGAGTACCAGGTAACAAGGACAGTCCTGACAGAGATGTACCATGTACTGTTGCAGCACCGGCGATCAAGTACTGGCTGGAAAACTGTCATCCGGACCCAGACAATCCAGAAGCATACCTATTCTGCAACCTGAAAAACAACAAACCTGAGAAACCGGTCAGCTACAGAAGCTACACCAACAAGGTAAAAACGAGTAGCTGGTAAAACAGATCTCAACTGCAAACTCTCTGGAGAAACCAATCACGTCTGGCGAAAAGGAAGAATCAGTTACCTCAAGAAAGCCGACATCATGAACGAAACCATGATCGACAAACGAGTCGGCCACGTACAAGGTTCGGATCAAACCCGAGTATACACCAGAATCAATGATGAACAAGCAGGGAACGCATACCTACAAGGCTATGGGCTAGAAGATGAGATCACGGATCACGTAGAAGAAGACGTTCTACCACTAGAATGCAGCTGTGGAGTCATCAACTCCGGACATCGGAAAAGCTGTAGAAAATGCGGGCAAGTACTCGATGAAGACAACTATCTCGATGGCGTTAAAATTGAGCCACAAATCGACAAAGACGTAGAGGAGAAAGCCCAGCAGATCCAGAAAAACATCATCCGAAACGAAACCAAAGTAACAGATGAAAGGATCAACGCAGAAGCCAGAAAACTTGTAGCAGAGGAAAACGGCCTGGAACCAGAGGACTTGAAAACAGAGTCCTCTGCCTAACTTTTCTCTATTCTCTGACCAAATAACCACAATATCCTTGAAACTCTTTCACTAATTTAACCGTAATGCGGCCGAAATGGGATAACTTGTTCTGGTTCCAGAGAGGAGACGACAATGGTAAGGCACAGCTCGAGAACAACACTACAAAGAGTTTTCTCAAGATATTGAAAGAAGTCAATGAGAGTGTTGCAGAGAGATTCGTAAACGCAATAACATGTGGAGAACAAGAGATTGAAAAAATGGATTTTGAAACACAGGTTTCTCTAGATTTTGTGAACAAGTTAAACATCCCTTTAACCCTAGTAGGATTGAGTTATTGGGGCAATCAACCAGACAAAGGAACTGGCACAGAAAGTGATTCCGGACTCGTAGATGGATTAGTGATTATTCAGAATTCTAAGGGAGAGAAACATGGAGTAGTACTGGAAGTGAAAACAGGTACAGACTCACTAAAATCACCACAAATGGCAAAATACAGAGAAAAGCTTAATCCTGTTGAGGAGTCTTATTTTAGCTGGCCGGATACTTACAAAATACTGGAAGAGAAATACAAAAATACAGAAAATGAAAAAGATGCCTTCTTGCTTAAAGAATTCTTGGAGTACCTGGAGCTGATGGATATGGTCCCATTCAAAGGATTTGATCAAGAACAGTTGAAGAACAATTATAGACAATACATCAAGGACTCTGGCCAACTACAGGCAACTTACTCTGGTACAAAAGGCAGTTTCGCCCGAGCAATACAAGAGGAACTAAATAGTAGACCGGATTCTCCGTTGTCTGATTTTGAGATTGTTTCAGACCAGATCAATAAAACACTGCACTTTCTAAAAAAGGAACATTTTGACTCGGAAAGAAGTTTTCCTGCCTTCAATCATTTCACCGTGGGATTCTGGAGAGACCGGCTAAACCTCCATCTTAACGTAAGAAACAGGATAAAAAGCAGAATCAATGAAACAGGCAAAGCTCATCCAAATGAAAAATTTGCAGAAACAATTCTGAATGTGTTTCCTGAGATAGATGACTCTGTGTTAATGTCTGAAAGAAACCCGATCATATACAACAGGTTGGAGAGAAAAATCAAACAGAAAGGTCAAAGAATGTACAAAACAACAGCATTTGACATCTACACCTTCACTTATCACAAAGATTTTGATCAAGAGTTTTTGAGAAGAGAAATTGTTAATCTCGCAGAAGCCAATAGAACAGCGAGTGATCAGAAAATAGGGAATCAAAGATGTATTGCCCTTGCTGAAAAGCAGATACCGTTTGAGTCAGAATTAATTGAAAGAGAAGACTTGCCTAAGCTTTGTGTAGATTACTTCGAGACGATCTACTCTCTATTCGAGTATTTTGAATAGAGGCAATAATGAACGTTTCATTTTTACAGATTGTTGATCTAAATGTCCTCTATGAATCTCCCGAACGAAAATCCTGTCTTTGAAAAAGATGATTTAGATATGAGTTTGACGACGGCAGGCCTCATGCCAGAGAAAACAGAGGAGTTCGCTAAAATCTATTCTGAAGAAGATGATCTAAGAAAAACAAAAGAACGTTGGCATGAAACTCGTACAGCAAAAAGAGGTTCTCGAAATAGCTCACAGAAAATATTTGGCGTTATTGCCTCTCGATTGACTGAGAAGAATGAAAATCTTCCTTCTGTTCCCGAACTGGTTCAACTGCTGAACTCATGTGATTCACGAAAACAGAAATCTCAGATTATTTATCTCTATATCTTAGAGAGCGATATACTTGTAAGATACGTGGTTTCTGAAGTTCTATCACAAACCAAAGATGGAGAGGATTTTGATTTCAGCACAGAAAATATTTCTTCAATACTTGATGAAATCAAATACTTAGATGGAAAAGAGCTCGAGTATTCCAATTCAACTTTGGAGAAATGGATAAGTAACTTGAGAAGTTTAATGCGAGAGATTGACGTGATAAAATCTAAGAGAAGTACGGAAGGCGATAGTCCTGGCTTGAAAGACAATGTTATTGAGGTTTCTGCTCTTTACAGCCACAGAAAACAGGGTAATTACTGGATAGAGCAACCTATCGGATGGATGTATCTATTCCAGCCTCCTATGTTCTGGGAAGATATGTTAAATAAATTAGCAGAAAAGGATAATTGGCGCCTATCCGAGGTAAGCGGCCGAAGGAAATTAAACCCTAACGATGAAATACTGAAATAGCGGTCGGATATGGAGAAAAAACAAATATTCTCAGCAAATATCGGTAAGAACTTTGAAGAATCTATACGTGTAGACCGCGATAGAGACGGCGGAATAGAATCAGAAAGCCATCCGTTGAGAACATATCATCTGACGCAGGAATCGAGAGAATTTCTTGATGATTTCTTCACAAGATTGACAGATAGCTCTAATGAAATGAGAAAGGGCTCAAATCACTGGCTTTATGGCTACTATGGGAGCGGTAAGAGCCATCTGCTTTCGGTTCTGGGTTTTCTTACTGATTCTGACCAAGTTGATGTAGACGAAAAGACAAAGGAAAAGTACTGGAAAGTTTTAGCTGAGGATAGAGATTATGAGGACCTTAGAACTAGATGGTACGAAGCGACGCATGAAAACTATCTTGTGCCCGTATCAATTAACCTGCTAAAATATCAAGGAGCCGAAGAAGTAAGTTTAAGCCAGATACTTTCTCGTGCCATTCATACGGAACAAGATCTTTCATCCCGACTTGAGGTCGCTCATTTTGAGAAATGGTTCAGAGGAAAAGAAGAGTGGGAAAAAAGAGATGAGCTAGCCAGAAAAATAGCTGAAAATAAAGGGATAGAACTAGATGAGGAAATTAATTGGCAGGACCATGTTCGCAATTATAAAGCATTATCAGATTTAGTCCTGCCGGAAATTTTCGAAAAGATAACTGGTTCCAGAGAAGGTTACCAGGATCTTACTCCGGACAGATTAGGTCCTGAGAAAACTGTTGAGCAGATAGAAGAATGGCGTCAAGAACTACAGCAGAAAAAAGATCGAGATGTTAAGATAATCTTACTCCTTGATGAAGTAAGCCTATTCATGGGTAGTGACTTCGATAAACTAACGGAGCTTAACTCTCTGGCCGAAAAAATAGATGATATCGGCCAAGGAAACATCCAGTTAGTTGCTACAGCTCAAGAAAGTGTCGAGGAAGTACACAAAGACTTGGCTTCAAAAGGCCCTGGATTCAGTATTGTAAAGGATCGCTTCCCGCACCGATATAATCTGCCAAGCAAGCACGCTAGTGAGATTGTAAGGAACAGACTTCTGAAGAAAACACCATCTGGAAAAGGACATATCAAGGAGATTTTAAACTCGGTTACATTAGACCCTGCAACACAGTTTGGTTACACCGAAATTGGGAAAGATACCTCTCCATCATTAAACACCATAGATGACGACTTATTCATAGACTACTATCCTGCTCTACCCTACCTCACACCGCTATTCATGGAGATTTTAGCGAATATGAGAGAATCCACAGCAGATTCCTCAAAGTCAGTGTTCTCAGGCACAACAAGAGCAATACTGGCGATAATACATGGTCTTCTGAATGAATGGGAGGAAAACTCAGAAGAAACAGAACTTATTAACCTAGTGGATTTCTTCGATCTAATCCGATATGAGGTTGAAGAGGTGGCGGAAAGAGAAGAAAAGGTAATAAAGAAAATTGAAGACAATTTCGAGGAAGATAGTAGAGCATTAAATCTGGCCAAGGTAATCTTCCTACTCAATCAAGTACCAGATTTCATCCCCGCAAATGATGAAAACCTTGCAATAGGAATCATGAACGACTTAAAGGGCAAAACCAGAAACCAGATGCTAGGTGAGGTAGATAAGGCACTTGAAGAACTGGAAGAGTTTATTAAAGAAGATGGGGAGGAGGATAAGAGATTTAGATTCACAACCCCTCAGGAAAGAGAAATATATCAGAAAAAAGAAAGAAAACTTAAAGAGTCCGACTGGGACGAAATCATAGACACAGTAGATAAGAAAATCTTCTCTAAGGCCTTAGAACAGATAAACCTTCCTGCGAGAAAGAAATTGTCCAAAAAAGGAGAAGAATTCAAGGTAAACTACACCTTCTCCACACCACAAAGAGAGATGGAAACAATTTACGGCGATAAATCAGGTCTTGAGATTCCTGTAATTTTGAGCGGACTTCAGCCCGATGAAAACGAACCGAAAGCTGAAAGCGGAAAGATAATATGGCAGGCTCAGGACGAAGGTAAAGAAGACATAAGAAAGAGAATCAAAGAGTGGTGGGCGTTAGAAGAAGCCTATGGCTCCAGTAACGCCAGCCCATATCTAGAGAATGAATTAGAAAAGAAGAAAGACTCTGCAGTAGATGGTTTGGCAAGACTGTTGAAAAACAGCTCATACAAGGTGAGAGAGAAAGATCTAACTTCGCTAGGAGAAGCCATCGAAGAATGTGTGAAACAGAGATACTTTGGCAGCTTCCATCCTTTAATGACCAAGATAAGCAGCGACAACCTAAGAGAACTAAAATCTTTAGAAAAAGGCGAGAAGCTGCCCGAGTGGGCCTTGAAAATACAGGTACCTCCTAACAGAGATGAAGTAACTCTAGAAGATGAAAAGATTATGAATACTGTCAGAGCAACTACAGGACAGAAGCTGCGGGAACACGATTCTCTCAATCTCAACACGATTATCGACTATCTTGCCGATAAAGAACCTCTATATGAAGAATGTGAGCCTGCAGTCCTCGCTATACTATGGGGTCTTTCAAGAAACAGAGAAGATTTCATGCCCGTCAATGAGTCCGGAGACAGGCTGGAATATGAGTCCATACTGGAAATTAGCAGAACGCATCAGGTTAGGCTAAAAATTGATGAAACCTCGTCTGAAGAGCTCTCAAAAGTACTGCAGGAACATGGATTCCAGGATACAACAGAGACTAAAGATCATGGGATAAAGAATCTGAGAAATGAGGCAGAAAAAGTTGAGAGGCAGCTTGACAACCTTTTAAGCGAGATAGAGCTAGTTCAAGACGATGTGAGGGCTGAAGGAGTACAAAAACTCATTCAGAACGCTCATAAATATTTCTCAGATGAAAAGAAAGAAATTAAGGAAATACAAGAGAGTATGCGTTCGGACGTACCCGACTACGTAGACATAGCTAAACTAGTTAGAGAAAAAGACGAGTCCGTAGATACATTTGGCTCAGAGTTAGAATACCGTAAAAAAAGGCTGCTACAGACCGATATACTGCTCAATTTAGCGCAAAATGTCTGGTCTTCAGATGAAACCTCCTCAAGTGCAGATAATGTTAAACAGGATCTAAACCAGGAGAAAGGCTCTAGATGGTGGAGAGAAGATGAGTGGGCTCGCCTAACCAGCCAAATAAGGGACTATGAGCTCAAAGATAGTATAGACCAAGATTGGACAGATTTCAAGGACTCTCATAATATTGAAGATTTAAGAGAACTCATTGAGTCTTCTTCCATTAATGAATTTAGTAAGGCAAGTCCAGCACTACGGAAGAACTATGTAATTCCTGCTAAAAACTTCTATAATGACATAAATAGAATAGAAGAAGGTCTAGACATTATATTGTCCGAGTCGGAGGAACAAGAATCCCGGATGCTAGAAGCTCAAAAAAAGATAGAAAACTCTAATATGGGCGTTTATGACCTCAAGAAGCTCAGAGAGAATATGGAGGAGCTTATAGGACTTTCTGCCTCTCTTTCTGATGTGAAATTTGCTGGTATTTGGCCTGACGATATGACAAATCTAAGAAAGGCTTTGAAGAAAAGTCTGGAAGAAGACAAAACAGAAATTGAGGAAGTCGACGGAGGCCTAATTATCAAATGAAACCGTTAGAAAGCTTTAAGCACAGAATTGAACAGTTTGCTAGATCAGAAAAAAGAGGAATACGAAACCCGTTTGTTATTGTAACTACATCTCCTAAACTTGAACACAAAGTTGGGGAAAAAGCAAATGAATGGTCTAAAAGCGAAGATTCTCTCGAGATAAAAGATGTAAGAATCGATAAACTCTTTCCTAAAACAGAGTCATTCAAGATTTCCTCACAGCTCGCAGAGGCCATAAGTAGTGAAGATATAAGGCAAACTTTGGAAGATAACCTGAAAGAACAACTAGTCAAAGAAATAAAGAAAGATGTTGGCGACGAATTTGTCAAGAATAAAGAAAATGTAATAATTCTCAGGAATTTGGGCTCAGTAAATCCCTTTGCACGTGCATCAGGAATTCTCGATGAAATGGATAGAAAGAACTTCAAATGCGCAATAGGCGTTATCTATCCTGGCGAGGTTATTGCAGGTAAACTAAGCATGTACGGAGGAAAATCTCGACACTACTATCCCGCCCACATAATAAGAGAGCAGATAACGGAGGATGAAATAAATGAGTAAGAAGATTGCGGACCTATTTCCCAAGGAAAAATCTCCAAAAAGGCCTTTAGAAGAGGTAGAGAAAGTAAATTCAAAGGACAGGATTAAAAGGACTGCTAGAGAATTTCAGAAAACTGAAAGTTCCGAGAACGTACTAGAGGCATTATCAAATATAATAGACAACTCCTCGAGCGCAAGAGAGTCAAGATTCCTGTACCTACATGCGACATTTGGTTCAGGTAAAACACTTCTGCTAAAGCTGGCTGGAGCAATAGTAGACAGCGAAACAGACGGAACCGTAAAACAAATACTATCAGATAGATCTAAAGGATTCAGAAAACTAAGAAACAGTGCTGAAAAATCAGAGAAGAAAATTATTCCCGTATTCCTCAACCTTCTTGAGAGGGATACACAAAATAAGGAAAATCTAAACTTCCTCATATACCGCGCCATAGCCAACGAGCTAGGATATCCGACAGATATACACTGGCTAATGGAGTTAATATGGAGTTTAGATATAGAAGAAGGTATCTGGGACGAACTCAATGAAATCGAAGCACAAGGCAAAACCCTACATGAAGCTTTAGAAGAAAGAGCAACACTAAGAAACTGGCTCTATGAGGTCATGCCTGGTTTAAGCAGCCTGAAAGACAGAGAAGATGTTAAAGAAAAAATCTCTGAAGCCGAGAATTCGGTCAACAAAGAAAACTTCGATAACGATTTCCTAGTAAGTAGAATTGAAGATACAATAACCTATCTTGAAAATAAAAACAACAAAGAATACGAGATTCTCCTAGGACTTGACGAAATCGCACTATATGTTGGCGATAGCAAAGAGAAATACCTAGAGTTCAAAGATCTGATAGAGAAGCTTAACAACGGCCCTAACATACCAGTAGTAGGTACAGGTCAGTGGTCTCTGAAATCCAACCACGAAGAATTTGTAGGTATGGCCGAAGAAGGCGAATGGTACACAAACGAAGTACGTCTTGAAGCTGCAGACACAGCAGAAATAGCACGGAAAAGATGGCTCGAAAAAGACAGAAACGAAAAAGAATCGCTTGAGGACTTATTATCGGACCAAAACTACAATGTAGAAGATAGTTCAGGAAGTAGTGCGGAAGCATACCCATTCAGAGACGGAGATCTGAAGCTTATCCGAAGAGTAATGGAGAAGCTTTACACTAAGGACCGAGCCTCCGAACACGAGTATGCTCAGAGCAGAGCAATACTTGTTCTAGTAAGATCTCTTTTCACCAAATTTGATTGGGGCGAAGAAGAAGTAGGAAGCATAGTCTCATGGAATACTGTCTTCGACCTTTTGAAGGAAGAGACAACCCTAATTCCTGGCTGGTTAGAAACCACTTTAGATAATATTGAGAGTAATTTTGGGTCAGAAAACAAAGAATCATTAGAGAGTAAGATAGCCAAGACACTATACCTCATAAAAAAACTAGATGATGTTCCGGCTACTGAATCCAATATTGCCTCGCTGTTAATAGACTCTGTAGACAAAGATTTTGACTCATTTAGCTTAAAAGTTAAACAAAGTCTAGAAAATCTTGAAGGTAAACACTACATCAACAACGAAGAAGACAAAGAAGGTAGAAAAGTCTACAGACTGCTTTCAGAAGAAGAACTAGAAGTAGCACAAGAAATAGAGAAGAACAAGGGCAAAATAGCTGCCTATCAGCTACAATCTAAGGTAGAAGACTACATTAAAAACGAAGGAGACAGCAAACTCTGGAAAACCGAAGGTAAAACCAAAGAAAGAGACATAGGAAATGAGTTAGGCCTTCCAGTTAGAAATGAATATTCAATAACCGAAAATATCACTAGTGTAAACACTAACACATATGATAGCATAGTCCTACACCTGATAGCCTCAGAAGATAGCAGTATTGAGGAAAAAATCAGTCAATGGAAGGGTCTTAATCAGGAAGGCGGTCAGGAAGATCTGGCTGTAGCAGTTTCAATACCAGACAACCTTAGAGAGAAGATAAGTAGACATCTAGCAACAGAAAGAGTGATTAACAACAAGAGCGGATCACAGCCACAACTGAGATCTAGACAAAAAGAGGAAGAAAAAGACATACAGGAAATAATCCGAGAATCACTGAACAAAGCAGAAGTTTACAGCCCAGAAGGGAGACTAGGACGCACAGATGAGATCTACAAACTAATAACAAATCGCATAGAAAAAAAGCTTCCTAACAGAAAGAGCCTAACCCAGGGTCTGAGAGTACTAGATGATCCAAAACAAATGAAGAACTTCTTCAAAGGAAAGAAATCCTGGCCTCTAAACAAAGAAGACGCAGAAATGCTTGGAATAGAAAACCGGCCTGACAAGGAAGAAAAAATGAAAGAAAACGGCTGGACTCCAGAAATACTAGATAAATACCGAGACAAGAGCATAATAACAGGAGAAGAACTATGGAACCACATACGAGGCAATAACGGAGACTATCTGGGCTCCTCACAAGACGGACTGAAGGCTCTCATAATGGTGCTGGCGACCTCAGAGAAAGCAGCATTGAAGAAGAATGGAGAATACATAATAGAGCCTAAAGAAATTGGAAAGAACCTGAAGAACAAAAGATCAATTAAGGAATTAACCCTACATCCAGGCGAATCAATAGATCAGTCACAGAAAGATAAGATAAGAGAGCTTTTCCGAACTCTACAGTACAACATCCATGCCAACGACATCGACGAATTAGTAAGTAAACTTGAGGAATGGGCAAGAGAAAACAACAAGAACCTGAAGAAAGTAAACAAATCGCTCAAGACAGAAATTTCCGAGGATCAAAACATTGATCATCTAATTGATTCTTTAGAACCAGCATTTAATGGAGAAAGTCTGGATAAAGAAGAGTTAGCTGATGAAAAAGTACTTGAAGAGGCAAAGAGATACAATACTGGAGAAAAACTGTTTACAGAGCCCAAGAGTTTCTGGAAACAACTATTAGAACAGAAAAAGCCTCTGAAAACATATTACCCAACAGGAAATCTAACTCAAGAGATTCAGGAAATAACCCGGTCTAACCGAGTTCCTGGCCACAAAAAAGTAGAAGAACTTATCAAAAGTTCCGAAAACTTCAGGCAAGATATGATCATCGAACTGACAGAAAACGTGTTGTTCGAAGGAAAAAGCCGAAGCACAATCCAAGAACTTATTGAAGAACTAAATGAATCTGTCTCGGATAATAAATCCGAAATAAAACAGAACATTGACAAGATAGAATCAAAAGTTCCAAACACAGAACTACAACGCTTGAGCGAGATAACTGAAAGAGAGATAACAGAGAAAGATATTTCGGATCACAGTGTTCGATCTGAATCCAGCAAATATCACAAAGCAGTAAGACTTCTAGAAGAAGATCTCTGGGAAGAACTCGAAAAGACATACCAAATACTATCTGAAGAAAATCCTGAGTCCTCCATAACCAGGGACATTCAAGAAATAGTAGAGCAAGGTCAAAGACTTCCAAAAGTAGATGAAGCTCGGAAACTTCTGGAAAATGCAGAAGAACCAGAAAAATCGGAAGAAAAGGAGGATAAGAACAAATTCTTCGAGGAAGTCTGGAACAAAGTTGAAAATCTCAAAGACGGCAGCATCATCGTAATCAAGGACTCGGTCGATACAGAATGAAGCAAGAACAAACACAGAAAGCACAACTGAATAAAGAACAGAGAGAACAAATCGAAGACGCAGTAAGAGAAATGCGTAGAAACGTAGAGAAAAACATAGAACACCGACTGAAAACAGAACAAGATCTTGAATCTGAACCAGAAGAACCAGAAGGCTCAAGGAAGAAACTTGCTAACGCAGTAGAAAGAGAGAAAGACGAAGATGAAAGCTGGGAAAAAGCCCTAGACGACTACATCAAAGGTGTAGGTTATACTATCGTCAACCGTCTAACTGCTCTCCGATCCATGGAAGTAAGAGGATTCATAGACAGAGAAGTCACACAGTTCAAAGGAGCAAAAACACCTGCTGCAGAACCAATAATTGACGAAGAATTTGAAACCGAACAAAATGCAACTCTACTGGCCTACAACAGAAAATGCAAAGAACTCTCAAAAGACATACAGATACTCTTCGACCCAGAAAGCCCATATCACGTAGTAAGGCCAAACTACGATGTCTACAAGGACCTATGTGAAATACTAGACGAAATAGATGATTCGCTCTGGCTTGCAGACGATGTACTAGGATGGGTATATGAATACTACAACGTCGATGATCTCGAGGCAGTAAGGGAAAAAGCTCGTGAAGAAGGCCTTGATGCAGAAGACACCACAATTGCTAATCAGTTCTACACGCCTCACTGGGTCGTAAGAATGCTTACAGACAACAGTCTGGGCAAACTCTACCTCGAAGAAAACAACAAACTACTATCAGCGATTGATGAACAAGAAGACCTATCAATAGAAGAAAGACAAGAAAGATCAACACATCCTTCAGAAACGCCAAGAGTTGAAGACCTATGTACATACCTAGTTCCTACAGAAGAGGAAGGAGAATCAACTAACTACGATGATCCTTCGGAAATAAGAGTGATTGACCCGGCATGTGGAAGCGGACACTTCCTACTCTATGCATTCGATGTACTGGAACGAATCTGGAGAGACGAAAGACCAGAAATACCAAACGAAGAAATACCAGCAAAAATACTAGAAAACAACATCTACGGCGTAGACCTCGACCTCAGAGCCTGCCAACTAGCATCATTCAACCTATACCTCAAAGCCAGAACAAGAGCACAAGACGAAGGAAAAGAAAACTTCCAAATGCCAGAAGTAGGTATAGTATGCTCAGACTCCTCCATCTCCAACCTCGAAGAAGCAGAAGAAGTATTCGAAGAAGTGGCAGGAGAGGAAACCGAACTAAGAAATAGACTAGAAGAAATACTAGAAGAATTTGAAGAAATAGATGGGCTTGGCAGTCTTTTAGATGTAAAAGGCCGATTATCAGAGGAATTTGTTCAAGAAGGTCTACATAGAGATCTATCACAATTCGAAGACAACGGCTACGGATCTCTCAACTCCTTCCTTGATGCACTTCACGATGAAATAGAAGAAAAGCATTCAAACGGTAAATTCCTTGCACAGGGCCTTCAAAGCTTCCTTAGAGTAGTGAAGATACTGTCTCAGAACTATGACGTTTCTCTAATGAATCCTCCATATGGCTCTAGGAGCCGTATGCCTGATCCAGTACAAGAATATGTAGAAGAAAATTATTCCTACCATAATGAATATTACATTAACTTCTTCGAAGTCTGCGATAATCTGTCTAAGACTAATGGAAGGATTGGAATGCTTGTTCCATGGTCATTTACTTTCCAAAAAGCCTTTAGGGAGTTTAGAAAAGACTTTATAGGAAAAGAAGGTAAGTTTGAGTTCTTATCTGAATTTGGATACGGTATATTAGATAACGCTACTGTGGGTACTGTGGGCACAGTTGTAAATACGGATGTTAGTAATGATGATAAAGGAACCTTCCTAAGACTTCATGATATAGATTCTGAGGATAAAGAATCCTCATTCCTCCATGCATCTTTCGTAGATGAATATGAAGGAGAGGTAAAAAGAAGATATGAAAAAGATGTAGGAGAGTTCTCCAAAGCTCCTGGAGCACCAATTTCTTATTGGATACCTACTAAAATCAGGGAACTTTACGACAGTGAGATGGTTCTTGATGCTGAAAATGCTGATTTAGGTGATAGAAAGAGTTTAGGTGATGTAAAGCAGGGTATTGCAACCGGTAATGATGATAGGTTCTATCATTTCTTTTGGGAAGTAGAAGGTAGGAAGGATTACACACCTATCGCTAAAGGCGGTTCAGACTCTTGGCTTCTACCTAGAATCACTAGAGAGGTCCTATGGGGTAATTCAGGTAACGAAGTCAAAAGATTCGAAGGTTCAAACCCCAGTAATGAACAATATTATTTCCAAAGTGGGATAACATTCAATAGTCGAAAATGGGACGGTAGAGTTTTCGGCTACCTTAACTCTAATTCAATTTTCTCACATGCCGGTAATGCTTTCTTCCAGGATGAGCTATCAGATTGGAGCGTAATTGCATATCTGAACAGCAGATTAATTACATATCTTAAGCTGGGTCTGGTTCCTGAGAGACACTGGGAGGTTAGTACAGTTTCTCGTTTCCCGGTGCTGGATGTATTGGAAGAGAATGAAGAGGAATTTGAAGAGATGGCTAAGGAAGTTACTGGAGATATATTGACTAAAAGGACAACAGACTTTATTTCACCGTATTTCCAAGGATGTGCATTAGCAAGGTCTGCAGGTCACACTGAGAATAATTTAGAGTATGATCATGCTCATAAATCTCTTCTAAATGATCTTGAAGTACGTAAATTTCCAAAGGTAGAGGAGTCAGAGTCTATTCAAGAAATATTTGATGAGATAGAGTTATTCTTTGAGGAAATTGATGAAGAAATGGATGAGAAGGCAGAGAAGATAGATTCTAAACTTTTCCAGTACGCAGGAATTGAAGACAAAAGAGAAGAGGTAATGCGCGAGTTAAACCTTAGAACAACAGAAGATATAGAGGATGACGGTTCTGAGGCGAAGGGACTTTACGAGAGAGATATTCAAGAGGCAGTTATTAGACTACTCACTCAGTTCTCAATCAAAATAGCTCAGGAAAATGGTGTTGTTCCTATTACCAAAGAATCGGATGACGAAGATTCTGATTTGATGGACCATGTAGTAGAGAAATTTGAGGATGTTTGGAGAGAGTATGCTGATGAGAGATTGGCTGAGGCCGATCAAATTCTTGGTGATGAAAGGTCGGGTGAGGAAGCTTATCCAAATATCCGTAAATGGTTGGAGAATGATCTATTCGAGTTCCATCTGAAAGAGTTTGAGAACACTCCTATCTTGTGGAAGATTACCACGGCTAGAATGGTTCAGGAACCTAAGAGCGAAGGTTTTGCTTGTATAGTTGATTATCATCAGCTTGACTCCGGGATATTTGATAAGCTGAAGAATTTGATGGAGCCTAGAAAATCCGCTCTTAGAGAAAACAGAAAAGATGCTGACCGGCGTAGAAGCGATGGAAGCCTATCTGCAGAGGAGCAGTCGAAGGCAGTTGAAGAATATGAGAGGTGTGACGATGCTCTTAGACAGATTGATGAGTTTGAAAGTACTATCCGTGAACTTGGGGAGAATAATCCTCGAGATTGGAGTAAGGAGGACCAAGAACTGGCAGAAAATCTAGCGCCGAAGGTTAGAGAGTTCAGGACTCGAACGAAGAAGAGATTGAAAACATTAGATCAACTGAGAGAAGAGGTTGACGAGGACTGGCTAGAAGATATGTTTAGTCCAACGTTCTTTGATAGAGTTGACGAGAACCGTGAGGAATGGATTGATGCTCTTCAGGACTTGGAAAAGGCCTGTAAGGAGTACGGTAAGGACTCCAACGAGCCTGTTGAAGCCCATCTCTATGACTTGTTTGTTTACTTCCAGGATATTGTTGGTTCTACTCATTACTGCAGTAATGACATCACATTCATGAATTACTACTTCAGTAAGGGCGATAAATTCCTTGATGACGGCGAACCTAGAGAAGGCCTGACAGGTAAGGAGAAATTAATGGCTGAGTTGGCAAGTGAGACTGATGAAGATATGGAATTAGCAGATGAACTCAAAGACGCGTGCTCAGATATTGAAAGTCGAATAAGTTCCGAGTGGAAAGACCGGGCTATTCAGGAAGTTACAGTTGAAGGTTACATCCCCGTAAAGAAACATGGTGTTGCAATCAATATCGAGCCTTTGGCCGACAAAAGCATTGTACCCCAAATCGTGGAGGATAAGGTGATTTAGAATGAAACAGAGTAAACTTGGAGATACAGCTGAGAAAAATTTACAGGAGAAAGCAGAGGAACTAATCGCGGACAAAATCGATTTGACTCAGCCCTCTCCCACCCTCATTTGGTGGGATAGGAAAGGATTTCTTGAGCCTGTAGTCGAGGAAGCTGCTGAAAATATGGATATAGACTTTGTTCAAGCAGAAAAAAGTCCTCTGGAACTACGGAAGAATGGTTTTAGCGGCAAGCCCGAAGTCTGGTATGTTCCACAGGCTAAAGAAGGGCGAGAATGGTTTGAAGATGTAAACAGTATAGGCGGAGAGATGGAATATGCTGTTCATGAGCTTGCAGCTGAGCTGTATGATGATTTGATTGCGGTGGAACTATGTGAGCCAGGTAATTTCAATAGACTTGATGAGATCGGAGAATTACTTGTGACTGAATTAACAGGAAGTAGCTTACCTACATCAGATAGGCTATTCTCAAAAGTTTATGCTCAAGAAGGAGACCCCATAGAGTATATACTGAAAGTCGGATGGGAAGGTGTCGAAGACGATGAAAGAAAACAGAAGATAGTTGAGGCACTAAGCGGAGATATAGGAACGGTTTCAAGTTCAGACGATCCTCAGTCAGCACTAGAGAAGACCAGAAAGTGGTTTGTAGCTAAATGGCTTGTAGAATCTGGACTGGATAAAAAAGAGCTGCCTGAAGATTACCGGAAGGTAGATCAGCTGAAGGTTAAGAACAAATTAAAGTTATTGCTTGAAACAAATCCAGAGTTAGACAGTTATGTACAAGATTTCTGGCCTGAATTAATGGATAATATTAACGTTTGGGATCTCGTAGAATGTCCTGTAGAAGGTAGCTTGGAGAAAAAGCTATGGAGAAGTTGGAAAGACCTAATTAGTGAGGAAGAATTCGAAGAAGCGCAGAAAAGAGCATCTGATCGATATAAGTATCTGAAGAACTATTATGGAAAAACTTCTGATCTAGTCCTGGTATGGGAAATATCAGAGAGCATAGCGTGCTTAGCAGATCATATTGAATCATGGGAAGATGTTTCCGGAGAAGATATCTTTGAAAAGTATTCTGAGGATGATGGATTGTGGAGAATCGATAGAGCGGCTAGAAAGCTTCAGAGCCTTAATAATCCTTCTCTAAGGATCGATCACCCTGCAGAGAACATCCTTCCAGAGATCAGACAGAAATGGATGGCTCAGTACTATAACGATTATCTGAGCGATCTTGCAGATTATACGGAGAAAGATCTCAGTAATGGCTCCTTATTCGGAGACCATCAACACGCTTTCCAGTTTTGGGAAGACAAAGAAGAGGAACTTCAGAGAGAAGGCAGTAAGGCAATTTTCTATATTGATGCTCTAAGATTTGATCTCGCAAAGGAGCTGGCAGAAAGACTTAATGAGTTAGAGGAGTTCGAAGTTGAAGAGGAATCAAGAATAGGTTGCCTTCCTTCAGCAACCAAGTTTGGGATGAACACTTTAATTCCCGGGTCTAGCAGAAGCTTTTCTCTAAAGCTAGAAGATAAACTTACGCCCTACAAGAATAGAACTAAGATACACTCTACCAAAAGAAAAGAAGAGTTGAGACAGAATGGATGGCATGAAGCTACAAGTTACAATGGAGATTGGAATCATCCAAAGACATTCATATTTGACCAGGAGCTGGATGAATACGGCGAGGAATCCTTAGACGATATAGAAAATAAGATTGACCGCAGATTAGAAACAATTAAGGAACAAATTAAGCAGAAGTTAGAGACTGGGGGTTATGACAAGGCGTTCATAGTCACAGATCACGGATTTATGTTGATGCCAGAAGATTACAAGGCTGAGAAAATATCTCCTTCAGATAACGCAGTCGATGTAAATCGAAGATGGTGCGCAGGGAATGATCTTGAGCCCAAGAACGGCGTAGAACTTGATAAAGACGACTTAAATTATCTTCAAAGCCCAATCACGCTCTTAGTTAATCCTCATCAGAGATACCGGAATCAGGGAGTATCGGATAAAAGATACTTCCATGGTGGAGGAATGCCTCAGGAATTCATCCTAAATTTCATCAAACTCGAAGAAAAATAGGTCGAAAATTGAGATAATGAAAACACTGGATTCTGGAGACAAAATTCTTATTGACGGAGAAGAGGCAGAAGTAATCAGAACCTATACCATTGGAGACATTGACTACGTCAGAGCAGTTGTAAACGGAGAGACTAGAAGTGTATGTGCAGACGATGTTGCAATTTCTAAGAAAAATGTTGAAGCCAACTTTGAAGATTTAGAACATGCTAATTTAGACCCTCTATCTGGCCATTTTTCAGCAAGAAAATTCGATCTACGAACAGATGCCTTACAACTTAGACTTGCTCATGAGCAGAATCAGCTATTGAGCATATCAAATTCTACGGTTAGGCTTGAACCTTACCAACTTGATTGTGTGAACCAGGTAATGGGAGGACTACGTCAGCGAGCTCTTATTGCGGATGATGTCGGTCTAGGGAAGACCATAGAAGCAGGTCTAATATTTAAGGAGCTTATGGCCCGTAATCGATCTAGCAAGGTAATTTTTGTAGTTCCTGCTCATTTACAGAAAAAATGGAAGCGCGATATGGAACGCTTCTTTGATATCGATCTTACTATTGCAGACCGGACTTGGGTTGAATCCGAGAAACGGAGATTAGGCAACGAATCTAACATCTGGGATCAAGAAGGGCAGAACCTGTTAACTAGCATGGCTTTCTTGAGACAAGATGAGTTTCTCGAAGACATCGAGGATGCGTTATTCGTAAATGTAAGAAGTAGAAGATCTTCTGGCCCTACACTTTTTTCTTTGAGTATTTTTGCGTATCTTCTTGTTACTGTGAATGTTTTTCCTGTTCCTGCTCCTGCATCGACTTTGTAGATTCCTTCATGGCTGTCAATCAATTTTTGTTGTTCGTTGTTAGGAGAAAACTCTGTCATCGAGGTATCATGTCTCTGTTTTCTAGGTCTTCTGTATCGATTTCGACTTCTAGTTCGGGGTTTTGTAGTGGGAAACCGTCTTGTTTGAACTGATTCAAGTGAATAATCTGTTTTTGCATGAACTCTTCGAAGCTATCCAGATCTTCTTTGAAGTAGTTCTCCTTGCGGCAATCTACTAGTTTCTTTAACGCCGCTTTACAGCCCTTCTCTACATAGGCGTAGTCTCCGACTTTTTCCTTACAGTAGCTGATGAACTCGTCTGCAAGCTGTGATTCCTGCATCTTGTCTTTGTCATACTGTTCTGCGATTTCACGACCGGCGAAGAACTCTCTGTAATGTTCGTAGCCCATTCTTACTTCGAGTGTTTTTCTTCTGTCGTTGCTTTCTGCGACTTTTTCCGTGCTATGGTTTTTCTGCATGATGTACTCGAACATCTCCTCGGTCTTGGCATGTTCGTCGAAGGTATGTGGGTAGTAGGTAATGGTTACTATATTGTCTTCGAGTTCTGCTTGTCCCATCATTTCATCGTCGATGTTGTCGAGGAAGTGGAAGAAGGTGAACTGTAGTTTATCTTCTGAGTTTGCTGTCCTTAGTTGTGCCAGGTACAACATTGCCTGGAAGTTTGTTGAATCTTCCAGTAGTTCAAGGTTTGAGTTGCGTATTATTTTTGATGCTGTTTTTCGTTTCCCGCTTTTGTAGTCTGCTATCTGGTTTCTTGAGATTATCAGGTCTGCTATGCCTTTGACTCCTAGATCCGGGTTTTGGAACCATGATTCAGTTATCTTTTTCTCCAGGTCTTTGTTGAAGTGGTCTGCGAAGAAGTTGTCTTTTTCTTTTTGTTCGTATCCTTTTAGTTCGCCAGGTGCTTCGAATTCCTGTGTTTCTACAAAGTTGATTATGTTTTTGATTCCTACTTTGAACTCTGTCTGTAAGAGGTCTAGTTGTAGGTCATCGACGATTGATTTCATTTCTTCGACCATGAGTTCTACGAATTTTTCTCTGCCGTGTTCTTTCACAAAATCGGTATGATTGATGTAGAATTCGGCGAAATCATGGAACATTGTTCCTTTTCTGAAGTAGTCTTGATCTGGTGAGTCAGTAACTTTGTCAAATAGGTAGTCTTTCGGGGACTGGACAAAGCTGTTTAATGAAGACTGGCTGAGAAGATCAACCTTTTCGACCTCTATACTATACTCTTGTTTCTCAAAGCCTTCTGAGACTTGCCCGAGACTTGTCTGATAGCGAGTATGTTCAAGGTCTCTGAATGATTCAAACTCTTCATCGGTTAGCTCGTTAAAATATAGACATGGAGTAACATCCTCGTTCATTAACCGGTCTTGTACAAGGAAGTGTTGTTGTCCTCCGTTTTGTATCAAAGTTTTGAATTCCTTCAGGTTGGTCTCTTCTCTACTGTCTTTGTCTACCCATGGTTTGTCAGATGTTGTTGAGGTCCAGCTTGAATCCATTCCCAGGTAGAATACAATCGGGCGATCAACGTATGCCGAAGACTTAGCCCCTGCCAGGAGAAGTCCGTGGCCGTTGGAATCCGTGCTTATGTCGTATGTATCAAGGTAGTATTCGAGTCGGTTTACGACATCTTCTGATATAGTTTCGGCGAGTATTCCTAGTTCTTCAAGATCTTTTCCTATATTGGAATCGGTCCTGCGCTCAAACTCTTCTATTATTTTCTTTAATTTCGAGCCTTCAATACTATCGAGTAGAGCTTTGAAATCATCCAAGGATTCATCTTCAACATCTTGAAGATAGCCATTATCTAATTCTATAGACACAGTTTTTCCAAGTCTTTTCAAAACAGGTTGACAGTCTTTTACCAACAGTCTTTCCTGGGATAAACCGAGACGGAGCAGTCGGATAAAAGTACGTAGATCTTCATCTTCAGACAAACCTTCTTGGACCATCATCGGAATTCCTTTAGACTGTAGCGCTGATTCAATCAGTGTGGCATACTGGCCATCTCGGTCGTTGACAATTGCAACATCTTGTGCATTATCCTTTGTTATGTTTTGTTGAACTGCCCGGATTATCTCAGTGATCGAGTTGTAAACCTTGAACTCCGGTAAGTCTTTTTTCTGCTCTGTGAAAACACTGAACTCATCGAATACTTCAGGTAAAACTTGTTTGTCGATCTCGTTGAAATGGTGGAAATTAACAACTGCCACGTCTTTTTCTTCATCAACTTTGAACTTCTGCATCTTCTTGTAGATATTATCAGTATTTTCTATAGTTGTCAAGACTTTTCGGACTGGTTCATTATCAAAGCGATTGTAATCAAGTATTGAGTCCGGAGCACCCTGCTCTCTCCAACAGTCCAGAATATTTTCTAATATGTAAGATGCTTGTTTCCAGGACAACTCTGTGTTTTCAATTACTTTGTGGAATAAACCTCTTTCCTGCAGTAGCTCCTGGTTCTGGTAATTGCTGAGAACGTAAATCATAGGTGTTGTAGCAAAGTGGCCAAGTATTGGTTCCTCTAGTCTTGTATTCAATGCGTCTTTTAGAGAAGCTTCAGCTGTGAAAACCAAATCATAGTCTTTGACTTTCTCATATATTTGGTCTACAGATAACGTTTTTTGTACATGAAGTCTGTTATCTTTCTTTTCCTTGGTCTCTGAACCTGGGCTTGTATCAGCAACTATTTTCTGTCCCACATCAAATATATTAGACCAATATTATTTATGGTTCTTTCCCACTCCTAGAAAGTTAATATTCAAAATTAAGTAATATCAACGCCGAGATAACTACATATCCATATGTCAATTAAGTTTTGCGTACTCTGGATAAAATGTGTTTCTGTGTCTTTGAGAAGTCTTAGATAAGACTCTTTTTTGCTTAAATAGTTAAGCCAGATTTAATCTTTTAACCCGTTAAATCTATTTTCCTCTAGTCGTCTATCAAATTTTAACTTTCGGTAATTCAAGATGTATCCGTTAGGTTCAACAATATTCAAAACAAATTGTTAGTATGTCTGAAGATTCCGATAGTTCTGAGGATACTTGGTGTAAAGGTACTAAATCAAAATCTGAAATCTTAAGTCACTTCCAAAAGGCGAAGAATCCTCCTGAAAAGTGGCAGGAAGAAAACCGGAAACTATTGAAACAAGACGAAGACTAGAACAACATAAAACTAAGTTCATTTAGATTATGTCTGATCTTGTTATTAGTCCCTTATACTCTCCGTTTTCTTTAACCAGGGCTGCTGAATCTTCCTTCACAATCTGTCTGATTGATTCTACAGGTGTTTCAGGACCGATCTCGGAGTATGCTGGACCTGTGTAGTTCTTTATTTTCTCATCAGGGTCTCTAACGCCTATGAGCAGTTTGCTGTCGATTCTTCCTGTATGTTCGCCATTTTCTTTAACAGGTAGTTGTGAGTAATCGTTTTCTCTCATTATTTTCTTGATTTCAACAACTGTGTTTTCTGGTAGGGCCCAGGCTATATTTTCGATCATTACTTCTTTTGCGGTTTTGTGATCTTTTTCTAGTTCCTTGAGTGTCTTCCATAGCTGGTATGCGTTTTCATGGCTGTAGCTGGTCTGGTTGTTTTCGATCCTACTGATTTGAGTGATACTTAGGGATGATATATCAGATATTTTTTGCTGAGTCTTTCCAATTTTCATCCTCTTCTTTTTGAGAGCGTCCGATAGGTCTTCAGGCCGAATCATCTTATATTTTCATCTTACGCAAATTATTTCATTAATCTTTACATAATTCGCAACTAAATTAATTATTACAATGACCGACTTCACGACACCCGATAAGCCGTATACAGAAGTAAAATCTGAACACATCAAGGAGAAAATCCGAAACTCAGACTTCGATAGCATTGAAGAAAGAAAAGAAGTCAACAAACTCATCTTCCTGGAGAGAAAAATCACAGGAGAAATAAACCTTGGATATCCTAGCGGAATGCTCTATACCGAAATAAAGAAAGATCATCAGGCTGATTATAGGAAAATTTACAGAGAGCTTAGGCCTGAAGAATTTGAAAAACTGCAACAAGACAAAAAAGAAAAGAAAAAGAAGATTCAGAGAGAAAGAAAAGAGAGACAAAAACGTAAGGAAAAAGAGGTCAAAAAGGCAAGAAAAGAATGGCGAAAGGTGGAGGTGTAAAGATAAATCCAACCATGAAATACATTCGGTTGAGACTTCGAAATATAAGCACCACATCTGGATTCAGGAAATGAAAATCAAACAATAATTCTTTTTCTCAATCAACACAAAAATGATCGAATTACAGAGTTTATCTCAGAATACGATCTAATTTGGACAACATCATTCCGGATGGATGTTTGAGTATGATTTCCAGCGGTCTGGTGTCAGAAAGTAGACTATTACTTCATTGAAATATTGGTCTCCTAATTCGTCTTCGAATGTTTCATCGTACATAAACGATGCCCATTCGTTGTTTACATCGAGTCTTACATCCATCTGTCTGTTGTTGTATTCAAGTGTGTGTTCGCCAAACTCGAGGTCGTTTGAATCCGAATCCAGCTGTTCAATTACAGTATCTTTGTTTACGTTATCGTGTGTAGCGTATTTTCCAACATATTCTGTTTTATTCAGGTCTTTTTGGGTCCAATAATAGTGCTGGAGACTCATCCAAGTTATCTGTATTTACTAAGGCTTTTATCGGTATATGAACAAAAAACCGGGAAATATCGATAATCTAAAAAAGAGAAAATGTTAGGATCGGTAAAGTGTGGTTACCTCTGGCAACCGGTTTAACATCCAGATTCCATAAGGCAGACCAATTAGTGTTAGACAAAGCAGGTATCCAATACTCATCCAGAGTAGGCTTGCCCACCAGCCTACAAACAGAAAGTAAAGTCCACGGAACAAGATATTTGTCTGGTTGGTCTTGGTATAGGTCAAGTTTCCATCGACGATTTGTTGTTTTCTGTGTATGTCTTTTAGAGTCAGTACTTTAGGTGTCAGACTTATCATTTTCAACCCGATTGGCAAAAATATAACCGAGACATTCAGTATCCAGGCAATAGCTAACCATAGAACAGTAAGTTCCCATCCAAGTAAAATAAACCAGAGGGCTCTGATTATGGTATTCGGGCTAAAAGAGTTTGTATTTGCCATAACCTTATTTTCTCAACCTAACTTTAAATGTCTGATTGATCTAAATCAACATCTCGGCGAGTAGTTGGGTTCCGTTTTCTGTGTTAAAACAAAGCGGTTTCTGAAAATCTTATCTAGTATTTCGGCCAGATAATGTTATAATAAAAGTTTTACTGGTCTCTAGTAGTTACATGAGCCAGCAAGTACCTAAAACTCGTACTGATGTCCTGCCGTTAAGGCTTGATCAAGAAATCAGAGATGATGAGAAAGAAAGCCGTAAAAGCGCAGATAGAAACTTTAAAGAACTTTCCAGAAGCAATACCTTATCTGTTGCAAGAAGAAACAATTATACTATAAATTACAGAATAGATGATTCTGAGGTTGGCTTTGAAGATATTCTAAACCAGGTAGATGGTCAAAGATCACGTGTTCTGGAAAAGGAGTTTGATGAAAAAGGAGCTAAATCCACTCAGTATGTTAAAGGAGATGATATAGATTTCAAAGACTATCTTGAATGGTTCTTTTTACCCGAAGAGGTATTTGATGTCAGAAAGGTAGATGTTATGGCCGATGATACACCGGCATGGAACGATGTATACTGGGTTGGAGGTTATTCAGATCAAGAGGAAAGTTATGAGTTCGGACCTTTCGATTCCTTTGAAGGACCGTCTCTGAGATATGCAATGGTAGCATTAAACGATGAACAAAATGAATCGCTTTTCGATAACTCAAGTCTAGAAGTTTCTATATATCATCCGGAGGCCAAGTTGGACCAATACACAGAAGACGGAACTTTCCCACAAGATGTCTTGAGAGAAGGACCAAACGATTATCTAAGTTAGTCTTTACTTTATAGAAGCTATAAAATTGAAGGGTGGACTGAAGCGCGAAGCTTCCAAGCCCGACCCGCCCCGCAATTCTCAGCAGGACTATTGGTTTTTGACCCTGATTTACAGGGTCGTGTTAGTTTTAGGTCCCTAGACTTAACCTACTTGGGGTACCTTTATTTTGGATCAAAAAATATACCAAAGAGTTTGTGGAAAACCGGAACCACTAGCCGTCTTCAGGAATATCTGTTTTCCTGTTACACTCTGGACACTCAACCGTGTTAGGAGCTGTTTTCTCTCCATCGTACCAGAAGGTGTTGTTACAGTTTCTACATTCTATCTCGAGAGCCGTATCTACCATTTTTTACCACATATCCGTTTAACACTTGTTTGATACAGAAACATTTCACTCATAGGGCATGTCTGTGATTATATCCTGTTTGTATTCATCTACTTCGATCAACATCTCTCCCAGATCAGCCAAAACAGGATGTTTTACATCTAGATGGACATTTTCCAACATTACTTTGTTTTTAATCCCGTTTGACTGTCTTTTTTGAGTCAAATGTCTGATTCGTCCTTCGATATTATCTAATTGGTTCCAATAAGATTCTGCCAGATTCCAGTCATCTATATCGGTTGTATCTATCGATTCAATGCTGTCTAGAATACTTTCAATATCATCGACATAGTTTCCCATATCCGATTCGAGTTGCTGGTAGTATCTTACAGCGGTTTTCCTGGCTTTAATTCTTTGAGCTGTCTTTTCATCGTACAATTTTGTCAGGAAACCTTGTTGTGACCTTCTGTTTTGGTTAACTAATCCATTATGTGATAGGTTTTGACTACCGCTGTTTTGCCAAAGCGCTACGTCTCCGAATTCATCGAAAAACGATTCTCTAGGGTTATCGTAGTTTTCTGAATAACCTGAATTTTCCCAGACCTCGCTTAGAAAGATTTCGAAAACATCTTTCCGTTTTTCTGGTTTCTTGGTTTCAAGAGAGCTTCTAAATTTCTTTAGACCTTCTATATCCTCTATATACCTATTAGCTTCTTCCCTAGATTCTTCTATCAGTTCTCTAGTATACAAAGGTCTCACAGTCTAACTCAGATCACAAAGTATTAAACTGGTTTTTAACACATCATAAAAGATCTCTAGATACTATCCAATCAGGTTACTCTAGGTTCTGGTGTTGTTGTTACCTTTGTTTACGTAGGCCTCGTTTCTCGTCATTATGTCTTTAAGCTCTAGGGTCTGGCTCTGTTCATGTTCTCTATATTCTATGAATATGTCTTCGCTGCCGACCTGATCAAGTTTTCCGGTTTCCCTGACTTCTACAGGTGAACGTCCCGGACTCATCGCTATCTGATCCAGTTTATCCTGTACCCTTTTCTGGTATTCATTATCTAGGTCCTGGAAACTGTTCCATGCATCTGATCGGATCTGTATCCGGTAGGGATCGGTACCAAGCGGGTTTTCATTTCTGTGATCTATGGCTTCTGGAGTTACCTCTGGCTGCTGGAGACCTTCGAAAAGAAGGAAATAATCCAGGCTCTCTGCTATCGCATCTTTGAGCGGGTCTCCGGTAAATGAATCTCCCTGTACCTGTACTACAGTACTTTCTGTCTCAGGGCTAAACTGTGAGGGAGTTCCAACCAGTAAAGCGTTTTCCCTGTCTGCATAAGGCATCCAGATCTCAGAACTGTGTACATCAGGTCCGACTTCAACATTTGCCTGGAAAAAACCTGCAGAAAGGTCAGGATCAACTCTTACATTGAACCCGTTTCGTTCTGTAGTGTATGAAGGTCTTTTTTCTGTATAATCTCTTTGTGGTACTTGTTGTTCGATTAAATCCATAGCCTCAGGGATCGAACCAAGAGTTGTCTCTTGATCTAGAGTCTCTACTCTAATGTTTTCGTTTATCTGTTCGTAGTCTCCAATCTTGACATAAACCTGTGGTTTTTCTCCGGTCAACGGGTCAAGACAGTCTTTTCTCACCAAAGTATAGTTTTCATTTCCGTCCAGCCCCTGTTCTACTGTTTCCATCCATTTTTCTACAGTAGGGTCTTTCTGTTCGAGTCTTGCTATAACCCTAGGTCTCCACCACGAAGGATTTTGATTCTGGATCGAGTCCTCAAAGCTGTAGTTGACCAGGTTTTCATCTGTGAAAGACGGACTGTAGTCTCCAGAAGCCATTGATTTGAGTTCTTTTTCGAGTTCATCTCCTAGCTGTCTCAGATCATACTGTTCTGGATCGGCATCCAGCAAGGGGCTTTTCAGGTATTCGGCTCCGGAGTTTATCATAAAACAAAAGTGTTGTTACTAAAGGTTAAATAATTGAAAATAATTTTTCCCGGTTGAAACTAGATTTTTCTACCTTTTCTGGTCCCAGTGTTCTGTGAATGTATAAGGCATTTTCACATCGATCTCAACTAGGGATGAATCAGGTCTATTAAACGATATACTGCTTCTTTCTTGGTATTCCAGATATATTTCGATTCCACTATCATACTTTTTGGAGGATTCGAATCCGAAGTCTGTTTCATCAGTCATCTCTGTTTCAAAACCTTCCGGAAGACTTGAGGAGGTCATACATCTCTCTGATTCGACTGCTTCTTCAACAAGTCTTTCAAGCTCCATTAAGTCCTCACGGACCTGACCTTCCAAACCTTCGTAAGCAGTCGAATAATCTGATACCATGATGTTAAAATAGAGTAGTAAATGTTTTATTGTCTCTATCAGGCCGGCCGGTTAGTGGTGTTGTATCTTTTTAGTTCGGCCAGATATCTATCTAGAACATTCAATTGGTTGAAGCACAAATCAGCTATAGTTTACTAAAAATTTTGTGTACAGTCTTTTTCTATGGAAGTAAACTTTGAAAACGCCAGTCTTGACGAAGATATTATCTATGAAGGTGTTTTATCCAGCGACGATGAAGGTAACTACTGGATAAATCAGAATCAAAGATCTGTTAGGCTGGATATAACGAAACTTGACGAACAGATACTCGAAGAAAGAGATGGTGATGTAATCTCTGTAGTTGGGAACTTGGGGTATGAACGAAGAGATGGTTCTTCTGTCCTAGACTACGAGCTTGAAGCACTGACAGTTGCAGAACTTGAGGGTTTCAACCCGGTGAACAATACATATGTATCTCGGTTAGGCGATGTATTGATGGAGGCATACTCTAATAGCATAAATGAGTTTGAAGGCGATACTGAAGACCTAGTTGATACTTTCGATACCATTGCGTACTGAAAACAAATCCGTTCAATATCTAAAAGGAGGTAAAAGCCTCCTGTTTATTTTTTCATATCTTCGAGGCCTTCTTTGATTTCTTCGCCGCTCATTTCCTCTAGGTTTCCTATATCAAAGTTCGAGAGATCTATATCCGAGATCTTATCAAGTACCTGTTGTAGTCCTTCTTCGGTTTCACCTGATGTCATTCCTCCGATCAACTCGGTTGGAAATGTCACAATAGTCGAATTTTCCATTGCAACTGAATCAAGGGTCTGAAGTGTTCTCATCCTATAGCCCTTTTCACCGATTATCTCAGAGGCCTGACGTAGCTTTACAGCTGCCTCAAGTTCGCCTTGTGCGTTTGTCCTCCGGGCTCTCCGGTCTCTTTCTGCTTCTGCCTCAGCAGCCATTGCCCGTTCCATTTTCTCCGGTAAGTTAATATTCTGTATCTCGACATCCAATACGTTTACACCGAATGAATCGGTTTTATCATCCAGCTGTTCTTTTATTTGGTCTCCTATCTCATCCCGTCTCTGTAATAGGTCATCGAGTTGTTTTTTACCTACAAGATCTCTGAGTATAGAAGTCGCATAATTCAATGTCTGGCGTTTGTAGTTTCCTACATTCACAATAGCATCTTTTACGTCTTTTTCAGTATCTTTTATCTCAAAGAAGACTACTCCATCGACTTCTACAGGTACGTTGTCTCTGGTAATTGCCTCCTGTTTCATTACATCGACAGAATCTTCATAGACCGGTACAGTAACGGCTTTCTCTATAAAAGGTATCTTAAAATGTATTCCCGATCCACGGTTTCGCTCATAGCTTCCAAATTTTAATACAATGCTTCTCTCCCATTCATCGTTCATGAAAAACGGAAAAGGTCCTGAAATACTCATCTAGTTTAACACCTTCATACCCTATATTAGTCTTGATCTGATTTATAATCAGGCCCAAAGCTTTCTACAAAGCCCTGGATCTTTTGGTTGGAACAACCGTTTTTGTAGACAAGACGGTTTCCAGCATCAAACAAGACTCCGTTGTCATCGTATTCTATCATTCCCTTATCTTCCAGGACTTCAAAGTATTTTCTGACAAAAGGTTCAACTACTGTCTCGACTTCTCGGTCGTTTCTTAGCTCTTCTATGACTTCTTCGAGTCGGACAGAATCTTCTTTGTTGTCTAATATTTCTACAGGTCTCATACCAAGACTTTTGAATGCAGCTTTTGTTCTAGAACCGTATTTAGCCATCAATCTATGTTTGAGATCTGGATTTATAAATTAATCGTCTAAAAAGGTGTTTTAATCAATTTCAACCGGTCTATCGATAGATTCGCCTATAAGTTCTCGAATACGTTTTTCTGAATCCTCGAGTTCGGACTGTTTTTCCGTTATGTTTTTCTCTAAACTGTCTTTTTCCTTTCTTTCATCTTCAAGTCGGTTTTCCAACCGTTTCTTTTCCGATCTGAGATCTTTCTTTTGTTTTATCACAGCGTGATTTTCGATCTTCTTTTCCAGCTCTTGTATTCTTGATTCAGCAGAATCTATATAATCGGATTTTTCAGGTAGATCGCTTACTTCACTGATTGATTCAAGGAACTTTTTCCGCTGTCTCTTATTTAACAGATCATCAGGTAACGAACCTTCAGCACTTTCCAGAGCTTTGAGTGTTTTTCCCGGATGTTCAAGTATATAATCGGCGTCTTTGTCCTGTAGTCTCTCAAGCATCCCTATGTTTTTCAGATTTAGATCGCCGTTTTCCGCCTCATAGATCAGCTTTTTCAGCCCACGTTCCATCTTGTTCAACGAAGTATTCAGATCAGAGACAACTTTTTCCCTCTCAGATTCTTTTTCATCAACTCTATCCTTTAGTCTCTCATATTCTCTCCAGTCCGAACTTTCTTTGAGCTCATCCAGTTTACCCTCTATATTATCTATTTTTAACTCAAGCTCGTTTACTTCCAGTTTTTTAATCTGGTCTTCTAGCTCATCTATCTCGTCTAAAATCTTTTCTCGAGTTTGGAGAATCTGTTTTATCTGATTGTAGTTGGTTACAACTCTATAATCTGTTTCAAGAAACTCGCTTAATCTTTGTCTCTGGTCTTCAAGCCCGCCAACCGTTTTTGAGATCTTTTTCTGCAAGTAAGCTTCTTCAAGTACCGCAGCTTCTTTGCGTTTAAGCGACTGAAATTCGGTGATAAACTTATCGAGTTGATTGTAGAGTTCTTCGGGTTCCTCGGAAAAATCTAGGTCATCTATCATCTCAAGTCGATCGGAGACAATATTGTCAACTACATCGTTTATGACCTGACGGTCTTTTTCATCTTCAAACTCTCTGAACTGTTCGAGATTACTTTCTAGCTGTTCAAATTCTTCTATAACATCCGATCTTATAACATCTGCTTTCTTTACTGCACCATCTATTTCCGATTGTTTTTCCGTCTTTAGTGTTTCTGCAGCTTCAGAAATTTCAAGTTCAACCGGTTCCTTCGACAGTCCAAGCAAGTCTCTAAGCATCTCAACCACTTAGGCTAGATTGAAACTCGAGGCTTATGTTACTAACCGCTGTTTTAGTTGCAAAAAATGTCAGGCAGTTATAGGTTCAAAACATCTTCAGCGATGTTTACGAGGTATGTTTGAGACAGCCGGTCTTCACCGCTTAATTCGACTTTGTAATGTCCTTGTGGTCTTCTCTCAGGTTTGATGGTAATTTCTCCTTCTATCTCGGTATCTGTATTTTCTTCCAGTTCAAGGCAAAATCTTGCATCTCCAGGCAAATACTCCTGTTGGTTTGAGTATCTACCTATCTTGATCTCCTGATCTTGTTCCTCTAAGTTTCCAATTACCTGTATATCATCCGATTGTCTTTTTAGGTAATCACTTGACTGTTCTAGATGTTCTCTTCGGACCTGATATGTTCTTGGCTGGCCGTTTCCGGGTCTTCTATGTGGACCCTGCATCTCAAATCGGCGATCCAAAACATCAAGTAATTCCAGGACCTTCGTATCCATTATTTCTCTGTACTTGTAAGGTTCAAGTATCTCTTCTCCATTGTTGCTGGCAGTATAATCTTCAAGATATGAATCCAGTAACTCAAGGGCTTCTAGGTCATCTGCCCAGAATTCAAATTCGTTGATTCCTCCGTCTCTTTGTATTTCTATATTGAATGTTTCTCCACTGAAATCTATCTCGCCTTCGAGATCCGAGTAGAATGGAAGAGAATTTTGTTTTGAAAATCCTTTAGCATCATAGTCTAGGGTTTCAAAATCTGTTCCAAACTCGTTTCTAATCTTTTCCTGCAATACAGCTAGAGAATCGTCTTCGAGCTCTTTTTCCCAGCTAATTCCTTCAAAGTTATGTTGGTCTTCAGATTCTGACATCAATAAATCAGCTAAAGGTTGAACTATATTAGCCTATGGTAATGTTGTGTCTGAGATAGCCGGAACAAACGGAAACCTTTGGTATCGGTTTAAAAACAGGTTTGAGAAAACTCTAGACTATGGGCTATAAACTTTCTCCAAGTCGAATAAATCTGTTCATAGAGTGCAAACGTTGTTTCTGGTTAAGTGTTAATGAAAAAGTAAAGCGACCAACCAGACCGTTTCCAAGCCTTCCAAACGGTGTTGACAGAGAGGTCAAAAACCATTTCGACCGTTTCCGGAGAAAAGATGAAGTTCCTCCAGAACTTGAAGACCGGGATCTAGAGCTTTTCGATGGTCAAAACTTCTTGGATAAAGCCAGAAGCTGGAAGACAGAACCTAAATGGAGGGATAGAAAAACCGGTGCAATCTTGAGAGGAGGGGTAGATGACCTTCTATTAGACGGAGATAAAATAGTAGTCCTAGATTACAAGACGCGTGGTTATCCTCCTAAAGAAGATAAAGGAGCTCCAAGTTACTACAGAAGACAGGTCAACTTGTATAATCTCATACTTAGAGAAAACGGTTACCAGACTGCAGACTATGGTTTGATACTGTATTTCTACCCAGATACTATCAATAAAAACGGCAAATTTATTTTCAATACCGAGTTAAGAGAGGTAAAAGTAGATATTCCAAGAGCTAAAAACCTGGTTAGGGATGCTGTAAAAACACTTAAAGGAAAAATACCGGAACACAGCGACCGATGTGAGTTTTGTGATTGGAATGTTTCAGAACATGGGAAGGTAAGACAGGAAACTCTCTAGTATTCTTGCTTTAGAGTTTAGAGAACCTATAGACTCGTATTTGTTATAGAAGGTTCAATGGTTGGCCTATTGTAACTTATTAGTAGATAACACCTTTTTCTAACGGTTTTAAAACTTTTAATCACTTTGTCAGAACTAAGAGGTATCGATAAGTGTCTAAAATAGATAAAAACATTCCAAACGTACTTATAAGTCTAAAAACCAAATATATGTTCTTACTGGCTATTTTAGGCTTTTTGACAGCTGGTTTGGGTAGTGCGGCCATATCTAACACTTTTTCCAACACTGCAGAAGTCAGTATTGAGATAACCAATGGTATAACCTATTCTCTAGGTCCGGATATCGAAAATAGTTCTGGATCGGAAACATTCATACAGCCTATGAGCTCCGGAGGAAAGATAACTCTGGAGCTTTCTAAAAAGAATCTGGCAAACGATGATTCACAGCCTTCAGTCGAGACCATTATACTGGATATGGAGGGAACTGACCTTTCTTGGAGAAAGATGGAAAAGATATCCAGCTTCCGGTACTGGAACCAGACTGGAAGAAACTACAGTCTCGACATAGATGCTAGAGGCAATCCCGGTCTTCTAGAACAACATATAGCAAACTATAATGGGTCAAACCAGTCACTAGAATACAACAAAACTGTCTCAAGCACTGAAAACCGGGAATTCGGTGTAGGAAATGTTGATGTCGATGGAGACTCCAAAGATGAAATACTTATCTGTATAGCAGGTTCTGAGGGTCACCGATACGTTCCAGGAGAAAGATGGAAAGGAGACCTCACTATAGATACAAAATCAAGTTCTCCTACAGGAAAGTTAAAGGCCAAAGCAAGTATAATGGGCCTTTACGATCCCGAGACCGGAGCACACCCTGAAACTGTAAGAAAATGTCCTCAATACAGCTAAAAACAGTTTTTCTAATTACAGCATTCGGGCTAAACCTGTATCCGGTCTATGGAGGTGTTGAACTTCAGTCTGAAACTCTTGATCTTGATCTCAAATCCGGCAGCCAACATCAAATACCTATGAAGGCGGTATGGACCGGCACAGAACCTGTAAATATTTCTTTAAACGGTTCTGTAAGTGCAGAAACCACTGATAGCGAAGGCATATACATTGATATTTATCCAAAAAACATTGTTCTAGAACCCGAAGAACAGTCCGATATATCGGTTAGGCTAACAACTTCCTTCGGTCTGGTGCCTGATAACTTCAGCCTGTCTGTCAAAGCTTTTGGGCCTGATATAAATACAGGTTTGGACAACACCCGAAAAGAAACCCAAAACACAGGAGGAAGTGGTTCCAGTCAGGGATCTTCAGGTTCAGGTGGAGGACTTTCTCTTAGTGCTGGGACTAACGAAGACAAAAGTGTATCAGACCAAGAAACTCAAACTAACAGAGATAATACAGACCAAAAAGATCGGGAATCAGAGTTTGAAAAAGAAAATGAATTAAACCAGACATCAAATCCAGAAGAAAATAGTAGTTTGTCTAAACCCGAAGAAAACCAAAACAGGATATTAGGATTTTTCCTAGAGTCTAGAGCTACAACAGAAGTGATAGTTGGTCTAATGGTTTCGATAACAGCGGCTTATTTTATCTACAAACTTCGTAGACAATCAACTGACCGCCAAAACATCGTTAGTAGATAACTTGGATATTTTTTTGACTGTCTGGAATACTTTCTTAGATTTTTTCTAGATCAATTAGTTGATTGTCAAGATCTTTCATCGGTTCAGGAGCGTCTAGAAAACTGTTTTTCTCCTCATAGGCCCGGATAAGGTCTGATCCCTGAACATCTAGCCATAGTATTTCCCGTGGATCTTCAGTACTTTCAAGTTCTTCAATTATATTTATTGATGCGTCTGTAACGATCTGATCTATATCTTCCATGTCTAATAGTTCCTGTATTTTCCGTTTGTGCCGTGGTATATTAGGCTTATCTCGTTGGTCCATTGTGGCTTCCAGAACCCGACCCATTTCTTCGAGATCCCAGGAGTTTTTGTAAAGAATTTCTCTTGTCTTTCTGGTTCCTTGTTCAAATCCATGGATATCAACCAACGTATCATGAACCGAAAGTGATGTAACCAGCCCCATATTGTATGGATCCTGAATTGTACCGGGTTTTGCCTCCTCAACATCTAAAGCAGGGTAACCATTGAAAAAATCATGATTAACCAGCGGATCTTCAAAGGCCAAAATAGAATTTTCACGAGTTTCCCATCCGGCCATATAGACCTCAAAAGTTGTAGGTGCCTCAAATACGGCGTTTCTAGGATCCATTGAATCTCTTTCATCTAGAGCAAGATTGTATTTTTGAGTGTTTGGATTGTTTGTAAAATCCAGATCATGTATCATTTCATGGAGTTTTATGGAGCCTCCTGGAAGATCAAAACCTGATTCAAATCTGCCGGTTGAAGGGTTAAAATCTTTCAACCGAGAATAATCAAACCGTATCTGTTTTTTGCCCTTGTGGTAGTCTGCATGGCCGTTCTCTATGTCTGTAAAGTAGATATTTTTAACCGAAAGGTCGTTTTCTTCCCGAAGTCCTTTAACATACGGTATTACGTCCTGTTCAACAGATTTCTGTAGTGATATATCGTGATATCTTTTCAGAATATATCGGAAATCCTGAAGTAGCAATTCGGGGTGTAGTTCCTCTAGTATCTCTGTGTTCAAAACAATGTTTTCTGTTTGATCCTCTATACTGTAACCTACTTCGCTAGTAGTGTCTTTGTAATCTTCTAGAACGGGTTGTTCAAAGCCTAGAGTTGGAGCTCTAAATTCTGTATCAAATATGTTTTTGAAATCTTCTATAGCCTCTCGGTAGATAAAACCAACCTTCGATTCTATGTTGTCAGATTCAAAAGTTTTCCCTCTTATATCTGGTTGGTATTTTTCTAGTCCGTCTAGTGAAGTCATAACTGCTGATTCAAATCGGTTGGTTCTGTGTCCCAGTCCGTGGTTCGGATGCCACATCGAGTGGGTTAAACCATATCGGAAAAGTGTTTTGAGTTCATCGTCCGACATACGTGAGATTGAAGGATCTGCATAGAACTCAGCGTATGAAAAGTCCAATCTCATCAGGCCTGTATTTTCTGCAGCCGAGATCTCATAATCGGCATCCAGAGTGTATGGTGGCACACAATTATATGAGCTGGAAAGATGTTTTTCTTCATCAAAGATAAGTTCATACATCTCTATTCTATCTCTAATTTTTTTGCCACCTATGTATAACTACATCAGGAAACAATCAAAAGTATATTCAAACACGTTCACAGTTTTTCAGCGACTGATAGCTTTTTGAAACCTGATAAATACCTTTTCTCTAAGCTTGTTTGTGTCTTCGGTATCGAGGTCTGATACCTTTGCATCCTTCTGGAAGTGGTTGGTGCCTGCTATATCAAGGGTTAGGCTTGAAAGATTCCATCTTCTCTGGAGAAAGGTCTGGGTCTCAATCAAGTTCTGGATTCTATAGTAAGGTGTTACCATGGTTTTTCTGTTCCAGAAACCGTTCATGCTTACAAAGTGGTTTTCTCCAGCAAAATAGGCCTTGTTCTTCCATTTGTAATGTGCTGCAATACCGGCTATAGGTAAAAATAAAAGAATCAGCCAGTGGTTAAAAGAGGAAAACCGGCTGTAGATAGAGCCGCCAAATAAAACTAATCCGATTAAGATAGAATAACGTCCGAAGTATCTTGTCCTGGCTCTTTTCGGTATGGAGTTCAGCTCAAAGCTTTCGAACTCTTGTATCATCTTCCCGAATTCAACTGTTCTATTTTTCTTCGCAAGAGGTATTGCGGCTTCTGCACCTTGTTGTACCGACTGTTCTGCCGAATATCCTGCAGTCTCAATCTTAAGGGTCGAGTAGCCGAAAAGTCTTTTCAGAGGATTTTCTTCTATAGTAAGTTTCTGAATTTTCTCAAGTGGAATAGAACCTTCTGATCTCTTTAAAAGCCCGCGTTCGTACTCTAGAGAGTCTTCAACCTGGTAAAGACGGAAATCAAAGTATTTCAAAACATTGTTGATTATACTTCCTGTCCATGTAGCTATAGCGCTGAAAAATATGAAGACTGTAAGTCCTGTAACTAAGCCTATGCCTGAACTTTCGGCTGCATCGATCAGGAAACCTCCACCAAGTCCCAAAAGCGCAAGAATACCGAAGAACATACCGGTATTTACAGAAGTTACACCAAGTAAAAATAGCTCCTTTGGTTCCAGCTCAAACAGTAATTCCCTCTTTTCCTCCTCGTCTGTTTTAAGATTTTTCTCGAGATCTCTGAATTTTCTCTGTATAGCTCTACCAGTTTCAAGATATACATACTTCAAAGAAGCCTCTGTTGTGTTTCCACCTGCAGTCTCAAGATCTACCTGTGCGACACCGAGTAGCCTCTGGAAGATATTTCGCTGGATATCCACATTCTGTATCCGGGAAAGAGGTATCTCGCGGTGTTTTTTCGATATAACCCCATGTTTAATATTCAAATTGTCATCGCCGAAGAAAAAATCATAGTTTTTCCAGACAAGATACTCCCAAACTAAAATTGCACTGATTAAAACAAGAGCGGCTGAAAGAAATCCGAATATAACAAGCGGGTTGAAAGAAGCCACAGACAATCCCCCGGAAAAAAGTATGAGTATTGTTAAAGTCCCAAACTTCTGGATTGCTTTGAAAACTATAGATTCTTTTGCGAGTTTCATACTCCGTCCCTGTCTTCTGAATCAATTGCAACATCACGAAGTTTTTCCTGAATGGTTTCAGCATCCAGAGGCAAAAGACCAGGTATACTTACATCGGCCCCACGTGAACCGGCTGTATAGACAATAACTTTTGAGAGACCAACTGTTCGTTCTATCAGTCCTCTCTGGCTATCGACATGTTGGATCCGGACAAAAGGAACCATGGTCTTTACTTTCCGGAAAACACCGTGTTCAATATACAAGTGATCTTCTCTAAGCTCAAAGCCCCAAGCCTGGTATCTAAGAGACATATAAGTTGTAAAAAGAATTACTAGAACTGAAAAAACACCTGAAACAGAAAGTACTGTTGAAATATTGAATAAAGCACCTACTATAGATCCTAGTATACCTCCCAGTACGGTCGATATTACAAATGCTCCGACAATCCAGACTCCTAGAATCCGTTTTTCCAGTTCTTTCATTTAATTTTAGCCTCTATCGGGGGCTGAAGTCTCTTGTCTCGGAATCATCGTCGTCTTCGAAGTAATCTTCCATCTCTCTTTCATCGCCCGAACTTGAGCTCGAGGAACTTTGGTTTCTATTATTTGAGGTATTTGTGTTTTGACGTGAACTCTGTTGTCTTTGAGACTTTTGGTTCTGAGATCTTCTTTTCTGCTGGTTTTGTTGGTTCTGTCGCTGTTTTTGTGCCTGTTGTTGTCTTTGCTGGGTCTGTTGCTGGAATTCCTTGATAAACTGATCTGTATCGACTCCAGCCTGATCTAGAGCCTTTATATGGTGTTCAAGCTGAGAGTTAACAATTTGTAGTATTCTGGAAAGTTCTTTCTGTTCGTGTAAAAGTGTTTCTACCGCACCCTTGTGTTTTCCGATTTCCTCTGACATGAAAGGTTAAGAGGTCTCGAGCTTTAAAATTCTGACATCTAGGCCTTATATTCTAGGCGATCAGTGAGGCAATATAACCTGCAGATACAAAGGTCGCGGTTGCACTACCTATTGTTACGAAAATAAGTGTCAGCAGGATCCGGCCTACCTGGTTGTCCCAGAGATCTCTGTAGTTTTCAATATAAGCAATTGATTCTAGCTCTTCGACTTTTGGAGGATAGAACTTGCCTTCAAAGTATGATGCTACCATTCCAGCACCTAGAGCCGGATCAAGCGATGTAAGCGGTGCTGCAACAAAAGAGACGATCCATGTTGTGAAATGTGAACGTGCCAATATGGCCCCGGCCATTGCAAGCAGACCGTTTGATAGTATCCAGAAACTTGTAGCATTGACGCCTGTTGAGTAACCTATCTTATAGAAGCTGTATCCCAGTCCTGCGATTATAGCAAGAGGCATACCGTATTTCAGGATCTTCATCCATGGCATTTTGAAAAGCGAGTTGTCTTCCTCAAATGTCTTTCTGTTGCCTTTGAGTTCTTCTACCATTCCTTCGAGATGTGCGGCGCCTATAACAACAACTGCGTGATCGAACTCCTGTTCAAGCAATCTATCAACCATGTAGGTATTCCTTTCATCTAGAAAAACCTGTTTGATCGACGGAAAGTCTTTTTCCAGATCTTTTACAATATTTCCAATTATATCTTCGTCTTTTAGTTCCTCTATATCTACTTCTACCTCGTCTCCGAAAAGCGAGGCCAGAAGATTGATTTTCTCCCAGAAACCTAGTTCCTGTCTGATACGTTCAAATGTCTCTGAGATATTTCTATCGATAAGAGAATAACCAATACCGTTTTCTTCAGCCTTTTCAACTGCTCCAAGCATTTCCTCGCCGGGTTTAACACCTTCTTTTAGACCTATTCTTCGCTGGTAAATCGAAAGCATCAAATTGAAGAAAAGCAAAGATCCTTTACCCTCTTTGATAGCCTCGGCTATATCAAGGTTTTTCCAGCCAGATTTATTCTTTAAAGACTCAAAACGATCTTTATCAAGTTCTACAGCGATATGGTCGGGATTAAGTTCGTCTATAGTATCTATTACTTCCTGTCTGCTTTTCTCAGATACGTGGGCTGTCCCGATTAAAGTTACCTTTCGGTCTCCAAGATCGACTGTCTTTCTCACGTTCAAAGTTTTCTTTCTGTTAATTTTTATACTAACAACAAATTTTTCTGCAAATCCATCTATTTCTATTTGAAGATTATTTTCTGGCGCATGGGTTACAGTCTTACAATATTTTAAACACCACTGATTCTAAGTTGTTGCTAAGGAGGGGAGAAATATGAAAGATCAAAATAAACTGGAGGCTCTTTCACGCATAGTGAGCTACAAGCAGCTCTTTCCGTGGAATCCTGGCAAGAAAAGATACCATTCTAACTGACAGATCTGATTTAATATTAATTATCAGACAACAGTAACAGAGACTCGGATGGTAAAACAGCATCTAGAAGATATACTGGTAGAGAAAGGTCTTCCGAAAAAGACAGTCGATAGAATAGAACCAGATAGATATGCTTCTATGCTGGGAGAAACCAAAGAATCAACTAGGTTTGGACATGATAGGGTTCTTGACTCTGGTTATCTCGGATTCAGAAATACGGATATATCGCATATAGAACTAGATCTGGATCAAAACAAGGCGCTTTATTACGACCGGTTCAATATTCCAAGACTTAGCTACTCGGAAGATGATTTTCAAACCAGCGTGGTTCTGGATTCTTACGATGTTCCCTGGATTGTCGATAGTATTGACGACTCAAGTCATTATTACAACTCAGAGTTCAACCGGTTTCTACCGGCTTACCATCCAGAGATTACAGATCATATAGATTTTATCTCAGAGATCTGGAGAGAGACAAAAATACGGGCCGAAGAAAACAAGATTAAAGATACCAGATATTAACTTTTTCAGTATTTTCTTGGGCTTCTGAATAGGCTATCAGGCAAAACGGATTTAAACCTCGTATGAGTCAAGGCTTTTAGAGGGGAGTTTAGCTTTTGCTGGAGTATAAAGGATTTGAAATCCACTGGGAAGGACATGCAACAGTTAGAATTGAAGACAATGGTTTTACTGCATTAGTTGATCCTTTTAGCAAGGTTTCATCTGAGGTAGAGGCCGATCTTGTACTTATAACACGTAATGAAGATGGAAACTACGATCCTGAGTTTCTAGAAAAAATTTGTTCGGAAAACACCTGTGTAGTTGTACCCGAATCCATGGAGGATATAGATATTCCCTGTCAAGACATTGAGTATGTCTCAAAACAAGAGGTTATCGATGTATTCGGTATTGAGATTGAATCGGTACCTATATACAATCAGGAAACCGACCAGCCGGAGGGAAGCGGATACCGTTTTGTCATGAGAGATACTTCTTTCTATGTAGCTGGAGACACAGGACTTGTCGAAGAAGCATATGATCTTGAAGGCCGTGTAAATGTTGCGTTCTTGCCTGTAGACGGCGAGTACAACATGGATGTCGATGATGCGGTCAAGATGGCTGTAAGAATCAAATCAGATATTACAGTGCCTTATCACTACGGAGTACCGTTTTTCAGCAGAAAAGATACTGATCTAAGAGGTCTTAAAGCAGAACTTGGTGACAGAAATCTGCGGTGTGAAATTCTGGAAACAAAATAACTGTTTGTCTACATCAAACACTTTATAATTAAGTCATCAATCCGTTTACAGAGCGTGGATAAAATGACAGAGAACATCGAATCAGTGGAAATAGACTGGCTAGGACATGCAACAGTAAAACTCAAAGACTCTGATGGAAAAACGGTCTATATAGATCCCTGGAACGATGTAATGGAAAGTCCAAACGAACAAGCAGATCTGATAATTTCTACTCATAATCATTTCGATCACTTCGATAAGAAAGCTATCCAGTCGCTCAAGAAGAAAGGAACAGTACTAATCTGTACTGAAGAATCTGAACCAGAAGTACCTGAAGATATGAGCTATAACATAATTAAACCTGGTATAAGCGTCAAGGCAAAAGATATACGTGTTAAGGGAGTCCACGCCTACAATATTGATAAGTTCAGAGAAGCCGATACGGCTTACCATCCTAAAGGATTTTCAACAGGAGTACTATTCGAATTAGACGGTGTAAAATTATACCATGCATCAGATACTGATCCAATACAGGAGATGGAACGTTTATGGGAAGAAGATATCGATGTAGTATTCTTGCCTATAGGCGGAACATATACAATGGATCAAGAAGAGGCAATTGCAGCTATACAGATGATCAGGCCTAAGAAAGTCGTACCGATCCATTATGGGCATATAGATGAGACAACCGCTGATATAGAAAAGTTCAAAGAAGATGTAAAAGAAAGGACAGAGGCAGAGCCTCTAGTCCTCGAATAGTTTTTTACTTAAAAATTCATGAAAGTCTCGGCGAAAAAGAGCTTGATCTTTGTCCAGGTATCGTTTGCCTGGTATTCTATATCTTCTTCGTTGATCGCTGTTTTGATACGTTCTACAGGCTGATCTGACTCCGAGACGTTTTCAATCACTCTTGTAGATGTCCAGATCTCTATATCTGGCTGATCGAGCGAACTATCCTCTACATTCTCAATCATAGTGCTGTTGGTCTGAATGCTTAGATTATAGCTTTCAGCATCCTGTCTGTCAATGTAAACGTTTATGTCCTGATTCCCGGCAAGGTTCTTTACGAAATCAGGTAACCGGTCGGAGTTTTGGTTTGCAATATCCTTGTATTCGTCTAGAGTCTCCTGTTCCGGTCCAAAGTCTGCTGCTGTGGCTGCCGGAGCCACAAGTAGTGCTAGTGAGATCGCCGTGATTACTGCTTTTCGTCTCATATCTGTTGAATAGATGAATCTCTAATAAATCCTTTCCTGCGGCCTGAAAAAGTTCTTAGAACCCAACTAAGACGCCAATATAGTGATGTTTTATATTCGTCAAATCAACAAAGAAACGTTATGAGGTACCAGATTTTAAGTCTGATAGCCTTAACAGTCGTTGTTTCTGGATGTATTGATAATAATACCAGTTCAGACAGTATGTTTTCTGAATATGATTCTAATATATTAGAACTCGAATCCCAATCACAGAGTGCTTCTTTCAGGATAAATAGAGAAGCTAGCACGTACAGTATTTCTACAAGCTCTCCGTTGACTGCAGAACAATTCTTCTCTTCTGATGAAAACAAAACTCAAAAACTTAGACAAATCTGTAGTTCGTTGCAGCAAAGAGTATTCGATATGGGCTTGACCCGAGGGGCAACGGGTGAAAGATCGTTTAATGTTCTGAACGATCAAGGAACTGAGCTAGATCAAAGATCATTTAACATGTCTAGATTTACCCAAACACTTGAAAATTATGAACTTACTGAGGCAGACTACATAGTTCCAACCCAAGATGGACAGATCGAAGCCAGATGTTTGATAACTGGTTCTGGCGAAGAACAACTAGAGGCAGAAGTGTACTGAGAACTCCATTATTTCACAGTTACGCTTTTTGCAAGGTTTCTAGGTCTATCAGGCTGGTTTCCTCTAGCCACAGATGTTTTGTATGCTAGCAACTGGAACGGCACTACCTCAAGAATTTCAGAATTTTGATCTTCTGGTATTTCAATAAAGTACTCAAAACCATCAATCTCTTTTTCTCCTACGCCTATTACATCTGCGCCACGGCTTTTTGCCTCAGTAATGTTAGACAGCATATCCTCACGTCCTCGTTCTTTCAGATAGCCTACTACAGGCACACCTTCTTCCACAAGTGCAAGAGTGCCGTGTTTGAACTCTCCTCCTGGGAAAGCCTCTGCATGGATGTAGGAAAGTTCTTTGAGTTTCAAAGCCGATTCTTTTGCAATATCAAACCCTTTATTTCTTCCTATAAAGTAGACATCATCTTTCTCAGCTATATACTGGCTTAAATCTTCTATAGTATGTCTGTTGTGTTCAATAACTTTTTCTATCTTATCAGCTGTCTGTAAAAGCGATTTTCTGCCTTCTTCTATCTTCCCTTCAGCTGCATATTTCAACAGTTTCAGGACGGTTATCTGGCCTGTAAAGGCTTTTGTTGATGCTACACCTATTTCTGGTCCGGCATTGATGTAAAGCGAGTGGTCTGATTGTCTATCTAGTGTCGATCCTACAACGTTAATTATCGACAGAAGATTTGAATCGACCTCTTCGAGAAGTGAAAGTAGATCGGCTGTCTCTCCACTCTGGCTGAAAGCGATCACGAGATCGTCTTTTGTTATCTCTTCTTTTCTGTATTCGAGTTCGTGAGACTGTTCGATATGGACCTGATAGCCGGCTTCTCTAAGGTATTTTGCACCAAGTGATGCCGCATAGCTTGAGGTCCCACAGCCTGTAAGATAGATGTCCTCTGCATTATCTAGTAAGGTTACAGCTTTTTCGAGATCTCCACGGTCCTGGAATGCGGCTCTTTTCACTGTCTTTGGCTGTTCTTCGATCTCTTTTTGCATAAAATGGTCGTATCCTTGTTTTGAGGCTTCTTCGGCCTCCCATTCAATTTCTTTGGCTTCTCTCTGGATTTTTTTACCTGAGTTAAATATTGTGTGTTCGTCTTCGATTACCATGTAATCGCCGTCTTCAAGGAAGATAGCTTCATCGGTGTGATCAAGGAATGCTGTGACATCTGAGGCAAGAAATACTTCATCCTGGTTAAGACCTAGTACTAGTGGAGAGCCTTTCCTGAAAGCAATTATCTCTCCTGTATCAAGAACTGCTACAACTGCGTAAGATCCATTGATTTTCTCTATTACATTCTCACAGACCTGTTTTAAATCATCAGTTTTCTCGAGTTCTTCCTCGATAAGATGAGGTATAACCTCTGTATCTGTCTCGGATTCAAAACGGTGGTCTCCAAGTTCCTGTTTTAATTCTGTATAATTGTTGATTATTCCGTTGTGTACAACCGCAACCTTGCCGTTGTGGTCCTCGTTAGGTCTGGAATTGGTGTGTGGATGTGCGTTGGTCTGGTTGACTTCTCCATGTGTCGCCCAGCGTGTATGGCCGATACCTGTAGTTCCATCGAGTTTTGTATCTTCTGTGACTACCTCATCGATCGTTCCTTTGTCCTTTGCCATTTTAAGTGAAGGATTTCCTACAGTTGCGATTCCGGCCGAATCATAGCCTCTATATTCTAGTTTCTTCAGGCCTTTGAGAATTACTTTCGATGCATCTCTATCGCCTTTGTAACAGACAATTCCACACATAGTCTACAGACCTAATTGGTGTTGGGCTATTATAAAAAAGCCAGTAAAATCGGTGTTTTAACGGCTAGGTATGTTATTATGAATTAAATGGTATTTTTTGAAGATTTTTCAGGACTAAAGGTAAAAAACTTATAATACCGGTACAAAATTAGTTTTAATGGTTGAGTTTATCAGAGATGAAAACCTGCTTGCAAATGCCACCGAGCTAGATCAAAGCAAGCTCAAAGCTTTGAACGATCAGACAAGGCTGGAGATACTCAAAATACTATCTGAGACTCCAAGTTATCCTTCAGAGATCGCAGAGAAGCTAGGTATTAGCAAACAGAAAGCCTACTATCATTTTGAGAAGCTCAAAGATGCCGGCCTGCTTGAAAAAGATCATCAGGAGAAAAGATCCGGAGGTCTTGCAACATACTATAAAACACCACACTCTGGTCTTATACTCGATCTAGAGGGTAAATCAGAGAAAGTATTTGTGCCTGAAAGAACAGGTTCTTTGAGAAACTTTCTCTCTCCACTGGTTGAAAACGGACAGTTAAGCGGGAATATCGTGGTTGGATCTCCCGACCAACACGGACCAGATCAGGTTCGTGCACGTGATGGCCACCTCGCAGCCGAGCTAACCATGAAACTTGGAGGGTATGCCAGCAGAGACCGAGACATAGTTGTTCTGGATACCGAAGTTGTACGTGATTCTATGTTTGAGACCAGTCTTCTGTTGCTTGGAGGCGTACTTACCAACACAGTAATGAAGAAGTTCAACCCTGAGTTTTCAGCAAAGTTTTCAGGAGAAAGCTTTCCATACCACGAGATAAAGACACCAGAATCTAGCTTCACCGATGAAAATATAGGACTAATTGCTAAAACTAAGAACCCTCAAAATCCTGATAAATCAATTTATGCAGTTGCAGGCATAAGAAACGCCGGTACACGTGCGGCTGTAAAAGCCTTCAAAGACCTAGAGAATCTAGTCGAAGGTTATACAGATGGAGATTTCTATACAATAATAAGAGGGCTTGATATGGATGGAGACGGACAAATAGATGATTATGAAATACTAGAGACAAGCCTGGAGGATAAAAAACAATGAGTGAAGCAATTCGATTTAGTAAATATTTAGAAACTCGAGGGTTTTTCGAATGAGTAACTGGGAGGTTTTCCAGAGAGATGTACTTGATGTTCTAAGACAGTATGAAGGTTTTTTTGATTTCTTTGAACGTGTAGGTAGTCTGAGCGATGATTCAAGGCCTGACTGTTTTGCCCGTATATCTAGAGAGGATAAAAAAGAGATCTGGGTTATAGATGCTAAAAACAAACCAGAGTTTGATAATGGAGACCTTACTAGGATGGAAAAATATCTGAACATGCTAAAATCCAATCCTATCGATATCGGTCTGGAAATGACAGAGTTATCCGATTATACTTTCCGTGGAATATTTGTAACAAGTTCAAGTTCCACAGAGCTTGATGATTTTGAAACCGTCAGCTTCAATGCATTTCATCAGTTCCTCCAAAGCGAGCTCGTATACACTGATACCGATAAAGTCGTTAGAGATGTATCAAAGATGGTTGAGAGAAAACAGCTTTCTCAGAGCCAAGCAAGGCTGCTTTTCAGATCGTTGAAACCTTTCGAGCAAAGAATCGAGTATGCAACAGATGCTCTTGAAGATTTAGAAGAAAAGTTCCAGGGTCTTGAGGTCAAAAGACCTCCTATAAGCCAATTTGACTTTGATCTGCCTGTTGATGCAGTTGTAACCCATAGTTCCCGTGAGATGGCATTTTTGTTTGATATACCTTATTCTTGGGAGGCGGTCAAACAGGTCGATGAGAAAGTCGAGGAGGTCAAAAGCCGGTTGAACGACATGGATAGAGAGGTTTTCTATGCTGCTATCAATACTTTCAAGCAATACGATTCAGAGTTCGTGATGGCTCCCGAAGAGGTCGAACAAGAAATTATGCAGACTGGTGGGCTTGTACCTGTTGAAAAAATAGCCGAGATGTTTACACCAAAGATCAGAACTGAAAGAATAGAGAAAGAAAACGGTCTAACAATAAAAGACACCCATGGATTTGGTTTCAGGCTAGAAATAAGATCTAGAGATGATATAAATCATAAGATCGAGGCTAAAATCTCTAAGGAAGCTAGCTCCCGGATGAAAGAGACGATGATGAACTCCAGAAACAACTTCGGTGAAGTCTCTGAAACAAAGTTCAGCCAGGAAATTACTATTATGCCAAACTTAGAGGTAGAACATGATGGCTCGACTGAAAGCCTTGAGGCATATAGAGATTCTGTAAAAAGTATTTTCCAGTCATCGTTGAACCCTGTTTTAAGTAAGAAAGTTAGGAAACTCGACGGGACTGTGTAGAAAGTGTGAACTTTATTAACACCTTTGTTTTATCTAGATTTCAATGGATTATAGCATAACACCGGAAGATCGGGAAAAACTAAGGCAGATAAAAGAACAGAAGTTTCCGGACGATCAGACCACAGAGCCAGAATACAAGCTGGTCGAAGGATACAAACATCTAGAAGTCTTAAAATCAGGCCACCTGTACAGCCTGGAATACAGAGGAAAATCAGTCAGGATAGGATGCAACCGTGTAAACCGGGCAGGCATAGCCAGTTTTATACAGGACTATCTTGAAACCAGAGACGTCGATGAAGCCCATAGAAGAAACTACAGTTCGAAAAGCAAAAAGGTCGAACAGCTTCTGCCTATTCTAGAAGCAAAACAAGACTTGAGAGGAGATTTATCTAGATTAGCCGAGGAACTTGATCCAACATAGTGATATAATTTATATTAAGTTTCAACTTCAAAATCGGCCCATGAACAAAGAAAAATTCAGAGAAAGAAAACAACTGGAGCAAGTCATCAGAAAGATCGATAGAGATGTTGATTCGATTATTGTAGAGGGATACTGCGATAAGAAAGTAATGGAAAAACTTGGATTTGAAGGCCGGATATTTCTCTCTGCTGAAAGGACAATCGAAGATCTTACAGAAGATGTAACAAGAGCCAGCAAAAGAGTTGCGATACTTACAGACTTTGATCAACATGGAAAAGAGGAGAACAAAAAGATTCTTCAGGAACTGCAGGACAAAGTTGATGTCATCAAGGTCTCACGGAAAGAATTTGGAGCCCAGTTGACATCTACAGGTAGAAGAACAATCGAAGATGCAGCTCCACTTTTCGGATCAATTGAAACAAAGTTTGTAGAAGCTGCACTAGATACACTTTTCTTTAGAAATTAACAAACCTCAGAAATTCTAGAAATCAGTTAAAGAACGCTGGTTGTTCTTCAATGCTCTTGCATTAAATCCAAGCTCTCTCTTTAGATAGCTGGCGAATTCTTCATCAAATCCATGAGTTGTATAGACCTTTTCCGGATCAACCTGTTTTACTAGTTTAACAAGATCATCGAAACCACAGTGATCAGAAAGCGGGAAAGTCCTGTCGTAATCTCCTCTGTATCTGAAAGATTCATTTATCGCCCAGCCTGAAAAACCTACTTTAATGCCATTATGTTTATCGACTAAATTGTTGATATAATCTGCTTTTGAACTTCTTGAAGGAGCTATCATTATAGCGTCTTTTTCCAGTAGATGTTTGTTTTCCTTGTATGGTTTTGCGCGGAAGCTAAGATCTGTGTTTTTCTCTAGCACCTTGTTCATCTTCATAACCGCCCCATGAGCTATAATTGGACGGTCAGTGGCTTGCTGTATTATATGCTGGATTTTCTGAGCTCTTCCGAGCGAGTAACCGAACATAAACAGGTTCTGAGGATTATCCCGGATCCAGTCATTTACCTCTTTAACGACTTTTTCTTGATTAGGAAGTCTGTAGGCAGGTATTCCATAGGTAGATTCTACGATAAGTTTGTCAGCTTTAACCGGTTGGAAACCTTTCATATACGCCCTGTCCTGGATAGAAACGTCTCCGGTATAAAGCACTTCATTTTCTATCAAAGCAGCTCGTGAACCCATTATATGGCCTGAAGGTATCAGATCAATTCTTTCGTGGGATTCAGAGAAGTTAATACGATTGCCAAAACGCTTTTGAGATATTTTAGCCGTAAGTTCTGAACAGACTATGTGTTCAACCTCTTTTTTCAATGCATGATCCGAGTGAGCATGAGAAACAAGGTTGATATCTCCGATACTATTAGAACTGTCGGCTACTACTTTCTCAGTTCCTTGGATATGTATACCGTCTTTTTCATGTATCATGGAGGTTTTCAACCTTCGGTTTTAATTAGAGGTGTCAAAAACTATATACCGCGTGGTTCAAAAATAATGAGCGAAGAAAAAGATTTTTCAGTTGAGAGAGACCAGTTAATTAAGATCTCGAAGCCGTTGTTCTACGGATTTACGTTCTTGGCAGGTATATCACTTACAATTTCCCCGGCATATGCAGGAACCTTACTCGGAGTTGGAATGATATCAGCTATAGCTTTCGTATCTGCAGGCCTATCAAAAAGCCTGGATGGAGACTGGCAGAAATTCATGAACATAGTATCGGTCTTGATTGTTCTAATGGCCGTTCTAGCAGGATCTTACGTCGCAGCAATGCTCTCTTTCATGGGATAGACCAATCTGGCTTTTATTTAGTTCTTTTTTATTTATTTGTTGAGACTATACAGACCTAATTTAAAGTTGAGGATGGAACCAAATAATACGGAGTTATGGGGTCGTAGCTCAATTTGGCAGAGCGACCGCCTCCAGAAATTTGAAATGGAGGAATGAGGCAAAAATATGGTTTGCCGATGATTAATCCTATTCGAAACTGCAAACGCAGTTTCTAGACTATCAGAAGCCCTTTGGGTTTCGGAAGTCGGAGTTAGCGGTAGGTTGCAAGTTCAAATCCTGCCGGCCCCAAACTTGTTTTTCTCTAAAAACTTTTTACTCTAGTTACTTGGCTCGGTATCTTCCATCCTATATTCTTTGCCGTATTGTTCATCTTCCGAGTAGTTGTCTTCAGTCATTATCTCATAATCGTTCAAATCCATTCCTGTGAATTCAGTGGAATCTTCGGAATCAGTTGACTCTAGAAGCTCGGGATTTAGCCGGTTTTCTCCAAACTCTGTCTCGGAAAAGTCTTTTCGATCTTCCTGATCTAGCTGTTCTAGGAAATCATCGTTTAGTTCAATTTTACTTTCAACATGTTCCAGTAAATGCTGTTCGAGGTTATCCATCAGATCTTCTATAGAGTCTGATTCGAGTGATTTATCGCATACTGGACACTGATGAGAATATGGCATGTGGTCATATGAATCCGAGCTATTAAAATCAAAACTGTAATTGGTTAGCTGCAAAACTGTTTAATGATTTCAAATCACACATCGATTAATTCACAGAGTCTATTCTTTTTCATTAATATCCGATCTTATAGTATCTTCGTCAAACTCAATACCTGTAGGTTCTATATCTGTTTCATGTTGTAGTCCGTGCTGGTTGACATAATGTTGTTGTGCGGCAATCACCAGGCCGTCTTTTGAGTCTCCCGAGAGATTCTCGCCACACATTCTGCATGTATAAGTATAAGTCATAGAAAATCTTACCTCCCGTTTCCTGAAGATATTGTGGTTGAGATAATAAAAATCCGGATCTAGTTGAATGTAAGAAAAATATGGTTAGGGCTTTTTACGCCCCTTCTGTGTAAGTTTGGCGATTAAACCTCTGTTACGTTAGCTGCTTTAGGTCCTCGGTCTCCTTCTTCCTGATCGAATTCGACTTCAGCACCTTCGTCAATAGAATCGCCTTCAAGTTCGCTTACGTGGAAGAAAACGTCTTCGTCCATGTCGTCAGTTTCGATAAAACCGAAACTCTTTTCGGACTTGTATAGCTTGACTGTACCTTTCAAAATAAAAACACCTCCTTTGTATAGAAAATTATTATAAACACATCTTTATTAACAGGCCGCCGGTTTCTAAAGCTTCCGATACAAGACAGTATTATAGACGAGGACGAAAAATTATAATGAGTTTTCAAGACTTAGGCATTTCAGACGACACAGTTTCTAGACTAAATGAAAAAGGTATTAAAGAGCCAACAGAGATACAGGAAAGATCTATTCCCTTAATTATGGAAGACGACGATGTATTGGCTGAATCGGAGACCGGTTCGGGCAAAACACTTGCATTTTCTCTACCGATGATCGAAAACGTCTCAGGAAACGAGACACAGGCACTAATTCTCTCACCGACCAGAGAACTGGCCAAACAGATCTCCGAGGAGATCAACAAGTTTGCAGGAGAAAACGTAGATACCGTTACAATCTATGGAGGAGTAAGCTATGGGCCACAGGTCAAAGGAGCCAAAACTGCAAACATAGTAGTTGGAACACCTGGAAGAGTACTTGATTTGCTCAAAAAGAACAAGCTAAACGTTGAAGAGCTTGAATACTTTGTGCTTGATGAAGCAGACCGGATGCTTGATATGGGATTCCAGGATGAACTTGAATCTATAATAGAATTTACTCCACGCTGGAGACAGAACCTTCTTTTCGGAGCTACAATTCCACGAGGGCTCAAAAAGATGTGTGAAAAATACCAGATCGAACCTGAGATGGTCCGTATCAAGGCAAGTAAACACACAAGAAACCTTGATGAAAAATACGTTGATACAAAAGATCACAAGAAACTCTCCACACTTTATACCCTTCTGGAAAAAAGAGATCGTGATCTTTCCATTGTTTTCTGTCAGACTAAAAACACTACAAGATGGCTGGCTGACAAACTAAGGAAAAACGGTATTGACGCCCAGGAGATGAACGGCGATCTATCCCAGCACAAAAGAGAGAAAATGGTCGAAGAATTCGGCAAGAAGAACATCAGAGTTATTGTTGCTACAGATGTAGCCGCGAGGGGACTCCACGTCGACAACGTTACACACGTTTTCAACTATGATGTGCCGGATACACCGGATACATATACTCACAGAGTAGGTCGTGCTGGTCGACAGGGAGAAGAAGGAGAAGCCATTACCCTTCTTGAAAGCGATGACCATCAGAAATGGAGGAAGATCAAAAGGAAAAAGAATGGTATCTCGCGGATGGATCGGGACAAGCTTGATCTGAAAAGGGTCAAGACCTGAAAAATCCTATTTTTCGGTATTTTTCTTTTAATTTAGTATTTTTTCCCGTTCTCAGATTGATTATAACGTTGAACTCCGATAGATTTTGAATAGACCGAATTTGATGTAGCTCTATAGAATAATGCACGAATGGCCAAAAACTCTTGAACTAAAGATGTTTTATGAGGTCTGAGGTGTGTTCGAATGAATTATGAAGAATTTATAGGAGAGATACAGCACCGAATAAGACAGGGAACACAGAGAGAAGCGGTTAGAACAGCCCGATCGGTTCTAGAGACTCTTGGAGAAAGACTGACAGAAGGCGAGGCAACAGATCTTGCAAGCCCGCTTCCTATGGAGATAGACCGTTATCTAATTCAGGTCGAAAACAAAAACAAATACGATAGAGATGAGTTTATCGATCGGGTTATCGCAAAAATGAATTACAACGATATTTTTCTGTTAAGTCGGTATTCAAAGCCAGGAGAAATTAACCGTGCTGAAGCTGTTTACCGGATTAAGGCAGTTATTTCTCTGCTAGTAGATGAAGTGCCCGATGGCGAGATACAGGATATCAAAGACCAGTTACCAGAGGAGTTTGAAGATTTATTTGAGTTTGCTGGGCTTGAAAATCCGCCATGGTCTCAAAAAGATTGAATAGAACAAACAAAGAGGTCAAATAAGTTATGTATAATAAAATATTTTTACCAACAGATGGAAGCGAACATGCTGAAGTCGCATTGGAACATGCAATAGATCTAGCTCAAAAATACGATGCACAACTCCATGTTCTTTATGTAGTGGATGTAAGAGCTAACTCAGGTTTTAATATGTGGCCAGACATGCTTGAAGAACTTCAAGCTGTAGGAAAAGAGGTTACACAAGAAATAGCTGATAAAGCAGAAAAATCAGGTATAGAAGTAATTACAGAGGTAAAAACAGGTATTCCATACAAGGAGATCAATACCTATATTAGAGAAAACGACATAGATCTAATTACTATGGGAACCAGGGGTAAAACCGGTCTGGACAGGATTTTACTTGGTAGTGTGACAGAAAAGATCATCAGAACCTCACAAGTCCCGGTTTTAACGGTTGGATCAAAAAAATAATTCTGTCTGGTTTGAGAAAATAAAGGAAAAAACGTGGTTTTTCGAGTTCTAAATGGTTACAGGCACTTCCGAATCAAAGGTTTTTCGATCTTTGTCTTCGTCTTCAATATCGATCTCTGTTTTCACAACAGCTACCTCCTCTGTTTCTTTCTCAGGTTCCATTGATTCAATATCTCTCAGTTCAAATTCGTCAAGTTCACACATGGTTTTCCCACCAAGGAGGTTCTAGGTTTCAGCCAATTTAAGAATTAAATTCACTCAGTGATCAGAACAATCCGGGATAGAGGACTTAACTATGTAATTTAGGACTAAAAAAGTATTTTCGATAATGTAACATGGTTTTTATTCGCTTAAACCAAAGTAAGGGCTATGGACGATATCAGTGAACGTATACGGTACGGTTTCAGACTCTGGCCTTTTCCAGCACTCATAATGGTTGGTGTTTTCATCAACAGCTTCGGAACAGGTCTCTACCAGTCGGTTCTGTCAGGACTAGGACTGCCTTTTGTGCAAGTACTTCTTATAATAGGAGTTTTACTTATCCAGCTTGCAGCAGGCGTTATAGCAGGAGCAGGTTTCTTTGGCGGACTCTACAAAGTTCTAGAAGATGTCAGAGAATAACTGGAATCATACATTTTCCTTCTTTCTCTTTTATCTACAAAAGAAATTTTACTAGAAAAGGCTCTGGAGTCTCTCCAGAATGCCCGCTAAATAACCCTTTCTAACTTTGGTGTTTTGATCAGGTTCTTCTAATGGTTTGCTTTCGTTAATCTCTTGAGGAGGCGCAAACGACTTGACGAGCTCTCCTTCATGTGCAACGTTTAACTGGAAGTAATCTGCTGTAGCTCCGAAGCTTATCTCATATTTTACAGCTCCGATACACTGTACACAAATTCCTTCTTTGTCTCTAGCCTGAATATTTATGTTGTATACTCCGCCTTCACGAGATACCGTGTAATCTAGCTCTTGACATGGAGTCGAACTGATAACTGTGCCGTTGAACTCAAGTCTGTGTTGTGGCGGATTTGACTCCATTTTATGATAGTCTCCCCAGCTGACCGAGTCGTTTTCAGCGCTCGAACAACTAGATGAGATCTGTGTTAACTCAACTTCTGGTTCTTCTAGGCTTAGATTGTCTGTTATATTATCTGAGGTCGGTTTTTCTATGTAATCGCCGCACATAGCGTCTGGAGGACAGTTATGTCCTGTAAAAGCTGTTGAAACAGCTGTTAATGATGTCAAGAAAAACATTGTTATGATTAATTTTCTCATACTGAGTAACGTTTAGGTTACATTGATACTTAAAAATACCATCTTCTGTCAGGGGAGACCAGAGTTTAGAAAAACTCCGAAACATCATCTACAATACCTTCAACATCTTGTTTATCGACAAGTTCAGAGAAAATATCTGTGAAAACATCTGAAGTTTTATCAAGCGCATAAATCCTGATCCTGCTTTCTCTGCCAGCTTGTTTTTGATCCCATACGACCTTGGTCTCGGTTAGGTTCATCTGTATAAGCGAATATTCGCTCCATCTACTCTCATCTTTATCATTTCTCCATTCGCGGATCGGATCATAGACAAGTTCGTTACTCATAGTAACATGATCGTCTCTGGAGTTACGTTCATAGCCTTTTTCTCTAATCATCTCAAGAGCAGGATCCTGTGATAAAGGATATAGGGGTTCAACAGCCTCAATCAACTCTGAGAAGGTTACAGGACAGTGCCATTCGTAGAGATCAAAGTTAGGATATGTTTTGACTTCAACACCTGTTTCTTTGCCGCTGAATACAGCACGAGATTGATAATAGTCGTTTGATTGTTCAACCAATGACAGATATTCAAGTTCGGAATCTAAATCCACTGGGAATAGAAGGGAACTGATGTTTAAATCTCTAATGTAAGTTTCCATACATTCAATAATCTATATTGTCTAAATTAGATCCAATGACTCCAAGAGAGAAGGTCACCGATACCGAAAAAATCGCCTGGGACAAGATCGATGCCAACTGGGATAACTTTCTCAGAACAACTCCAAAAGCCATCGAAGAGTTTGAAAACAAATACCCTCGTATATGTGAGATCGTCAGTCAGAAGGTAAAAGGCGAAGGTGTTGAAGACCTTACCAATGTTTTCCGGCCCGGAGTACCTGATTTTCTGGCATTCGATGACAATGGAGAATATGTTTTTATTGAAGTCAAAGGAGGCGGTGATGGACTAAGACATTCACAGCTCAAATGGTTCAGAGATTTTCAACAACTCAACGCTGAAATCTGGTTTACTGATAGCAACGAACACATAACACAGAAGATGGATTCAGAAAACCTTGAAGCCTACAGTCTTGCTAAACCTGATTCTGCAAACAGAGGACAGTCCAGTGTGGAGTCCTCAAATCAGGAAGGTTTTTTGAGCGTTCAGATACCTGAGACGCTGGCAGCGATGATGAATATGGAAGAAGGCGATAAAGTTTCATGGTCCATACAGAACAGATCAGTTCTGGAGCTCAACACTGATTGATTTTTTATCAAGGTTCTTTTCAATCAAATTCTGTAGAAAACACACTTGAATATTAGATTTCTTAGAGCTATTTAATGCAGAAAACAGATTACTTGAGGCTCCATAAAATCTATGACCAGATAGCAGATTACTATGATATAGAACTTGAAAGAACCGACTATGAGAGTCATGGAACCTATTCAGATTCTAAACATAAACAAAAGTCAGATCACAAGGAAGCTATAAGATTAATATCGTGCCTTCTTGAAGAAGAAACTGAACTACCTGTTACACGATTGGAAAGCTGGAAGGAAAATACTCTGAAATACGATACCTCAAACTGGGAGAATCCTGTAGGTAAATAAAAAAGAACGAAGGTTCTGGAAAACACTATATAGTATTATCTGATTTTCCACCGTAGTAAAACAGCAATGCTCCTAGCGCTGCAACCATTGCGATTGTAAGTGTAACACCTGGCGCAAATATAAATTGTGCGGTCCCGGTAACTTGAGCCAGATAAAGCAAAAACATGATTAATGCTCCTAATGCTGAAAACTGAAATCCTGCAGCTGTAGATCCATTTGAGATATTGTTTTCTGCCATTTCATCCACCTATACGTTGAAATCGTCTTCTAGAATTATAAGGAAATCTGCATAAGAATACATTCTTTAGCTTTTGAAATCTATGTGACGAGAAAAGTGGTTGTTAAAAAGTCGGATCGATAAATTACTTGAAATCCTGTATCTTCTAGATAGCTATGAGTAAGAAAAAACCAGAATCCAGAACACATATAGAACAAAACCTTACACAAGAAACTGATACAGAAAAACAGCTTCTTGAATTGGTCGAACAGACCATAGATGAATTAGCTGATGAAAAATACCATTATTCTCTAGATATGATTGAACTTGAGATTCATTCGGTTAGACTTGGAGTATACGGGGTAGAAAATTATGATTTGCCTCCTAGAAACACAGTTGCAAAAGCTGTAGCCCAACAGTTCAACTGGACATCTGCATTTGAGAAACTAGAATCAACCGACAACTACTATAGCCTATGTGTTGTAGATTGGGACTGAACCTATTTTTTAAACAAAAACAAGATATTTCAGCTAATTTCCGGTAATTAAACGACTGATCTGTCGTCTATACATCTTAAAGTTTTGCCAATAATTTAGTTATTGATAGATGATAAAACTTGTAGGTACTCAACATTCTGATATAAAAAATAATGTTCAGCTTCTAGAAGATGTCATAAATTCTAAGAATTTTGACCATGTTTTTACTGAAGGAATATCTAATGAGGCCTATGAAGAAGTTTCACTCCAGGAACTTATAGAAGAGGTCGAAACTAGTATAGGAAGAGAACTCAGGCATCTGGGAGAAAACCCTGTTTCTCAAGGGCCTGAGCCAGAATATTTTACTAACAATCCGCTTGTAGATGATGAAAATCTAGATTTTCTTGACGACGTACATGCAAAGGACCAAATGCTGTATTTGATTAAAGACAGCCTTATGCCCAGAGAAGACCCTATACCAGAGGGGATAAGTAAGACAGAACTTCATGAAAAGATAATACTCGAAGGCGCTCAAAGAGAAGACTTCATGGATTATTTCAGGCGGTTAAGAGACAGAGGAGGCAAGGAATTCGGTTATACAGCTATATCATATCCTTCAAGATTTAACGGCTTTAAAAGAGAACTGTCGACCGATTTTATCATGGATAAAAAAGATCTTGATTTGGACCAGCAGCTCGAAGAAGAAAATGATAAGTACCAAAAGGCGTTTGTTCAGGGATTTAGAGATTATAATATTGATAGATTTGACCTTCAGAGACTTGAAGCAGAAGAAAGAAAACGTGGTTTACAGGATCCAAGAGATCACAACTGGCACAAACAGATCACAAACTACATGGAAGAAAACCCCTATGATGAAGTGCTTGTAATTGCCGGCCTTAGACACGTAGTAGATGGAGAAAACACGTTAAGGAGAAAACTGGAAGAAACATATACCTCTAGATACGTAGATGTCAAACCTATTGACTATGCAGGTTTCCATCTCTGAGCTTGTAAGATAAAGTTGGTCTGTCCTTAGTTCTTTGATATCTCATTATAAATAGAAAAAGAAAAAAGTTAGGAATCTCTTCCTAACATTTGCTGAATCCACATTCTGGGCACTTGTTACAGCCCTCTTGTAGGATGAGCATTCCGCCACATTCTGGACATTCTGGGTTGTCTCCGTTTGAGACAATTTCGGCTGCATCTGCCTGTCTTTCTGTCTCTGTTTTACCCTGTGTCTCTGTTTCTGTGTCGTAGCTGTCGACGGTTTGCTGTGGTCCCTGTCCGCCTTCAAGATGTCTCTTGAATGCTTCTGCGATCGCATCTGGTACAGAGTGAATCTGTGTTCCCTGGTCCCATGCAATCTGAGGGGATCTTATGTCATCGAGTTGTTTGATGACTTCATTTGCGTCTGCACCTGTCCGAAGTGAAAGACTGATGGTTCGGGCTAGTGCTTCTGTAAAGCTTTGTGTGTAACCTCCTGCTTTTCCAACCTGTGCGAAGACTTCGAACGGTCCTTTACCGTCTTCGTTGATTGTTACAAACAGGTCTCCGTAGGCTGTCTCGATTTCCTGGGTTGTTCCTTGAATTGTCTTTGGCCGTGTACGGGCTCCGTCTTTGCCCATGGATGTGTGTCCGCCGCTTTCTTCGCTGTCGGCTTCTACATTTTCCTGTGTGGCTTCATTGTCGAGTTCTTTGTCTTCAGATTCTTCAAGTTCTTCTGCTGAGACTACTGAGGCTTCGACCTGTTCTCCGTCTTGTTTGATTACAACTCCTTCTGAGTTGCTTAAGCCTGCTACGCTCATGAATTCATCTGATGTCAGGAACTCTTCGATTCCGCCTTCATTGTCAACTAGTTCTGCGATTGCATCGACAGTATCCATATCTGTCAATGTGTTTTCCTGGTTGGTCTGCATAACCTGGACGTCTCTTGTTCCATCACGGTAGACTGTCATGCCTTTGATTCCTTTATCGTAGGCTCGCATGTATGCTTCTCTTACATCGTCTTTGGTTGCTTCGTGAGGGAAGTTACATGTCTTGGAGATTCCTGAGTGGTTGTGTTTCTGGAATGCTGCCTGGATATCTACGTGTTCTTTAGCTGTTACCTGGTTGGCTGTGGCAAACATTTCCTTTACGTGTGCTGGAAGAATTTCATCCGGAATGGATTCTACTCCTTCCCATTCGTTGTTTTCCATCTTGTCTTGTGCTGCCTGTTTTACTTCCTCTACATCGACTCCGTTGGCTTCAAGTGCTTTGATGAAGTAATCGTCGAATTCAACAAGCATGTCTTCGCCCTGGATGTCTTTTGCAACGTTTTTGAAGTAAGCCAGTGAGAAAATTGGTTCACATCCTCCGGAGGTGTTTCCTATCATGGAAGTTGTTCCGGTTGGTGCGATTGTAACAGTGTTGTGGTTTCTCATTTTCAGGCCGTCTTCAAAGTTTTCTGCGTTTAGACCTCCCGTATACTGTCCGAACCATTCTTCATGTTCTGTTGGGTTTGCCCATTTGGACTTTTCCCATTCTGAGAACTCTCCTCTGACGTCTGCAAGTCGATTACTTTCTTCAATTGAGAATCGCGTGATAATTCTCTGGATCTCTTTGGCAATAGCAACTGATTCATCTGATCCGTATCTTACTCCTAGCTGGATCAGCATCTGTGCGAATCCCATGAGTCCAAGCCCTACCTTTCTTAGGCTTGTAACTGTTTCCTCGATCTCTTCGAGAGGGAAATCAGACATAGTTACAACGTTGTCAAGGAATCGTGTTCCGATCTTTGCAACTCTCTCAAATTCGTTCATATCGAGAGCTTCCTGAAGATAATGTCTCATTGCTGCATTGAGCTGGTCTTGGTCTTCGAAGTCGAACTTATCTTCGTTCCTATTTCTCCATTCAGGGAATGAAAGTGCTGTACCATCGCCTTGATCTTTTACAAGAAGACTTAGGTTGATGTGACCCAGGTTACATGCCTCATAGTTTTCTAGAGGCTGTTCTCCACATGGATTTGTTGCTTCAATTCTGTGTTCTGGATGTTTTTCTACATCGAATGAGTGCATGTCGTTTGTCTCATCGTACATGTAGAGACCTGGTTCTCCGTTTCTCCATGCTCCATCGATAAGTGTCTCCCAGATAAATCTTGCTGGAAGTGTCATTTCTTCGCCTACTTCTAGATCGATATCGTAGTCTCGGACTTCTTGTCCAAATGTTGGTGCAAAGTCTCTCCAGAAGTTGTCGTCTTTACCGGAGTCAGATCCGGATGCCTCTGGATACCATTCTTCATCGGAGTTATAGAACTGTGCTGTCATTTCCTTTACTTCGAACGGTTCGTCGGTTCTTGGATTGATCAGTGTGTATTCTTCATCGTTTTTGACAGCTTCCATGAAGTCGTCTGTAAGTCCAACCGAGATGTTGAAGTTCGCAAGGTTTCCTTCCTTTCTCTTTGAAGTTATGAACCTCAGTACGTCAGGGTGATCGATCCTCATGATACCCATCTGGGCTCCACGGCGTTTTCCTCCCTGCTTGATGGTTCCACACATGGTATCGAATACCTGCTGGAAGCTCATAGGACCGGAAGATACTCCTCCTGTAGATCCTACAACATCTCCTTTAGGTCGCATAAGGTGGAAAGGATATCCCATTCCTCCTCCTGACTGGAAGATCTTAGCTGCATCGTGTACTTTGTTGAAAATAGAGTCCATGTCGTCTTCAGGATGAACTACGAAACAAGCGGATAGCTGTTGTAGTTCTGCTCCAGCGTTCATCAGTGTTGGAGAATTAGGCATGAACTTCTGGTGTGTCATTAGCTCGAAGAACTCTTTCCAGGAGTCTTCGAAGTCTACGTCATCGTATTCTTTATCTGGTTGTGCAACGTTTTTTGCGACACGCTCGAACATCTCTTTCGGAGTTTCAGTCACGTTACCTTTTTCGTCCTTCAGTAGGTATCGTGCTGGTAGAATTCTATCGTGGGCGTTTTCCGTAAGTCTTTGTTCTACGGTATCGCCTGTTGTGCGTTTTACAGGTAGTTTGAAACTTGCTTTCTGTTTAACAGTGTTATCCATTTGTGTTGTGCACCTTTTTGTGTGAAATATAAAGTGATACAACAGACCCTGACGTCTGTTTAATATTGAATTTTAATCTTTCTTCTGGAGGGCTTCGGCTTCTTGTTTGAAGCTTTCGACATCGTCGAACGAATCATAAACTGAGGCAAATCGCATGTAAGCGACTTCATCACGTTTTTTGAGTGCTTCAAGCACTGCACGGCCTATCTCGCTTGCCTTGACTTGTTCTTTGTCTCTAACCGATTTTTTGACCTCGTCTACAATTTCTTCAATCTGTGTTTCGGTTATTGAGGTCTTGCTTGCGGCCCTTTCTACGCCGTCATAAATTTTTTCCTCTCGGAACTCTTCGTTTTCGCCATCCCTTTTGATTACAGTTATATCGACTTTCTCAACGGTTTCATAAGTTGTGAAACGTCTGTCGCAGCCAGAACACTCTCTTCGTCTTCTGACTTTTTCTGATGCTTCTCGGGTGTCTACTACCCGTGTGTTTTGGTTGTCACAGTATGGACAGCGCATTGGATATAGTTACCTCTAGTTGATTTTCACATACTAGATGTTGTGGAGAACCTATGCCCCTCCCCCACAACATGTCGTACCTTCTGTCAATTATAGCACACATGTTCCTTATAAACCCTGCCATGTTAACGAGGTATGAATATTCACTGAGACGTGACAAAAACAGATTATTTTTATACTTTGTTATTCTAATCTATAATTATGTCAGACCTTGGGTACAGCGAAGAGTATACAGAAAGCCAAACTAGACTTGAAGAAACTTTTGCGGGAAAAGAAACCGAAAGCCAAACTGTAGCAGGATCCTCAAGCCAAGATACAGGCAGTTTACTTACTGAAGAAAACGGTATTTCTGCAGCTGAAATGCTAGAACAGAGTGCGATCGAAAATAATTCAACGGAACCTATAGAAGAAAACGGCAGATATGATTTTGATGGGTCTGACTATGTGGCACTATCAACATCAGGGTTCGGATACAAACTGGTTGGAATTCCAGACCAAGATTAGAGATACTACCTCTTATCTTTTCAAAATTCCGTTCTAATATTGTTTATATAGATTATGAAAATCGTTCCTGATACCTCAATTCTGATCGACGGAAAAATGACCGAACTCGCCGAAGAAGGCGAGATAGAAGGAAAAGTTATAATACCAGAGTTTGTAGTGGATGAAATCGAAAACCAGGCAAACAAAGGCCTGGAAATTGGTTACGCAGGTATCGAAGAAATCAAAAAGCTCCGAGAACTCGGAGAACAGAAAGGATTCGAAGTCTCTTTCAAAGGTAGAAAGCCTACAGAAGAAGAGATCGGACTGGCCAAAAGCGGACGTATAGATGCATTAATCAGAGATTTAGCCGAAGAGATCGATGGCAAACTATATACTGGAGATATTGTACAGGCCAAGATTGCCGAAGCCAAAGGAATCGATTATTTCCTTCTGGAAAAAGAACGGGTTGAAACTTTCTCGCTTAAAGAATATTTCGATGATGAGACTATGAGTGTCCATCTGAAACAGGGCTCTATTCCAAAGGCCAAAAGAGGTCTTCCAGGACAGTTCGGTCTAGAAGAAATCGGAGATGAACCGATGGAAAAAGACGAGATTGAAGAGCTTATCCAGGAAACCATTGAGAAAGCAGAACTTTCCGACGATGGACTTATGGAGATGGAAAAAGAAGGTGCAACAGTTTTGCAGATCGGACGTTACAGGATCGCAATCGCACGACCACCATTTTCTGAAGCACCGGAGATCACAGCCGTCCGTCCGGTTGCTAAAGTCGGGCTTGAAGACTATGATCTTTCAGATAAATTGATGGAGAGGTTGGATGAGACAGCTGAAGGAATTATGATTGCAGGTGCACCTGGCCACGGTAAATCCACTTTCGCCCAGGCACTTGCCGGCCACTACGAAGAAAACGATGAAGTCATCAAAACAATGGAGAAGCCAAGAGATCTTGATGTCGGCCCGGACATTACCCAGTATTCTGAACTTGAAGAGTCAATGGAAAACACCGGAGACTTTCTTTTGCTTGTCAGACCTGACTATACGGTATACGATGAAGTCAGAAAGACAGATGACTTCGAAGTTTACTCTGATATGAGAATGGCAGGTGTTGGAATGTTAGGAGTAGTCCATGCCGCCAAAGCAGTTGATGCGGTACAGAGATTGATTGGAAGAGTCGAATTAGGTATGATTCCACAGGTAGTAGATACTGTTGTACATATCGAAAATGCAGCCATAGCAGATGTCTATAAACTCGAACTTACTGTAAAGGTTCCACAGGGAATGAACGAAGCCGATCTTGCAAGACCGGTTGTACAGATCAAAGATCTTGAAGACGAAAAACCAGTATATGAGATATATACATACGGAGAAGAAACTGTTGTAATACCTATAGAGGAGGAAGGAGAGCTTTCAGGAGCTCAAAGACTTGCAAAAAAACAGCTTGAACACGAACTAGCCGGAACAGCGAAAAACCCGGAAATCGAGTTTATCTCTGATGATCATATCCGGTTGATGGTAGATGAAAACCAGATACCAAATATTATAGGCCAGGGTGGAGAAAACATCGACAAGCTCGAAGAGGAAGTAGGCCTTGATATAACTGTTGAACCAAGGAAAAAGACCTTGAAAAGCGGTATCCAGTTCCAGGTAGAAGAACGTGGAAACTCACTGATCCTTGATATAGGCACTGATTTTTCCGGAGACGATGTAGATGTCTATGACAACGAGGAGTTCCTGTTCACAGCCACAGTAGGGAAGAATGGAGAGGTTGCATTAACTAAAGAATCTGATCTAGCAGGCCAGATACTTGGATCATACGAAGCCGGAAGGCTTGATATCCGGGTTTAGATATCCTATTTAGTTAATTTTATGGTAGCGCCAGGCATCGGCTATTTATCATAGAATGTACAAAGTCCAACTAGTGAAGATTCTTTCATTCAACACAGGCTATTTTCTCGGATATACAGGGACGCCGTTTGACTACTTGAAGAATCCTTTGAAGAGTTTTAAAGGATCAAAAACAGAGTACAATAACTTAGATGAGTTTCTAAGTATTTTAGAAGCTGAAGAACCTGATTTTGTTCTAACACAGGAGGTAGATGGCGGATCTATCAGGACTTCAACAGAAAGCCAACATCAGTATATTGCCTCTAGAATATCTAAAGAATATGATTCAAAATTTAATACAAAGTACAGAGGAATCTTGTTTCCACGAGCTCCGATGCTAAGATACATGGGAAACTCTGTTTTCTTCAAACAGGGAACTGCTGAAAAACATTCACTAAGTATAGGGAGGAAAAACCTGGTTCAGGAGATCAAGCTGGAGGATTTCAGTATTTTTTCACTTCACCTTTCTACGATCGGAAGATGGATAAGAAAACAACAGATCAATGAACTGGCGGCGTTAGCAAATAATAGACAGGATTATATTATAGCAGGCGACCTAAACCTTCATCAGGGTACAGCGGAAAGAAATTATCTGGAAAAGAAGTTAGAAAACCCTGTTCTCTCGCCCGGTAAGACTTTTCCTGCAGAAAATCCTACGCGTAAACTGGATCTAGTAGCTAGTTCGGAGAATATTGAAATAAACAATCTACAGGATCTTGGTACTTGTTTCTCAGATCATAGACCTATCAGTTTCGAAGCAAATCTTTGATCTATCCATTTTTTAATCACATCTACAGAAATAGATGTGTGAAACAGCTACAGGTCTCTGTACCGAAAAACTTGAAGAAAGATGCAAAACAGATACTCGAAAAATATTCTAGCGACATATCAAGCAAGGAAGCAGAGAAAAACGATGAAAAAGTAGCTGAGTTCACGGTTACTGCAGAATCTGAAGATATTGATCAACTTACAGATGAACTTAAACATATTGAAGATATGGAAAATGGAGATCTATCCATACGTGTAATCAAACAGGAGTCTCTGATCAGGAAAGGACAGGAAACGCGTGGAAGCAGCTCAATACTTTCTCAGGAAGAACTTTACAGCAAAGCCCAAGAGTCTGCAGATTTTAACAAAGCTCAATGGGGTTTAGTTGGACTTTCTTCGGTTATTGCAGCATTCGGACTAGCTTCTGATAACCTGATTGCAGTAATTGGTGCAATGATGCTTGCACCTTTACTTTCTCCATTTGTTTCAGGTGCACTCTCCCTTACAGTAGGAGATAGCAAACTAATGGTTTCATCTCTGAAAGCAGGGATGTTGAGCGTAGTTGTTGCGGTTGTACTGTCGTTTCTAGCAGTGATACCGTTCCCTGTTAGTATGAACCCGACCTTACAACTGGTTTCAACTCCCTCTGTAATAGGAATTCTTCTATCAGTATTTGTTGGAGCTGCTGCAGCTCTGACATTTGTAACCGGTCTCAGAGATGAGATAGCAGGTGTTGCTGTAGCTATTGCGCTTGTTCCTCCGATTGCAAGTATTGGTCTCGGGTTGAAGATGGCTGATATGGCTCTTGTAAAGAATGCATCTACGGTTGCCTCAATGAATATGCTGGCAGTTATAATTTCAGGATATCTGTGTTTTACAGTTTTAGGTTTAAAGCCCTCTACTTATTATAAGAAAAAACAGGCCAAGAAGATCAAATATATTGTACCGATGGCTCTTTTGGTCTTCAGTTTGCTTGCTGCTCCAGTGGCTTATTCATCGTATCAGAGCTATGAAGACTATATTTCAGAGAGCCAGCTCCAAGAGGATGCCAACAAGTTTTTCGGCGATAAACTGCTTCAAACCAATATAGACGGCTCTAAATTTGTTTTCTATGTTGTAGGCGAAGTAAATAAAACAGAATTCAGACAGAAATACTCTAATGAGCGCGAAATACGGATTATACAGCTCCAGAGAATTAGCTAGTTATTTAAAAAAGAATTTTTAAGACGGTTATGATGGCAATTAATGAAATAGTTTTAGCAGTCAACATGGCTGGCACCTTGGCTATTGGAACCATCTGTTTCTTTATCGTCTATACTACGTTCAAGAGTATTCAAGATGAGATTATACAGGAGTTTTCCAAAAGGTTTCTGATGGCTATTGCAGTATTACTGCTTTATGTGTCATACTTGGGGGCTTACAACACCTTCTTCCCTGATTCAGATGTGGCGAGTTATCCTTTATATCTGACACTGGTTTTTGTGTTTATCTACCTTATCTGGGCTGTCATGGCATTCGAGAACATTGCTGAGTCATACGGCATAACTGAAGATAAGAAACTAGAAAAAATGGAAGAAGAAGAACTTGGCCGAAACTAGTGTTCGGTTCTTTTCTCCTTTTTCTTTCTTACAACTGTATTGAGTTCGCTTAATGCCTCATCAACTACATCAAGTAGCTCCCATCCTTCTTCATCAATCTTGATCAATCCGTACTCGGAATCAAGCCTTAGATCTATATCGTATCTATGCTTTTTCCCGTCTTTATCTGCTTTCTTGACTACAAGCTTGAGTTCCTGAGGTCTTTCAAGCTTTCTGCCTAGTGAACCTTGAAGCTGAGTTCGGATCTTGTTGTGGACTGCTGCCTTTTCTTCAGAAACATCAAGGCCTGTAATAGTTACAAGCACAGTGTTTCCAGGGGCCAGTTCAGCTATAAACTCTATAAAGTCCTTAGCTGTTACGATAGACTGAGGATAGCCATCTTCCATAAAGATGATTTCATGAATGTCGTTTTCAATCATGTTCTGGACGGCTTTATCTCCTCTAAAGTGTTCATCTGATGTATAGAAGTTTCGTCTCATAAGCTCGCTGACAGGTATCTTAGACATTGTTTCTTTTTCGTTACCTCCAGCGATGTTGACTTCATTGCTACCGCTTCTACCTCCAGAAGTTCCTCCAGCATCAGGAGACTGTCTTGAAACCATTGTGTTCAAAAGATCTGTGCTGTGGATTATACCGGTTAGTTTCCCGTTTTTATCAAGTACTGGTAGCCTGGAGATGTTGCTATCAAGCATTGTGTGGCGTGCTTCTTCCAGAGAATCCTGTTCAAAAACATTGATCAGTTCCTGAGTGTGGATATCCTTTGTATTCAGACTTCCAAGTTCTTCTGTGTCTTTGAAAGCTTCTAGGAACTCTTGGTCGCCAATAACGCCTTCGAGCTTGTCTCCAGAGGTATGGACAAGTAATTTTCTACCCGAGTTTATTCTAAGATCGCAGAGTTCTACAAGACTTTCTCCTGTATCAAACTCTGGTGGCTGATGCATAACCTTGCCTAACTTTGTTCTTTCAGGATTAAACTGGATGAATCGGATAAGATCTCTGTAACCTATTACTCCTTCTAGCCCTCCGTTTGAATCAACTACAAGGATAGCTCTGAGCTCTTTTTCTTCCATCGTATCTTTGATAGATCCAAGGCTCTTGTCGTTTTCTGCAGTTACCGGGTTTTTGTTCATTATTTTTTCTGCCGAGATGTTTCTAGCTGAAACCATTTTCAATCACCGACCTACTAGGTACTTATCAGGGTTTTCATCCATGTCAACAAAGTTTGAGGATGCTTCTCTGATCTCTTTTGCTGATGATTTGCCGAAACTCATGACCTCTACTCTACATCCCATAGACTTTAGATGCTCTACAAGTACGGCGAAGTCTCCGTCTCCTGTAACCAATACTATAGTATCAAGTTTCTTTGCCTGCTGGACCATATCAACTGTCATACCTAGATCCCAGTCTCCTTTCTTCTGTCCGCCGTAAAACTCTTTGAGCTCTTTGATCTCGACTTCATAACCAATTCTTCTTAGGGCTTTGAAAAAATCATTTTCATCAGGTGTGTCTGCTTTAATAACGTATGCAGAAGCTCGAATAAGCTTTCTGTTCATCACTGCTGAGTCTAGAAGCTTGTCGAAGTCTACTTTTGCATCATATAGGTTTTTAGCACTGTAGTACATATTTTGGACGTCTACGAAGACGCCTACTCTTTGATCCTTGTGTATTTCTGTCATTATTTGATTACCTCAAATAGAAGTTCGATAATAATCTATCGACTATACATTAAAACGCTCCGGAGAGATTTAAAAGACTACCGAGAGCCCTACCGTCTAATGGCGTCAAATACCGGTTTTTCGAAAAATCTGATCTTTCCATGGTTGATGTATTCTGCTATAGATCCTATAACGGCTTGACGTACAAAGTAGTAGGCTGAAACGTATGCTACGGCTTCTCCTCCAAACTGAGCTGCTACAAACAAAGCTATTGCAATACCTTTTGAACCTGTAACGTATCCGATAGTTCTGGCATTTCTCTCCATTATACCAGATTTCCTGGAGATGAGGTAGGCCAGTTCATAGGATGCCAAAACAAACAATGTCATCAGCAAAACACCTATTCCCAGATTTGTTATAAAACCAAGTCCATGTACCTGGTAGACTAACTGGAACTGTACTCCCATAATAAGTATTAACAGCCATAAAGCTAGCTTCGAGAAATGGTGTCTAAAGTCATCAAAAAGAAGGTTGTTATATCTTTGAGCAATTACACCTAGTAGAAGCGGCGCTCCTATAACTAAGATGTTTTTAACTGCAAAATCTAGTATAGGGAATTCTACATTTAACACAATCAGTAAAACTGGTATAATCAAAAAGCCTGTAAGAAGTGATAGAACTCCGATTATAAGTGCTAGAGATCCTTCTCCTTTACCAAGATTTGAAAATACTATAGGAGATCCTAGGGCTGCAGCAGATACACCTATTGCTATAAATGCATCTCCGAGACTTCCCGGAACAAGATAAGCTGTTAGAAATGCTAAAGCCGGAGCCAGACCATATATCATCAAGCCTCCTATTAAGATTTCTTTTCTGTAGTGTGAAGATTTTTTCAGTTCTCCGATATCTACATGTATACCTATTAGGAAAAACAGTGCTGCAAGCAATCCTGTGAAAAGAACATTTGAGATAACCTCTCCGGTCATAAAAAACGATGTTGCGGCCGCAGAAACTGCTATAGCTAGAAATTCAAGATCGAGCCTTATTCCGTGTGTAGGCATGTAGAAAGTGTAATATCTAGCTGTTTATTAATTTACTACCTTGTTTCAAAGTTTCAGAAATTAAAATTTAAATCGATGTTTTACCTTTAGTTGTGAGGAAAAATAAGAACAAGAGTATGTTAGTTATATTGTAAAATAACGGGTTTTTGGATTTTATCCAGCCAGTACAATTATAAGTGTAACTGCTTAGTAACAAATTATAATTATGTCAAATCAAAAGAAAACTTCCCGAAGAAGTTTCATTAAAACCGCTCTAGGAGGCGCTAGTGTGGCTATCGCAGGATGTAGTGCGCCACAAAATAAGACCGATCAAACATCTGGAGATACTGATCTAAATAAGACAGTTGAAGAGACGCTGGAACCAGAGGATCAAAGATCCCAGGAAATTCAAAATGCAGTTAACAGGATTGAAAAAACACTAGATTCAACCTACAGTTCTCTAGAAGACGAACAACTCGTAAGTTTTGATAGTTCTGATGCTGATGGACTGGTTTCAATCCACCTAGATATGGAAGAAGTTTATACGCAAACAAGTGTCTTTGACGGATTTGAACGACAGAACATGAAATATATTCATGAAGCTGATCAGACCGACCAGTTTGCTGAAGACATAACTGTACCAGTTACAGAGGCCTTTATGGTGGCCGCATCAAATCTTGAAGACCACACTGAAGATTACGAACTACTTAATATAGAAATTGCAGGTGCTGATGAGACTGCATTTGAGCTTACTATAGATTCTGATAGGACAGAAAGTCTGTCAAAGCGGATGAACTCAGATATAGAATCAAACAAATCACCATCAGTTGAGATGGAAAAAGCGCTTAAAGATCATGGAAGTATCAGCTGGGATAGCTCAATGTATGAATCACGTGTTTATGTGCCCGATGGCGAATCTAAGACTGTTGATCTAGATGGAAAAGAAATAGAAGTGGAACTTGAGGATGTATCTGTAAACGGAGACGCCATAAGAGTTGGTATAGATCGAAATACCAGAGAATATTTCCATACAGAAGATACGGACTATCGAATTGAAGACGACATATTTCTCTCTACCGAAGAAATTAATCCTCTCAACCAGCGTTATGGCCAAGGCGCTTCTTTCAGAGTTACAAGAGGACCCACAGACTGTAGCCGAGAACTTACTCTTGAATCCGGTAAAGAAATAACTTACGAGTTAGGCCAAGAAGAACACAATATTGAATATCTTGGATCGCAAGACAGCACTTCTGCTACGATTAGATCTGATGGGAAGACAGTTGAGATATCTGAAAATGATAGAAAAGAGGTAAAAAATGTTGTCTACCATGCTGACGACATATTTCAGACGGCAGACAATGAAGGAATAATGAAGATAGAAGCCTCTTACAATTGCTTTTAATCTCTTAATTCCTTTATTTTCTCTATATTTTCCTTGTAGCTATCTCTGTTGTCGCTAGGAGTCTCTAGAACCATTGGAAGATCCTCCAGTTTCTCAGAGTTCACAATATTTTCAAACCCTTTGTCTCCAATCTTTCCATATCCGATGTCCTGGTGGTTGTCTTTTTCACTGCCCTTTTCATCTTTTGAATCATTTAGATGTAGGACCTTTACTTTTTCAAGACCTAGATCTTCTTCTATCTCCTGTAGGAAATCTTTGAATCCTTGTTCGTCTTTGAGTTCGTATCCTGCTGCGTGGGCGTGGCATGTATCTATACAGACACCGATTTTCTCATCGGGAGTATCTGCCTTTTCAATCATCTGTCTTAATTCTCCAAAGCTCCTACCTAGTGTGGTACCTTTCCCTGCAGTGTTCTCAAGTAAAAGTGTAACAGTTTCAGGTATATCTAGTTCATCGATTCCTTCAGCTATCCTTTCAATACCGTTTTCTCTGCCGCTTCCGGTGTGTGCCCCTGGATGGAACACAACGTATTCAACATTCAGCTTATCTGCGGCATCTAATTCTGCTTGTAGACAGTTCAATGATTTTTCAAAGAGATCTTCCTTAGGTGTTGCCAAGTTCACAAGATATGTAGAGTGGATCACATAAGGATTTTGATCAGCTTCATCACGAAGCTTCTGGAAGTTTTCTCCATCCTCGTCCTCATATTCTGAAACCGACCATGTTCTAGGGCTTCCTGCAAATATCTGTCCACAGTTACCTGTCTCATCTTTTTGTCTTTCTACAGCTTTGTCCACTCCTCCTGAAATCGATACGTGAGCACCTACTCTGAAAGTCATAATACAGAAGTTGATACCTTATGTTGAAAAATTGTTCTATTTCTAGAATTACAGGCCGGAAAAAGTTATTGAGATGGGTAAATATCTATAGGATCTTCCAAATTATGACCTATAAAATCCTGAAAACTTTCTAGATTATCGGCAGGATAGACAATTTTCCTGTTTCTATCATAATCCAAAGCATCAACTTCATCCATTTTATCTAGATGATGCTGAATCAAAGTTGTATACACAGTTTTCCTTTTTGTGTGGTGTACATTTTTGACATCAAAGTTGTTCTCAAAACCGGCTATTTGTCTAGCCAGATCGCCAACACGAACTTCCTCTTCATTATCATCCATGTATCTCAGCACCGCTCTTCTCCGAGAATTACTGAGAGTTTGGAACATTTCATAAGGCTCCACATCTTCGAATTTTTGATCTGATTCCTCGACTAGTTTGCCCAAGGATGCTATTTTGGGAAGAGGTGCAAAAGATCGGCTCTCCTGATCGTATACGACAAAGCCGTTATCACTTAGAGTTGAGACTGCAGGATAAAGGCTTTTGCGTACGCTTGCAGGGGAAGGGGTAGAATCAAATGAGTATGCATGAGACTTCTGTAAAGAAGCAATGTATTCTGATAACTCGAAGAAATCTGTTGTCTGAGCAGGCTTCTCGATAAAATAACGTGCTAACTCCGATCTTCGGAAGGATTTAAGGAACTTAAAATTAGGGACAATGTCGATTTTTTCTGCTTCTTTTTCACCAGAAAGTATCCTATCTATCTCATTGAAATCTGAGGTTAAAAGATTATCTTGATTAGGAAAGTTTGTGTCCTAGCTCAAGATATCAGTATTTTCCAAAAATATTCTCTTAGTAAGTCCATGTCTTGAACGGCTAATTAAGCCTTTATCTTCCATTTTGGAGAGAGTCTCGCTTACATCAGTTCGAGAATAGTCTGTAAGTTCTACAAGATCGGACTGAAGATTGACATTTGCTTCCAACATGAACTCGATTAAATCATCTTCAGCCGTGGAGTATTCTTCCATGTCTAGGTGGCTTGTGTCCGATTCAAAGCTTTCTGTATCATTTAGGAATATTCTTTTACCGCTCTCTACATTAGTTCGACCAATAAGACCTTCATTTTCCATCTTTGAAAGAATTCTGCTAATATATCCTCTAGAATAGTCTGTAAGTTCTACAAGATCGGACTGAAGGTTAACTCCTTCATTGACCATAAATTCGAGAAGTTCATCCTCTATGCCCGAGCCTGCTTTAGTCATTAACAAGTAACAAATATGCAGCAGGTATTAAAACTCTATAGGTTCTCTTTTGATCTCGTAACATCTATATTTCTCAATACAACTAGTCAAGTTTTAACTCCGAGTAGCCAAAAATATACTTATGGGACTACAGGACAAACTCAAAGAAAGTTTTATCGGCGGACTAATACTTCTGACGCCTCTGATTTTAACCATTATAATAATCAAGATTTTCCTAGGATGGACTGGAGGATTAACAGACAGCCTAGTAAATGCATTCGGCATAGGACAGTATATAGGCCACGATGTGCTGGCAGGACAGTTAATCGTATTAGCCGGATCAAGTATTTTCATAGTTATTATAGGAACAATTGGACGATCTAAAAACGGTAGAAACATACTTGGAGGGTTTGGTAAACTGGTAAATCTGGTACCGCTTTATAGGACACTTTATTTCAGCCTGAAACACTTTGCAACTGCTTTGGTTGAAAACAAAAGCCATTATGAGAAAGCAGTAATTGTCGAACATCCTCAAAAAGGCATCTACCGTTTGGGATTCACAACTTCTGAAGCTGCCGAAGAAATACAACAAGTCGATGATAGAAAGTTGCTAAATGTCTTTATGCCAAATAGCCCGAACCCGACCGCAGGAATAATGGCAATTTTACCTGAGGAAAGAATTCACGATGTAGATCTAACCGTTAGAGAGGCATTCAAACTTGTAATGACAACAGGTATCTCAAATGAAAAAGTTGAGAAGGCACTACCTGAAGTTGAAGAAAATTAACCTACTGAAACTAGAATCATGAACATAGTATCGCTTGCCCCATCAAATACAGAAATACTTTACAAACTAGGTCTAGAAGACCAGATAACAGGCACTACAGCTCTCTGTGATTTCCCAGAAAAAGCTGTTGAAAAATCTTCTGTAGGAGGATGGACAAATCCACGAGTTGACAGACTTGAAGAACTTGAACCTGACTTGGTAATTGCATCAGATGATCTCCAAGATGGATCAGTCCAAAGGGTCAGAGAAGCCGGCTTTGAGGTTTTACAGGTCAAACCTCATTCTCTAGAGGAAGTTTTTGAAAGCATCAGAGAAATTAGTCGAAAAGTTGGTAAAGAAACTGCTGGAGACGAAATTGTACAGAATATGGCCTCAGAATTGGAAGAAATTGAGATTGAGGGTTCGCCAAAAATCTACTGTGAAGAGTGGATGAACCCGCCCATGGTTTCTGGCAACTGGATACCAGGTCTTATCGAAACAATAGGTGGAATATACTTTATCAAAGAAGGTAGAAGTCATAGATTTGATCTAGAGGAGCTCAAAGAGTTTGATCCAGAATATATTTTTCTGAATGTCTGTGGGGCTGGAACCAACTTAAGTCCAGAAGAGATCCTGAAAAGAGAACAGTGGCAGGAAATCACGGCTGTTCAAAATGAAAATGTCTATGTGATTGATGATGGTCTTTTGAACCGTCCAGGACCAAGGCTTGTTGAGGGAGCAAAGAAAATTGCAGAAAAAATTAATGAATAATTAGTCTATTTCCAGAGAGTCTGAACTTCCATCATTCCATTCAATTTCAAGCTCTAAACTGGTTTCTCCACCAGATCTTGAACTTTCTCTTTCAATTTTAACTTCCAATTCAGGGTTAGACCCAGGTTTAATATTAATCGATTGGCTACCAGATTTCAAACTGATTTCCTGATCTGAATCAAGCTTATCAGCAATCTTTCGGATGTATTCGGCTATCTCAGATTTGCTCATTTTCTGTTCGGACTTAAACAATGTTTCCTCTGTCATATCCTTAGTCTGTTTCCAGAGTCTTATCTGTTTTATGGTTCTGGATAATAATCGATAAGCTAGAAAAGAGCTTTCAACATGACAAAACACTTTTTAACTGTTTGTGTATTATTGTTCAACAATAATGCAAGAACATGTTTTGGATGTGGTGACAGAACTACAGCAGGAACACGCCATTAAAGTAGTACTTTTCTTCCTTTTGGTTACTGTTGCGATGATTCCCGGAATGTCGCGGGTAGAAACTATCGTAGCTCTTGAGAACATGATGCCCTCAGACTCAGCACCTGTGCAAAATTTCAACGACCTCAGAGCTCAAGGAATAGGAAAAGATTCTATCGCTATAGTCATCCATACCGCAAAATCAGATGAAGGAGTCAATTCAATAAAGGATCCAGCAGCCAAGAGATACATAGAGAATCTTTCTTCAAAAATACGCGACATATACGGCGTTTCTGAGGTCTACTCGCCTTATCAGGACTCTTCACTCATAGACGAAGATAGAAGCACAGCAGTGATCAACGCCTACACATACATGGGAGATAATGGCGGAGAAGTAGAACGTATCTTCAATGAGGTCGAAAACGAGGCAAGCTACAACCGACCTGAAGGCATAGCAACAGAGATATCAGGAGTTCCTGCGGTTCAGCAGAGACTTTCCAGCATGGTTGAAAGAGACAAAAACATTACAACAATGATTTCGATGGGGCTTGTATTTTTGATAACTCTCGGACTTTTCAAAGGATCGCTCAGCTCGGCTTTTGTACCCCTTTTTGTAGTAGGGCTGAGCATTGTCTGGCTTTATGGAACCATGGGTTATCTAGGATTGCCGCTTTCAACTCTTGCCGGCTCTGTTGCAGCACTTGTAATAGGTATTGGTATAGACTACTCGATACACATCTTAAACACATACCGTTTCCACAGACGCGATAAAACCATTTCAGAGTCGCTCTCCGAGGCGGTTGGGGAGACAGGAGTGGCAATACTTGCGACCTCAATAACCACTATCAGCGCATTCATGGCGTTTCTTGTCGGTAAAATGCCGGAAATGCATCGTTTTGGAATAATTATGTCCATAGGTATCGGCTATGTACTCCTGTTTAGCTTTCTACTTTTGCCCTCGGTCTTCGTACTTGAAGAAAAGGTGATGACAAAAATCCATGAATCTCTCAAATGGAGGATGAACTAGAAATGATGCTGGAGGCTTTCAGTGAAAAACTGGTTGAACAACAGGTTGGACGCCCTAAAACAGTACTTGCAGTTCTTGCTGTACTTACTCTCCTGATTCTACCTGGTGCATTAAATCTTTCGGTGAAACCAAGTACAGAGGCAATACTTCCAGGTGACGATCCTGTCGTTGAATCGCTTGATTCTTTGAGAGGAAAATTCTACGGAGACACAACATATGTAGTATTCAAATCTGAGGATGTCAGAGATCCTGAGTTGTTTAAATCAATGGAAAGAATACAAAACAGACTTGAAAAGTCTGAAAACGTCTACACAACCCGTTCGGCTGCAGAAATGGCACAAAACAAGTACGGATATATTCCCGAAGACAGGGAAAAATTAGAAAATGCCAAATATGGCAGTACAGTGAGTGAAGATTACAGAACCGCATTGATTTCAGTCAGGGCTGATACACAGGCAAAGTCTTCTGAGATCAAGAAGCTTCACGATGAAATCCAGACAGCAATTGACCTTGAGTCACCTCCGGCCGAGACAGATCTCACCGGCTACAATATGATCGACCTTGCAACATTTAACGTCATTATAAACGATTTTATCAGGATTACTGGAGTGTCTTTCGGTGCAGTACTTGGAGTTCTTTACTTTGTCTTCAGAGATCGGAGAAAAATGATGATGCCTATAGTCCCGGTTATGTTCGCGCTAGTCTGGATGCTTGGACTTGGCGGATGGCTTGGAGCTAACCTTACTATAATCTCAATGGTTTCAGCTGCGATGATAATGGGTCTAGGAATAGACTTTGGGATTCACGTAACCAAGAAATATTACTCAACCAATGGGGGCAAAGAAGGAATGAGTGAGACAATGGTTGAACTCTCCAGAGGACTTCTCGGAGGTTCTATCACAACCGGTATAGGATTTCTTTCACTGCTTTTTGCCAACCTCTCAGGTATGCATGCACTCGGAATCTTCCTTTTCACAGGTATTATATCCGCTTATATTGGAGCGGTTGTGCTTCTACCCGTACTGATAATCATGATTGAAAGCGAGGAAAAAATATTATGAAAATGACAACTAAGACTAAGACCAAACTAGTTACAACTCTAATAGCATTTACACTATTTTCTGGAGCTGTTTCAGCGGTCCCGGAGCTTGATGCAGTATCTTTCGATCCCGGGTTCGTTTCAGCAGGAGATAGTGTTAACATATCCGCAAACATGCACGAAACCGGTTATCCAGATAAAGTCTGGGATGGCGATAAACGTATCACTATGGTTCTAAAGCCGGGAAACAGGCTTGCACGGGAACATTCAATTATCGTAGACGACAGAGATAAATCAATAGGCTTCCTGTACCCTGAAGGTGTATGGAACCAGAACTACAGAGTCAAAATTGACAGTGATGCTCCTACAGGCAACTACAGGTACAAAATCCACATAATTTACACCAGCATGGAAGAAAACTCGTCGTTCATCAAAGAATTCAATATGCCCGTAGATAAGGAAGGTATCGATCTTAGTGCAACAACATTAAACACCGATCCACGACAGCCACGTCCTGGCGACAACTATGTCACCCAGAAGATCCAGATAACAAACACTGGCAACAAACCTGTTGAGGAAATCCAGGTAATCCCACAGACAGATGAGTTCATACAGGCTGCTTACTCCGAGGATGAGAAGTTTTACATCGGAAGAATCAATCCGGGAGAAAGCTCAGTAATTGATCTCGGACTTCAACTCGACCAACAACTTGCACCTGCCAGATACTCGATCGGGTTAAAAACAAGCTTCGAAGACACGGATAGCAACCAGTACGAAGACACATTAAATACTCCTATACGCATTGATGGAAAACCAGATCTAGAACTTGTTGACAAAGAGTTCATGATGAATGCGGGTGAAACCAGCGAATTACATATCGAAATCAAGAACACAGGCTCACAGGATGCAGAAAGCGCGACGGCGAGACTGCTGGCTGAGAGAACACAGCCTTTCTCACTCGCAGATAGAAGCGACTACATAGGAGAAATTGAAGCAGGAGAAACCGCTGAAGCAGTTCTAAAAATCTCAAGTGAACGGTCAGCAACATTAAAACAGCATGAGCTCAAAGTCGAACTACGGGCTTCAGGAGACTCTGAGGAAGGGGATCGCTCAATCTATACTTTCACGGAAGGACAATCAGTAAGTCTTGAGGGTCGAACCAGCAACCCGTTGATTTACATAGGAGGATTAGGATCATTAGTTGTTCTGGGATGGTTCAGTTACAGTTTCAAAGGAGGTAAGAAAAATGAAGACTAAACAGTTCGTCCGGTTTATCGCAGGTACTGTAATCACTTCAGGATTATTGCTTGGATGGTTTGTCAACGAATGGTTTTACCTCATCACTGCCTTCGCAGGTCTAAACCTGTTGCAGAGCTCTTTGACAGGTTTCTGTCCGCCAGAGAAAATCCATAAAAAATTCCTAAGCTAAAAACTCTTTCGTCACTTTTCCCCTTTTCTTGTACAAAACCGTTTTTAGACTTGCCAGATCAATAAATAGTATGGAATGTCCTCCTGACATCAAAGAACTGCTGAAACTTCTATACAATCTATCTGGTTCAGAGACAGAGGTTATGTACTATCTATGCGATAAAGAAGCTCGTGCCACAGAGATAGCTGACTCACTGGAAAAAGATAGGTCTACGGTTCAAAGGTATCTTTCAAAACTACGTTCTGCGGGATTGGTGGAACGTAGAAGCAAGGTTGAAAAAGGGAAGAAAGGACGCTACTATATATACGCTGTTCCTGACAAAGAAGAGTTGAAGCAGAAGATAAAGCAAAGACTGGATGACTGGGAGGAAAACAAACTGAAAACACTTGAAGATCTCTAAGAATTCATATTTCTAGATTTTATACTTAAACTATGTTTACAAGTAGCAAAATCCTTTGACAGTTTTCTAGATTTGAAAAACGGTTTTAAGTCGAACACAGACAGGATTAAGAGTAAATAACATAAAGAATAGAATATAAACTAACTAGAAATGAGTATGTATACTTCAGAGCTACTTGATCTTGTCTATGAATCTAGGAAGGATTGTATGACTTCTAACTTTAAATTAAGCGATCATAAGTGGGGCAATATCAGAGAAGAACTTCGGCAGATAGACTGGAACTATGAAGAAGGATCTATAGGCTGGGAAATAGAAGCAGAACAGACAAGCGTATTTGATGTAGGTTATAGTGCTCGATTTGAAGACTATTTAATAGAAGGCGTAATAGAGGGAAGAATAGAAAATATGGACTACTTCTAGGTGTCGTGGTCCTCGTAAGGCTCTTCGTATTTATCAGTTAACAGATTAACCGCTGCTTTGGCTCCTTCTCCAATAGCTACTGCGGTCTGATACTCCCATGTATTCGTTAGACCTGCGACAAAAACTTTCTCAGTGCCTTTAGCTTTGTTGTGGCCATCGGTTACAACATGTTTTTCCATCATGTAAGGTCCTTCTACGCCGTCTTCGTATTCAAGATCTAGCGGTTCAAACGGTTCGTGGTTTCCAGCGGTCGCCAGAACAACGTATTCGGATTCATATTCGGCCTCAGTAGTTGTAACTTTGAATCCTTCATCGGTTCTCTCTACTTTTTTGACTTCCTCTTCTTTGAATTCGCCTCCAAAAGTATCAAGTTTTTCTCTACCCTGGTTGATCAGCTGATGTCCTCCGATAGAGTCATGACCTACCATGTTCTGGATGTTTGATGTGTTGTAAACCAGTGATTCATCTGTGTCTAGAACAAGGGTTTTTTCACCTGCCTTTGCGGTGAACACTCCGGCCTGTAAACCGGCTAATCCTCCTCCCACTACAATTACTGTTTTCATAATTAGATCTTTGTTCTAAAACATTAATAATTAGGATAGATGGTTGCCTGTTCTTTTTTCAGAACGGAAGTCTATCCCTCAATCCGGATAAATAGCCATCCTCGGTCAAGTTATCGCCGACATACTCGAAGTAATCATCGTCAGCATCGTGATTAGAAGGGCGTATATCCTGTTTTACAAAGTCGGCTAGCTCACTGAATCTAGGGTTATTTGGATCGCTGTCAGCGAAGTCTATCTCAGATCTGTCTTTATTGTAATCGATGGCGCCATATTCTTCAATTTTGTCCAAGTGAACCTGTTGAAGTGCCACATAAACTCTTTTACGTTCCTGGGAATTTAGTGCAGATATAGATTCTTTGTCATTTTCAATTACGGCGATCTCTTCCGCAATAGGTCCTAACTGGAAAGGAGATTCGTTTTGGTTGCTGTTCATATACCTTATGACTGTACGCCTACGTGAGTTGTTTAAAATTCCAAAAAACTCATCTAGCTCTACATCTTCTTCAGAAGACTTGTTTGGCTTTTCAAAGTCTCTTTCTAGTTGTTCGTCTAGGTCTCCTAGATGGTTTTGTTCTGGATTTTCCTCAAGTAAAGGGGTTTGTCCTGAACCCGTAACTCCATTTTCTGTTGCCATGTCAAGATACTAAATCATAACTATTATACACATTAGGATGTTCCAGGACCATTAAAACCAAATAATAACTTAAAAAGAGTTATCTAAAGTCTTTATTAGCTTAAAAAATGATTTATTAGGCAATTTAGTTGTTTAATAACTCAAATAACCATTTTTTTTATGTTTTTAATCTAGAATAAAGCTCTGATTTAATACATAAAAAACTCTAGACGTGTCTGAGAATCTAGAATAAGCTAATAAAAGTTATGGAGTCCTCTATATTTAGATGGCACAGTATATCTGGGACATAGGGTCTGAAAACATTAGAGAGTTGTTTGAAACAACCACTATGTATTTTGATAGCAAAAACGAAGTTCTTGAGTCCATAGATATAGATCCAAGTACTTATCGAGATTATCTGAACGAGAAAAGAGATACGATCTCTCTTGCAAACGCCTATTTGATGCTCAATGCGGTTGAAAAACAAGAGTTCAGATTTGAAGATCCCTCAGACCATATTCAAGTACCAGAGGAAGATGCATGGGGTACAGGACGTATCGAGCTTGAAAATTACTTCCAGGAGTTTCTTTTCAGCAGAGAACTCTTTGGACCTTTTGAACAACCAGAACTCGAAGATATCTGTGGTATAAACAGACAGACATATCACAACTACCGAGAAGGTAGCCGGTCAATCCCTGTTGAAGTATATGAATCTCTATTTGATTTTTACAGCCAGATCTATGCTAAGGATTTTGACTTTGAAGGAGATATCTATCCTTCCGGTCTAGAAGATCCAGAACCGATAATAAAGGATCTAAATGCCGGTGAAATAGATGAGTTTGTACATGAAAACTTCGATCCTGACCAGAGATTTGACTTTCAGCTTAACGGGTCACGTAAAAGACTAGAACAGATGGAAGGTTTTGAACAATCAAGAGATCTATTGATCGAAGAAATAGATGCAGGTATGACTATGACTAGACCAAAAACTCCTAGAATGGAAGAGGTCTTCGAACAACTCGAGAAAGAAGATTTATTGAAAAAGATAGGCAGACCTGGCAGACTTTACAGGATAAAAGTATAATCTATCTAGATTATTATAGGGATAAAACTGATTGCGGCCAGCACAAAACAGATGTAAGCTACCTCGGCACGGCCGGCTATCTCAAGAACTATATCAATCGTTAGATACCCTACAACAAAAGCTACTAGAGAAGCTAACATCATTTCTATCCCGACTGTGAACCCTGAGAAAATATTGATTCCAATATTTGCGATAAAAATTGCTGGAACACTCAACAGGAAAGAAAGCCTAAATGCATCTTCGGCTGAAAAATCACGGTAAAAAAGCCCGAAAACTGTAGAACCTGAACGCGAAATACCCGGTATAACTGCAAGACCTTGCAAAAGACCCACCAAAGTAGAATCAACCAGATCGATGTCTCCAGAGACACGACCTTCACTGTTTTGATAGAACCTAACCAGTCCGGTTGCAACCAGAGCCACTCCTGTAATCGCTGCAAACACATCTGGCCGAGCACTAACAAACTCCATAGCTCCGAGATAAAGTATACCTCCAACAACTGAAGTTACAAAAGTAGCAACTACAACAAACACAAAAATATTTTCTATCTCCGATTTTTGTCTTTCGAAATCCTGTTGATTTAATCTATCGAAGAAAAAACGAATTAGTTCGAAAAAATCCTTTCTGAAATAAATTAACGCCGCAAACATCGTACCGGTGTGAAGCCAGATCGCAGAATTCAACGACTCTGTAACCCCTGAACCGAACAGCTGAGTCATAACTATTGATATAACTGCTTCGCTTGAGACAGGAAGCCACTCAAAAACCCCTTGTATAATTCCCAGTATAACTGCTTCGGTCAGACTCATTAGAGAAGGCTGGAACTTCCAGCTTATTTAAAGTTAAAGCCTTGAGCTATAGGTATAAGGTGAATTAAAAAATGGCACAGAGATTTGAAGAAGCCAAGGCAAGAATCTTCGGAAATATTTACATCTGCAGAAGATGCAACGCACGCAACCGGACAGACAACCCGGAGAAAACATCATGCAGAAAATGTAACTACAGTAATCTTAGAAAGAAGAACGAAGAATTCGCAGGATAGATGACAGTAGCTAAGAAAGAATCATCTTCGAACATAGACTTGCTTGAGAACATAGAATCTGAAATCGAAGAGATCTGGGAAGATGTTAGCCAGAACTACGATAGTCTAGCTGGCAGTCTGGACGAAGAATTCAGACCTATTATAACCGATTCCTACGATGGTAGCTATGAAGAACTTATTTTTCATGGAAACAGGTACACAGCCAGATTGAAGGTGGATCTAGATACTGGTGATAGAACCTACGAACTCCAGGAAGAAAACTCTGGTTTATTAGACAAAATTGGTTTAACTTCTCCAGACTTGACTCAGAGAGATGAGTTTCTAGAATATCTTGATGAAAATCACTTCTAGCTTGTTTGGGAAAAGATAGAACTATTAAATCCTAACCATATCAACTTCTGATATGGAGTGGCTGGCAGCAACAGTTGGAGCAGCAATAATATGGTCATTCACAGGTATAATAGCAAAGGAACTGATGGACCATTCTTCAAGCCTGGTTTATTCTTTCCTATATAGCTCTCTAGCACTTATTTTCTACACGCCGGTATTTATTTACTTTCTACCTCAGGCATCTTTCGAGCTTTCAACCTGGCTAATAATCGCTCTAGTTGTATCCGGTATAGCCAATGTATTTGGAATAATGTCGTATAATTATTCGATCAAGTTCGGAGAGTTATCCAGAGTAATACCGTTTACCAAGTTAAACCCGGTTTTCACAGCCATAATAGCTGCATTAGTTTTAGGCGAGCAGATGACCCAGACCAGAGTCTTCGGCATAATACTTGTAACAATAGGAAGCTATGCAATACTCGAAGAGAAAAACTCAGGATGGAAAAAACCGTTTACAAACTTCGTTAAGTTGAAAGCACCAAAGTATGCAGCACTTTCTGCACTTGTCTATTCTTTTGCCTCAGTAGCAGACCGATTTGGAACCCAGATCATCCAACCGGAAATATACACGTTTATAATCTATGTTATCATAACCTCAACACTTTCAGTATACCTACTAACCCAGAAAAGAGAGTTAATACCTGATATAAAGACAAACTTTAACCAACACCGATTTTACTACATAATAACCGGGATCGGTGCCGCGCTTGCATCTTATCTGATCTTTTTTGCATTTTCCCAGGCACAAGCATCCCGAGTAATACCGGTATTACAGATTCAGGTATTTATCTCGGTTGCAGCAGGTTACATACTGTTTAACGAAGACCATCTCAGGGAGAAAATTATCGGTTCGCTGATATTGGTCGCCGGAGTAATACTGGTAGCACTCTAAGTAGACCTGTTGATTTAAAGAAATTACCTACCTCAATCAAATACACAGATAAGGGGAACAGAACCTTCTGTTTCCAGTTAATCATATACGCCCCATTGGCTCAGCGGTAGAGCGCGTCCTTGGTAAGGACGAGATCCCGGGTTCAAATCTCGGATGGGGCTTCTAACCCATGTGGATTTATAGCGGTCGGGATAGCCGGAACTGTAGAAGCATTCGTATGGGGGAAGAACTGATATTATGGGACTTCAAGACCGACTCACGGACAATTTGATCAACCCAGAAGAACAGGTTAAGAAAGCTGTAGAACAGGGACAGTTGACCTCCTCCCGCGCCTAAAGTCGCAGGAATCCCACCATAGGATTTCAGGCCGAGCGCGGCCCTAAGGTTTCAAGACGCATACGTTCCAAGCGTCTCTTGCTGGGTTTCAGCATCGGCTTGGCTGTCTTGTGGGACGGTCAAACGTCCCCCTTCCT